>ERZ795057.1-NODE-1-length-437948-cov-516.425567_pt1 | contig 437948 bp, 424 predicted proteins | sample MGYA00375141_ERZ795057 | MGnify/ENA primary metagenome ERZ795057 (study PRJEB30186, sample SAMN05720163) | activated sludge metagenome | isolation source: Anaerobic digester | place: Hong Kong | collected 2015-01-26 ...
GGAGCCTTGCCCCCGTGGGAATGAGAATGGCTTTGGAGATCGAAAATGAGTTAGGAAAGGACAGACTCATCGAAACGGTCGGAGACACGGTTGGATTCCTTAAATCCTATCAGGAGGTAGCGCTGAAAAAGTCCTACTACCTCCTGGAAGATGAAACGTTTACTAAGCTGGGTCAACTTCTCAAAGCGTAGCCTATCAGATCTTTGCTGCGAACTCTGAGCCGAATTCTCTACAGTCGTCAAGGCTGCCTTCATCTGGTGACCAAAGCTTTTTTAATCCTGGCTGAACGATTTCGAAGCCACCATCTTCTACCATTTTTGTCAGAACATCCACAGACTCTCCACTCCATCCATAAGTACCAAATACGGCTGCCTTTTTGCTCTTGAAGGACAGACCTTTTACTTCATGAAGCATACCGGAAAGCGGTGCCAAGATTCCTTTGTTCACTGTAGGAGAACCAAAGAGAACTGCCTTGGCCTTAAACAACTCCGTCACAATATCGTTCTTGTCTATTTTTCCCGCATTGAAGAGTTTGACGGCGGTACTACCACTAGCGCTGGCAATGCCTTCTGCGATGGCTTCGGCCATTTTTCTAGTCCCCTCCCACATCGTGTCATATACAATTGTCACCTGATCTTCCTGGTAGTTGTCTGCCCACTCAAGATACTTCTTGACAATCTGTGCGGGATCCTCCCGCCAGATAACTCCATGACTGGGGCAAATTATGTTCAATGGAAGATTGAATGACAAGACCTCCTCAATCTTCTTTATGACCAGTCTGCTAAATGGAGTGAGGATATTTGCGTAGTACTTCACTGCTTCTTGAAATAGTTCCGCCTGATCTACGAGGTCGTTGTAGAGAAGTTCAGTTGCATAATGCTGCCCAAACGCATCGTTGCTGAAGAGAATTGCGTCACCATCGAGATATGAAAACATCGAGTCGGGCCAGTGCAGCATAGGTGCTTCAATAAAGGTGAGCACCTTACTGCCGAGATTTAGAGTGTCGCCGGTTCTTACTGTGACGAAATTCCAGTCCTTGTGAAACTGCCCTTTGAGGGACTTGACTGCGTTTGCAGTACAATAGATCGGCGTGCCGGGAATCTCTTTCATCAACGCAACCAGTCCACCGCTGTGATCAATCTCCCCGTGGTTGGCGATTACGTAGTCGATCTCGGATAGATCAATTTCTTTTTTCAGGTTCTCCACGAATTCCTCTGCAAAAGGTGCCCAGACAGTATCGATCAAAGCTGTCTTTTCATCTCTAATCAAATATGCGTTGTAGCTGGATCCTCTGTGGGTTGAATAGTCTTCTCCATGAAATTTTTTCAGTTCCCAGTCAACCTTTCCTACCCATGTTACGCTATCGGTTATTTTTCTGCCCATTTCTATACCTCCCTTAAATACATCAATACTCTACCAAGATTACCGGCTTTAAGCGGTAACATTTGTTACACAATTCTTCAGGTTCTGACCAAAAATCATCTGCCGTGCAATGTTTCTAATTAAAACGGAGACGTCTATCAGCTTGGGAAGGCTCGTTATTGAGGCGTTTGATCATGACATTTCGCCTTTTCTTCAAGAGATCTGAATTTTGTGTGCTCAATGGTTGGGATCTAAAAGTATCCTCAGATGCGTGATATGCTAATATATAGTTTGACGCATTGTTTTTTGCCCTTTTTCGTTCTGGTTGTTGAGGGTTCAGCAAAGATTAGTCGCAAATGATTGGAGTATCTCATGAGTAATGACATCACTTATTTATTTGATCTTGATGGAACGCTTAGCTCAGTTTCCGATGAGGATTTTGCACGGCGGTATTTTCAGCTCATCTCGCTCTTTGCCAATGGAAAAGTAGACTTTGAAAAACTGATGGTCTCTCTGAAAAGTGCACTCGAAGTGCTATTTGATAGAAGAGACGGCATAAAGAGCAATTACGAACTCTTTATGGAAAGCTTTGTCCATTTCATGGGAGACCATACGGTAAAATGGTACGAGGATTTCTTCGATGAGTTTTACGAGAACGAGTATGAAGAACTTGAGAAAATTGTGAGCCCTAGAGAGAATGTGGTGGAGGCCCTGAAAAAGCTTTACGGCTCGGGTAGAAAGATAATTATTGCAACGAATCCAGTCTTTCCACACAAGGCAATAAGAAAAAGACTTCAATGGGTGGGAGTGGATGAAAAGCTAACCAACTACGTGACCACTATGGAGAACTCTCATTATGTAAAGCCTAGTACAGAATATTACCTGGAAATTCTGGAGAATAGCTCACTCGATGCAAAGTACTGCGTAATGATCGGGAACGATTACAAAATGGATGGTGCTTGCACGTCTGCGGGGATTGAATATGTCGATGTGAGTTCGATTCAATCTATCTGGAGAACAACTTAGACTGCACTCCCGCCATAAGTTCAGCCGTAAATCTCGAGATCAAGCGCAGAACATCTTCTCTGTCCTGGGCATTTTCAACGAAATCATATTTATCACCATCGATTATCAACTTCCGACAAAACGTGACTCTGCCAATCCATTCTTCGTATAGTCCGTTGAGCCTTTCGATATAATCCTCGCTCACGCCGCTTTCAAAACCCCGGCCCCTCTTTTTTATCCTTTTCAGCAAGACGTTCTTAGTGCATTTTATGTAGACAATACCATCGGGCGCTGTTAAGTGTTCTGAGAGCGTTTCATAAGTGTCCAGATAAAGTCTCCAGTCGCGGTCATCTATGTAGCCCATTAGTTTGAGATTGCGGGCAAATATCTCAACGTCCTCGTAAATAGTCCTGTCCTGAAGTATGACAGCACCTTCAGTTACGACTCTCTTCAGAAAGTCAAAACGCTTTATTAGAAAGAACAACTGCGAGTGAAAGGCCCACCGCTCCATATTTGAATAGAAATCCTCCAAAAATGGATTTTCATCCACGGCCTCGTAGACACCTCTAAAGCCCAGTGTTTCCTCAAGCAATGAAGTCAGCGATGATTTTCCTGCACCAATGTTTCCGCATATTCCCAAAATCATAAGCTCGCCTCGATTCTGCTGAAAACCATGTTGAGATCATCAACGTTTCGCACAAAGTCTATGCTTGAAGTATCTATCCTCAGGACTCTGCTCTCGGAAAACGCTGCCATGTATTTCTCATATGTGTCGCTTAGCATAGAAATATACGTTCTATCCATTCTCCTCTCAAACGGTCTATCTCTGAGAGCTATTCTTTTCATCAGGGTGTCGATATCCGCGTAAAGATAGATTATCAGATCTGGATAAAGCACCTGATCTTTGAGAACGGAAAAGATCTTCTCGTAAAGTTTCAACTGTTCGCCTTTCAAAGTTAGAGACGCAAAAAGATGATCTTTCATGAATGCATAGTCTGAGATAACCCCTTGTCCCTGCGAAGCGGCTTTCTTAACATTTGATTGCTGATCGAATCGGCTTATCAAAAAGAAAAGCTGAGTTTGAAAAGCCCATCTTTCCATGTCTTCATAGAAGTGTGCAAGAAATGGGTTTTCTTCAACAACTTCGAGCACTACCGGCATTGTGTACTTTTGAGACAACAATTTCACTAGAGTCGTCTTACCTACTCCAATTACACCCTCTACGGAAATATACTTCCCGCTTGCTTTAGAAAACATCATAAAAGTTTCCTTCCCCCGTTTCTCAAAACATGACCAATACTCTCAACCACCTGATTGACATGTCCGCGATGCCTTTGCAAAAGGAAGACCGTTGGAAAAACAGCTGACATTCCATGACTCAGTTATTCCTAAGATGTCCTAAGCCCATCGAAAAAGGGCTTAAGATAATCGATGACGGATTCAAGATAGTAATGTACAGTTTCATGGTAACCCGGAACAGAGAGTACTATCGAATCACCGATTGTTCCGGCTCCAACTCTGTAAAGACACAACGAGGGATCGGCGACTATTGCGTTTCTAAGCATCGCAGTTTCAATTCCCGTTGCTCTTTTGTCCACGAGAGATAGAACGACCTCCGGACCTATGTCCTCTTTGTATAGCCCCGTTCCTCCAAGAACAAGAACGATGTCGTTTGAGCATGAATCTGAGTATATAGCCTCTTTCAGGTCGCTCATTACAGGGTCAACGTCTGTGGATCCAGTATACGTGATGCCGTGACTCTCGAGGATCTTCTTAGAAATCTCTATGGATTGCGATATCTCGTCAAAAAAGCCAGATTCAAGAACCCTAATTATTTTGCAGCTGTACATTGAACACCTCCGAACTACTTGAAGAAGACATAAGTAGAAATTGGTTCGAGCTTGACCTTACCTGAGAGTCTTTCGAGGGGCTTCTCAGAGATTCTATCTCTATCCAAGACGAGGTTCCAGCTTTCATCAGGTAGAGTTATCTCGGCTGGTTCAAGGTTCCCATTGAATATCACAAGTATTTCTTCCCATGAGTCACCAGCTGACTTGCCGTCTATCACGTACGCAACGATATTTCTGGGAGCATCAAGAAATTTTAGATTCTTTCTTATCTCTTCAGCCGTACTCATCCTGAATGATGGATGGTTCTTTCTAAGTTCTATCAGTCCCTTATAATAGGTGAAGAGGTCAATGAATTCTGCCTTCCTTGAATAGTCCATCTTGTTCAAATCTACACCGGCATTGTAGCTGTTATCATTGCCGAACTTCGTTCGAGCAAAGTCAACTCCACCGTGAAGAAATGGAATTCCCTGAGAAAGAATCACTATGGCATTTGATAGCTTCTGCGCGCTTGTCAGCAACTCTCTTGAAGCATCTGGCATTGCTGCGCTATTCTTGTCCCACAGAGTCTGATTATCGTGAGCAGAAACATAGTTTATAGTCTCAGAAGGGTCATCCGCAAAGTCCTTAATGTCACTGCTGTATTCGATACTTCCCACGATGCCACGCATAATCCTTCTTTCTTTGGCCCTGCTCCCAAGAGAAAAGCCCTTTACTTTCTCATCGAAAACGCTTCCTCTTATTGCATCTCTGAGATTGTCGTTAAAAACAGCTACACCGGTTCCACGTTGATCGCCTTTCCCGAATGTAACGGTTGCCCCCCAACCTCCCCACGGCTCACCATAAAGCAGAATCGTCTTATCTATTGCATGAAGTTCTCGGTCGATGGCCAGAACGGTTTCTTTATCTATAAGACCCATCAAATCGAATCTGAAGCCATCAATTCCGTATTCGTTGACCCACATCTTAAGAGAATCAAGAATATGCTTTCTCATCATCGGCCTTTCTGAAGCTATCTCATTGCCGACTCCAGTTCCGTTCAAATACGCACCTGTGGCGTCTGTTCTATAGTAATAATATGGGACTGTCTGATCGAAGGGAGAAGAAGAACCTGTTGTAGCCGTATGATTGTACACAGTGTCGAGAATTACCCTTATTCCTTTTTCATGAAATGCCATGACCATTGCCTTAGATTCGAGAATTCTACTGAGAGGACTGTAGGGGTCAGTACTGTAATGTCCTTCCGGAACCATGTACAGATAAGGGTCATAGCCCCAGCCGTATTCGCCTTCCTCACCTTCATTTACGTAGTGAATATCGTTGAAAGGCATTATGTGTACGTGTGTTACACCGAGCTCAACAATGTGGTCAATTCCGACAGTAACTCCATCAGTTCCCGTTCTTCCGGTCTCGGTTAGGCCCAAGTATTTACCCTTATTCTCTACATTGGTATTTGGGTCGGAAGTCATGTCTCCAATGTGGATTTCGTATATTATTGCGTCCTCCGGTTTGTTCAACATCGGGACTTTTTGTTGGGCCCAGCCTTCAATAATGGTTTTAGCGGGATCAACGACAACTGATCTCTCACTGTTTTTTGTAACTGCACGGGAATAGATGTCAACTGTTTCTCTTTCCTTGCCATAAGAGACAAATCTGTATTTGTAAGCCCGCAGATGAAGATTGCCTTGAACGATTGCTTCCCAAACACCTGCTTCTATTCTTTTCATGGGGACTTCAATAAAGCTGTCCGAGTAGAGATCGTCAAAGAGAATTAGTGTTGCTGAAGAGGATACGGGAGACCAGACTCTGAAGACTGTCTCCTTCTCAGAGTAAATCGAACCAAGTTCGCCCTGGTAGAAGAATTCAGAATTATCTAGCGCTTTTCTGACAATTATGTCGCCTGGAAGAAAACCTTCGATCTCCAGAGATAGCCTTTTGCTAACTGACTTGGGCGCAAGTGGTTCGGTCAGTGTTATCTTCACGTAGTTAGTTACCGATACATCAGTGGGATCTGCCTTTTCGAAGCTTTGAACCTTAACCGGCGAACCGTCTAGAAGGACTTCAGGTAAGACTGTCTTAGTATCAACCGGTGCTGAAAGTGAAGCGTAGATCTCACTCAAAGAATCAAGAAAGGCCATCTTAACTCTGGGAGTTAGATCAATTCTGTCCGGGCTCGTCAAAAAATCCTCTTCCCCTTCGATCACCCATATTTCAGCAACTCCAGAATCGGGAATATCTACGAACCTATCTGCTGTGATATCCTTCTTTTCCCATTCTCTTAGCCTTACTATGAATCCCAGTCTAGAATGTTTTTCAGAGAACTTTACAGTTGTAACTACTCCGAATTCGTCTCTCCTATCAAAAGAGTAAGACTTACCATCCATACTTTTCGGTTTGTCAGGCCAGACCCATAGGTTCCAGCCATCGTAGTTGTCATCGTACCTGTGATAATGGATTATAATTACAGTCGCTGCGTCATAATCTTCTGCACTTTTTCCCATACTTTCTCCCGTAAAAGCAAAAATCGTTGTTCCGAAGATTAGCAAAAGGAAGAACAACACTCTTTTCATTATAAAGCCTCCCTCAATCAAGTGGGGTTACGGTGAATCCACTAATTCTCCTGTCATATTCATATTCGAATAACCTCTCTCTTCCATTTTCATCCTTAATCTTCAGATAACCGCCTCGGGGATCCAGATAACTTTCCCACAAAAAATCGTATTCAAACGAAGTGGTTCTTGATCTATCCAGTGTGATAAGTATTCTAAGCTCTTCAGCAGTTTCAATAGGGTCTTGAGAATCCAACGAAAAAACATCTTCGTCGGTAGTTCGATCTGCTCGAGATAAGATTGAAACCTCTGAACCTTCAAGATATCCGCCCTTATCGGCAGCAAGAGTCAGAAGAGCGTGCTCACCGTTATCGAAAATATCAATCTTAGAAATTGTTAATCTTGCTGCACCTCTTGAATCTTCCTCTACAACTTCCTCTATCGCTTCTCTTTGACTTGTTTCTTCTATGCCCGATTCAAGAACTTCCGGTTCTTCAGCCCAGATTCCAAGACTTCTTTCGCGGGCAAATTCTTCGGCCGGAACAAGTTCGATTTCTCCTCCGTCAACTGCTTTAGATAGACCGCTAGATACGATTATAGATTGAATAAGATAAGCCTCACCATCCAGAAGGATCCAGACGTAAGCTGAAGCTTCCTTAGATGTGGTCACTTCATGAACAATCGCTTCAAGTCCTATTGTGTTTCTTATTAGATTCAAGCACTTCTTGCTGTTAGAGTCTGTAGAGTCATATTGAGGAATCTCTACTCCTGACAGCGAATATCTTTTGAGATGGCTATTGGCAATGATCAAGAGATCATAATTGTTTTCTGTCCCCACGATTATTCCGGTAAACCCTGAAACCGATGCTTCGGGCGTGACATAATAAAATCCTTCCATAATCTGGGAGTTAGCAAATGTGACTTCAGAGTGCGGGAGAGCTATGAAGACTATTACCATTAAAAGATACAGAGACCTCAAAGGCTTGTTATCCTCCAAGTAGCACACCTCCAGGCAGAACTCAAAAAAAGTATAACATTATCACCCGACTTTCAATACTCTATGGTTTGAGCAAATGCTGTATGCTGTTCAAATCGTTTGGTTTTGCTGGAGAAACTCAACCTTTCGAAAGCGTTCTAAGCCTGACTATGAAGGTGAAGATAACAACGGGAACCGTCCAACCCAAATAATTGAAAACCATATCTAGAATATCGAACTGCCTGTTGGGAGATAGAACCTGAAGAAATTCGAGAATGACAGGTCCTACAATGAGAAATAAAAAGAAGGTTTTCCTAAACGCCTTGCTGAATTCTTCTCTTGAAAGAATAACAAAAAGGAACCCTCCTGCAAAGAAACCCACAAAATGAAGAAACTTGTCGCTTCCCACTTCGATTGCCGGAACTACCGGTTTCAGGTAGAAGTAGACGGTGAAAACTATGTAAATTGCTGCAGCAAGAGCCATTATCAATCTTCTCATCAATAAGAATTATGCTAACCATGCGCACTAATGTCAATGACGCGCACCGAAAATCCCTTTGAGTCTCGAGTTGAAAAGCTTCTATTTCTTTACTATAATGAAGTGTATTGTAAATCGAGAGGAGGACACAATTCATGTCCAAGGTTTGTGAAATATGCGGTAAGTCACCTACTACAGGGAATATGGTTTCGCACTCAAATAAAAAGGCCAAGCGCTGGTGGAAGCCCAACGTTCATAAAGTCCGCGCAGTCGTTGATGGCGAGGTAAAGCGAATCAGAGTTTGTGCGAAGTGTCTCAAAGCTGGAAAAGTTACAAGAGCCATCTAGCCATAACGCGCTATTCGCGCTTTCTTACTGAGAAGGTATGAAATGAATAGCAGAAAAACCTTCGCTTTGATCGATCTATCTGCATATAGACAAAATCTTGTTTATCTGTCCGGAAAGGCGTCTCCGGCGAAACTGATGGTTGTTGTCAAAGCAGATGCTTACGGTCATGGTGCCGTGGAGCTTTCGAAAGTTGCTCAGGAATCGGGAGTCGATCGCTTAGCAGTTGCTTTTCTTGAAGAGGGAATTAAGATCCGCCAAAGCGGAATCTCTTTGCCGATTCTTGTGCTTAACTATGTGGAGAAAAAGGAAATCCCTACTGCAAAGGAGTTTTCTTTAACGCTATCTCTTTCTTCATTTGCTCAACTTGAAGACATTATTGGCTTAAATAAGCGGTTACCTGATTTCCAGCTGGTTGTAGATACTGGAATGAGGCGTCTGGGATTGGAATGGGAAGAGTCGATTGAGTTGTATAATTCGGCTGTCAGAAAGGGAATCAATATAACAGGTGCTTATACGCACTTCGCTACAGCAGATGAGAAAGGCAGTGGCTTCGTTCTTGAGCAGAGAGAAGCTTTTGGAAGATTTCTTCATGGCTTGGGACAAAGACGAAACAGACATTTCGAAACTCATATATCTAATAGCGCAGGCACCATCTATTTCGACAATTCTGATTTTAGTTATGTTAGAGCGGGAATTGCCACATATGGCCTACAACCTTCGAAGGAAACTGATGAAAACCTGAAACCTATTTTGTCGTGGGTTAGCTGTGTATCCTTTGTGAAGAGGATACGTGCCGGCTATTCGGTTAGTTATGGCAGGACTTTTGTTGCCGATCGTGAGATGCTTGTAGCTACAATTCCCGTAGGCTATGCCGATGGATACAATAGACTGCTCTCTAATAGAGGATATGTTATCATTTCGGGCAAGAGATGCAAAGTACTTGGCAGGGTTTGTATGGATCAATTCGTTGTTGACATATCTCACATTGAGAAGCCTGTCTCGATTGGTGATGAAGTTGTGATAGTTGGTACTCAAGAAGGAGAGTCGATAACCGCCGAGGAGATAGCAAATCTGTGCGGCACCATTAACTATGAAGTAGTTTGTTCTATCTCTTCCAGAGTTCCACGGGTCTATAAGAAAGGAGTAAATTGATGAAACTCCGCGATATCATTGGAAACGAGATATTGAATCAAATAAATGCCGATCAGGATAAGACGAACAGGGATGGTTTTCCTTTTGTTTCCGATCTACGCCCGGGAAGTACTGTGTTATCTGTTTTCAAGGTCCATTCTAAGAGAATTCAAGAGGCCCGAGACGGAAAGAAGTTTCTTCTATTAACACTTTCCGATAAGACGGGAGCTATACGAGCAATCGATTGGTTTAATGCAGAACGCAATGATTCCACTCTGGAACAGGGTATGGTAGTAAGAATCTCCGGTCGAGTAGCTGTCTATGAAGATAGAATCCAGCTTAATCTTGATTCGGAAGGGATTCAGATTCTTCAGATTGGACAGTACGATTATGAGAGATTTATGGCTGTCACAACGAAAGATATTCCTCGGATGTACGATGATCTTCTTAGTCTCGTTGGAAGAATGAGGGATGACTATATTAGAGCTCTGCTCAAAGATATCTTCGAGAACGACAAGAAGTTCATCGAGAAGTTCATTGTTTCTCCGGCCGCTTCTAAGGTTCACCACGCTTATAAGGGTGGTCTTCTGGAGCACACAATGTCTGTCGCCGAGCTATGCGAATTCTTCGCGACGAAGTACGGAGACTCCGTTGATGGAGATCTTCTAGTTGCGGGGGCCTTGTTACATGATATTGGTAAAGTGTATGAGTACACGATTACTCCGAATGGAATTGAGAGGACAAATGACGGCGAATTAGTGGGACACATCGCTATGGGCATAGAGATGGTAAGCAAGGCAATATCTAAAATTCAGGGCTTCCCCCGCTATCTTCAGACTGAGATAAAACATCTCCTCTTGTCTCATCACGGGGAAATGGAATGGGGCTCACCCGTAATTCCAAAGACGACGGAAGCAATTGTTCTTCATATGGCTGACGATTTGGATTCGAAGGTTGCTCAGTTCAGAGAGATTGAAGAAAGGGAATTCAATGGCTCAACTGCTTCCTGGAGCAATTACGATCGTTTTCTTAACAGAAGAGTGTTCATGAAAAACAGAAGATCCGGCGACTCAAATAGTTAGGAGTGATACTTTGCCAGACAAGCTTGTAATCGTTGAATCGCCGGCAAAGGCGAAAACGATCAGTAGATATTTAGGGAAGAACTATGAAGTCACCGCTTCCAAAGGGCATGTTAGAGATCTCCCAGAATCTAACATCGGACTTCATCCTGAAACTTTGGAACCGACTTATGAGATTCTTAAGGGGAAGGAAAAGGTCGTACAAGAGCTTTCCAAGAAGTCAAAGGGAAAACAGGTGCTTCTCGCTTCAGACCTGGATCGTGAGGGAGAAGCCATTGCATGGCACATTTCCGAACTTCTGGGTCTTCCACAAAATGAAAAGAATAGAATAGTCTTCAATGAGATAACAGAATCGGCAATAAAGGAAGCAATACTTCATCCGAGAGAGATAGACATGTCTAAAGTCGAGGCTCAAGTAGCTAGAAGGGTTCTCGATAGAATTGTGGGCTACAAAATCAGTCCAATTTTGTGGAGAACTATGAAGAGAGGGCTCAGTGCCGGAAGGGTCCAGTCCGTAGCTCTAAAGTTCATGGTAGAACTTGAGAAGAAGATAGTAGTATTTGAACCGCACCGTTTCTTCAAGATCTTTGCGAAGGTTGGCGAGGATCGATTCTCTCTTTCTCGAATCGAAGGGAAAAAGTTCACGAACAAGTCTGTAACCACCGAAGAGAAGAGAGATGAAATAATAACCGAGCTTTCCAATGCAATTCTTCACGTCAAAAACGTAAAGGAACGCACCTCCAAGAGAAACGCGCCTATGCCATTCATTACTTCAACACTTCAGCAAAGTGCAATAGGTGAGTTGGGCTGGAGTGCGAGTAAAACGATGAAGATTGCTCAGCAGCTATACGAAGGTATTGAAACCGATCAAGGTCAGATAGCTTTCATCACATACATGAGAACCGATTCGACGAGAATATCCAACCAGGCAAGAGACAAGGCCGTCGAAATAATCGAAAGTAAATTTGGAAAGGAGTACGTTGGTCCCATCAGACCGGGCAAAAAGGGTAAGAAGATTCAAGATGCTCACGAAGCTATAAGACCAACTTATCCTGAGAACGATCCAGAGAAGGCGAGACAACTTTTATCAGGAGACAATCTAAGGCTATATGCTCTTATCTGGAATAGATTCATAGCTTCTCAAATGGCTAGTGCGGAATACTCTGTGACCGAAGTTGAATTAGAGGACGAAAACAACAAGTACATTCTTAGCTTGACCGGGGAGAGAAGACTCTTTGACGGTTATGAGAAAATTGTCTCGAGATCATCTAAGAGTGAGATAGATCGGGACTATAAGATAGGCGAAGAGATAAAGCCTTCCATGATCGAATGGGAGGAAGATACAACTAAACCACCCTCGAGGTTCAGCGAAGCCTCTCTTGTAAAAGAGCTTGAAAAGAAAGGAATCGGCCGCCCCTCAACTTATGCAACTATAATCACCACTCTTCTCGAAAGGAAGTATGTACTTCGACAATCGAGAGAACTTAGACCAACACTTCTTGGTGCGATCGTTAACGAGTTTCTGAATGAATATTTTCCCGATGTTGTTGATATGAATTTCACGGCAAATATGGAAGAAGAACTTGACGATGTTGAAAACGGTGCAAAGAAGTGGCGAGACGTAGTGATGGGCTTTTATAGCGGGTTCAAAACTGATCTTGATGAGATAGATAAAAGAATCAAAAAGGGAGAGTTGAGAATTGAGTTCCCGACAGATAAAGAGTGTTCATGCGGTGGGTACTTCAAAGTCGTCTTTGGAAGGTATGGTGGGTACTTGAAATGTGAATCTTGCGGCAAGAATGAATCAGTCGATATGACATCCTTCACTTGTGTAATCGATGGGAAGGTAATGCTGAAAGATATTGCTGCGAATCAAAAAATAGAGATAGAGATAGACGAAAAGTGTCCCGAGTGTGGTTCTCCACTCGTCATAAGGAAGGGAAGATACGGAGAGTTCATTGCCTGTTCGGCCTATCCGAAATGCAAGTACACGAGGAATGTTAGGATCGACGCTCCCTGCCCTAAGTGCGGAGGGGTGGTTGAAAAACTCCGAAGCAAGAAAGGAAAGAATTACTTCAAATGCTCAAGTTGTGGAGAACTCTTCTGGAATGAACCGACAAACGAAAAGTGCGAAATCTGCGGCTCTTATCTCTTTCTCAAGGTTAAGCGAGGAGGAAAGAAGGTTCTGTACTGTGAGAAATGCAAGAAGGAATTTGAAATTGGAGGAGATTAATGTCTAAAAGGATTGCCGTTGTTTATGGAGGGTTTTCCAGCGAGAGAGACGTGTCTGTTAAGAGTGGAAGTAACATTTCGAAATCTCTTGAGAGGCTCGGCGCCGAAGTGATCGGTTTTGATCTCAAAAGGGATAGAATCGCGAGTCTACTCAGTCTAAAGGCCGATCTCTTTTTTCTAGCCCTCCACGGCAAATTTGGCGAAGATGGGACAGTGCAGGGGTTGATGGAACTTGCGGGATTACCCTACACTTCTTCTGATTCCAGGACAAGCGCGGTTTGCTTCGACAAAGAGATTACATACAGGCTAGTGAAAGCGGAAGTCGATCTGCCTCTATGGAAGAAAGTGATTAGCGAGAAGGATCTCGAGGGCTGGAAGATATTTCCATGTGTAATAAAGCCCACTAGAGAAGGATCGAGCATTGGAGTGTTTATTTGTGACGACGCTTCAACTCTCATCAATAGAACCAGGTTACTGCTAGACGTGTACGACTCTCTTCTGCTTGAAGAGTATATCGATGGAAGAGAGATAACCGTTTCGATCATTGATTCAAGAGAAGGCATTAAAGTCCTACCGGTGCTTGAAATAAAACCAAAAAAACGTTTTTATGATTACGAAGCCAAATATACTCCTGGCTTAACTGAATTTGTCGTTCCTGCCCCGATAGAAAGAAGTACACTTGAATCGATAATCGAAAAGTCGGTCGCGGTTTACAAGCTTCTTGGCTGCAGGGATTTTGCGAGGGTGGATGGGATACTAAAGGGAGGAGTGTTTTACTTTCTTGAGGTTAATACCATTCCGGGTATGACTGACCTGAGCGACCTACCGATGTCGGCGAGAGCGGCCGGGATGACCTTTGATGATGTCGTTCTAGATATAATTGAGGCGGCCGATAAAAGAAACAGGAGGGAATCATGAAGACTTTTCATGGTACTACAATACTCGTTCTCAGAAAGAAGGGAAAGACGGTTATAGTCGGAGATGGTCAGATAACTATTGGAGACACCGTAATGAAAGGTACGGCGAGAAAGGTTAGGAAACTTGGCGATGGTTCAGTTCTTGCAGGCTTTGCGGGCTCTGTAGCTGATGCAATGACTCTTTTTGAGAAGTTTGAAGAAAAACTGCGTGAATCCAACTCTAATTTGAAGAGAGCGGCCGTGAATTTGGCCAAGGATTGGAGGACAAACAAGATCCTTAAGAATCTTCAGGCACTTCTCCTGGTAGCGGACAGAGAGAGTATCCTGCTGATATCTGGGAACGGTGAAGTTATAGAACCCGATGAAGAGGTTCTGGCTATCGGTTCTGGAGGTTCCTATGCATTGGCCGCTGCGAGGGCTCTTTTGAGAAACAGCCAACTGGAAGCCGAGGAAATTGCGGTTAAGTCTATGGAGATAGCTAGTGAAATTTGCATATACACAAACACGAATTTCACCATGGAAACACTCGGAGGAGAGAAACAATGAATAGAGAAGAACTTGACGAGTTGACTCCAAAAAGAATAGTGGAGGAGCTTAACAAATATATAGTAGGACAGGATAAAGCTAAGAGGGCAGTCGCCGTTGCGATGAGAAACAGGATCAGAAGACAAAAACTCCCTGAAGAGATAAGAAGAGACGTAATACCAAAGAACATTTTGATGATGGGGCCTACTGGAGTTGGGAAGACGGAGATCGCTAGAAGATTGGCCGAGCTCACGGGTTCACCCTTCACAAAGGTTGAGGCCACCAGGTTTACCGAAGTGGGGTATGTCGGGAAGAATGTCGAATCAATAATCCGAGAACTGGTAGATGTAGGCGTCAACATGGTCAAGCAGGAAAAGATGGGCGAAGTAGAGGGGAAGGCATCCTATCAGGTTGAAGAGAGAATTCTGGAGGCTCTCGTCCCCGGACCTCAGACGAAAGCAACGGGTCCCAGGAATATCATTGAGTTGTTTCAAGGCCAGCAACAACCGAAGCCGAGTCAAGAAGAGACCGAAAGAATAAGGAATCGCAGGGAAGACTACAGAGATAGATTGAGAAGCGGCGATCTTGAGGATCTCGATATCGAGGTCGAAGTTGAAGATCACAGTCAGCAGATGATAATGATTCCGGGAATGGAAGATATGGGAATCGATATGTCAGGCGTTCTGGGAGGAATGGTACCGAAGAAGACCAAAAGAAGAAAAATGAGAATTGCTGATGCTCGTAAGACGCTTCTACCCATTGAGGCTGAAAAGCTCTTGGATATGGACAAAGTTGTAGCCGAAGCGATCGATAGGGTGCAGAACCGCGGTATGGTCTTTATTGATGAGATTGATAAGATTACTTTCAGAAGTGGTTCCCATGGCCCCGATGTTTCAAGAGAGGGAGTTCAAAGAGATCTTCTACCGATCATCGAAGGGACCACCGTAACGACAAAGTACGGTCAGATAAGGACCGATTACATTCTCTTCGTTGCCGCGGGGGCCTTTCACACTGCCAAGCCTTCAGATTTGATTCCGGAGTTCCAGGGAAGGTTTCCGATCAGGGTCGAGCTTGATGCGCTTTCTCAAAAGGAGTTTCTGAGAATCCTTGTCGAGCCGAAGAATGCGATAACAAAGCAATACATGGCTTTGCTGGAGACTGAAGGAGTAAAAGTTACGTTCACTGAAGACGGTTTAAAAGAAATCGCGCGTGTTTCACACAGCCTGAATGAGAAAATCGAGAACATTGGAGCTAGAAGACTCTACACAGTTGTTGAGAAAGTACTCGAAGAAGTTTCATTCAATGCTCCTGAAGTTCCTCAAGAAATTGTAGTTGACGTCAACTATGTTAATGAGAGGATCGGCGAAATTGCCGCCGATGAAGACCTGAGTGCATTTATCTTGTAATGGAAAGAGTAGAGTACGCCGCAATAGCACTTTCTGGAGATTTTTCTCCATCAGAGATGGAAGAGATCGAAAATTCGGGAATTTCAGACATTCATCTTTTCAGATGTCGGACCGATCTAAACAAAGTTAAACTGAAGAGGTTTCAAAAGAGTTTTCCCGATGTGGCGAAGATTCTCTCCAGGTTTACGAATTTCATAACATTCAAGGATGTTCAATATCCCGAAGCTCTCAGGAATACCTTTGAGCCGCCTTCAGTAATATTCTTTGAAGGTGACGCTGGACTTCTAAATTCAAGAAACATTCTCGCCATAGTGGGTTCGAGGAAAGCGGATGGTTATGGAGCATCGATTGCCAAAGAATATGCGAAGTCGCTCTCTGAGAAAGGGATAACCATAGTAAGCGGTCTTGCGGTCGGTATTGATGCTCAGGCTCACATTGGGGCTCTTGAAGGTAGAGGCTCTACAATAGGAGTACTGGGGACGGGTATCGATGTAGCCTATCCAGCGAGCAACAGAACGCTCATAAAGTCGGTTAAGGAAAAGGGGTGTGTGATTTCTGAATTTCTTCCCGGAACGCCGCCCCTAAAGCAGAATTTCCCGAAGAGGAACAGAATAATTTCAGGGTTGGCCAGGGCAGTCTTTGTAGTGCAGGCTACTATGAGAAGCGGCTCGCTAATTACTGCAAGACTCGCGCTTGAAAACGGAAGAGATGTTTTTGCTGTGCCTGGAGACATCAACAGAAGAAACTCCGAAGGCACGAATTGGTTAATTAAGAATGGGGCAAAACTGATTTCCGAGTGCATAGACATTATCGATGAGTTTCCTGAAATTTCATTCGAGGAACCTCAGTCTGGGAACTTGCAGTCAAGAGTCCTTGATCTTCTGGGCAACGGTCCCCTCACTTTTGGAGAACTACTATTGATGACGGACTTTTCCAGCAAAGATCTGATCGTTGAACTCACAAATCTGCAGTTGGGAGGCTACATCTTCGAAGAAAACGGGCGATGGAATAGAACTTAGCGTATTTGAGCTGGTATAATCTTGATGAAATGTAGAAGTAGGAATTAGATTGGAGGGAGAAAAATGCCTTACGTAAACACGAAAGAAATACTCGAAAGAGCAAATAAAGAGTACTATGCCGTACCGGCACTTAATATCAACAATCTTGAATTTCTGCAGGCAATTATCGATGCCGGAGTGGAAGAACGCTCTCCGGTAATTATCGAAACTTCCGAAGGTGCGATTAAGTATGCAGGGAATGGGGACATTAAACTGGGAGCAAAGCTTTTCGTATCGATGGTCGAAAGCTATGCGAGGAATGTCGATATTCCCGTTTCTTTGCATGTTGACCACGGAAAAAACTTCAAGATAATCATGGCGGCAATTCAGGCTGGCTATTCATCAGTAATGATTGATGCGTCCGAATTCCCGTTTGAAAAAAACGTTGCAGAGACGAAGAAAATCGTGGAGATAGCCCATAGTCTTGGCGTATCAGTCGAAGCCGAGTTAGGTAGACTCGTTGGAATAGAGGATAACGTTGCTGTCGAATCTCATGAAGCGGCACTGGTTGACCCGGATGAGGCAAAGCTGTTTGCAGAAGAGACGGGAGTAGATTTTCTGGCGCCTGCAATTGGAACTAGCCATGGGGCCTTCAAATTCAAGGGAGAAGCGAGACTGGATTTTGCAAGACTCAAGAAGGTTAAGGATCTGACAGGCCTACCGCTCGTTTTGCATGGAGCTTCAAGTGTTCCGGAGGACATTAAAAAGCTTGCCGAAAGCTATGGAGCCGATTTCAAGGGAGCTAAAGGAGTTCCTGGGGAAATCCTTGCTGAATCGGTGAAGTTTGGAATAAACAAAGTGAATACCGATACTGATCTAAGAATGGCTTTTATTGCTTCGTTGAGAGAGTTCCTTTCGAAGAATCCCGGGGAGTTCGATCCGAGGAGATACTTCAAGACACCCAAGGAATTGGTTAAGAATGTTATCAGAGAAAGGCTGAGACTTCTAGGTTGTTCTAATAAAGCATAGACGGAGGTGTCGAATGAAGATCCTTGTAATTAATTGCGGCTCGTCTTCAATTAAGTACCAGCTTCTTGATGCCGCAAGTGAAAACGTGTTGGCAAAAGGGTTGCTTGAAAGGATAGGTATTTCCGGATCAAAACTCTCTCATAGGAAAGGCGAGAAAAAATACGAGTTCGAAAAGGACATTGCTGATCACACTGAAGGCCTTGAACTAATAATTGAGGTTCTTCAGTCAGAAGAGACTGGAGTTGTGAAAAACATCAACGAAATTGAGGCCGTCGGTCACAGAGTGGTTCACGGTGGAGAGAGATTCGCATCTTCCGTTTTAATAGACGATGAAGTTGTAAGTGAGATAGAAGCGAACAATTTCCTTGCTCCTCTTCACAATCCGGCCAACATTGAGGGTATTGTTGCAGCGAAGAAGATTCTTCCATCTGTTCCTCACATCGGGGTTTTCGATACGGCATTCCACCAATCGATGCCAGAATCATCTTATCTCTACGCCATACCTTACGACCTATACAGAAAATATAAGATAAGAAAATATGGTTTTCACGGCACTAGCCATAGATATGTTGCGGAGAGAGCAGCTGTCATGATGGAGAGACCTCTCAAAGAACTGAAAATTATAACTGCTCATATTGGGAATGGTGCATCTGTTGCGGCAGTCAAGAACGGGAGGTCTGTTGATACCTCTATGGGATTCACACCGCTTGAGGGGCTCGTCATGGGGACGCGATCCGGCGACATTGATCCGGCTATTGTTCCTTTCTTGCAGGAGCAAGAGGGATTAACGGCTGGGGAAGTAAACGACCTGCTGAACAAAGAAAGCGGTATGTATGGGCTTACTGAAGGACGGTTCAGTGATATGAGGGATATAGAGGAACGCGCAATGAAAAACGAGCCGACTTGCAAACGGGCACATGATATATATGAATACAGACTGGCGAAATATATTGGCGCTTATGCGGCGGCAATGAACGGAGTCGATGCGATAGTGTTCACCGCAGGCGTAGGAGAGAATAGTCCTTACTTGAGAGCCAGTGTGATCGACAAGTACCTCGGATATCTTGGCATATCGATTGATGTAGAGAAAAATAAAATCAGAGGAAAAGAGACCATGATTTCCACAACTGATTCGAAGGTAAAAGTCTTCGTTATCCCAACTAATGAGGAACTTGTTATCTCTAGAGATACGAGTAGGATAGTTAAGAATGGTTTGAAGGAATTGAAACTGTGGGAAGAGTGAAAGGTGATGACGAGACATTAAGGAAATCGTTCTGGAGGGTGATACCAAACTTGCCGTGCGGGGTGAGAAAGCAGAATACTACTATGTGGTATCGTCGGGCGGGCTCATCCTCAAAGGATTCGATTCTGAAGACAAGGTCTATCTGGAAGGAGATCTTGCTGACCCACTATCGGTAGTTGGTGGGGAGCACAGCGGAGATCTTCTTTGTGTTGGTGATTCTGCAATTCTTGTTGGTGACAGGGACGAGTTGAAAGAGTATCTGGTCTCCAGACCGGAAAGGCTGGAGAAGCTGTTTGTTGATGTTGAAAAAGACCTGAGTTTGTGCAGTGGAAAAGGGCCTTTTGATCTCGATGAGTTTACTGCATCTCTTGTCGCCAAAAAGCAATGTTGGTTAGAAGAGTATCCTCCTTTGCTTTTCGGAGAGAAATCGCTCTACCGAAAGGGTATCAGACTGATAGAGCGAAAAGACTATCCCTCTGCTCAAGAGGTTCTGAGAAGCTACCTTGATCAGTATCAGAATTCCCCTTTGTCAAGACCTGTTAAGCTGTTCTATGCTTTTAGTTGCTTTCTTAACGATTTTTTGGAAGATGCCCTAGCTTCAATAATGGATATTTTGGAATCCGCAGAAGATGAAATCTCAAGGATCGCGAGATTTTTCGTTTGCCACATGGGTCTATTTGAATCCGGCTTCAAGTTTCTTTATAGAGGTCCGAGATATAGCTCGGATCTTTTCCGCATTCTAAAAGCGGATTATCGGAGGATAAGAAAGGCTGGCTCAGACAGAATCGTCTTTGAAGAAGGTAGAAAGGCTGGAAGCGTGCTCTTTCTTCTCAAGGGTGAGATAGCCCTTCTGAAAAAGAGGGGAGACAAGAATTCGGTACTGTTTACGATCAAATCGCCAAGCTCCATTGGCGAGATCCAGGTTCTTTCAAGAAGCAAATGGGATACTACATTGAAAATCAAGAGTAATTCGGAATACATCCTAATCGATAGAGACAAACTTGTTCAGTATTTGATACACAAATCTCCCCAAGACGGATTTAGGATGGTTGAGTACCTTCTTGGATACATTAGACAAACGAGTGCTACTTGAGGCTTCTCAATGGATTTTAAAAATCATCTCGCTCTGCTTAAGGAGAATCTCCGGTTCGAATTCCTGTGCTTCGGTGAATAGAGGGTCGTTATCGGGTACTGTTGGGAATAGCGGCGTGAGGTTCCTGCTTTTCGCAATACTGCAGATTGCGCCTATTGCCTCTTTGAAGGAAGCGGCTCTTGTTGGGCCACAGTCCTTAACATAAAAAACTGAATCCCTCTCCTGCCATACGCAATAAGCAATTTCTCGACCCTGTTCATCTATTACTGTATCGAAGTTGTATCTCTCAAGGTGATGAAATGATGCGGGCTCTCTTTCCCATTCTGGATTTCGCTTGTATTTGTCCATTACATTCAGTGCGCATTCAACTACCTTTCCTGAATCAGATTCTTTAGTCGAGAAATCGCCAATTCCCGGCCTTCTTATGAAGAAAGTGATAAGTTCACGTCTATGTCTGAATCCGTACTTCTCATAGAAAGCAATCGCTCTTTTGTCTTCTTCGGGAACTTCCAGGACAATTCGATCACAGCCTTTCCATTTAGCAATTCTAATTGCCTCGTCAACCATTTTGAACCCTACGCCTTCTCTTCTAAAACCGGGAATGACACCCATAAGATCTATCCTGGCTCTTTTTTCTCTGAAACTGAGCAAGACAATTCCTGTATGGATGCCCTCTACGTTCATGACAAATGATTCCGAAAGAGAAATGTTATTCTCCCTAACGTCTCTTTCAAAGCTCTCAAGAGTCCAGTGCATCCTGAGCACGTAGTCGGAAAAGACTAAGTTCAGAATATTGACGACATCAACCCTTGAAAGCTCCTGGATTCTTTGGAAAGAGTTGTTATTCAACTTTCTTCTGCCTCGCTTTCCTGAAGTAATTATGTTCTTCAGTCAGTTCAATCAGGAGTTCATTCATTCTCCAACTGAGATTTGATTCAGTTGTGGTGGCAAAGACCCACTCTCTTCCAGTATAATGACGGATTGTATCGATCGCGTTTCCCAAAGACTCATCGCTAAAGCCATCAAATACTGCATAGCATAAGCCATCTTCTCCGTTGCCTGCCTTCTCTTTCCGAACCCCTTTCCCATTTTCCAGTATCTCTCCGACTATCTCGTTTTCTTGCCCCTTGCAGTCGATTAACGAGACGTCGGCGAATAAGTCTAGTAGTCTATCAAAAGCAGAGCTATCACAGTAAAGGAGAATCGAACGTTTGTGTCCTGCTTCACTCATTCAATCACCTCGACACAATTTTAGCATAGCGTTATCAACGCTAAGCCAATAATCGGCAGGCAAGTCTTTTTCCCCAAAAGACGAATTAGCATTGAGATCGACACTGACAACGAAATCATAGGGATGGGAATTGGGGAGGCAACGGTTGCTACAACAGGTTATAATTAAGGGGGAGGTCAGATAAGATAATGCACATTGGAAGATTTAGAGACGTCAGCATGAGAGTATTCTGGGGAGTTGTGGAAAGGGATCTTGTGACCCCTCTCGATATCAAAGCGGAATCCACGGGAGACTTTTTCCAAACTTTAGAAGGGATTCCGAATGTTATACAAAACTTTGGCTTGACTGAGCGGATAAATCTCTCTGACTTAGAGGTTCTCTCTCCGATTACTAGCCCTTGCAGAATCATATGTCAAGGAAAGAATTATCTCGACCATCTCCTTGATACAGGGATAAGAAAAGAGGATAAGAAGTACAATATGTTCTTCAACAAATCATCGGCTTCTGTTACCGGTCCAAACTCACCAATTGTTAGGCCAAAGGGAGTCCGCCTCCTCGACTATGAAGTTGAGCTCGGTTTGGTTTTGAAGGCGTCTATAGATCGGCCTATCAATGTTGAGTTTTCTCATATGCATGAGTACATCGGAGGAATTGTAATAGGCAACGATATTTCGGCGAGAGACATTCAGTTACCTCAATCTCAGTTCTTCAAGGGCAAGAGCTATCGATCATTCTGCCCGCTTGGACCCTTTATCTTTCTAACTGGCAGAAATGAAATGAAGTATCTGGAGAGTTTAACGGTTGAGCTTAAAGTAAATGGAGTGACAAAACAGAGAGCTTCAACTTCGGACATGATATACAAACCATGGGAAACACTGTCGGAACTGAGCGAATTTTCCGATCTCGAGGCCGGAGACGTTATACTTACGGGTACACCAAAGGGAACGGCTCTTAGTCAAAAAAAAGGCTTGCGTACTTGGCTCAGAAGATTACTTGGCGAATCAAAAAGATGGGAGATTTTCATCAGAGAACAGGAGAAAAGTGGAAGATACCTGGCAAATGGAGACGTAATAGAATCCAGGATATTCTCTTCAGATGGCAGGATAGACCTCGGTGTTCAAAGAAACAGAGTTGTTTATGAGGAGGAAAATGATCATGATAGGAATTATCTGTGACTCAGTAGTAGATCTTCCTGTGGAATTGGCTGAAAGAGATGATGTTTACGTCGTCCCTATTATGGTAGTCCTCGGTGAAAAATCCTACCGTGAAGGTGTCGAGATAAGCAAATCGGAAATCGCCGATTATCTGGACTCCAACTTTGCCAGGACTTCACTGCCAAGCCCGGCAGACGTAACGGAAGCCTTCGAAGCAATGTATTCAAAAGGTTATGATGAGCTGCTTGTGGTGAACCTCTCCAGCGGTCTGAGTGGTACTTACAATCTTTTCAAGACGATTGGTGAACAGTTTGTCAGCGAACATCACTCGGTTAAAGTTGAGTCAATTGATTCCCTCTCCCTTTCAGGTGGCATTGCGATGCTGGTTCACAAGGCGATAAGAATGAAGGAAAGAGGGGATTCACTCAGGGTGATTGCCTCAGACCTTAGAAGCAGAGCTGGAATAAAAAACATCGTCTATTTCGTTTTACCGACACTGAAGTATCTGAAACAAAGCGGTAGAATTGGTAAACTTCAAGGATCGGTTGGGGAAATTCTAGATGTAAAGCCGATAGGGACAATTAACAGTGGTGGGATTTTTACTCTTTCAGGTAGGGCACGTGGCATGAAAAAAGCAGTGGAAAAGATGGTGGATCGCTTAATTGTTGCTGTTAAAGGAAAAAAAGTTCTATGCCTAGCTCTTTACCATTCTGGAAACGATAGCGATACTCTCGCGCTCGTTGAATGGGCTAAGAGAAAAATCATTTCTCTATCTGAAACACTTCTTACCGGAGAGCTGTCTTCGGCAATACTGGTCCATGGTGGTAGAGGGATCATAGGCGTTGGTGCGCTGATTGCTTGAAAAGCGTTCCAACACACCGGTCGTTTCGAGAGGCAAGTTAGGACAAGATAGGCAAATAATAACCAGAACTCGAACAGTTGATTTATGACAAGTAATACCGAGTAAACAGAAAATAAAAGCATCAATCAGGAGCAATAGCGTCTTCATCAGTAATAATCTTCAATAATCACTTCTCAAAGAATCAGACTCAGTGCACATAGATTTCGGTGTCATTAACGATTTTGTTATAATGGAAGCGATTCCAAATCGTTGATAACTGGAAGGTGTATTCTCTTGAAAAAGCCCACAATAAAAGATGTAGCATCTCTTTCGGGCGTTGGAACCGGTACCGTGTCAAGAGTGCTTAATGGCGGTTCCGTTAAAGAAACGACAAGAATTAAAGTAATGAAAGCGATCGATAAGCTTGGGTACAAGCCAAATCAGATGGCGAGAACACTTGCAGGGGGCAAGACCAAAAGGATTCTCTTTCTCATGCCCGAGATCAGGACGGAATTTCACTGGAGAGTCATGAAGTCGTTTGATGAGTATCTGGACAAGATGAATTATGAGATGGTGATTTACCCTGTTTTTTCCGATAAAAGGCTGAAGAAACTTAGAAGCGATCCGTCTCTTATTCAGAATATAGATGGTGCTGTTATCTGTACGATGAATATTGAGTTTTTATCTAGAAAGTACATAGATTTCGGAACCAATGTTGTTCTATTTGAATCACAATCGGACGAGTTTGACTGCGTCTATCTAGACAATGTTTTGGGTGGAAGAATGGCTGCTGAGTTACTTACTGAATGTGGTTCCTCAGATTTGTTCGTCATCTCTTTCGATGAGGAAAACACCATTTTGGCAACTGAAAATTTTGAAAAGAGAATACTGGGGTTTACGAGTTATCTAAAAGAAAAAGGTTATGAGTTCAATGAGGAGAAATTTGTCTACACATCCTTCTTTTTTGAGACGGCGCATGAGAGAATCGCCTCGATTCTATCTCAGTACGATAGGCCGGGGATCTTTGCATTAGCAGACAATTTTGCCCTTGAAGTTTTGCAGATGGCATCTGCAATGAAGAAAATTCCGGGAAAGGACTTCTTTCTTGTAGGTTATGACAATCAGAGCTGGACTGAAAGGGCTGGGTTGACTACAATCGAGCAGCCAATGGAAGATATGGGTAGAAAAACTGCTGAGCTGATTATTCAGAAGATTGAGAATCCGGGTCAGTATGTTCAACCAGTAAAGTTTTTGCCGAGTTTGAAACGAAGGAAGACGGCTTGACCTGAATCTATTTTCGAGGAGGAGTTATGGCCAGGAAAGATAAGCTATCATTAGCGCAGAAGGAACAGAGAACCGCTTACAAATTGCTCATTCCCGCTTTGCTGATCTTAGCATTGGTGGCGTTCTACCCGTTGTTTCAGGTCTTCTATACGAGCTTCACAGATAAGGTTTTTGCGTCTGGAACAGATGAAGCACCAAAATTAATCGGATTTGAAAACTACAAGAGCCTACTGGGCTTGACTGTTATGGAGCTGCCGAAAGTCGTTGACGAAGCAACGGGCGAAGCTTCAATTGATGAGGAGACTGGGAAACCAGTTTACGAAAGGGCAATTAGAGTCTTGCCTAGAAGTCCAGTAAGGTACAGAGAATGGTTTCAGTTCTCTCTTTTTGGGCGTCGTTATGTAGTGGGCGCGAGAGATCCGGAGTTTATGAAGGCAATCTCGAACACTCTTGTCTTTGCTGTAATCTCGGTCTTTCTCGAGACAGTTCTTGGTCTAGGGGTTGCTCTTGTTGTCAACAGCAACTTCAAAGGTAAAGGTGTAATGAGAGCAACAATGCTTGTTCCATGGGCGGTAATCACAGTTGTATCTGCAAGGATTTGGGAATGGATGCTCCAGCCGACCAGAGCAGGTCTCTTCAACGCTGTACTGAGTAAGTTGGGCTGGGGAGACGGAGACCTTTCATTTCTAAGTATGCCGGCTCTGCAGATGCCTACTCTCATTGCTGTTGACGTATGGAAGACGACACCATTCATGGCGCTCTTGATTCTTGCAGGTCTCCAGCTCATTCCTAGAGAGCTTTACGAGGCAGCAAGAGTAGATGGGGCTGGAAGGTTGAAGCAGTTCTTATCTGTCACTTTGCCTTTATTGAAACCCACGCTGGCTGTAGCACTTATTTTTAGAACTCTCGATGCTTTAAGAGTCTTTGACGTTTTTCAGGTTCTTATGGGAAACCGGATGTACTCTATGGCCTCCTACAACTATTATCAGCTTATTGGAAACAGAAACATGGGTCTTGCCTCGGCTATCGGTGTCATCATCTTCTTTCTCATAGGAATCTTTGCGGTTATCTACATGAGGCTTATGGGAGTTGATAAAGAATGAGGAAAAACAAACTGATCTGGCTCACCGGGAAGATCGCTTTCTGGATACTGGTGATATTCATATTCTTCTATATGCTTTTCCCATTCTACTGGGCGGTTAACTCGTCGCTAAAATCCGAAGCTCAGCTTCAAATGACTCCGGCGACCTTTATTCCAGTCGATAGTGATGGGAGATTCGCTCCGACGCTTCAGAACTATGTTGCCGTTTTCAACGACGGTACGTTTGTAAGAGCGTTGTGGAATAGTACAATAGTAGCTGGTTTGACAACGCTTCTTGCTTTGGGAGTCGGTTCCTTTGCAGCCTATGCGATGGGTAAACTTCGTTTCAAAGGCAAGAAGCTCACTCTTTATCTAATTCTTTCCCTCACGATGTTTCCTCAAATAACTGTCCTTTCAGGTTTGTATGCCGTTATTAATACCCTCAATCTGGGAGCAAGAATAAGTCTGATTCTTTCTTATATGATATTCACCTTGCCATTCACTACCTGGGTCCTGACTGCATTTTTCAAGGAACTCCCCACTGAGATAATGCAGTCTGCATGGGTAGACGGTGCAACGCCTTTCCAGACTTTCTATAAGATTTTGTTGCCTCTTACAGCCCCTGCTCTTGTCACAGCCGGTCTTCTTGCCTTCATTGCTGCCTGGAACGAGTATATATTCGCTCTGACTTTCACGACTATCGCTCCGGAGGCAAGAACCATTCCGGTAGCGATTTCCTTATTCACTGGATCCGTTTCGAGGCAAGTCCCGTTTGGGGAGATCATGGCTGGCGCAGTGATTGTAACGATTCCTGTAGTGGTTCTAGTCTTCATTTTCCAGCGAAGGATAGTTCAAGGATTGACTGCGGGAGCAGTTAAAGGCTGACGATTGTTTGAACTTTAAAGAACGTGGTCTGAAAAATTGGGAGGTGGTCTAAAAGGTCTTTTAACAGATAGGTTCTACAATGAGTTATTTTCTACGAGATCATTACAAAGGAGGGTTTTTTATGAAGAAAGTTCTATTGACACTTATGGTAGCGATGTTTGCGTTGGTAGCTGTTTCCGAGACAGTTATAACAGTCGCCGCGGGCGCCGTTGGTCAAGAGCTTGAATTGACCAAGAAGGCAGCGGAGATGTACATGGAGATTCATCCGGATGTAACGGTTAAGGTGCTTGACACACCTGATATGGTCCAGGATAGACTGGGACTGTACTTGCAGTTTCTTGAGGCGAAAAGCCCGGAAATCGATGTATACCAGGTGGATGTAATCTGGCCGGGCGATCTTGCACAGCATTTCGTGGACCTATATGAGTACAATGCAGACAAAGTAGTATCTATGCACTTTCCGGCGATTGTCGAAAACAACACCGTTGACGGAAAATTGGTAGCTATTCCGTGGTTTACAGATGCAGGGCTTCTCTATTACAGGACAGATCTTCTTGAGAAGTATGGGCTTAATCCACCGGCCACATGGGACGAACTTGAAGAAGCGGCCAGGATAATTCAGGAGGGTGAAAGAAAGACGAACCCGGACTTCTGGGGATTTGTTTGGCAGGGCAATGCGTACGAAGGTTTGACATGTGATGCACTTGAGTGGTTGGCTTCAAATGATGCAGGAACAATCATTAGTTCAGACAAAAAAATCACAATTGCCAACTCGAATGCAGTCGAGATCCTCGAGAAGGTAGCAGGCTGGGTTGGAACTATCTCTCCGAGTGGGGTTCTTACATTTGCTGAGGAGGATGCCAGAGCAGTGTGGCAAGCAGGAAACGCTGCATTTATGAGAAATTGGCCATACGCTTACAGCCTTAGCAAAGGTGAAGACAGTTCCGTTGCGGGAAAGTTTGACGTTTCGCCTCTTCCGGCAGGCAAGAGCGGTAATGGAGCGGCTACACTCGGTGGATGGCAACTTTCGGTTAGCAAGTATAGCAAAAATCCGGAAGTCGCAGCAGATTTTGCACTTTTCATGGCCGGCTACGAAGTGCAGAAGATGAGAGCTGTAGAAGGTTCATTCAATCCAACTATCCAGGCTCTTTACGCTGATTACGAAGTGCTAAAGGCAAATCCATTCTTCGGATCTCTGTATGACGTTTTTGTAAATGCTGTAGCAAGACCATCAACTGCAACCGCTCCAAGGTACAATGAAGTATCTACCCTGTTCTTCAAGGCAGTTCACAGTATTCTCTCTGGTACTGCGGACGCCAGGAATGCTCTTGAAGAGCTCGCTCTCGATCTCGAAGATCTGACAGGATTTGAGGTTGTTTGGGGATTCTAAAACCAAGTTGCGATTATTCGCTGGCTCCATATGGAGCCAGCATATCTTCAGTTCTAAGCGGAAGAAGGTGGAGAGATGAGGAGTGCACAGGTAAATAAGAAGCTACTGAAGGATTATCAGCCCTTCGTTGAGGAAGAAGTCATTGAAAGTATCATCGAGCTTTCAAGAGAGCTCAAGGGTCTCAGGGTTCTGCATGTAAACGCCACTTCCTTCGGTGGCGGAGTTGCGGAAATCCTTCATACACTGGTTCCGTTAATGAAGGATTGCGGACTGGAGGTTGACTGGAAAGTGATCGATGCTCCCCCACAGTTCTTCGATTTTACGAAAAGAATGCATAACGCTCTTCAAGGAAAAAAAGATTTCTTGTCAGAAGAAGATAAAAGACTCTTTGAAAAGGTGGAGAAAGACAATGCGGCTTACATCGGGGTCGATGAATACGATGTTGCGGTGTTGCATGATCCTCAAACAGTTGGGCTTCCTGCCTTTGCAAACTTTGGAAATTGCAAGCTTGTTTGGAGATGCCACATAGATACTTCTTCACCGAACGAGGCTTTTTGGAATTACTTGAATACATTCTTGTCTTACTACGATGCGGGGATTTTCACTTTAAAGAGTTATGCCAAAGATGGAATTGCCATCGACAAAATTTATGACATTCCACCATCAATTGATCCTCTGAGCAACAAGAACAGAATGCTATCTGAAGAGGAAATGAAGAAAGCTATGACGAAGCTCGGCCTTGTTTCTGGTAGACCGGTTATAGCTCAAGTATCGAGATTCGATCCATGGAAGGACCCAATGGGAGTTGTCGATGCCTATAGACAGCTGAAGAGGAAATTCCCGGATCTTCAGCTTCTCTTAATAGGGTCTATGGCTTCAGATGACCCTGAGGGATGGAAGATTTACGAGGATCTCCTGAGATACATTGGAATGGACTATGACGTAAAGGTTCTTTCAAACTTTCATGGCATTGGCGATATTGAAGTAAACGCTGCTCAAAGGATTAGTAAGGTAGTTCTTCAGAAATCACTTCGAGAGGGTTTTGCTTTGACTATGAGCGAAGCAATGTGGAAAAAGACACCAGTGATTGGTGGAAATGTAGGCGGAATACCCCTTCAGGTCCATCATGGTGTAAATGGATATCTTGTTGAGAGTGTGGACGAAACCGTTGAATACACAGAAAGAATTCTTGAGAATCCTGATCTAGCTAAAGAGCTGGGTAGAAATGGATATGAAATAGTTAAGAAACATTTTCTCTGTACCAGGCATCTACTACAGTATCTCGAGCTTTTCCGCGATTTGACGAGATAGTGGAATTCCCGTCCTTGTGTTAAGGGACGGGGGTTTCCGATTTCTATAAGAGTTTTCTAGCTCTTATTTTCTGGAGGTTTTCATACATTGGAAGACCGTTTAGGTAAAGATTAGGTGCCTCACCCTGTATCAGTGGAAGAGCATAAGACCTGAACTCGTCAGTAACATAGAATCCGTCTTCGGAGATGAATTCAACCGGAAGATCTTTTGTACCATTTGCAATGAGCTCAAGAGCGACCGTAGTGTATTCTTTAAGATAGGGTTTGCTTCTCAATCTATTTATGGAAATCATGACCCCGCTTTCTCCTCTTATGGCCTCTCTAACGGCAAGTGCTCCTACTTCAACTGCTTCTTGCCAATCGATCAAGCTTGCAACGTGCCTCGATGATCTCTGAAGGTAATCAGGTAAGGCCACGTGAACTTTGCACTTCAAAGCGTCTCTAATTATCTTCTCAAGGTACTGACCTATCTTTCCTAATTGAACATTTCCAAATGCGTCGTAATAGCCGGCAGTTGATATGAATGAACCATCAGGCCTTTTGAGAGCCTCTGAGGCAACTATTGAGCAGTATCCTTCCTTCTTCACAACTTCTTCGACTTTTGCTATAAAAGAGTCCTCCATAAAGGGAACCTCAGGAAGGAGGATGATTTGAGGACCGTGAAACCTGTCTGTGCTTGCAAGTGAACCAGATGCGGCAAGCCATCCCGAATTACGTCCCATGGATTCCATAATAAAGACCTTTGTTGAATCACTGTACATTGATTTCAGGTCTCTGGTCGCCTCCATTATCGATATTGCGGTGAATCTTGCGGCCGATCCATAACCGGGGCAGTGGTCAGTTTCAAGAAGATCGTTGTCCACTGTTTTTGGAATTCCAACGACTTGCAGTTCATAACCGATCTCTTTAGCCTTTTTGCTTATTTTGTGAGCAGTTTCCATTGAGTCATTGCCACCGTTATAGAAGAAATATCGGATCGAGTGCGCATCGAAGACTTTAAATAGCTTCTCGAAATCTTCATCACTGTCTATCTTAGTTCTACAAGAACCGAAAACTGCACCTGGAGTGTAAGGAATTCTGTCTATCTCACTTCTTGCTTCTTCAGTTAAGTCGTAAAGATCCTCATTTAGAATCCCCTTTACTCCATTTATTCCAGCGAAGACTCTATCGATTTCTTTGCTTTCAAGAGCCGCAACCAGCGTTCCATAAGCAGATGCGTTGATTACTGAAGTTACACCACCTGACTGCGCGTAGACCACATTCTTCATTCTTCCACCCCCAAGAAAATATACCACACTTTGTGAGGGTCATAATTAAAAAAACAGACGCCTGGGGGCGTCTGTGAGAATCAACGATGAACTATCGGCAAGCTTCGGTAATGGTTGGCACTGTTTCGGAAGCGTTACCCCAAATAGTAATGACATTCTCCATTGAATACAGAGTATTCTCCACACCGGAGTAACCGGGTTTTTCATCGAGGTTGCATACAATTACGCTCTTAGATTTCTCAACTTCGAGAATCGGCATTCCATATATGGGAGTACCTTCGGCCGTATTAGCAGAAGGATTAACAACGTCACATGCGCCTATTACGATCGTTAGATCAGTGTTTTTGAACTCCGGGTTTATCATATCCATATCGTACAATTTGTCATAATCGATGCCTACTTCGGCAAGCAAGACGTTCATATGTCCGGGCATTCTTCCTGCCACTGGATGTATTCCGATTTTAACTTCCTTTCCAGCCCTCTCCAGACAGTCAATCAGATCTTTGACTTTACCCTGTGCCTGCGCTACAGCCATTCCATACCCGGGCACTATTATTACTTTCTTTGCTTCCGAGATTATGGTTGGTAAGTCTTTGGCAACTTGTTCATCTCTTTTGCTTGAGGGGGAAGGAGAGTTATCGATTTGCTCAATTATGACAGGCACTGTTTCGGAAGCGTTACCCCAAATAGTAATGACATTCTCCATTGAATACAGAGTATTCTCCACACCGGAGTAACCGGGTTTTTCATCGAGGTTGCATACAATTACGCTCTTAGATTTCTCAACTTCGAGAATCGGCATTCCATATATGGGAGTACCTTCGGCCGTATTAGCAGAAGGATTAACAACGTCACATGCGCCTATTACGATCGTTAGATCAGTGTTTTTGAACTCCGGGTTTATCATATCCATATCGTACAATTTGTCATAATCGATGCCTACTTCGGCAAGCAAGACGTTCATATGTCCGGGCATTCTTCCTGCCACTGGATGTATTCCGATTTTAACTTCCTTTCCAGCCCTCTCCAGACAGTCAATCAGATCTTTGACTTTACCCTGTGCCTGCGCTACAGCCATTCCATACCCGGGCACTATTATTACTTTCTTGGCCGAGTTTACGGTTTCTCCCACTTTCATATTTCGTGTTCCCTTTTCATTGATCTCTTTAAGGATACTTGAGGAATGCGGCGTATTGTTCGGCTTTCTTAAGTTTGACACTGTAGTCATTCCAGTCAGTACAGCGCTCAAGTTCCTGTTCATTGCCTTGCACATTATTCTTGTTAGGATTAGACCTGAGACTCCAACAACGGCTCCAACCCCTACAAGGAGAGGGTCCTCAACTGCGAAACCGGTTATCGAGGCAGCCACACCTGAAAAGGAGTTCAGCAGAGAGATTACTACGGGCATATCTGCCCCTCCGACTCGGAGAGCCATTATCACTCCATAGACTGCCGATATTATCGTTAAGAGAACTACCCAAACGACGTATATTCCTGTGATGAGTGTGCTTAGGAAGACTATTACCGCAATTACGAAGAGCATAATTTGCTGCAGCTTTCCGCCCTTATCAATATTTACAGGTCTTCCTGGAATGATTGCCTGCAACTTCATTGCTGCAATCATACTTCCTGTGAATGTCAACATACCAACGGACAATGCCAAAGAAGCTGTCAGCCATAAATACCAGCTCGTACCTGCATGGTACAGACTGCTCCCCGCAATCGCTACTAGCGCCGAAGCGGCACCACCGAATCCGTTCAGCATTCCAACCATTTGTGGCATCTGAATCATCTTGACTACATGACCGAGTGATACACCAGCAAAAGCACCAATTACAAGCCAAAGCCAAAGGGCAGAGTTTCCAATCCCTCCGTAAGAGACTATTGTGTAAATTATAGCAGCTCCCATAAAGGCCGCCCCAATTCTATTACCGAGAAGAGCGGTCTTTGGAGACTGCATTAATCGGATTTGAAGGATGAATCCAACTATGAATATTGCTGCTATGATAATAACGCTCATTTGTCTGTTCTCCTAGCACTAGAATCGAACATCTTTAGCATACGATCAGTCACCCAAAATCCGCCGACTACATTGATCATTGCCAGTACAAGAGCTGCTCCGCTTAGAAAAAGCACTATTCCTGAGGTAGCGGTTGCGAATACAGCAATAGCACCCAGAACAGTAATACCAGACAACGCATTCATACCCGACATAAGAGGAGTATGAAGAAGTGATGGTACTGAAGATATTATCCTGTAGCCTATAATGGCACAGGCGACCAGGAAAACTATCAAAGCCAAGAGCATAAAATCCTCCTCTTATTTCATTAGATAATTACTCTGATATTTCTCCCATAGCTAGGAGAGTACCGTGATGAATTATCGACCCTCCTAGAGTGACAAGAGTCTCTTTCACAATCTGGTCATCGGCGTCAGCACAGATCTTTCCGTCTTTCACCAAGTTGTCCACGAAGTGCCACATGTTACTGGAAAACATTCTTGTCGAGTCTATCGAGAGTGTAGCAGGGATGTTAAGCATCCCTATTATCCACACTGAATTGTAATCGTATTCCTTGCCTTCTTCTGTAAGTTCACAGTTTCCACCCTGATCGATAGCAATATCAACTATGACAGAGCCTTTCTTCATAGAGTCGACCATAGTTTTGGTTACCAAAGTAGGGGCAACCTCTCCGGGGATAAGAGCCGAAAGAATAAGGATGTCACATGTTGCAAGATGCTTAGAGAGAATCTCTCTTTCCTTTTCGTACCATTCTTTTGGCAGCCTCTTAGCATAACCACCTTTTCCCATAGCAAGTTGCTGAGGCACATCAAACGGAATAACCTCTACGCCAAGCGATTTTGCCTGTGACGCAGCTTCGGGTCTAATATCGAGTGCTTTTACCTTTGCGCCCAACCTTTTAGCTGTTGCTATTGCCTGAAGACCGGCTACTCCTACGCCGACAACCACTACTTCAGACGGAGGTATCATTCCCGCCGAAGTTGGCATCATTGGAATGAATTTCTTAATCCTGTTCGCACCAAATAGAACTGATTTGTAACCCGCCACGGTACTCATCGAGGTCAACGCATCCATGGATTGAGCTTTTGAAATTCTTGGAATACTGTCCAAGGTAAAACTTGTGATATCTCTTTCGGCAAGCGTTCTTATGGTCTTGTGGTTGACATCATGTGCCGGGTGTAAGAAGGCAACGATTGTTGCGCCACGGTTGATCATTTCAGCCTCATGTTTCCCAATCGAACTGTTGTACTGCGGCTCTTTTACCTTCAGAATCAAGTTTGCTCTTGAGTAAACTTCATACGGAGTCGAGACTACTTCAGCTCCAACAGCTGAATAATCGCCATCGAAGAAGAAAGCCCCCTCTCCGGCTCGACTCTCAATGATGACCTTAGCACCGTTTTCAACAAATTTCTTTGCAACATCTGGAGTCACAGCAACGCGGAGCTCTCCCGCAAGAATCTCCTTTGGAACACCGATCGTTAGTCCCGAAAACTTCATTCAGAATTCCTCCTTAACAATGTTTGATGAAAGCACAGCCTCATTATACAATAGAGCGTGAAGAAGCGAAACAGCCGAATTTCGCCTCTGGAAATTGATAAGAACCAGATATTCGCATGTACTTCCTTGCCCTTCGTGATTGCAAAACGATGTATTACGATGGAGTGCTTTACAGTCAATATTGACGATATCCAATTAATTATCCTCGCTTTGAAGTAACCTATCTAACTGTTATTGTAAAGGTAGCTGTAGCCTCCCCGCCTTTTAGATCATTAGCGGTTAGCATAACTGTGTTCGATCCCAGCTCTTCTGGAATGAAGGAGTAAATGCTTCCCGTAAGAACTCCGGGTCCATAGACCAGTTCATACCTTAGATAGTCTCCGTCCGGGTCGATGCTAAACTGTCTGAGGTCAAGCCGCAAGGTTCTAGTCGCAATGGTTGTTTGATCAGGCACATTAAACTCGGGTGGGCGATTGGTGTCGGTAATCAGTAGATCGAAGGTGGAACTGGTCTGGCCTCCCCTTCCATCAGAAGCGGTTACTACAATTGTATAAAAACCGTAATCTTCGAAACCTGGTTCAATTATCAGCCTGCTTCCTTCGATCGTCCCCATTCCCTGAACGATCTCAAATGATAGACTGTCATTGTTCGGATCAGATGAGTATTCACTGAGATCAACAACAAGTCTGGAACCTTCTGCTATCGTAAATCCAGGTATATTTAATTCTGGTGGCCTGTTGCTCTCCCTAACATCAATTCTGAGAGTCGCCCTTGCAGACCCGCCTTTCCCGTCTCCTACAGAGACAACTGCTTCATAAGTTCCTGCGGTGCCATAGTCTGCGTCGAAGGTGTAGGTTTCTCCCTGGATAGTTCCAGGGCCGGAGACCAGTGAGAAGCTAAGTAAATCGTTATCAGGATCTGAAGCGTATTCTGAAAGGTCAATCGTTAGTACATCACCCTCCGCGATTCTTCTAGGTAGAATTGAAATTGTTGGCGGATTGTTCGTCCGAACTACAGTGAGATTTGCCGTTCTTTCAATGAATTCTCCCTTTCCATCGGAAGCTCGAATAGTTACCGAGTATCTTCCTGGTTCGTTCGACTGGAATGTGTACGTCGAGCCTTCGATTCTTCCCGGGCCATTGAGAAGCTGGAATGAAAGCGAATCCCCGTCAGGATCATTAAAATAATTCTCGAGGTTCAATCTGTATTGTTCACTCTGAAAAACGACGCCTTCCGGAATACTTGAAGCTAGCGGAGCTCTGTTCGCGGACTCAATGTTTACCTGAAAGCTTTCTTCGACGACGTTCTTTCCATCCGATATTTCCAAGACTACTGTCTTGGAACCGGCATCCCCGGGAGGGCTCACATAGGAGTAAAGAGTTCTTTGAACCTCACCCGGTCCCGATTTTAAGTTAATTGAAAGTGGTTCATCCTCTGGATCGTTCACAAAACCTCTCAGGTCCAGAACCAAAGTGTTTCCTTGCTCGAGTGTCTGATCCGGGACATCAGCAGTAGGTGGGAGATTCTGTGCATCGGCCACTTCTGTTTCCGAAGATGTGACTGGGCTGTCTAGACCCGTAGCGGCGGTTTCCGATGGTACAGAAGATGTGGAGTCTGCGGTCAGCTCTGTTGCGGATGTAGCAAAGGCTTTATTAGATATCATGAACGTTGAAACTGCCTTCTCTCCTCTTCCATCTGAAACGGAAATAGTCACCCTCTCATAATTTGCACTTGTGAAATCAGGTTCATAAGTGTAGTTGCTTCCAATTATCTGCCCATTGCCCTCGGTTAATGAATAATTCAAGGCGTCAAGGTCAGGATCATTTGCATACTCGTCAAGGTTTATGGAAATCGTCTCCCCTTCGGCAACCACCTGGTCTGGGATAGAAAGCTCGGGTGGACGGTTGACCTCTCTCACGGTGATTTCAAAAGAAGACTCCGCCATTTGTTCCTTCGGATCTACTACTGAAATTGTTACAGAGTGACTTCCCGACTGTTGGAAACTCGGTGAAAAAATGTAGAAGTTCTCTTTGACCTCTCCGGGACCAGAAATTTTTGTATAACTCAGAGACGTCATCTTCTCGTCGCTTGAATAGTCGTGAAGATCTATCGAAAGCGTGCTGCCCTCATCGATAATCATATCGGGGATGCTTATTATTGGGGGTTTGTTAAGCATGTCAGGCAGGAGTCGTATTGCAAAAACAACAACCACAACGACCATCAACAAAGCCCAGAAGAACCATTTTCTCATACCGCATAACCTCCATGAAAAACATAATAATTATCAGTTCCATTATAGTTTATTCCTGTTCCATGCCAAAATGAATTCATTTGCGGGAAAATAACCTCGAGTATCCTAATAGTCGGCTAAATCAGTTCTTTATTGTCGCTAAACACATTAAGATTATACTTCGTTTCTACGCGGGCGAATTTTAACCTAATATCTGGCATAAGGGGCAATCAATATGCTAGAATCTATTTGATAGAAAAATCACAATCTAGTTTCTTCAGCTCAGTTAATGTAGATTTTGAATGGAGGTGCTGTCTGGTGCCCGTAACAATTACCGTGAACGGCAAGGATTTTACTGTTGATGAAAACCAGAGTATACTGGAAGCCTGCCGTGAAGTAGGAATAGCTATCCCGACTCTTTGTTATCACCCTGCGCTTTCGGTCGTAGGTTCATGCAGAGTTTGTGTTGTAGAGGTAGAGGGGGCTCGCAACCTCTCACCTGCATGTGCAACTCAAGTTGCTGATGGAATGAAAATCAAGACGAATTCCGAAAGGGTTAATAGAGCAATAAGGTTTAACCTAGGTCTTCTTCTTTCTAATCACCCTAATGACTGTATGACCTGTGATGTAAATGGCAGATGCGAATTTCAGGATCTAATATATCAGTACGATGTTGAAGATATGTTCCCAAAGACACTGAGAAATGTTCCATATGATTTCTCCAGTCCATCGCTTTTTAGAGACATGAACAAGTGTATTGACTGTGGGAGATGTGTGAGAGCCTGCGATGAGTTGCAGGGTCTTTCGATTCTCTCTCCAGTGAACAGAGGGTATCATGTTCTTCCTCTGCCTGCTTTAGGTGCGCCTATTGCGGCCACGGATTGTATAAACTGTGGTCAGTGCTCGGCCGTCTGTCCTGTTGGGGCAATAACTGAGAGAATGGAATTCAGGGAAGTGGTCGCCGAACTTAGAAAACATGATAAGGTTTTGATAGCTCAGACCGCACCATCAGTTAGGGTAGCCCTTTCTGAAGAGTTTGGAGAGCTTCCTGGAACGGTCAGCACAGGTAAGATGGTTGCCGCGCTTAGAAAGCTTGGATTCGACTATGTGTTTGATACGAATTTCTCTGCCGACCTCACAATTATGGAAGAGGGGTCAGAACTTCTTGAAAGGGTAAAAGAAGGCGGAAAGTTCCCGATGTTTACTTCATGTTGCCCGGGTTGGGTAAACATGATGGAGAAGTTATACCCGGAGTTCACCGAGAACCTCTCAACGGCGAAATCTCCCCAGGAGATGATGAGCGCCCTGGTTAAAACGTTCTTTGCTGAGAAGATAGGAAAGAGGCCGGAAGACATTTATCTTGTGTCGATAATGCCATGTACAGCGAAGAAGGACGAAAAGGGCAGAGATACTTTGACAGTTAGGGGGGCCAGATCTACCGATGCGGTGCTTGTAACAAGAGAACTTGGGAAGCTGATTAAGATGCACAAGATTCCCTTCGAGTCGCTTGAAGAGGAAGAATATGACAGTCCACTTGGAATCTCTACCGGCGCTGCGGTAATCTTTGGTGCGACAGGCGGTGTTATGGAAGCCGCTTTGAGAACTGCATACGAGCTTCACACAGGGGAAGAACTCCCAAGACTTGATTTCGATTTTGCCCGTGGATTTGACGGGGTGAAGGAAGCTGAAATCGATATGAAGGGCACCAAGGTAAGAGTAGCCGTAGTTCACGGGGGAAGCAACGTTGTCAAGTTGATGGACAAAATTCGTTCAGGAGAAGCTTTCTACCATTTTGTCGAAGTCATGGCTTGCCCGGGCGGATGTATCGGAGGCGGTGGCCAGCCCAAATCGAGCCAGCCCGGTTATCTTCAGAAGAGGATGGAAGCTATCTATAATATTGACAAAGCTTCGGTAATCAGAAAATCTCACGAAAACCCGGCGATTACTAAGCTTTATGAAGAGTATCTCGGAAAGCCTTTAGGACATCTTTCTCACGAACTACTGCATACCCATTACAAAGACAACAGAAAGAGTGTGATCGAGAGAAAGAAAGAACTTGAGGAAATAGCCAAAGGGTAGGTTCTCAAAGCTGTATGAGTTTTGAAGGGGCCTTATGGCTCCTTTCGTTTTGGCTCAGTCCTCCTTCTTTAGCAAAGTGAGAAATACGGCAAATGGTGTCTTGAAGAGGCACTTGATATCGAGAATAAATGATCTATTCTTCACGTAATAGAGGTCAAAGGCGGTTTTAATCCGGTATTCTTCCAGCGTTGTAGTGTATTTGTAGTTTATCTGAGCCCAGCCCGTTAGACCCGGTTTTACGAGAAGTCTAGACGAATAGTCCTCGATGTTGTCCATTCCAAGTTTGTGAAATGATGGGAGCTCGGGTCTTGGTCCTACTAGACTCATATCTCCTTTGATAATGTTTATGATTTGCGGAAGTTCATCCAGTCTGAGAGGTCTTAAGAATTTGCCAAGCTTTGTTATCGTTTCCTTGTTTCCCTTCGTGTCGAAAGTCCTGAACTTGTACATTCCGAATTGCTTACAGTCCTTGCCGATCCTTGTTTGGCAGATGAAGATGGGTCTACCCTCCAAGATCAGAGAAATTAGAGAGACAATAACTGTAACCGGACTGAACAGAACTAACAGTATTACTCCAATACCAACATCCAAGAGTCTTTTGAAGCTATCATATGCCACTTTTGGTTCAATCGGGTCATTAGAGGTCAGCATAAAGCTTTCTTCCTTGAATTGCGATTTCACACGTTTGTAGATTATGAAATTTCTGACGACCGTTGCTCCCAACGCAGGAAGGGCAACAAACGGTGATACAGGAAGGAAGACTGGAAAAACAAAGCAAGACATAACAGCAGATCCAAGGGTAGAAGCCATTTGTTTTTCTTTATCAGAGATCGTGATTCCCTCGTAACCGCGCATTGAAAAACTGATCAGAACACTCGCACAACAAGCTGCAATGAATGCACCAAGACCGTTCATTAAGAGCGGCAAAGCCAGTAATAGGTCAATCAAATAGAAAAGGCTGTTCATCATTATATTTTCTCATCTTTGTGTAGATATTTGAACTGGCAATTTCTCACAATGTTGAGTAATGACTATGTTTTTGGGGTATCATGTAACTTGGGAGGAAGGGATTGAAAAAACTATACCTTAGTGATCTTCATATTGGCGACGGGACGTTAAAGGATGACTTCAAATTCGATTCCGATCTTGTAGAGCTGATATTGAGCTCAAAGGAAAAAGCATTCAGAGAAATAATCGTTGTTGGCGACGGACTCGAGCTTTTGACTTCAGAGTTTGTAAAGAAAAGAGGACTCTTGCCGTTCGATCAACTCATCGATCAACTGGATGTGTCGATAATAGATGTTATTGAGAACAGACACAGGGAGGTATTCAGAGCATTTCGGGAGTTCACCAAGAGTGGAAGACTGATATATGTTGTTGGAAATCACGACTCATTTCTTCTTTTCAATGAAGGTCTTAGAAAGAGGCTCACTGAATTCCTGGGTGACAGTGAAAGTGTACAGATAAAACCATACTATCTCGACAGAGAGTTCAAGACTCTTGCTTTGCACGGAAACCAGTATGACATAGTGAACAGGTTTTTCAAGGACAGGAGAAGCGGCGAGTTAATGCAACCATTCGGTGACTACATGGCACGCTTCATGATGAAAAATTTTGATAAATGCCTCTTGAGAAGAGAGCTTCCTGAACAGGCAGTTAGGGATTATCAGAACATTCATCCTACTCTCGATGTCTTTCAGTGGTTCGATTTTATTAGAAGAGTATATGATGTAGATTCAGATCTTCAGGATGAATGGGCCAGACAGTTCCTTCTGATGCTAAAAAGTGATGCGGCACAGCGTTGGATAGACGCCAATTGGCCAATGTTGAAGGTTATTGAAAAACTATTCATCAACAAACACGGTGGAATGAAACTCGGTAGTCTTATGATTAGAATTGTTATGGCATTTAGAAAGCTGAAGAAGACTGATAACCTTTACAAACAGGGCAGGAGATTGCTTGGAGCCGAAGGTAAGAAGGGCTTTCGTAAAGCTATGAACAACGAATTCTTTCTGATGTACGGAGATAAAGCTCCCGCAATTGTTCCCGGTGAGCTGAAGGGCGTGATAATGGGTCATAATCACCGTCATGTCCTTAGAATGATTTCGAGCAACGGAGAAGAGAAATTTTATGCCAATACTGGGACATGGAAACCGGTTGTTGAAATGATTGATGACGATCCAAGGAACGGTTTTGCCAGAAGAGTGGAGCTGGGATATATTACTATAGAGATTGTTTCTAACGAGTTTCTAGTTGAGTCAAAGCATATAAAGAAGCTTAGTGGCCTTCGGTTTTCTGAAGATACACTGGATAAGAAAACCGAGTGGAATTCTGTGCGCGAGATTGGAATGCGAGTCTGAGGAGGGATGTAAATTGCACTATTATAGAGGTTCTTCGATAGTGCCGATAATAATCACCTTGCTCTTAGTAATTGTTGCGGCCGTAGTAGCGGCCTTTTTCCTCTGGCCCGTTCCAGAACCGAAAATACTTATCTCGAATGTCTCACCAATTCCGAAAAATGCAGAGAGAATCCAGTATGCTGAAAAGGTAGAATTAAGGTGGGAAGCTGTTTATGAACGTCCCAGGCATGGCCTCTTAGCAGAAGTCTTCGCTGGCAAGGACCGAAACAGTTTGACCAGATTGGCACTTGACCTTCAGGGTGATCTGACCTCGCCTACCGAGGGAATATTTTCCTTTTCCCACGTGTTTGAGGCTGATCCTCACTCTCAGTACTGGTGGAAAGTAAGGGTTTACACAGAAGGTGGAAAATCCGCAGAAAGTGAAATCTGGACATTCGTACTCATGAATACTTATCCTAGAAGGCCAGAGCTAGTTCCACCAAGCAGTAACCTGGGAAACGTCCCTCTAAAAGATCTGACACTTAACTGGAGTTCCAATGATCCTGATGGAGATGAGTTAGTATACGACGTTTATTTTGGCAGAGAGCCAAGATTAGATGAGAAGGACATTCTCATTAGAGGAACGAACGAAACAATGGTTGATGTTTCGTTGCTTAAGAGACTTGATTACTCGACGAAGTACTACTGGAAAGTCGTTGCAAAGGACTCGTATGGAGGCGAATCTACTTCTTATACTGAGAGCTTCACAACTCAGATGAGGGCAGATCTTCCTGCAGTTACGCCGGAAAATCCAAGAAGCGGAGCTAGCGATTTTGATGCGGGCAGAGGATTTCTTTCGTGGAAGACTTCTTTGCCTCTCGAGTACTATCTTGACGAGCTAGATTTTGATGTCTACCTTTCTGAGGGACAGTCAAGATATTCACTAATTGGAACAACAAATTCAACCGAGATTGCTGTTCCTTCTCTCAAGGGCCATACAACTTATAGTTGGTATATCGTTGTTAGAGATGCATCTGGAAAAGAAAAGAAGAGCGAAGAGTGGATCTTCCGGACTTCTAACAGAGCACCCATAATCGAGATGGAGTATCCGAATATTTCTCCAGGGCAGGATTCTGTGCCGGTAAAATGGGAAGTAATAGACCCCGATGGAGATAGTGTTACATGCGAAGTATTCTTTGGACCGGATGGTGATGAGCCTGCCAGAATCGCTTCAGGTAGAATGACATCGATTTTTCTCTCAGCACTTGATGAACAAACGAATTACACACTCTCTATAAGAGCTAGCGATGGTCAAGGAGGAGAAACCATAAGAGATATTTCTATTACCCCGGGTAATAGACCTCCTTCGATCTATCTTTCTCGGCCGGTGTCGATGGAGTTTGTCGAACCCTCGGTTGTATCATTCAACTGGTTTGGAGAAGACCCCGATGGTGATTCTCTTAACTACATGCTCCATTTGAAATCGAAGAATGACTCAAGAATCCTAGGTCCAATCGAATCTCAAGAATATATTGTGAGAGACCTGGAAGAAAACGAGAATTACAGCTGGTTTATTACGGTAGAAGACTCTAGAGGTGCCTTCGCTAGAAGTGAAGACGCTGTTTTCACTACAGGGCAGAAGTCTCTGGAAGTAGCTGTTCCGTTGACGCCTCAGCCTGGTGAAGTTGAAGTAAGCTTATCTGACACTACTTTTAGCTGGGAAATCGATGATGAGAGCGAAGATCTCTCTTATAGATTCGTTCTTGGAAATGACGACAAGTTGAATGACATAATCTTTGAAAACGAAACGAAGGAAACTTCGATTGAATTGACCTTGGACCTACTTAGCAACAAGAAGTACTTTTGGAGAGTCGATGTTATCAAGAACGGTTCTGAAACTGAGGGAGAAGTCTGGAGCTTCACCAGCGAAAATCTACCTCCGGCGTTACCAGAGCTCAGATTCCCTGTGGATGGAGCTTCGGGAGTATTGACCAATGATTTGACTCTAAGTTGGGTTTCCAGTGATCCCGATGGAGAAATTGTGTCGACAAAGGTACATCTGCGAGATTCTGCTGGAAATGAAGAGGAGTTCGAAGCTCTCGGCAATTCACTGACCATCGAAGAGCTTGATCCCGGTCAACGTTACGAATGGGCCGTAAAGGTTACCGATGACGGGGGAAAAAGTTCTGTCAGCGAATACGCATCCTTTGTTACTGGAAACCAGAGGCCGGTTATAACTTTAACTCATCCTCCTAGAATGTTCCTGGAGGGGGCAACGACTCCTCTTGTTGTTGAGTGGGAGCTAGACGATCCTGAAGGAGAAGACCTTGAGGTGGGAGTATATGTTAATCTTGCCGAAGAGTCGTTAGGGCGGCCAGTAGCTATGGGAAATAACCTTGAGAGATATGTCATAACCAACCTCATTTCAGGCAGAGATTACTTGTTGACAATCATGGCAGAGGACCCCGGAGGTGAAATAGGGACTCTCGAAATGCCTGTAAAAAGCCGTGTTTCGGGACTAGACTACATCTATCCTTCCGGTGGAGTGTTCGAGAACGGCAGAGAGTTCTCTTGGTCTTATTCACAACAGAATTCGGGATACGTCTTCCGGCTTTATGATTCAGATCATAACCCCATTGTCAGAAGAGTTGTTCAGGACAACAAATATAGACCCGAACTACCTTTTGAGGACGGTAGGCAGTACTTCTGGGCTGTATCTGTTTTGAGGGACAATGTAGAGTATGCAGGTGAACCGGTCAGTTTCATTTCTGGACAGTCGTTTGGAGTGTTGCTTGAAGCGCCTAGGAACGGAGAAAAGGTGCCGGCTTCGGGAGTAACATTGAAATGGGTTTTAGACGGTGATACAGAAGCGATAAGGCAGAAGGAAGTCTATTTTGGAGAACTGGGTAGCCTTTCACGTTACACTGTTTCGGGCGACAGTTATCATACAGGAAGGCTTCTTGCGGGACGAACATATGAATGGTTCGTTCAGTTGACAGACAATAGTGGAGCCACAATAAGAAGCGAGACTTTCCGATTCTCGGTTGAAAACAGGCCTCCAGAACTTTCTTTAATCAGTCCCGTTAATGGAAGGGCGGTTGGTGAAACGTATGTTGATTTAACATGGTCAGGCTATGATCCTGACGGAGATCAGCTGAGATACTCGGTGTATTTTGGAACTGACGAGGATCTAGAGCTTTACAGAGATTCCATGCAGTCAAATCAGATTAGAATATCCGGCCTTTTGATGAACAAGACATATAGCTGGTTCATTACAGCTTCGGACGGTCAAAATGTTGTTAAATCCGAAACGAGAACATTCAATGTAACTGCACCAAAATTCAAGATTGACATCCTGTCCCCGGTAGTGGATTCGGAAGTAGATCTTACCCCCATTTTCTCCTGGCAATCTTCTGAAGTACGAAGTGGGGAGTTCAGAGTGTTTATTGGTGAGTCAGAGTCGGAAATGTCACTGATCGGTATAACTGATGCCACTTCTATGCGATTGCAGAATCGATTGGATAACGGCAAGACCTACTATTGGTCAGTTGAGCTCTGGCAGGAAGGAAAGATGATATCCTCAACCGGTCCAAATAGATTCAAGACAATGTCGTCCGAGAGACCTATCGCTTCTGAGAGTGTCGATACGTTAGCTTTCTACTTCAACGAGGTTTTGAATATAGTTTCACTGAGCAGTGCTGGCCTTGAAATCGTTGAGATCCCTTATCAGTATGATGGAAAGAACTCCGCAATTCTAAACGGTGATCTACTCTATGTGATAGACCAAAGTGGAAAACTGTCCACAATCAACTACCGAACCGGTGAGGCCAAAGTTATCGACACTCTAGTTACTAACACGGTTCCAGAGAAGTTGATTATGGAGGGCGGATATCTCTGGATTCTAGACACCAAGAGTGCAGGGATGGTCATTAGAGTAGTTCTCAACGAAAGTGGCATTCCCGAAAGAATGGAAAGTGTTTACAGGGACTGGACGACACCGGTTGATTTATTCGTCACGCAAGATCTCTCGAGAATTTATCTGGCAGATGCTTTGTCGGGAATAAAAATCCTCGAGAGAGAAGGGGAAACTTACAACGATCGTTCTTCAAGTTTTGAAGCTCCCTTGGATGGTTATTCCAGAGCAGTTGCTGAAAGTAACGGTGTTGTTTATTCCGGAGAGGCAGGAATAGACGGTGGTTTGAAGGTCATTGATATAACGAGATCGAGAAAGACTAATGTCGGAAGGTACTACATTGTTCTTGAAATAGAGGTGTCGGGCAGTGTTCTTTACGCGTCTACCGATAAGGGAGTGTCGGTTGTAGACATTAGTACTCCAGATTCTCCTGTAATTCTTCGGGATTTGGAGCTCACCCAGGTCGATGAGATTTCAGTTGAGGGAAGGCTTTTGATAGTGAGATCGGGAAACAGCATGTTAATTTATGATGTAGAGAAACCTAATGATCCAGTCTTGCTCGAGAGCAGAAAGGAATAGAATTCCATTTTGGAGGTGTTAGCGTGAAGAAATTACTCTTGGCAGTATTAGTTACATTTCTTTCAGTAGCAGTGTTTGGCGTAAGCGACAGCGTACTGGTTATGGCAATTGAGACCGAGCCGGTAGGATTCGATCCGACGCTGGTTACCGCATTTGCATCTCACAGAGTTCTTGAGAACGTTTACGATGGTCTTCTGAAGTATGATGAAAATATGAATCTCGTTCCTAATCTAGCCGAAGATTTCGAAGTGGTGGATCCCTACACAATAGTGTTCAAAATACGAGAAGGCGTAAAATTCCACAATGGCGAGACTTTGACTGTTGAGGATGTTCTCTTTACTTTTGAAAGAATAAGGGATCCCGAAGTAAAGGCTCCAGCAGCCAGTTATTACGGCGAGGTAGAAACAATAAGATCTTTCGACGGAAACAAGGTTGAGTTCAAGCTGAAAATCCCGATGGCTTCTTCGCTTCTTCCCAATTTTGCGGGAGTTAACAGCGCTATACTTTCCAAGAGTTTTGTCGAGTCAGGCGCAAATCTTCAGCTAGAGACAAATGGTACGGGGCCTTTCTACATTGCTGAGTTTGTCGCAGGCAACTACATAAGGCTGAGAAAGAATGCGGACTATTTTGTTGCCGGGCTTCCTTATCTCGATGAAATAAAAATGATGATAATGCCCGAAGAGGTAACAAGAGTTTCCGCTTTAAGGAATGGGGACGTCGATATTGCAAAGATCAGCGAGCCACTAAGTCTTAATCAACTGGCCTCAGACAAGTTCGTAATTTACAGGACGCCAGTGCTAAGCTATTATTTGCTCGGGTTCAACACGACAAGAGGACCTCTAAGCAAACCGGAAGTTAGAAACGCCCTCAGTTACGCCGTTAGCAGGGAAATGATAGTGAAGGCTGTTGCCTTTGACGAGGCAACAGTTACGGGTCCGTTGAACCCAGAGCTGGATTTCTGGGCTTTACAACCCAATCAGTTCGAGGAGTATAGTTACAATCCTTCAAAGGCGAAGCAGCTACTTGCAGAAGCCGGTTATCCAAATGGCTTCGAATTTGAGATAGTTGCTGCGCAGAGATACAATTTCGATAAGGTTGCACAGGTAATCCAGGCACAGCTGGCAGAAATCGGTGTCACTGCAAAGATAAACTTGGTTGAGTGGGGCATTTTCATCAGCAAGTGGAGAGAGAGTGATTTCGACTCTTTCATTTCTATGAATAGCGGATCTATAGATCCCGACATCCAGTTCAACAGGACTTTCCGAACTGGAGGATCGACTAATGTCTTTCTCTATAGTAACCCTGAGGTTGATGATCTACTTGATAGGGGTAGAAGCGAGTCCGATATGAACGCCAGAAAATTGATCTATGAAGAAGTCCAGAGAAAACTCGTGGAAGAATCACCAATACTCTTTCTCTATTCGCCAAACACGTTATTTGCTTCTAATGATTCCGTTAAGGGATTTAGATCATTGGCGAATGAAAGCCTTGTGTTTCTGAGAGAAACAAGCAAAGATTAGTTTCAGAGTAGAATATGGAGTTCGGTTACGTAATCAGGAGGCTGCTATCTGCAGTTCCCACAGTTCTTTTAGTCACGTTCATGGTGTTCATTGCGATTCACATAGTTCCTGGCGATGTGATAGATATAATGCTGGGAACCCAGAATTACCTGACTGAAAGTCAGATAGAGGATCTATATTCCGAATATGGGCTTGACAAGCCCCTGATTGTTCAGTATGGGATATGGGTTAAGAATCTGCTTTCATTCAACCTGGGTACTTCACTAAGAACGGGCAGACCCGTAACCGAACTGATAAAGGAAAGATTCCCGGTTACTCTTGAACTAGCCGCTTTCTCATTAGGATTTGCACTTATATTTGGAATTCCCATGGGAATAATCTCTGCAGTAAAGAGAAATGGTTTTCTCGATAATTTTGTGAGAGTGATCGGTCTAATTGGTCTTTCGTCCCCATCCTTCTGGGTGGGGGCGATCTTAATTGTGCTGGTTTCTGGTGCCTTTGATAATTTCAACCTATTTGGATATGTGAGTCCGGTAGTCGATCCGTTTTCTAATCTACAGGTAATGTTTCTTCCTTCACTTACAATGGGCTTGATGGTAGCAGCGCAGATTTTGAGAATTACCAGAACATCGATGCTGGATGTACTAAATCAAGATTATGTTAGAACTGCCAGAGCAAAAGGAGTGAGTGCCCGAAATGTAATTCTCAAGCATTCTTTGAGAAATGCTCTAATTCCTGTTGTAACGCTCTCGGGTATTCAGCTAGGCTATCTGCTTGGTGGAACCATAGTAATAGAGAATATGTTTGCCCTTCCCGGAATGGGAAGACTTCTTCTTCAGGTTGTCAATGAAAGAGATTATCCCGTTGTTCAGGGAATTGTTCTTTTTATCGGGATAATAATAGTAATGTTGAATATCTTGGTTGACGTTATATATACACTAATTGATCCTCGTGTCGAGCTACGTTAGGGTGAGCGACTATGCTTAGAGTAATGCGGAGACTTGTGAGTAATCCGATCTACACGATTAGCATGATCATGATCTTTGTCATTGTTCTGATCACACTATTCCCTGGTTTATTCGCACCATATGACCCTTACAAGATGAATATGGACGCCTTTATGAGCAGGCCTTCTATAGATCATTTGTTTGGTGGAGACCAGTTTGGAAGAGACGTGTTCTCAAGGTCGATGTATGGAATACAGAAGAGCGTAATAATCGCTTCCAGTGCGATTGCTATTTCGGCGATAATCGGTACTATGCTGGGGCTGTTGTCGGGCTATATTGGCGGACTGACCGACCTGATAATCATGAGGATTATGGATAGTTTCTTCGCTTTCCCATCGCTTATTCTGGCACTATTTATAATTGCTCTTTTCGGTTCAAGCATGTCCAACCTAATCTTTGCAATCGGCCTTGTCTATGTGCCGATATTTGCGAGGACCGTAAGGGGAGCAACGCTTTCTCTAAAGGATACTCTTTTTGTGAAGGCTTCTAAGGCGCTTGGAAAAAAGAATATCTCTATAATGCTTAAAGACATTCTTCCAAACATCTCTTCGATCCTGATTGTAACCTTTACCACAAATGTTTCGACAGCGCTTCTAACCGAGGCTTCCCTTGGTTTTCTCGGTCTAGGAGTTCCTCCTCCAGAGCCTACTCTAGGAGGAATGGTTGGCCAGGGAACCTCCTATTTGTTGAGCGCACCATGGATAGTCCTGTTTCCTGGAATGATGATAGCTATAATCGTTTTGAGTCTCAACATCCTGGGGGATGGGCTGAGAGATGTGCTCGATCCTAGAATAAACAGATAATCACCATCTATAGGTCCACAAGGCCGTGGAACTAGTAGAAACTCCATCAACATGGTTCTTCAACATTTCGATTTCCTCAACGCTGTCTATAAGACCTGCAGCAACTATGGTAGTTTCAGGTGCATGAACTCTGATTTTAGGGGCTACCTTCGCTGCGACTATTCCAGGCAGTATCTCAATGTTTCTCACTCCATTGGATACGATCGTTTGAATTCCCTTTTCAACGGCCCTCGAGTCAAGTACGAAAAACCTCAAAAGGCTCTGATGCATCCCAGCATTTACTGCTTGTTTGAATATTCTAAGCTTAGCAGTGATTATTCCATCGACTCCGCTCTTCTTAAGATAAAGAACGCTATCCTCGTCGCCAGAAAGCCCAGAAACAAAATCAATATCCACGAAGACCTTCTTTCCAGCAGCTTTGAATCGATCGATCCTCTCCTGTATTTCAAAGAGCCCACCATTTAGGAAGAAAACCGTTTCCGGACTAACTGATTCAGGTCTCTCTTTTCTGTTCCATAAAGCCGCAATAATTCCCTTTAGCATAAAACCCCTCCTAAGTATAATAATACACTAAGCGCTGATTTCGAAAGAAGGACCCCTCCTGTTCTCTGAAGGGTCACTTTTATTCCGGCTGTGTGTATGGAATATGATATAATTCTATACACGTGGTAGAGTTTATGAGAGAACCACGCCATTTTTGTATGGCGTGGTTTTCTTTTTGGAGGTGCTGGATGCAAGCGGTAGTCATTGGAGGTGGAGTTGTCGGGTCTCTAATCGCTCGAGAACTCAGCAGATTTAGAATTAAGGTTGTTCTCGTTGAGAAATCAGAGGATATAGGACAGGGAGTTACTAAAGCAAACTCTGCTATTCTTCACGGTGGCTATGACGATCCGCCAGGAACATTAAGAGCTAGGTTCTGCGCTCCCGGAAATCTAATGTTTGATAAGCTCTCTGAAGAACTGAAATTCCCTGTAAAAAGGACCGGATCGATTGTCGTGGCAAAGGACAGAAACGAGCTTCCAAAACTTGAGGAACTGCTTCAAAATGGTATCAACAATGGAGTTAAAGATCTCAGAATCGTTGGCAAAAATGAGCTTAGAGAGCTGGAACCTCACATTTCAGATGAATTTAATTATGCCCTATTTTGTGGTACTGCCGGAATCACTGAGCCCTGGATGGTGGCGATTGCTTCGGCTATGAATGTTGCTGGCAACGGGGGCGAGGTTATCACAGGTGAAGAAGTCATAGGCGGGAAGATCAATGAAGGAAGGGTCACCGAAGTATTTCTAAGTTCTGGCAGGAAGATTGAAGCCGACTTGGTAATAAACGCAGCAGGTCTCTTCTACGAAAAGGTTGCTTCAGCCTTTAACGTGAATGTGCCCCCGGTTCATTTGAGAAAGGGAGAGTATATCCTTTTGGATAAAAAGGCAAGCGAATTAGTAAATGTGATAATATTTCCGCTTCCAACCGCTGCAGGAAAGGGAAAATTAGTTGTCCCAACGGTTGATGGAGGAGTTCTTCTAGGGCCGACTTCAGTTGAATTACCCGAGTTTTCACCGGAAGATGTTAGCACTACTGATTCTGGGCTGACTTCAGTTAGAAAATCTGGAGAATATCTTATCCCGGGAATCGACAATCCAAAGTGGTTCATAAAGTCATTTGCCGGACTGAGACCTGAAACCGTCCAAAAGGACTTCTACATAAAGAGAGCCGAAGAACTTGCAAACTTCATCACAGTGGGGGCTATGAGGTCTCCAGGTTTGACTGCAGCCCCCGCAATTGCGGAATTCGTAGTTAGTACGATCGTTCCAGAAACTGGAATCGATCTGGTTAGAAGAGACGATTTTGTTCCGTGCCTTGAAGAGAGAGTAAAGATAAAGGAACTTCCAGCTGGGAAAGTCTCTGAGATGATTGATGAAAACCCTGCGTATGGGCGAATCGTCTGTCAATGCAATGAGGTTTCTGAAGCCGAGATAGTCCAGGCCATTCGCGATGGAGCAAGAACAATTGACGGGATTAAATTTAGAACTAGAGCGGGTTTTGGAAGATGTCAGGGTGGGTTCTGCAGCTGGAACATTGCGAAGATTCTGGCTAGAGAGCTCAAGAAGGATCTATCCGAAGTTAGACAGAACAGCGAGGAAAGCTGGATAGTTGATGGGAAGGTGAGACAATGAACAGACTCACCACAGACGTTCTTGTTATAGGTGGCGGAGCAGCAGGTATGTCATCAGCTCTCAGTGCTGCAAAAACTGGAGCTGACGTTACTCTCCTAGAAAGAGAACCGTTTGCAGGAGGTGTCCTAAATCAGTGTATTCATAATGGGTTCGGCCTTCAGTTCTACCATGAGGAATTGACAGGTCCGGAATTTGCCTCTCGCCTTCAACGTGAGATGAGTGAAGAAGGGGTGAGCATGATCGGTGAATCCTATGTCCGGCACATAGACGTGAGGGAGAAAAAAGCAGTTGTGCTTTCTCCTAAGGGAGCATTTGAAATTTCTGCAAAGGCCCTTGTCATATCGAGCGGAGCCAGAGAAAGACCGTTCGGCTCGCTGTTGATACAGGGTTATAGACCGTCAGGAATATTGCCGGCAGGTGTGGCTCAAAGATATGTGAACCTGGAGAATTATCTACCAGGAAAAAGAGCGGTTGTACTAGGATCGGGGGATATCGGGTTGATAATGGCTAGAAGACTGACACTTGAAGGTGTGGAAGTAATCGCTGTAATAGAACGGATGCCATATCCCGGAGGTCTTACAAGAAACATTGTTCAGTGCCTTGAAGATTATGATATTCCCCTTCTCCTTTCGACAACTGTGACCAAAGTCTTCGGAAAGGGAAGGCTTGAAGAAGTTGAAATAACTAAGGTCGATGAGAGATTCGTTCCGATACCGGGAACTTCCAGCCGGCTGAAAGTTGACACTTTAATACTTTCTGCCGGGTTGCTTCCACAGGTTGAGGATTTCGATGATGATTTGACTATCGATCCTATCAATAGAGGTTTTGTTGTTTCAAACACAGGTGAAAGCTCCGTAGAGGGTGTTTTTGCGGCGGGAAACAATGTTGCGGTATTCGATCTCGTGGATTATGTAGCCGCCGAGGGCTGGATAGCCGGCCGTCATGCTGCTCTCTATGCTCTCGGCAAGAATACTTCTGGGGACAGGGTTCCCGTTGTTAGGGGTGATAATGTGGGAGTTGTTGTGCCTGGCATAGTGGATATGGATGAGCACGTACGCCTGTATGTAAGATTGAAAAACCCTATGGACGAGGGCACTCTAGTTCTAAAGGAACTAGGGCTCGAGAAGAGTTTCTCTTATGGGGTTCCAAGTGAGATGATTCAGATGGTTATTAACAAAGAGAAGCTGATGCCTCTTATTGACGCAAAACGGTTAACGGTGGAGGTGCACTAATGGAGAGACACATAACTTGTGTAATCTGCCCGGTTAGTTGCAAAATTTCAGTTAGAAAAAGCGGAAGCGAGTATGAGATAAGGGGTAACAGATGTCCCAGAGGAAAAGAATATGCTTTAAATGAATTAATCATGCCGAAGAGAATACTTACAACAAGCGTAAAAGTCATCAACGGGGAGATTCCCCTAGTTTCCGTGAAGACATCTGGCGCAATTGACAGGTCGATTATAAAGGAGAAAATGGATTTGATCAGAAAAATTGCAGTTGAAGCGCCTGTACAGATTGGAGACGTCCTTATGGATGATATCGATGGCCAGGGGACTGCGCTCATTGCCACGCGTCCTGTGAAGAGAATTCAAACTTTTCTTCCTTAATCCTACTACTTGAAATAACGTTTGATTCGGGTTAAAATAATCATTGTGTTCCAGCGTGGCTCAATGGCAGAGCATCCGGCTGTTAACCGGACGGTTGGGGGTTCGAGTCCCTCCGCTGGAGCCAGAACTCCCCCTCTTGGGGGAGTTTTTTATATCCAGCTCTGTCCTGGGACCTTGGGAAAGAGTCTTGTTCTTGAAACGTTGTCTAGAGAACAGACATATCTTGTCAGTCTTTCGACACCAATTCCACAACCTGCAGTCGGAACAAGCTCTCCCCCTTCTGCGATATCCATGTACCAAGAGAGTTCTTCAGGGTCGTTGCCCTTGAAACCCATTCTTTCAAGAATTCTCTGATGCTCCCATTCTCGTTCTCCTCCGGATAGAGTTTCACCAAATCCATGAGGAAGTATTAGATCCATATCCTTGAGTGTTCTCTTATCTTCCGACAACAAGTCATAGAATTCCCTCTCCCATATTGGGAAATCAATTAACCAAAACGGCTCGCTAAAACTGGCGGATAGTATCGTTTCAAAGTCTTTTCCATACTGTTCATAAGCGTCCATGAATTTCACCGTAGCAAAGGGTTTTGAAGGAATCGAAGGATCCGAGGAAAGAAAATCCATTTCTTCGCTGCAATTTCTCTTTACTGAAAGCATTACTGTAATTATGAGATCTTCGATGAGAGACATTATTTGCTCTCTCTTTGCGTTCCGGATTTCAAGATCAATTTGACTGAACTCAAAGAGATGTCTTCCTGAAAGTGCCTTTTCCGATGTTTCAAGTCTTACATTCGGAGAAACAATGAAGATCCTTTCAAATGATTTACACGCTAGTTGCTTGTGAAATATCATTGACTGCGTAAGGCGATACTCCTGATCGTAGTAAGTGAACCTTGTGGTGTGAACTTCGTGATTAAGAGGATCGGTGATCGGAGATACAATAGTAGGAAGTAGCTCGACAAAGTTCTTTCCCCTAAGAAAACTGCTTGCTTCTCCCAGAATTGTAGATTTTACTTTTACTGCCGACTTCACAACTGGATCACTAAGGTGCTCCAACACTCTAGAACTGAGTCTCCCGATGCTTTCCATTTTCTCACCCCTTCAAAAATTAAGGCCGATGGTTATCCATCGGCCTTCTAATCTTTTTTGTTGAAACGCAAAGATTAACTGACCGATCCCGGCCAGTTATTATTAGAAAGTGCTATGCTGTATGAAACTAAAATCAATCTTTCCATATTCCTTCCTCCTGAATGATTCATTCTACCATCTGCAAAGTAACACAGAAAGCATTTCGTTTAAGATTTGTTGAAGTATCTTTGTTAAATAGTGCTCAATCGGTTTATAATACTAGTATGAATATTATTCCGATTTTCGTTCCACATGAGGGTTGCAGAACGCGATGCATATTCTGTAATGAATACTCCGCCACTGGAGTCACTGGAGTTCCCGATGAGAAAGAGATCATTTCCACTGTAGAGAAGTATCTTTCATTCTTTAGACATCCAGAGGATGTAGAGCTTGCATTTTATGGTGGCACATTTACCGGATTTGGTAATCAGCAGAAGTACCTGGAGGTTGCAACTGAGTTCTTCAAAGCAGGTCATATAAAGGGGATCAGATTCTCCACCTCTCCTGGGCTCATATCCGAGAGGTTAATAGAGTATTTGAAACCTTATCCGGTAAACTTCATCGAGCTTGGAGTCCAGTCTTTTGATGATACTGTTCTGGAGAAATCTAACAGGGACCACAACACCAGCGATGTTTATAAAGCCACTCACTTGTTGAATAGCAACGGAATCAAATTTGGCATTCACTTGATGACCGGGCTACCCGAAGACTCAGAGAGTAAGGACATTCACTCGACCAGAGAGGCTATCAGAGTAGGTGCCTCTTCCGTTAGGCTTCATCCTCTGGTGATTTTGAAGGGTTCTCTTCTAGAGAATGATTACAAACTTCGTAGATTTTCGCCTCTTGACCTCCAGGAGTCTATTGAGATTCTCTGGAAAATGTACCTTCTGCTCTCGACATCGAATGTGAAGATAAACAGGATTGGTATCTGTCTGTATGGAAAGCAGATAGACAACGTGGTGGCCGGTCCATTTCACCCTGCTATTGGAGAACTCGTGCGTGATAGACTTTTCCTTGAAATTGTCAGGGCGTTTTCCGGGGAAATGAAGAGAAACGAGCTAAGACTTCATAATAAATTCAAACCATTTTTCACAGGTCATAAGAAGGGAATTGTCGAGGAAGCCCGTAAGGAGGGGATTCTTATAGACTTCGCTCACGATGGTGAGGAAATCGATGTTTCTCTTTATATGAGACGGATCAAAGAAAGGGTTCTGGAGGGAGTTTATGCTGAGGCTTAATTCAGTTTACATAAAAGGATTCAAGAGCTTCGCCATGCCAACTAGACTCGAAATCTCATCGGGCATGACTGCGGTAGTCGGACCCAATGGCAGTGGAAAATCGAATGTTGTTGACGCGATAAGATGGATATTTGGCGAGCAGTCCATGAAAAATATCAGGGCCGACAGCAGGGAAGATGTCATCTTCAACGGTTCAGAGAGATTTCCACCTTCAAACTCCGCTGAAGTCAAACTTGTATTCGAATCAGAGGAAGGAATCTTTTCAATTGCGCGGGAGATATCTAGAGATGGACAGTCGTCTTACAAAGTCAATGACAAACAGTCGAGGCTGAAGGATATAAAGGAGCTCTTCCAGGGAACCGGTGTTGGAATGGATATATACTCTATTGTTGGGCAGGGACAGGTCGATAAGGTAGTGACGGCCTCGCCATACGAGCTGAGGGCTCTCATTGAAGAGGCTGCCGGTACTGCGGTGTACAAAGAGAGGAAGAAAGAAGCGCTGGGAAAGTTGGCGGCAACGGAAGAAAATCTAAGCAGACTTGAAGACATAATTTTTGAGCTTGGCAAACAACGTAAGTCTCTTTATCTAAAAGCAAAAAGGGCTGAGAAGTTCGTTGAGTATTCTGCGAAACAGAAGGAGCTGAAGAATCTCTTCTTCGGCAATATCGCAAGACTCGAAGAGGAGAAACTTCAGACGCTTAACGGAGATCTTAGAGAGGTTCGTGACGAGTTGAAAGATCTCCAGAAGAAGCTAATTGAAGGTGAATCTAAATGGTCTGCTTTAAGGGCAGAGTTCTCAGAAGTTGACAAAGAAATCGAAGGGTTTACGAAACTTCTCGAAGAGTATAAGAAACGGCAAAACGACTTGTTGGAGCTCAAAGAGATGTACTCAAGAAGACTGAACGAAAAAGAGAATAGATTGATAGAAATCTCAACCCGGATTGACAATTTCAGATCGGAAATTGAAGATCTCGATAAGAGAAAGGATGAGATTAAGTTAATTATCGAGAGCCTCGAGCAACAGGTTTCAGATGAAGAAACTGCCCTCTCTTTGTCTGAAGAGGAACGGGATTCCCTTTTAAAAAATTACAGCGCGAGAGAACGAGAATGGCTCAAGCATCAAGAGACCTTTGAGTCTATTTCGAAGAGGCTTTCAAAGATTGAGAATGAGCTCGAGAGACTTGAAAATAGTAGGGAAGACACAAGTAAGAGATTGCGCCTAATCGAAAACCAACTGGAAACGAAAAGAGATAGGTTCGAAACCCTCAAGGAAGAAACCGAGTCTCTAGCAAAACAGGGCAAGGAAAGTTCAGATAAACAACGAAAAGTTGAAGCAGAAGTGAGCGCCTCAAGAGAAAGACTCGTTGAGCTGGATGCAGAATTAGAGAAAGCCAGGGATCGTCTTTCAAGTAATGAAAGCGAGTTTAGAAGATCCCAAATGGAAAGGAGCTTACTCCAAAGGCAGCAAGAAGAATATCAGGGATTCTCCAAAGCAGTCAGAGAAGTCTTCTCGAGAAAGGAGAGCTTTGCGGGACTCAGAGATGTTGTTGCAAACATCATACAGGTACCAGAATCCTTTGAAACCGCTATAACAGTTCTTCTAGGATACCGTATGCAGGATATTGTGGTTGACGACTCAATAACCGCAAAGAGAATAATCGAATTCCTGAAATCCTATAAGATAGGTCGGGTAACCTTGCTTCCCATTGACATGATTGAAGGCAGTTTCAGAAATTTCTCCAGGGTTGAGTCGCATCCAGGCTTCGTCAACTACGCTGCCAGGCTTGTAGAAATCCCGGATGGTTTCGAGAAACTACCTGTTTACCTTTTCGGAAACTCAATTGTAGCAAGAACTCTTGATGATGCGATTGAAATGAGGAGATCAGAAGGTTTCATTGGTAGAATTGTTTCCGTCGATGGCCAGTTGTTGAGTAGCGGTGGATCCATTACCGGAGGGTTTATTGGAGAAGAGACTCGAACCGATCTACTCTCAAGGAAGAGGCGGATCCAAGAACTTGTAGAAAGAGAAGACGAATTGGAGAAGCAAATACAGCTCGGTAATAAGCAGATAGAAAGACTTAGAGACGAGATGACGGAGGTCCGTGGATATCTGAAGGCACTGCAGGAAGAGCTCAATGAATTGGCCTCAAAGGGGGCGGCAATAAACCGAATGATAGCGGAATTGCTAAAATCCGCTCAGGAAATTGAGGAAGAGATAGCTGAGCTTCAGAAACTTGAAAACGAATATACTAGAAGGATGGAAGAAAACTCTAGAAAGAAGGAAGTTCTTGTTGGAGAACAATCTGCTCTCAAAGAAGAGCGCTCTGAACTACAGCGCAAAGTTGAAGAGGAATCTGAAGAGCTTAAGAAACAGAAGAAAGCCCTTGAACAGCTTCAAGAAAAGATTGTCGATACCAGGCTTAGGCTATCCACTCTATACGAGAAGCAGGAACAGTACACAAAGGAGCACAGTTCCTTAATTCAAAAGAGCAAAGCTGATCAGGAGAACATCGATCTTCTTTCTCGAGAAGTCTCAGAAGTCGAATCGGAGACGGAACGGCTGAGAAGACAAGTGGCGGATCAGGAAAGAGAGCTAACCTCAGTCAAGAAAGAAACGGAAGACCTCTTTTCGAGCATAAGAAATCAAAGGGAAGGGAAAGAGCAAAGACTTTCTGCCCTTCAAGAGGCCGAAGAAGAGATAAATGAAATGAAAGCGGAGAGAGAAAAACTTCGAGAGAAATCTCACAAACTTGAGATGCACATTCAAGAGAGCGAGATGAAACTGTCAAGAGTGAGAGAAGAATTAGATGAAGTCGAAAAAGAGGTCGAGATTCTTTCCGAAGAGAAACTTCAAGACATCAAGGTGGAGCTTGACGATTACGAGAACAAACTAAAGTTTCTTGGAAGCGTTGATCTTGAGGCTATTGATGAGTACGGTGTCGTAGATAAGGAGTATCAAGAACTCGATGAGCAGAAGAAAGATCTAGAAGAAGCCAAAGTAAAACTTATCGAACTGATTGATAAGACAGATGCCAAGGCGAAGAATATCTTCATGGAAACCTTCAACAGTGTGAACAAGAACTTCAGTCGGTACATTGAGGAGATCTTCGACGGAGGAGAAGGCGAGATAAAGATAATCCCTGGTGAAGACTTACTTGAGACCGGTTTAGAGATCACAGTCAGGAGACCTGGAAGAAAGATTCAGAAGCTTCAACTCTTATCCGGTGGGGAAAAGGCACTTGTTGGAATAGCCCTTGTTTTCTCGTTACTGAGTATAAAACCCAGTCCTTTTTACGTTTTAGATGAAGTTGACGCTCCACTGGATGATTTCAATGCCGAAAGGTTCAGAGTGTTGCTTAAGAAACATGCCACCGACACGCAGTTTCTTGTTGTTACCCATAACAAACTTGTTATGGAGGTTGCGAATGTTCTTCATGGAGTGACAATGACAGACGGTCTTTCAAGAGTAATCCCTGTCGAACTGCAGTCGGTTGAGACAGTTATCGGTTAGTGTTGTCGTGTGAAACTAGCCGCCTGTATTCCCTTCCTATAACCAATAACATCCCTGCTCCGACCAGTGCAGAGCCTGCAAAAAACAACATGGAAGGTAAATTTCCGAGAAAAACAATGTCGGCGATTACTGTGAAAACGGGGATTGTGTAGACCCATAGAGTAGCCGCCTTTCCTCCCCAAAGATCTATTCCCTTGTTCCACATTATGTATCCCAGAGCCGATGCAAAAATCCCTAAGAACAAAATGCCTGAGACCGCACCTAAAGAAAAGACTACGGGTTTTTTGAAAAGAAGGATTTCTGAAAGAGCAAAGGGCGCGGAAAAGAGAAGTCCCCAGAGCATTATTTCTAGAGTTGTCCATATCGAGCTGTTGTGAATCTTCTCATAGAAGTAAGTGTATGCCGTCCAGGAGACTGCTGCACCGAAAGAGAAGAGATTTCCTGTTACGCTAGAACCATCGGCAAATCTTCCCGAATAAATAATCAATGAGAGTCCCGAAAAAGCTACGAGACCCCCCAAGTATTCAAAGAGATCGTACTTTTTTCTTATCAGGTCATAAAGAAGTATTGTGAGTATGGGAGCCGTGGATACAATTAAAGAAGCATCAGCGGCATTCGTCATGGTCAAACCATAATTTTCGAAGAAAAAATAAAATGTGATCCCTGAGAGACCTGCTAAAGCCGCATTCTTGTGATCTACCGTATTGAAAGAACCCCTCTTCTTTGAGGATATGGGAAAGAGAATAGCAACTGCAATTGCAAAACGAAGAAAAGCAAGCAGCATTGGAGGCAGCGAACTGACGGCCACCTTCGTAAAAATATATGATCCACCCCAAATCACTGCCGTTGTCGCCAGAATAACAAGACCTAGGGATCTTCTATCAGTTTTTTTCATAACCTCTTATACGGTGAATAATGAAGATCTGATCTGAAAATCAAAGGCTCCATAATAAGCGCCTCAAACGGTCCGAGATCAACAGATACCGTTCCGAACGACACTCTAAATGCTCTTCCAGTCAACAGATCCTTCATTTCTGTCCCGTTCATAAGGAAACCCTCCTGCAAAAAAACTCTCGATTCTACGTTGTTTGCAGTAGGGTTGACTACGCAAAGAACCATATCATCCACAATTTCGCCAGTTCTCTTGAAGGATATGAGTGAACTATCGGAAGAAATCAAGGGTTTGAAATTGCCCGCTCGAAGTGATGCCTTTGTTTCTCGAATCGCGTTCAGCTTCTTATAAAGGATCCGCGTCTCTGTTTCCTTCGAAACACTTTGCCAATCCATCGGAGCCCTGTTCTCAGGATCATTGCCTCCATCCATTTCTATTTCCTCGCCATAATAGATCAAGGGAATCCCGGGAAGACAATACTGAAGAACAAGCGCTGCTTTTACCCTCTGGAAGGATCCTAGCTCGTTCTTCAGCCTGGGTACGTCGTGTGAAGAGAGAATAGTCCAGGAATTAGAAATGAAAGTCAAGCCGGCCTCTCTAATAGCCTCATCGATGATTTTCAGTGCGTCGTGTCCGGAAAGATAACCGTTGAGAGCCTCCCAGATTACCAGTCGAAAGTAGTAATTCATCAGCCCGTCCAGATGCGATTGCTCGGGCCAACCACCGGGATAGTTCCAGATTTCCCCGATAACAACTGCGCCACTTCTGATCGATTTGGTGGTCGCAACTATTTCTTTCAAGATTCGTGGTCCAAGGTCATAGGCAACATCTAGCCTCCAGCCATCTATGCCCTTCTTAAGCCAGTGAGCTACAACTGAGTCAGTGCCTCTAAAAACCATGTTTGAAAGGATCGGATTCTCAAGATTGAGCTCAAGAAGATTACTTGAGTCCATCCAGCCTCTTAACCCCTTTTTTCCTTCGAAGAAGTACTTTCTGAATTCCTCATTTCCCTGGAGAGCGCCTGGTTCCTCGAATAGCTCAAGAGAGTTGGCCCATTTTCCCGAAGCTCCAACGTGATTGAAAACTCCGTCCAGTATTATACTGAGCCCCTTCGAATGAGCAGTCTCGACAAGTAGAAGGAATTCTTCTTCCGTACCAAAGTCAGGATCTATCTTAAAATAATCAACAGTGTCATACTTATGATTCGTGTGTCCCCAGAATATTGGATTCAAATAAAGAGTGTTTGCGCCAAGGTCTCTTATGTAATCTAGCTCTTCGGTTATTCCTGCCAGATCACCTCCCCAGAAATCATATTGATGACTACCGTCTACGGAAGCAACGGGTTTTTCTCCCCAATCTCTAACGTCTTGCTTTGGAAGCTGATAATGACCTTGTTCGCGTTTTTGAAATACGTTCTTTCCATTGCCAATCTTGAATCTATCCGGGAATATCTGATAGACGATAGAATCTCTTTGCCAGTTTTTCATCTTTTCTCCTCCAGGAATTCATTCGCATAAGCAAGATAGACCATTCCAAGGAAAATGTTGTTTCTGATGGACCAGAGCTCTTGGGGTTTAATATTTATTCCGGATTGCTTCAGCCAAGAATTCAAAGTCCAAAGCGTCATCTCGTAGATTTGCATCAGCCCCCTTGAATGCACATAGTCAGAAAATGATTCATCGATACTTCTTTCTTCCATCAAAGCAAAGGGATTCAAAGAGGATTCAACTACCATGATCGATAGTACAACTTCCGGGTCCAGTCTAGATAAATCCAGAGTCTTAATTTCGCCTCCAACTATAATATCAACTTTCACATTTGCAAATTCCATTAAGGCATTGTAAATCTCCTCTGATAGGCGATTCTTAAAGATTGCGGATCTGTCAGAAAGTAAACTGCTGGACTCAATTAACGAAGCTATCTTAGTTTCTAGGTAGGGACATTTTCTCTTTGCATTTTGCTGTGAAAGATCTGATATTATTTTGTTGCAGACGAAAAGATCGTTCTCCGAAACATTGTGCATCTTTACTGAACTGCTCAATCTATAATTCAGTGAGCCGCTTTTGTCAGTGAAATATCTGTATGCTTCAACCACACGGTCATCGTACTGGTAAGATGGGCTTTCAAGAATAAACTTATAATCGGCTCCAAGGCCTGCATTATAAAGCACGGAGAGAGCTGCAACTTTGTCAAGTCTATTCTTTGCGCTAAGGGAAGTAAGTATCAATGAAAAAATGGTGATCGATGCAAGGAGAATCGAAAGCACGATCATGTCAATTTTCTTACCCTTGTCCATATTCCACCTCGCGGCAATTATAGCAGAGAAAAAGCCGGGTTGCCCCGGCCCTCTTGTTTATTGACTCTATCTCTTTTTCTTCTCGGGTTTATCGAACTCACAAACACCAACCGGACATCCCGGAGAGTTTAGATGAGAGAGAAACTCGTCCTTGAACCTGTCGAGTATAGATCGCAGTGGAATTGGGACAGACTGGCCGAGACCACAGAAAGATGATTCTTCCATTGTCTCAGATATGTCATATAACTGGTTAAACATCTCCACAGTTCCTCTTCCCTTTGAGAACTCGTTAAGAATGTGCACGATTACACGGGTTCCTTCCCTGCAAGGGGAACACTTTCCGCAGGATTCGTGAGCGAAGAACTCCATGAGATTCTTTGCGATATCAACTGCGCAATGAGTTTCATCGATCGCGAGAATTACTCCGGATCCCAGGGATGCACCGGACTTCTTGAAGGAATCAAAATCCAGCTCAGCATCCATCTCTTCTGGTTTAATAAAGGTCCCCGCAGCGCCGCCTGTTTGCACCATTTTTAGGGTTCTCCCCTTGGAGATGCCTCCCCCAAATTTGTGAACAAGATCTCTCACGGAAGTTCCCATGGGCACTTCAACTATTCCTCTCTTAACAAGATCCCCGCACAAAGAAAATACCTTTGTCCCCGGTGATGATTGTGTCCCTATCGACCGGAACCAACCTGCTCCCTTATCTATTATTGGTGGAACACAGGCAAAAGTCTCGACATTATTTACTACTGTTGGCTTATCGTATAGTCCACTTACAGGAGGATAAGGGGGTTTCAGCCTGGGTCTTCCCGACTTGCCTTCTATAGACTCTATAAGAGCAGTCTCTTCGCCACAAACGTACGCTCCTGCACCCAGTCTGACAGAAAGATCGAATGAAAACTCCGTTCCGAGAACTGACTGTCCCAAAAGCCCGTATTCATACGCCTTGTTTATCGCGTCCCTTAGACTTGATACAGATTCGAAGTATTCTCCCCTGATATATATGTATCCCTTACTTGCACCTACGGCGTATCCGGCAATAACCATACCTTCTATAACTGAATGAGGATCTCCCTCCATGATTAACCGATCCTTAAATGTCCCCGGTTCGCCTTCGTCAGCGTTACAGATCACGAACTTCTCATCGGATCTGACTTTCTGAGTAAACTCCCATTTCAGTCCCGTTGGAAAGCCGGCCCCTCCTCTTCCTCTGAGGTTGCTCTTCTTCAGCTCTTCTATGACTTCCTCAGGAGTCATTCTCAGTGCCTTTGCGAGTCCCTGATATCCATCTAGTGCAATGTACTCTTCAAGATTTCGCGGATCGATAGAACCGGCGTTTCTCAGGACGATTCTCACTTCACTCGTTGATTTGGTAGCTTCAAAACTTCCTCCAGAATCGAAATCCGCAACGACCAGGTCTCTTACTTTTCGACCCTTTAGAAGGTGTTCTAGGACAATTTTCTCAATGTCTACTTCGGACTTTGCAGAATACATTACATCATCGGGGAGTACAAGAAAGAGAACCCCTCTTCCATATTCACCGAAAGAGCCAGTTTCAAGAATCTCCACCATGGAACTCAGGTTGTAATTCTCGACCAGAGTTTTGAGATAATTCTTTAAGTGCCTGGCACCTAGGAGCAAGCTGTTCGAATCTATAGATACGAGAACCGTGATTGGTTTGCTCATAATCACTCACTCCTTTCCCTTGAGACGATCTCGCGTATTATTTCAGAGACTCTTCTTGGGGTAAGGTTTCCATATGCTTCATCATTTATCATCATAACGGGGGAGACTCCGCAGAGACCGAGACAACTAGTTTCTTCCAGCGTGAACAAACCATCTTCAGTAGTTTCACCGAAGCCTATCTCAAGCGTGTTCTTCAAAGAATCTATCACCGCCTGTCCACCTGTTACATGGCAAGGAAGGCTCTTGCAAACCCTGACGACGTACTTGCCTCTCTTGTGAGTTGAGAACATCGTGTAAAATGTAAGAACCTCATAAATCCTAGAAAGAGGTGTTCCAGTCAATTCCTTCAACACTTCTGCTGCTTCGATTGGAATAAAGTTGCCGTAATGATCTTGAATTGCGTGCAGAGTATTTATTAGTACGTCTCCCTTCTCAAGGCTCTGACCACTTATATCTTCATAGATTCTCGTTACAGTCAAACGGACATCTTCAGCAGGCATATAAGTTCCTCCCTTCAACCCTCTTCGAAGTAGCAAAGAAACCCCCGATGAAGGGGGTTCCAAAAAGTTCACGGAGATACTTTGCTGATCGCTCCAAATCTGCAGACTGCAAGACAACTACCGCATCTAGTGCAGATTTCCGGATCTATTTCATGGGGTTTTCTTACCGAACCGCTTATCGCATTTACAGGGCAAACTCTTGAGCAGGCAGTACAACCCACGCATTTTTCTTTGTCGATCACTACACGTGTCAGAGACTTACACTTCTTGGCGGGGCATCTTCCTTCCTTCACATGTGCTTCGTATTCGTTCCAGAAATAACGCATCGTCGATATTACCGGCTGTGGAGCCGTCTGGCCAAGTCCACAAAGAGAAGTTGCCATGATGTTCTCGCCAAGATCTTTCAGAAGTTGGAGATCTTCCATAGTACCTTCTCCGCTTGTAATTCTTTCAAGGATTTCAAGCATCCTTCTCGTTCCATCTCGACAAGGCGTACACTGACCACAAGATTCTTCGACCGTGAACTCAAGGAAGTATTTTGCAACATCGACCATACAGCTGTCTTCATCCATTACAATCATTCCACCGGAACCGATTATAGTTCCCAGTTTCTTCATGTTGTCGTATGTTATTGGGGTATCGATCAATTCTAGAGGAATGCATCCTCCACTTGGTCCTCCGGTCTGGATTGCTTTCAGTTTCTTCCCACCGGGCACGCCCCCACCTATTTCGAATATCAGCTTTCTCAACGTGATTCCCATAGGTACTTCGACCAGGCCCGTGTTTTTAACATTCCCGGCAAGGGCGAAGACCTTGGTTCCTCTCGACCCTTCTACCCCAAACTGGCTGAACCATTCGCCACCATTATTGATTATGGGTGGTATATTGGCATAAGTCTCTACGTTGTTCAGAAGGGTAGGTTTTTGCCAGAGTCCTTTATTTGCGGGAAAGGGAGGTTTAACTCTTGGTATTCCCCTCTTCCCTTCGATGGAATTGATCAGTGCAGTTTCCTCGCCGCAAACAAATGCGCCTGCTCCGATTCTGATCTCGAGATCAAATGAAAAGTCAGTACCAAGAATATTTTCGCCCAGGAAACCGTATTCTCTAGCCATTTTCATAGCGTGAGTAAGCCTTTCGATTGCCAGCGGATATTCAGCTCGTACATACACGAAACCCTTCTTAGCACCAACAACTCGTGCAGCAATAGTCATGGCTTCAACTATCGAGTGGGGATCACCCTCAAGGACCGCTCTATCCATGAATGCTCCCGGGTCACCTTCGTCCGCGTTGCAAATAACGTATTTTGTGTCACCTTCCGCCTTTTTCGTGAAGTCCCACTTCATCCAGGTTGGAAATCCTGCTCCGCCCCTGCCCTTAAGTTCGCTCTTCTTAAGTATCTCAATTACATCGTCTCTACCAATTTCAAAAAGGACTTTGTGCAGCGCGAAGTAACCATCTCTAGCAATGTACTCATCTATGGAAAGAGGATCGATTACTCCCAGGTTTCTGGTCGCAATTCTCACCTGCTCTGTGAAAAAGGGCAGTTCCTCCTGAGGTTTCTCTCTTAGATCCCCCGCATCTCCTCTATAAAGTAGGTCTTCAACTACTCTACCCTTTAGAATATGCTCTTCTACAATTCGAGATGCGTTTTCTGGAGTGATCTTCTGATAGAAGACACCTTCAGGGTAGATCACAAGCATAGGGCCGAGGTCGCAAGCGCCCATGCATCCAGTTTCTACAACTCTGACAACGTTATCTAGCGAATACTTTCTCAGGGTTTCCTCAAAAGCGCCTTTGACACTCTTCTCGCCTGCCGAAATGCAGGCCCCTCCAGCACAGATCAGCACCGTGTTCTCAACTGCGGGCACCCGTAATCACCTCTTCGTTAAAGTTCTCCTCTTTTCACAATAAGATCTCCGACTACTTTTCCCCCGACAATGTGTTGTTCGACCACTCTCTTTGCCTGAGCCGGGGTAACGTGTCCATATATTATTGGATCGGATCCTTCAAGATGAACCTCTATTGTTGGTTCAACATCGCATAGACCAAAACAACCTGACTGAACGACGGAGACATCGTCGATTCCCTTTTCTTCAAGTGAATCAACTATTGCCCTAAGCGTATCCTTTGCACCTGCAGCAATTCCACACGTACCCATCGCCACAATCACTTTTCCTCTTTTGCCTGAGTTACGCATCTTAAGGCCCTTCATTGCGTTCTCTTTGATTTTCATAAGTTCCTCGAGGCTCTTAATCTTCGCCATTACTCGGCCCTCCTGTATTTGTCCAGAATCTTGGAAACCTCGTCTGGGCTGACTCTTCCGTAGTAATCATCTTCGCCGATCAAGACAACCGGGGCCATACTGCAAGCACCCAGACATCTGACAGCATGAATCGAAAAAAGCCCATCGGAGGTTGGTTCGTTCATCTCAACATTCAGTTCGTCTTGAAGTCTTTCGAGGATTTTATCTGCACCCTTAACATAGCAGGCAGTTCCGAGGCAGACTTTTATCTGATTTTTCCCCTTTGGTTTCATGCTGAAGAAGTTATAAAAAGTAACGACTCCATAAACCTGACTCAAAGGAATATGTAGTTTCTCTGACACGTGTTGCTGGACTTCTTCGGACAAGTACCCGAAGATCTCCTGTGCTTTGTGGAGTACATTAATTAGTACTCCCGTGTTGCCTTTCACCGAATCTATGTACTCGTCAAGCTCTTTATAGAGCTGCTGGCATTGCGGGCAATTAACAAGAGACAAACCATGCACCTCCTTTGAGGAAAGAATGTTATTTATTTCACACATGCATTATAACATGCACCTAGAGAAATGGGCTGATTCCTGTGTTAAAATAACCCATGTTCAAGGAGCCTTATGAGGAGGAGATTAGATGGATTTAGAATCCTTTATCCGTGATGTTCCAAACTTTCCTAAGGAAGGTGTAGTTTTCAAAGACGTCACTCCATTGTTAAAGGATCCGTTGGCTTTTAGAGAGTGCATATTAAAGTTGTCGGAAAAAGCAATGAAAGTTGATTTCAATATAATGGTAGCTCCGGAAGCACGAGGTTTCATTTTTGCGGCTCCCCTTGCTTTTGAGTTAGGGAAGGCGCTTGTACCGGTCAGAAAACCGGGGAAGCTTCCATATAAAACAAAGGAAATCGAGTATGAATTAGAGTATGGTAGAGCCACTCTTCAAATGCACGTAGATGCAGTCAACAGAGGAGACAGAGTTCTCATTGTAGATGATATCCTGGCCACAGGTGGAACCATGCAGGCAATTGCTGAAATGATCGAAGAAAGCGGAGGAGAAGTCGTTGAAATTCTTTGCCTGGCAGAACTTGGATTTCTTGAACCTAGAAAGAGGCTATCCAAATACAGTGTGGAGACTCTTATTACTTACTAATGGAGGTTTGAAGAATGCTTAAATATGACTTCTCATTTGCGTTTAAGGAAACCCTTGAGAGCGGGTTGGCCTTCGATGAGATATTTGATGTTGGGAAAGCTTTGTCTGCCAACTTTGAAAAGGTTTTTCAGCCGCTTCCTGGTTTTCTTAGGATTCTTGACGATGACGAGATCCTTGAAGAAGTTGGGGCTTTCAAGTCTTGGCTTCAGAGGTTCGAAAACTTTGTCGTCATAGGAATAGGAGGATCGGCCTTGGGAAATCAAGCCCTTCATTCCTCGCTCAAACCAATCAACTGGAACTCTCTTGGTAATGAAAAGAGGGGCGGAAAGGCTCGGATTTTCCTTCTGGACAACGTAGATCCAGACCTGATAGCCTCTGTTCTTGGAGAACTTGATCTTGCTCACACGGTCTTCAACGTAATATCAAAGTCGGGAACAACTGCCGAAAGTATGGCCAACTATCTGATTGTCAGAGGTTTACTTGAAAAACTAGACCTTCCTGTCAAAGAGCATTTCATATTTACGACCGACAAGGATAATGGTGTTTTAAGACAAATCGCAGACAATGAAGGGATAAGATCTCTGACGATTCCAGATGATGTAGGTGGGCGTTTCAGCGTTCTTACCCCCGTTGGATTGCTTTCTGCAGTCGCTGAGGGAATAGATATTGAGCAAATCTACGAGGGTGCAAGGTTTGGCAAGGAAAGGTACCTGAGGGATGATTTGAAATCAAATCCAGCTGCTGTCTGTGCTCTGATTCATTACGCATACTTGAAGAAGGGGCACAATATCTCAGTAATGATGCCTTATTCAAATAGGTTATACACTCTCGCTGATTGGTATAGGCAATTGTGGGCAGAATCTTTGGGAAAGAAATTCGATCTTTCCGGAAGAATTGTCCATACGGGTCAAACCCCTGTGAAATCTTTGGGCGCGATCGACCAACACTCTCAAGTTCAGCTTTATAATGAAGGGCCAAAGGATAAGATTGTTACACTGGTTAAGGTTGAAGACTTCGTGAATCAACTTACAATACCTTTTATCCATTCCGATATCGAAGCTCTATCTTATCTTAATGGAATCGGGGTTGGGGAGCTTTTAAATGCAGAACTCAGGGCAACTTCTATTGCTCTCGCTGCAAACGGTGTGCCGAACATGACGATTATCTTCCCTCAGATAGACGAAGTTCATGTAGGCGAGTTTATTATATCTTATGAGATACAGACAGCTATCATGGGGTTTTTGCTGAAAGTAAATCCATATGACCAGCCAGGAGTGGAACTGGGAAAGAAACTTACATACGCTCTTATGGGGAGAAAGGGTTACGAGGAAATAAGGGATAGATATGAGGAGAAAACCTCATGGAGGTTTGAACTATGAAGTCAGAGCTATTAAGAGTTCTTGAGGGTTTTTCAGTTGAGGAAGTCTTCTACACTTCGGGAGAACCAATACCTACCTTTGTGATAGTTTCGATGGAATCTGAGGATCTTTTGAAGAAGATTGGAGAAATGGAGGAAATCGAGGCAGACATCATAGTGATAAGCCCTGAAGAGAAGAAAGAACTGAAGAATGCAAGCAGTGAGTTGTCAAGAGTCGTGCTGAATGTTATCGAGTCGGGAGAAAAGCTTCTGTAATGATTGTTGGTCTTGTGGGAAAAGCGGGGAGTGGCAAGTCAACGGCTGCAGAGCGTCTCGCCAAATCGAAAATAAAGTTAATCTCCCTCGATAAGCTTGGACACGACGCGCTGAGAGAAGAAAGAGAAAGCCTGGTTGACTCCTTTGGGAGAGGCATTTTGACGTGCGGTAACGTTGATAGAAAGAAGCTGTCCAGAATAGTCTTCGAAAACTCCGATCTTCTTACAAAGCTGAATAAGATAGTCCATCCTGTGATAAAGCAAAAAGCCCTGCAGATCGTCGGTAGGGATTTTTCAGATCACTATATCTTTGACGGAGCTCTTATCCATGAAATTGGACTCGCTGAGTATTGCGACAAAATCATATGGTTTGAATGCCCGAACGAGATAGCGATCGAGAGACTTATGAAGAGAGGAATGAGCAAATCACGTGCAGAATCGATTCTGGCCTCACAGCAATACCTCGATTCGATAAAAGAGTCTGTAGATGCCGTAGTCACTACATTAGGCAGTATTGAAGAGACTTTCGAGAAACTGAGATCGATTCTTTTTGAGTGGGGCATAGTGGTATAATTGGGTTACTTAGAAATTCTTTATAAGGAGGTAGGGAAATGCGCAAGAGACTGATTCTCGCTTTGTTGATTGTATCTTTTGCTGTTTTTACCTTCGCTGTGACGGAGATCGAATTCTGGCACGCGATGGGCGGCGCGCAGGGAACAACAGTCAATGAAATTGTAGCATCCTTCAACGAGGCCAACCCTGATATCTTGGTGAAGGCAATCTATGTTGGTAACTACAGTGCTTTGCAGCAGAAACTCCTGGTAAGTGCGGAAAGCAAGACATTACCCGCTCTTTCTCAGGCTTACGGGAACTGGACTGCCAGACTTATACCTCGAGATGCCGTTCAAGAACTGAATTCCTTGATTTCCGATCCCGAAGTTGGCTTGACGGATGAGGAATGGGATGCCATATGGGATCCTTTCAAGAAAATGGTCACCTGGGGTGATACAGTATATGCCCTTCCTTTTAACAAAAGTACTTACGTCCTTTATTACAACACTGACCTCTTTGAGCAGTATGGGCTTGAGGTTCCTAAGACAATGGACGATCTTCTGTTTGCAGCGATGATGCTAACTGAGGACAAGAACAACGACGGTCAGATTGATCAATACGGCTTTGGTTTCAGAACCACGATCGATCATTTCATGATATTCCTGAGAGCCAATGGTGGAGAAGCAATCGATATAAAGCCCGATGGCTCGGTTGAAGTAACTATCAATTCTCCTGAAGCAAAAGAGGCTCTTCAGTTGATGTACGATATGGCCCATACCTACAACGTTGCCCTTTTCCAGGGTGGTTACCTAGACGCACCATTCGGGGACGGCCAGATAGCAATGTTTGTAGAGACTATTGCATCTGCTTCTTACGTTGATTCCGGTTCCAGAGGAAAGCACGGCTGGGCATGGGCTCCCGTTCCAATGTGGAAAGTCCAGGCTCCTCCTTTTGCCGGAACAGATGTCGTGATGTTCAAAGGGATTTCTCCTGAACAGAAAGCTGCTGCTTGGAAGTTCATGAAGTATCTCATAAGCCCGGAAATACAGGCTTATTGGTCGGTTAAGACAGGATATATGCCGGTTACCGAAATTGCTTTGACAACCCCTCAATGGAAGGCCTACGAGGAACAGAACCCGACTGTAATGGTTCCTATTAGTCAGATTCCTTACGGTTCGGTTGATCCTAATGTTGCTCTTTGGGATGACGTAAGAAACATTCTTGGAACAATGGTAGGAGATGTAATCAACCAGAAGAGAACCGTGGAAGAAGGGCTGGCATGGGCAGAGCAGGAAATTCTCTTGAAAGTTGCTGAGCAACAATAAACAAAGCTGTGAGTAGGGAGGCCTATGGCCTCCCTTTTTTGTTGAATTCAGACGAATCAAAGCAATGGTTCAGGATCCAGTTTGGAATAATCAGTTCTTGAACTCATGAACAAGAACAAACGGAATTTCATTTCGGTTCGGAGATTATTTTCATCGACTGTGTGTGTAGTTCTACCCTCTTAAGGTAGAATTATCTCGAATGTTTTCAATTTCCGGAGTACCATCCTTGAGAGGCGGGAGTAAATGAAGAAGTACTTTCATGTATTCAACTTCTACGCGTTTTCGTTCTCAATACTACTTTACTTACTAAATTCATCGATCAACACTAAAGCGGCCGAATGGGGTCTGTCGTATATGGTAATTGGTTTGATCAACTTTATTGGCTGTGTTTTTTACGTAATCTCTGCCCTGGTATTCGGAAGAATGGGAGACAGAACTGGCTTTAAGCGAAGTCTGTCAGTTGGCATGTTTATCATGACAATCGCTCTTTTTCTTGGTTTCTTCTGGAGCCGACCCGTAGATATAGTGATAGCAGCCATTGGGGTGAATCTCTTTTTTGGATTCTTTTTCCCGTCACTAGAAGGGTTGCTTTCGAAGTCGGAAAAGAGTATTGGAATTGATTCCGCTTCGACCGTTGTTCGTTTTGTCCTCTCGTGGAGTGCAGGTAACATTGTTGGAATGGCTTTTGGGCCATTTCTTATCCAGAGGTTCCCGGCAGCTATCTTTTCTTACGGAATTGCTCTCTGTGGATTCGGTAGCATACATGTGAGATCACATCTCAAAAGACACGGCGAATCCCTTCCCGGTTCTTTTGCCGAAACATTCAGTTCGTCATTCAGAGAGATTGATCTCCCAAGGCTAGAGGAGTTCAGAAAAGTTTACAGATTTACTTTCTTGCTTGCAGGTATAATCTACACAAGTGGAATGGCACTCTTCCCTAAGCTAATATCTTCAACAGGCATACAGCTCCAGAATGTGGGTTTCTTGACAGTAGGTGCAAATGTCGGGGTCTTCCTTTCTTTTGTCTTCCTGAGCCTCTTTCGTTTTTGGGTTGGTAGTCCTGGACTATCCTTCATTACCATGATATCTGTCTTTGGAGCGGCCGTTGCCACATTTTTCCTTCCAGAGAGTCCAGTCACGTTCTTCCTTGCCACTCTGTTTTCAGGTGCAACCTATGCGGTTCCCTACATATTTGCAATCTTCTATGGTCTTACCTCGAAGGAAGACGATCATGGTAAGCAGGGAGGCATTCACGAGTCTATGGTAGGTATTATTTTCGGTGTCGGACCGCTACTGGGAGGCTATTTTCTCCAGTTATGGCCCTCTTTGAAGAGCGTAGGTCTAATGTCGATAAGTTTGATAACGGTAATTATCATCAGTCAAATGACCTTCTTGTTTAAGAATAAAGTTAAGCGGCAGTGAACTTCTATAAATGGTTGTCGCAAATTATAATTGTCTTCAAATCAAGTTCTTAAGTTAAATCAATCTTCACGAACCAACCTTGCGTTGTGAGAAATAGCTTTCCAGCATGTGATATAGTATATTAGTTATGGTAGTCTTGTGTTTTAATAATTTTGGTTAGGATCTTGACACAACCATCTCTATCTACTCGAGCAAAGAATAATCTTTAGTCAGAAACTTAATACTCGATCATAAGGAAGGGTCTTGACCGTACTCCAGTTTTTTGGCCGATTATGGAAGGAGAGATTTATGGGTTTCTTTGAGTATCTGGGAAGGAATTACGATTTGGTTCTTATTGAGTTACTTAATCACATAAAGATAATTGCTATAGCTATCCCGATCGCGATTGGGATTGGTGTTCCCATCGGGATTGTGGTTTCGAGGAGCAAACGGGCTTCTTCTGTTGCCCTATATGGAGCGGGAATCCTTATGACTATTCCCAGTCTTGCGCTGTTTGGTTATATGGTAGTTCTCTTAGCGCCACTTAAGGCTGGAATAGGTGTTACGCCAGCTGTGATTGCTTTAGTAATTTACTCATTTCTTCCCGTAATAAGGAACACGGTTGTTGCTGTGAATTCAGTGGATCCCAGAATGATTGAAGCAGCCAGAGGAATGGGGATGACCAACTGGCAGATCCTCTTCAGGGTAAGACTTCCGCTCACTATACCGATTATAATGGCAGGCGTAAGAAACGCTGCTGTTATGGGTGTAAGTGTAGCCACTATCGCGTACCTTATCGGCGCAAGAGGACTTGGATACTTCATCTTCTCTGGGCTAGGCAGGTCAAATTTCAATATGGTTCTTCTGGGAGCTCTGGTAGTTTCCATACTGGGAATAGGAACAAACTATGGTTTACTCGCTCTAGAAGAGATCATCACTCCCAGAGGACTGAAAATCGAGAGGGAAAAGTGAGGTGGAACATAGATGTCTATAGAATTCAAAAATGTCGTTAAGGAATACGAAGAAGGATTCAAAGCAGTCGACAACCTCAGTATTACCTTTGAGGACAAGGAGTTGACAATACTAATAGGTCCCTCTGGCTGTGGGAAGACAACTACTTTGAAGATGATAAATAGGTTAATTGAGAAAACCGATGGAGAAATTGTCGTTGACGGGACATCGCTTGATGAAATCGATCCGATTAGACTGAGAAGAAGCATCGGATATGTAATCCAAGAGATTGGTCTTTTTCCTCACATGACGGTTTTCGATAATATTGCTGTCACTCCAAGATTGATGAAGTGGGATGAAACAAGAATCAAGAAACATGTTTTTGAATTGCTGGACCTTGTAAACCTCGAACCTTCCGACTATGCAGAGAAATACCCAGCCCAACTTTCCGGAGGACAACGTCAAAGAGTAGGAGTAGCAAGAGGTCTAGCTTCCGACCCAAAAATAGTTCTTATGGACGAACCTTTCGGAGCAATAGATCCGATTAACCGTGAAAAGCTTCAGGACGGGTTTCTCGAAATTCAGTCGAAGATAGAGAAGACAATTATCTTCGTGACTCACGATATCAGGGAAGCAATCAAGCTGGGTGACAAGATAGCAATTCTAGACGATGGAAAACTGGTGCAATATGCCGATACAATGACGGTGGTTCAGGAACCGGCTAATGAGTTTGTTGAAGATCTTCTTGGCGCAGATAGAGCGTTGAAGGGTCTTGAACTCGTGCGAGTAAGGGAGACTTACGTTCCTGGCGGAAAGTGGATCGAAGACACAGGTGATTGCAAGGTAAAAAAAGCAAAGGATTTTCTCATTGACGAGGGAAGAAAATTCGCCTATGTCGTTGATGGAAGCAAAAGACTCAAGGGGTATGTTATGTTGAAACAGCTAAACAAGGCGTCTGATGAAGAGCCCCTAAAGAAGTACTTGAGATCCATCGAGACCATACAACCTCTTTCGAATTTGATGGAGGCGATGTCATTGATCATGAATACCGGGCTTTCCTCACTGCCGGTTGTCGACGATAAAGAGAGGCTACTTGGAACCCTGAGGTTCAAGGATCTTGTAAACCTCGTAGGCTCTTATGAGTCGTCTGATGAGGAGTGAGACCATGGAAGTCTTAGAATATATGTTCGAGAATTCTGGCTACATTATGGAAAGGCTTCTTGAGCACATTTTCATCTTCCTTACTTCCTGGAGCATGGCAGTAGTGGCAGGGGTTGCAATTGCGATTTTTGTTACCAGGCCAGGGCACAGAAAAGCGGGCAAATTGGTTCTGTCGATCACCGGAGCAACTCAGGCCGTTCCCAGTATCGCAGTGATCGCTCTTGTTTTCCTGTTCATGGGAATTGGAGCCGCGCCAGCCGTAGTTGCTCTCTTCCTTTACAGTCTTGTACCGGTGGTCTTCAATACTGCATCCGGCTTGATGAATGTTTCGATGATGATGAAAGAAGCGGCTAAGGGAATGGGAATGACTAACAGGCAGATATTGTGGAAGGTAGAAATGCCTGTAACGGTTCCGACAATGCTATCTGGAATCAGGAGTTCGGCGACGATAAATATTGGTACTGCTGCGATTGCCGCATCAATTGGAGCGGGTGGTCTGGGAGAGATTATCTTCACTGGCCTTCGTATGACAAGGGGTCCAATGATAATTGCAGGAGCCATTCCTGTAACGATTTTGGCGATAGCGGTAGACATAATCCTGGGTTTTTCGGAGAAGGCTCTGACTTCGAAAGGCCTCAGAACATAGGAAACATGGAGGTGTTTAGTTTTGAAGAGATTATTTCTTTTTACGCTGGTAGTATTAATGGTAACGGTTTTGTCATTCGGCCAAACAAGATTGAATGTCGGAGCAAAGAACTTTACAGAGCAGTACATTGTCAGTAGCATGATTTCGCATCTTCTGGAAGATGCCGGGTTCAGAGTGACCGAGAATTTTGGGATGAGCTCATTTGTTGCAAGAAGTGCACTCGAAACCGGGCAGATTGACCTTTATGCTGACTACACAGGTACGGCCTGGCCAACATATTTGGGTCACGAAAAGATGATTAGAGATCCTCATGAACTTTACGAGGCAGTAAAGGCCGAAGATCTCGAAAATGGGATTGTATGGCTCGACATGGCAAATTTCAACAACACTTATGCCCTTGCCGTCAGAAGAGATTTCGCTGCTGAGCATGGACTCACAACACTCGAAGATCTGGCTGAGCTGACTCACGAAAATCAAGATCTTCTCTTTGGAATCGTATACGAGTTCCTTGAAAGAGACGATGGATTCTGGCCTATGAGTGAGGCATATGGTTTTGCCGTGGAGAAGAGACAAGTGAAAACAATGGAAATCGGGCTGACATATGAGGCACTAGACAAGAACCAAATCGATGTTGCAATGGTTTTTTCAACTGATGGAAAACTGGAGAAGTACAATCTTCTTGTGCTTGAAGATACAAAGAGTTTCTTCCCATCATACAACCTAGCTGTTACAGTACGGAAGGAAATATTAGATAACAATCCCGAAATTGAAGAGATCCTGAGGCCAATCTCTGTCTATCTTACTGAACCAATAATGATAAGGCTCAATTATCTGGTAGACGCTGGAGGATTTGAGCCGGATGAAGTTGCCGAAAAATTCCTAAAAGGATTGGGCCTTATAGATTGACCTGTTTTTCGATGAGAACAGAGCCGCCATAAGGCGGCTCTGTTCTTTAGGAGGGTGCTGAAAGAATCAAAGCAATGATTTTCTGCCCTGCGGAAAGAGAAAGATATGGTACAAGAGACGTTCAACATTAGAGCGATAGCTAAACACCTCGTATGTTTAGCTATGATATAATCAGTCGAATATGCTTTCAGGAAGGGAGGAAAGAAAGTGTCAGAGAAATTTGTGTACTATTTTGGAAAGAAAAAGGCCGAAGGCGATGCAAAGATGAAAAACCTTCTCGGTGGAAAGGGAGCCAATCTGGCTGAAATGGTTAAAATAGGAATTCCCGTCCCCCCAGGGTTCACTATCTCTGCAGAAGTCTGCAAGTACTACTACGAGCATGGTAATAAATATCCGGAAAGCCTTGAGAATGAAGTGAAAGAGGCTGTAAGACTTTTGGAAGAAGAAACCGGAAAGGGATTTGGTTCTAGTGAGAGACCATTGCTCGTTTCTGTGAGATCAGGAGCAGCAATTTCAATGCCTGGTATGATGGATACTATTTTAAATCTTGGTCTCAATGACGAGACGGTAAATGGAATGATCAAAGAATCAGGTAATCCCAGGTTCTGTTACGACGCCTACAGGAGATTTCTTCAGATGTTTGGGGATGTCGTTCTCAAGATCGAGCATTCAGAATTCGAAGATGCGCTTTCGAGTATAAAGAAAGAAAAGGGTGTCAAACTTGATACTGAACTCGATGCAGATGATATGAAGAAAGTCGTGAAGAGATATCTTGAGGTCTATAGCAGGGCTGGAAAAGAGTTCCCACAGGATCCTTGGGAGCAGTTGTGGATGGCAATAAACGCAGTTTTCGGAAGCTGGATGAATGAAAGGGCAAAGAAGTATCGCGCGCTGAATGGAATAAAGGAGGGCGAACTTCTTGGTACAGCTGTCAATGTCGTTGCGATGGTTTTTGGGAACACCGGCGATGACAGTGGAACAGGAGTCGCGTTTACAAGAGACCCCAATACGGGTGAAAAACAGTTCTACGGTGAATATCTCCCGAATGCCCAGGGCGAGGACGTTGTTGCTGGGACAAGAACACCCTTCCCCCTTACGAAGCTTAACGACATAAACCCCGCTGTCTACAAACAGCTTCTTGAGATTTTTGAGAAACTTGAGAACCATTACCGGGATATGCAGGATATTGAATTTACTGTTGAGCATGGGACCCTGTATCTTCTCCAGACGAGAAACGGGAAAAGGACTCCTTATGCAAGTGTGAAGATCGCTGTTGACCTTGCAGAAGAAGAGAAAATTTCAAAGGAAGAGGCGGTTATGAGAGTAACGCCCGAACACATTGAAACTCTGTTGCACCCGTATTTTACGAAGGAAACTATGGAGAGTGCAGAGTTTCTCGCTAAGGGAATTGCTGCATCTCCCGGAGCCGCTTCGGGTGCGGTTGCTTTTGATCCAGATACGGCTGAAAAGATGGTTAGAGAAGAAGGCAAGGCGGTTATCCTTGTCAGGCCTGAGACTTCTCCCGAGGATATTGCCGGAATGGCTGCTGCTCAGGGAATTCTGACTTCTACGGGAGGTAAGACCTCACATGCAGCGGTGGTTGCGAGAGGTATGGGTAAAACTTGTATAGTAGGTTGCGAAGCCGTAGAGGTAGATCAGAAGACAAGGACAATGAGAGTAAATGGAAAAACCATAAATGAGGGCGAATGGATTAGCATTGACGGGACTTCAGGCAAAGTATTCATGGGTAAACTCGATTCAGTTAAACCTCAGGGTCTCGAAGGACCGCTTGCGAAACTGCTTGGATGGGCCGATGAAATCAGGAAGCTCGGTATAAGAACGAATGCCGATACTCCTAGAGATGCCAAGATTGCCAGGGAGTTCGGGGCTGAAGGAATTGGTCTCACCAGAACGGAACATATGTTTTTCCAGGAAGACAGGATTTTTGCGGTTCGTCAGATGATTACTTCCAGTACCAGAGAGCAGAGAGAAAAAGCTCTCAATAAGCTTCTTCCAATGCAAGAAGAGGATTTCTACGGAATATTCAAAGCAATGGAAGGTCTGCCCGTTACTATTAGGCTCCTGGATCCTCCACTTCACGAATTCCTTCCCAAAGAAGACGAAGATGTTAAAGAACTGGCTGAGGAAATGGGAATGACCTATGAGGAATTGAAGACAACAGTTGAAGATCTTCATGAGTTCAATCCCATGATGGGGTTCAGGGGTTGCAGACTTGCAGTTGTATACCCCGAAATTGCCGAGATGCAAACGAAAGCGATAATTGGAGCTGCTCTAAAGCTGGTTGAGGAAGGAAAGTCAGTGGTTCCAGAGATCATGATTCCGCTAATCGTTGAACTGGAAGAGCTTAAGTTTGTAAAATCGGTGATAGTAAAAGCGGCAGACGAACTCATTTCAAAATCTGGATTGAAGCTAGATTACAAAGTGGGCACGATGATAGAAGTTCCAAGAGCTGCTCTTACTGCCGATGAAATTGCAAAAGAAGCTGAATTCTTCAGCTTTGGGACGAATGATCTTACGCAGATGACTTACGGTTTCAGTAGAGATGACTATGGAAAGTTCGTTGGACATTATATGGAAAAAGGTATTCTGGAAAACGATCCATTCCAGAAGCTTGATAGAGTGGGTGTTGGCCAGCTCGTGAAAATGGGAACTGAAAAGGGCCGCTCCAGCAGGCCAGATCTGAAGGTAGGAATATGTGGTGAACACGGCGGCGAACCTTCGTCAGTTGAGTTTTGTCACATCGTGGGTCTGAACTATGTAAGTTGTTCGCCCTACAGGGTTCCAGTAGCGAGATTGTCCGCAGCTCAAGCAGTAGTAAAGAATAGATAGTCTTCATTTTGGGCCGCGCCTGTCGGTGCGGCCATTATTCTTTTGGAGGTAAGCCTTTCATGTCAACGTTGATCTCGGGATATATGGCACAGACAGGATTAGCCACGGTAAGCTGGGAAAACTTGGTTATGTTTGCAATTGCAGGCCTCCTGGTTTATCTAGCGGTTGCAAAAGATGCTGAACCACTTCTTCTTGTACCCATAGCGTTTGGTATGGTTATCGCCAATATTCCGCCCGAGGCTACGGGTGTCTTCACTCCTGGTACGGGTATAATGTGGATCTTACAACAGGGATTGATGTTGGGAATTTATCCACCCCTAATATTTCTGGGGATAGGAGCAGTGACTGATTTTTCTTTTGTTCTTGCAAATCCCAAGACGCTTTTTTTAGGGGCAGCCGCTCAAATTGGGATTTTTATAACATTCCTCGCGGCTAATTTGATGGGTTTCTCCCTTTCAGATTCAGCTGCCATATCGATAATTGGCGGAGCAGATGGGCCGACGTCAATATACGTTGCAAGTATTCTCAAGTCTCAGTTCCTACCAATCATTGCGATAGCCTCTTACTCCTATATTGCTCTGATTCCGGTTCTTCAGCCTCCCATTATGAAGCTTCTAACTACTCACAAGGAGAGAGCAATAACAATGGGCAAGAAGCTGAGAAGAGTCTCGAAGCTGGAAAGGATTGTTTTTCCAGTAGTTGCGACGATTGCAATCTCGTTGATAGTTCCTCAAGCGCTTCCTCTAGTGGGAATGCTTATGTTGGGCAATCTTCTGAGAGAGAATGGGAAGACAAAGCGGCTCGTTGAAGCTTCTGGAAAATATATTTCAGACACCGTGATTATTTTGCTCTGCGTCTCCGTTGGCGCAAAAGCGGACGGTAAGATATTTCTCACGATTGAGAGTATAATGGTTTTGGCATTGGGCTGCGCCGCCTTTGTTGTTGCAACGGCTTCGGGAATTCTATTTGCAAAGTTGATGAATCTGTTCTCCGCAAACAAAGTAAACCCGCTAATAGGTGCGGCCGGGGTTTCGGCGGTTCCTACTGCCGCAAGAGTTGCCCAGAAAATTGCCTCGGAGGAAGATCCGACTAATTTTGTCTTAATGCATGCAATGGGACCGAACATAGCAGGTGTAATTGGTTCTGCAGTTGCAGCCGGAGTATTTCTTTCAATAATATGATAACCTGGAGTGGGAGGGTGTAATGGCTGTAAAAAAGCAGCAGTACAAAGTAAACATTAATCTGGCTCTGTGCAAGAGTTGTGGAATATGCTACTGGATCTGCCCGACGAAAACGATTACTAAAGGGGAGCTAGGCAGGCCAAAAGTGGTTGATCAAAAGACATGCATAGGTTGTCTTATGTGCGAGAACGCATGCCCTGACTTTGCGATTGATGTGTGGGAAGTGGAGGCGGTGAAAGAGGATGCGTGAGTTCGTTCTTCTTCAGGGTGACGAGGCATGTGCGCTTGGAGCAATCAAGGCCGGGTGCAGGTTCTTCGCCGGTTATCCAATTACTCCGGCTACTGAGATTGCCGAAACCATGGCGAGGGAGCTCCCGAAGTGTGGTGGAACTTTTATTCAGATGGAAGATGAGATTGGAAGTGCTGCTGCTATAATCGGTGCCTCTCTTGCAGGCGAAAAATCTATGACTGCAACGAGTGGACCTGGTTTTTCGCTAATGCAGGAAGCGATTGGTTATGCGGCGATGACTGAGGCTCCGGCAGTAATAGTGAATGTTCAGCGAGGAGGCCCCTCGACCGGTATGCCAACGAAACCGGCGCAGGGGGACATTATGCAGGCAAGATGGGGAACACATGGGGATCACCAGATCATTGCAATCTACCCTTCAAATGTTGAAGAAGTCTATAAGTACATTATAACTGCGTTCAATTATGCTGAACTGTATAGAACACCTGTGATATTTCTAATGGACGAGATCCTTGGTCATATGCGCGAGAGTGTTTACCTCCCGTACGACTCGGAGATAATGGAAGTGCAAAGAGTTGGTGAGGCTGAATTTGCTGAAGAAGATATCTTCCATCCATTTGAAGGTGACGATCAGATGATGGCAACTCCACTCGTCAAGATGGGTAAGTCCAGGTTTCATGTCTCGGGTCTGGTCCACGATGAATCGGGTTTCCCGGTTGGTTCTCCTTCCGATTCCGCGAGGCTTTTGAGAAGGCTTGACAACAAGATAAGATTGCACAGCGATGAGATAGTAATATATGATGAATATATGACTGAAGATGCAGAAATACTGGTCCTCGCATATGGTTCCGTTGCCAGGAGCGCCATTAAGGCTGTGAAAATGGCAAGAGAGGACAAGATCAATGTGGGCCTTTTCAAACCGGTTACGATTTGGCCGTTTCCCAGTACTAGGTTAAGACAGCTGCTAAAAAAGGTGAGCGCCGTGATTGTTGCTGAGATGAATCTAGGGCAAATTCTCTATGAAGTTTCTAGATTGAACAAGCGAGGCGCAAAGATAGAGCATGTGAGTAAGGTCAGTGGTGAGTTGATTACTCCTCAAGAAGTTCTTGACGCAATATCAAGGGTCAAGTCTGAAATAATGGATCTGTAGACCTCAATCAGTAACGATCCTCCCTTCTTTTTGCAAACGATGTGTTAAAACTTTTGCTAATTAAGCGGCCTCTGTGGTAGAATTACAGCGGAATTATTTGCAAAAGGAGGAAATCTCGATGGAAATCCTGAAGGTCAGTTCGAAATCGAATCCGAACAAGGTAGCAGGTGCCATAGCCGGAGTTATCTCAAAGAACGAGCAAGTAGAGCTTCAGGCCATTGGCGCTGGTGCTGTTAATCAAGCTGTGAAGGCAGTTGCCATCGCTTCTAGATTCCTCAGAGAACAGGGTACGAAAGTGTACATGGTCCCTGGATTTGTGGAGATTCAGATTGGTGAAGAGATGAGAACGGGGATCACCATTAAGATTGTTTCGGAGAAAGACGAAATCAAATAATAGGGGTTCGGTAATCTATGAAAGTGGGGAGAGGTCATTGATCTCTTTCTTTTTTGTTTTGAGAGTCTCGAATAATCGAAATCAGATTTGACAAGGAGGTTGCATATGATCACTGTAAGTGACATGTTAGACATAGCTCTGAGAATTGAGAGTGTCGGTTATAGTTATTATCAGAAACTCAGTGAGAAAACTTCGGGCGAAGTGAAATCGTTGTTTGTGAAACTTGCCACGGAGGAAAGGGAGCATGCGGCAATATTCAGAGAGATGTTGAAAGAAGCTGAAAATTCACCGACTGCTCAAGATTGGGAAGATAATGTTGGTTATTTGAAGTCCTATGCAGAGATATCTATATTTCCACGAATTGAATCGATTGATGTTCCAAACAACATTAACAAAGCAATCAGCAGTGCGATGGAAGTAGAAAAGGACAGCATAATATTCTATTCAGAACTTTCTTTTTTCATACCTGACTGCAAGGAACTGAAGGATATTATCGAGGAGGAACGAAGACATCTTCATGATCTAGTGAAGTTGTACGGTTCCATATAACTGACGAGATGTTTCAAGATTCGAGTGGTCGTCAGTGATATTGCTTAATTTCGATTTTCTGTTCTTTATAAGGCGATTCCGTTGATTAAAGTCGTGTTATGTTTTTTCTCCGTTTTTTCCGCTCAGCGACTGGCTGAGTAATCTATACGAAAAGATTTACTGAATGAAACAATTGGGCATCTGAGGAGAAATCTGTGTTCTTTGTGATAGAATGATCTTTGGATGAATTTTTGGGAGAGTGAGCTATATGTGCCTGGCTTTGTATGAAGAGTGGAAGATCTGTCTTTTTAATCGACACAGAGCTCTTTTTTCCCTCCGTAAAAGCCCTTTGTCTTCTTTCCGCACAGTTCAAAGGGTGATGATCAAAATCGCAAAAGCCATAGATTCTTCAGTTAGACCTCACGAGATATCGTGAGGTTTTTTTTTGCTTCGTGGACAAATTTAAATCTTGAGGAGGGATTTTGTGAGCAGTGAGAATTCAGCTTACCAGGAGGTAAGGGAGCAGGAAGACAGAAGCAAGAATCTGGGTAGAGGAGGACTTTTAGTACTCGGCCTGCAACACGCATTCACAATGTTCGGAGCAACTGTTCTTGTTCCTTATCTGACAGGCGTTCCTGTGAATGTTGCCTTATTCACGGCAGGTATAGGCACACTTCTTTTCCATCTGCTTACGAAGTGGAAGGTGCCGGTCTTTCTAGGTTCAAGCTTTGCCTACATTGCGCCAATCAATGCAGTAATTCTCTATCATGCAAATGTACCGGAAATTTATGAATCTGTTCCTGAAGCTATTGCAGCCGGGTTCTCCATAACTCCGGACATGATAGCGTATGCCACAGGTGGTATACTGATTGCTGGCCTTGTTCAGGTAGCAATCGCGATGTTAATCAAGAGACTTGGAGTTAGCATGTTTGAAAAGATCTTTCCACCCGCCGTTGCGGGAACGATCATTGCAGTCATCGGTCTAAATCTCGCTCCGACTGCGATAAGCATGGCAAGTTCGAACTGGTGGATTGCAATCGTATCTCTGGGAACGGCCGTTTTTGTCAGGCTTTACGCAAAGGGTTTTACGAGATTAATCCCTGTTATGTGTGGCATTGTGGTGGGGTACATCGTGGCTGCTATAACAGGCAATGTAACATTCGATGCAGTCAGTCAGGCGAGCTGGGTCGGCCTGCCTCAATTTGTTCTTCCGAAGTTCTCATTCTACTCTTTGACAGTGCTTGTCCCTGTTGCACTAGCACCCACGATTGAACACTTCGCGGATATTTTCGCAGTATCAGCTGTCGTCGGGAAGAAGTACTATGAAGATCCAGGCATTCACAGAACACTTGCCGGGGATGGAATTGCGACGGCAGTCGCCGGTTTTTTCGGAGGCCCGGCGAATACAACCTATAGTGAAAACACGGGGGTCCTTGCTATCACCAAAGTTTTCAATCCCGTAGTCATGAGGATTGCTGCTGTATTCGCAATCATTCTGTCATTTGTTCCCAAAGTCGGCGCTCTTATACAGTCGATTCCTACGGCAGTTATGGGTGGAATCGAAATACTCTTGTTCGGTATGATTGCTGCAATAGGGATGAAAACACTTATTGAGAACAGAGTAAAGGTTGATGGCAAGAATCTAATAATTATCTCTGTAATGCTGGTTGTGGGAATTGGAGGCGCGGCGATTGGAATAGGCCCTGTAAGGTTCGAAGGCATAGGTCTGGCAGCTCTAGTCGGACTACTTCTTAACGGCATTTTCGTAATGACAAAGGCTCCTGAGGAATAAAAAGAGCGGCAATTTGCAGGGGGGTGCCCGCTACCAGGCGCCGCCCTTTTTGTTATACTATCTCAAATGGGGGTGATGAGAGTGTTGAAGGGGCGAAAGGTCTATCTTAGGGAATACCGGAAGGAGGACATTGTACTTGCTCATGAATATATAAACGACTATGAAGTCAAAAGAATGCTGGTGCCAGGGATTCCTTTTCCGTTGAGACTGGAAGAGGAGGAAAAGTGGTATGATTCTCAAAGCTCTTCTAAAGACACTTATAGCTTCGCCATAGCAAAGATAGAAGACAATGAATATATCGGAGGGTGTGGCATCAACGAAGTCGACTGGAAGAATAGTGTAGTAACGGTTGGAATATTCATCGCAAAGAAGTTCTGGAATGAAGGTTATGGAACCGATGCAATGAGAATCCTTCTAAGATTCGTCTTTGAACAGATGAACATCAATAAAGCAAAATTAAATGTCTATTCATTCAACAGGAGAGCAATCAGGTCATATCAAAAATGTGGATTCAGAATCGAGGGAACCTTGAGACAGGAAATTTTCCGGGATGGATCATTCCATGACGAGATCATTATGGGTATTTTGAAGGACGAGTTTGGAAGAAACGATCAGACTTCGTTGTAAATCTCGACGAATTCCACTTCAAGCGAGAATCTCTCTCTAAGCAGCTCTCCGAGATTAATCACACCGAATCTTTCGCTTGCGTAGTGCCCTACCCAGAAGAAGTTGATACCTGTCTCTTTTGCAATCTCCCGGGTTGGTTCACCAACTTCCCCTGAAATGAAGGTGTCTGCTGTGCCTTCAAGCTCGCTCAGATTTGATGAAGAACCGCCTGATATTATGCATACTCTTCCAGCGAAATCGGAGTTCTTGAACAGGCCAACCTCTTGACGTGGGAAAATCCTGCATAAGGAATTCCTCAACTCAGACACGAGAATGTTTTCCGGATGAGTTCCTATAAAGCCTACATCATATCTCTCGAGGTTGACGAGTCCTATCTCTTCAGCAATTGAATAGTTGTTGCCATATGGCTCATTGGCGTCGAGCGGCAGGTGATATCCGAACAGTGTGATGCCCAAACTCAATACTCTCTCAACCCTTTTCTTTAGATACCCTGAAAGTCTGAAGAATTCCTTTCCGAAGATTCCGTGGTGAACAAGAATAGCGTCCGCTCCGGCTGTGACCGCTTTTTCAACCAAAGCATCGCTGAAAGAGACACCAGTAACCACCTTGTTTATCTCCTTGCTTCCTTCTATTTGAATTCCATTGAAGCAATAATCGTCGAATTCTTCCGGATGTAGAACCGAATTCAGAAAACTCTCGATATCTTCAGGTTTCATAAGTGTCCTCCAACAATATTGAACTGATAGCATCGGGTTTCGAGAAATTATACCACGTCCAGAAAACAAACATAAAATGAAATATAAGCAAAAAAATGTGGCGCTTTGCGCCACTAAACGTCCACATCTCTAAACAAAGGGTTTATCTACTTGAATAACAGCGATTCAAATTAATTATATATCATTCTTAATCACAAATTACAAAATAAACATTGAATAATATAGCATGGAAATCAAATAAAATCAATATGTAATTGAGTTATTTCACAAGTATAATTTTACTTTGCTTCCCGGGTTTTCAAAGAGAGTTGGTTCTTATTGTTCGCCAGGTCTTTTAAACTATTGAACTGCATGGTAGACTATATAGTACGGATTCCTTACTGTGGAGGCGTTGATGTCTTACAGCCTATTCAAGTCTTATCTAAACGATGAAGAAGCAAAGGAGATTCGAGGTTCCCTTCTTGTGATGGCCATTCCTGCTATGGCAGAAAACGTACTCCAGATGCTGCTTGGAATTTCAGATACCGCTTTCCTCGGCCATTATGACTGGAGAATTATGACCGCTGTCGGTACCGCAAATCAGGTTGTCTTCATATTTCAGGCAGTCCTAGTAGCGATTTCAACAGGTTCGATGGTGTTGCTTTCTAACAGTTATGGTGCAAACAATCACAGAAGAGTAGATTTGATTGCATGGCATGCGATCTATCTTAGCATTGCTGCTGGTTTGATTCTTTCTTTTGGGTCTTTTTTCTCTGATAGCTTGTTGTCAGTTCTCTTTCCTTCTAGCGACTCGTTGATGCAGATGAACGGAAGCAAATATCTCCAAATCATCATGGCAGGTTTCCCTGCAATGAGCATAATGATTGTTCTTGGTGCGGCTTTGAGAGGAGCGGGAGACACGAAATCGCCGCTGATAGTAGCCGCTGTTGCAAATGTACTGAATGTCTTTCTTGATTACTCAATGATCTTTGGAAAGTTTGGGTTCCCCGAGATGGGTGCCTTTGGGGCCGCACTTGCAACAGTCTTGTCGAGAGTCGTAGGTTCAGTGATAATTATTGTTTTGCTGTTTCGAAATCGAAGAATTTCGATGTCAAGGAAGCCCCGGAGATTCTCTAAGTGGCTTTTCAAAGAGATCTTTGTTCTAGGTCTTCCAGCTTCCATCGAAAACTTTGGATTCTCTCTTGGAGTTCTTGTCTTCGCAAATATCCTCTTTATTTCCGGTCCACAGGCGTATGCTGCCCACAGAATCGGTATTCAGGTAGAATCTCTCTCCTTCATGCCTGCTTGGGGTATGGGAGTTGCTATAACCGCCTTAGTCGGAATCTACAATGGTGGCAGGCAAAGAAGAATGTCGATTGGTGTAGTTAGACAGGGTTGGTTCATTGCCCTCGCAATCTCCTCTGCGATTGGATTAACCATTACGTTGCTTCCGGACCTTTTCATCTCTCTTTTCACAAATGAGCCGTCGCTCATAGAAGAGGGACGACTGCCAGTGAGAATTATCGGGCTCTTTCAGGTAGTGATGGGGACCGATTACGTGGTCACCGGGGCTTTGAGAGGCATGGGTGACACTTCTTTTCCAATGAAGACCTCGCTTGTGGCAATGTGGTTCTTGAGACTTCCTATTGGCTACGTGCTTGTAAGATATTTCGGTCTCGGTCTATTTGGTGCTTGGATAGGAATGATGGCCGATATGGCCTTCAGGACAACACTGAAGTTTATCAGGTTCTACTCTGGGAAATGGGAAAGCACGGCCGATTCAATACAGGCGCGTTCCGGCTGAGATCTCTTGTACAAAAGAAAGTTATTCGTAAAAAATCTATATGCACGGGCTTACAATCTCAAAGGTTCTTTTTATCAGAAGTGGCGATATCTTTGTTCCTAATTGGAGCTTTTGGTAAGATAATCATATGCCTTTATCAGGCATAATTCGAAAGACTTACTAATACTCCGAAGGAGGTATTTCTTTGAAAGTCGTGGGAATGAAAAAGATCGTCTCACTGATTGAAAAAGGTTCATCTGTGATGATTGGAGGGTTTCTAGGTTGTGGTTCTCCAGACTCAATTATCGATGAGATCGTTAAGAACGAAATCTCTGGTTTGACTCTTGTAGCAAACGATACTGCCTTTCCAGAAACGGGGATAGGAAAACTCATTGTCAACAAGTGTGCTTCCAAGATTGTTGTCTCTCATATAGGAACAAATCCTGAGACACAACGTCAGATGATTGACGGAGAGCTGGAGGTAGAGCTTGTTCCGCAGGGTACTCTGGCCGAGAGAATTAGAGCCGGTGGTGTAGGCTTAGGAGGCGTTCTGACGCCAACAGGTGTCGGGACTGTGGTTCAGGATGGAAAAAAGGTTTTAACAGTGGATGGCAGAGATTACCTGATGGAACTTCCTCTAAGAGCCGATTTTGCTTTGGTGAAGGCCAAGAAAGCCGATTACTTCGGAAATCTGGTATTCTCTTTGACTGCAAGGAATTTCAACCCTCTGATGGTCCTAGCATGTGATACGGTGCTTGTAGAGGTTGAAGAAATCGTTCCAATTGGTTCCCTGTCGCCGGATGAAATTCATATTCCTGGAGTTTTCGTTCATTACATTGTTGTCGGAGGTAGAGTGCAATGATGGACCCAAAAGAGAGAATAGCAAGAAGAATTGGACGGGAACTGGCTGACGGAGATCTGGTAAATCTGGGGATTGGAATTCCCACCCTGGTCTCAAACTATATACCAGCGGGTATAAGGGTGTTTTTTCAATCAGAAAATGGCATCATCGGCATGGGACCATTACCGGAAGAAGGAATGGAGAATAGAGATCTTACAAATGCCGGGGGTCAATATGTAACGGCTCTACCGGGTTCGGCAGTTTTCGACAGTGCCATGTCTTTTTCAATAATCAGAGGTGGACATCTCGACGTCACTGTCCTAGGAGGTCTTCAGGTCGATGAGCGTGGGATTCTGGCTAACTGGATGGTCCCTGGCAAGATGGTGCCAGGTATGGGCGGTGCAATGGACCTAGTGACTGGAGCTAAACGTGTTATTGTCGCCATGACACATACATCTAGGGGAAATCCGAAAATCGTGAAACAATGCACTCTTCCCATAACTTCAAACAGACGAGTAGACCTTATTGTTACAGAGTTAGCGGTAATCGAACCCTTTGCCGGAGGACTTCTGTTGAAAGAGAAGGCAAGTGAGGTGACAGTTGACGAGGTACAGTCTCTAACAGAGGCTCGGCTATTTGTCGCTGAGGATCTTAAGGACATGATCTAGAGGTAATTTTGGAGTCTCGAGCGGCCAGAAATGTCCATTCTCTGAAGATGAAATGATGTATCATTACTATTCGTTGTCTTAGATCTACAGTGATGTTTTGTTCGAATGATTTTTCTATGAAGAATTTCGTGGAGCTTGAAGGAAATAGTAACAACCGATTCACTGGCTGTACTGCAGAGAGTAGAGCAAATCTGTAGGTGCGTCTTCTTAAAAAGGTCCCGGTTCGCTCAGAAGGAAATGCAGTACAGTTCCTAAGATTACGGTTCATTGTCGCTTTTAGTTTGTTCGTATTGCGAAGTAGATTTCGCACGAAAGTCTGAGTCTCGCAGCGATTTTCGAGATTAATTGCCTATCTTTGGTTCCTATTCGGCTACAGAAAGCAGCGTTAAAGAGATGTTAGTGTGGTATATTCTCCTAGAATGTATATTCACCGTAAGGCACTTTTGGAAGGTGATTTTCTTTTCATTGTATTTGATCTTCACTTTCATAATTCGGGAGGCAAAATCATGAGAAAGGTATTGATTGTGGTCTTACTAAGCATGGTTCTATTCACAACTGGTCTATTTGCGGTTGTATCTGGAGACCCAGTAGTTGAGGGTCAACTACCGTTTCTTCTCACCAACGCGGGGCAGGGTCCCGGCGGCAAAATGGCAAGGCTTCTAATATGGCAGAGCGGAGCAATTGAAGACACGGATTTCGATTACAATGCAGAACCACTTAAAGAAAATCCGAACGATCTTACTGCGAGAGAATACAAGATGCTTTTCGTAATCATCGGTTCTTCTGCAAAGGGCCTTGGCGCATCGGGTATAACTATTGATGAAGAGATAGTGAGACTCAACAAGATGATAGAAGAAGCCAAGAGACTCAACATGTTTATTATTGCCGCTCACATTGAAGGAAAGGCAAGAAGGGGAAATCCCGGAAGTGCAGACGAACGGTCAATTGATGCGATTGCACCATATGCAGACTACCTAATTGTGATGAAAGAGGGAAACTTAGATGGTAAATTCACTAGGATAGCTGAAGAGAAAGATATCCCCCTCACTCTCATCGACAACACGATTGATTTCATGCAGGTAATTAAATTGATGTTCCCGGCCGAATGATGGCGTTCTAGCCAGATCGCCGCTTCTTTGGAGGAGTAAAAATGTATCTTCAGACAACGATTATCGCAATAATTATGGTTGCTACTTTTGCTCTTGCAAGCTGGAAGTTGAAATCGCCGGAGATATCCATGGTAATTACCGCCATTGTTGGTGCGTTAGTGGGTGGGTTTGGATTTCCCTCGAGGCTTCTAGTGGAGGGTATGTTTACATATTTTGATGTTGGAATGATTTTTCTAACCGCATCGATTTTTATCAATATTTACTCTGAGACAGGGGCTATGAATGCCCTGGTTCGATGGATTGTGAAGCAGTTTTACGACAGAAAGTGGCTAATGTTAGTGCTACTGGGAATATTGATGATCATTCCTGGTGCTTTGACTGGAGCGGGGAGCGTATCGATATTTGTCGTAGGAGGCCTAGTAGCTTCAGTCATGAGCTACATGGGGTTTTCGAAGAGGCGTGTGGCGGCCTTCATATACTTGTTTGCAATGCTTGCTGCCGTTTCACCTCCTATAAACCTATGGGCAATGTTGATGGCAGCTCAGGCTAACATGCCATATGTTGGTTTCAATGTGGTACTGCTTGTACCAATAGTAATTATTGCCTTGTTTACAATAGTCTATACTGGCACTAGCAAGACGCCGGAGAGAAAGAGCAAAGAACACATCCTTTCCGAACTTCCACTTCCACCTGAAGGGATGAATTGGTTCAAGATCATAACTCCTTTTGCTGTTCTGCTTGTGTTGATTCTACTATCTAAATTCGCGGCATTTTCTATTCCCGTTCTTGGCCTTCCGCTTACATTTGTGATATGTGCTTTTGCCTCTGCCATGATGGACAGGAAGAGGTGGGATGTTCGCAAATGGTTCGATGTGATGGTAAAGACTATGGATCAGGTGTTTCCGCTACTAGCAACGGTTATAAGCGTAGGTGCCCTTGTAAATATCATGACGGCAACTGGTGTCAGAGGCTTGCTTGCTATCACTTTCATTACTCTACCGATGGTTTTCATCTACATTACCGCGCTGCTTTTTGCACCTTTCGCCCAAGGAGCGCTCAGCTACGGAAGTGCAATTATCCTCGGTACGCCAATAATCTTCCTATTCAATTCGGTTGGACTGAATGTCACAGTTACTGCTGCTGCCCTCAGTCTCCTTTTCCCATTGGGCGACTGTCTGCCTCCATCGAGAATAGTGGGAAGGCTTACTGTTGAGACGGTAGGATATGAAGGCAGCTACATGTCTTTCCTCAAAGCGATAGCTATACCGTGGCTTTTCATGGGTGCTATCGGGCTGCTGATGCTTATTTTCCCCAACCAGTTAGATTTCCTTGTAGTCTATTGATGGAGGTGAGGACATGTTGGTCTTAATGGATACGATTATTCACTATTTTTACTTCGTAATGACTGGGTTCTTTGCAATCCTTCTGCTAAAGAATCTTTTCAAAAGAGAAAGGCGAAAAGGCCTTGTCTATGACATAGTCTATTCCTACGTTATCATGGTCTTCATACTAAGAGTAATCGGGATTAAGTGAGGTGTGAGATGAAGAATCCACTGTATCTAAAAATCCTATTCCTGGTTCTTTCGGGCGTACTCGGCCTTTTAGCTGGAATAGAGTTCTGGGAACTCCGGCATTACAAAGAAACGGTCGTCGTTTCAGAAGACTTCTCTGAAAAGATTATGCTTAGCCAGTATCTTCCAAGTCTCAAGAATACTTGGGGAGATACACCTATTTATATCTATGACTCCGGAGTACCGGGAGGCTCGATGCTTGTTCTCGGTGGAACCCATCCATATGAGCCGGCGACGACACTCGCGACCTACGTTATGATGGAAAACATCGACGTGACATCGGGGAAAGTCTATATAATTCCTCATGCAAATATGAGTGCCTCTACATTGGGAATGCTTGGCAACGCATACATAAAGTACTACCATATAGAGACTCCATGGGGTCAGAAGAAGTATAGAGTCGGTGACCGAGGAACTAATCCACTAGATCAGTGGCCAGACCCTTTCACCTACGTTCACTACCCATCAACCCAGAATTTGGCTTACCAGGACATCAGGAATTTGAACAGGACTTTTCCTGGAAGACCGGATGGAACGCTTACGGAGAGAATATCCTATGCGATTATGGAGTTGATTCGGAATGAGGACATTGACATTTTCTTCGATTTTCACGAGGCATCACTGATGTACCCGGTGGTAAGTACTTACGTGGCACACGACAGGTCAATGGATATTGCCATGATGGCCGCAATGATGCTAAGCGCCACTCAGTTCCCGATGAAGTGCGAGGCCTCGCCAAAAAACTTGAGAGGTCTGACACATAGAGAAGTGGGCGACTTCAGCAATACGTTGGCAATATTGATGGAGACGCCCGAAGCCTTTATCGACAGAGTCGTTGGGCGCATGTCAGAGGAACTTATGCTAGAGGGTAAAGATGAATTCCTTCAGACAGCTGCAGAAAAGGGTCTAGTTTACTGCGATTACGACATATACGAAGGTTTTCCGGATGCTCTTGGAAACATGATTATTGGTACACCGATGGATTACAGAGTCGGTAGGCACCTATCAGGAACGCTAGAGGCCTTGAACTGGATGAATCAGTTCTTCCCTGACAAGGCAATTAGCGTGACTTTTCCGAACTACGTCGATGTTATGAGTAATGGGTCGGGGTACTATCTACATGATCCAAGCAAAGCCGACCCATCCAGAGTCTTCCAGAACTGAAAGTCTGAAGATCAACTGATACAGGAAGGCACCACAATCCTTTTTCTAGGGGGCAAAACGTGAAATTGAAGCTGAAAGCGTTCCTGGTACTTGTGATTTTGCTGGTCTTCTTGAGTAGTACCGCGCTTACCTGTACCATACTTGCCGTTGGCAAGGATGCATCGGTGGATGGTTCGACAATTGTTACCCACAACGACGATTCCAGTTCGGCCGACTTCAGGCTGTGGATAATCCCGGCTATAGACTGGCCGGAAGGTTCGATGAGAGATATCGTGATCGATTCTCACAACTACATTGATTACGGTGACTTTCCCTTCGTTGATGTTGGTGACAAGGGAGTAGTTGTGGGACAGATTCCTCAGGTGGAGCACACCTACCAGTATTTCCACTCCAGATACTCGTTTATCAAAGAAATGGGAGTTGCAATGGGTGAGTCCACTGCCGGAGTTAGAAGGGAACTGAGAGAGGCCAGAGGTTGGATCGACTGCTGGACGGCTCAGGATATCGCTCTCGAGAGGGCCTCCACGGCAAGAGAAGCGGTCAGAATCATGGGGGATCTTGTCGAGCAGTACGGTTGGTACGGTTCAGGCGAGATAATGAACGTAACTGATGGAGATGAGGTCTGGATAGCCGAATTCTACGGACGTGATCTCTGGGTTGCAGTGAGGATGCCGGACGACTGTGTTTTCGTCGGTGCAAACACGATGAGAATTCGAGATGTCGATTTTGAAGACACTGAAAATGTGATGTACTCCCCGAATCTTATTTCTTATGCGGTTGAACAGGGATGGTACGATCCAAATTCCGGAGAACCCTTCAGACCGGCAGATGTGTATGCCCCGAGGAGCAGCGGAAACATTCGCGAATGGAGAGCATTCAGCTTGATGGCTCCATCCATGGGGTACGAGTACCTAGATGTCCACTACCCTCTCTGGATAAAACCCGATAAGAAACTTTCCGTTTGGGACATTTTCACAATTTCTGGAGATTGGTACGAAAGAACGGAATTCGACCTGACTAAAGGAATTGGTGCCGGGCCTTTTGGCGATCCATTTGCAAGCTACAGAGTCGGAGGAAGGCAGAGACCCATAGGTATCTACTTGAGTTGTTATGTTCAGATCAGTCAGATCAAGAACTGGTTGCCGCCTGTAATTGGATCAGTAGTATGGTTTGGATATGGTGGAGGCGGCACACAGTACCATACTCCTCTTTGGCCGGCAATGTCTGAGCTGCCAGAGTTCTATCAGGTTGGCTCGAGATATGAAGACTTCAGAAGAGATTCTGGATGGTGGACAAGTACATATGTTCAGGAAATGACTAGACTGAGATTCAAAGATGCCATTGTTGATCTAAGAAACTTCAGGGATCCAAAGATGCAGGCAGTGTATCAGACGGTGCCAAAGATTCAAGAACTTGCCACAGAACTATACGAGACCGATAAGGATGCCGCGCTTGCTATCATAAGTGATTATGCTTACAATACGGCGGTTGCATGGCAGGCCGACTGGCTAAAGTTTGGAGATTACTTGGTGGGCAAATACTGTGCAGACAGGATTAACTTTGGAACAGGTCTGCCTAAAGAATGGGGCGAACTTCTGGACTCTTTGAACAACTAGAATCCAAAAACCCTTTCTTGTTCAGTGAATCTATACGGGAGGTGGGATCAGTCAGACAACGTAGTAGTAATGTTTCAAAAGCAACAACAAATCTAATCTAGATGGGGTGATGTACTCTTATGAAGAAAGTTTTAATAATTCTGATTGTGGCATTGATAAGTTTCGCAAGTGCAGCCGTTGCATGTACTATCCTTGGAGTCGGCAAGGATGCAATGGTTAATGGTTCAACTATCATTACGCACAACGATGATTCAACCAGTGCGGATTTCCGTCTGTGGATTATCCCTGCGATGGATTGGCCGGAAGGTTCAATGAGAGATATCGTGCTCGATTCTCACAACTACATCGATTACGGCAACTATCCCGAAGTGAACATTGGTTCGAAGGGGACTCTCATAGGACAGATTCCTCAGGTTCCTCACACCTATCAGTACTTCCACTCAAGATACTCCTTCATGAACGAGAAAGGAGTTGCCGTAAGCGAATCAACATTTGGTATCGACACCAGTACCGATTATGGCAAGGAAGTAAGAAAGGTTCTCTGGACGGACTCTAAGGGAATCATTGACTGCTGGACGGCACAGGATATTGCTCTCGAGAGAGCCGCGACCGCGAGAGAAGCTGTAAGGATCATGGGTGATCTCGTCGAGCAGTATGGATGGAGCACGGTTGGTGGCGGCGGAGAGACAATGACCGTTGCCGACGGCGAAGAGACCTGGATCGTTGAGTTCTACGGAAGAGATATTTGGGCTGGTGTAAGGATTCCAAGTGACCACTTCACAGTTGCAGCAAATAGAGCAAGAATCATGGAAGTTGATCTCGAGGATACAGAAAACGTTATGGCTTCCCCGAACATAGTGTCCTTTGCCGTGGAACAGGGATGGTATGATCCCAGTTCAGGCAAGCCATTCAACATAGCCGAGATTTACGCTCCGAACGACAGCCTTTACGCAACAAGAAGAGAGTGGAGAGCATTCGACCTCGTAGCTCCTTCTCTGGGACTCAGCCCACACGACTTGAGATTCCCGCTTTCTGTTAAGCCCGACAGACTTCTCACCGTACATGATATCTTTGCGATCAAGGGTGATTACTATCAGGGAACGGATTACGACCTGACAGTTGGACTGGCTGCGGGCCCCTGGGGAGATCCTCTAAGATATGCCAATACTGGTAAGACGGGTTCTTGGGAGAGAAGTATCAATATGCACAGAACCTGCTATGTCCACATAGGCGAGACAAACTCTGCCTATGCAGAACCGTTCAAGGGAATCAGCTGGTTTGGTTACGGCGCGCCTGATACAAGCTACATAGTTCCATTGTGGCCGATAATGAGAGAGCTTCCCAAGTTCTACGAGACCGGTAGCAGATACGAAGAGTTCAGAAGAGACTCTGGTTGGTGGGTCAACTCTTATGTGCAGCAGATGGCCGAACTTCACTATAACCTCGCTATCCAGGATATCAGGAACTACAGGGATCCTAAACTGGAAGTTCTCTACAAGGTTACACCGGAAGTTCAGAAGATAGCTACTGATATGTATGAGACGGATCCAGAAGCTGCTATAGATTTCGTCTCTAACTATGCTTTCATGAACGCGGTTGCATGGCACGAAGAATGGAAACTTCTTGGTGACAGGCTTCTTGGAAACTACGCACTCGGATATGTCAATTTCAAATCCTCACCATATCCCGATTGGTGGAACGAAGCAATCGGTTATGGTTTCCCAGAGAGATAGTTGTATTTCTCTGAATTCAGAGGCGGCCGTTTCGGCCGCTTCTTTTTTGTGTTTCAGATCTCCCAAATCATCAGTATTTCTTTCGTTGCTTTTGAGCAAGATTAAAGAGCGACGGAAAAATGGGCTGATCATGGAGGCGTAATTCTAGAGTCTTCAGGATCGAAAGCATGCTTTTTTCACTATACAAAACTCCACTAAGTTGTGATAACATCTGTCAGTATAGAAGTCAAACCCGAAAGGAGTGGCAAAGGTGCAGAACATAGAGAAGATCATCGATCTAGTTGAAGAGCTTTTCGATGAACTTGAGAATGCTGATGTCCAGGAGCTTACCGAGGCTCTGCCGGATATGGAACAGGATGAAGTGACGGAATTAAGATCAAGCATTGAAGACTGGGTTGATGGACTTGACGAGATCATTGCACGTCTACCCGAGCTTCAAGCATCGATCCTCGAACTGAAAGGTGATCTTGAAAGGCTCAACGATTCAGTTGTGGAGATGGAAGAGGATTTCGAGGAGGACTGAATTAGATTCATTTTTGGGGGGTTCAACTGCCCCCTTTTCTCTTTTACATAGTGGGTGTTTTGCTTGTAGGGAGTTTAGGAGTCAGCATCTGTTACCATTATGGCTTCAGACAGTTCCTTCAGTAAGAGGGAGTCGAAGAATCTGTGTATTACATACTTTATAAGGAGTTGTTGAGGAACGAATCTATCGAGTTTTTCGCCTAAGAGTTCGTACAGTTTCTTTAGCTCATTTGGGTTTTCTCTGAGATAGGTTGAGAGAATCCCTTTGATCTCATTTTCTTCCATTCTTGAAATCGCGAGCAACATTTCGTGAAGTTCATCGATATCGATTCCGTCCTTTACTATTACACTGTGCCAACTAGAGCTAATCTTCTTGATACCGGAAACTGCCTTTATGCACAGAGAGAGAAAGATGTTTGACATATCGCCCGCGAAGGTTTCGATTATTACACTTTTTCTTGAGCTTCGAAGGGAAATTGAAATAGATGATGCCCTGTGATTATCGGTGAAGTCAAGAAGCGTTTGTGAAGCGTCCTGTGAGAGAACCACTCCATCAGGAATCTTAGTCTCTGCCAGAGAAGATTTTATGGCCCTTGCGAACTCCTTTGTCATCAACGAACTGCTTCCAAACCAAGAAGGCGGTTTGCCGCTGTCACCTAAAACAACATGAACTGTCTTCCTGGCAGGATTGACTTCTTTTACAAGGAATGATCTTCCACCGAGAAGAAAACTGACTTCATCGTCAGAGGAAGTGCTAAGAACTGCAGGGTGAATCTTTCCAATTTCGTGTCCGTTGAAAATAACGGAGTATTCAAATCCCCCGGGAAAGAGGACAACAAAGTCCATCTTTTCCTTTCCGCTTCCGATCATCTCGGCGGTAGCAGCCCCCGAAGTTATCGCATTTCCCCTTCTTGCCAGGAAGGATTCCTTAACGAGGTGATCCAAAACGATTTCGAAATCCGCGCTGCCGATTTGTCGGAAAGGGAAGGCTCTCTTGAGCACTGTAAGATCTTCCTTGCACAGAGAACCGGCAGTCTTGGTTAGGCCGATCAACTGATGGCCCAGCAAAGGAAGATGAAAACTGCTAGGCTTGAGTAGCTCAACCGATCCTTCTTCTAGCATATCGAGTATTCCCAGAAGATTATAGAGGCTTTGAGGATCCTCTATGAAAACGGAAATTGTGGATTTGTTCTTCTTTCTTCCGGCACGGCCAGCTCTTTGAAGGAATGAAGCCGCTGATGGAGGTATCTCAAGAAAGATCACCCTATCTATATCGCCTATGTCTATGCCCATTTCCAGCGTCGAAGTGGCTACAATAGCCCTCAGTTTCTTGTCCCTCTTAAACTCCTCCTCAATCTCTACCCTTAAGCTCTTTGATACGGAACTGTGGTGAACCGGGATAGCCAGTCCTAACGCTTTTGCAGAAGCTGCAAAATCCTCGGCCTTCGCTCGCGAGTAAGAAAAGAGTAGAATCTTGTCGTCAGTCTCCTCAAGGAGCCTTGCGAGGTATTCGGCTGGAGAGATCTCTCCTTCCGTGAGAACCTCAATTGTTCGCTTGCTCTTACTGTCGTCAGTTACTATTTCGGATTCTCTGTTTGAGCTCCCACTAAGCCATTCCATAAGGAGTTCAGGGTTTCCAACAGTTGCGGACATTGCAATTCTCTGTTGATCAATGCCAGAGAGAATCTTAATTCTTTCCATTAAAGAAGCAAGCTGAGCGCCTCTTGGAGAATCGATGAAAGCATGCACCTCATCTATTATCACGAATTCTATCTTTGAAAGCAAATCTATGTTCTCACTCAAAAAGATACCTTCAACTGATTCAGGTGTCGTTACGAGTATGGAGGCCTCCTTCGCAGTAGAGAACTTCTCTGATTTTGTGAGATCACCGTGCCACTTCCCCACTACCATACCAAAAGGTCTCAGTATGAGTTCAAGTCGAGAGGCCACGTCGTTGATCAAAGATTTCAGTGGAGCGAAGTAAATGCATTTCAGACCAGCAGAAAGCTCAAGTAGTCTATTAACTACGGGTATCATTACTGCTTCCGTTTTTCCTGAGGCCGTACCCGCAATCAGCAACAAGTTCTTTCCATCCAGCACAGGAGGGATAGTTTTGCTCTGAATCTCTCTCAAGCTCTGCCAGCGATATCTATAAGAGAAGAGATCCACAAGCTTCTGATTTAGTCTGGGATCAATCACCAAAGTTGATCAGCAGCTTTAACTGAATCTGCGTCTCCATTTCCTTCTTGTCCTTTGCCTTGCCTGAGAGAATCGAGGAACTCTACGGTGAGCTTGGCAACTTCTCTAACGGAGGGTCTGAGTTTCCCATCAATTCCTGTGTACTGCTTAACCAGAGACTGCAGTGTGTTCTCTTCGAAGGACGAGTCTGCAGTGTATGAATAGCAGCTGGCGTAAAGCGTCTTTAACCGCCTGATCAACTGTCTCAAATCTTCTTTTCCCAACGGTTCTAGATTCAGGATAATGGTCTTTCCACTATTATCCCCGGAGATGTTTTTCATCCTGTCGTAAAGCGCATGGTAGGATGCAATTCCTCTGTGTTTGTTTTCGAACCAAACATCTGTTCCAAGCCACAAAAAGTAAGTCTTTTGGAGGAACCCAGCAGACATCTTGTCGATGATTTCCCTTAGTTGATTGAAGGTCCTATCCCTTACATCTCTTCTTCTGTTCATTGTGGATTCGAGCTCATCCATTATTATTACCAACCCTGGGACCTGTAAAGTATCCATCAAAGAAGTGAAAGACTTCAGGAAGTTCCAACCATCATCCTGGAGAAAATGGTATATGCCGTGCTTTTTCATCGTTCTTTTGTCAACACTATCTCCAACGAGATACGCATAAAACTCTTCACCCGGTGCTCCCTGTCCAGCGCTTGCTACATATGCGGCGCAGAAATGAGAAAACATGCCATCGGGGTCATAATTGTCTCTAGTTGATAGGTATTCTCTCACTGAGTTCACATCGTCAGACGGAATTCTCAGTTCATCAAGCTCGCCGAGCGTCTTTTCGGCCCAGGCCCTGAGGAATATCTTCAAAGGATTCCCGTTTATTCCCACCATTGTCATGTTCTTCATTATTGATCTGAAGAATTCGTCCTGCTTGTGTAGTGTGTCGTAATCCTTTTCGGAAAGGCAGGATATCATCATTCCTTTTTCCCTGGACACGTATTCCGCGTATCTGGCAAGAGTTGTCTTTCCCAGTCCGTATTCTCCCAGAAAGACTCTCACCTTGCTTTTCCCGGTCAGAATGTAGTTGATATCGTTCTCAATCTCTTGAACGTATTTTTCTCGGCCTGTGAGTATCTCGGTGACGAAATCAACCGGGACGGCAGTTCCGGCTCTTATCGCCTCAAACATCGGATGGTAATCCACGGAAAACTCCTTTCAGCTTTGTGTCAATCATCTGATGCGAACCTCGCTTTCAGCAGTTCCCTAGTTTCTTCATCGAAATTGTTTCCCCAGACAAGCCTGGGTACATCACCACTAATAACTTCTATAAGGGGTTTACCGCCACTTGTCACTTTGGGTGCCACTACAAAGACACTCCAGAATGTTAGCCCAAGTTCTTGAAGCGAATACTCTCTTTCGGGTTCACATGAAAGGATTTTACAGACGGTTCTTTTTGTTTTCCCCGACAGGGCTTCTATTTTTGCTTCAAGCTCTCTGAATCCAGTCATCTCTTCTTGTAAGGGTTCTGCAATTTTTATGTCTTCTTCCTCTTTTTCCCTCTCTGGAAAGAAATATGTCCACTCTACCTCATTCATTTTTTTGGTTGACCATTCAAGTTCGTAATGAAGTGAGTTGATCTTTTCGAGGAGTTCTGCAGATATTGGGACCACGGGAACCTCTGTTGTCTCTTCGATTTCCGATTCATCACTCTCTTCGACCATATTTTGTATTATGAGTTCCTCAACTGTTTTATGGTTAGCCTCTCCAGGATTAATCTGGTCTTCAGACTCAGATCGATTCTTTGTTTTTGCTTTTAGCGGAGCGGGGAGCCCATTCTGAGGATACTCTTTCCACGAAGACATTATCCGCGCTTCTTTCAAGAACTCAATGAAAGTTCTTGCGCTTTCCTCTCTTGCAAAAAACAGCTTTATCAAAGGGACACCGAAACCCGTTGCCGAAACTGTTACACAGTAATAGTTGAAGCACTCTATCCGCTCGTTGTTTTTGGCCTCCTTGTCTGGCCCCCCTCCGGGAAGTAAGTACTTCCAAGTATATCCGACGAAAATTGCATCTTTGCTGTCCAAAAAGGCTTCCCGAGAGAGCCTCAACTCTTCTAGCTGAGTTCTTATAGAGTTGAACGGAAAGCTTCTTTCACCCTTCTTGAGACCCGACGAAGTTATCATCAATTCGTCGACAGAGCAAAGATCAAAAACACCGCTGCTTTCTTCACATTTTATAATCCTAAACTCGCTCCTTCTAGCAGAGTAACGCATAGTTTCGCCCGCATGGGCTAAAGGGTCCTTAATCTGTCGTTCTTCAATAATCGTCCAGCAAGCCCAGCCAGCCATTGCCTTCTGGAAAGAGGGTAGAATTCTGCTAGATATCTTTTCGAAATACCACCTTCTTGCTTGTTCCCAATGACTCTGACCAAGTCCATACTCGGTCCTCGCTTCCTTTATGCCTTCAAGCCATGTTGCAATTGTCCCGTACCTTCTAAAACCCTTTTCGAGGTATGAAACGAAGAGATTATCGGGAACGGTAAGCCATTTCATGAAGGTTAAAGAATATCTCTTTATTTCTTTGATTATAGTCTCCAATCTCGAAAGCTGAACCTCCACACTACTTTCATCGTATTCACCCACAGCAAGCACAATCTGATTGTCCAGGAATTTAGAAGCCCCCTCTTCATCGGGAGGGAATTTTGAAAGGAAATCTACAAGATCTGATTCAAGGGTAGGAAGTAATGGGCATTCGAGGCTAAACAACCTCGAAACAATTTCATTCAAAGCGAGATTCAGTCCAAATTGATCGGCCCTTCTCCGCACCCTTTCGTGCAAATTCTTGAGTTCTCTTAGACTCGTTAAGAGAGAGTCGGATTTATCCGCGATCAAAGAGGAATAGTGAAGTACGATCTTTTCTAGAATTTGAGGAGCCTCCTTGAAGTAGTCCAAAAAAACGAAGAAACTATCATCTAGAGTCTGTCGCTCAGTTGCCGCTTGAAACAGAGTGTCGACAAGATCAGAGAGTTTCTCTGAACTCGAGGAGATCAATTCATCCTCTACACTTCTGTAAATGAAAGCGTACTTGGTCTCAAAGAACTTCTTGAAGAAACTTGCGACCAGTGGAGTCTTCAAAGAAATCAATGCAGCGTTTGAGGTCTCAGCTAGCGGTTTCCAGTTCTTACCCTCAAGACTCTCATTGGCTTTTTCGATAACATCTTCGGCCGATAAAAATGAAATGAATTCCCGTTGACGAGAATCAGACAAAACATATCCCTCACTTAAAGTGACTTCCAAGAAGATTATACTACACTTGATGAAACCGATTGGAGAATCGCAAAAGGAAAGGCTAACGCTCAATTTCCCGATCGATCAGCTCGGCAAGATCCATTAATCTATCGACTACTAATGCCTTATTCTGGCATGCTCGCAAGAACCTCTCGTCGAATCTCATCGATGAGAGGTTCTTACCGACCTTCTCGAGTCTGGAAATCGCGAGAAGGAGGTATGCTCCATCGATGAGCTTCCTTATCAGGCGCGGCAGTCTCTCTTCTCTTTTATCCGAAGCAGCACTTTCAATATCGGAGAACAGAAAGTTTATCGATTCCAGTATAACTCTGAAAGAGAAGAGAAGAATGTCTTCCTTTGTTTCCAGAGGCAAGCTTTCCAGCCTTCTTAGCTCAGTCTTGATCTCTGCGACGGCAAGCTTCGACCGTGAAGGGTCTTCCAGATAATTCTCTAACCTTTCGGCGGTAATTCCAAAGAGATCGGCTATCTCGTCTGCACTTCGCCCTTCTGAAAGAATCCTTTTAAGGAACTCCTTCTTACTCATAAGATCACCTCTCTATTCAATTATATTACTTGTTTCTTCTAGGGAAAAATCTAATTTCCGATCTTGAGACCACCAAAAAGTCAGTCTTGTGTCGTTAGATAGGATCCTTGTTTATTTGATGGTGTATTAAAATGGTCTTGGGGGTGGGAATATGAGAAGAGTGATTCTCTTAGGGATCGTTTTCTTTTTCTCTTCTATTTCACTCGCTAGTGGGTTCTACATTGGATCTGGATTTAACGGTCTAGTTGAAGTCATTGCCGGGAATCAGGAGTGGAATATTAGAGTCATACCTGTCACCTCGTTATCGAGTGGAGGAATAGTTGCCGGTAAACTGATCTTCAATGTCCTTAGAGACAAAGGCTTTGCGGTGATTCCCGTTCTTCAACCGGGGGGTTATAGGGTGGTGGACACTTTTCATTGCGAAGCAATCGAAGTTAATATTGAGAGGCTAGAAGTCTTTGTAGCCGACGGGACACACGGGGTAGAAGTCTTTAAGTTCTATGGATCGTCCTTTTATAAACACATTCAGACAATACCATTGAAAGGCTGGGTAAACTCCCTAGCGTACCTGGGTGACTACTTGTTGGTTGGAAGCGAGCTTGATGGACTTTTCGTGATTCGGAGAGGGGAGAAGGGATTCGAGCTAATCGATCACATTTATCCCAGGTATGTGAGTGATCTGGAAGAGGGGGTAGTAGTAAACGCCATTACAGCCTGGGAAAACTCGTTTTATGTTGCAGCAGGAGAGAGAGGAGTAATGGTTTTTGAAATTGGTGACTCTGCTCTCGTCAAGAAAGCCGAAATTAAGGTTGGCTACGCAATGGATGTTTCAGTTAGTGATGGGGATTTGTTTGTGGTCGACTCGAGGGTTGATGAAATACTGGTTTTTGACACAAACAACTTTTCTCTTAAAGAAAGACACGTCGTAAACGGCAAATTAAGAGAGACCGTGCCGATAATCGACTGGCAAAACCACAATAAGCTCCTCGTATGTCGGCTTGATGATTCGGTTGCTGTAATTGACAGAAACACCTCTCAGGAGATTTTTTCCCTTAAGGGCAGCTTTTTTGGACTTGTTGAGGCTAGGTACTTCCTAGATCACCCCTTTCTCGATGAATGAAGAGACGCTCCACTGACAAAATACTTAGAGAGCGCAAGAAAGAGAATCAGCATGGGAATGCTTGCTATTGCTGCAGCCGCCATCATCGCTCCCTCGTTAGTATGTTTTTCCATGGCAAACTTCACAATGTACAGTGGGATTGTCTTCATTTCTTCACTCTGTGAGATCAAGAGAGGCCAAAGCAGGTTGTCCCACTGACTTCGAAATGTAAGGATGGCAAGTGTAGCAACTGCCGGAGCACTATTTGGCAGTATTATCTTCCAGAAGATGCTAAACTCGCCTGAACCATCTATTCTGGCGGCATCAATTATTTCATCGGGAAACGTTATCAAATACTGCCTCATCAGGAATATTCCAAAAGCGTTAACCATAAAGGGGAGTATCAGTCCAACATATGAGTCCTGGATCTTGAGTGATGTTGCAACGAGATACAGAGGAATCATAATGGCTTCGAAGGGGATCATCATGGTAGCCATGATCAAAAGGAACACTAGATTTCTCCCTTTAAAGGGAAACTTAGCCAGACCATATCCCGTCAACGCGGAAAGGAATACGGTAGAGAGTGAAACAGCTCCCGCAACTATGAATGAGTTGAGTATGTTCCTGGGGTAGATGAAACTGCCATCATTCCCCCTTATTGCTTGCCAGTAATTATCCAGGTAGAGATCCTTCGGGATCCAGGAATACGGCATCTTCAGGATATCTTTCGAGGGCATAAGCGAGGCCGTGAACATAAAGACTATGGGTGCAAGAATCACGATGGCTGTCACTATAAGGAAGGCCCATATCAAGACATCAACAACCACGGATTGTTTCCGAATTGTCTTCACAAGACACCTCCTAATAGTCTACTTCTCCACCTGATTTGCTTACTCTGAATTGAAGCCAGGTAAAGAAGAGCATTATGCCGAAGAGGATAATACTCATGGCGCTTGCTCTGCCAATGTCATGGTCTCTGATCGCCGTGTTGTATATGTTAAGGGTTATTACGTTTATTGGCTGGGTAGGAGCTCCCGATTGCGTGAAGAGATACTGGGTGCTGAATGTTTTCAGACACTGAAGCATAGACATAATCGACACTAAAACGGTTGTCGGTTTCAGCAAAGGGAGGGTGATGTGCCAAAAGTCCTTCCAGCCGTTTGCACCATCGATTTGTGCCGCTTCGTGTAGGCTCTGAGGTATGGCTGCCAGTCCTGTAATATAAATAATCGTGAAGTACCCTATGTACTTCCAGAAATATACCAGGATTGTCGACAACCTTACCATTCCCGCTGTTGCCAACCACTTATAATCCTTGCCTACGGTTCCGAGCAAAGTGTTCATGGTGGTATTCGCCAGACCTCGCGGATCGAATATCAACAACCAGATCGCTGCAGCAACTACTGAAGAGAGGACGGCCGGTGAGTAGTACACTATCTGGAAGAACTTTTGGAACCTACGCCTTGACATGATGAAGACCGCGAGTAGAAGACTAAATACCACAATTGGAATGAACGTTCCAAGTGTGAAGATAGAGGTCGCCTTGACTGAATTCCAGAAATCGGGCGATTTGAGAAGATACTCATAGTTTGCAAAGCCTATAAACTTTGGGGGCCGCAGATCAAGGAGTCTTTTTCTGAATAAGCTGGTGTAAAAGGCATTCATTATTGGATAGAACGAAAAGACAGCAAAAAAAGCAAGCGATGGGATCACAAAGAACCAGCCCCACCTTGCTTTTTTGTGTTCTATGCCCCTGTTAAAAACACGTCTCAAAGGTAAGGCTCACTCCTTTCTGAAAGGAATTTGCCCGCCGGAGGCGGGCAAATAATCTAGTACTGATCGTCTAATACTTCCTGGACCTTTCTGCGCAGTGTATTTAGAGCGTCTTGGGAACTTGTCCCAGTAAGCATGACAGATTCTACAGCTTCCTTTATTAGAGACTGAATCTTTGCTGAGCTCTCAGAGAAATACACAACCGTCGATTTTTCAAGATCGGAGATAAAGACGTCTGAATATGGATAATTCTTGAATGTCTCTGATTCAAGAAGGTCGTTTGTTGGTATTATGATCGCAACCTTTTCAAGATACTCCTCGGCATGACTCAGCATGTAAGAGATGAACTTCCAGGCCATTTCCTGATTCTCTTTTGGCTTCTGGGAGTTCACCATGTAGTAGTGTCCATAATAGTGAGCTGGCACATAATTTACGGCATCTTCGAACTGAGGGAAGGGAACTACCATGAATTCTCCACTATCATAGAACTCCGGATTGTCGGCCTTTATTCTAGCCAGTTGGTATAGACCGGTTGTGCACATGCCTATGTCGTTGTTGTCCATATTGAATAACTTCCGAGCGTTTTGGTAAGTTGGAGAACCGAGATTTCTTCCATTCGGTCCCCATTCTGCCATATAGTCAAGGAAGTTCAGCCACGCTTCGTCATTTATAATCGCGGTTTTTCCGTCGTCACTTACGAGTTTTCCGCCCATCTGTTCGACCAATGGCATGAACGCTACGAGATAGTATGGGTACCTGAAATCAAAGCCCCTACGGGTAATTATCTCGCCCTCCCTTATTGTAAGCTTTTCAGATACTTCCATCATCTCTTCCCATGTTTTTGGGTAGTCGATTTCCGGGTCTAGACCGGCATCTCTGAATACTTTCTTATTAAGCAAGATACACCAGTTGGTAATTTCGAGAGGAAGCCCATAAATCTCGCCTTCATACTTCACAGGATCTAGAGTTCCGGGAAGGAATGATGCCAGTAAATCCTCCATGTCTTTGTAACCTGCGGCTTCATAATCAACAGGGGCGACTCTGCCATTTGCAATGTAAGCAAATTCATCTTCAATTGACATATTGAAAATGTCCGGCCCCTGATTAGCGGCGAAAGCCGTCAGTATGAGCTCTTGTATCTTCGTTGAAGACTGTGTAACCCTTTTGATTACTACGTTCGGGTACATTTCCTGAAATTCCTCAATGAAACGTTCTTCAAGCGGTGTTCTGTTTGGATCTTCGTGAGTCCAGAACTCCAGTTCAATCGTGTTGGCAATAAGAATCGAAAGGGAAAGAAGAACCATTAAAAGAACAAAAACTAAACGCCTGTTCATCTAAACACCTCCCCATGTAATTGGAGCGATTGCTCCTAATTAAAAGGATACATCACTGAAGGTAAATACAGAAGGATACTCATGGCTTATTTCAAGCGTTGAAGACGATTCTTTGAATTATAGCGGCTCAGAATTAACCTGTGCAAACAAATCTGTGAAATTGCAAGTCTTACGATAAGGAGGTGAAATATGAAGAAGTTGATTATTGCTTTCATTGTCATTGTTCTTCTTTCCCCTTTTCTGGTCGCTTTTCAGGTAGACTACACGGAGCTTTCAAGTTACGAGCCGCTCGTACTCGATGAAAGCACAGGAACTAGAACAAAGAGCGTTGATTTCTCCGTTCTTTCTGCAAGCGATTCCAATAAAGTTGTGATTATTGCTTCAGGTTGGCTATTCGATCCTGAAAGCGAAGAGCAGGAACGGGAGGCATCAATTCAGCTGAAAGTAAATGGTGAATGCTATGAGAAGATAGTTTCCTTGGCTAGACAGGGGCTTTATTTTGTAATGAAGCCGTTTTTGTTATCATTTGAAAGGGGGTATTCGTTGTCCGTAATGGAATTAGTACTTGACTATGAATCGGTTTTGGAGGATGCGGTGAAAAAGCTTGAGTATGAATGCCTTGCATTAGAGATAGAGAGGAGCATTGAATCAGGAATTTCCGTTGGTGTTGTGGAAGAAAAAGGGTTCAGAGAAACCTCGGTAATATCAGGCGAACCCGTCCTGATAATAGCAGCCGGAGAAAAACCTACTGGAGGATATGAAATTGCTGTAACAAGCGTTCTCCTTACTGAGGCTAGAACCATAAAAGTATACGCCACGCTCCACTCACCCGGTCGCGGGGAATTTGTTACTCAGGCCTTCACATACCCAAGAAAGGCGATCAAGATTCTTGGCCTTGTCCCAGGCATTTATGACCTAATACTTGAACTGGAAGTAATGAAAGATGAAAAAGTAATTGATACTGAAGTTTTCAGTTCGTCACTTTCTGTCGAATGACAGATTATCGATTCTTTTGACGTAGGAATCGATATCGAATTTCCTTTTGAGACCGTTTGAGTTCATATATCTGACCTTACCGTAGATCTCGCGTTCAGACCACGCTCTGTCGTGTTTTCCAAAGCACCAAAGGATACCGGCGTACCCGTTTGGATCCCGTCCGTCCAGTTCATACTTGTCGTTAAGGTATATTGCCGAGCTAATAGCGCTTTCGGGATCGGTGCTCCATTCAAGAAGCTTCTTTCCCCAGTACATTCTCATGTAACCATGCATTTTCCCGGTAAGGGTCATTTCCTTTTGAGCTGCATTCCAGTAAGGATCATCGGTCTTACCACTTTCAAGTTCGAAAAGTGAGAAGGATCGAACTCTCTTGTCCTTCCGGTGCTCATTCAGAGTCTTCTGAGCCCACTGAGGCAGTGCTTCAAAGGAATCGTATTTGGAATTATAGAAGACGAAGTTCATACTCAGTTCTCTCCTGACCACCAGTTCTTCGATATACGCATTTTTCCCCCTTGAACAGGAATCGATTACTCTTCGTGCGATGTAAGAAGGTGAAATGTGTCCAAAGTGAAGAAAGGGGCTCATTTCTGACAGGCACCCGGAATTCGGATCATTTCTCTCTTCTTCAAACCGGTCTAGATTCTTCGAGAGAAATATCTCAAGTTTCCTTTTTGCTTCTTTCTGACCCCCTCGGAAACCGGAGATAATGGATACGCTCTGGTCAAGGTCGGAAAGATCAACGTCTTCAATACCCGTAGCACCTTCAAATTCAGCAAGCGAAGCTCTGAAACTTAGTTCCACAGATTCGAAATCACTTACGAATTCAGCAAAATGCTTCATAACCTTCTTCCTGAAAGTCGCTGCGCTGTATTCTTCTTTACAACTTGCCGTTCTTACAGGAACTACCACATTACTTTCAACAGAAAGAAACGGACATTCTAGTTTTTCAGCGATCCTCTTCCTCCAGTCTATCTGGTGTCGTAGATAACCTACGTCTGTTACCACCATAGCACAACGTTTAGATACTTTGGGGACTATATCGACCGGATCTCCCTTAAAAATCACGAAGCGGATTCCCTGTTCTTCGAACTCCGATTTCACATCTCTCAAACCGTCAAACATGAAGGAAAAACTCCGCAGGTTTCCTGAGGGGTAATTAGCGTTTAGAACGAAAAGCACAGCAAGTGGAACATCAAGTTCTTTCGCTTTTTGTTTAGCAAGTTCAAGAGCATGATTCTCTTCAGTTCTCTGTGAAGCTTGCATCCAGTATAAAACAAGATTCCCGCGTCGATCACTGCTCTTATTCAACTTGTGGGCCCTATCTGCTCTCATTTTCCCGATCTGCCCTTTCCAGAATCTGTTATTTCGACGAGGTCTTCAGGATAAGGCTCGAAGAAAGTCTGCCGCGCGAGATATTCGCTTTCAAATGCAACGACGTAAGATCGTAAAATGTATAGAGGGACGCTCAGCGGAATCTTTCCCTCCCTATATCTTTCGAGTGTGTCGAGAAAGAATCTCTTTTCCGAAGACGATATGTACTTTGAAAAGTAACCCAGTCCATGCATCAAGACATTGATGTGCGAGGTGTGTCTTGGTGGGGTTGACATCGTTTTGTAGAAATGAGAGGAATACTCGTCATAGACTTCTCTAATATCTCTGGAATCCATCTTCCCCACAATTGCACCCATAATCCTCATTTCGTTTTGATTGTACGACATGAATAGCAGCTTGTTGTCAGATTGAAAATCCACCAGCCCTTTCCTGGTAAGATTATTCGAGAGTTCTCTGAACCGGGAGACCGTGAAAAGTGTGGTCAAGAAGTGCTCTCTTATTATGAAGTTTGATAGCCTTCCATCGTCTTCAACTGGAAGGAAGTTGAACCTATCAATAACGATTCCTCCAAAAAAACCAGAGTCTCTACCGGATGACATTACCTTACCTTCCCCGGGATACACTTTCACATCTTTTATGCCACAGGTTGGCGATGCAGATTTGAGAATAAAACCGTCAACTCCGCTCAAACCATCGAGAAACCTGTGAGAGTAATCTGTGAGACGCTCTGTAACATCGTTACCTGTCAGGGGTTGAATTAACCTTATTCCATCGGACTTTCTTACCATTCTTACAGGGGCTCGCGGTGCACCAAGTCCGATATCGAATTCGGGACACACGGTAAAGTACTGGACGTATTTCTTCAGCCTTTTGACGAATTTGCTTGGAATCATCTGGCCGTTGTATCTGCAGGTATCGAATCCGAGACATCTACTGACCACGACTTGCGGTCTAGAGTGTATCAAAGTTGTGTCCTCCTTTTTATTCGAGGAAAGAGAGAATTTCTTCAGCCACCCTTTCGGGTTTGTCGGTGAAGGGAGCGTGTCCTCTTCCCTCAATTATCTTGAGAGTACTTCCAGAAATCTCTTCAGAAATCTTTTTTGCATAATCTAAAGGAAGTATTTCATCCCTTTCTCCCCAGATTATCAATACATTCAGATCGATTTCTCCAAGCATTCCCGAAAGAGAACCGCCATCGCTGTCCTTAATGAACTCACTAATGAACTGTATAGACATACGATCTACGAGAGCAAAATACTTTCCGAACTCCTCATGGACAAAGTAACTTTTGTCTCCCAGCCTTTTAGTATAGAGATACCTCTGAACAGGATAGGTCTGATAATAGAATCGCATTGCAATCCATGTCAACACTTTGCTACTAGAAATGAAATCAGGCACGAGTTTCTGTTCGGTGAGTGCGTAAGAATCTATAAGAATAAGATTCTCTACTCTTTCTGAATAGTAGTAGCCGATGTTGAGCGCGATCTCTCCTCCGAGGGAGTGCCCTACTATATCTGCTTTTTCAATGTTCAGAAGATTCATCAAATCTACAAGAAGCTCCGCGTATCCTTTTCTTGAGTAGTCTCCTTTGCTTGACGCTTCAGATAATCCTGATCCAGGGAGGTCTACTAGGTAGACTTTTCTATTTGAAGAGAGAAGCTTGGCCAGTTCTGAAAAATCAAGATGCGATCCGGGAAATCCGTGAATCATAAGCATCGGTTTTCCTTCGCCGAGAACCTTCAGAAAAAGCTCTTCCTCACCGACCTTCAAGTACCTACCTTCCCTTTCAATCCTGTTCAAAAAAACCCTCGCCACTGTCACACTGAAAATTCCGTTGACAACTGCAAATGCAATGACAATAAGCAGAATCAGAAAGAGCGTCCTAACTATTTTCATTCGCGACACCCCTTTACAGAAGTTGTCGAGCAACAATAATATACCATTTTTCGCATAATGATCTTCTAACTCTCTTATGGTCTGAAATTTGAGAAGAATTATAATCTGCCGGTACTACGTGAAGTATCTTAAGAGCAAATTCTGTTGGCATGAATCCATCTGCTATTATCTTCCCTTTTTCATGTTGTTCAGAAGCTGAGCAACCTCTTCAGTGTTATTTCAACTCTTCGAGCTTCTTGATTATTAAGGATGCTTCGCGAACTTGACGGTTGGCAACTTCAAATCCGAGACCGGTTACCAGTTCTTCCAGTTTACTTTTAGCTGTAGAATACGGAATATTTAACTCTTTTCGAAACTCTTAGAGATTCCTTCTATTCTTGATGAAGGTCTTCAAAAACCCAAGAAGCTCTTCTTGCAAAGATGAAAGTTCTCCCCGCGAAAATGATCCGATTATCTTTGCCTTGCATTTCTGACAAGCATACTCAGTTATCTTCAAGTCTGTACTGCAGCTTGGACATTTGTCGAGTCGTTTTTTCGTTTGGAACCCCTCCAGCAGATCATAAACCGCGATAATGAAAAGAATAAAAGCAGTGAACGAAGTGACAAGTCAACACGATCAATCTCAGTGGTTTGATGAAATCAATTATTGATGCTATAGATTCAACTCGGCAATAACTAGAGTGGATACAGATTTCATTAATTGGATGAATCTTGTCCATCCTTATTTACTTCATTACAAGTTTCCGGTGCCGAAAGATGGACAGGTTGCTTTGGAGTAGAGAGAACTGTCGCGAGTGCTCAGGATTCATAAATAGCAGTAATCCTGATTATTTGAGACAGGTTCTTCTTCTCGGGAAGACAACTATTGGTTCACTCCCAACAGTGATGATCCTGTCGATTAACTCCATGCCCATCACTCGATGATCGCCTGTTTTGTTTCAACGCCCATTTTGGATACGATTATCGCAGCAAACAAACTCAGGGCAGCCATGAATATCATCACTACAAACACGCTGCCTGTACCTCCCATAACCAAATTCGTGAAGAAGGGAGCGACAATTCCAGCTGCTCTTGCCATCACTCCAGATGCACCGTTTCCAAGCGCACGCATTTCAGTTGGATATAATTCGGGTGTATATGCGTATACCATTCCCCATGCTCCAAGCACAAAAAGCGAAATCAAAACGCTCGCAACGAGAAGAAGAGCTGAACTATTCACCAGTGCCATGACGATTGACGAAACCGCCATTCCTCCAAAAAAGAACGTTAGTGATGGTTTTCTCCCAATTCTTTCAATGAGGATCACTGCGGTCAGATAGCCAGGCAGTTGCATGATCAACATGAAAAAGGTATACCACAGGGAAGAAACGGGCGTCAGTCCCTTGGACATGAAGATCTTTGGCGCCCACGTGTAGATTCCATAATAGACAAAACTTACGGAAAACCAGCTGATCCAGATCATTATTGTCCTTCTAGCCAGATCACCTTTGAACAATCCGAGAATTGGTTGCTTAGACTGTTTATGCATCTCTATCTCTTCATCAATCTCTTTTCCCAGTATTTTCTCTAGTGCGACTTTGCCCTTTTTCATGAACTGATACTTGGGGCTTTCAGGAAGAAAGAAGGAAATTAGCAAGAGTGGTACACTGAATAATGCAAGAAAGTAGAAGGACCACCGCCATCCAAGGCTGTTTAAAGTCAACATGGTAAATCCACCAGTGATTATACTTCCAATGGCCCAGCTTGATTCAAGAAGAGCGAGATACAAACCACGGATCTTTATAGATGAGAATTCAGTAAGATATGCGTTGACTACAGGAAGCAGACCACCATAGCCGATTCCGGCTACGAATCTTCCAATGGAAAAAGCTCTCATTGAAACCGATGCGCCGGTAAATCCGGTTGAAAGACCTGCAATTAGCAACAAGATGAGATTTGTCCACTTCCTACCGAACCTATCGGAGATCATTCCGGAAAACAACGCACCGAGCAGCATTCCCACGAATACCGAACTTGCCATCATATTCTGACTGCCTGTAGTACCGGCAAGATCTTCCACGATCGAAGGAAGTGTCAAAGAGGTAATCATAACTCCTCCGGCCACCAACATCCACTCCAGTGAAGTCAGTAGAAGCATGCGCGTTCTCCTGCCCTTAGTTATATACTTTTGGATCACTTCATCAATGTTCATCAGAGCCTCCTTCAGGTAAGCAAGTAACCCTTTCTTTTTAGAATGCTTCTAATTCTTTCTAAAGACTCATGAGAGTCAGCCTCGATTGTATGGAGATGAACTCCATCTTTGGAAAGACTGAGAAGAGGAACTGCATTTGATGCTTTTAGAGCAGCTATGAACCTGTTAAGGTCGTCTATCGTCGAAAGGTCTAGTTTGCCCTTTAGCTCTCCGTAAACTGCATGGATTACGCTAACATCAACTACATGGCCGCCAGCCTTAATGATTTCCCATAGTTCGTCATAAATTTCTTCTTCATCATGTTTCACCGATACAACCATTCTGAAGGTCCTTCTTTTGCCGAGAAGGTATCCCCTTGTTGTCGCGACAATACTCGACCCATTTTTTCTCAGTTCGTCTATGTCCTTCACGATCATCTGTCTGCTGACACCAGTTTCGTCGGCGAGAAACTGTCCCTTAACAGGGACAGAAGAACCTTCAAGTAGATTCATAATGTATTTGTGCCTCTGGACCTTCTCTATCATTCTCACCCCCGGAAACAATTACATTATAGCAGCTACTTTACAGTAAACACCTTCAAAAAAATATGCCCCGGAGGACATATCAAACAAAGAAATATTCGTAAGAAAAAACCAACTGGTGGCAAGGGACGGAATCGAACCGTCGACACACGGATTTTCAGTCCGCTGCTCTACCTGCTGAGCTACCTCGCCATCAATCTGGTGGAAGCGACAGGGATCGAACCTGTGGCCTTCTGCTTGTAAGGCAGACGCTCTTCCTCTGAGCTACGCTTCCACCACTGGCGCCCTCACGGGGATTTGAACCCCGGTCGCCGGCGTGAAAGGCCAGTGTCCTAGGCCACTAGACGATGAGGGCCGAAGCACGTATTTTATATTACACTATAAACCGTCGGCGGTCAAGAGGCCGATGTGCATTTCTGACAGTTCATCCAGCCCACTTCTTCAATTCCAGTGCGCCTTGGACAGAGTTTTTTCGTGATAGAATCTTGAAGAAAGGGGTGATCACTGTGCCGATTGATTTCAGAATGACTAAGAAGGGCCTGATACTTCTAATTGATTCTTACAGAAGCGTTGACGAACTCAGGCAAGACATCATGAAGAAGTTCGTCGATGCAAAGGATTTTTTTTCTGAAGGAGATGAGATCTCTTTGATGCTTACTCAAGATACAAGTAAGCCCGACGATATAGTAAAAATCGTCTCATTGCTCAGTGATCTCGGCGTTCATGTTAAAGACATCCTGGTTGGCACCATGGAGCAAAAGGACGTCAAAGTCGGTCAGAAGTATGATCTCGTAAGAGAGAAGATCACAGAAGTTCGGGGAGCTCAGATTATTAGGCGAAATTTGAGATCTGGTCAAATCGTTGTGCATAATTTTGATGTAGTAGTTATTGGCAACGTTCATCCAGGCGCCGAAATAATAGCTGGAGGGAGCGTAGTGATATTCGGAAGTGCGAAAGGAGTTCTGAGAGCCGGTTATTCCCAGGGCGAGACTGGAGTAATTGCGGCTATCGATTTACAACCGTCGCTCATCCAAATAGGCAACTTCATCACTCAAGAATATGATCATTTTGATGGTCCAGCCGTTGCCCATGTTAGAACGGGAAGAATCATAGTGGAAGAGGCAGACAATGTAAAGTTTGAAGTAAAGGGGGAGGCGAATTGAATCTAGCCAGATTGTTAGTAGATCTCTCCAATGCGTTCGGACCTGTCGGCTACGAAAGTGAAGTGCATTCAGTAATTAAAGAGGCGATAGATCCCTTTGTAGATGAGATCTACACTGACGAGATCGGAAATCTAATCGCAGTTAAGAAAGGTGACAAGAAGCGGATTGGAGTATTCACTCATGTCGATGAGGTGTCTTTGGTCATTTCAAAGATCGACGAAAGAGGGTTCGCGAGATTTGAAGAACTGGGGGGAATAGATCCGAAAGTTCTTATATCTCAGAAGGTTAAGATTAAATGCAGAGACGGAGAAGAAAGGGCCGGGGTGATTGGCATGCTGGCTCCACATCTTCAGAAGAAAGAGACAAGAGGAGAGGTCCCTTCTTTTGACGAGTTGTTTATCGATGCTTCGATTAATCCAGACTTTGAGAAGATTGATGTCGGAGATCTTGCGGTAGTAGATTTTTCTGCATTTGAGATGAACGGCAAGGTTTCAGGCAAAGCGTTGGATGATAGAGCTTGTGCCGCTATAAGTATAGAGACTGCTAGAGAACTTTCAAAGTATAGTTTAACGCCCACGGTTTACTTCGTTTTTACTACGAGGGAAGAGGTAGGTGCTATTGGAGCAAAGGGAGCTGCAGAAGCTCTGGAATTAGATCTTGGGGTTGCTATGGATGTAACTCATCATGATAAAGAGAGTGATATAGAGCTTGGCAAGGGGCCGGCCTTGACGGTTGGAGGTCCGAATATCCACAAGAAGTATTTTGAGTTACTGAACAACTACGCGAAGGACAACGAAATAAAGGTTCAGTATGAGTTTGGTTCTGGTAGAACTGGAACGGATGCTGACAATGTGCAGATAGCCGGTATCGGCATTCCGACTCTACTGCTTTCACTTCCTGAAATGCATATGCATACTCCAGTTGAGGTTGTTCAGATTAGTGACGTTGCAGGTACTGCAAGATTGCTTGCCGGTTTCTTCGTCTCGCTAAAAGGAGATGAGGAAATATGAAGCTCAAACGGTTGAAAGAACTGTGCGAACTCCCGGGAATCTCCGGTTTTGAGGAAAGAGTGTCTTCATACATTATGGAAGTTGTCAAATCAAAGGTGGACTCTATCTGGACAGATACGGTTGGAAATCTAATTGCTATCAGGAAAGGAAATGGAAAAAGTTCAAAGAGACTTATGCTCCTTGCCCACACAGATGAAGTTGGCCTTATGGTCAAAAAGATTAATGAAGATGGTACGCTCTCTTTCACTAACATTGGAGGAGTCGATCCTCGAGTGCTGATTGGAAAAAAGGTTTTGGTTGGTGAAGATTTGACACCTGGTGTTATTGGATTCGAGGCAATTCATACCCAAGACCCTTCTTCTGTTTTGAAAACTCCTAGCATGAACAAGCTGAAAATCTACTTAGGCTATTCAAAGAAGGAAGAGGCTTCAAAAAAACATAGAATAGGGGATCCAGTTTCTTTCGATACTCGGTACGAAGAGATAGGAGACTATGCAGTCGCAAAGGCTTTCGACGACAGAACCGGTTGTGAAGTTTTGATAAGGGTTCTTGAAAGCCTTGACGAAAAAACGGTTGATTTCGATGTTTATTTCGCATGGGTCGTTCAAGAAGAGGTGGGTCTAAGAGGTAGCGGTGTTGCCGCGAAGCAAATCAAGCCCGATGTTGCGCTAGTCTTTGAGAATACGACAGCCGGTGACAATCCAGAGCTGCCCGAGTACAGATGGGCCACAAGTCTCGGAAAAGGTCCCGTACTGACTTTTGCTCATAGCGGTTTGGTTCTTGACAAGAAGATCCTTGACACGATTGTCGAAACAGCAAAAAGCAATTCGATAGAGTTCCAATATAAGAGCAGAATAGCGGGAGGAACTGACGCAGCAAGGCTTGCGAAAGTAATGGCCGGTGTGCCATCTGGAGTCATTTCCACGCCTTCAAGATACATTCATTCACCAACTTCGGTAATAAATGTCAACGATTTTCTTAAAGTAGTAGAACTTGCAACTATACTGGTTAAGGAAGGGAAGGTGCTGTCTAGATGAAGAAACTTATCGAAAAGCTTGTCACTGTTAGTTCTCCAAGTGGCAGAGAGTCTGCCATCAGAGAAGTGATTGTCGAAGAGATAAAGCCTTATGTTGACGAGATGAAGATAGATCCTTTAGGAAATCTTATTGCAGTGAAAAGAGGAAGTAGTGGAAAAAAGCTTCTGTTTGACGGGCACATGGATGAGATTGGGGTTGTGGTCACTCACATTGATTCAAACGGGTTCTTGAGAGTCGATTCAGTTGGAGGACTGTCTCCGTACATGCTTCTCGGTTCGAGATTGATCTTTGAGACAGGAGCTTCGGGAGTAGTGGATGTTGAAGGTGAGACGGCAAAGGAACTAGGAGAGACTATAAAGAACCTGGACTACGATCATGTTTTTGTAGATATTGGTGCAATTGACAAGAAGGACGCAGAGAATAAGGCACCGATTGGTACTTTCGGAACCTATGATTCAACCTTTGTCGATCTTGGAAAGAGAATTGTCTCCAAATCGATGGACGATAGAATTGCATGCGCAATAATGATTCAGGTATTGAAAGAGCTCGATAAACCAAAAGATGACGTATATTTTGTCTTTGCCGTACAGGAGGAAGTCGGAATTGTTGGTGCCAGTGTCGCTGCATTCGATATTATGCCCGATATGGCTGTTGCGATAGATGTTACAGCTGGCCCTGACACTCCCAAATCCTTTAAGAGAATGGGCTTCAAACTTGGAGGAGGTCCAACGATAAAAATCAAGGATCGAGGAAGCGTAAGTTCTGCAAGGGTTGTCTCAAGACTGAAAGAGGTTGCTGAAAAGAAGGAAATTCCAACCCAGTATGAGGTACTGATTTTTGGAGGTACTGATGCAAGAGGTTATCAGACAACTGGGAGAGGAATAGCATCGGGGACCGTCTCGATTCCATGTAGATATGTGCACTCTCCTCACGAAATGGTCGACTATGACGATGTCTTGAATGCGGTTCGTCTTCTTAAGGGTCTTGCAGAAGAAGGAGTGGAATGAAGAGAATTACATTTACGAGCGAATCGACCGAAAGATGTCAGCTCATCTTTGGTAAGAATATGATTGAGAAGCTCCCTGAGTCAATTAGAGTAGTAGACTCAGGGTTCAAGAAGTCATTTGCGGGAAATTTGAAGCCTGAATACTTAATGCCTGGCGGAGAGCATATTAAGTCTATCGACAGGGTGTTCGAGATTTATCAGCTGGTTAGAGTGTCAAGATGTAAAGCCGTTACTGCAATTGGTGGAGGTTCAATTATAGATCTGGTAGGATACGCGTGTGCGGGCCATACAGAAGTGGAAAAACTCTTCCTTTTTCCAACGACCACCGTTGGTCAGATTATGCCCGCTATTAACGGATTCAAGTTGAATTTCGAGTTTGTCAAGGATCTTCTCTGCGCAAATGGCATTCCTGACAGAGTGTTTATTGATTCTTCGATAAGCTATAAAGAATATCTTGACTCATCGAGAAGTGATCTACTCTTTCCTTTACTAGTTGCCCTTTCTTTCGATATGAGATTGTTCAAATACATTTCAAACCTTGTGGCTTCTGGAAAAGAGATTACTGAAGAGCAATGGGATGATATTGTTTTCTCTTCTGTAAAAGCCTATTTGAAGGGAATAGAGCTCAAGAAACCATTTGTTGGAGCGGAAACTGGAGGACTCATTGAAACTGCTTCGAGACTCAGAACCGGAAATAGGGCAGCGGTGATTCTCGGCGCAATGGTAGAACTGCGGCTCGCCAGGGAATTCAGTAACAATGACGTTAAAAGCTCGGAGGTTTTTTTCGGTTTAGTGAGGCAGCTGTGGAACAGAAACTGGCCCTCGAGAATTGATTTATCGTCCTTGGTCGATCTGATTGAACAAAAGGGTGGTCTAAAAATCAGTACGCCCGACGGTAGTCTAGACGGAACTTATTTTGTCGGGTATTCTTCATTTGAAAGGTTCATTAGAGAGAAAACGTGGAGAGGATTGGAGAGTTTTGCATGAGCGAAGAATCACATGACTATGTCTTGAAGACATTGATTGTAGTTGTTCTCGGACTATCTGCCATTGTTTTTATCTTAGGAGGCTATGCAATTCTGCTTCGAGAGGAAAACCGTAGAGCGAAGCTCGTAATAGAAGAGATTCGAAGCTCGGTTTTTACCCCTTCAACCGATCAACCAGAAGTATCAGAAAATTCCGTTGAAATTCCGACAGGTACACAGATAATTAGGGAAGCGATCTCAGTTCCCGAGACTCAAAACTTCTTCCTTGAGACTTTCGATTACCGAAGGTTAATAACAAATTCCTTCGATTTCTTGGCTGAAGGCTCTGAGTTCGGTTATGTGGTTGTAGAAGAAGGAACGGCCTTCAAACTTTGTGTAGAAAAGGGTTTAGGTAAGTATTTTATTACCCGTGTGGATGATCAATTTGGTGTTATGTTTCTTGGTGAAAACCCACTTACCGGTCTTTATGACTCAAAAACCGCTTATGGAATTCAGCTTGTTTCTCATACAGTATCTGACGGCATAGCGCCTCAGGTCATGGATCTCAGAAGTGCCGGTTATCCTGCCTTTGTATACAAATCAATAACAACTGATGGAAGAACCTTCTACGCAGCTATACTGGGAGTATTTCCGGATGCCAATGCGGCTCGGAATTATTCCTCAGAAGTTGATGTCCAGTCTTTACAGAGGATAACGGGATGGAATATCACAGACAGATTTCCGAGGCAACTTAAATGAGGAAGTTAACTGTCAAAGAGCTTCAGATAATTGGTTCGGTTGTAATTCTTGTCTTGATGGGTTTTGTTGCAGTCATTGGGTACACCGGGACGGAAAGCACCGAACAGAATTTCGATCATACGGAGTCTGTTAGTTTTCCGATCGACTTGAATTCGTGTACAGAGAGGGAGCTTGAGCTACTCCCAGGAATTGGTCCGGCAAAAGCAAGAGCTATTATCGATTACAGAACCTCGGTGGGTCAGTTCGGCTCTGTCGAAGATATTCTCCAGGTTAGGGGTATCGGAGAGAAGACGTTAAGCAGTTTCAGGAAAATGGTGACTGTTGCGGGTTCCGCAACCACTCCTGCAGATGTAAACACCCTAATCGACATAAACAAGGCAGACGTATTGTCACTGCAAGATATTCCGGGTATTGGGGAGGCGAAAGCAAAGGCAATAGTCGAGTTTAGAGAAAAAAACGGATCGTTCAGGACCTCGGACGACCTTCTGAAAGTACCGGGTATCGGCCCCTCAATTCTCTCAGAGATTCTCGCTAGCATTGTTCCTCTTGCTGGAAGCGAGAAGCAATCAGGTTCCTTGAAGGTGAACGTCAATACTGCTGATGAGGAGGCTCTTTGTGGGCTTCCAGGCGTAGGACCGGTTATTGCCAAAAGAATAGTCGAATTCCGAGCTCGATTCGGCCCCTTTCGTTCATATGAGGATTTGGAGAGAGTAAGCGGGATTGGGGAAAAAACCGTCGCGAACCTGAAGGAGCTGATAGAGTTTTGAATGTGCTACATGTCTGTTGTGCGCCGGATCTGGTAAGCACAGTTTTTAAGATGGAAGAGCTCAGAGACTCAAAGCTTTTCTTTTACAATCCGAACATATTTCCCGAAGAGGAGTTTTTCAGAAGATATAAAGCTTTTAAAGAGGTCTGTGAGAGTTTGTCAGTTGTGTGTCCCGAGCCAAGTTACTACCCAGAAGACTTTTCGAAAATTCTCGATTCTTATGTTGATGAGAAGGAAGGTGGAATTAGGTGCTCTAAGTGCATCGAGCTGAGGCTTAAGAAAACTGCGGAAATGGCCAAGTCAATTGGCGCTGAGAGTTTTAGCACTACTCTTTTAGCGAGCCCCAGGAAGTCTGTTAAGCTCATAACCCTTATCGGGGATAAGATTGCGAATGATCTAAGTATTGAGTTCATCTCTGGGAATTTCAGAGTGGACAGAGGGAAACTGAATACCTTGATCAGGGGCATTTACAGACAAGACTACTGCGGTTGTAAAGCCAGTCTGAGCGAGAAGAAGAAAGAGAGAGAGATAAGAGACACTAGGGACAGAGAGAGGCTCGAGCGAGACTTTGGCGATTTGGTCAACCTTTGGAGATTCAGAGGAGAGGTTGTTCTTCGAAGCGAAATTCCTGTAAACGATATTTCCGAGCTGAAAAAACTGATTGAAATCATAAAGCCAGCAACTCTATTTGACGATTTAGAAGACGCCGAGCTGAAGAACAAGAGATGGCTGAAGACAGGTACCTACAATTGCAGGATACTTAAGGAGAAGGATCAATGATTGCCTTAGCTAAAAGAATAAAAGAACTGGGCGAAGAGTGTGGAATGACCTTTCGTTTGGTGGACGAAAATGGGATCCCTTATGATGGGGATATTGACTTTGAAATTCCTTCATTGATTCTTGCACTATCAAGAGCGACCGGTTCAAGAAGCTCTACAGTGGTTGAAGGGGTTCAGATTACTGCTTTGCATATGGATAATCTCAAAGAAAAGTGCTACTTAATAGTAGTCGGAGAGTTTCTTGAAGACAATTCTTACAGGCTCTTGAAAACGATTGTAGAGTCTTATGAGGTAGAACTATGATTGAATTCTCTTTCAGACCTGAAAAGCCCATAGATCTGGATTCAACACTGGATTGCGGCCAAACATTTAGATGGGTTAAAGATGGGGAATGGTGGAAGGGTGTAGTCCGAGATACTGTCCTCTTCATAAAGAAAAGTCTGGGCGAGATCACGGTAAAGTCATCTTCCAATTCTCTTCTTGGAAGGGAGATTTCTACGGGTATAATACACTATCTTGGTCTTGAAGACGATCTTGACGAAATTCATTCGACTCTCAGGAGAAGGCTTAGTAAATTCGATGAGGAAGCTAGATTCATTTCGGAGAAGGCAATATCTGAGGCCAATGGTCTTCGCATACTCAGACAGGACCCATTCGAAATGGTAGTAGAATACATTCTTTCAACTAGAAATAGCATCCCGATGATTCGCTGGATGAGTGATAGCCTGTCTGCCGCGTTCCCCGAGAACAGGGTCGACTTCTGTGGAGAGACGTTTTACAAGTTCCCTACTCTAGGTCAAGCAAAGCTCATTTCGGAAGAATTGCTGACTAATCTCAAAATTGGATTCAGAGTGCCATGGCTAATGAAACTTTTCTCAAGAATTGATCAGGAGTCTTATTTTTCGCAGCTCATACCACTGACTGTTGAAGAAAAGCTGGAAGAGCTTACAAGGCATGATGGTATAGGCTACAAAGTGGGAAGTTGCGTTGTCTTATTTGCTTACGGCGAACTTAACGCATTCCCCGTTGATATTTGGATCAGCAGAGTCATGAAGGACATATATGGTATTGAAGGCTCGACAAAGAAGATCATGCAGTTTGGAATGAACTCTTTTTTTCCTTACGGTGGATACTATCAGGAAGCACTGTTTAGATATTACAGAACTCACAAGTTGGGGAGAAATCTGAATTGATCATCAACATTATTGGTGGAGGACTTGCCGGATCTGAAGCCGCACTCAGTCTCGCCGATTTTGGGCAGGAAGTTAACCTTTTTGAGATGAGACCAAATGTGAAAACCGATGTCCATCAAAGTGGTGACTTTGCAGAACTCGTTTGCAGCAATTCCTTTAAGTCTGAGTCACTGGATAACGCTTCCGGTTTGCTGAAAGAAGAGGGTTTGAGACTAGGATCCAGGCTCCTTGAAATCGCCTATCATAACAGAGTGCCAGCCGGTAAAGCCCTTGCCGTTGACCGTAAGGCGTTTTCTGAAGAGGTTTCAATGAAGTTGGAGACGCATCCACTGATAAATATCAGAAGAGAAGAGGTGTGCTCAATTGATTTCGATGGAGCGGTGAATGTTGTGTGTACCGGTCCGTTGACTTCTAACTGTTTTGAAACCTTTCTCGGTGAACTCTTCGGAGGTGCCCTGTTCTTCTTTGATGCAGTTGCACCAATAGTAGCTGCAGATTCAGTTGATCTTGAAAGAGCATTTATAGCTGACAGATACTCCGACGATGGCGACTACGTGAACTGCTCGCTTTCCAGGGAGGAGTACGAGCTTTTCTGGAATGAACTGGTGCATGCAGAAGTGTTAGAGGTCGAGAACTTCTCGGATCGCTTTCTATTTGAACGGTGCCAGCCTTTTGAAGAGATAGCTCGTAGTGGAATTGATGCCCTTCGCTTCGGACCGATGAAGCCTGTTGGACTGATTGACCCGATTACCGGGAAGGAGCCGTACGCAGTTGTACAGCTTAGAAAGGAGAACTTGTCGGGTTCGCTGTTGGGAATAGTTGGCTTTCAGACAAGACTCAAATGGCGGGAACAGAAGAGAATTCTCTCCCTAATTCCTGCTTTGAGAAATGTTGACATAATTAGGTACGGAGTAATGCACCGAAACACCTTTTTGGACTCGCCAAGGCTTCTGAATCCCGATTTGCAATCCAGGAATCACAAGGGATTGTTCTTTGCTGGGCAAATAAGTGGTCTCGAAGGTTATGTTGAAGCGATAGTCTCTGGAAGGCTCGCCGCGATCAATGCTGATCGATATGCTAGAGGTAAACAGACTGTGATTCCTCCAGTGGGAACTATGATTGGAGGATTGATAAACCACATTACGGTATCCGGTCGGAGTCCTTTGAAGCCAGTATATGCGAATTTTGGTTTACTGCCGGAAATCAGAATGAAAAACAGGAGAGAGAAGAATAGAAAAAAAGTGGTTGTTGCTCAGGAAAGAATTCAACGTTTCCTGGAGGTGATCATCTGATGATACTTAGAAGTTGCCCTGTCTTTTCACCGAGGCCCTGGGGTGACCGGAAGCTAAATAGAATATACGGAGTTGATTCGGAGGAGCCAATTGGAGAAGTATGGCTTCTTTCAGATATTGAAGGAATGAGAACATGGCTTGAATCGGGATCAACAAGACTATCACCAAACGAAGTTATAGACAAGTTATCGGGAAGATCTTTGCCTAGATTCCCAATCATGGTGAAACACATCTGCGCCAGCGAATGGCTCTCAGTTCAAGTTCATCCTGATGACAAGTTTGCCCGTCTCTATGAAGGAGAGCCCTGGGGAAAGAGTGAATGCTGGTATTTCTTAAACGAAGGGCAGGTTCTTGCTGGAATGAAGAATAAAACCAAACCCGTTGACAGCGTAAGGGAAGACGATCTTAATCACATCCTTCTGAAGCGTGGAGATCTTCTTGCATTGCCTGCAGGAATTGTTCATGCGATAGGTCCGGGTTCGGAGTTAATAGAGATCCAGCAGAACAGCGATGTTACTTACAGACTTTACGATTGGGACAGAGGGAGGGAGCTCCATATAGAAAAGGCTTCGAAGGCTGTGAACCCCTCACTGATGCCTGGTCACTACGAGAGTGTCAAGAGATTTGACTGGGAGTATTTCTCGGTCAGGGAGACCAGTCGTTTTTCTGGTACTGGGGTTTGCGTAACGATTGAAGAGAAACCAAGTCTTTATCTAGTAATTGACGACGTTATGGAATCAGCTAAACCATTTCTCGCAATCACTCTTGGCGAATTTTGGAGTGAGATTCCATGAAGTCAGCATTTGCCGTCGCGATCTTTCTAGTGTCTGTATCTTTGATTTTTGCGCTTGACAATGCCGAGCTCCTTCTGTCCAAAGAGTATCTGATTGAACTACAGTCGCTGGAGACTCAAAGTGTCGAAACGAAAGCCATTCTAGCAATCGCGGTTGGTCTGAAATACAGGGAGACAATTCAGCCCAACTACAAGGTCTGGTTCTCAAACCTCTACGAGGAACTGAAGGATAAAGCCCTTCCATCTGAGATTGAGGAAGGGATTAAGATTGTCAATGAACTGGTTTCCGTATCTACAGTGTCGGCTTTGAATATGCTCTATTCTACTCAAAACAGCGATAATCTGATAAAGGCGATTTCTTTGAGGGCTTTCTTCTATGACTGGGTGGATACGAGAGATCCAAGATCATCAGAAGAGATTGTAAAAACTGCGTATGAGTTGATTGAGTTATTACCTAATCAGTATTTCCCCTATAAAGCTCTTCTGGAAGTATACTCAAGTGGCAGTTCGATTGATAAAGATAGGCTTATGGAGATAAGAGAAAGAATATTCTCCGAAGGTCTTCAAGACTTGCTCGGAGATGATCTAATTGAAAGTGAGTTCGTTTCGGGGCTCGAAGAGCTTGTGCTAGAAGATTATTCTCGATTGGGTACAGATGAACCTGTTTCGATGTATTATGCGGCTATGGCTTACATGAAAATGGGTGAATCCTCTGAAGCTCTGGAAATCCTAAATTCCATAGACTTGCACCGAATCCCACCCAGGTTCGCCTCAGATACCTCAATGGTCGTTGGAAATTATTACCTTGGAAACGGTGATTTTGAAGAGGCGGTAAAGAACTATCAAGATTCTTTGAGATTTTGGCCGGAGAACTCAATGGCAGTCAGGAATCTTGGAATGGCATACTATCTGATGAAAGATCGAGACTACTATGATCTCGCTAGGTTCTATCTGCAGCTGAGCGGATACGAGAGTTTTGACGATGAAGTGAGTTCGGCATTGAAGGAGCTAAGAAGAAGAGCGATTTTCGAGCTTGCGCTTGTTACAATAGTTCCGCTTGCCGCGATAGTTGTTGTTGGGCTCTTTCTGTTAGAATACTTTAGTAAAAAGAGAAGGACTTCACAAGAAAGGAAGGCAATGAAAGAAGACGGAGGAAACAATGAAGATTGATGTTCTGGATAGAGGATTTGTAGAGCTGGTAGATAAGATGGGTGATGACTATTCTGCAGTTCAAGCTGCAAGGACAAGCTATGGCAAGGGTCTGACAAATAAGGAGAGAGATGATCGGCTTATAGATTATCTGATGAAAAACGGTCACCAATCTCCCTTTGAACACATCATTTTCAAGTTTCACTTGAAGCTTCCCATATTTGTAATGAGGCAACTGGTAAGACACAGAATTGCGTCTATTAATGAACGCAGTGGAAGATATACTGAGTTTTCCGAAGAGTGGTATATACCGGGCGTCATCAGAATACCTGACAAAGACAACAGACAAGGGTCGATTGTCTGCAAAGACAAGGAACTGAACGAAAGAGCAACATCGATTATCAGTGAAGCCTATGAAAACGCATTTGCAGCATATAAAAGGCTAATTGAAATGGGAGTAGCCAAAGAGATGGCAAGAATAGTTCTGCCGACCTCAATGTACACTGAGGCTTACTGGACAGTAAACGCCAGATCAATTATGAATTTTCTTAATCAAAGGGCCCATTCACATGCTCAAGCAGAAATTCAGGAGTATGCCATCGCCATAGCCGAAATCTTTAAAACTGGCTGTCCAGTAACTTTTGATGCTTTCATTCGGCATAGTTACACAGGAGATCTTCTCAACAGGGAGGCTCAGTGATAATGACTCTATCACGAATCATCGAGATTCTCGGATGTGAAATACTGTACTGCGGTGATGGAGACCCAGAAGTGGAGTCGGTAGGTGCTGCCGATTTGATGAGCGACGTGCTGGCTTTCGGAGGTCCCGGAATGATTTTGGTAACTGGACTCAACTCTCCACAGTGTGTCAGGACAGCTTCCGTAGTCGGTGCAACAGCCGTTGTCATAATTAGAAAGAGAAATGTGCCGGAGACAACTATAGAGTTGGCAAAAGAGCTGGATATGCCGCTAGTTCACGCGAGAATGTCAATGTATAGAGCCTGCGGAATTCTCTTCAATGAGAACTTGGGAGATTCTCTTGAGGAAGGGAAACACTTTGACTGAAAGAAATGTCGACGACCTTCTAGATAAACTAAGGGGGTTATTCGCAGATATCACGGCTAAGGACATAATGATAAAGAGTGTTGTAACACTGACCAAGGATAGAACAATGTGGCAGGCGAAAGAGCTGATGAGGATTTGCAAGATCTCCGGTATTCCCGTTACCGACGGTAACAATCAACTCGAAGGGATAGTAAGTATAGAAGACATTATTGTTGCTCTGGAGGGTAACTACATCACTGATCCGATCGAAAAACACATGACACGGAATATAGTCACTTTCTCTCCGGAGATGAAACTTGAGTCGGTAATAGAAATGTTCAACAGATATCGGTATGGCAGATTCCCGGTTGTTGATTCCGACGGAAGACTTGTAGGGATTATCTCCAAGAAGGATATAATTGGTGCTATTCTTGACAAATTTAGATTGATTTATGTTCATGACAAACGACGGAGAGAGGTCTTGGAACAGAGCGTTGACTGGTTTGACAAGTCCCTAATCACGGGAGATTATGTTGAGAAGACCAGTGCCGATTTTGTTTACCATATTGATTACACAGATATCGATACTGCGGGAGTTGGATCTGCAAAACTCAAGAGTTTTCTTAAAACTCTGACGGATGATGACACGCTAATAAGAAGAGTTTCTATTGCCTGTTACGAAGCTGAAGTCAACGTAGTTATTCACAGTGGGAGTGAAGGTTACATTTTTGCCTGGTACGATGAAAACGTAACCAAAGTGAGAGTGGAGGATTATGGAAGAGGCATAGAGAACGTGGAACAAGCAATGAAGGAAGGGTTTTCCACCGCTTCAGACCATGTCAGGGAACTGGGATTTGGGGCGGGAATGGGTCTTTCAAACATGAGAAGGTATTCCGACAAAATGGTTGTTGTATCCGAAGCCGGAAAGGGAGTCGTCTTGGAAATGCATTTCTATCGGAATGGGAGGAAATAAAATGAAACTGAACGATCTGATTGAGAAATGTGGAATGAGAGTAATTACTAGCCTGCCTCTAGACATTGAAATTTCCGATGCATATATTGGTGATTTACTTAGCGATGTGATGGGCAATGCCCCCTCAAATTCAATCTGGTTGACCGTTCAGTCTCATGTAAATATACTTGCAGTGGCCTCCATAGTTGGAGTGCGAGCGATCGTGTTGTGCAACGGTCTTCACTTCGAGGAATCAACTGTAAGAAAGGCAGAAGAAACTGGTATTGTCCTTCTTGAAAGCGATTATACTACCTTCGATACTGCGCTCAAGCTTATCAAGAGTGGGCTGAGAGGCTAGCGGGCTTTGTCGTTTCTTTGTGACTTCCATATTCACAGTTGTCTTTCCCCCTGCGCAGATATCACAATGACTCCCAATGCAATAGCTTTAACATGCGTTTCAAAGGGAATAGATTGGGTTGCAATAACCGATCACAACAGTGCGAGGAATGTCAGGGTTTTCAGTAAAGTACTAAACAGGTTTGGTGTAGTTGTCATACCTGGCATAGAAGTACACACTTTGGAAGATGTTCATATACTCGCTTATTTTCCCGAGGTTGAGATAGCTGAGGATTACTCTGAGTGGCTGAAAGAGGAAAAGTTTTCGCGATTATCGGTCGATCCAGAGATCTCAGGCTATCAGTTAATCGTTGATGAAGATGATACCTTCACTGGATTCGAAGAGATCTGGCTAGGTCAACCAGCTCTCTTGAGCATTTCGCAAACTCTGTCAACCGTAGAGGAGTATGGCGGAATCTCTGTAATGGCTCACGTTGAAAGAAAGATGGGACTTTTGACTCAGCTAGGTTTCATACCTGAGACCTGCAGGGAAGTACCGATGGAGATTTCGTTCAAGAGAACCCTTGAAAAGAAACTTCCTGTGGAGAACATCATTCATTCAAGTGATGCACACAGTTTAAGTATGATCACCCCCACCGTTTCGATTGAGTCAAAGGCAAGAAGCTTCGAGGAGTTTAGAAGCGCTCTCTATTCAAATGGAAGGTCGCTGAGAATAATATGGGATTGAGAACCATATGTGACCACATTATTGATATCGCTCAGAACGCAGTCGACTCTGGAACGGAGGAAGCTACATTGAGAATCGTCGAGAAGAGAGAAGAGAGTTTTTACTTTTCGGTTGTTGACAGGGGAAAAGGAATTTCGAGTGAATCACTTGAATCCGTTTTAGATCCCTTCTATACTGAAAAGAGAAAGAAAGTGAAATTCGGATTGGGGCTTCCTATGCTTAAGTTTGCTGCGGAGTCCACCGGAGGGGAATTTAGGATTCGTTCGGTCGAAGGATCTGGAACTGAAGTGAGTGCGAAGTTCTTGCTCTCGAGTATAGATTGTCAGCCTGTAGGAGATGTCCCTTTGACTCTATTTGCTGTTATTACATTGAGCGACCGTGTAGACTGGTCTATAGAGAGATTACTGGATGACGAGGGGTATGCATTTTCGTCGTCGCAGTTTCGAGAAGCTTTCGGGAACGACTGCTTCACTTCACCAGTCAAAATGAAGATGGTCTTGACCATTCTTCAAGAGGCAGAAATATCCCTGGGAGGTTTGTCAGATGTCCGTTAGACGATTGTTCTTGATTCTTGTGTTGGTCCTGGTCTCAGGATCTGTTTTTGCAGTTATTGTTCCTTCGAGAATTACCGTTCTTGACAACAGAGTGATCTCGGATGGAGAGGTGCTTGAGATACTTGATATTCAGCGGGGAAAAGAGATTAGCGATTCAGAACTCAGTGAGGCACTGGAAAGAGTTAGAAAGAGCGGTTACTTTTCAGATGTTTACTATAGTTTCGATGAATCTTCCGGTCTTTTGAAGATTCAGGTTGTGGAATACCCTGTTGTCGATGTTGAAGTTGTTTTTGACGGTCCAAAAATCGTTGAACCTGACGCTCTTGAATCGGTTTCAGTTATAGAGAGCGGTAAACCGGCGGATCCCTCGAAACTGATCTATGATATTCCCCTCACTCAGGAAGCTATGATGAGCAAACTCGAAGAAAACGGCTACATTGAACCTTTTGTTGAGGTAGAGTGGGAAACCGATAAAAGCAGAAAAGACGTGTTTTCTGGCAACATAAAAGATAGAGTAAAAGTCACATTTACAGTCAAAGTATCCTTTCTGTGGGAAGTATCGATTGAAGCACCCCTATCTGATGAGTCCAAGGCATTTCTGTCGAGCAAATTGCAGATTGATTGCCTGAAGAAGTATTATGACACATCATTTTTGGTTAGATGGATAAATTCTAAGAAGAAGTACGTGCCCAAGCTAGACGACATAAATATGATGGTTCAGACAGTCTACAGCACATATTATGCGAATTCCAGCGGTCAATGGGGATTTGATGACGAGACTTATCAGGCAATGATTCTTACGTTGAATAACGCGTTGAGAAACGCAAGACAGGTAACACTTCCCGAGGGAGTTAAAGAAAGCAGAGCGCTATCAATGAGCATTGCTTTTGCGCCGGTTGAATATGTAAAAGAAGAGTTCGATCTCAGAAGCGTCTTCATAGAGGGGAACGTCAATCTACAGAAAGGTGAAATCCTAAGAGAGACGGGACTCACTGAAGGTCAAAGAGTAGACAACGAGGTAGCGATGAGATCTATTCAAGCAGTTCAGGACTTATATACTGAGAGAGGGTATCCTTTTATCAGGATAGAACCAGTTATTGATGAGAAGATCGGCTTCTTCAGTATCAAGATTACGGAGCCTTTAGTAAGAGACATAACCGTTGAATTCGACGGTCCTAAGAAGACACAGGATTATTTGATAGTCGACAAGATAGTCATTCAGAAAGGCAATGTATTGTCGCTTGATGAGCTTAGAAATACATACGCTTTCTTGAACAATACCGGCTACTTTTCAAAAGTTGATATTGCCCCTGTTCCTGTTGGTGAGGATGCGCTCGACGTAAGCATTACGCTTCAGGAGACTGATAAGAATAATAAGATCGGCGGAGGAGGAGGCTGGCAGAATGGGTTGAATCTGTATCTCGATCTCGGACTTCTCAATGTTTGGGGCTACGGGCAGAACATCTCAACGACACTCAGTGTTACGCTTCCCATGCCGAACAATAAGGAAGTTATCGTGACTGACGGAGCTACAGAGACTACGACAAGAAGGCCAGCCTTTGATGCAACTATAGGCTATTCTATCCCAAAGGTAGGAGGAACAAAACTTGATCTCGATACGGCATTCAAGTTTAAATTCTCAGGATTCACGACAACAAATGATTCGACTGACACTATAGTCACGAAATCCTCCCAGGAAACGGAGTTCTTGTTCTCTTTGACTCCCATTTATAATGTTTCCCCTGGGCAGAAAGTCGGTTTTACCGCCGGTTACGAGTACATAATGTCTGAAAGCCAGGTCTCAACGGAAACTAAAACTGCTACGGAAGTCGACACGGGTAGTCTCTCAGAAAATTTTGATGGTATCTTCACTGGATTGAGCTATGAGCTGTCTACCCGAGACGATCTTTACAGGCCTACTATGGGAAGTGAGTACCTTGCCGGACTGACGGTCAGAGGTTTATTTGGAAAGGATAACGAGCCATTTATTTCGGGTTATGCGGAGTACAGAAACTTCATGTCGATAGGGGACCCGGTACTTGGTTTCAGAGTGAGAACTCAGCAGTTATTCCCGCTTTCACCAAACGGTGTTTTCAGAAGTTATTTGTTGACTCCGGACACATTTGTTCGAGTCAGAGGTTCGCAAATTATAGGCCAGAACGCGTACGGAGTTACCGTAGGTTCTGCGCAGTTAAGGTATCCCCTAACACCTGAGGCCTCTTCAATACCCTTAGATATTGTGGGATTTGGAGACTTGCTTTTCTATAGAAAGACACCAGGCGGAGACTTAATAGGAGGGAATTTCCTTGCTGACTTTGGTCTGTGCATAGACATATCGATACCGATGATAGGTTTGGTCCGACTTGGCTACGGTTACAACACTTTTCTTGCTGAGCAAAACTCTGGAGCAGGGAAACCGTATTATGGAACGCCGTTCTTTGGTTTTGGAGCAGCATTTTGATTAAATAAAGAAAGCGCGGCCTGGCCGCGCTTTCTTTAGATTTTCATCTGATTGACGTAAGGAAGTTCAAAACGGAGGCAGAATTTGCTTTGGGATTATATCCGCCTTCTTGAACTATAAGCTTCTGAACTTCTATTTCCCCGATCAACTTTCCCATCATTGAATAATCCTCGCTGCTGAGATTGAAATGGCCTATGTCATCATCTTTGTGACCGTCTGTACCCAGGGAGATGATCATGAGATCAGGAGAAAAGTCTTCGATCTCTTGCAGAGCCTTCGACAGAGTTCTCATGTACTCTGGGCCTTCTATACCTCCGGCAAGAGGAAAATTCATGTTAAATCCCTCTCCTGAGTCAGAACCTATCTCCCAGGAGTTCCCGCTAATCCAGGGATAGAAATTCTTAGGATCACCATGTATAGAGACATAGAAAACAGTATCATCGTAGTAGAAGATTTCTTGAGTACCGTTCCCATGGTGAAAGTCTAAATCGAGAATTGCAACATAACCCCTGGTGTGTTTCTGGTAGTACTTGGCTGCTATTGCTGCGTTGTTGAAGTAGCAGTAACCTCCACCAGTCGATTTGCCTGCATGATGTCCTGGTGGCCTGCATAAGGCATAGGAAACGGGTTCACTTTCAAGAATAGAGTCAACTGCATTCAGCGCTGTTGACACTGATGCGAGAGCACTCACATAGCATCCCGAAGTGACCGGTGTACCAGTATCGAAGAGCTTATCATAGCCGAAAACCTCTGGAAAATATTCTCTGTCTCTGGAAACCGAATTACTTTTCGCCTTGAGCCATTCTACGTATTCTGGCGTATGAACCTGAAAAAGATGGGAACAGTGGTAATCTCTTGGTTCTTTTATTTGAAACCCGGCAGATTCTAGAGCGCTACGGACAGATTCGATTCTTTCTGGTCTGTCCGGGTTTTCAATCCAGTTACCGTTATCAAGCTCCTTCATCGGGAGATGGAAGAGATGCCTTCTGTCGTAGAAAACTATCAAGGCTCATTCACCCGATTCTCGAAAGTATCCGTTTCAAGTTTGTCAACTCTGGTTTGGTGCCGACCACCTTCTTCAGACGAATTAAGAAAAGCATCGACTATCCAGCCCGCCAGCTCACTTCCGATCAGCCGTCCTCCAAGCACTAGAACGTTTGCATGATTATGTCTCCTGGAAAGAGCCGCCATCTCGGGGAAAAGGCAGAGAGCAGCACGAATGCCTCTGTGCTTGTTGGCCGCTATGGACATTCCAATTCCAGTTCCGCAAAGCAGAATACCATAATCGGCATCATTGTCAGTTACTGATTTACAAACCTTGTCTGCAAAATCAGGATAGTCTACCGAAAGACTGCCCGATTCTGGACCATGATCAATTACTGAATGGCCCTTACTCTCGACATATTGCACGAGAAAAGATTTGAGTTCATAAGCTGCGTGATCGGAACCAATTGCAATCTTCATGTTTCAACTCCTTGAAAAAGCGTTCTACTATTTATACCAACGCAGCACTCCGGAAAGTCTGCCTTGTATCTTAACTCTGTTAGCTTCAACGACAATTGGAAGCATTTCTGGATTTGAGGGAACGAGCCGGATTTTCGGCCCTTCGTTTTCGTACTTCTTCAGAGTGGCGTATTCATCATCTATCAGTGCTACCACTATTTCACCGTTGTTTGCCCACTCCTGCTTCCTTATGATAACGAAATCTCCGTTGACTATGTGAGATTCAATCATGCTGTTACCAGTTACCTTGAGCATGTAGTATTCGAATCCCCTTCTGATCATCCAAAGCGGCACGGGAATCTTCTCGTCTTCAGTTTGAACCGCTTGAATAGCTTCACCTGCCGCAACATTGCCAATAACTGGGAGCATCACAACATCTTCACCGGGTTCAAGCGACGAACCATCTGGGCTTCTCAAGACTCGAATTCCTCGAGAAACGCCGGTCCTTTCGATGTAACCCTTTTTTTCAAGAGACTCGAGATGTTTCGCCACCCCCCTTGGAGAGGATATCTCGAAATCCCTGCAGATATCCCTTATGCTTGGCGGGTAACCATAGAGCTTAATGAAGTTCTCGATGTACTCAAGAATCTTCTTTTGTTTCTCCGTCAGAGTCAATTCATGACACCCCCCTATGTTTGACTGGGATTTTTAGTCAACAACAACCGCCATCGATGCAGCAATATCGTTATCCTTCAGATCAACTATTCTGACTCCCTTTGTTACTCTGCCAGTGGGCCTTACCTGAGATACGGGGATTCTGATAGACATACCCAACTTAGTAGCAAGTATAACTTCATCGTCACTGTTAACTACTAGCGTTCCAATAACTTTCCCGATCTTCTCCAGCCCGTAAATGTTTTTTACTCCTAAACCTCCACGATTCTGACTCCTGTACTCAGATAAGCAGGTCCTTTTCCCACCACCTTTTTCGGTGGCTGTGAGTAGGAATCTCGTATCTTCGGAAGCAACGATGTTGGCGCCAACAACTTCATCGTTCTTCTTCAGCCTGATTCCCATAACTCCTGCTGCGCTTCTTCCCATGGAACGTACCTGATCCAGCGGGAATCTTATTACCATTCCGTTCTTTGTTGAGATGATTATGGTGTCATCTTCTCTAGATGTAAGCGATGCATCGATAACTCTGTCACCCTCGTTGAGGCTAATAGCCTTTATGCCGGAGATTCGTACATTCAAAAATGCTTCGAACTCAGTCTTTTTTATCTTCCCTGATCTTGTCGTGATGACAAGTTGCTTTCCTTGAACTTCTTCCTTTCTCGTCGAAAGAACGGCTTGCACGTTTTCATCTGGATCGATCTTGATGTAGTTTGCAAGAAGCTTTCCCTTAGAATCTCTAGACGAGTGATCGATGATGTGATTGCTCAACACGTAGGCCTTTCCTTTTGATGTTATTATGACCGTTTTGCTGAGTCTAGTGGTGGTAAGTATATTGACAACGAAGTCTTCGTCTCCGGTTCTTACTCCTATCACGCCCTTGCCGCCTCTACCCTGTTTTCTGTAGCTTTCGAGAGGAGTCGATTTTATGTAGCCCTTCTTCGTAACCATCAGGACTATATCCTCGTCCGGTATCACATCTTCTATATTGAAATCAGTTCCATTTCCCAAATCAATCCTTGTACGCCTAGCATCTCCGTACTTCGCTTTTATTTCATTCAATTCATCTAGAATTATCCCATAAACCTTCTCATCGCTTGCGAGAATCATTCTGTACTCGTTTATTTTTGCAACAAGGTCTTTGTACTCGTTGAGAAGCTTTTCAATTTCCATTCCTGTAAGCTTTCCCATTCTCATATCGAGAATCGCCGAGCTCTGCTCCTGGGTGACTTCCAGCGTCTCCATAAGGTTTTTGGAAGCCTCTTCGCTATTGGCAGAATTTCTTATTATATCCACAACAGTATCTATCGATCTCGTGGCCTTTGTCAATCCCTCAACGATATGTGCTCTCTTCGATGCTTGTTCTAAATCGTACTCCGTTTTCGATCTGATTACGTTGAACCTGTGGGAAAGAAATCCCTGAAGGATCTGTTTTAAGTTCATTACTCTCGGTCGCTTTTTTTCGTCTATAACCAGCATATTGACGCTAAAGGTTGTTTGTAATTGCGTGTGTTTAAAAAGCAGATTCAGAACTACATTTGGATCTGCTCCACGTTTAAGTTCAATGACCACTCTGAGCCCTTTTTGATCCGATTCATCCCTGATATTTCTGATTTGCAGATCACGATGGTTCTGAGTTGCATTCACAATCTGTTCTATAATATCCGCCTTCGATGTATTGTAGGGTATTTCACTGACAACTATTTGTGAGCTTCCTCCCGATTCCTCAATCTCTGCGATTGCCCTGACGGTTATCCTTCCCTTCCCTTCTTGATAGATTGAGGGAATGGAAGCGGCATCCATAATCATACCGCCAGTGGGGAAGTCCGGACCCTTTATGTGTCTTAGTAAATCCGATACAGAACATTCGGGATCTTTTATCAACAAACTGATAGCATCGACAATTTCCACAAGATTGTGGGGTGGAATACTGGTCATCATACCCACTGCAATCCCGGATGTGCCATTGAGAAGGAGGTTGGGAATCTTTGTAGGGAGTACGTCAGGTTCAGATAGCGATCCGTCGAAATTGGGCATCATGGGAACAGTGTTCTTATCGATATCTTGTAGTAATTCCTCGGCAAGCGTTTCCATTCTCGCCTCGGTATACCTCATTGCCGCGGGCGGATCCCTGTCTATCGAACCAAAGTTACCCTGGCCTTCAACGAGAGGATAGCGCATTGAGAAGGGTTGAGCCATTCTGACAAGCGCGTCGTATATCGCAGCATCGCCGTGTGGATGAAACTTCCCCATGACCTCACCAACTATTCGAGCGCTTTTCTTGAACCCTTGGTTATGATGAAGACCTAGCTCCGACATTCCAAATAGTATCCTGCGTTGTACAGGTTTTAGACCGTCACGCAAATCTGGAATGGCCCTTCCCACAATGACGCTCATCGAGTAGAGCATATATGAATTAATCAGTTCATCATCTATATTCTTGTGTATTATCTCTTCGGGCAAAGACTTTTTCCTCCTTGGTTGTCAAGAAACTTTTGCGCCTGGTTGCACATCCTTGTGTACCGTGAGCAGTGAAAGAGAATCACCGATCTTTGCAGCCAGGATCATGCCGTTTGATTCAATTCCCATAAGTTTTGCCGGTTGAAGATTCGCAACGATGACAACTTTAAGACCGACAAGTTCTTCAGGGTTATAGAACTGAGCAATTCCAGCTACTACCTGTCGCCTTCCTAGATCACCTAGGTCGAGTTGTAATTTTACGAGTTTTCTCGATTTTGGGACGATTTCGGCTTCAGTTACAGATGCGACCCTCAATTCGACTTTTGAGAAGTCATCAATGCTTATTAAAAGATTGTCTTTGATCTCCGGGCCCGTCTCCTTGTTTTCCATCTCAGTCACCTTCCTGTGCTTTTCGATTTCGATTCTAGGAAAAATCGGCTCTCCGTGACTAACTCTATTTCCTGCCACTATATCCGACCAGCTTACGTTTTCGAGGGTCATGGTTCCACCAAAACCTAACCTCTTTCGAATCTCTCTCGCTGTTCTAAACATTACAGGCTCAATCATTATGGAAACATTTTTCAAAGTGCAGACAAGATTGTGCAGAACCGTATCTAGTCTGCCCTTCATTTCCGGTTTTTTCCCCATTTTCCAGGGCTCAGTAAGATCGATATATTTGTTTCCGAATCTGATTAGCTCCCAAACTGATTCAAGAGCCTGGGTGAACCTCATATTATCCATTGACTCAGTGTAGGCAGAGAATGTCTTCTCCCCAAGCTCCACAAGGTCTTCGTCTATCGTTTCTGTGATGCTCCTTTCAGGAACAGCACCATCGTTGAATTTCTGAATCATGACGACAGTTCGATGCAGAAGGTTACCGAGATCATTCGCAAGATCGGCATTGATTCTGCTAATCAAGTTGGTTTCAGAGAAGTCACCGTCTCTCCCAAACTGTATGTCCCTTAGGAGGTAGTACCTCAAAGCATCGTTGCCGTAGGTTCTAACGAAGGCCACAGGACTGATTGCATTTCCGAGTGACTTTGAAATTTTCTGGCCATTCACGGTCAACCATCCATGGGCATAGATCTGTTTTGGCAGAGGAAGACCCGCAGAGAGAAGCATGGCGGGCCAAATTATCGAGTGAAAACGATTTATCTCCTTGCCGATCAGATGAACATCGGCAGGCCAGTATCTTTCGAAATGATCAATGTTATGAGGGTACCCAATAGCGCTCAAGTAGTTTATCAGCGCGTCAACCCAAACATATATGACATGTTCTGGATCATCTGGCATTGGAACGCCCCAGTCAAATGAAGTCCTGGTAATACTCAAGTCTTTCAATCCGGATTCCAAAATCCTTAGCATCTCGTTTCTTCTGAAGTCAGGTTGAACGAACTGGGGATTCTCTTTGTAAAACCTCAGAAGAATATCATTATACTTTGAAAGGCGGAAGAAGTAGTTTTCTTCGCTTACCCACTTAACTTCTCGTCCACACTCCGGGCAAGTTCTTCCTTCCTTAAGATCTTCTTCGTTCCAGAAAGTTTCGTCCGGTATGCAATACCAGCCCTCATACTTTCCCTTATATACGTCGCCATTTTCCTTTAGCTTGGAGACGAACGTCTGAACAGTCTTCATGTGGTATTCATCAGTCGTTCTTACAAAAGCGTCGTTTGTAAGCTCAAGTTCTTTCCAAAGTGCCTTGAATTTTTCAGCCATCTCATCGCAGTATTTCTGGGCTTCAACATTTCTTTCTATGGCTTCGTTAAGCACCTTCTGTCCATGTTCATCGGTTCCAGTTAGGAAAAACACATCGTATCCCGAGAGTCTCCTATATCTTGCGATAACATCTGCAACTATTGTCGAATACGCGGACCCTATATGCGGTTCGCTGTTGATGTAGTATATTGGCGTAGTGACGTAGAACTTCTCCACAGGACACCTCCAGAAATATTATATCATTTACTTAGCTAAATGTATACCAAACGAAACAATTCAAAGCGCTTCGTAAAGCGAGATAAGAGTCCTTATTCTTTCGGCTGTATCCTGAGGAATATTTGGTGACTTCTCCAGCAAGTCAGTGTTTAGAGAAACAACCTCTTCATAGATCTTTTTCAAAGATTGTTCGAAGTCTATCAATTCGCCATTGGACAGGTTGGATTTGCCCCATTGGATTGCAAACTGCAGCGTTTCTACTGGAGCCTCTGGGCCCATGTTCTCGCAGGCCCAAACATGTTTCTCGGCAACTTCAAGAATCTTTAGCTTTCTCTCTTCATTGGAATCGAGAACAGAGGGAATCGAGTTCATGTATTCAATATAAATATCCTCCCAGTCTGGGTATCTATTCCATGTGCCCGGAAGAAGCGAAATTGCCAGATCAAACCAGTATATTGCTCTATCAGCACTTTCGTATACCAGATCAATGAGTAACTGTCTGAATTCACCGCTCTCTCCAAAGGCGGAGGTCATCATGGTCTCTCTAGAACTGATGAAACTGTAGTATTTTTTTAACTCGCTGTTTATGCTAGTATACAACCTCCCAAGAATTCTAGGTGTTTGTCGTTCGCTGAAAAGTATTACTGACGATTCGTAATAATCGGCCGCGTCCAGAATCATCTGAATCTGAGTAATGAAATACAGCTGCAATCCCGAAACGTATTCGGGATTGTCAAAGACCGAAATGTTTTTCTCGAAGAAATCGCGGAAAGGAAGAGTCCGAATCGTCGTCCTGTGAACGGGGATTATTTTGGGGTTGCCCTTGAACTCCGGGATTATATCGGATGAGTATTCATCCTTGCCTGTGAGAATAGACTTCATGAGTTCCGGGTTGTCTTTGGCAGTTTCAAGTCTCTGTGTTTTTGTACCTAGCCCGGCGATGTACCATAATGGCTTTCCGAAGACCGGATAAACTCTGTTTGAGAACTTGAAATTCTCAATGGCCTTTTCATAATACTCCCCTGATCTCGCCAAGTAGAAGTTATATTGGTTAATTCGATTATCTATTTCGTCGAGTAATTTGCGCACCTCACTCTGCCGATCTTTCTCGGCCAACTCAAGAAGGTCTATTTGGCTCGCTCCAGGATACTTCGAACGAATCTCACTTCCTTTGGCGCTCATGTAGCTGGTAACGTCTTTAAGATAAGCATAATTGCCAGCGTAACTATTGATTTCATTCTTTGCTTGTTCGAGAGCCTTAATATTGAGGCTTTGAGCCTGGTTGTAGTAAGCGAGATAATACTGCTGATTAGTCTGGCCGATCCTAAAAAAGCCTTCCCCTATAAAGGCTGAGGTTTTCAGAAATATCAGGACCCCTGCAAGAACCATAATGACTACTGCAAACGGGAGTCTACTGATTTTCTTGTTTTTTAGATCTGGATTGAAGTATTTTCCAACAACAACTGATCCCAAAAAGATTGCCAGCATGAGATTTGGTTGCATGTGTAGGGGGAACTCAAAGAAACTGTGAACTGCCAGAGAGAATATTCCTGCCCCCAGCGATCCGTAAAGCAGTAAGTCCCTTCTATTGTCGATCTTAAGTAGATTCTTCAAATATCTAAAAACGAGCAATCCAACGAGAAGAACGATAAATAGAAATCCAATTAGACCCATTTCTCCCAGGCCCTGTACGTAGTCGTTGTGCGTCCTTTTGAAATTATTCCAAACTGGCATAAAGTAAGGACTATGCTGAAGAACATCTGGACTGTACAGCAAATGATAGAGTTGAAAAGTGCCAATGCCCGAGCCAAATGGAATTCTCAACTTGTTCTCACTTTCCAGCCACTGAAAAATCGAATTGTACCAAGCAGAAAACCTTTCATTCCAGGAACCCGAAGAAGTGATAGCATATTCCAGTCTTGCGGTTATGTTGATTCTTCCATCACCGGACAGTGGCGAAGGGGTGAGGTATAGATAAGAGAGTACTGCGATGATTATCAGAGCTAAGACAAAGAAAACGAGAGACACTCTGCCCAGTTTTCTGCTCTCAGAGTCTTCTAGGGCTTCCTTCTTCTTTCTCTTTTTCAGAAAGAAATAAAGAACAAGAAAAAGCAGGTTTCCGACGAATATTGCTGTTATCACCGTTCTTGTTTGTGACACGAATACGGAAGAGACCATGGGTATCAGAAAAATGAGCAAAGTAATCTTGAAAACTAGCTGGCCAAAATGTCTTTTGAGAAGAAAGCCTAGCGGTTTTCTCGATATAAGGAAGTAGAATATCATTGGAATGGTCATTCCCATATAATCAGACACGAAATTCGGGTTCCCAATCGTTGATCTTGCAGAAGCTCTTGCAAACGGCTCGCCGACCTTACCAAGAAAGATGTCCACACCTAGATAGAAGTTCAGGAGAGCGTCAAAAGCAACTACCGCAGCTCCAATTACAAAAAAGATCATTACAATTTCTAGCTTCTCGATGGTGTTCCATTTGTTCGAAATATAGACCGCTGTGAAAGAGAGAAAAACTACATAGAGAGCGATTTCTAAAGAATATCTCAGGTACTGTGGATTGTCCATAGAGACCACGATCAATGACAAAAGAGCCGCTATGCCTATTCCGAAAAATGCCAGATGAACGTCTCCAAATTCTACTGAAATCTCTTTTTTCCTTATTAACACAGAAAGAAAGATAATTGTGAATCCAATAACGTAGAAAAGATGTTTTCCAGTTGAAGGCTCATGTGTGAATCCCTTTGTGACAAACAAAGGGATGAACAGCGTTAAAAACAGATAGACAATTGTCTCGAAGTCTATAACGTGCTTCTTTACGGACATCCAAACCACCTCGTCAAAGCAAAGAGTTCAGGACTAAAAACGCAGAGAATTGCCATTATTAGTTTCGTCAGCATTCAGTAGCGAACTTTTCGAATTTTCGGTATTAGCTATTTTGATTATTTCTTTGTACGCTTTCTTCTTTTTTGCCTCTTTCCCTCTTCATTGTAATAGTAGTAGTAGTGATAGTAATAGCTTGAATTCTTCTCATCAACACCATTCACAATTACTCCAAGGATCTTGATTCCCACTGTTTTTAGATTCTCAACAACTATTCTCAAGCCATCCTTAATCGCCCTTCCAGGCCTCACGACCAGTACTATCCCATCAAGCTTGTTACCGATGAGAGATACATCTGAGGTAACCACAGCCGGAGGCATATCTATAAGAACTTTATCGTATCTCTGCTTGAGTTCTGAAAGGAGGGCATCGATGTTTTTCGATGAAAGCACTATTGTTGGATTGGGAGGAATAGTTCCAACCGCTATGAAGTCCATGTTAACCGCGTAGTGTTGTATAACTTCATCAATTGTTGTGTTTCCCATAATCACATCTACTGCGCCCTTAGTTATCTTTTCTGCCTTGAGGATCTTCTCTACCCTCGGACGACGCAAATCGAGATCTAAGAGAATGACTCTCTGACCGCTGTTTGCCATTGAGTAGGCCAGGTTCGCTATCACAAAACTCTTTCCCTCGGTAGGCAGAACGGAAGTAACGGCAACAGACTTTCCCTCACCCATCGTGAAGGAAAGGTTGCTTGCGGCCAACTTGATTGATTCTGAGGAAGGAGCGGTGGGATTCTTCTCAACGTACATTTCCTCGCTTGCCCCCTCAATATTCGGAATTCTACCAATGATAGGCTGTCTGCTAAACCGTTCTATCTCTTCTTCCGTCTTCAAAGTCTTGTCGAGGTACTCAGCAAGGAAGACCATGAGCATTCCGAGAAAGATTCCAAGCACACCTCCAATTGCGAGAGAAAGTTTTTTGTTCGGCTTTACCGCAGACTGGGGTACAGTTGCGGGATCAACTATTGCTGCGTTTCCAACTACGGCAGCTTCACTGATCTTCGCTTCTTCGAGCCTTTCTAGAAGTAGTGTATAGAGGCTCTCTTTCACAGCAATCTGTCTTTCAAGATCAAGTAGCTGCTGTTCCTTTGCAGGTAGGCTTCTGAGTTCAGATTGATATTGATCTCTCAGGAGACCCACCGCCTGAATTGAAGCTTGAAGTATTTGGAACCCGGCTTCCGAACTGATGACTCCTGTCATAATCTGCTGATAAGCTGGATTTAAAGTCATACCTTGACCGGAGGTTATGAACTCATTCTGTATCTGTTCCTCGATCAAGCTCTCGGTCTTTGAGATCTCTGTTATCTTCGACCTAACTCTTGGATCGGTTTTCGGATACTGTTCCTCTAGAGAAGCAAGCTCCACCTGCAAAGTTGCGAGACTTTGCCTCAGACTCGTCAGAACTGGGTTAACAGAGAAGCTCTCGGAGGTTTGCACCCACAAAGCCTTTATGCTTTTCGAATCATTGCTGTCGAAATCATCGAGCATACTTTGATAGGTCTCGATTTCCGCTTTCTTCTCTTCAGCGGATATCATAAGTTCGTTGTACTGCTTGTCATAACTACTAAGCATCTGAAAAAGAAGATCGGCATGCTTGTCGAGAACGTAAATTCCGGTCTCCTCTTTGAAATCCTTTATCCTATCTGTAGCCTCATTCAGATCACTTTCTAGTAGAGGAATCTGCGCCTCGATGAATTCTCGTTTTCTTGTCAAATCTCTTTTGGATAACTCTGCGAGCTTTGTATTATAAACATCGGCTAGTGTATTGGCGATATCTCTTGCGAGAATTGGGTCCCTGTTCTGAACCGAGACTCTGACAATTCTTGTATCCTTGACTGGAGAGACCGTTATCATTGAAGAAATCGTGCGTGTTAGTGATGTCACAAGATCTTTCTGTGAATATCCTTCCGCAAGAAGTCGGTTCTTTGTCTCTTCTGAATAGATTCTGTCCACCAAATCAAGCACTTCAATAATCTCTTCAATGTTTGTCCGGCTCTTAATCAGTTCAACTTCAGTGGAGATGTTCGATCCCGAACTACCGGTCAGGGAACTACTGAAGAGATCACTTACTGAAGATTGTGATGTGGGGTCGACCTTTATTGTAACGCTGGCTTCGTAAATAGGAGTAGCGAAAATGAGGTAGATTCCCGTCACAACAACAACTGCGAGCACTATAGAAACGAAAAGGATCATCCGTTTCTTAAACATTCTAAGAATATCTTCAAGAGTCAGTTCTCTGTAATCACTACCCTCGAACTCGCTCACTAAAGCACCTCCATCTAGAGAAAAGAATCGTTCAGAAAAAGTCTGTATCGATCATCATCGAAGTCGATAAGCAGTCTGTTATCGCCTTGTTTGTGCTTATCGCTTCCAGTAATATCCGCAATCCTCCGATCAACAAGAACTCTTGCCTTTGAATCCTTATCAAGGCTGTTCCAGTTAACCTGAAATAGAACTCCCATGTCTCTTAGCCTGTGTATTTCGTCTGTTGGTTCTACCTTCCCAAAGATAAATCCTACCTTTTTGAAAAGATAATGATATCTTTCCAAATGAGCGAGTATGATTCTAAACCCCGTACTTTGAAGCTTTCCTATGACTTCAAAAAGGTAATGTGGTTTCTGCTGAGTCGAGAGCTCTACTAGCAGAAAATTGGACTCACCCATTGTGATCAAATCAGATTCTAACACCTCAGGCCTAAGAAAGATTTCCGAACCAAGCAGAACTTCGACCGAATGATTATTCAGTTCGAATCTGAATTCATGCCATCGCCTCATTATTTCCGCAGGATCTGAAGGACTTATGGGAGAGAACAAATGGGGCGTCAAATAAAGCCTTTGCAGCCCCTTAAGTTTCATTTCTTCCAGGATTGCTAATGATTCCTCGATTTCCTCCACACCATCATCCACTGCGGGAAGCAAATGGCAATGAGAGTCAATATTCAAGTTCCTCAAACCTCACTTAAATATGCCAACTGCTGAATTCACTATGCTTAGCGATGACGCAACAATCGACATAATATCTTTAATATTCACTATTGGGGACTGCGGAACGAAGATTATATTTCCCGGTATCAGCGGGATATTCCCCTTCGCAGGTTTTCCTTTCTGCTGATCCAGGTCGATTACCATTGGCTCCTCTTCAAGATCCTGGAAGAGCAATGCATTTCCGAGCACAGCATAGCTTGTCGGTCCCCCGGCCTCTACAAGTGCTTCAATGGCTGTCATGCCGTCATAGTATCTAACGATACCGGGTTTCTGAACCTCACCGAAAACATAAACTCTGGCCGGTTCCGTGTAAGGTACATATACAGTGGATCCAGCGGGAACTACTTTTCTGGTGAGAGCGATGAAATCGTCAGGTGAAATAATGATCTCTTCCGTCTTGCCGCCTGAAGATATGAAGACTCTTCCGCCGCTTTCGAAATTTGTAATTCCTCCAGCAAGACTTATGAGTTCAGCCAGAGTCAGCTCACCATAGTCCGAGACTGGAAATACTCCCGGCGATTCCACATCACCGACCACCGCGACAAAAGAATCGTAGTTTCTTAATGCGACAATGGTATCTCCATCTTCTAGATAGCTTCTTGCGAGTTCCTCGGTCCTCAAGGCATCAAACAATTGCACCCTGCCATCTATTCCGATTAGGCTTAGCGTTGTTACGGCCTTTTCAACTCCGCCGGCAACTGCGATTGCCGTTGCAATGGAAGGGTTCCTGACGCTGATTTCATACTCTCCAGGTCTAGCGACGTCACCCAGGACAGTCACAGAGACGGGTGATCTACTGGACACATAGATATAAGTGTTATCAGACAGTTGATTTCCTCTTTTCTGCAAAACTTCTGGAGTATATTCATTGTATCGTTTGTCGTCATGAACAATTATCGCATCAACAAGACTTTCATCTATGAGACCTCCGGCCCTAGCTATAACATCGGAAAGTGAGTGATCCTCATCTGGATTGAAAGTGAAAAGACCTGGATTCTTAACTGCCCCAAGAACGGTTATTCTTAGCACTTGTTTTGGTACTATGAGTGTGCTTCCAGGTTCAATAACCGCATCCTTGCCTTCGTTCCTGATATTCGAAAGACTCACTGGTAGAATCTCCCCTGAGGGCAGCAATACCTTGACCAGGTCTGAGGCGGTGGCCTTTTCACCGCCAGCCCTTGCGAGAGCTCTCAGAACCGTAATCTCCTCCTGAGCTGCGAACTCGAATTTTCCGGGAGAGTTTACTTCACCGCCAACGTAGATGTATCGATCGTCACCCGGAACGTAGACGGTTTGACCCGAGACTAACATCACATCTTTTCCATCGACAAGATCTAGCCACAGTACTTCTTTCTCTTCGCCCGTGATCTTCACGTTTTGTGCAGCTTTTTCAGTCAAACCACCGGCTCTAGAAATAGCGAGTAGAAGAGATGGCAATTCGGTCTTAGAAAACTCAATCGTTCCTGGATACTTGACTTCTCCTATTACATTTACCCTGACTGGTTCATATATGGGTACGTAAACGAAAGAACCATCTTCAAGATTCATGTCAAGAGCCTTACCAAGAAGTATTGAGTCTACACTTACAGTTGAGGTCCTGCCAAAAGGATCCGTTATCTGTATCTTGCTACTCAGCGCAAGCGGGGTCATTCCACCTGCCCTTGCGAGAACAGTTGTTAGGGAGACTTTTTCTCCAGGTTCGAATTCCACGAGTCCCGGTTTGTTAACTGCACCCACCACAAACACCTGACGTAGAACATCTGGGTAAATTACTATTGATCCAGGGGATAAGTTCATATCGCTCTCCCCAAGATCTGAAATCTGTCTCTCTCTCTTTGTCCCGTCAGGAAGGATAATGGTAACCCTGCCATCCGAATCAAAATCAAGTTGATTCTGTTTTGCCAGTGCAGTCCTTAGGGTGATTTCCTCATTGCTTCCAAAGTCGACTCTTCCGCCCTTCTCTTTAGAGATTACATACACGAATCGATCGGGAGTTTCAGAAATATATATTATCGAATGATTCGATACCTGTGGATCTTGAATACGACCCATCATTACTGACTGTAGGTCAAGCTTTCTTCTCTGATTATCCTCAATTATCTCAACTTCCTTCGAAAGTGGGTCGCTTAATCCACCAGAAATCGCTATTAGTTTTGTCAGAGTTGGATTTGGCTCTTCTTTGCCTATTTCCTTTATTCCAGGCTCTCGTACGCCCCCCAAAACATAAACGAATCTCGCCTCGAGTTCGGGAATAAACACAGTAGCTCCATCTGGAATTACCGGAATCGGGTCTCTTGTTAGATCTTCGAGGCTATAAACAGCTGTAGAAGCAGACTTAGAATCTATTACTGTAATATTGAATTCGTCGCCCAGGTCGGTTATGCCACCAGCTGCTGCTATTACGGTGCTCAGATTGAAGGGGATACCGGGTTTAAGATTCACAGTACCGGGATTTCTTACCTGTCCAATAACATTTGCCACGTTATCCGCCTGAGGATAAAAGATTACACTTCCGGTTTCCAGTTCGAGGTCAGATCTTTCAAGAGAACTAATTGAAACTCTTATCTCCTTACCAGACGGTGAAATCACCGAAATTTCCTTCTGTGAAGCGATCTCCACAAGATTTAGTTTGGCAAGGGCATTTCTGAGGGTAATGCTTTCGCCAGAAGAGAAATCAACTCTTCCACCATTTTCCTCAGAAACAACGTAGACGAATCGACTGTCGATTCTTGGGACATATATGAGATCGTCGTAAGAAATTTCCCGATCACTGGATATTCCCTTCAGAACTTCATCAAGATCTATTTCACTGATTTCCGATCCAGAAAGCACCTGAACGGACGAAATGTCTGCGTTTTGAGTGAATCCTCCACTTGCACTGATAGCACGCGTCAGAAGAAGATCGTCTTCATCGAGCTTGATCTTTCCGGGTCTTTCCACTTCCCCAAATACATATATCCATGTACTTATATCAGGAATTAACACGATTGAACCGGTCTCAAGCTGATAGTCTTCCTTTGATAGGGTAGAAACAGAAAGAAATTTGCTCATTCCAGCGGTGTCAATAATCGATATTTCCTTCTTCGAATTGAAGTTTAGTAAATTCATCTTTGCCAGCAGGTTTCTAAGAGTGAATGGTTCTCTTTCTTCAAAATCGATTCTTCCGCCTTCTGCCGAAGAAACGACGTATACAAAACGATGCTCTTTCTCTGCTACATTTACGATAGATTGAGCTGAAAGAACCAAAGTGCTCTTAACAGCATCTTCGATTGAAAACTTTTTTGCCTCCCCATTTTCCAGAAGTTCTACAGAGCCAGCAAACTCCGTTACTCCACCTGATTTTGCAATTGCTTTTCCAAGAGTGATTTCTTCGAAATTCGAGAAGGAAAGGACGCCCGGGTTTTTCACTTCACCGGTGACGAAGATACTCTTTTCACCGCCTGGAAGTATTATCATCGATCCTGCATCGAGAACGGCATCTTCCCCTTGATGAAACTCACGACGTTCGCCTGATGTGGTTACAACAACTAATGGGTCCTGGCTTACTGGATCAAAGAGATCTACCTTTACTAAGGCATTGATTAGCGTAATTTCTTCATCTATACTGAATTCAACTTTTCCTCCAAACGATGCGGAGGCTATATATACATATCTTTCAGGCTGGCGTGGAACGAATACTGTTTCACCTGGGTAGAGGTCTATATCTTTGATCTGACCGCTGAGGAGTTTGCTGATTTCAACGGATTCCGGTTCATCTAGGTCTTTCCTCAGAATGTAAAGCTGGTCCGAAGCGGCCTGATTTACTCCTCCGGCCTCTCCAATAGCCTGAAGCAAAGTCAGCTTTTCACGGTATGGTATTGATGAAGGATTGCCAAACTCTCCAAGAAGTTTGACTGATTTTGATGAGGCATCGTTTGCTATGACGATGCTTCCAGCAGATAGCACAGGGTCACTTTTTATGCCGGATAAGACGCTGTTCAGACTAACGATCGAAGAATTCTCTTTAGCTTCGCTGAGAATCATGATTTCGTTATCATCGGCGGTTTCCTTTAGTCCTCCAGATTTGGCGATCACCTGAGTCAAAGTAATTCCAGGGCTGTATTTGACTAGTGAAGGAGAATTGAACTCGCCCATCGTCATTATCCACGCACGAGGACCTGTTGGAACGAATAATGTTGAGCCCTCAGAGATTTTCTCTTTTAGAGCGGATCCACCGGAGAGAATTGAGGATAGATCTATGTAATTTCTTGTTCCTTCGCTATCCACTATGAAAGATGAGGAAAGATCTGCCCCGTCTTTGAGGCCGCCCGCAAGAGCAAGCAGTTGAGAGATCCCAATAGTTTCGTCGCGCCACTCAATTGCTCCGGGTTTGTTAACTTCTCCCAGAACGTAGAACATGAATGGAGCAAACGACTTCACAGATACAGTTACCTGGGGCTCTGATGTAAGAATGCCCTTGCTAAGAAATTGTGAAGACAGAAAGGATTGAATCTCCTCTAGTGTCTTTCCCAGAAGCATAATGCTTCCAAGCGGAGGAACGGAAACAGTTCCATCCGGTCCCACAAGGGTTTCACTCGAAAGGTCGCTGGACCCATATACGGAAATCGATAGAAGGTCACCCGGTCTTACTGAATATCCTAGAAGTGACATTGTAATCAAAAGCACTATTGAAAGAGATATGATTTTCTTGTGCATCTTCCTTCCTCCTTCTTTACTAGTCAAGGTCTTCTCTCAGAAGGCTTTCTATAACTTTCTTAAGTTCTGAGAAATCCGGTGACTTGACAACATATGCATCGGCGGCCCAAGAAGAAAGATCGTGCTTGTAATGAGTATAAGCGGTTAAAAGCACAATTTTCATATTAGGAAACCGCTTTCGCACAACACCGGCAAGCTCGAGCCCGTTCATTCCTTTCATTTCAATGTCAATGGTCATGAGGTCAAACGAGTTATTTGTGCTGAGAATTTCAAGAGCTTCCTCAGCTGTGCCAGTACTCTTGACTTCAAAGCCAGATTCCGTAAGTTCTTCTTCGATTAGTAGCCTCAGATTCTTTTCATCTTCAACTATCAGTACTCTTTTCAAGATCAAACCTCCCAAATTCCTTAGTCGGCAACCTGAAAGTAAAGACGGTTCCTTCACTTCCGCTTGAAGCATGAATGCTTCCTCCATGCTCTTCTACAATCTTTTTGCAAATAGAAAGTCCTAGACCAGTACCGAGAGTCTTTGTAGTGAAGAATGGTTCAAAAATGCGCTTCAAAGTCTCTTCTGGTATAGTTTTCCCACCGTTCCAGGCTGAAAAACGGATTTCCTCGCTATCTTTCTCAAGAGTTACATGAACCTCATCTCCAGATTCGGAGGCCTCAATAGCATTCTGAACAAGATTGATTATTACCTGTTTGATTTTATCTCTATTTCCGTAATATTCAATTCTTTCTTCTTTCGTATATAGAACAAGTTTAACATTTTCCGACGCGGCTTTTTCTTCGAATCCAGCCAGTATTTCACGTGTCATAGAAACCAGGTCAAACGCTTCCTTAGATGGTTTGGCCTTTCTTCTAGAAACCTCAAGTACTTCGCCAACTATTCTGTCCAGTCTTTGAAGCTCATCCATGAGAATTTTCGCATATTCTTCGGTTTTCTTCCTGTCTGAGGAAGCCAGAATCCTTTTCACGAAGCCGCCGATTATTGTTATTGGATTTCTAATCTCATGAGCGACTCTTGCAGACATTTCCCCCAGAGCCGCAAGTTTTTCCCTACCCTTCAGTTCCTGCTCAAGATTTCTCCTCCTAGTTATGTCATCTAAGGAGAGAATCACGCCAGTTAGACCTTTCCTTTTCTCTTCTCTCAGCGGTGTTATGCGAACGTCGAAGTATCTTTCTCCAAAGGCTTCAAAGTATTGATCCGTTAGGGTAATAGTCTCGCCAATTCTCATCGCATCCGACAAAAGGTCGATAATGCTTCCAAGTTGTGGTTTCATTGATTGAATCTTCTTTCCAATCAATTCTTCTCTTTCAATGTTCAAAAGAAATCCAGCAGTTCTGTTGATTTCCGTTATTTCACCGTCAACAGAACAAACTATGATTGCTGATTCTAGAGACTGAAGTATACTTGAAACGAATCTTCGATAATAATTGGAAAGATTTCTCTCTTTTTCGAGACTCTCTGCCATCTGTACGATTCTCTTATAGTTCTCCGTAAGTTCAAGAGCTACTCCTGTACTGTCGGCCAGCAATCCGAGAATCTCTATGTCACCACTGCTGATTTTCTTCCGGGAATAAGCATTGTCAACCACCAGTACACCTTGTACTTCTTCTTCCCCTGACACGGGAGCAATGAGATACTCGTCAGTGCCGATAATTCTGTTCATCAAGCTCAGCTCTTCTCCCCTGAGCCTGAGCATTTCCGGAGAAACGTGAACCATTTTTTTCCTGAGGATGACCCTTTCTAGAATGATATTCCCAGGATATGAAATTGATGCCGAAGGCTCATTATTAGTGGTACTTTGTGCCGCCTCAAGCGAAACATCTTGAAGATACCTTGTAAGATCACTGTATGCGGATCTATCCTTGAAACTATTGCCCCTCGTAGAATTTACTTGGGTTTCCAAAATGAGAAGGGAACGACCGCTATCTACACGGAAGTATGTGGCGCGATCGAATCTCAGTCCTGAGGAATCAGTCGCGCCTATTAGAAGAATTCTAACTATTCTCTCTCTGTCCATGCTTCTTTTCATGGCCTCGGTAATTTTGTGGAGAACTCCAAGCTTGAAAAGCTGATCTTTTTGATCATTTATGAGTTCTTCATGTTTCTTCCCAAGCTGTCTTAGCTTCCTTACTTCTAGCTCCAACCTCTTTGTAAGTCTTATTCTGCTAATAGCAACGGCCATTCTTCTGCTTATATCATCAAGAATTTTAAGATCTTCTTTGTCGAGATGTTTATATGCTCTGAATTCTCCTTCAATATCTTCCCTGTCTGCAGCGACGATCAGTCCGTTTAGTGTTCCTTCTACTGCTAGAGGAATAGCCATGAAGGAGCCCACAGAAACATCTTCTTTAAAGATTGCAGATGAGAGATCTGATTTTCTCGCAGAAACGAAAAGCTTCTCACTTGCCAGTTCACTCAACTGATCATCAGAAATCTCTATTTCGATTCCCTTGAGAGGGTTATTACCGTTTCCCACAGCCGCCTTCAGGTGAAGACTCTTTCCCTGCCCTTCGAGATAGAAGATCCATCTAACTCTCAACATTTCTCTTGCTATCTCCAATGATTTACGTATCAATTCTTCAACTTGAGTTTCGGTTTCCAGTACCGAAGTAAGCTTTGAAACCAGTTTCAATCGTCTGAAAGCTTCCTCTTCGGCTGATCTTTTCAGCGAATAATGCAAAGCAAGCTCAATTTCCTTTATCCAGTCCTTGAGTGATTTATTCGATTCTGCGCCTGCAGGCATAATCAGTAGCCCATGAGGTTCTCCATCGTAAGAAAGACTGACGAGAAATACTTTTTCTCTGAATTCTTTGCCATGAGAGGAAACAACAACGTTCATCTCTCCCGAAAAATCCTCAGAAAGCTCCTTCAGAGAGGGATTTAGGCTTAACCTTATCTCTCTACCAGTGCGAGTGAAGGCTTCATCTGGGTTGACTTCTTTGAAAACGTTTCGATATTTCTCCAGTATGAACAGCGATGCTTTTGAAGAGGGTTCAGAAGAAATCTTCTTCAAAATCCTCTGGATTACTTCATCGGATGATTTCTCAAAATTTGTTTTCTTCAGCATTACCACCACTCTTTCCTGCAATTTCGTTCATCCATTTCATGTGTTGAACATGACTCCCATTCCAGTAAAGCTGACCACACCTGGTGCATTTGTAAAGCCTTTCTGCCGTAAGCACCACATAATCTGGAACCATTGCAACATCTTTTAGGGAAGCCTCTTCAAGCAGACCGTTGCATTTCGAGCATCTGCTAAGAAAGTGAACATCGTCCAAACCTATCTGGAATCTTTGAATTACAGATTTGAGCTGCGAGCGCCAGTTCTCCGACTTGATTAAATAAGATCTGATCCCAAATTTAATCGCGATCTCCATCGCTTTCTTACTCTTAGTCAAAAACACATCCCGATTCTCAAATGACTTGCCTATCTCATTTCTAGAGCATATTTCCGTGTCAAAACCCATCAGTCTGAGCTTCCTCGCTAGTTTGGTTAAGGGCTCTTCAACCAAAAATCTCATTTCTTCACCATAAAAGAGAACACTACTCCTGCATAGTTTCTCTGGTCAACAAGATCGAAGGATCCTGCACCTTGCAAGACAAAACCCTTCTCTCTTACAGAAGATTCGACTATAAGCATTCCGGCAAGGTTTAGAAGCTCAGTATTTCTTTCAAGAACTGCCATAAGAGGCTGGATGTATTCCTCATCGAAGGGAGGGTCCGCAAATACGACGTCAAATGCGATTCCGCTTTTTACGAATGATGGAATTGCCCTACGAAAATCTGAGCAGAGAATCTCCAGATCCATAGAGGGATCAATTCCCCGTTTGTTTCCAAGAATTGAATTGCAGGCCCTTCTTGAAATCTCAACTGCCAAGACGTTGGCTGCACCCCTGCTAATGGCTTCAAAAGATATTATCCCACTCCCCGAAAAAAGATCTAAAAGGGACTTTGAGTTTATATCTATAACGTCGAAGAGGGCCTTACGAGCTAATTGGGGAGTGTGCCTGGTTTTCTTCGCTGTTGTTGGGTTAATCATTCTCCTGGCGAATTTTCCGCCGGTTATTGTCAACATGCTATCCTACCTCAATCAGTCTAGCTCTCTCTGAATATACCCTTTCCATTTCGATTCGTAGAGCACCGTGCTCAAGGAGTTCGGGGTCTTCTTCCATCAGTTGTTTTGCGTCTTCTCTTGCCTTGAAGAGAAGATCTCGATCGTTTACAATGTCACCAATAAGGAACTGAGGCATACCATGCTGCCTTAAGCCAAGAAACTCGCCCGGTCCTCGAAGTCTTAGATCAAGCTCGGCGACGTCGAATCCGCTCGAAGTAGAAGCGAATTCTCTGAGCCTTGACAGAGCATCATCTGAAATAGCTTTATTCATAACCATTACACAGATAGATTTAAGATTGCTTCTACCGACACGCCCTCTAAGTTGATGTAGCTGAGCCATTCCGAATCTTTCGGGGTGTTCAATAACCATAACAGTGGCGGTGGGTATATCTATCCCAACTTCGACAACGGTTGTTGAAACGAGAATCATGCTTTGCCTTGATCTGAATCTCTGCATTATCTCTTGTTTCTCGTTATCGTTTAACCTGCCGTGAAGCAATTCAACACCTACCCCTGGGAATACTTCTTCTCTAAGTTTCGTTGCTTCATCGGTAGCATTTTTCAGATCGACCTGTTCTGATTCTTCGATGAGCGGGTATATGAAAAATGCCTGATGACCCATCTTCAGTTCATCTGAGATGTATGAGTAAAGATCTTTAAGTCTTTTTCTTGCGAGTATAATTGTTCTGACTGGGGATCTTCCTTTTGGCAATGTAAGAATTGTCGAAATATCGAGGTCTCCATAAACCGTTAAAGCAAGAGTCCTGGGAATTGGAGTGGCGGTCATGACGAGACTGTCGAGAAGCTTGCCTTTTGTTGTCAATGTTTCTCGTTGCTTGACCCCAAATCTATGTTGTTCATCGACAACCACAAGGCCAAGATTTTTAAATTCAACACCATCCTGGATGAGTGCGTGAGTACCGACAACCACATCTATTTCTCCCTTCTTCAACCTCATCCTCACAAAATCCTGTTCGTTTTTTTTCAATGATCCCGTCAACAGACCGGTTTCAATCCCAATAGGCGAAAGTTCTCTCTTGATCTTCTCATAGTGCTGCATTGCAAGTACAGAAGTAGGTACCATCAAGGCGCTCTGATAGCCAGCTTCGTAATTATCGACCATTGCCAGTTCAGCGACCAGAGTCTTCCCGGAGCCAACATCACCTTGAAGTAGTCTATTCATAGGCGAAGCGGCCCTCATGTCATCTCTGATTTCTTCGAAAGCAGTAACCTGATCTTTAGTTAGTTCAAATGGCAAGGATTCGATCAGTCTCTTCGACAAGACGCCGCTGATTTCCTTTTGGAGACCCTGATACTCTTTCCTAATCTGGCGTTTTCTGAATAAGATTGTAGTCTCAAACAGAAAGAACTCCTCATAAGCCAGCGATTCTCTAGCCTTCCTAATTTCATAAAGGCTCTTTGGAAAGTGAATAGCGGTAAACGCATGTTTTCTGGGAAGTAATCCCCTTTCAGTGGTTATTGAGGAAGGTACTAGATCGTCCAACGATCTTACCAAGCCGAGATTTCGTTTGACGATCTTTCTCATCATCTTCATAGAAATGCCCGAAGTTAGCGAATAAACAGGAAGGATTTCTCTTGGCACTTCGCCTTGGATCTCCTCTATTTCTGGAGAGTTCATCTCCATGGGGCCAAATGGAGTTTCCTTTGCCAAACCGTGAATCAAGTACTCTCGGTCCCTCCTAAGCTTCTGAATAATATAGTCCTGATTAAACCACTTAAGAAGCAACTGACCAAAACCATCGCTGACTACTGCTGAGATAATTGTATAACCCGATGCCTTCTTTGCAGAGAAGTTCAGAAGACGGCCTTTTACACTTACCTTTCGGTCAGGAACTATCGAGGAAATGGGCATAATTATCCTTCGATCTTCGTAATCTCTCGGGAAATATTGTATTAGGTCGCCAATTGTTTCGATATCCATTCTCTTCAGTATCTTTGATCTCGCTTCACCTACCGAATATGCGTACTTAATGGGTGTCGAAGGTGAAACCGGTCTACCAAGAAGAGATTCAATTTCTTCTGAATTGTGAAGTAGAAAAAAATTCCTTAGCTTGGCTATCATTTCGAGGCCGTTTTTCAATCTTTTGACCTTTCGATCATGAGGAAACTCGTCAATTCTGGAGAGGTAAGAAATAAACTTAGACAAGTATTCGCCAAGCGAGGAGAAATGAGACAACTCGGACCTATCGAGCAAAGATAGGAAACGCTTGAGCTCGGGTAATACATTATCTTCCCTTTTACCGCTGAGGTGAGCTTCGAGAAGTCTTTCACATTCTTCAAGGAATTGCTCCAAGAGCATTATTCTGCTTCTCTCTCCCCGTAGCAAGCAAGTCCAAAAACCGCAGGACCGCTGTGACAAGCTATCGTAGGCCATATTCTACCGCTGACCAGCTCAATGTCACTTCTAGATATTCCAAGTCTCGACTCGATCGATTCTATAAGCCATTCAGTTGTCTCATGCATAACGGTCAAATACTCTTCGCTTCCATAAATCGAGTAAAGCGTGATTGATTTTCTCCTGTTTTGAAGAAATTCCACGATGTTCTGAACCATCTGTTCCTGAAGCTTCTTCATACCTCTGAGTTTTGCTATTGGGCTTATAAATCCTTCTTCATCAACAGAAAGAATTGGTTTTATGTTTAGCAAGGTTCCTGCGAGCCCCTGTGCCTTTCCTATTCTTCCATTCTTAATGAGATACTTCAAAGTGGGAACACTAAACTCCATAAAAGTATTATCAATGACACGGGGTACGCTTTCAAAAACCTCGTCTAGACTACATCCAGTTTCAACGAGCTTGATAAGCTTTCTGGCCACAAGATTAGCACCAATAGACACTTTTCTGGTATCGACCACCCGAACATCTATTCCTTCGACCATTTTGGAAGCCATTACGCAAGTTTCGTACACCCCTGACATCTTTGATGAAAAGTGAATATCAAGAAGCTCTGTATATCCTCTTGACCTAATATCGTTATAATATTCAAGTACCTGACCCAACGGTGGCTGCGCCGTATGAAATTCCTTTGAGTTTTCAACGATTCTATAAAACACATTCTCCATGAAGTCAAAGTCATCGGTGTATTCCTTATCGTCAATTATCACCTTCATCCCCATGAAAAATAGCTTATGCTCCCGAACAAAATCCCTGCTAGGTGCACAACCGGAATCAACGGATATTGCTATCAAATCGCTCACCTGCCTTCGGCGAATATTATTTCTTCTTTATCTCCATTATCTAATCGCACACACCAACTCCCATTAATCTCATCCGTTTCCAAGTGATAACCGTTGATCTCAACAGCCAGCTTTTTTCCATGTTCCATACTGAACAGAAGAAGCTTTTCTGCTGAGACTCTTACTCCTCTCATTATTGAAGCTTCTAGCATCAGCTGGGTGTTTTTCCTGTTGGAACTGACAACGTTCAATGCAAAAAGGGAAGTTATGGTGCAAATGCTTAGAAGCAGTACAGCCAGAACTAGTGTAACAACATTGCCTTTTTTCATTATTCTCCTTTCAAATAACCTACGTAAGGAAGATTGCGACAAACCTCCTCGTAGTCAAGTCCATAACCGACTATGAACTGATCCCCAATCTTTTCACCTGTAAAATCAATTTTGACTCCATGATCGTGAATGGTCTTTTCGAAAAGCGATACTAGTTTTACATCCGCTGGTTTTTGCTTCCAGATATAGTTGATAATGTACCTGAGAGTTCCTCCTGTGTCAACTATGTCTTCAACAAGCAAGACGTAGCGATTGGTAACCGATTCATCTACCCAGGTTTTAACGCGAATCCTACCGGTAGTTGATGCTCCAGAATAACTGGAAACATGAACAAAGTTGTATCGGACCTTCAAATTCAGCCGCTTAAGTAAGTCACTGTAAAAATGAACCGACCCCTTCAAGATACATACTGCAGTAATTTCATCAGTAATCGGTGAATAGTATTCATTAATCTTCTCTGCCAGTCCATTGACAATTTTCTTCAGTTCCTCTTCTGAATAAAGGACTTCGATTCTTGCAGGATCAAAGAGCATTTCCTTCACCTCCGGGAGTCACGATAATTATACCATCGGAGGATGATGATGCGATCCAATAGCAAAAAGCTGAATGTAGAAATTGATGCACAATTGCGTTAGAATGCTTTTTGTCAAGCAAGGAAATTTGGTAGAAATAAATGTCTGATTTGTGGGCGGGGCGAAAGCATGAGTGAATACTATCTCCGTAACTATGTGGATTGTACGGAATATAAACTTCCTCTTGATCTCCAGGATGTCTTTGGAAGAAAGAGAGAGACTTTCTTAGAAATTGGTTTTGGGAGCGGAGAATTCATACTTCAGAAGGCAATTGAGAACCCCAATGCCGATTATCTTGGTGTAGAGCTATCAATGATAAGTGCCAAAAAGCTTTTGAAGTCACTCTCAAGGAATCATGTTGGAAATGTTCGCGCACTGCTTGTAGATGCATCTTTTGCTCTGCGAAACATACTTCCTAAAGATTCAATGTCGGGAGTATACATGAATTTTCCTTGTCCGTGGCCAAAAAAGAGACATTCAGAACGGAGGCTCAATTCAGTTAATTTCCTTGAGAAGATTGCCAAAGTGTTAAAAAAGGGTGGTTTTTTCCAGCTGTATTCGGATTCAAAAGAGTTTGTTCATGAAATGTTTGGAGAAGTTGGAAAGACGAACTGTTTCGATGATCCAGTCCTTGAAGTGAATCCTACGGTCGGAGTAGGAACAAGATACGAGAAGAAATGGCTGGATATGAGTAAAGAGATCTTTAGGATGAAATGCATAAGAATCAAATGCGAAATAAATGGTGAAGAGGACGTGGTTCGTGTGTCGAACTTGTGGATCGATGACATTGACGAGAAATCTCTTCAGAAAGTCGACGGGAAGAGTTTTTCGAAAAATGAGATTTTTGTGAAATTCATGGGGCTGTACAGAAATATGGACCGCAATACCTTCTTGATTGAAACGCTAACAGTCGATAGGGACTTCTCCCAGCGATTCTACATAAATCTATCAAGGCGAGGGAATCGTTGGCTCATCAAACTGGATAGCCAAGCAAGACCGTTCAGGACTAAGGCTGTGAAGTTTGCTCTGAGAGTATTGTCAGAGAAAATCGCGAAGAAAGATCCCGGTGGAGACGAAAATCATTAGATCTCTCAGTTATTGCCGATATTGTTATTGGTCAAATAGAAAACGAAAGCTCATTCTTCAAAGAAACAGTTTCCAAGCTATGAAGAAGTGGGGCGCTTCAGCACCCCACCCGGAACAGGCAACCTATAGCTTCTTGAAGAGAAGGGAAGCGTTGTGACCTCCAAATCCAAAGGAATTCTTCTGTACGAAATGTAATTCTTTTTTAACTCCAAAGTTCGGAGTATAGTTCAGATCACACTCTGGGTCAGGACTCGAATAGTTTATAGTGGGTGGAATAAAGGAATTTTTCATTGAGAGTAGAGTTGCCACAGCTTCTATGGCTCCTGCTGCACCTAGTGCGTGACCGGCCATCGACTTCGTCGAACTAATGTTCAAGTCTTGTCGATTTCCAAATAGACGCTTAATCGCTCGGGTTTCCATTAGGTCGTTCAGTGGAGTCGAAGTACCATGAGCATTGATGTAGTCAACTTCTGAGGGATCAACTCCGGCTTCTTCTAAAGCCATTTTCATCGCTCTGTACGCTCCGTCTCCGGACTCTTCCGGTGAAGTAATGTGAAATGCGTCGTCGGTTGAGCCGTAACCAACAACCTCTCCGTAGATCATAGCGCCTCGTTTCATGGCATGTTCATACTCTTCTATGATCAAAGTTGCCGATCCTTCAGCCATAACAAATCCATCACGATCACGATCGAACGGTCTGGAAGCCGTTTTAGGAGCTCCACGTGAAAGAGCGTTCATATTCGAAAATCCAGCTAGAGCAAGAGGTGTTACTGTGGCTTCCGAACCCCCCGTCATGGCAATATCGAGAATTCCGCCTCTAATAAGCCTTGTGGCTTCACCTATTGCATTGGTTGCCGAGGCACACGCTGTGGAAAGGGTGAAGTTTGTGCCTCTGAAATTGAAGCGAATTGCCAAAAGTCCGGGGGCCATGTTTGCTATCGTCATAGGGATAAGGAAGGGACTGATTCTTGACGGACCTTTGTTCATTAGAACAGAATGCTGATCTTCTATCACATCCATACCACCAAGTCCCACGCCGTAAATTACCCCCGCTCTTTCGGAGTTTATTCGGCTATTCCCCAGCCCGGAATCATCGTACGCTTCACTTGCGCTCGCGATTGCCATCTGGACAAACCTTGCATTTCTCTTTGCATCTTTTCTATCCATGTATTTAGTTGGATCGAAATTCTTAACCTGACCGGCAACCTTTGCCCCATATTCGGACACGTCAAATGTGCTTATCCAGTCTATTCCCGAGGTACCAGATTTAAGCGATTCCCAGAATTCTGTAAGATTAGTTCCGATCGAGCTAATAACTCCCATTCCAGTAACTACGACTCTTTTCATCTTATTTTTCATCGAGCGTGCTTATGAATTTGACAACATCATCAATGGTCCTGAAGCTAGACGCCTGGCTGTCGCTGATCTGAACTTCGAATTTGTCTTCAAGCTCCATGACAAGATCTACCAAGTCTAGTGAATCTGCACCGAGGTCTTCAATAAATCTCGAATTACCACTGATTTCACCAGCTTCCACTCCCAGACTATCTGCAACGACTGAGATCACTTTTTCCTGAATTGTTGATGTTTTTTCCACTGAGCTCACCTCTCAAAGTTTAGTTTTCAGTTCTTGATTTCCTGTAGTTCTTTAAGTATTCCAAGGCCTTCGTTTTCTGTGCTTTCTACAGAGACACTCCTATCTATCTTCTTCATAAACCCACTAAGCACTTTTCCAGGCCCCACTTCAACGAACCGATCTGCGCCTAGTTCGATCATCTTTCTAATAGATTGTTCCCATTTGACAGGGCTGTAAGCCTGTTCAATTAGCAACTCTCTTATCGCGTTTGGATCTTTAGGAAAAAGCTCTCCGGTAACATTTGAGATAACAGGGATTTCCGGAGGCTTGACATCAATGCCGTTCAAGAACTCTCTCAAAACTTCTCCAACTGGACGCAAGTATCGGCTATGGAAAGGAGCACTCACTGAAAGCTCCACACATTTTTTCGCTCCCTTTTCCATTGCCTTGTTCATAGCACTTCGAACTTTTTCTGATAACCCTGAAATTACAACTTGACCTGGGCAGTTGTAATTGGCTACAATAACCTCTTCACTTGAAGAAATCTCAAGGCAGATCTCTTCGACTACTTTTTCTGGAAGACCAATTATCGCTGCCATCGTTCCATCTTCAGAAGACATCAATTGTTGCATAGCTGTCCCCCTCAACCTTACAAGACGAAGTGCGTCGGCATATCTAAGTGTGCCCGCTACGACTAGAGCAGAGAACTCACCCAGCGATAATCCGGCGCAAATGTCGGGTTTTCCCCACCTCTCAATAAGAGCATCGGAAAGGGCTATACTTAGCGAAAGAATAGCCGGTTGGGCATTATGCGTGAGCTTTAGTTCGTCTTCCTGCCCCTCGAGCATCATTGTTAACATGTCAAAACCCAGCAACTGTCCGGATAGTTCAAGAAACTCTCTAAACAAAGGACTTTCATCGCAAAAACTCTTACCCATGCCAACGTATTGGCTCCCCTGTCCGGGAAAAATCCATGCTACCATTTCTCTATGCCTCCCAGGAATCGAATTGTTTCTTCTGCCTCATCAATTATTGACTGAACTAATTGTGAAACATCAAGGATTTCTCCAATAAGCCCGCAGGATTGACCGGCCATCATGGAACCATCACTTATGTCACCATTTTCGACAGCTCTCTTGAGAGCTCCGACAGCTATTTTTTCAATTTCCTCGAATCCAGAGCCTTGCTTTTCTAGTTCTTCAATGCGTCTTGTTAGCCTGTTCCTAAATCCTCTTACAGGATGACCATTTGAATTGCCCGTAACGACGGTGTCTAGTTCATTTGATAACAGAATCCGTTCCTTGTATCTAGAATGTGCTCTACATTCAGTCGTGCAGATGAATCTTGTTCCCATCTGAACACCACTAGCTCCAAGTGCAAGAGATGCTGCTAATCCTCTTCCGTCAGCAATTCCACCTGCTGCAATAACTGGGATTCTCGTTGCTGAAACAACTGCTGGAACCAATACCATTGTTGAAACCTTTCCGATGTGGCCGCCCGCCTCCATTCCTTCGGCAATCACTGCATCGACTCCCTGTCTCTCTAGCCTTCTAGCGAGCCCGGAAGAGGCGACCACGGGAATCACTTTAGTTCCGGCCGTCTTCAATTTTTCAATAAAGCTGGATGGACTGCCTGCCCCAGTAGTTACAACGGGAACTCTTTCCCTACAGATTATCTCTATCTGTTCCTGCGCATATGGAGAAAGCAGCATTACGTTGACTCCGAAGGGCTTTGAAGTCAATTTTCTGATCTCGCGAATCTCATGAAGTAGATCCTCTGGAGAAAGATTCCCTCCGGCAATTATGCCTAGGCAACCGGCATTGGAAACTGCTGCAGCCAAATTATGTTCCGAGACCCATGCCATCCCTCCTTGAAGAATGGGGTATTTGATTCCAAGCATTTCGGTTAGCGACTGTCTTTGCTCATTCAAAGTAGATCCTCCTGGCACAAGTATGCTGGTTTAACAAAAGCAACAACATACCAGGACCTTTTGCCGTATTTTTGTCTGAATCTAGGACTGCTGGCGAGCGAACAGTTCGAAAATCAAACGGAGGTGATTTGTGAGAGACAAGGAGTTTGTAAAGGAAAGAATACCCCACAGGGAGCCCTTTCTTCTTGTCGATGGCGTGATTTCAATGACCGATTCCGAAATTCTTGCTTTCAGAGACTTGCTAGAAAACGATCCTGTTTTTGAGGGTCATTTTCCTGGTTATCCGATTTATCCAGGTGTGCTGATTCTTGAAGGTCTTGCTCAGACTGCAGGAATTCTTTTGCTGAAACCAAATGAAACACCGTTGTTTGCGGGAATAGAAAGAGCTCGTTTCAAGACCATAGTACGTCCGCCGTGCAGAATTGAGTACTCTGTCAAATTGATCGACAGTAGGATGAACGTCGCTAAGCTGGAAACATCTGCATATGTTGAAGGAAAACTGGCTGCGAAAGCTATTCTGCTTGTTTCATCAATATAATGTATTGTGGGCGTAATGCATCATAATTAAATCTACTCAAGAGATGGTTTTGGAAAGAAAAAACCCCTGTGCTATAATCAAGGCGTTAATCCTGCACAGGGGATTAAGGGGGTAAGCCGCCACTAGTCAAAGCGTGGCGGCATTTTCGTTTTAGAGCTGGAAAGAAGCCACGAATCTTACACCGTTTCTGTAAACAAAGAACGCTACGTAGTCCCCTTTCTTGATCTTTTCAGTATACTTCTCGAAATCGTTGACGCTCTCGATCGATTCTTGATTGCCATTTATGCTCAGACGAGTAATTATATCGTCCGGGCCTATTCCCAACCTGTAGATTATTCCTTCTGGATTTACTTCTCTTACTATTACGCCTCTAAATTCCTGAGGTATTCCTAGACGTTCCCTATCGCCGGGAGTTATTTCAGAAACCGATATACCGAGTGAGCTCACAAAAGCCTGTCTTGCTCCGTTGTCTTCTGTTGCTGAAGACTCGCTTTCTTGAGCAAGTGATCCTAGAACAGCAGTCAGTACGATTCTCTCTCCGAATCTGTCTATTGTAATCTTCACTTCGGAGCCTGCAGGGTAGTTCAATACTGCTGCCCTAAGCTCCGCTGAGTTTGTGATCTCTAGACTCTCAAAGCCAATAATGACGTCCTGTGGTTTTATTCCGGCCTTCTCTGCTGCTGAACCAGGAACCACATCTGTAATTAATGCTCCGCTGTCAACCTTTAGTCCGAGGGATTTTGAAACCTCCTCAGTGACCGTATCCATATAGACCCCAAGATATGCTCTTTGCACAGATCCGGTCTCGATAATTGAATCGACAAATCTGAGAGCTACGTTTATGGGAATTGCGAATCCAAGGGTGGTTCCAACTTCAGGAGCGATTATGGCAGTATTTATTCCGACAACTTGGCCATGAATATTTAGCAAAGGCCCCCCGCTGTTACCGGGATTAATCGCGGCATCTGTCTGAATTAGATTAGAATATACTCCGTTGCCATCTGGTTTTGGCAGCTGCCTTCCTACCGCACTTATCACTCCGAGAGTAACTGTGTGCTTAAGGCCAAGAGGATTCCCTATAGCAATTGCCCATTCGCCGATTCTCAGCGCGTCTGAGTCACCAAGTTCAACAGTGGGGAGATCAACTCCATCGGGATCGATCTTTATCACTGCAATGTCCAACTCCTCATCTCCGCCAATGTATTTGGCCGGGTAGGTGCTTCCATCAAGTAGAGAAACCGTGATTTTTTCCGCGTCTGAAACTACGTGCTCATTGGTGAAAATATACCCATCCTTGTTGAAGATGAAACCCGAGCCAACCCCGGTTACCTTCTGGCCGGGGATCTCTCCGAAAAATCGCCTGAAGAAATCCTCGAAACCGTAAGGATCGGTGATTGAATATTTCCTAGTGGCCTCTACATCGACTTTGACAACTGCTGGTCCTGCTGCTTGGACTACGTTGGTTATTGGGCTCTCGTAGCCTTCGTTAACCAGGGCCAGAGAAGCCACTGACAGAATTACAACAATAAGAACTGCAAGAACTTTTCTCATAAACTCTGACCTCCTTCATTATTTTGGCTACTCCGGTAAGAATTTGACTGAGCAGAGGAATTCGTTGTTCAAAAAATGAGAAGGTGATATACTGATAAAGTTATGTCTTCCAGAGGTGAGTTAATTGCAGTGGGTGTTTGTTCTAGTGGTTTTCATAAGCGCTTATTATCTGATAATTTCTGGTAAGTTTAATAGATCAACAGTTGCATTTGCTGCTGGTATTCTAATACTTTTGTCTAAAGTTATACCTGACTTCGATATGAAGGAGCTCGGCTACCTTGTTGATTTCAATACTATCAGTATTCTAATTGGAATGATGATAGTTGTTGGCACTTTGAGGACGACTGGTTTTTTCGAATTTGTTGCTGTTCACGTAGTAAGGTTCTCCAAGGGTAATGTGAGAGCTTTGCTTACATTCTTTGTGGTTACAATTGCACTCTTTTCTGCTTTTCTAGATAACGTCACAACGATTCTTCTTTTTGCACCGATAATCTTTCTTGTAGCAGATGCTTTGGAGGTTTCTCCTCGCACTTTCATCCTTGCTGGAGTTCTAGCGGCAAATATCGGTGGGACGGCAACTTTGATTGGTGATCCACCAAACATACTTATCGGCTCAGCAAGTGGGTTCGGATTCATGGACTTCATAAGAATTGATGGGCCGATTACACTATTTGCGTTGATAATTGCGCTAATCTACCTTGATCGACATGTTTTCAAAGATTACAGAGAAATGGGAGAAAAGCTGCAGCGTCTAGCCAACATGGATCCTAAGAAAGCGATAGTTTCAATGTCAGCCTTCTACAAGTCATTAGCTGTGTTCTTCGCTACAATTGTGGGCTTTCTTCTCCATGGTCTAATCGGAGTGGAACCTTCTCTTATTGCTCTTGCTGGTGCGGCAGCGGCTATGATTCTTAACGGAAAGAGCTTTTCGCATCTTTCCGAAGATATAGAATGGGATACGATATTTTTCTTCATGGGCCTGTTTGTTCTTGCATTTGCACTCCAGGAGGTCGGCATCACCTCTGTTATTTCCGACTTGCTTGGCTCTCTCTCCGGCAACAAAATACTGTTGTTCTTGACGCTTTACTGGTTGTCGGCAATAATGAGCGGCTTTATAGGAGCGGTTCCTGCGGTAACTTTCATGATACCAGTGATTCAGGGGATGACAACTAAGTTCGGCGTTCCGGCAGATATTTGGTGGGTGATCTCCATTTCGGCCTGTCTGGGTGGCAGTTTTTCAATAGCCGGTGCCGCAGCTAACATGGTTGGAGTGGGTCTAATAGAAAAGCATTCAAAGGAAAGACTCACATATGGGGATTTTCTTAGGTTCTCAATGCCTGTCACTCTTATTACGCTTGTGGCCGGTACCCTTTATATCCTTTTCAGGTTTTCTATCTAGGATCTCTTTGCGTACCAGAATTTCCTTCTGTCTGTTTCTTCCACCTGTCGACCGTTCAGTTAAGACTGGATCACCCTTCTCTGAAGCCATTTCGGTGAAGTACATTGCTGTGGAGATGGTTCCCGGTGTCGGTGTGAACAACTGCACCTGCTCGGGGTTATAGTGCATTTCTCTCTTGACAAACCTCTTCAGTTCAATCATGTCTTCCTTTGTGCATCCCGGGTGAGCCGCTATGAAGTAGCCTATAATGTGGCACTTCCCGTTAGAAAGGAGCCTAACCTCTTTGAGAAAATCTAAGAGAACATCTTTAGAGGGTTTGCCCATGTATTCAAGGACTTTCTGCACTGTGTGCTCGGGCGCAATTTTCAACTGACCAGAAACGTGGTTTTTCAAAAGTTGTTTGAGAAAATCCCTTCCGGATCTTTTATCTTTTAGAATGAGGTCATATCTGATTCCAGATGATACGAAAACATGTTTCACACCGGGGATTTTCCCTATTTTTCTAAGTAGATTAAGGTATCTTGAATGATCTGGTTTTAGAGAATCACACACCTCTGGAAAGAGGCATCTCTTTTTTGCACATGCACCGACTTTTTCCTTTATAGAACATTCGTAGCCGTACATGTTCGCAGTAGGTCCACCCACGTCAGTAACAGTTCCCCTGAATCCGACGTCTCTGGTGAATGAAGATATTTCTTGAATTATCGAATCTTCACTCCTGGAAACAACGGTTCTACCTTGATGAAAAGCGATCGCACAGAAGTTGCATTGTCCATAACAACCCCTATGACTTGTCACAGAATAACGTACAGTCTCTAATGCTTTCACCCTTCCCCTTGAAAGCGAAACTGGATGAACTCTTCTGGTAAACGGCAAGGAATAGTAAGCATCTAATTCTTCTGACGTAACTTTGGGTGGCTTGTTCTGGACTACATATCGATTGTCTTGAAGCTGGAACAACTGGTGTCCCCTTACCGGGTCTGTCTCTTCATGCATTACTTTTGTCATTTCAAAGTATTTCTTCTTGTCTAGAGATACTTCTTCATGAGATGGCAATTCAATTCCTGCGGGTTTAGAGCTGGACCAAAAAACCGTTCCTTCAACATCTGTGGGGACTTCTCTTACTTTCGAGATCTTGGTTGCGATTTCCAGAATTGGCTTTTCACCCATTCCATATACCAGCAAGTCTGCTTTGGAATCAAGCAAGATCGATTTTCTTATTCTGTTGCTCCACCAGTCAAAATGAGAAAACCTTCTAAGACTGGCCTCTATTCCACCGAGAACTATACGAGTTTCTTTGAAGACCTGCCGAATCAAATTTGAGTAAACAATCGTTGCCCGATCCGGCCTCTTTCCACCAAAACCTCCAGGAGTGTAATCGTCGCTCCTTCTTCTCTTTCCAGTCGATGTATAATTTGCAACCATTGAATCAACGTTACCAGAGGTGACACCGAAGAACAGAGCAGGTTTACCCAACACTGAGATGTCTTCGTTTGTTCGCCAGTCGGGCTGCGAAATGACACCTACTTTCCAGCCTTGTGATTCCAGCACTCTCGCAATCATCGCCGTTCCAAAAGAAGGATGGTCAACAAATGCATCGCCCGTTATTAGAATGATGTCGAGACATTCCCATCCCCTCTCGACCATATCGCTCCTAGTCATCGGAATATTCATTAGACACTCCAAAAAAACGCGGGAAGCGAAAACGTAAGCCGGATCCTGTTCTCGTGACCATCTATCTCGGAGTTATGTTACCATAACCCTCAAGCATCCTACCCGAAAGGGAATCGGTGGGCATCCTCAGACCCTTTCTGCTTGGACTTGCTCCAGACGGGGGTTACCTAGCCTGCCGGTCACCCGACAGCCGGTGAGCTCTTACCTCACCTTTCCATCCTTGCCCGAAGGCGGTCTAATTTTCTATGGCCCTTTCCGGAGATCACTCTCCCTGGGTGTTACCCAGCGCCCCTGCCCATGGAGTCCGGACTTTCCTCGGATTTTCCGCGGTCACTCTTTTCGCTTCCCGATCTATAAAATAGAGCCTTGCTTCCCTGGTATCTACCTTCAATTATCATCTTTCTTTCTAACATATTCAATAGCTTGATTTTTGACATTCCCCAATTTCCAAACATTGTTCCTTCGTTAGGAGGGTCTGAGACAAGTCTATGTACAATGACTCTCCAGTCTAGATGCTCCAGAAATACCACTACTCTTTCCAGAAATTCATCTACACTTCCTATCTTAACTTCACCTGCTTCATACATTCTTGCAAGTTCAGTGCCTTTGACTACGTATAGAGAATGGAGTTTGACGCCATCTATACCGAGTACAGAGATCAGTCTTGCGGCCTCCGCAACATCCTCTTCAGTATCCCAGGGAAGATTCGATATCATATGTACAACCAAATTTATTCTTCTTTTCTTGATTCTCAGTACCGAATCGATAAAATGCGACAGAGTGTGACCTCTGTTAATGGTTTTGATAGTGTTGGGATTGATACTCTGAAGACCGAGTTCAAGAATCACATCAACGTCAGAAGTGAATTCTTCAAGTAGATCTAGAACCTCATCAGAGACAAGATCGGGTCTGGTAGAGATGTCGAGGATGACAACGTCATCAACAATAACCTCTCTGTAAAGCTGTCGTAGTTTCTTTACGGGTGCGAAGGTATTTGAGTTGGCCTGGAAATATGCCATGAATTTCCTAATACCCTTTTTTCGAAGGAATTCCATCCTACTTTCGAGCTGCTCTCTTAACGAGAGAGTCGAGTCTACTGTGAAACCACTTCCCGAGGAATCACAGTATATGCATCCACCTTTTCCATTTACTTTGTGGGGACATGAGAAGCCTGCATCAAGGGGAACTCTATGAACGGGTTCTCCATATCGTGATTTCAAATGAGTCTTGAGGTCATTGTATGGTTTAAGACTCAACTGATCTCACCAGACTCTTCTCATACTCTTTGAAGGCTCTTACCGCAGAGTCTACTTCCTCACTATTGTCCCCAAGAAAAATGTAAAGCCATCTACCGGAAAACCACGACTTCATGAAGCTCTCGCCGACTTCACCGGAGAATTCTCCGTAGATCCATGGAATCGCGCTTATGACTGATCTGATTTCATTTGAAATTTCCCTAACAAAGTCATACCAGAAACCTGTGGCTCTTGAAGCATTCTCAAATTTTGCTACGTAAACATTGAATTCCTTTGTGCCTTTAGCGAACTCTTTATGGAGAAGCAGAGTATCTTCATTTAGTTCTATCCCTAAGATCATGCCGCCAACACTAACCGAAGTAGAGATATCCATATAGTCGCTTAGCGCAAACCCCGCAAACTTTCCGGGTACGAGTTCTGATTTCGAGGCACTACAGGAGGAAAACAAGGTCGTAATTAGAACCACTATTACAATTATGCTGAAGTTTCGTATTTTCATCTCTTCACCTCTAATTCTATTAGTTTTTCAAAAAGACGAGCTTCTAGGAAGAGCTCAGGCCATCCCTCTTTACCAAGGCTTTCAAGATGATCCGAAAAGAGACTGTTGTCTCTTGGGTCTCTGAGCTCTTCGTCGATTTCGAGTAAAGGGACCAAAACGAATTTCCTTCTTATTATATCTTTGTGGGGTATAGAAAGCTTTTCAGTTGTCAGAATCATTTCTCCAAAGAGCAGAATGTCGATGTCGATTTCTCGCGGACCCCACCTGAACCTTTCAACTCTTCCAATAGACTTCTCGATTACCTTGATCTCTTCAAGCAAGAAGTGTGGATCACCTTTGAATTCGAATTTCCCCACACAGTTCAAGAATTCATTTTGCTCGATATTGCCTAATGGTTCTGTCAAGTATAGCGATGATACTGATTGCAGCGTGATTTCCCTTTCTATTAGCATTGTAAAGGCTTTAATAATGAGATTCAGTCTTTCTCCCATGTTACTCCCAAAGCCTAAGAATAGATCCTTAGTCATTTAATCTTCTCCTTAATGACCACGCTTTCTCTTTCAGCCTCTGAACAGCGTCAGGAGAAAAGCCCTCCTTCCACCAGTATGGAAGGATCGAGTTGTCCAAAAGGAGTGGGTCGATATCCTCGTCGAATACGCCGCCACGGGTTAGTTCTTTCCACTGCACCGTTCCAGGAATGGGTGTGAATTCGTTGAGACTGGGGCTAATTCTTAGTTCTTCGCAGATTCTAAGAGAAGCCAGAACGTCTTCTTCGCTCTGGCCTGGAAGGTTAACCATAATATAGGCGCTGATCTCTCGAGAAGTGAATCCCGCTGATGAAAGATTCTCAATCGCTACGAATATATCGTCTAGATTGACTTTTCCGCCTGTGGAATTTTGCATAACCGGATCGGAAGTCTCTAAACCGATTCTTATCGTCTTGAAATTGTTCATGTACATGAGATCGGCGGTTTCTCTATCGATAAATCTGGCGTGAACGCCGTTTGGCAGATGAAATCTCGCCTTGATTCGAAGACGCTCGAACTCCTCCATCAGTCTCTTGAAACCACTACCTACAAGAATTGCATCGTCAAAGAAGACGATATCTGAGAGCCCCTTTGATGCAGTAAGATGCTTGACGAACCTGGCACTCTTTACCGGGTCTCTTCTCACGAAGCTGTTCCAGAGGAGGCTGCTGGCACAATATGTGCATTTGAACGGACAGCCAAGGCTCGAAATCAACACGGCATATCTTGCAGATTTATAAACCGAATAGTCTGGATCGAGGTCGTCGAACCAGTCAAAATCGAGTGTTTCATTGATTCCCAGGAAACCAAGAGCCATTTTGAGTGGTTCCGTTCCGGTTCCGGGGCAAACCTTGTCTGCTCCGGAATACCGCCGGGCGTGTTCGGGAAGGAGTGTTGCATAAACTCCTCCAAGTATCACTGGAACAGAGGGCATTTCGTCCTTAATAATCCTAATAGTATCGTGTACTCCATAATGCCAGTAAGTCATCATTGAAGTGACAAAGACACAATCAACGTTCTTTACTTGTCTTATTTTCTTTCTCAATACTTCCTCGGGAAATCCGAACCTCTTGAATCTCCTGGGTATCGAGGCAATAGACTGGGGTTTTGGTATCTCGCTTTCAAGGAATTTCCCCGTTCCGTAATATTTCTCTCCGAATTTCGGAGAAAAGGTGATCAATTCATCATCATATCTATCGAGACAATCTATTAGAATTGATTGGATCCCGATATGCTTCAGGAGTGAAGAAATGTACAGCAGACCTAATGGTTTTAGCCAATAGTCATAGGCCGACACATCTTCTATCCACGGGTTAACAAGTAGTATCTTCTTCAAATGGTTTCACTCTGTTATAGTAGAAACTTAAGCCTTTGAGTGTGAGATTCGGATCAGCGATTTCTATCAAACCTCCCTCAATTAAGAAGAGATCGATATTCCCGCCTGTACCCACAACTGTTGGCTTTTCTTCGAATTTCTCGATAATATTGTCAATAATCCCTTGAATTGCGAAGTATGTTCCGTTTACAATACCGATTCTCAAGTTGTCTTCTGTATTAGTTCCAAAGTAGTGGTCTTCGAAGAAGAGCTCCACTTCCGGTAGTTTTGCGGTATGCGAGAAAAGTGCGGACATTGCTGTCCCAGGCCCCGGAAGGATTGCTCCTCCCACAAAATTACCGTCTTTTACGATGTCTATGGTAATTGCTGTCCCCGCATCGACAACTATCACATTGTTTCCATAGCATTCCTTTGCCCCTAAGACATCGGCAAGTCGGTCAGCCCCAATCTCGGCTGGGTTATCCGTATTCAGCCCTAAAGGGAAAAATCTATCCGGCCTCAAGAAGACTGCAGGTTTCGGAAGATACTTTCTTGTGAAGTAGTTAATTGTTCTGTTCAACCTAGGAACAACACTTGCAACACACAGGCCATCTATTTCTCCGACAGAGTAACCCTTAATCCTAAGAAGCCCATCAAGGATAACAAAGAGTTCATCTTCAGTCTCTATTCTTGATGAGGGGAGTCTCCAGACTTCCTCAATGCTCTTCTCGCCGGTAAGTCCTAGAACCGTTGTTGTATTACCAATGTCAGCAAGTAAAACCATGTTATGACCTCCTAAGTAGATAGTATCATCAGTCTTCAACTCTTGCTACTTGTGGAGGCTTCAAGAAGCGCTTGTTCTTTCACAGTTTCTTAATAATTCTCTCCACTTGATAGGCAGATGATGTGATGATATAATCTTTCTGCCAGCGCAGGCTGGAGACTGAAAGTGGGAGCGACTCGCTAGCTCAGCAGGTAGAGCACCTGACTTTTAATCAGGGGGTCGCGGGTTCGAATCCCGCGCGAGTCACCAGCGAGAGTGGCGAAATTGGCAGACGCGCTGGACTTAGGATCCAGTGGGGAGACCTGTGAGGGTTCAAGTCCCTCCTCTCGCACCAGAGAGACTAGTTTTCATTTGCGGATGTAGCTCAGTGGTAGAGCACCTGCTTGCCAAGCAGGGGGTCGCGGGTTCGAACCCCGTCTTCCGCTCCAGAAAGACGCCGTTCGGCGTCTTTATTTTTTGAGCGCACTTGTTGCCTCTACAGGAAGCAAGAGAACACATTTGACTCTTGCCCAGAGTTTCTATAACGATTGTCTTTCGTTTTTTGAGAGCAGTTTCATTTTGAGAGTGAGCAGCCACTGTTTTCTCTTTAGTGAGCTTCGTATATTCTACTCCCATTCTATTGTTGCAGGCGGCTTGTCTGTTATGTCGAAGACAACCCTTCCGACTTCCCTTACTCCTGAGGTTATTCGCGAAGAGGCTTCTCTGAGGATCTCATGAGGCAGTTCGTGCCAAGACGCAGTCATACCTTCTGAGCTATTCACCGCTCTCAGTGCTACAACATAACCGTATGACCGCTTGTCGCCTTTAACACCAACACTGAAGACGGGAAGCAGAACAGCGAATGATTGCCAGATCTTTTCTGATTCACCTGATTTCCTGAGAACATCCATGAATATCGAATCAACTTCCTTCAGGATTCTCGCTTTCTCAGAATCAACCTCGCCTATTATTCTCACGCCTAGACCTGGACCGGGGAATGGCTGCCTGGTCAGTAAAGACGGTTCAATTCCTAGAGAATATCCTAAATTTCTGACCTCGTCTTTGAAAAGCTCTCTTATAGGTTCCAGAAGCTTCAGATTCATCTTGTCAGGAAGGCCACCAACGTTGTGATGGCTCTTGATCTTTGCGGAGTTTTTCGAAGCGGCTCCTGATTCTATTACGTCGGAATAGATTGTACCCTGAAGAAGAAAGCTCGCATTCAGTTTGTTTGCTTCTCTTTCGAAGACTTTTATGAATGTTTTTCCAATGATCTTTCTCTTTTCTTCGGGATTGTCAATTCCCTTTAACTCTCGAAAAAACTCTTCCGAAGCATCAACGTTTATCAGTTTTATACCAAGGCTTCTAAGAGCTTCACAGACTTCTATATCTTCATTCTTTCTCATAAGTCCATGATTTACAAAAATCCCAGTAAACGCATCACCCACTGCCTTAGAGGTCAAGACCGCTGCAACGGTTGAATCGACGCCGCCAGAAAGGCCTCCAACTACTTTCGAGCTGCCAACGATCCTCTTGATCTCTTCAACTTTGCGCTCAGCAAAAGCGCTAAGTTTCCAGTTTCGAGAGGCATTACAGACATTAAATACGAAATCTTCGATTAGATTTGTTCCAAACTGAGTGTGATTAACCTCTGGATGAAACTGAAAAGCGATGTCTCTTCCGTTGGAGAAACCTGCAGTTATGCCGTTCTTGCTTCTAGCTATTACCTTACATTCAGCTGGAAGCGACGTAACCTCGTCTCCATGACTCATCCACGTTACTATTTCTTCTGGTATGTCACGAAAACGTTCGTTGTCCATAGACACAGTTGTAAGTCCGTACTCGCCAAGTGCACCGCTTCGGACTTCGCCTCCAAGCTTTTTCGCAAGGAGATGCATCCCGTAGCAAATGCCCATTATTGGAACTGGAAAACCTTCTAGTTGTTTAGGAAAACCGAGCGCGCCTTCCTCGTAGACACTCTGAGGTCCCCCTGAAAGAACTACTCCCTTAATTTCGCTTTCGACTTTGAATTCCTCTGGACTTGCAACTGTACAAAAGACGCCCATCTCCCGAATCCTTCTTGCAAGAAGAAGTGTGTACTGCGATCCGTAGTCTATAACAGCTATTCTATCCATACGGCCTCCCAAAAAAGAGCCAAATAAATCCTAAAGTAGTTCCAGCAGAAAAGGTTCAGCATATTTACCATGAACCATCGACTAGATCAGGAAAATCAGCCGAATAGTTCTCTTGAGGAATCTCAAGGCAAACGCGACACGTCTGGCGACGCAGGCATTATCACCATCGGCCAAGCAGGCCGACACTCCAGTTCCTGCTGAAGCTAAAAGATTCAATCTTATTGGTAAGGTTAGTGCCAATCCCTGCTGTTATCAGCATATCTCCAACCCTTACTTCCATGCCTCCGCCAACAATGAAATCTATGTTACTTAAAAGATCAGCGTTCATAGATACTCCAGCACGAGCAGAAAAGAGATTGTTGTATGTATACTGAGTCGAAAGACCCAGATATTTTATTGCCATCCCCTCTCTTGTGCCTAATTCAAGTCCAATCATAAAAGGGTCAGGAACAAATCTTATCCCAGCGAGCAGATCGACTGAACTTACGGAGGAACCACTGTTCCACAAATCGCTGCTGAAGGAAACTATGTATTCAATCAGTTCATATGCCTTACCTGTGATACCTCCCCTGACTGAGACACCGTAGGTTGTTGCCGTGGCGGTCGTCATGTTTAATTCAAAATCCGCCCCGTAAGCCGTAAAGGGGCCAAGCGCACCCGATATTGTGTAGCTAAGTGATCTAACATTCGATGCATTTTCAGTGTCCATGTAGTATTGAAGCATCCCTGCCATTCCATCATCTGAATCCTCAAAGAGATGCAGGTAGAGAGCACGTTGATTTGAAGAGGGAGAGGCAACCGTAGTCAGTTCAACGAAGTGCGTTGAGAAAGCTGAATTAGTTATCCCATACAAATCAGAAGGACTGCCAAATCCCGAATCATACTCTACTGCAAGGATACCATTTCCACCCGTTTGAAGCTGGAAGGGATTCATTGCCACAGTAACAACACAAAAAAACACAACGATCAGAATCAGGAGCTTCTTCATCTTATCACCCCATACGTTCTTCAGAAGTCTTAAGGTTCTCTGTTTGAATTAGGCCAGTCTCAATACAATGTTCTTTGAATTCGGCCAGTCTATCGTCAAGTATAGCTTGTCGGATCCTTTTCACAAACTGCATAAGAAAACTAATATTGTGATAGCTTAACAGGATCTTTCCAAGAATCTCATCCCTTATGAAAAGATGGTGTATGTATGCTCGGCTGTATGTCGAGCAAACCTTGCAACTGCAATCGGGATCAACGGGTCTCTTGTCTTCCTTGTTTGTTGAGGACTTAAGATTGATTCTTCCATTCAATGTCAAAGCCGCTCCATGCCTTCCTAACCTGGTCGGAAGAACACAGTCGAACATATCTATGCCGTTTTCAACGGCGGCCATTATGAGTTCTGGAGAACCTATCCCCATCAAATACCTTGGTCTTTCCTCAGGTAATAAATCTACAGATCCCGACAAAATTCTTTCCGTCGTTTGGAAATCCTCTCCAACGCTCAGTCCGCCAAGAGCGAAACCTTCAAAGTCAAGTGAAGTAATTCTAGCCGCACTTTCTTCCCTCAGGTCACCAAAAAAGCCCCCTTGGACTATACCAAAGAGAGACTGCATACTTTGCCCTTTGTGAGAAAGCAGAAATCTCTCCGCCCAAATCGTAGTTCTCTTTACTGACTGTCTTACATAGTCTTTGTTTGCGCTTGGTTCAACACACTCATCGAAGGCCATGGCAATATCCGATCCAATTGCCTCCTGAATCTCTGAAGAAAGCTCAGGAGTAAAGAAGAGTGCTCTACCATCAAGAGGCGACCGAAACTTTACCCCATCGTCGGTAATCTTTTTTTCTTTTAGAGAGAAGACCTGGAATCCACCGCTGTCAGTCAGAATCGAATGTTTCCACGACATGAATTTATGAAGCCCACCAAAGTTCCTGAGAACATTCAGCCCGGGACGTAAGAAAAGGTGAAACGCGTTTCCAAGTATGATCCTCGCGTCAAGCTCCTCCAACTGATCTTGCCATAATCCCTTAACTGTTCCGTTTGTGCCAACAGGCATAAAAACCGGAGTTTCGAATTCACCGTGAGGCGTGACGATTACCCCGGTTCTAGCTTTTGATTCCGTACTCTTTGCCTTGAGTTTCAGTTCAACCATTACGTTTCCCGATTATCTCAATTATCTTGTTGTATGAGGAATCAATCTGTTTTTCAAGTTGTTTCATCTCTTCGTTTATCCATGCACCGTAATCAGGGTCCTTTAGGGATTTCATATTAATCATGACATTTGCCTTGGCGATTCTATGAACTGCAAGAAGAAGATGGGCAGCACTCTCCGCATCTGAAAGAACACTGGAGTTGCCCCATTTCGCGAGACGTTCAACATTTACGATAATGTTTTTACATCTCCTGGCAAGGTCAAAAGGGACCTCGATAGCTGTCTTTAAGGCTTGCTGAATTTTCATCTCTCTTGCATTCTTTTCATCATCGGTAGCCTTTGGTAACTTATACGCAGATAACACCTGATCAAAAGCCTGAATATCTCGGTTCATCAAGTCACACAGATAATTGCTTTCCGATTCGAATACCTCTAAACAAGATTCCATGTGACCTTCTACGTCTTCATAACCCTTTTTTCCAATAGTGAGATTTGCAACCATGGAGCCAAGAGAGGCTGCGAGCGCTGCCACAACTGCTCCGACTGCTCCCCCACCAGGAGTTGCGGATTTTTCAGCGACTTTCTTCAAGAAGTCCTTTAACGATAATGTGCAGAAATCCATCTCAATAACCCCCCCAATTCTCTTTTGATCCTTCTGACACAATATTGATCCCTGAACTAGTACCAATCCTGCTTGCTCCGGCAGAAATCATTGCGAGAGCTTCCTCTCTCGATTTAACCCCTCCGGAAGCCTTAACTTTGCAAGCGTCTCCCACGACGAATTTCATTAACGATACATCATCTACCGTTGCCCCTCCGCCGGAGAAACCGGTCGAGGTCTTCACAAAGGCGGCACCTGCTTCTCTCGAAATAACGCAAGCAACGATCTTTTCTTCTTCTGTGAGGAGCGATGTTTCAATAATTACCTTAACAGTCTTTCCACAAGCCGATTCTACCACTTTAGCTATGTCATCAAATACGCTTTCGTACTCTCCAGATTTCAGCAAACCAACATTAATTACCATATCGAATTCGTCCGCCCCATTGTCACATGCCCAGGATGTCTCAAATCCCTTCACTTCTCTTGACATCTGGCCTAACGGAAACCCTATAACCACAGTTTTTCTTATTGTACTACCGCTGAGAGACCTGTTAACCAGAGGAAGATACCCAGTGTTCACACAAACACTCCAGAACTCAAACCTAATTGCCTCTTCACACAATTTCTCCACCATCTTTGGAGTGGCATCTGCTTTCAAGAGTGTATGATCAATGAATTTGGCAATATTAAGGTTCTCCGGTAATTCTCTCTTGATAGGAGAATACTCCTCTTTGTACCTTCTAACTTCTCTTTCGATTATCGCCTTAAGCATGGCATCACCTCTCTATACCAGAATATTCTCTAGACTACAGACCTAAATCAACAGATATTTCTTGCATTGCTTTCAGAGAAAGAGAAAGGAAATCTTCGAGAGACATTCCAAATTCCGAACAACTGGCCATTTGCTCTCTGCTGGCACCTCTTGCAAATGACTTTTCTTTGAACCTGTTTTTTAGAAAATCCACATCAATGTCGGAGAGTTTGCTACCCTTTCTAATGAGAACTGCGGCCACTATGAATCCTGTAACCGGATCGGCAGCATATATTGCTTTCTCGATTAGCTTGACCCGATCTTTCTTTTCACAGTGAGCAAGAATCGCATCGTTGACCTCATCGGGCAAGTCTTCGTTTTGAAGCATTGAAACAGTCTTAAGACCATGTTGATCGAAGTTGTCTTTAGTGAATTCGTAATCAAGATCGTGGAGAAGACCTGCCATTGCCCAAACATCTTCATTCTCGCCGAGTCGTTCTGCGAGGGCTCTCATTACCGCCTCGGTGGCCAGCACGTGCTTAATAAGATTCTTAGATTGTATGTTGTTCATTATTAACTGCATTGCGTGATCTCTTGAAATCATTTTTCTGCCACCTCCGCTTTAAATGTTCTTCCTGCTGCAAAACTATAGAATGTACCGCTTCCTATTATAACGTGATCAAGCATTTTGATTCCTAGCGTCTCTCCGGCTTCCCTTATCTTTGAAGTAACACCTTCATCTTCTTTGCTAGGAGATGGATCACCGGAAGGGTGGTTATGAACCAGGATTATTGCAGCGGCCATCCTGCTTATTGCAGGTTTGTAGACCTCTCGCGGATGAAGAAGTGAGGAATCCAGTAATCCCACACTAACCGTATTCAATCCTCTGTAGTTGAGTTTGCTGTCTAGGGAAATTACTCTTACGGTTTCTCTATCCATAAAGGCCATATCATGGCAAAGATGGTAGACACCTTCAGGTTCATCCAGCCGAACTTTCGTTTTCTCAGTCATTTCTCTGAAGATCCTCTGTCCCAGCTCAAGAGCGGCCTTCAAGCAAACTGCCTTTGCTTTTCCAAGGCCTTTTGTATTCAGTAGTTCGTTAACTTCTGCAGAAAGAAGAGCCGTTAGAGAGCCATAGTAGCCAAGAAGTTCTTCACTAAGCTGAAGTACATCTTTTCCTTTGATTCCTGTTCTAAGAAGAATCGCGATTAATTCGCTGTTCGACAGCGCGCCAGCGCCCTTATCCAGCAGTTTCTCTCTAGGCATTATCTGGCCTTCCAATTCAGATTACCCCCCGCGCGTGTAGCTCATGCCACAATCTTCCTATTGGAAGTCCCATCACATTATAGAAGTCACCTGCTATGCTCTTCACGAAAAGAGCACCATAATCCTGAATTCCATAAGCTCCAGCCTTGTCAAGTGATAGACCGCTTTCAGCATATTCTTTGAGGACTTCCGATGGAACCTCTCTAAATGTTACGTCAGTTTTCTCCACAAAGCTGAATTCGCTTTCTTCGTACATTACGGAAACTGAGGTGAAGACAGAATGAGTCCTACCCGAGAGGACAAGCAGCATTTCATAGGCTTCTTCCACTGAAGATGGTTTTCCAAGAACAAGTCCATCAAGAACGACTACCGTGTCTGCTGCAATTACAGTGGAAAAAGGATTTCTAAGCATGACATTTTTGGCCTTCAAGTGAGAAAGTTCGCACAATTCCTTTTCGCAGAATCTTTCTGAAAGATTCTCCTCTACTCCCTTTGGAGGTATGACTTCAAAAGAGACCCTCAGTAGATGCAGAAGCTCCCTTCTTCTTGGAGAAGAGGAACCGAGTATTAGTCTTGCCAAAGTGAATCACCCATCCTTCTTATGACTTCAAATGCTACATAAGCATTAATTGAAGCGGAAATCGATCCAAGTACCAACATATAGGGGTAAAGAAAGATGATCTCTATATTCTTAATAATAAGCGAAGAAGCTACCATTAGCTGTGAGAAATTACTAATCGCTGCGCCTGCTACACTTATTCCAAATAGACCAAACTTTCCGGTTTTGTTCATAAGCCACATGGTTGCTGCGGACGAAACTGCGCCTGCAACTCCCATTAGAAAACCTGGAGTAGCGAGTCTGCCTGCCAGCAAACTTCCGATGATACTCTTGCCTATTGAAAGAGTCAGGATGTCGCCGAAAGGCAAGCCGGCCAGCGCTATGATTAAGACAAGATTGGAAAAGCCCCATCTTCCTCCCGGGATTGGAAGTGGAAACGGTATTAGGCTTTCCAGAAGATAAAGAACAGACCCTATCGCCATTAACATCGATAGTGTAGTAACTCTCTTTGCTTCCATCATTTCTCCACAGTCACTCGTTTAACCAGAGTTTTGAGACAAAATCATTGACTCGATTTCTTTTTTGATCCCAATTCTTCACGAAATTTCTCGCCTGCTGTTTGTGGTTCACTTGACGAATGTTTGTGGTTCACTTGATTTTCCTAAGTCCCTATTGAGTTATCGCGTCAACTTCAGACCGATCCGAGACTATCTTTATCAAAGTTCTGTTTGGTACACATACAATTGGGATATTGGGCATGTTTACTGCTCCTTGGGCAACACAAAGCTTCTCTGGACAGTCTGAATCGATCACGGAAATCTTTCCTCCCTGGACTTTAACAACCATTCCTACATCAAGAAAAATCTCAGAATCTGAGCTCAGATCTATAGTTCTTACCAGTCTTCCATTGCAGTACACTTCTGCGAAAGAAGAGCCATTTCCACGCGGAAATGCAAAAAGGATCACCAGAGCAAACGCTACGATTACAATCAAGACGTCATTTCTCGTGGTAAATTTCATTTCTCCTGATACACTTCAAAACCTGGAGACCTAAAGATACTCATATCTTCCATTACAAGTAATACAAGGGCTCCAAATCTAGGCAGGAAAGTAACACCTGGTTCCATTCCTATAACAAAAGCGGCCGTTGCATAGGCATCTGCGAGCATGGTGCTCTTTCCTATTACAGTTGCACTTATAACTCCGCTACGGGAAGGGAACCCCGTTTCGGGGTCAAAAATGTGGTGGTAACGTACATTGTTCTCAATAAAAAATCGCTCATAATCTCCAGAAGTAGCTACAGCACCGTCGTAAAGGTAGATGTATTCAAGAACATCTTGAACACTTTCTCCTCTAGGATTTCTCACTCCAACTATCCATGGTCTATTCCCATACTTGGGACCGATTACCCCAATGTCACCCCCGGCATCGATGAAACCTGTTGCTTCCGGATCAAGCGATTTGATCTTTGCAATTGCCATATCGACTGCATAACCTTTTGCTATCCCTCCAAGATCAATCATCGCTCCATCAACCAGAGAAACGTATCCCAGCTCTTCATCGTAGGTAACTCTTGAAAAACCCGTTGAGCCCAAAGCATCTTCGATCTCCTTATCGCTGGGAATCCTTTTTTTAGAAGATGCATCATCGAATCCCCACAGTCTTGTTAGAGAATAGAGGGTCGGATCGAATGCACCGGACGTGTTCCGAGCTATTTCCAGTGCTGACCTAATTAGAAAACTTGTTTCCTTATCTATGTCATGAAGCTCTCCGGTTCTGTTCAGCTCAGCGATTACGCCATTGTTTCTGCTCCCAAATTTGTCATCTATCCTCTTGATCTCGGTCATAGCAGCCTCTGCGAGTGTAACTGGGGACATTGTGGAAGAGGAGACTCTTATTGTCACATAAGTTCCCAGATGATACTCGGTTTTGTCATAGTACTCCAATGGCTTCTGTCGAAAGAAAACAATTGTCAGCAAAATTATTGCGGAAACAAAGAGGAGTCCATACAGGAAAATTCGGTTTCTCAGAAGACTATTGGGATTTCTTTTTGGCAATTGTTGCACCTTCCTTTTTCATCTATGCCAACCACAGAACTTCGCATACCTCTTCTCTCGACCAGGAGGTTTCCGCAATACGGACATGTTGTGTCCGATAGACCTGGAAGATCGATATTCCCAACATAAACGTATCGCAAGTACTCCTTTGCTACTTCGGCAAGTTGTATTAGAGAATCAGGCGAAGTTGGGGGTATTGTGCTCTTGTAGTTAGGAAAGTATCTGTTAATATGAAGTGGGATATCCTTAGACAGCCCTGAGATCCATTTAGCTTCCTCCCTCATTTCTTCAGGCGAATCGTTCTTGCCGGGAATAATGAGCGTAGTCAACTCAATGTGCGTTCCCGCTTTCCTGGCTGTCTCTATTGATCGAAGAACAACTCGTTTTTCTGTGCCGATGTCTTTCACGTAAAACTCGTCATTCCAACCCTTAAGATCGATGTTCATACCTCTTACCGACTGCGAAAGAAGATCCATGGGTTCCTCGTCAATCACTCCGTTTGTAACAAGTATGCTATATATACCTTCTTTGGCTGCTGCTCGAGAGGTATCAAGTATGAATTCGAAAGAGACAATCGGCTCGTTATAAGTGAAAGCTATACCTCGCGATTCTCTCTCCAGAGCAATTTGAATAAGCTGCTGGGGCATAACACGCATTACCGTCTTTGGGCGTTGCTTCGAAATCTCCCAGTTCTGACAGAAGTTGCATCTCAAATTACAGCCCCATGAACCAACTGAAAGTATCTTCTCGCCAGGGAAAAGATGATAGAGAGGCTTCTTTTCAATCGGATCTATAGCAATTGAAGTGAGCTGACCGTAATTAAGAGAATATAGCATTCCGTCAACATTCTTTCTTACGCCACAAAAGCCAACCTGATCGGGCTTGATTATACAATGCAAGGGGCAAAGAAGACACTGCAGTACCTTTTCCTCGCCATACTCATCAAAGTAAACGGCCGGTTTCATGAATTCACCTCTTACCGGTTTCAGCGATACCTTTCAACTGAAAACCTGAAAATACTGTAATCTTCCGATTCCCTTATGCCGGCTTTCCGTAAGGCTATCGATAGCTGCTTTTGAATCGTGTCTACACCTTCAAGATCGGGAAGCAGGACTCCTTTTCTGTAACCCAGAGAAACAATGACGCCATATTTCTTAGGATCAAGTCCAGAAAGTGTGGTTCTTTCTGGAGGGCTAAGAATATCGACGGAAACATCTATGTCAGCTAGTTCGCTCGCCTCTACAGGAGGGAATCGAGGGTCTTTTGTAGATGCGGAGATAGCATTCTGGATTATTTCAAGAGCAACATTTTCCTGCAAAGGGTATATCGTTCCTATGCAACCTCTAAGCGAGCCGTTTGATGTATGGAGAGAAACGAAACAACCTGCTCTCCTAGACAGGAACTCTTCAGAAACCCAGTCAGGGGTTCCAATTAAAACACCATGGCGAATAAACTCCTCCATAGCGCATCTTGCAATCCTTACCGGCTCAGAATAATACAACTTAACGCCTCAATCGAAGAAGATCTGGGACAGTTTGTAATACTCAAAGGGAACTAACTTCTTTGTAGCTATTCCATATTCAAGGGGAATAGAGATGATATCATTGCCTTTAAGTGCAACCATTCTGCCAAAATCGCCTTTCATGACAAGCTCCATTGCGTGAACTCCGTATCTTGTGCCCAGAATTCTGTCAAATGCCGTGGGGGTTCCACCTCTCAGAAGGTGCCCCAGAACAACGGATCTAGTATCATAACCCGTTCTCTCAGAGATAATATTCGCCATATAATGGGCAATCCCTCCCAGTTTTATATGACCAAAGGCGTCGATCTTGCTTTCATCGCCAACAACATTTTCCAATTCAGTTGGTTTGAAGCCCTCTGCAACTGCGATAATCATGTATCCGAATCTATCCATTCGCTTCTTGACATAGGTTAGGATTTCATCTATTGTCATTGGGTATTCAGGAATAAGGATTAGATGTGCGCCGGCAGCCATGCCAGCTTCCAAAGTCACCCAACCAGCTTCTCTCCCCATTAATTCAACGATAATGATCCGTCCATGTGACTTTGCAGTAGAGTGCAATCTGTCAATCGCGTCCGCCCCAACATTTACCGCAGTTTGATAACCAAAAGTATAATCGGTGTTGGCAACATCGTTGTCAATGGTCTTTGGGACTCCAATTGCTTTGTATCCCATGGATGAGAGTCTTGCAGCCACGGTCAAAGTATCGTCGCCTCCGATTCCTATAATCACATCAAGACCGAGTTTCTTGATGTTTTCCTCCATTTTTATTTTCATATCTTCCGATTTAAAAGGATTTGTTCTAGATGTTCCAAGGATTGTACCTCCGAGAATGTGAATACCTTCAACATCGTTATCGGTGAGTTTCATACTTTCACCAACAACCAATCCCTTCCAACCGTGCATCAAACCGATAATTTCCACGTTTTCCGGAGCAGATTTCACGATGCCTCTAATAACTGCATTCAAACCAGGACAGTCCCCGCCGCCCGTCAATATTCCAATTCGCATTACCGACCTCCTGTAAGCCATAAATGGTTATAATACATACACTGTATAATTATAACATGAAGAGTCCTAAAATTGTCTGATGACAGAGAGGAAAGAGGCTTATGAAGCTAAGTTTGAAAGCATTGAAAGAAGAAATGACCTCCAAGGATTATTCACCTACGACAATGAGAGGTCTCATAGTGAAGCTCGGCCTAACTGATCGGGAGGATAGGGCGTTGCTCAAGAAGTATCTCGAAGAATTGACCGATTCTGGCGAGATTATAAAGGATTTAAAAGGAAGGTACATTGTTCCTGGTGAAAAGACTATAGTTGGTACTATTGAATTCGCAAGAAGAGGGACGGGAGCTTATATAAGCGTTGAAGACGAAGAGGATGTTTTTGTCGCTCCCGAAGACAGTGGTTTTTCCATTCATGGAGATACTGTTCTTGTGGAAATAACGGGAAGATATCGAGAAATTAGAAAGGGGAAGGTCATCAAAGTAATCAGTAGGAATAAAAAGAAAGTAGTCGGTACATTCAAGACCAGGGGCATCATGGCTTTTGTCGTCGCTGATGATATGAGGATAAAGACTGACTTCTATATCCCTCCCGAAGGATTCAATGGAGCCAAACCCGACGAAAAGGTTCTAATCAAGATCACCAGATATCCTTCCCCGGGGAGAAATCCTGAAGGTGTCGTAGAAAGGGTTATTGGTGACGTGTTCAGTCCCGAAGCAGATTTGATGACAGTTATTTACAGACAAGACCTTCCAGAACCGGGTTACTTTCCTGAGCAGGTGAGAAAACAAGCAGCCAGGGTTGCAAAGAGCATTGATCTTCAAGAAGTTAGAAAAAGAGAAGACCTTCGAAATGAATTGGTTTTCACAATAGACGGTGATGATGCAAAAGATTTCGATGATGCAATATCGATAAGAAAGAGCAGAGAAGGAAATTACATTCTTGGTGTACACATTGCGGATGTGTCGCATTATGTACAAGAGGGGACTCAGCTAGACCTGGAAGCTTATTCTAGAGGGACTTCTGTTTATTTGCTCGATACGGTTATTCCGATGCTGCCATTTGAACTTTCAAATGATATATGTTCTCTTAAACCTGAAGAGGACAGACTTACTCTTTCGCTGCTGCTGGAGATTGACCCTGTTGGACGTGTGGTTTCCTCGTCAGTGAAGAATTCCGTTATTAACTCTAAGAAGAGACTAACATATTCAGAGGTTAACGATTTCCTAAATGGTAAAGCATCTTCAGATATTTCGGAGAAATTGAGACCAGTTTCTGAGAGTCTCAAATTGTCGCACGAATTGGCTCAGAAGATACGGGACATCCGCAAGAAGCGGGGATCAGTTATGGATATTTCATCTAGAGAGGTAAAGATCATCTTTGACGAGAAAGGCAGGGTAACTGATATTCTGCCACAGAGTAGAGGAATATCCGAATGGATAATCGAGGAGTTCATGATACTTGCAAATGAGACTGTTGCTGAGATATTTAACAATCAGGGGTTACCGTTTGTGTACAGAATTCACGATAAACCAGATCCAGAATCAATGATGCAACTAAAAAATTATCTGGAAGCACTTGGATTGAAAGTCAAGATTCCGAGAAACGTTCATCCTAAGGCTCTTCAGCAAATACTTGAGAAGTCCAAAGATCACCCCCTCCACTCCTCCATAGAAAGAGTTCTAGTGAGAGGAATGAAGCGAGCTGTCTATTCTGACAGAAATATCGGTCACTTTGGACTGGCATCTGAAGCATACACTCACTTCACTTCTCCAATCAGAAGGTACCCGGATCTTGTTGTTCACAGGCTGTTAAAAGATTTGATCAAGAATGCCGGGGCTGATCTTAAGAACCATTCAAAGAATCTGGAGGAAAGTCTTTCCAAAATTGCCTCGTGGGCATCGAAGAGAGAGAGAATTGCAAACGAAGCGGAGTGGGATCTTGTGGACATGAAAAAGGTGGAGTACATCTCCAACCATGTGGGTGATTCTTTTGAAGGTGTTATCACGGGTGTAACAAAATTCGGAATCTTTGTGGAGTTGACCGAAAAAATGATTTCTGGTCTAGTCCACATTTCAACACTGGATGACTATTATGACTTCATTGAGGACCAGAATATTCTTGTGGGAAGAAGGAGCAAGCGGGTATTTAGGATCGGAGATCAGCTTGAGGTGAAGGTTGTAAGAGCAGACAAGACAACCATGGAAATCGATTTCATTATTGTCAATGATAACGGAAAGACGACCAGGAGAAGTAAGCGCTCCTCTCCCGATAAGTCGAAGGGAAAAAACTCAAGGAGCCATAAGAAATCACGTTGACAAGCTATCAAGCTCTTAATAATTAGTTGCCTTATGTAAGAAGCGCAGTGCACCGGTATTTTGAAGTCCTTCATGGTAAAGTGATTTTGGGTTTCTACCTGGAATGGTCTCTGTTCATTCTGATCTCGGCAGACCTCATTCATGGTGAAACAAGAATAGAAAGATTCACCAATCTTAGGTAAAATTACTTCTTCGGCGAGCAAACATGGTATATTTTTTACAAGTCACTCTGAGAAGAGGTGCTATATGGAGATTATTCGCCTCAAGAAAGACAAGAAGAGCTTTGATATCACGGACACACTACCATTTGCGATCGCAATCCTCGATGAGGTTTACGATGGTGATATAAACGTTGCGATACATGATTTGAAGTCTACTAAAATTGGGAAGGATCTTCTGACAATAGGTGGTTTAGCGGAAACTTTCGACAATGTTGTAACTCCCGAAAACTACGCTCCCATAGAATACGAGGAATTCAATGATTACTTGAAAGAGACAGGTCTCTCTGTGGCTTCTTTTACTAGAGGTACATTTTCGGGGTTTCAGGACAAAATACTCTCTATAGCTGATCGGGGTGACTATGAAAGCGCCCAGAAGTTTCTTGATTTGCTCATGGATGCAAATGTTGACAAAGCGACGGTTTGTGAGCTGAAAGGCTCTATTTTTCTAGAGTCAGGTGATGAAGAAGAGGGAATTAAATGGCTTCAAAATGCTCTAAAGATAGATTCTTCACTTGTTACAGCGTATTCATTTCTTGGTCAGACATTCTATAACAGAGGTGATTTTGATAGTGCGGCAGATTGTTGGCAAAGGGAGATTGCAGCTTCTCCCGATCACCTTGTCACCTACTTCATGTTAACTGATGCCTATATTAATGCCGGTCGAATGGATGAAGCTCTGAATGTTCTCAAAGACCTTTCGAAAAGAGATCCAGACAGTATTCTTACAAAGGTGGAAATGGCCGAACTTTACGAAAAGATGGGAAACATAGAGATGCGGAGAATTGTTGAAGATGAGGTGCTTAGAACAAAACCGGTTTACATAAATGATGTGGAGCCTTGGGCAAAAATCCAGTTTAAGCACTCAAATTACGACGTTGTGGAAGAAGTGGCGACAAATTTTCTCAAGGAAAACCCCGATAGGCCAGAGCTTAAGATGCTGCTAGTCGTTTCTCATATGAAGAAAGGGCAGTGCGATGAGGCAAAGAGACTCCTTAAAGAATTCGAAAATGAGCAGGTTTGGTACTTCTATGGGAAGAAAGAGCTATTCGATGAATACCTCACTGAAGAAGAGAGAAAACAGTGTGGGATTACATAGTTCTTAGAGTCTCTCTCTTCTTCATTTTTGGGCTGATATTTGGAAGCTTTTCAAATGCTTTGATATTTCGTATTCCTTCAAAAGAATACTCAATGACCAGACCTCGAAGAAGTATTTGTCCAAAATGCAAACACCAGCTATCATGGAAGGACAATATTCCTTTGATAAGCTACATCTTTCTGGGAGGCAAATGTAGATATTGTGGGGAACCCATTGCTGCAAGGTATCCCGTCGTTGAGTTACTTACTGCACTGTTGTTCTCATTGAATTCAGTTGTCTTTTCTCTGTTTGGAGCAATTTCAATGTCAGTTTTGACTATTGGATTGATTGTCTCTTCTTTTATCGATCTTGAGCACTACATGATTCCAGACTTCGGCGTGATTCTTGTGGCTGCTGGCGGCTTCGCCTGGTCAACTGTTGAGGGTCGATTCCCTGCAAATTTACTTCATGCTCTTCTCGTTACTGGGGCGATGGTTGCATTTTTCTTCATAGCAAACCTTGTAAGGAAAGACAGTTTTGGTTTTGGCGACGTAGAATTGCTTGCAGCACTTTCTCTGGCATCTGGCATTATAGGTTCTTTATATACGATCATGGTAGCTTCTTTTGCAGCGCTAATTGTCTATGCAATAAATGCTGCCGCAAAAGGCAGAAAATTTGATCGACGAGCTCAGCTTCCTTTCGGCCCTTTCATTGCAGTCGGCGGGTATACGACAATCCTTTTTCTGGATTTTATCGAGGCACTGTATAGAATATGACTTTGAATGACTGGACGCTTGCTTTGAAAGAAACCGGTTACGAATTCGCGAGATTCCTCAAGAAAAGAGGCCTTTGCTGTTCTGTCACTGTCATCAGTGAGTACTGCGTTGAACTTTCAAACAGTGTAGTGCTCAGGCTTTATACGAACCGTAAAGGAAACAAGAGAATGGTTCTGCCTTCATTTCTCTCCGAAGAGAAGAGCGAATGGCTCCTGTTTAGATGGGAGGAATTCAACGGAAGAAATTATGATGGAGTTCACCTCTTCGTAGATGGTAGTTTCATGGACAATAAGGTAGGATATGGAGTATTGGTGATCACAGAAAATCAAATTGAGAAAAGAATCAACGGGTGTTTAAGAGAGAATCTCGAAATGAAAAACGTTACAGGTGAAATCGAAGGCGTGATTAGGGCGCTGGAATACTGTATGCGAAAGGGATATAGAAAAGCTACTATTCACTATGACTATATGGGACTAAGAAGTTGGGCGGAGGGGGAGTGGAAAGCGAAGAACAAACTAACGAGAAAGTACGTTGAACGGCTCAAGCAGTTCTCCTCCCAGATCGATATTGAATGGGTAAAAGCAAGATCACATATTGGAGAGACATTCAACGAGATTGCGGATAAACTAGCAAAAAAAGCAGTTGAAGATTGTGGATAGAATCTTTTGAGGATGGAATGCTGATCGATTTTTTCTGGCAACTTGGTCAACTTGGAGGAATAAATAGAAAAATGCTCTCAATCCTTCATTGTTTATGTCCTTAATGCCAATATTTGGTCATTCAGTAAACCAGCCAGTGGTGTTTCAGGGTTTTCTACTTTTACCGAAAACTTCTTGCATTTTATAGAAAACTAAACAGGAGGGATATCTTTGAAAGTTTTCATTAGTGCAGACATTGAGGGAACTGCAGGAATTGCGGACTGGAATGAAGCAAAAAAGGGTAATCAGGACTACGAGTATTTCAAGAAACAGATGACTGCAGAAGTAAAGGCAGCTGTTCAGGGTGCTCTTGAGGCTGGAGCCTCGGAAATAACTGTGAGGGATGCCCACGGGAGCGCAAGAAACATCGATCCCTCTCTTCTGCCGGAAGGAGTTCGAGTTCTCCGTGGGTGGGCTAGAGATCCTTTCATGATGATGCAAGGAATTGATTCTAGTTTTGGAGCCGTGGTGTTCACAGGATACCATTCACCCTCTGGAAAGGCTCTAAATCCTCTTTCTCATACTATGACGGGGGACATATACTACCTCAAGATCAACAACAAGCTTATTAGCGAATTTGAGCTAAACGCGATGTCGGCCTCTTATCATGGGGTACCGGTCGTTTTCATCAGCGGGGATGAGGGAATTGTACAAATCGCTAAGCAAAACGTACCTGGCATACAAACCGTGTCAACCAACATTGGCAGTGGTGCTTCAGTAGATTCAATTCATCCCGCTAAGGCAGTGAAGTTGATCGAGGAAGGTGTTTACAATGCTGTGAAGAATATCGGAGTTCAACCGGTATCAATTCCGGCTGAATTTGAGGTTGAAATTGCCTACATAGAACACACTTTAGCTCATAAGTTATCTTTTTTCCCCGGGGTGACCAAGAAGGACGATCGTGTTCTCACTTTCAGAGATCAAGATTATTACGAAGTTCTTAGGAAGTTGCTCTTTCTTCTCTGACAGACTCTTAAGGGTGGTGATGAGAGCTTAGCAACACCTCAGTCAGTGATGATCGCGAGTGGATTTCATTCGTATGCTGTCCTTTGTTGGATAGTTGGAAGGAAGATTGGTTTCAAATTCGAAACCGCATTCGGAGTATAGAGATAGTGCCTTTCTGTTCCATCGAGAGACGTCCAAAACGATTTCTGCATCCATTTCGAGTAGATGATTAAGGATCCTCCGTCCATATCCCTTGTTTCTGAAATCTTCGTGAACTGAGATTAGACCGAGGTATTTTTGCTCGGGGAAAATGCCCATCTCCATTGATCTTTGAAGAGTTCGAAATTCATGCAAGAGTCTAAACCCAAAGATACTAAAAGAAAAGTTGATCATGTCAACGTGTAAATGCGACAGTCTGTTCATCTCCTCATGCGTGTAAAATGCATATATTGCGATTGGCCGATTGCCAATTTCGCAAACAGTAATGAATTCGAGATTTATCGCGCTGCCCATAATCAGAAGCCTTGATATGCCTGCCAGAGCTTTTGTTCCCAGTGCACGCTTGAAATGGGATGGGTCAGTATTGAAGACCAGATGCGCTACAAATTGCAAGTCGCTCGACTCGGATTGTCTGTATTCAATCTTTTCCTTCTTCACGGGTAAATTCTATACTCTAAAAAACGATTATTCAAAATCATAGTTGGCATGTATTTGCATACGAATTGTCAGACATACAGTATGCGAGGTGCGTCATGAGAGCTGCAAAGAGAGGAATTGACGAAGGTTTGCACATTGCTCGAACTCTTCTCGAAGGAAACGTCGAAGCGTGCGCAATTGTCTCTTCAGAAGGGAAGATCGTAGTTGCAAATTCAACATGGGAAAGGCTTGCCGCAGCTTGCTTCGATGAACTCAGTTTCTTGAGTGAAGAATTCGATATGAAACGATTTTCTGACATGCTCGACGAGGTTTGTGCGCTGAGGCTAAAGGAGTTTCTGTCTGGTAAGACTAAGCAAGTATCTTTCGCTCTTAATGATTTTGAGAATTCAAAGGGTTTACCATTTACGATAGTGATTTACAGTGTCGAGATTTCGGAAAGGCTTTGTTACTTCATTTCCTTGAGGGATAACAGTGAATCTACTGTTCTTAGAAACATTTTAAGAGATATTATGTACATCGATCCATTATCGGGATTCGGAAACGAAAGATCTTTAAATAGATTTCTCTCAAAGAAAATCTCCTCCTCGAAGGAAAATGGAGCTTGTTTTTCGATTGTTTGCACTATGTTGTCCAATTCCAAAGAGATAGCTGCAATGTTTGGAAAGAGGATACTAGATACCGTATTGCAAAGGCTTGGAAAGAGAATCACACTTCAGATAGAAGAAGGCAAGTCGTTTAGAATCATGGATGATGTGTATGTAACTGTACTGGATTGCAGCGATAGAAGTTGCGTTTCTAGAACTATGTCGGTTCTCACATCAGATTTGGAGAAACCAGTTGCCGTTTCAGATACTGATGTGTCACCTTCTGTCGTGAGTGGAATTTGCCAGTTCCCCATTGATGGAGAAAGATCTGAATCACTTCTCAGCAATTGCCTCACAGCGATTTTTACAGCTCAGAGAAAAGGCTTGAAGTGGGAATTTTACAACTGATTATCTAAGATAAAAAACCGCTGCATCAAAATCACCCTTGTTAGAGCCAACGTCTCCGTCAATTGAAGCTGAATAGCCAGCAACAACGAATCCATCACAAACATAAGCGATTGATAGTCCTACATCGTCTTTACTGCCTCCAAGATACTTTTGCCATAAGAGCTCTCCTTCAGCATCAGTTTGCAGCACCCAGAAATCACTGTAAGTTATACCAGATCTCTTCATGGCCTCGTCTACGGGCTGGTTGATTGATCGATTTGATTCAGAAAAGCCAATCGCTTGAATGCCACCCGCTTGCGTGATGAAGAAGTCTTCGATTATATCGTTACCAGATCCCCCATAGACTCTTGCCCACAATAAATCACCTTCTTCAGATAGTTTTGCTGCAAATCCGTCGTAGTCGGAAGAATCTCGCTGGAAAGTTTCTTCCCTGGAATTTGTGGAGCCTGTGATAATTATTTCTCCTTCGTCATTTATTCTGACAGAAGAAGGCGAATCCTCGCTCTTTCCTCCAAGCACTTTCGACCATATAACTTCTCCGTCTCTATTGACCTTGATTGTAAGAACAGAAGATAATTCAATGTAGATTCCATTTACCTGAAAGCGGTTGCCGGGATTTCCCTTTGCTTCACCGTCTTTCGAAGTTGTCTCGGCGACAATCACAACGTTGCCATCACCGTCGACATCAAATGCAACTCCTCGATCAAAAGAGCTTCCTCCATAGGATTTTTGCCATTCTAGGGAACCTGATTTGCCTAGTTTTACTAACAGGATCGAACGATCTTCTTTTGACTCCGTCTTTGTTCCTAGAATCAAGTATCCATCCTCTACCTCAATTACTGAGGTCGCCTCATTGAAGATACCCTCACTCTTGAATCTCCACTTTTCATTCGCAAACTTATCAAGCTTTATTACAAGCAGTGAAGAATCCGCGTCGAATCCAACAGCGGTTTTATCGATTGCTTTACCCACTACCAGGAATCCATCATCCGAGGTGGCTATGATGTCATTAAGCTCTACCCAACCAAGATTAAATCTCTTCTCCCACTCCATGAAACCGTTATTGTCGATCTTTACGATCCATCCAACCCTTGGAATCGAGTCTTTCAATGATTCGGATTCCGAAACCGGATCTGAGGAACCGCAAAGGATGTATCCACCACTGGACAGAGACTTTACTGTGTTAAAGGAGTCTCTTCCTTCAAAACCGACAATTCTCTTCCATGTCAAAACAGGTATTTCTTCTGTCGAAAAAGACCAGACGGGACCCTTTACCAATCCCCCGTTCCCATCATCTGCAACAACCTGCCAGCTGTAAGTTTCTCCGTGTTCTAGAGGTGGCAGCTCGTACGTATTCTTGTTAATGCCTTTTGCAAGTAAACCAAGGTTCTCGGTGCCAAAATAGAGGTCATAAGACAAAATATCACCGTCGGGGTCACTACACTCCCAAGATAGAACTAGGTCATTAAAGAAGTCTTCAATCCCATCACCGGGATAAGGACCATGGGGCTCTTCGGGCCAGTGATTTTTGTCGATAACAATTATGCTGAAAGTTTCACAGTGCCACTGCCGCAAACTGTCTATAGCTTTTATAGTTACCCTGTGGGCGACAGGCGCCTCGCGTACCGGAGAACTGTAACGGTAGATATCTCCTTCAATTAACCCCGGCCCACCGACAATTTCGTAACTTATCTCGTTCATTTCAGAAAAGGTGAGTTCTGAGAGATCGATCTCTAGTCTGTCGCCTTCAAAGACTTTCTGGTTTGCAATACTTAGAACCGGGGGTGGTGGCAAGTTCTTTACTGAGAATGTAATGTGAAGCACAGCTTCCGACTTTTCAGACTTAACAATGATATCGATTGTTTCTTCAGGTAAGCTAAGCGTACTCGAATCAATTACGAGGAAGTCACCATCTATCTTTCCGTTTTCCCCAACCAATGAAAACTCAACGGTTGCCCCATTTGCCTTGACAAAATTAGACAGTGGTAGTGAAACAATTTCTCCATATTCTATTGTTACTAATTCGGACTCAGTTAACTCGAAATCTGAATTGTGTCTTTTCAACATTCCAAATCCAGAGAAAACCGCTACAAACGCAATACATATTATAACGAGGAAAACGATTTTTCTCATTTGTTCTTTCAAAGCCTTACCTTTCGGTTCTTTTTCCTCGACGATCTCACAACCCAAATGTAAATCAGTACTGCAAGTGTCAAAATCGGGATTAGCAACAAAAACAGACTCCTATTGCTCTTTTCATTTTTATCAGGGGCCGACAGAGTAAAAATCGCTTCCGAGGAATTTCCCTCGACATCTTTTGCAACAACAAGGTGTTCACCATATTCGTTCACAATAATGTGCATTTCCCTTTCCCTTTCATTTACTGGATAGGCCTTCCCGGAAACCACAACCTCTTTTACGTTTACGTCGTCACTGACTTTGAAGCTTAAAATCTTTTCGCCTGCAGAAGACGCATACTGAACAGGAATTCCATCAATTATCGGCTCCCCCGTTGTGACAGGGCTTCTTGAGAGACAGTCCTTTTCAACCCAGCCATAATCTGAAACGTAGTAGCAGCTCTCGCCTTCTTCAGCAACCTTAACTTGCTGACCTTTCCTCAGGCTGCCATAATCCTTGGAGACCCAGAAGGGTTCCTCTTCTCCCTCTAGATAAAAGGTAGCAACTGTCTTATTCCCATCGGAATCGTAGGCGTTGACAGTGTAAACACCAGTTCCGTTAACTTCAATAACAACTTCCGTTGATGTTGAATTGAGAGTGCGACGCGAAACGGTAAGATCGGGCGCTATTACTTCTGCAGCTGTCACAGTTCCGTTATCTGAAACAGAAAATGTCAAGTACTTATCTTTCCCAATGGAGACTTTTTGAGTTCTTTCGCCGATTATGATAGGAGGTTCAAGATCTGGAGGTGATATCGATAAAAAGGTTTCATCAACCCATTCCCCATTAACTAGAAATTCATTGTTTCGGTAATTGTCCACTAATACTTTATCTCCTCTTTGATATGAGCTGATTTCCTTCACCACATACATGACCGTCTCTTCGAAGCGAACAGTGAGGATTCTTTCGTCGTAGGAACTGGAGCTGTCATAAGCTCTAAGTGTGTAAGTTCCTTCACCATCAGGGGAGAAAACTACGCAGCCATCTTCTCCAATCGCTACCTCTTCTTCATTCACAGTTACTCTTGTTACGGGCTGGGAAACTGTGAAACTTACGGTGCTCTTTTCTAAATTTACTTCTTGTTCACTTGTAGTGTAGATTCTTGGCAACTTATCAAGTTGAAGAAGAATGGAACTCAATTCCTTACCGACCTCAGCAGGGCTAGATCCATTTTCACAGGTTACTCTCTCCTTTGCCAATGATGAAGAGACCCAGTTTCCCTGGGAATTATATGAAAAATACTCCCCATCACCAAAACCAATCAATGTTCCTATTGCTGAAGCCTTTTCAATGTCCCATACCTTCAATTTGCCATCTGTCGAGGAAGAATAGAGGACATGACCATCCATTGAAAGAGCTATCTCAGTAACGTCCCAGGTGTGCCCAGTTATCATTTTTATAAGGCTAAACGAAGGCAGAGAGAGAAGTTTTATTGTCCTGTCACTGGACGCAGTATAAACAACTTCATTGTCAATCAAGATTTTTGTTATCTGTGCATTGTGAGCTCTTGTGGTCTTAAGTGACGACCAGGTCTTGACATCGTAGGATTTCAGTTGTCCCGCCTCAGATCCAAGAATTAGGATCGACCTTCCTTCATCCATGGAGACTGCTGTGAGGGCCCCTATTTCCGCTCTGATTACCTTTACCTGCTGACCCGTGGAAGAATCCCAGATTCTAAGGGTTCCATCTTCTGAAGCAGAGTACAGTCGACTCTGTTCAGGCCAATCCACAATTGAAAAGACCGATCCGGAATGGCCTCTAAGCGTTCTAATAAAAGCCAGGTCAGCAAGCGACCAGATCTTCACGGTAGCATCTGAGCTACAGGAAAACAACGTCTTGCTGTCTTTCGTCACAATTAGATCGTTTACCGTGCTTGTATGACTGCTAAGCGATTTGATTTTTCTTCCCGTGGCAAGATCCCACACGATAATCATCCCATCGTCGTACCCGGCGATACCCTTCTTACCATCGGGCGAAACAGCGACGGCGGTTACCCATGAACTATTGAAAGAAAGGTTGTTCAGTAGTTTACCATCCAAAAGGCTCCAGACTTTGATTGTGTTATCAATATAACCTGCGACAAGTTTCTCTCCGTCTAAACTTACTGCCACTGAAGTAGCGCTGAATGCCTTGCTGTCCGGTGAATACTCTATACTGAACAGTACCACTGAGAAAAGCAAACTAGCCAGTAGAGCTATTTTTTTCAATTTTATCACCCTGATTGAAGTTTTCAATCAATTCTACCATTCAAGAATACTAAAGAACTGAACAACAATTCTCATAGAAATTTCTGTATCTCCAACCGATAACCATTTGGATCCTTTGTAAAGAAATGATAGATCTTGAATTCCTGGCTTACGGTTGGTTCGGAACACGTCACGCCAGCATCTTTCAATTTGCGGTAGAATTCATCAACCTCATTGGTCAACAAGGTAATGATAGAGTTATTTCTTTGAGAGTCAAGATTGAGATGATTGCAGAAGCCTATCATTCCACCGCCTTGAGTTAGGAATATTTGACAGCTATTCTGATCTTTATATAGTTTAAGGCCAAGAAGGCTTACATAAAACGAGTTTGTTAAACCTAGATCTTCAGTTCCGAAGAAGACGATAGAATTCTCAATATTCACTAACTGTTCCTCCCTTCAAAGTAAAGGTCCGATCAGCGATCGGACCCTTCCGGTTGATCTTTCATACGTTACTTTGGTGCCTTGAGGAGAAGTCGCACTTAAAAGGGTGTTGGTGTGCTTTGCGCCGGTCCTACAACTCTTTCTTAGTCGATGTGTCTTTCATCTCGGCTTTTCTGAATTGAGACCTTTGAACGGTGTCTAAAGTTCATGAGAATTGTGTAGTTTGAGTTTAGTCAAATTTAAATGTAAGTTACACAAGCTTATTGATGTTCATGAAAGACCCCTAGAGCAACTTTAAAAAGAACATTTCAAAAGCACTCTTAGCAAAAGCGACCTCCAAAGGCTTAACTAATGGAGAAGCTCTTTGGTTAAACAGCGAAGCAAATCCTCTTCACTTCGATGGAAATTTTTCTTAGTAACATCAAAACTCTCTCGAAGGCAATCTCCTTGGTAACGACAGTTTCGCATCCTAAACCCGGTCATTTTTGGATTTCATTTCAGAGAATAACCGGTAAGCCTTCCGTGTCCAGTTGCGTAGGTAATTGATCTCGTATGGCCGCTGCAATCGCCAATGAATTTCAGATTCTTATAGCGACTGTTGTTGATCTTGTTTGAGTAAAATTTGACTTCCACGGCATACATGAGATTGTCTGGATAAGAGATTCCCGGGATTACTTCACTTAGTTTCTCAACAAATTCTGTAATGGAAACGGATATTCTCCTTGGCAGCACAAGATTAATATCTCCAAGAATATAATCTCCTTCAGGTAGCGTGGGCTTAACTCTCCCTAACCTCTTAGTTCTCTTGGTTTGTATGAAGTCCTCGTAAGTCTGAAGGATCACTTTCCTGCCACCAGCCAGAATATTACTTAGCCTGCTAATATATGAGCCATATCCTATTGGATCACGAAAGGGCTCAGTAAATCGCGTAGTACAAAGTATCGCAAAATTGGTGTTTTCAGAACTCCCACCCGAGTTCGAGTGACCATTCACTGTCACAAAATCATCGTAGTTCTCTAGAACTACCTTTCCTGAAGGGTTATTGCAGAAGGTTCTTACTGTATATCCTGTCTTGGTTTTGAGTCTCACTTTAAACTCGTACATCTCTTCGTTGATTTCTTCCACCACATGATCTGGGATTTCAAATCTAACTCCAATATCGACTGTGTTGCTAGAAGCCACGATTTCAGGATAGCGGTCTGTCACTTTCTTTATTAGTGAATGGCCGCTCCTTCCAACAGCTACCACGACATAGTCAAATACAGCCTCGAATCCCTCGCCGCGAAGGATTATTTTCTCGTCTTCGATGTCTATGTCATCCACTCTAGAACCAAAGTGAAATTTAAGATTATTTCTAGTCGAGAATTCCTCAAATATCTTTGTAAGCACCGAACTTAGTTTATCTGTACCTATATGCCAGAAGGTAGAATTAACAGGCTCGAAGCCTTTTGAATAAAAGAGATCGAAGAAACGCGATCTTCTATCAAAAGAGACACCTCTTTTCACCTCGCGCCTATCATCTGGATTGAGTTTTTCCAGGTAGAAGTCAACGACTTCATTCTGGATCGCGAGAGGAATCTCCATGTCTCCTCCCATTGTTTCCGACACGAAGATCTTTCCATCGGACCGTATTCCGCTTATACTGGAACTGAAAATATCTTTTGAACGCTCCAGAACATGAATTTCATGATCCTCATCTAAAATTTCACTTATGAAACCTATCGATGCTGCTCCAAATCCCACAACTCCGATTTTCATTGTTTTGCTCCTAAAAGAGAAAGTTTGTCTTCAGGGATAGATATTATTCCCAGCTGAACTTGTACCTATGAAGCCGCAGTTCGTCCCGTAGTTGCACAAGTTGCTTTCTTAAAACCTCGTTTAAAGGGGCACCTCTGTTTTTCCTAAATTGCCAGGCTTCATATTCCTTTTCACCTGCGGTGTAGATTCTTTCTTGACCCGGTGCCTTTTTGGATTTCCTGAGTTCTCTGAGAATGTCTCCCGCAAGCTTCTTAAAGTCATCTAGTTGTGTGAACGGTTCTATGTCTATCGCGATGAAGAAATGGCCTATTGGAATCGGCTTTTTTTCGTTGTTATCGGCAATTCCTGTTAACATCTTCAGATAGCTTCCCGTTTGCAGCGCGGCCGACAGAATCTCAACAACAGTTGCGTAGCCGTATCCCTTATACCCGGCTGTCTCCTCGCCTATGCCGCCCAGGGGAGTTAGAGCGGCTTCACCCTTTGTCAAATCAATCAGTATTTTTTGAGTGTCGGTCCTGGGTCTCCCATCTAGACCGATGACCCATCCCTCTGGTAACTCTTTTCCCGCTCGAGCGTACACCTCGATCTTTCCTCTTTGTGCCACAGAAGTAGCGCAGTCGAGAACAAAAGGAAACTTCTCATCTGTAGGGATTCCAAAAGTCAGGGGGTTCGTTCCCAACATATTTTCCACACCAAATGTCGGGGCAATTGACGGACGAGCATTAGTGCCTGTAATGCCTATCATTCCGTTTTCAACTGCCATAATTGGGTAGTAACCCGCTATTCCATAATGTGTTGAATTTCTTACGGCAACCATTCCCATTCCATATCTCTTTGCTTTTTCAATAGCAAGTTTCATTGATTTGAACGCTATCACATGACCCATTCCATTGTGGCCGTCAATTACTGCTGTCGTAGCACTTTCTCTGACGATTTCGAACTCAGTGATGGGATTTTGAATGCCAGCGCGGATTCGATCCACATAGATAGGTTTCAATCTGCCAATACCATGTGAATCAATTCCCCGTTTATCTGAGGTGATGAGAACATTTGCGCAGATTTTCGCGTCTTCTTCTGGAACCCCGATTCCAACAAATACATCCTTCATGAAAGCTTCCAGAGTATCAAAATCGACCCAAACTACATCTTTGTAGATTTCGTTCACAAGATTACCTCCCTTTTCTCCTCCTTCTGACATTATACAATCTGTGAAAGACATCTTCTTTTTTTTTGTTTTCCTGAAGCATCGAATCTCCGTAAATCAAGAGAAGCAGAATCCGTTGAGATATTTACATGAAACGCGATCGCTTCTTATAAATCGTCAAACGAGTGTACAGCTTGCTTTTCAAAGGCAGAATCGAGTAGAATTAATTGATGTAGGATAGATGAAGAAGATATTTTATATTATCAATGATGCAGGAAAGATTGGTGAAGAAGTTTGAAGGACAGAATTGGACCAGGAATATACCTCTACCCTATGCCTGTGGTGGTTATAGGAACGATGAATGAAGAGAGGCCTAATTACACCACGATCGCGCTTTGTGGAGTTGTGGAGGTGCAGCCGCCCATGATTCAGATCTCTCTGGCAAAGAGCAGACTGAGTTGCAAGAATATAGAGGATACCGGGTATTTCAGTGTGAATGTTCCTTCCCTTGACATGTTAAGAGGGGTAGACTACATGGGAATTCATTCTGGGAAGACCACTGACAAATCAGAACTCTTTAGAACCTTTCCAGGTGAAAAGGGAAATGTGCCTATGATTGAAGAGGCACCTTTGAATATGGAATGTGAGCTGGTTAGTAAATTTGAGTTCGGTGGAGCACACATTGCATTTGTTGGAGAGGTTGTTCAAACATATTGTTCTGAATCGTGTCTTGTTGATGGACTTCCAAATATCAAGAAGATAAGTCCGGTAACCTTCTCCGTTTATGACAATTCTTATTGGTCCATTGGTATGCACCTTGGGAAGGCATGGAATATTGGAATAAAATACACCCCTCCAAAAGAAGGCACGGATTAGATCCTTCGAAGGAGGGGTCTTGAGCTCTACTTCTTTTCGTATGATGTTGGCCCATCGGCCCAGCCAGTTTCGTCCAACCATTCTTTGGGGTAACCGGTTGGTTGAGCCATGTTCCCTTTTTCATTTATGAACCCATCATTATATCTCACAATGAGATACTCGGACAGTTTCCACCATGCTTCAACTATTTCCTGGGAGTTTCTAGAGCAGAATCTCGCTAGATATCTGCCCGCTTCTTCGGGCTTTGTGAGAAGGATTTTTGTTATATGGGCTTCGATTTCCGGAAGACGACTGAGTGATAGTGCTTCATACTTCTCTTGCATAAGTTTAATATCCTCGTGCATATAGCTATATTTCAATGCCGCCCAATTAGAAACGAAGTTGAATGCCCACCAGGCGCTGTCTTTATTGAACTCCGAAGTGTCGCAGACTTGAATCGACTCAGGAAGATCGCTTACTCCTACGAAGAAAGGAATGAAACAAGTATCGGCCGGTTTGTCGAGCCCGAGCCACATGATTCCACCAACCGGATCTGGAAGCCAATTTCTCGCTTGACAGACAAAAGCATAACCACAGTACGTAACCGAAATTGGTCTTTCCCATGCACCTCCAAGTTGGCGGGAAGGATCCCCCACGTCGCCCTGTCCGTCATAAGGACCGTAATATCTATCTGGATAACCGAACGGCCCGGCCGCGACGCCCTTTGTGAGATCAAACTCTGTTCCTTCGTAGTGATCCCTGTATAGATTCATCACATCACTGGCTGAGACCTTGTTGTCAGGCTTCAGCGAAAATGGATACTCTCGAGTGAACCCGTCTTCTACCCATGGAGACAGATTCATGCTTGGTGCCATGGACGAAAAAAGGCGCCACACTCTTCTAAGCGAGTAGTATGGATGGTTGTACTCACCCAGGCTAACGGTTCTCAACCAGTCTAGAGGGCCGTCTTTCGGATCCCACCATCCGAATTTCTCAGCGACTTCATGAAGGGTTTCTCCATAAAGAAAATCGGGATTTTCAGTATCGATTTCCCTTATTCTAAACTGATTTGCCGCAACGAAGACCTCTCCATCGGGTACTCTCCTTGCGACCCAAAGACCTCCGGTTCCCTCGGGAGAGGGAGCCATTTCGATAACCCAAGCTTCATTAGGGTCTGCAACGGGCAGAGTCTCTCCCGTTCCGTAGTATCCATATTTCTCAATCAAGTAGCCAATCAACTCAACAGCTTCACCAGCTGTCTTGCATCTCTCAAGGGCTACTCGAGAAAGCTCGGATGAGTAGAAAATTCTTTTGCCAGGTTCTGGACCGATCTGAATCTTAGCACCGTCGGTACATTCACCAAACATCAACTGATGTTCATTCATAATCCCATAAGACCCATCAAAATAAGCGAAAGTATGATCTACTTGAGGGATCATTCCGATGGGAATTGAAAGGGGATACCCTGGAGTATCATATGCCGGAGCTCTATCAGACACGATTCTCGGATAAATGAAGCTGTTGTACTGGTGAAATTCACCCATCGCGACTGCGGAGCAGTACACAGGTCTGAATGAGCCAGGTTCATGATCCTGAGCTGGTACATATACTATTCTCTGATCGGCCAGATCGTTATCGTCTGAATGAGCGACAATCATCGATCCATCTGCACTAGCACCTTTCGTTACAATCAAAGTCGTACAGGCCATTGAACTACTCACAGAAACTAAAAGAAGAACAAGAAAACATTTTCCCAGAACTTTCACGGCACCTCACCTCTTCTCTCTTAAGAAAAATGGAGACTATTCCAGATAGAATAATCTTCAGGAATAATCTATGTGAGTCTCTAATCTCAAGCTCATCATTGGTGGAGAAGACGAAAATTCGGCTGATGAATCAAAGCATCTTCGAACCGATCGACTACATTTCTGTGTCGGCTGTGAGTCTTTCCAAACTGCTTCTTCCTAATGGGAGAAGGGGCAAACCAAACATAATCGTTTTTTGAAGATGATTCCGAACCAGGTTTTTGAAATCTACACAACAATACTAAATCAAGACCATAAATCGAAGGCATTCTCAAATCTCGGATGTTTCAAATCTGTTTTGATTCGACTGAACAGAGAATTGCGAAATCGATGGAACAAAAGGGAGTGAATCAAAGATCTCTGAGCGATTCTCCGTGCTCACGACTGATTCTTGTGACTTTGATACTAATATACTCCCGCAGGTTTGAAATCCAAAGGAAAAATTGATTCTTTTTCTTTGCTCCGCACTCTCTTAGAAAGTGTTACTAAAATTCGACCGGTGATAGTATATTTGAGCTATATTGAAAGTCAAATCACTTTGATTTTTGTTTAGGGAGGCACTTAATGGATCGAAAGGGAATTTTCAGGAAGAGAAAACCGCCGCTCGGTTCCGTTCCTGGGACTCTTAGTATAGATGAAGAATCACCATTTCCAAAGATCAGTCTCATTGAATTTGACAGAGATTACTTGAAAGAAGAAATAATTCGAAACGTAGAGAATCTGGCGTCGGTCATCTCCGCTACCGACAGAGTCCACTGGATTGATGTGCAGGGATTAGGAGACGAAGCGACAATCCGAAAGCTGGGTGAAGTCTTTTCTCTCCACCCGCTGGCTCTCGAAGATATCACAAATGTTCCGCAGGTTGCAAAGGTTGAGGAGTATGACAATTGCTTGTTTGTTTGTCTTCCCATGATGCGAATGGAAGAAGATTCAGTTGTTTATGAACAGATGAGTCTCTTCTTGGGCGAGACTTTTGTACTTACGTTCCAGGAGAGGTACGGGGACGTTCTCGACCCCGTTAGAAACAGAATGCGGAGGAACTCAAGAATAAGAAGTATGGACAACGATTACACTGCATATGCAATATTGGACACAATCGTGGATAACTACTTTCCAGTCTTGCAAAGTATCGGCAGTGAACTTGAAAAACTTGAAGAAGAGTTAGTTGAGAGCATCTCCAGAGAAAAGCTTAAGGATCTATATCTAATGAAGCAAAAATTAGCCCAATTGAGAAGGCTTGTGTGGCCTACCAAAGATGTTATAGGGCGAATCTCCAGAGAAGAAAGCGAGTACTTCAAAGATCAGACTGTTCTTTATCTTAGAGATGTTTACGATCACATAATTCAGTCACTGGATATGCTTGATATCAGCAGAGAGCTCTCGTCAGAGCTCATGAACTTATACCTCTCTTCCACAAGTAACAGATTGAATGAAATAATGAAAGTGCTGACAATTATCTCCACTATCTTCATACCACTATCCTTTATCGTCGGAATCTATGGGATGAATTTCGTTTACATGCCAGAGCTTTCCTTAAAGTGGGGATATCCCGTTGTTCTTATTGTCATGGGTGTAGTGGTTTTCATAATGCTCTTGTTCATACGCAGAAAGGGATGGTTCAGGAAATGATTCCCCACTTGTAGTTATCTTTGTGGGCAAACTATTGGCAGGTCTTCCGGAAAGGGAGAAAAGTTCGCTTATATGATATGGAGAGAACGCTTTCTATCACGAGAGGTTTTGTTGGATCATCTTGGGACGGATTTCAAAGAGAGATATACCCTTCTTGCGCAAGGGCTAGCGCTTATTTATTAATCTAAGATATTTTCAGGTAGCTTGAGTATAATTTAGATCTTAACAAAGAACCTGTATCATTTCCGATTAAGCAAAAAACTAGATACTTAATTTTGCCTTTGAGCCATTGGTTCACAATGTTATGCGAAGATCTCTGGCACGGCGTTCATTCAGTCAAGAGAAAAGCCCTTTCCAACGAGAGAAAGGCAACAATCTACAACATCGCCATCGTACAGCCTTCCGGCTCCCTCTGTAAGTTCAGTAATTGCTGTTGATGTTTCGTGAGCAGGTCTGTAAGGTCTGTGAGAAACGATGGCTTCAAATACATCGGCAACGGTGACAATCCTGGTTTCAAAGGGAATGTCTTTGCCTTTCAAGCCATGGGGATAACCCGAGCCGTCTAATCTCTCATGGTGCTTCCTGACAATGCTTGATATTGGCCAGGGCAGATCAATTCTTTCTAGCATTTTGAAACCGGCTTCGCTATGGCTCTGAATAAGGAACCACTCGTTTTCGGTGAGCCGGCCCGGCTTACTAAGAATTTCAGTTGGGACAGAAATCTTTCCAATATCATGAAGCAAAGCGCCTTCTCGCACCGTGTCTATTTGTTCCGGACCTAGACCCATCTCGGTAGCAATGGCTGTTGCAAGTTTGCTCACCCTTCTTTGATGACCTGCCGTGAAAGGGTCTCTTACTTCAACAACTGTAGAAAGAGTTTCTATAAGACCTCTAATAGTTTTTTGAGCGGATTCCTGAATCACATCTTCGAACTTGAGGCCACTTAGGCAGTATACGGTGGCCGTCACCTTTCCTGCTAGTGATGAATCTTCGATCCTCTTTACTGCGGCCTCGACCAAAACAGATTGTCCATTGCTTTTGTTTATAGAGAAGAGGTGTCTTTCACCAATTTCTTGACCCGCGGATGGTTTCTCGCTCCTCGAGTCAGACTGGTTTTCAAGAAAGTAGTTGATATTCTTTCCTATCAGGCCGCCTCTTTCTCTTCCTAACAGAATTTCAGCCGCCTTGTTGACAAACACGATTTTTCCGTTTTCATCAACCGAAATCACCGCTTGATCGATAGTGCCTGCCAAGTACCTTGCCGACAACAGTTCCATTCGAAGATTCATTTCGGCGGAGACTTCTTTATGTACACTTATCAAATCTCGATCAGAAAGTGGCTTTATCAACACCTCTTCATAGAAGCCTTCTTCAGAAAGAAAAAGCGCTTCCTGTCTCCCGGTTCGGGCTACTCTTATGAGTGCCTTCAAGAATAGGTGGTCGGCCTTGCTCATTGGTCTATCCAGGGGTATGCCCTCTATTACTGGAAGTCGCGCCAGACGATTGATCTCAAATGCGAGGTTTTTTGCCGCCGGGATGATCTTTTCGCGAGACATATCAACAGTGAAAATAGCCATTCCAGAAGTATTCTCTTCAAAAGCTTTTTTGTAAACCCTGAAATGATCGATTTCCGAGAGGATACTGAATGACGTGTTCGAATGCATTGAATGAAGCGTTGAATGGTCATCTATTCCCTGGAAGAACGAAGACGCTGAGGTTTTCTCTCGTTTCGTGAACGATGAACCAATACTTAGACTATTGGTCCTTCTGAATATCTTGATTTCATTGGAGTCGGATTTGTCTGAAGAAGAAGAGACTCTCCAAACTACTCCTTCGTCGTCAACGAAAATATCCTCGCAGTCGAAGAAGGCTTTGTATAGTTTGCCGATCAAGTCCCCAAAGTGCTTTTGTGAAACCGAGTTTTGGAAGACTACTCTACCATTCTTGTTAACAACTACGACCGCTTCATCGATAAGATCGAGACAAAATTGGGCTGAATCCTCCAAAGACAAAACTCATTCATCTCTCATTCTAAAGAAAAATAATAACAAACGTTGGTTCAAAAAATCTTCTCGCCTCTAATAATAACCAGTATTCATCTAATTCTAACACTATTCCAGCGTTTTTTGGAAAGAATAATCAACTGTTTGTTAATGACTTTCTCGTTTGAGTAAACCATCGCACGTTCGATAAATAAATTTAGGCCTTTCTTGGTCATCTTTTTCCAGAGAAGAAGATCTCTTCTATGGCTAAAGCAACACCATCATCATTGTTTGATTGAGTCACATAATCGCAGACGGCCTTCACTTCTGGAAGAGCATTCTCTACAGCTACAGAAAGCCCGACTCTCTTTAGAAGGGGAATATCGGCATAGTGATCGCCGATAAATGCAACTTGCTGACTGGCAAGACCATGATAATTCAGGAAGTCATCGAGTGACAGCCCTTTAGAGACTGAGGCATTAAAAAGAGAAAGAAGTCCCCAGCTGTCAACCTTTGACGCTATTTCTAGACGAACAGCTGTGTCCTCCATTTGCGACCAATACACATCCAAAAAGCCTGCATCATCCGACGCTGATATGAACGAGAAGTTGAAGTCGCCAGTGTATTTAGACGTTAGCCTGCCTAAGATCTCTTTCAAAGATTCAAGATCGCCAGTGATGTCGAGTTGAAGAAGGTTCGCACTCTTAACTACTTCCGTAAGATCGTCCAGTCTCACTATTCTGTTTATGTTGCTTTCTAGGAATGGCAAGTAAGGACTAAGAGCAAAGTCGCCCACATGATACCAGTCAGGAATTTCAGAGGAATCCGTTCTAAGGAGGAGATGACAGTTCAGTATTGATGCAAGAGAAACTGAGTATTCCGTTATCTTTCTTTCTATGCATCGCATGAGGAAGATTTCTCCCTTTCCCTTTGCAAGAAAGGCTCCATTCTGAAGAGCGTGAGGACCCTCAATGTTTAGAACGTCCAGATATTCACGAGCCATTAAGTAGTCACGTCCGGTAAAGATCGCTAGCTTTATTCCTTTTTCCTGAAGCCTCTCGATTGCATTCAAGGCTGATGCGGGAATTCTCTTGGAATTGTCAAGTAACGTCCCGTCTAGATCAAGAATCAGAGCTTTCAGTTTACTTGCATCGATTTCAGTGTGACCAGATCTTCTCAATACTCAATTCCCTCCCTTGCCAAAACTCCTTTAGAATAATAGTGCTTGATTTCTCTCATCTCAGTAACAAGATCCGCTTCTCTAATTATCTCGGCTGGGGCATTCCTGCCGGTCAATACTAGTTCAACCTCTTTCGGTTTCGAAAGCATGAGTCTTCGGATGTCCATTGAAGATACCAACCTGTAATGAAAAGCAATAAAAATCTCATCGAGTATAACGACCCCGAATTCTCTGCTGGAGATTACTTCTCTAGATCTGGCAAGACCTTTTCTTGCAACCTCAAGATCCTTGGTTTCTGGATCTCTAATGATAAAACATTCCCTTCCGAACTGCTCGATGACGATATTTTCAATGTAGTTAGGCAAGGATAGCTCACTGTATCTCATTCCCTTTATGAACTGGCCTATGAAGACTCTCTCACCTGCAAGAGCAGCTCTTACTGCAAGTCCAATTGCCGCCGTAGTCTTCCCTTTTCCGTTACCTGTGTAAATTTGCACAAAGCCCGTGTTCATTTCTGCCTCCTTTAGCTTCAGTATTCTATTGTACTTCATTGAAAGAATATGAATATTCTTCATCCTGCTAGAGTTACCAAGTTGGAATAAGGCCGCAACTATGTGATAACTTCGTACATTTATCATTTTGGAGAAGACCCTTCTTCGATTTACAGTCGGTTGTCAGGTCTGATCCCGAAAAAGCAGCGGTTTTATTTATAGGAAGATTGTGAACTAAATCACATTAAGGAGGTGCCAAGATGGCAAAGTATGAAGTAACAAAATCAGTTGATGTAAGAGGAGAAGTCTGCCCGGTTCCTGATGTTGAAACAAAAAGAGCGTTAAAGAAGATGAAATCAGGAGAAATCCTGGAGGTTTGGATTGACTACGCAATGTCAAAGGAAAGAATTCCGGAAGCGGTTAAAAGTATGGGACACGAAGTTCTCGAAATCGAGGAAGTTGGGAACAGCGAGTGGAAGATATACATCAAGGTAAAGTGAAAAAAAGGGGTGAGATGACATGGCCTGGACGGGTCTCTTAGTTGGTCTCGTTTTTGGAATAATTCTTCAGAGAGGAAGAGTGTGTTTTAACTCAGCGTTTAGAGATGTTTTGCTCTTCAAGGATAACTACCTTTGGAAATTAGGTTTTCTTGCTGTCGGTCTGCAAATGATCACAGTTCTCTTTGTTGCCCAAATGGGTTGGATAAAGATTGCACCACCAACACTGAATCTTTTCGGCAATATTGTTGGGGCTTACGTATTTGGCCTGGGTATGGTGCTAGCCGGTGGTTGTGCGTCTGGTGTAACCTACAGATCGGGAGAAGGAATGACAACTGCAATGATCGCTGCGGTTTTCTACGGAATTGGTGCAATGGCAATGCGGGGCGGAGTGTTTTCGCCCATAAGAACCTGGGCCTCTCAATTTAACGTTTCCGTCGATGCCAATTCCTCTGTCTACCTTGACAAGGTTGGTCCGACTCTTGCAACGGTCCTCAATATCAATCCCTGGATCCCTGCAGTGATACTAGCTGCGGTTCTTCTGTGGTATACATTGGGGACAAAGACAACAGAGAGAAAGACTAAGTTCAACTGGAAGGGTGCTGCGGTTTCTCTTGCTATTCTCTCTCCCATTGCATGGATAACAAGTGAGGCTGCAGGGAGAAACTACGGATTCGGTATCACCGGTGGCTGGGTCTCAATATTTGATTCTTACATCAGCAATCAGCCTCTTAGATGGGACGGATTCGAAATAATCGGTATCATTCTTGGCGCTCTCATCGCTTCACTTCTTGCCAAAGAGTTCAAACTGAGAATGCCCAAGAATCCCAAGACTTATCTTGTTGTGATGATCGGCGGCACGATGATGGGAGCTGGAGCCAGTCTGGCAGGCGGTTGTAATATAGGTCATTTTCTTGCCGGTCTTCCAACTCTCGCAATCTCTTCTATAATCGCTAGTGTGTTCTTGATACTTGGCAACTGGACAATGGCCTATATACTATACAGAAAGTGAGGCGTCTCTTTTGAGAATAACAATTCAAGTTTTCGCACCACCTTACTCATATGAGGATCTTGATTCAGCAATAAAGATTGCTGAAGCCGGCCTTAACAAGGGACATGAAGTTACGATATTTCTATTTGCAGACTCAATCCTTTCTATAAACAGTAAGGTCAAGCCTATAAGAGTAGACAGAGATATCCCCAGAAAATTGGAATCTATGATAAAAGAAAAAGGTTTGAAAGTTGAGATCTGTGGAATATGCATGGACTACAGAGGTGTAACCAAAGATATGATTATCGAAGGTTCGAATCCCAGTGGTCTTCCCGAACTGGCTTCACTGATTTTCAACAGTGACAGGTTTGTTAACCTGATGGCGTGAGGTGCTTTATGGATAAGAAGATACTTTTCGTTGTATATCAGGCGCCAGCAGGTTCTATTTGGGTAAACGAAGCATTTAGAACTGCGTTCGGAATGTATGGCGAGGATATTGAACCATCCGTTCTCCTAATGGAAGAGGCAACTGTTGCTCTTTCAAAGAAAACTAAGCCTGAATGTCTTGGCCTACTCTCGATTTCCATGTGTTTTAGGTTTATCAAGAGATACGAGACTGCGGTATACGGTGTCAGAGAACATGTGGAGAGATTCAAAGTTAAGGAGATCGAAGAAAGCTTCAATGCAAAGCTGATTGGAGAAGCTGATCTTGGAGACTTCTTCCACGATTTTGACAACGTAGTATTTATGTGAGGTGTCTGGTATGCATCTAATAGTAGTGAAGAACGGACCCAATAATCCTGCTGAAAGAGTAAAGATAAGAGCATCCAAAGAAGGGGACAGTGTTGTCCTCATTCAAGACGGGATTTTCTGGGCACTGAATGACATAGAAACTGAAGCAAAATGCTTTGCCATCAAGGACGATGTGGAGGCAAGAGGTTACACAGCCGATGACGTTACTGTGCCTCTTATAAGTTATGATGGCTTCATAGATATAATCGAAAAGTGTGACAAATCAATCGGTTAAGCTCTGAATGTGTGATACTTGAGGTGCGCTTCACAAAGAGGTGCACCTCTTTCTGCAGGAGGAATTCAAGGATGCCTCTTAAGCTTCCAGATCTTTTTAGAACTCTCTCAAATCAAACGAGATTAGAAATCCTTACAATGTTGATGGACAATTACCTTACTGCTACGGAAATCGCGACGTTGCTTCAAATAGATCTGTCAACTGTTTACAGACATCTGAAGCAGATGAAAAAACTTGGAATTCTAACTTCGACTCATCTACACGGAGTGGAGAGATTTGACTTCAGTTCTCCGCACATTTTTAGAATGCTGGATGAAGCAATTACGTTTATGGGTGAACTGAAGGGATTCAGCCCGATTGTTTGCTCGGAGGGCATTTGCAGTTATTATCTTGGCGGAGAGTTGGACGAAATTGAACCTGACCAGCTTCTCGATATGAGAGGCGAATCCTGCCCAGTGCCAGATATTCAAGCTAGGAAGACACTAAGAAAAATGAATCCTGGCGAGATCTTGCTTGTTATAGTGGATTATCCACTTTCTGGGGAAAGAATTCCTGCATCAGTTCAGAAAGAAGGGCATGAGTTTTTGAAAAAAGTGGCGGATAATTACGGCGATATAAAGATCTACATAAGGAGGAGAGAAAATGGTTGATGCCGTTGTGATTGGTGGTGGACCAGGCGGTTATGTATGCGCAATAAGAATAGCTCAACTTGGCAAGAGTGTCGCACTCGTAGAAAAAGAGAATCTCGGAGGCACATGTACCAACTGGGGCTGTATTCCAACGAAGGCCATGTTGACCTCTGCTCATTTATATACGGAGATAAACGAGAAATCCAAGAGGCTTGGAATTGATGCATCAGGACTAGGCTACGATCTAAAGAGAATAATGTCCCACATGAATAGGACGATTACAATGTCAAGAAAGGGAATCGAACACCTGTTGAAGAAAAATGGTGTTGATTTCTACAACGACGTTGCAGAAATTAAGGATGCAGGACACGTTCTGCTAAAGAACCATGGTAAAACTCTAGAGACCAGAAATATAGTCATTGCCGCTGGTTCTGAACCCTCCATATTCAAGCCGTTCAGTGAAATCGAAGGGATTTGGACCAGCAACGATGTCTTTCAGATGGAAGAGATGCCAGAAAGCCTTGTTATCGTTGGTGGAGGAGTTATCGGTGTCGAATTTGCAACATTTTTTAGCTCATTCGGAGTGAAGACTACAATCATTGAGCTTGCGGACCACATTCTTCCATACGAAGATAGGGATGTCGCCGATGACATTCGAAAGTCATTGACTCGACAGGGGGTTGAAATAGTTGAAAGAACGAAGGTGACTGAGGTGGAAAAGGATGAATGTATCTTCGTTCTAAATGCCGAAGGTGAACAGGAGCTCTCAGTTCAGGCTGAGAAAGTTCTTGTTGCAGTTGGTAGGAGGCCGTATATAACCGAAGATGTGAGAAAGCTTGGTCTGGAAATTGAAAGGGGAGTCGTCACGAACAGCCGAATGCAGACAAACATTAAAGGTGTTTACGCCATAGGCGATATAAGAGCCGGAATGATGCTTGCCCACGTTGCTAGCTATGAGGGTATAGTAGCGGCTCACAACATTGCCGGAGAAGTAATGGAAATGAATTACTCCGCAGTTCCTTCAATCATTTTCTCCAATCCGGAGGTAGGATCTACCGGCATAAAAGAAGACGATGTTGAAGATATGGAGAGAGTAATTATCGCTAAATTCCCCTTAAGCGCCAATGGTAGAGCAAGGACTGTACTTGAAAACACTGGGTTCGTAAAGGTAATCGCAGATAAGGAAAACGGAAAGGTTCTGGGAATGAGCATAGTCTCTCCATCTGCAACGGAGCTCATAATGGAAGGAGTAATAGCAGTCAAGAATGGGCTAACGGTCGAAGAGCTTGAGAACTCAATACACCCTCATCCAACACTATCAGAGACAGTACTTGGTGCGCTTGAAGGCGTAAATGGAATGAGTATTCATATCTGAGATAGTTCGTTAATAGAGGGCATCCCTTTGCAGGCAATGCTTCGGGATGCCCATGTTTATTTTCTGATGTCCGAAATCATATTATGCTTTTCTGTAAAACCTCGATTCCTTGAAAACATCTTTCCGTTTTTTTTGCAGGGTTTCTTTCATCGAATTTTGTTGCACTAACCTAGATGATTACAAATAAAGCTTTCTGAACATCCGTTAGAACTCTTTTGAATATATATTTCTCGTCTGGCTGAAGACCTTTGTCTTGGCGAAAGTATGCTTATAGAATAAAAGATCCAACTTGATCATTATATGGCCTTCAGTCTCAAAATCAAGCTCAGCCTTCGATTGATTTACTTTTGCAGAGAAACCCATGGGAATTTCCATCTCCGGACGAAGGACACAAGCGATAGTTACTCCCGGAAAGAACTTGAAGCCAAACTTTCCTTCAATTTCAGGAGATCCGTCGAAATCGATCTTATCTACAAAGGTTGAATTATGGTCTATAGAACCCCTTGTATAGCTTTTTCCATGGGGCCCGTGGAAGTCTATCTTCGCTTCGACTTCGTAATGGAACTTCGGATAAACCTCTATCTCTGGACCGAATTGAAGATCAATGCTCTCGATCTGCGTTTCCATTCCATAGAATAGCTCAATCGGTATGCTGACTTTTACGGGAATGCCGCATACACTGATGCTTACCTCTGGTTCAGCTACCTTCTTCGTGTTTTCAGTCTCGAACCCTTCCTTTCCAACTATTTCGAGTATAGAAGAGACTTTTGCCGGAAATCGAAGAGTTCCATTTGAGCTGAATTTGTTCCACGAAAGATGAAAGTCAAGACTGATATTCGCGTCAAGAACCAGTTTATTCTTGATTGCAGCTTTCATCTCATCATCATCAACGATAGATACTTCCCATTCTTTTGTAATCAGGTTTGTTGTTACACTCTCTGCAAAGGAACGATCACTTTCGGTTCCGAATTTCTCTATGATTTCTGATACATCACCTTCAATGTTCAGAATCAAAGTGCCCAGAGCCTCTTCAACAAAAGCTTCTTCCGTTTCAAGTGTAACTTTTGAAGGGTCAGAATCATTCACGGAAACAACTCTTCTCAAAGAATCTTTCATTGTGTCAAAAATATAATCACCATTTGAGAAATTAGGCAAAGAAGATGTCTTGGAAAATACGATTTGATTTTCGATTGCAGAGGGTTCCTGAACAAGAAGAGAAGAGTTTATCACAAGCGATCTAGGTATAGAATTGCTCACTGCAATTACGCCACTGGGAAATCTGGTTGAGGAAACCATTGGAGGTTGCTGAACTCTGAAAAGGACTTTTCTGAAGGAAACCGGGCCGGAACTCTCTGCATCGGGTATCTCGTGCCTGAAGGTTAGAAGATACCCACTGCTTATATACGGGTCCTGCATACCGGCGGCAGAATGGTATGAGACTCCAGAGAAGAAATCAGCATCGGATGAGCTCGAGAGATCTTGAGAACCTGCAGACACCGGCTGAAAAACTGAGTCAACATGCTTTACAATTGCACCTTCCGAATCGTAAATCAGATACTCATATTCGATACCAGTACCATCTATGGATTTGATGTAAAGATAACCATAATTTCTCTCCGCAATAGAAGAACCTTCTTCAGGTGCCCACTCCATTCTAAGATCCTGGAATGCAATCAGGGTTCCCTCTCCCAAATGCGAAATCGACATATCTGAAGGCGAAAAGAGGAGACCCCCTCCATAATAAGCACCGCCCTTAAGTTCTTCAAAGGGCACCCTGACTAAAACCGGGTTGTCTACTACAATGCACGAAGAAAGGGAAAAGACAACAATCACAGATGCGACAAACAGCAAAAACGATCTAGACAAGTTTTTCATTGTCCACCTCCAAGAAAAAGTAAAATAATGGATACTCATTATTACGGAAAACCAAAATGACTCTTATGTATTTTTATTTGTCCATTCTATGATTTCTATTTTGCCAGAAACATTCGGGATTTAACCAAGAAGGTTTAATCAATTGATTCGATCTAATGCTAACATATATTTGTGATCTTCTCTAAGCTCTTTGAGGATGAAGATAGCCACAATATGCCTATTAGAAAGCTTTTTATTGCCAGCTCTTGCTCTCGAAGTCGCTTACTCCCTTTTCCGCAAAGTCCTTATCTGGAAACTCTTCGATTTCTTTCGCTTCATCACGTGTGTCAATTGTATAGTAAGCTTCAGCAGGTGCAAATACGCATATCTGAGCTGCCCTGTAAGTTCGAAATCTCATTCCACATTTATCACAAAGACCAATATCCTCAACATCCCTCTTGAAATTCACTTCCCTGTTGTATCTTCGGCAGAAGGATCTGTTCTTTTCGTCTGTGAAGAAGTACATGGCTTGCGGCTGCCTGGAGTTCTCACCACCAGACAGCTCGGCCTCCTCAAAGTTTAACCACTTCCATGACGTCGAGTTAAGTCTTTCCAGATCAAGATCAGTTTTCTTCAAAATATTCACCTCTCGTGACACACCTTTTCAAATGAAATGTTATCATGAATGTACCTAATACACGAGGGGGAATGATTTTGAAGAAGTTTCTACTAATACTCCTGGCAGCGTTTTTTTCGCTCACCCTTATCGGAGCAGAGTATGCAGTCAGGATAACAAAAGGTGGAGAAGCAGTTTCTAAAGAGTTCTGGATAACAAGAGAGGAAATCGAGCAGGCATTTAACGCAACAGTGGCAAATGCGGCGAGCCAAGGGATTATTCTTGATCCTTATTTTGACAGTTACTTTACACCAAGCGAGCTTGGGCTGAAAACCATGATAATACCATACATCGTTGATGAGAAGCTAATAGATTACTTTGCTTGGGAGAGCAATTTGATTCCATCTGAAGAGGAAATTGACGCGGAAACCGATTCGATGATGGAAATGTACACCTCGAGTCCCGACATGGTTGAACAAATAGAGGCGATCTATGGTTCCATGGACGCTTTCAGATCGGAAATCAGAAACTATGTTTCCGATGCCCTTAAAGCTGAGCTCGTTCAAGAATCGGTGGCTCCTTTAAATGACGACGCTCTGGCGGCTTATTTCGAAGAGTTCAAGACGGAGATAAAGAATCAGTTTGAGACGATAAGAGCTAGACATATTCTGGTTACAGAAGAGGCTACAGCAACTGAATTAATGGACAGAATCAACAGCGGCGAAATCACCTTCGCAGAAGCTGCACTCCAGTTTTCGATAGACTCTTCAACGGCTGCGAATGGAGGCGAGCTGGGGTCAATAGTCAGAGGTCAGACCGTACCTGAATTCGAGGAAGCTATCCTTGCTGCTCCTATCGGCGAGTTGTATGGTCCCGTTCAAAGCGAATTTGGTTATCATTTGATAATTGTAGAAGAGAGAAATGAGATAAACAGCCTTGAAGATGTTGTCAACTCGGCCAGCTACAACGATTTCGTGTCAGGCTATCAAAACGATACTTATAACAGGTGGATAGAGAGCTATATAGAAGAAAACAAGTTCGACTATGAGATCTTGGATAATGAGCTCCTTTTCTACAATGAATATGCCAAAGCAAAAGCGACAGAAGAGACTGCGAACGAATTCTTCGTTGAGATAGCGTCGGGCATATTTGGCGATGGAACCTCGTCCGAAGCATCCTTGATGGAATATGCAGCATTTATTGAACTATCGGAAATGCTTGGCTTTACTGACAGTCCGGACTACGAGACAGCGATACGAAATCTCTTTGAAGCCGGTGAGAAGCGCGGTATGATCGTGCAGAAGATGTATGATCTGGATAGTGAAAACCCCGAGGTTGCTGCAGCATACTACAATGCATTGCTGGAGGAACTTGAAAACACGTTCATGAACCAGGATCTTCTTCAGCAACAGTTAAGCAGCTATGGACAGAGCTTTGTAGATTACGTATTCAACACAATTGGAGAGATTGAATCCGGTCTAACCAGCGTTCTTGAAAAAGAGATTTCCGATGGACTTAGAGCAGACGTTCTATACATTCTCATAAGAAATAACTCCCTTTCCCTTGAGCTCGATTACAGTCCCGACTGGAGGAAGGAGAAGCTCAATCAAAGACTCGGTTACTTAGAAGCTTTGATACAAGTTGAGCCATCTGAAGCTGCTCAGACGGAGATAGAATCTATAATCTCCGAACTGGAGCAAATCGAAGCTGAGGCTGAGACTCCTGCAGCAACAGAATGAGCTTGGCTTTTTAAATAGGAGAGCCGGGGAAGTTGCCCCGGTTCTTTTTTTGATTGTGGCAGACTTTCATCTTTTCAGTTTTTGCGCCATGCGGATACTTCTATCCCGTCGTTTTCTCAGGCAATTTCCTCCGCATTACCATAAGAGTCTCCTCCGTGTTTTCCCGGCCTCACTTCAAAGAGTCTCGACATTCCTTTTGCCAAGAAGACAATGGTGAGAATGGCATTTGCAATACACGATATCAACACAAGATAGTGAACTGGAAGCCTGTCAACTGCGAAGCCAAAGACCGCTGAACCGAGAGGTGTTGCAATTTGCGCTAGAATCGAAATTACGGAAAAGACCCTAGATCTGTGGCTGGTAGGAAGTACTCGATGAAAAAGTGTTTGAAGAGGAGTATTCACAAATGCGTTGAACACACCCATTACAACTATCGGTATTCCCAGTGCGGCAAAGAACAACCAAGACGGTCCACCGAAAAGACTTGTGAAGTAAGGAAAGAAGAGAGCGGCTAGAAGGAAATTTAAGACTGTCTCTGTTACTAATCCCTCCGCAAACAGTTTGTCCTGTTTCTTATTCACGAGAATCGTACCAATTAGAATGTTTCCAAAAAGGACTCCCAATACCCAACCCGACTGGAGAAAACCGTATTGTTCGCTAGAGAAACCAACCAATGTGCGGGCGAAAAAAGGAAAAACAACGGTGAAAATCGGAGTTGACAAAAAATTGGAAACCATTGCAAACATCAGAACCATCATCAAGCCATCTATCTTCTTTAAATAGCCAATTCCTTCAACTATATCGACAAAAACGCTCTTTACCGAGACGCGCGTTTTTTTAGTAGTCTGCTGATAAACTATGAAGATTTCACTAATCGCAGAAAGAATAAACGATGTTCCATTTATAATGAAGACTATTTCAATTCCGAAAAGTCCATATAGAACTCCGCCGAGAGCAGGACCGACTATGTAGGAAACGGAGTTAACCGCGCCAAGAATAGAGTTTGCCTTCAGAAGTTTGTGCTCTTCAATGATATCTGGTAGCATTGCAGAAGTTGCCGGGTCGAATGAAATGTCGAAAGTCGATATAACTAGCTGGAAGACAAAGAGAAGCGCTAGATTCAAGACACCGACATCTGAGAGGTATGCCATAAGAATAATTGCTGCTCCTCTAGCAAAATCCATATATATCATAATATATTTCCGATTGAATCTATCACCCAAAACACCGGCGATTGGTCCAAAGAGGATTCTGGGCAGCATCGTTACTACAGAGAATGTGCCCATCATCACCCCGGAGCCAGTTAGATCCAAAATGTAGAGTGGTATCGCAAGCGCTTGAACGCCGCTTCCAATAAGTGACACTAGTCTTCCAAGAGTGAAAAGCCAGAAATTTCTTCCCAACCCTTTCATCGAACCACCTCAATTTCTGCAAATGCTGGTTTAATATTATCACGTTTAACGTCAAAACATCAAGATCTACCTTAAATTATTGATATTAGAAATTGAGTAGACACAACAAACTTTATTATTTCGTTCAAGAAAGTAGAATTGAATCCCGATTGGGGGAAAAGTCTTGTCAGATCTTCAACTTCACCGGAGGTTTTGATCTGCCGTGCTATCATCTAGTAATTATGAATTGGAAGTTCTATTACTTTTTAGAAGTTGCAGCAGGAGTGTTCATAGATTTTGGTTATCAGTTTATGAAGTAGGAGGAGGATTTTTATGTCTAGAGTAGTTACCTTCGGAGAAATAATGATGCGTCTCGCATCTCCTTTGGGAGAGAGATTTGAGCAGACCAAGAATTTCGAAGTTGTTTACGGGGGAGCGGAAGCCAATGTTGCTGTTGCGATTGCGAAGTACGGCGGAAAAAGTAGATTCGTATCCAAAGTATCTGCCGATCAGTTTGGAGACGCGGCAATTGGGAATATTGGTGTTCACGGGGTGGATACGAGTTATGTTTTGAAAGACATTGGCAGGCTAGGTAAATACTTCTATGAATATGGCTATTCTCAGAGACCGTCAAAGGTAATTTATGACCGTGACAACTCGGTCTTCGCTAATTCAAAGCCCGGAGATTTCGATTGGGAAGAGGTTTTCTCAGATGCCACCTGGTTCCACTTCACAGGCATTACTCCTGCGCTTAGCGACGGGTTGATTGAAACATGTGAAGTAGCTCTAAGAGAGGCCAAGAAGCGAGGAATAACTGTTTCTTGCGATCTAAATTACAGGTCGAGACTATGGAGCAAAGAAAAGGCGAGAAAGGTTATGACTTCTCTTATGAATAACATAGATGTCCTTTTTGCAAATGAGGAGGATAGTGAATCTGTCTTTGGAATAAAGGCTGAGGGCACTAATGTGAGTGATGGCAGGTTAAGTGTCGAGGGATACAGAGATGTGGCAACAAAGCTTAGGGACACTTTTGATCTGAAGGCAGTTGCAATTTCCCTAAGAGAAAGCATAAATGCCAATTTCAATAAATGGTCGGCTGCGCTGCTCACTGGAGGAGAATTTATTGTATCTACGAAATACGACATAAACATAATCGATCGTGTAGGCGGAGGAGATGCATTTGCTGCGGGATTGATTTTTGGACTGGACAATTCATGGGAACCATTGAAGTCACTTGAGTTCGGAGTCGCAGCCTCATGCCTAAAACACACAATAAAGGGAGACTTCAACATCGTATCTAGAGACGAGGTCGAAAAGCTACTTGGTGGAAACGCTTCAGGAAGAGTTGTGAGGTAGGAATTTGACATCCCGCCATTATCTGCAAAGTTGTGACGTATGCGGTTTCTAGTGCAGCAATTCAGTTGGTATCCCAAAATGCCCTAAGTGTGGCAGCACTCTGAATTACAGATACAATCAAATTGGCGGAATGAATCTGGATGATTTTCCGGACAAATATTGTTACGGCTTGTGAAAGTACCATAGACTACTACCAATCGATGATATTCGCCATTGTGTAACGCTGGGAGAGGGTGCAACTCCTTTAACTGCTGGCGTTAGACTTCAGGCTGAGTTGGGAAACACCGGGAGAATAATGCTGAAAGACGAAACTCAGAATCCTACCGGCACTTACAAAGATCGCCCTGCAGCTATGGGTGTCAGTAAGGCTAAGAAAATCGCTTCAGGAAAAGTAATCATCGCTTCTGATGGAAACGCTGGACCTGCAACAGCCGCTTATTGTGCGAAAGCTGGACTCCATTGTTTCGTACAGATGCCCGCCGATACGCCTGTTGAAAGAAATGTGCAAACGATCTTATATGGTGCTGAACTAATTCTTGTGGAAAAAAGCAATGTGAGTGATTGTATAGACATGATAATGGATCTATCTGAATCTTCTAGCTGGACTCACCTTACAACTGCCTCATCAGTCATTCCTTATCACTTTGAAGGTACGACCATAGCTTTCGAGATTGCTGGAGATCTTGGATGGAATACTCCCGATTGGGTTATGATGCCCGAGGGAGGGGCCGGACTATCAGCTGCTATTTGGAAGGGCTTTTTGGAGATGAGCGAAGCTGGTATGATAGCCAAACTCCCAAGACTCCTAGTTGTTCAGGCTGAGGGTTGTGCGCCTCTGGTAAAGGCCTTTAAGGAGCACGATACCAAGATCGAGAGATGGGAAAAGCCCAGTACTCTGGCGAAAGCAATTAGCGTGCCTTACCCGCTTGACGGTGAACTTGCTCTTCGAGCAATAAGGGATTCCGGTGGGTCGGCTATCTCCGTGTCAGACAGTGAGATGGTTAACGCTACCCGTGTCATGGCAAGACACGAGGGTATTTTTGCAGAACCAACTGGCGTGGCTTCTATAGCAGGTTTGGCGAAAGCCCTTGAAGAGGGAATCGAAAGTAAGGAAGAATCAGTTGTTGCGCTTGTTACGGGGACAGGACTAAAGGTCATCTTATCATTTACCAAGCTTCTTGAAATACATAGGACGATTGGAAAGAACATTTTGGATCTGAAGAGCATTTTAGAAGGATAAAGAATAGTGTGTTCTGCACCTCAAATACTGGAACCCACTGGTTGCATCCAGTAAGGCCCTTTCTCTTTAGTGATCAAAGTATAGAACGCGAAGAACAGAACGTTTCATGTATAGGGTAATCCTTATTTTATGTGTGATTATGTGGAGATTTCTCTTATTGACATTTAGAACGTCAAGAGTTCCTTGATCTTCGGCCTTGCATAAGTAGAGTTTTCTTCAAGGATCGACATATAGTCCATCCCTTTCACTCAGGGGATTTCGTTTTCCTTTTTCTGTTTTCAAGTACCTCAACTATTGCGGAGTCGATCTTTGACATGCCTTTTGAAAGAAGGACCTGGATATTTTCTATTGACCTGTCTAAAGTGTTGGAGATAAATCCCTGCTCTGAGTTGACTCCAAGATTGTCCATTGCCAGTAATGCACAGCTATATGCTTCCTGGCCTCCAAGGCCCGCCTTCAATGAACAGCTCTCTTTTGCACCATCGCACATGATGCCTGTCGTGCTCGATAGTATAGTCAGCATTGCCTGTTCGATTGTCTCCCTTGCTCCTCCAAGAAGATAGGTAATTCCTGCAGCGGCTCCCGTTCCGGCGGCTGTAACGCATCCACAGATCGGGGCAACTCTGCCGAGCTTGTTCTTTATGTAACCAGAGAAAAGGTGGCTCAAAGCTACTGCTTTTGCAATGTCTTTTCGGCTCTTTTGGAAGTACTCGCCGGTTAGAGCCACTGGAAGTGTGGCGACAATTCCCTGGTTACCGCTTCCGCTACTGCTCATCACAGGAAGGGGAACACCAGACATCCTGGCGGCCGAAGCCGCGAAACAATAGTTACGAATCTTGTATCCGAGGCTTACGTTTTCGTGGTAGCTGAAGGTCTCTTTTGAAGGCAACATTTTCTTAAGGCCAAATCTGGCAATCTCGAGATTCATTTCTATTCCCTCGAAGATCTTCTCGATTTCCAGTTCAGTGATTTCTCGAATTGACTCAAATATCTCTTCAGGAGTAAATTCTAATGCATCGGAGGGGACGAATCTCTCACTTGAACGGACCTTTTCTCCGTCTATCTCTAATGAAACTACATTCGTGTGACTGCCAGTTATCCTGCAAAGTACAGAATGATTATGATTAGACACCGTGGCTTCTATGAATACTCCAGATAGATCTTGATCACAGATCACACTGACCAGACCCTTGTCTATCATCTCTCTTGCAATACCGACCGATTCAACTCGGCAAGGCCTAAGTGCCTCGAGCTGGAGATCTGCATCCCCGCATATGGCGCCCAAAGCGGCAGCAAACTCATTTCCCTTTTCATTCGTACCTGGAATTCCCACGTACATTCCGTTCTTGTATACGTTGACGCTGGTAGTTACATGCACTTTTTCTGTTTTTCCCTCAAGTTTGCTTGCTGCAAGAGCAACACAAAATGCAATCGCTCCAGGTTCCGTACACCCAAGTGCAGGTCTAACTTCTTTTTCAAGGTATTGTTCAAGAAAGCGCATCTTTCACCTCCAATGTCCGATAACTTAGTTTAGCATTGGAAATGTTTTATGCAATTAATAGCAGGCCTCAAAGGTTATTGTTTTGAAGTAAGTATGAGCTCTTAACTCCCTCTTCCACTTGGAACTGAAAGTATACTCAACATTGTGGAGCTGGAAAATCATCTCTTGGAAGGCTTTCTTTTCTCGTTTTAAAGAGAAAGACGAACTTTCCAGAGTTCTTTATCTAGAATCGGTCATGTCTCATACTGAATTAAACTCTTCCAAGAGGGCTAAAGCAGTGTTCCTGATAGTCACTTCAATCTCCTTTGATGTTACATAAAAAATCTGGAAGGACAAATTTGACAATTATTGGATTGTGTTAGAATCCCTTTATTCGCTGAAATACTGACTGAGAAAGGCAATGACGGAAGATTGTTATCAGAAAAGACCATAAATCAGTCAGGTGAGGATAACTAGTCGGTACTGGAATCCTTAGTGTGAACAATATGGGCTACTATCCAAATAGTATGCAAATGATTCGGGGATAAGGGCAGGATTTGACAGAGGCACAAGCTGCATCTTGCTTAGATTAAAGAAATAAGGGAAAACCTTGATTCCACAAACACTCCCGTCTTTGGAAAGCTCGATTTTTAGCGATGCTGTGATTCTGCAATCCTTAGCTTTCATAGAAGAAATCCAGTTGCCCAGAGAATAGATGATTAGCGAAGTTGATCCTCTCGCATTTAAGTACACCTCCAGTGGTTGAAGGACATGAGGATGATGACCGATAATCAAGTCAACTCCTTCATCGCAGAGCCTTCTTGCGACTTCCACCTGCATTTCAGTAGGTTTGTTCTCAAACTCAAGTCCCCAGTGAAGACTAAGCACGATAACGGATGCTTCTTCCGACATAGATTCAACGATAGGAACGATCCTTGACAGCGGAGTCTCTGCATCCTCAAATGTGTTTAGGTTGGCAACATTCAGACTGGATTCACTATTCACGGTGGCTCCGTTTGTGCCGAACGTGAAACCTGAGACAGCGATTCTAACTTCATCGAATGAAATTATTGAGAATCGACTTTCTTCTCCAAATCCAACACAATGGATTCCACGGTCATTAAGAAAAGTACGGGTCGATCTCAGTCCCTCGATACCCCTGTCAAGAGAGTGATTGTTTGCGATATTCATAACATTAATTCCCAAAGGCGTCACTACTTTCTCAAAGTATTCGGAAGAACCGTTGAATTTTGGGAATGCCGATTCGGGGAACCGAGTGTCTATTGGGAATTCGAGATTGGCGAACACAATTTCACTTTGAAAAAGACTCTTCTCCACACTTGAGTAAGGATCGCCCGCGATTACAAGCCCTCTACTGTACATTAGATCGCCAAGTGCGGTTATAGTTATTGCACATGCCGAATCAGGGAGCTCTGCCTGATAGTTTTCTTCGTAAGGTCTCGAAATCGTACCGAAGATCAGCTTCCGCAGGTAGAAAATGGCATCTGTAAAAGTGAATTGGCCAAGGTCGCCACAAACAACGGGGAAGGAAAAAACAAGGCCATGTGCCATTAGGAAAATAGCCAGAACAAACTCCATAGCAAACTTTCGAGACATCTGTACCACTTCCTGTAAGTGATTAGAAATTTATAGTCTATATGAGTCAAGTCCATCCCACACATGATTATGGTTTTCGAGAACCATCTCGCCGGAAACTCAGCTACCGGATAATCAGCTACCGGATAAATAGATATCAGTTCTCGACTAAACTTTAACACTATACACACACAGATGATAAGCATTTGATGGTCAATATCCTTCGTCGGTGAGAAAGAGATTCTGGTCGGAGATGTTTCTCGGCAAAATTAATAGTTCAGTTGGCACCAAATTGGAAGATGAGACTTGAGGATTATGTACTCAGTGCCTTGGTCGAAGATGGGTATAAAAAATTCTTTTAAGCTTCTCATTGCTAAGTTGAATCATTGGTCTGAAGTATCAGCGGCATTAGATGAGAGCCACAACCGATGACAATGGAGAGTTAGCCTTCGGTATCTCAGAGAACAGATAGGTCAATGGAATGTGCGTGACTCTAAGTAATAAATGTCATTAACAGGAAGGTGTCACTTGGTCATCTGCAGGGTGACACAAACAGTTTTGATGAGAGAACACGTTAATGTCCCCGAAGGATGCAGAGGAGCAATCAGATCGCACCAAAAGAATGACTCTAAGATATCTTAGAGGTCAAACAGAAAATAGATCACAGCTAAACTGCGGCTTCTTCCATGTTTACAAGGACATTATCTCTGCGTTTGATTTTTGGCACGAAATGGCAATGCTATAATCAACTGAGAACATTACAGCGCCTCATCATTCCTCGGAGGGTCGAATGGAGTCCGACAGTAGAAACCTGTTCAGTTCAGTGAGAAGAATAATCTCGGTTCTCGTTGGCAATGAGAAGAGCTTGGAAAAGATTAAAAAGGCTCTTTCAACTGTTGGTGATTCTCTTTCTGTCAATAGTCTTACTCTTTGCACAGTTGAAAGAGCTCATCATGGTTCTTCTTTCCTCAAGATGGTTTGCGACTGGAGAAAAGAGTCTGACTCAGTAATGTGCGTCTGCGGTTCGAGAACTGGAGATAGTAGAAAATCGGAACTTGAGAAGCTAATGAGAAAAGGCAGATCAAATACATTTTCGGAAGCTGGAAAAGGGATCTTGTTAATCAAAAGCCCCCCTGGATTGCCGGAGTGTGTTCTGGTCTTAGAGATCGAATTGCATGAGAGAAATCTGTCTGTGGAGGAAAAGGACTTTGTGAAATGTGCGATTCAATTGTTGGCGCTCATGACTGGAGAAGAGTTCAGCGAAGAGACTGGAAATAACGAAAAGTCACTTCTTCAGGAAAGACTACTAAGAAGCGATGAACTGCTGAAGAAGTTCGAAGGCAACGTCTTGGACATTCTTGCCGTAGTTGATGGAAGACTGGTTTTCACCTATGTTTCGCCCTCGGTAGTAAACACATTGGAGTTTGTGGCTGAAGAGCTTGTAGGGAAGAATGCTCTAGATCTTATTGACTTTAGGGATCGTGAAAGAGTTATTGAGGAGTCCAAGGTTCTTCTGAGAGAAAAGAAACACGGTTGCTTCAGATATAGAGCAAGAACTAAGAGCGGCGGAATATTGTGGATGGAGACAGCTGTAAGTCCTTTGTTTAATGGGAAAGAAGTCGAGGGTTGGACGATGTCGTCACGGGATGTCACCGGTGAGATGAAGCTGCAGGCCGAATTGAAAGCCAGAGATAGTATGATGGTCTTCATGAACGATCTTTACGTTCTGATTCTGAGCGGTGATAATCTTCATGAAGCGGCTTCCAAGATTGTGAATCGCGCATACGAAGAGAAGGGAATGGTCGGTTGCAAGATCACATTTAGTGAGGATGAATATCTTGATCTTGAGGTTTCGAGAGGCGACACCGAGGCATTTCCGCTGAATCTCATGAAGGACTCAAAGGCTCAGGAAACCCTCAGAGAAAATCGAATAATCGTTCAAAATACAATCATAGAAGGAAAGGAACTGAGATACATATGCATTGCACTTGAATCGAATAATGAGATTGCTGGTTCCTTTGAAACCCTTACAGAACGTGTGACAGGTCTTACCGAAGAAAGTATGAGTCTCTATAGGTTGGTTGGGACTACGGTTTCTCTTTCTCTCACGAAAATCAGAAATCTTGTTGCTACGAAGAGAAACCACATCACGTCGCAGTCATTGATTAAGGCGACCGAAGCGATTACTAAGGATCTGAACATGAGAACGGTAATCGAATCTATTGTTGGGGGTCTAAGACAAGTAATACCATTCTACAGTGCCGCAGTTGAGTTAGTTGAAGGGGATCATCTAATCATTGTCGGCGGTAGCTGGCCTGGAAAGGATTCTTTTGTCGGGACCAGATTCACAATGGAAGAAGGGAGTCCGGGCTTCGATGTAGTAAAAAACAAAAAAATCATTCTAGCAGAAGATGCTCAGAGAGCGTACCAGCAATTCAACAAACCAGACTTCATATTCATCAAATCCTGGATGGGCGTTCCTCTGGTTATTGGAGATGAAACGATTGGAATGATCGCCGTTGACAGCGAAGAAGGCGGAAAGTTTAAGAAGCGGCATCTTGATGCCCTCAAGGCATTTGCAGATATTGCTGCGATTGGCATAAACAATGCCCGTCTTCACGAGGAGGTGAGAGATCTCTCGGTGAGAGACTATCTCACTGGTGCTTACAACAGGCGAGGTCTGTTTGAGCTAGGAGAATGTGAAATCGAGAAGGCAAAACGATATGACACAAAAATGGGATTGATAATGTTCGACATAGATAATTTTAAGAATATGAATGACATGCTTGGACATCTAGCCGGAGACTTTGTCTTAAAAAGGGTTGCAAACATATGTACCAAGATTCTACGAGCCGCAGATATTTTTGCGAGATATGGTGGCGATGAATTCATAATTCTGCTCCCGATGACTGATATCACGAACACCGAAGAAGCTGCCACAAGGATTTGTCGTTCTCTTGAAGATTCAAGAATAATATATAAGAGAATCCCAATAAAGGTTCGTGCCAGCTTCGGAATTGCCAATTTTGAAGGACATGAAGATGAACTTGAAGACATGATCAGGAGGGCAGACAGAAATCTGTATGTCTCCAAAAGATCCGGGGGCAACAAAGTTACCGGGGGACGAAACTATGGCTAAGAGAGAATGGCAGATAAGAAGTGAACGTTTAGGCCTTGAAGCGCAGCTAAGGGAAAGAAATAAAGAACTTAAACTTCTATATGATTTCTCAAGATTAGTTGACAAAGCAGAGAAATCTATTGACGACATTCTGATGGGTCTCCTGAGAATCCTTTCCGATGCTTTTCAGAACCTGAGAGCGCGTGTGCCGTGATCGTCTACAGTGCCAGAGTGTATGAATCGAGAAGAGTCTTCAAGAAGTGATCGCTTTATACGTAACCAATGATAGTAAGAGGCAATGAGGTCGGGAGCGTAACGGTCTATTATTATTGAGACGGGAAAATCGCCTTCCTCTATGAGTAGTCTCAAATGGTTCTCTCGGTAACAGAGAGACTCGGGAAAATAATTCAATCATCGAGGTGTCAAGGATGCTCATTGAAAACAAAGAGCAGTACCGCGCTAACCTCTCAAGTATTGGTGATGCAGTTCTTTCGATGGATGCTTTTGGAATAGTCACTTTTGTTAACGAAGTTGCCTGCAGTCTTATTGGTCTTAGCGAAAGCAGCACCATCGGCAAGAGAGTTTCTGAAGTTATGGAGATCTTTAGTGAAGATTCAGATGAACCTGCAATTATTCCAGTAGAGCATGTGCTAGAAACCGGCAAAAAGGTTGGACTGGCAAATCATACTGCGCTCAGATCAAAGAACGGAAAAATCTACTCAATTGCCGATTCTGCAGCTCCGATATCTAGAGAAGACGGTGAAACAACTGGTGTTATTCTTGTCTTCAAAGATCTGACCGAAGAGAGAAAAAAGAAGAGAAAATCATACAAAGTGAGGCCCGATTCCAAGAGTTGATAGAAAATAAGAATGGAGGCCTGTTAATTTTAAACAGTTAAGATGGAGAACGATTTATTCTGAAGGAATTCAAAGCGCCTCGCGAAAATCTTAATAGAACTGGACTCGTAACCTTTGGCTAGGAGTTAATTGATGTTTTTTACTGGTGTAGAAAAGAGTAGTCTCTTCGAAGCAATGAGAAAGGTTTATAATACCGGGACCCCTGAGAAAGTAGAGGCCGAGAAATATGTCTACGGAGATCAAGAAGGCTGGTGGACAAATTATGTTAATAAACTTCCTTCTGGTGAGGTTGTAAGCCTTTGCTACGATTTGTCTGAATCACTTAGAATTCAAGAATTCAGAAAGAAAACGAACGATGGCCTGCTTGCACTGTCAAAAATGGCTGCTGGGAGTGGTTTCTCGCTTGATGAGTTTAAGAAGAGCGCCGAAAGAATAGTAGGCTCTTGTCTTTGTGTTCATAGTGTCGGGATATATATGCTAAAGAGAATTGGTGAGATGGATCTGATTATTAGCTCTGACCTGGTTGGTGGAGAGGCAAGAGAAGATAAGTCGAGAGCTATGGATCACGACCTCCCTTCCGAATATCTTCAGTTGATTCAAGCAAAGAGGTTCTTCAGTATTTCCGAAGTGAACGAAGAAGAAAAAAGCAACTTCATTGCTAGTCTGCAAGACGTTGGAGAAAAAGCGATTCTAGATATCCCCCTGAGGATCAGAGGAGTCATCGTGGGACCTCTCTTTTGCGATATGAAGATTGCAAGGCAATGGACTTCAAATGAAAAGAACTTCGCCGTGTCCGTAGGTGACGTTCTGACGCTTGCTCTTGAAGAAGATGAGCTTGTTAATGGTGAGCATCGCTACAAGAGCTTCTTCAAAATGAACGGTGCAACAATGCTTCTCATAGATTCGACAACGGGTTCAATCGTAGATTCTAACGAAGCTGCATGCAGATTTTACCAATATGATCTTGACACGCTAAAAGGAATGTCAATGAAGGATTTGGCTGCGAATAACGAATCCCTAATTGAGATACGTAAGCTCGCTGCTGGAAGATCTCCTAGTGTAGTCTCCAGGCAGAAAAAGTCCTCTGGAAAAATAGTCGACGTCGAGATTTTTGCTTCTCCTTTTAGCATGGAAGATATGGATCTGATTAACCTGATAGTTGTCGATATAACGGAAGCCCTTGCCGCGAAAAATAAACTTTCGGAAACTTTGGGGAGATTGCACACTGCTCTTGAAGGAGCTGTAGAGTTTGTTAGCAAGGTAGTAAAGGCGAGAGATCCATGCACGGCAGGCCATCAGAAGAACGTGAGTCGTTTAGCTACTGCCATTGCAGAGCGGCTCGGTCTGGATGATAATAGGAGTAGAACCGTCAGAATTGCCGGCTTGCTGCACGATGTCGACAAGGTTTCGATTCCGGTTGAGATACTTTCAAAGCCGGTTCGACTTACTGATCTTGAGTGGTCTTTGATCAAGCGCCATCCAATAGTCGGCTACGAAATCCTTTACGATGTAAAACTTGGTGGGCCAATAGCGGAGATTGTCAAGAACCATCACGATAGGATAAACGGATCAGGTTATCCAGAAGGTCTTATTGGATCAGAACTATCTTTGGAATCAAGAATCGTGGCAGTGGCCGATGTGGTGGAGGCAATGGTTTCTCACAGACCGTATAGAGCTTCTAGGGGACTTGGTGAAGCTGTGCAAGAGATCAAGGGCAACTCTGGTGTTCTTTACGATGAAGAAGTAGTTGACGCTTGTCTAGCTGTAATCGATTCGGGTTTCAAGATTGATAGGTCTGATAGCAGATTATAGATTGTTGGAGGTAGAGAATGAACGTATTTATTGTTATTCTGGCAATTTTCGGAGGGCTGGTTTTTTTGGGTCTTGCGGTGAAGTTCGCTTTTTTCGGACTCCGGGTAATTTTCGGTCTTGCCTTTGTTGGGCTGATTGTTTTCGCGATTATTTGGCTTCTTTCGAAGGTCCTTTTACTGTTTTAGTTTTTTGATTGTCGGGAATACTGAGGACTTTGCCCTTGATACCCGATTCGTTTCAATTCCGAATGGGTGGATGTTTCAAGTTGAATCTTCACTGGCGGTTGAATGCTGTAGTAGATGGGATCATTTTTCTGAGGATAGACTGAGAAAAGTCGTACCATACTGCCTGTGCTCAGAATTTCTGGGTAGAGTCTAAATTTTAACTGGGAAGTGAAAATATGAAAAGGGGTAATACTTACATCTTGTTGATTGCAACAATATCACTGACTGTATTTCTTACCCTGAGCGTCCTCAATTTCCTCAGACCTTATCAACCTAGTAAAGATGCCTATTACTCTCTTTCGAGTTCAAATGAAGTTATTTACTGTTTCAAAGATGGAACTCACATCTTCACTCCTGCGAAAGGAAGTGAGATTGGAATAGTGTTTTATCCTGGTGGCCTCGTGGATCCAGTATCATATGCTCCACTTCTTAAGAGAATAGCCACAAGCGGTGTTTCATGTTTCCTTGTAGAAATGCCCCTTAATCTTGCCGTACTTTCTCCAAACAGAGCAAAAAATATCTTGAAAGACAATCCAGAGATTAGGAGATGGATTTTGGCCGGGCACTCTCTTGGGGGTTCAATGGCAGCGAAATTTGCTTACTATAATCAGGGCAGAGTCGACGGTCTCATTTTGCTTGCCTCTTATCCCGGTAAAGACACTTCTCTATCTGAATCAGGCATTCATGTACTGTCGATTTATGGTAGCAACGATAAAGTACTTGACATTGAAGCTCTGGAGAGCGGAAGAGCTCTACTCCCTGAAGAAACAACTTACTTGAAGCTGCGTGGGGGGAATCATGCGCAATTCGGATACTATGGACCACAAAGAGGGGACGGAGATGCATTAATAACCCTTCTCGAGCAACAAGAAATGACCGTCAGCGCAATTCTATCATTCATTGACAATGCGATGTAATCCTCATTTTGAGATTATTTTGCCAGCTGATATACCAGAACGCCCGAGAGCATTAAGAGCAATCCAATGACTTTGGAGGGAGTCAGATCGATAGGCAGCTCGCCAAACAGTCCTGTGACGTTTATGATAAGTGCAAAGACTATCTGGGTTACTACAATTATTACGATGCCTCTGCTCGCACCTAGAGAAGATACACCTTGAGAAATACTTAGAATTATCAAGACACCTATGAATCCTGCGGTGTAGTAGAGTGGATTGAGTCCTTTTAGTGACTCCAGGCTCATTTCACCCTTACCGAAGAAAAAGAGAAGTACCGAGGCGAGAAGAAATCCCGTACCGTGTATGAAGAAGTTTGAACCGAAGAAGCCAATTTTCTCTCCCAGTCTTGCACTAAAAACACTTTGCATAGCGATTACTATCCCAGCTGCTATTGCGAAAAATACACCTCTAATCATCCCATGTCTCACCCATCTGTCTTTGAAGTTGGAATTTTCACTTCCAGAATCAAACTTTCATCTTTTGATGCGTATAGAAGCATCATAGCCGAGATTCAGCAGAACTCTGTTAAGAAAGCCTTTAATGAAAGCTCCGCCGAATATCTGTAGTCTTTGGGCAATTACAATATCTTAAGGAAAGCGATCTACGTGTGTTTTGAGCTGTCTTAATGAAGCTGAAATAACTGATTTGATCTCTTCAAACAAGAAAAACGCATTAACAGAACTTCTTGGTTTTGGTTAGTTTCTGGGCATAGAAAACGCATTTTGCTAGATTTGCTTGAGATCAGCCGGATTAAGACTTGTGGAACTACTAAATGAAACTCTTTCCTAAAAATCGGCCGATATCCAGTACGCCTGCCTTCCGTTCTCGTCAGTCGATTTTGTTCCAACAACGACGAATTTCCCAGCGCCTATTCTGGCAAATGCGTGTGGTTCAAATGAATCCACATTAAAAGCCTCATGAGTTAAGACTTCTCCTTCTTTGGTGATCTCTATCAATCCGAAGCCCTCATCTTCAACAGTTACAAATGATGCCAACCCCACGTAGTTGTCATTGTCTTTCAGAATTGAGAGTAGTGCAGGGTATTTATCGTCAAGAAGTGTTTCTTCAACAATCTCGCCGAATGTGTCAATCTTCGCTAAATAGGCCTTTCCTGAGAAACTACTGGAGATTCCGCCGACAAGGAATCCGTTTTCGGCCTCGATTGCAGCCCTCCCTTCGAGAAAGGGACCTTCCGAATTGCCGATGAGCTTCTGCCAGCGTGTCTTTCCATACGAATCTAGCAAAGCCAGCCATAGGTACTGACGTTCCTCGATCCAGCTATAGCCAGTGGCCAGAATATTGCCATCGTCAAGCTTCGTTACTGCCTGAGCTCCATCAATGCCATCTTTTCCGAATTCTCTCTCCCATACTGTTCTTCCTGAAAGATCGATTTTGATCAGACTGGCCTGAAGGTAATTGTTGTCAGTCATACACTGACCGGCAATAACAAATCCATCATCAGTGACGACCACACTCCAGGGAGAATAGTCTCTGTATTTTCCGTAGAAGTTCTGCCAAACCTGACTGCCATTCCCGTCAATCAATGTGGCCATTAGCTTTGCGCCGCTTGTCATCTCTACACGAGATACGAGAAGGGCCATACCTTCATCAGTCAAGACTATGCATCTACCGATATCATCTACCGGTGTTCCGTACTCCTTTGTCCACGATATATTGCCGTCTGAATCAGTTTTAATAACAATTGTCTGCATATAGGGTTCATCATAGTACTCGGAAAAGCCAACTGCCAAAATACCATCTGATCCTCCGACAACTGAGCTCAACTCTTCTGTTCTTGAGCCTCCGAAGCTACCTGTGAATGCAAATGCAAGTTGTACTATAAGAACCAAGATAGAAAGCAAGGCCATCCTCTTCATATTCAACCTCCCTCAAAATAGAGATGTCAGTCTGCATTGCCCGGAGATGGGACAAGTTCTGAGTTTCTCCTCTTGCAAAGTGAATGGTTCAATTCTAAACTAGTTCTTGCCTGAACGATCCGAAATATTTGTTGTCCAATCAGTTTGACAGGTTTTTCTCTTCTGAAAAGGATTTACTCTCCGAATTTATGGTTCCTATTTTGCTTTTCTCAAAACACTCCAGAAAAAAGCCTGCGATTTCTTGAACTTTCGCCTTTCGAACTTGTAAACTATGGGGACAGTGATCCCTAAAGGGGGAGATTGCAAGAACGATCTTCTCGGGAATTTCATGATTCAGCTATTAGAGTAATATAATCAGTCTATGGCCTGCTAATACTTTTTCAGAGGGTGATGCACAAATGCTTCAGCTGAAGGAAGCATCGAAAATCTATAGAACGGGAGAACTAGAACAAACAGCCCTGCATAAGGTTTCCATTTGCTTTTCAAACGACGAATTCGTTGCAATCCTTGGGCCAAGCGGTTCAGGCAAAACAACGTTTTTGAACCTTATTGGTGGGCTCGATAGATGCGACATGGGTGATCTAGTTATAAATGGCAGATCCACAAGGGATTTCAAAGACTGGGAGCTAGATGCTTACAGAAACAAGAGCATCGGATTCATTTTTCAGAGCTTCAATTTGATCCCACATCTTAGTCTTCTCGATAACGTTGAAATAGGTATGACACTTGGCGGTGTGCCTTCTTCAGAAAAAGAAAAGAGAGCCATAGAGCTGCTAGAAAAAGTGGGCTTAGCAGATCAAGCTCATAAGAAGCCCTGTCAGCTATCGAATGGTCAGATGCAGAGAGTTGCTATTGCAAGAGCCCTTGCCAATGACCCCGATATCATCTTGGCAGATGAACCTACTGGTTCTTTAGATACTCAGACAGGTGAAGAAACTGTGAAGTTGATAAAGGAGGTAGCGAGGGGAAAACTCATAATAATGGTAACTCACAATGAAGAAATCGCTAATCGCTACGCAGATAGGATAATCAAACTTAAGGACGGCAAAATCGTAAGCGACTCCCGTCCTTCAGATGATGACGATCCTCAACCAGAACTTATTATAAAAAAAACAAGTATGAGTTTTCCAGCTGCCCTGAGACTTTCTGCAACCAATATCCTAACAAAGAAATGGCGTACAGCACTTACGATACTGGCTTCTAGCATTGGCATAGTCGGAATCTTTCTTGTCTTGGCACTTTCTAGCGGTTTTGGAAGGCAGCTATCAGAATTCGAGTCGCAGACTCTCTCTACGTTTCCGATAATGGTGAGTCAGACAACAGTTGATCTGGAGTCGCAGCAGTATCGCCAAGCTGAGTCTGAAAAGCGGTTTGAAGAAGATGATAGTGATGTCTTGGGGCGATTTGTCTATCCATACGATCCCCGTGATGAGATTCTAATTCACAACAACGATCTATCTGATGAATACTTGGCTTATGTTGAGAGCATAGATCCCAAACTTCTTTCGGGCTTCACATACACGCGACATATAAACATGAATTTGGTTGCAAAGTACGGAGAAATGGCGAAAACTGTTGATCAGACTTCAATCAAATTCACGGCGTATCCGGAAGATCTCGACCCGGAGTCTCCGGGTTATCTCGAGAACAATTTCGACTTAGTTGCGGGATCCTTTCCTAAGGAATTCACCGATCTTGTAATGATCGTTGGAAAAGGAAACAGAATATCAAATGTGATTCTTCAAGCGTTGGGTCTTGATCATGATAAAGAGAGGATTGGATTTGAAGAAATCATTGGATTAGAAATCAAGGCAATTTACAATGACGATTTCTACTTGAGAAAAGGGATGAGTTTTACGCCGAAGACTTCTCTAAGAGACCTCATGGATCTTTACTATGGTGATCTCGGGATAATGCTGAAAATAGTCGGCATTTTAAGACCCAAAGCACAGATTGAGTTCTCAGTTCTTGACGAAGGAATAGCATACTCCGATCGTCTCGCCCAGAAATTCATTGAGAATGCCGTAGATTCGGAGATTGTCCTCGCCCAGAAGGATCTTTATGTAAATGTTCTGTCCGGAGAACAGTTTGCTTCGGATTTGTTCAATGTCCTCTCAGTGATACCACCCGATATTACTGCAAGATTGGTGGGCGGCGTAAATCTACCCATAACGAAAAGAAATATTCTTCAGAAGCTCGGAGCATACAAAACTCCTGTTTCCGTCGTGCTTTATCCCAAAGATTTCAAATCCAAAGAAGAGGTCTTGAAATACCTGGACTCCTGGAACGAAGGCAAAGCCGCTGAGAATAGGATTCTTTACATTGATCTCGCGTCAACGATAACGGGATTACTCGCGGGGATACTAAATGGCTCAACATTCGTGTTGTTGTCTTTCGCTGCTATTTCGCTTGTCGTTTCGCTAATAATGATTGGAATTATTACATTTATATCGGTGACTGAGAGAACAAAAGAAATAGGGATACTGAGGGCTCTTGGAGCAAGAAAGAAGGACATCAGTACCGTGTTCAACGCGGAGAATTTCATCATAGGAGCGTTTTCCGGGGCCCTTGGAATATTGTTTGCTTCGATATTGATCGTGCCACTTAACTCAATTATCGAAAGACTTACCGGTCTATCTAACGTGGCCTATATAAATCCTTTTTACGTGATCTCTTTAATGGTGGCCAGTATTCTATTAACAGTTTTGGGGGGCCTGATACCTTCAAGAATGGCATCCAGAAAGAACCCAGTAGATGCTCTGAGAATTGAATAGAGAGAGCAGCTCCTTGTTTTTTGTGGGGTTTTCGCTCTGTTGTCTCTGAAGTCTCTTCTCTGGTAAAGACAACCCATCCGACCAAAGAAACTAAGTTCTCAGTTATTCTTTCCTCAGTCAAAGATCAGGATCCCGGGATATAGAGATCCAGAGCTTCAGAGATATTTGTGATTTCTACCGAAGGCATCTTAACTAACTTGCCGGAACCAAATCCAAAAAAAAGAAGGTATATGTTTTCTGGTGCTCCAGATCTAACATATGCATCTCTTCCAACCATTACAGTGTATTTTGTTTCAATTTCGGGATTCTTGAAATAGAAGAACTTTTCTTGAGAAAGTCCGGGTTTGAGATTTTTCTGAAAGAAGTAAGCTGTATCTGCAGAGTTTTTCTTCACCCCGACCCAGACTTCTTTTGTTCCAGTCACGAATATTCTGAAGTACGGTCTGTCGCTTGAACTTTGTGCTTCTGTAATTATTGTTTCCAAGTCAATAGCATAGTTAGACAGAAAGTTCTTCGCAACGATATACTGCTCGAGCGTTCCGCCCGATCCGAGAAGTCTTTCGACACTTGCTAGTTTAGCTTCAAAATCATCCTCGATTGCTTTAAGATCTTCATCGTACTGCCTGCGCATCTGTGAAAGCTCCGCCTTCATCTGTCCAACTCTGTTAATGGAGATGAGCGAAAATACGAAACCGATTATGGCGGCCATTATCAAAAATAATCCAATTGAAAGTGCAGGAGATGTTCTTCTTCTCTTTGTCATTCTTCACCTCTTTTTACCGCATAAGAAGAGATGCTCTGAACGAGCCAAGGTTTCGCGGTTCCTGCAGTATTTGAGTTCCCAATCCACTGCGCTGTCGATTTTTGCTGCCAGCGCTTGTTCGTCATATGGATAGAAGGCAACCACCGATGAAATATCTATGAGGTCAAAGCCATTCATGTTAAGCAAATGCCCAATTTCCTCCGGAAAAAAGGGCTTTGTGGCAAAGACTATGCTACTAACTGAGCTGTCTCCTATTGGAATTTTGTCCTTTTCAACCAATCTCTTTGCCATAGAGTACTCTCCCCGCGAAAGGAAATCATGCAAGAAGGCCCACGCATTATCAACCGTGGCAAGAAGTAGCCCACCCCTTTTGAGAACCCTTTGGCACTCAGCCAAGACTTCCGATGTGTTCTTTGCGTATGAAAGGAGGTCCCCCATTGCCAGCACATAATCGAAGCATTCCTTTTCAAAAGGAAGCCTTTCGGCATTTGAATGAACGAAATCAATCTTAAGATCGGCCAGGCCAGCTTTCATGGAGGCGACACTAAGCATTTCCTGCGAAAGGTCGACTCCCACAACCTCGTGAGCTTTCTCTGCTAGATAGAGGGCCCATCTTCCCGTACCAGTACCAATGTCAAGAGTTCTTCCGATTGTCTTCACATGGTCTTCCAGCAGTCTTTCGACAATACGATGATATAAGTTCCAGTAAGGTTCCTCATACATGTAGTCATATCTGCTAGCAATTTCACTATAGTATTCCCAGGATTCCCTCAAACCGGCGCACCTCACAAATCAGCGAACATATCAGGACAGTTTACTATAGTATAATACATACTCGTCCACGATTCAGGAGTTTGGGCACGATGGCAAGAATCTGTGAAGACCTTAATGAGGTTGCTTAAAGAGCCTTTCTAGCTCGTGAGAAGTGTTACCAAGAGAATTGAACTGACACTAAACGATTATAAGAGAAAGAGTGTCTCTTAAGTAGATTGTCTGTTCCCGCAATCTTGGCGGCTAGACTCAAGTTCTGACTTCACGATTAGATCTTCTTCTTTTGACGAAGCGATTGATTCGTTAATCAGGGAGGAATTTGTGAGAGTATTGATAAATTGTTGAACAGAATCGAATTGATCTGTTCTCAGCACAGCAAACATGAATTCGACGTTCTTGCTATCGAAAATTGGGCTCATTCTAGCGGCGTAGAAGTTCTTTCTCTTTCACGAAGAACTCACCCAGCTTGTTACCCATATCCTTCACAAATGTGTTTATGTCTTTAGACCTTTTCAGGTACCTCCAAAATAGCAATATTCCGATCGTTGCACCAAAATTGTTGAATATGAGATCGAGCATTGTGTCGTTAAGACTCTCTTGAGCCATGCGGTAGCCGGGATATCTGCCAAAGATTTTGTCGGAAATGAACTCTCCGATTTCCCAAAAGACGCCTATCATGTTTACAATTGATATTCCTGAAAGCCAGACCTTCCACTCAACAGCTTTTGGAGGAAGGTTCGACCAAGCGATTGCCGAACCGAAAATGAACGGAAAGAGTGAAAAACCTCCCCAGAATCCACCAAAACAATGAAGGAAATCATCGAAAAGGGGAAAGTTGTTGTAGAATTCAAGCCATATTCCAAAGAAACTGTGGAGAGTTAAGTGCAACAGTGTAAGAAACCGTGTCTCCTCGTAGATGGGAACTCCGGTAATACCTTGGAATATCCAGGTTGAATAACCAAAAGCCGCCATAATGAGGTAACCAACCATGTGAGGTAGGTTAAAGTCACGAATAGATCCAAAAACTGGCACAAACAGGAGAAACGAGGCAAGTATATTGATCCATTTAAGCGTTTTGTAGAACTTGATATTGCTTGAAAGAATGGATTTGTTTATGGTAGGTTTATCTACTAAACTCTCACCAAAGCTTCGTGCATATGCGCCAAGGATTGTAAGTACGTCCCTTGCAGTCATTTAAACCCTTCAACCTCCATCGAACACTTTTTGGTTTAATTATACACGAGCTTGTTGGTTCAGCATCACAAATGCAACATAACAGCTCGGAAGTGAAAAACACCGCAAATATTTACGCGTGTTTGTCGAAATCATTTGGTACACTATTCAAGAGGAGAAGTTATATGAAACCCAAAAAGAGCTTTGACTTTGATGAGTTCGCCTTGGTATATTCCAAATATAGATATCCCAACGAGAAGCTGGTGGAGCACATTACTAATAGAATTAGATATGCCGACAGAATTCTGGAAGTAGGTTGTGGCACAGCTGACTATTTGAGTATTCTCTCAGAGCTTCTCTATGCTCATGGTTTCGGATTTGACACCAGCCCTTCAATGATTTCAGAGGGTTCAAAGAAGAATCAGAGAATTGAACTCGCTATTGCAGATGCAAACGGTCCTTTTCCATATGGAAATTCTGAATTTGACTTCGTCTTCAATATTAACCTCGTACATTATATTTCTGATCTTGAAAATCTGTTCAAGGAGAGTTTTCGAGTCCTGCAAAATGATGGGAGCGTATTGACAGTGACGGACTCCTGTCAAGACATTTCTGAGAGAACCTTAACCAGTTATTTCCCTGAGACTCTTGATATAGATAGAGGTAGATATCCTGGAAATTCTTCGATTATTTCTGCGATGAAGAAAGCAGGCTTCGAGGGAATATATACGACGAAGGTGAAGACCTCTTTTGAATTCAAGAAACAGCACTTTGAGCAGTACAGAAACAAGGCCTACTCGTCCCTGAGATTGATACCCGAAGAGAGTTTTGAAGAGGGAATTAAAAGGCTAGGGTCCGATATGGAACGGGGTCTTGTCCTCGGAAAGAAGGCGTATACTCAGATATGGGGCATTAAAATAGCGAAGAGGGATTTTGATCTCCCAATGATCTACACTACAAGTTTTCACTGAAAAGTAAAACTGGTTCCTTTAGGAGGTATCGTAGTGAGAAAATTGGTAGTGGTCTCTATAATCACCATTCTTTCAGTGTATGGCTTTTCTATGGCAGTCAGTGTCGGAATAGGGTTCAATTTGGACATGAGTTCGGGTGCCTTGGTTACACCGGTATTCATTCAGTTTTCGGCAGGTATCCCTTATCTTCAGGGGACGATCCATGCGTACGTTTTTTCTTTCGACTGGTCCAGCCTCGTTGTCAAAGGCTTCAGTTTGCCTGACCACACATATCTTGGAATCCAGACCAAAATCACAGTCCACAAGAGCATTTATGTGAAGGGACAGATCTTCTGGTCTTTAAAACACATCACTTCTCTCATTGGAGGAGAGAGAACAATGGCCGGCACACCTCTTTACACAAGAATTGGTCTCGGAAGCAATGTTTCAAGCATAGGATTGGATGCGGGGTTTGATGGGTACTGGCAACTAGAGCCGTCTAGTACGGTTCCATTTGCGCGACCTTATCTTCTCGTTAACTTCACTTTCTAAAAGTGACTTCCTTCATCTGTTCTAAATGCGGGCGGAAATTTCCTTTAGGATCAAAAGCCTTCAAATGCTCGTGCGGAGGGCTTTTTGACCTGGAATTCGAGTCTCATTTTCCAGTTGCCGATATTGAACAGCGACCGCACAATATGTGGCGTTATCGCGAAGCACTGCCGATCGAAAGTGATCGGTCCATCGTAACTATGTCTGAAGGTTATACTCCATTGATTGAAGAGAAAATATGTGGGAAGAATGTGTTTATTAAAATGGATCACCTTCTTCCGACTGGTTCTTACAAAGACAGGGGCGCTAGTCTCCTAGTAAGTTATGCAAGAGAACACCAAGTTTCATCTTTAGTCGAGGATTCTTCGGGAAATGCAGGATGCTCTATTGCAGCATATTCTGCACGAGCAGGTATCTCCTGTGAAATATTCGTTCCCGACCATACTTCGGTTGGGAAGCTCAGACAGATAGAGGCTTATGGTTCGAAAGTCCGATTGGTTGAAGGCTCGAGAGAAGATGTATCAAGAAAGATTCTCGAGCAAACTAAAGAAAGCTTTTATGCAAGTCATGTCTATAATCCAGTCTTTTTGCATGGAACGAAGACTCTTGCGTTCGAGATCTGTGAACAGCTTGGCTGGAATAGTCCTGGAGCTATTGTTGTTCCAGTAGGAAATGGGACTCTTTTGTTGGGAGCATCTATTGGATTTGGGGAATTGTATTCAGCCGGAATTGTTGATAATCTTCCAAAGATTATTGCCGTGCAAGCAGAGAACTGTGCCCCGCTTCTTCGTGCTTTCGAAATGAATCAAAAAGATTCTGCTGATGTAAACGCGGAAGCGACTGTTTCGGAAGGAATTGCGATTGAAAAGCCCGTAAGAGGTGCTCAAATATTGAAAGCGGTCAGAGACAGTAGAGGCACTTTTGTGGGGGTTTCTGAGCAGGAGATAATTGAAACCTGGAAGGAAATGTCAAAGAGAGGTCACTTCGTTGAACCAACTTCCGCGGCAACAATAGCGGGTTTAAAGAAGTACATTTCGAAAACCGATCCTAACGAAACGATTGCATCCGTATTCACGGGTCACGGCCTTAAAACAGCCTGCGAATTATTCTCCTGGAATAAGCAATAGGGTTTGAACTGAGGTAGTTAAAGCAAGAATTCGTGGATCAATTTTTGATCCAGTTTCTTTAAATGAGCCCGGTGGGTGTGGAACTGAGGAAATCACTTCGAGATTCTCCTGGTCGAAATGTTTATAAGTTTTGAGAAGTTGCCGCATTGATTCGGACCTATTGAAGGCGGGAGGACACCCCGTCTTAGTGTTGCGTTGACTGTTGAACACAACGGTTATATAATTAAAAATAGGAGGTGGTTAAGTTGTTTTGGGATCCAACTTTTATTATTCTCATTCCTGCTATAATCCTGGCAGCTTACGCCCAGTTTCTTGTTAGTTCGAGATTTGCGCATTATTCCAAAGTGAAATCTACCTTTGGACTTAATGGAACTCAGCTTGCGAGGCAGCTTCTTGACAATGCAGGACTATATGATATTAAAATTGAACGAATACGGGGAAATCTAACAGATCATTACGATCCAAAGAATAGAATCGTTCGGCTTTCAGATACAACGTACAACAGCTCCTCTATAGCAGCTCTAGGTGTAGTGGCTCACGAAATCGGTCATGCTATTCAAGATAAGGAGAAATATGTACCTTTGATTGTTCGCAACGCCGTAGTCCCTGTTGCGCAGATCGGTTCCTCTCTTTCGTGGATAATCTTTATTATTGGACTTCTTATGGTTTCGCCAGTCCTTATTAGAATAGGGATTCTGGTCTTTTCTGCCTTTGTCTTCTTCACGCTAGTGACGCTGCCGGTCGAGTTCAACGCAAGTTCGAGAGCGAAAAAGCTTCTCTCGTCAATGGGCATGCCTTCTAAAGAGCTTGAGGGCGTAAGTTCAGTTCTTGGAGCTGCAGCAATGACTTACGTTGCATCTGCGGCTACCGCTATTCTTCAGTTATTCAGGATGCTTTTCTTGTCGGGTGCTGGCAGAGACTGATGCAGGGAGCTCGTTCCATTGCTTTACAGACCCTATCTTTTTTCGATGCAAATGGTTATATCTCCTTTAGAAAATTGGATATAGCGCTGTCCACGCTTTCTTCCCAAGATCGCTCGTTTTGCATGAATATCATCTACGGGTGTCTGAGAAAGAGAGTTAGCATCGACTTCGAACTGTCTCGTTTTCTCACAAAACCAAGCAAATTGCCCCATGCTGTGCTGAATGCGTTACGAATCGGCGCATTTCAGATTCTTTATATGAAAAGCATCCCGGAATACGCAGCACTGAAGTCTTCGGTAGATATGATTGTGGTGAAAGAGTTTAAGGGTCTTGTGAATGCGGTACTCAGGAAGCTAATAAATGGAGGCCCTGCGAAAAGAAAACCTCTTAACATCCTCTATTCCCATCCGGAATGGCTTGTAAATTACTGGAGGGAATTTGCCTGGATAGACGACTTTGAAGAGTTTCTGGAGCACAATCAGACTCCCCCTGTTCAAACAGTTCTTTCCTTGGGAAGAGAGAATGAGTTGATCAAAAACGGCTTTATATTCGACAAGAGTGAGTATTCGGATCTATCCTGTGTTTTTCAAAAAGGTAGTAGTATAGAGAATCTTCAGATCATCGACGAAATTGAATACTTGCTTTCAAAAACAGCTATCCCGGTTTTGACTCATAAGGGAAGTCTTACAGGAAAAATCAACTCAATGCCATGGCTTCTCCACACGTTGACTCCGGAGAAAATCGACGGCTACTCAAAAGTGGCTGTGGAATCGCTCGGCAACTTCTCAAGAGAGCATAATGAGTTCATATACTATAGTCAGGCTTTTACTGTAGAGGAAAACAAGCATGCCCTCGACGTTCTCGAAGGTTTTGAACCTGTAATGATGGAGGACTTCTTCGCTGAGCATAAGATCTCTGCGAGATTTGATGGCAAAGGATACTGGCTACAACCATGGAAGGCACCGGCCGCATGTTATCTGGCAAGAGTTAGGAGTGCAAATTGAAGGACATTCTTTCTTTGGATCTGGACGAGCTGAGAAGGGGAATAATCTCATTCGGAGAAAAGAACTACAGGGCAAATCAGATTTTCAAGTGGGTTTATGTGAAGAGGGTCCTTGACTTTTCAGAGATGACCGATCTTCCTATGAGTCTTAGAAACAAGCTCGGTTCGCTTTTTCGATTTACCACGATGAAAGAAGTGGAAAGGCAGATTTCGATTGACGGTACAGAGAAATTCTTGCTTAAGTTGGAAGACGATAACCACATTGAGACAGTTGTTTTGAAACATCCCCGCCACATCACCTTTTGCATCTCTTCTCAGGTTGGATGCGCTCTCAACTGCTCCTTCTGTGCAACTGGAGCCAGTGGTTTCACAAGAGACCTTTCTGCGAGTGAGATAGTTTCTCAGGTAATTCTTATGGAGAATAGCATCGGCAGACCAGTCGATAATATTGTATTTATGGGAATGGGAGAACCTTTTCTTAACGAGGCCAACGTCTACAAGGCAATAAAGATTCTTCATGATCCCGTAGGTAGAAACCTGGGGATTCGTCATTTCACTATTTCAACCGCTGGGATTCCCGAAGGCATAAAGAGACTGGCCGATTCGGGAATGGACGTCCGACTTTCAGTTTCACTTCATAGCGCAAGTGAAGAGACACGGAGTTCTTTGATGCCAATCAACAAGAAGTATCCACTCGATTCATTGCGGAAGGTGCTTGATTATTACCAGCAAAAAACCGGTAATAGAATTACGTTTGAATACGCTCTGATAAAGGGAGTGAATGATTCTACGGAAGATTTGACAAAACTTGGGGAATTCCTGACGGGGATAAAATCCTTCGTGAACATAATACCCGTGAACCCAGTGAAGCCGGTTTTCGATAGACCATCCGATAAAGAAATTGCTGTCTTCTCAGAGAGTCTCAAAAAGGCCGGATTCGAATGCGCAGTCCGACACGAGAAAGGCACTGATATTGACGCTGCATGTGGTCAGTTAAGGCAGAAAAGAAGGGAATAGTTTTGGAGAGAAGAAAAGGAGTGGTAGTGAGATTTGGCAGCAGAAATATGGAGGTTGTTGATGCTGAAACAGGCGGGCGGCTAATATGTACTATGCCAGGACGTTTTAGATTGCAGGGGATCAGACCTATCGTTGGAGATAGAGTTGAATATGCTTTAAGCGGTGACGGTCAGGGGCGCATAGAAAGCATTCTTCCCAGAAAGACGGAGCTTCTGCGTCCACGGATCTCGAATATCGAGCAAATATTGCTTGTGCTTTCGTTGAAGGAACCGGCAGTTCAAAATCTCATTACGGATCGTTTCCTTGTTCTTGCCGAGTACGCGAAACTGCCTGTTACGATAGTAGTCAACAAAATCGATCTAATCAATAATGAAGAACTAGATAGGTTTTCAGATGTCTATGGTGAGCACTACGAAATCTGTCCGGTCTCTTCTAAGAACGGAATCAACCTCGATCGTCTTCGAGAAGTTTTGAAAGGTAAGATAAGTGTTATGGCCGGCATGTCGGGAGTGGGTAAGAGCAGCCTCCTAAATTCTCTTAACCCGGGACTTAAGCTAAGGGTTTCAGAGATTTCAAGGGGTTTGGAGAGGGGTAGACATACGACCTCTTATGTTGAACTCCTGCAATTCGAGTTTGGAGGATTAATAGCAGACACTCCGGGTTTTGCAAATCTTGAACTGCCAGTGATTGCTCCAGAAAACCTGGACAAGTGTTTCCCAGAAATCTCCCAGGAACAAGGAATGTGCGCGTTTAGTGACTGCGTCCATGTCGATGAGCCTGGATGCTACGTCAAGGAGCTTGTGGAAGCCGGTTCTATTCATAGAAGTCGTTACGAAAGCTATTTGATTATGTATAATGAATTGAAGGAAAGAGAACAGGAGAAGGGAGGGCGAAAATATGGCTAGAATCTCTCCCTCGATTCTTGCCGCAGACCTTACTGAACTCGCACGTGAGGTCATAAGAGTCCGTGACGCTGATTACTTGCACATAGATGTGATGGATGGAATGTTTGTTCCCAATATAACTTTTGGCGTGCCGATCATGGAAGCGCTGGGAAGACTGCATCATCCTCCCCTTGATGTTCACTTGATGATAGAGGATCCTTCCAGATACGTGAAGGAGTATGCCGCCTTAGGCGCAAAGAATCTACACGTACATGTTGAAGGTAATTATCATCTTCACAGACTTCTTGGACAAATTAGAGAAACCGGTTCGAGAGCATTTGTCGTTCTCAATCCATCTACGCCCGTCTCCCTTCTAGATGAGGTTCTTTCATGTGCCGATGGTGTACTTGTTATGACCGTAAATCCCGGGTACACCGGCCAAGAATTTATACCCGAAGCTGCCAAAAAGATCGATGTGCTAGATCGTATTCGAACTGAAAGAAACTTGAAGTTCGAAATCGCAGTGGATGGAGGAGTGAGCCTCGACAACGCTCAGGATCTCGTAAATAGAGGTGCAGATATTCTTATAATGGGAGCTGCAGTCTTCAGATCGGAAAATCCATCAGTTGTTGTAAGGAAGATCAAGGAGCTCAAGAGGTGAAGCTCTACTTAGTGACTTCTAATGAAAACAAACTCAAAGAGGTACGCCTCATTCTTCCTGAAGGATTTGATGTTGAATCCATTGAAGCAATCGCTCCAATGAAAGACATCGTTGAAGATGCAGGGACCTTCTTCGGAAATTCATTGAAGAAGATCGAAGCTTACAAGGATGTTGGAGTACCACTTCTTGCGGAAGATTCAGGGCTTGTAATTGAATCTCTTGGAGGATTTCCAGGAGTGAATTCTGCGAGATTCATGGAGAACAGTCATTACTCTGAAAAGATGCAGATCATTCTTGACAGAATGGTGAACGAAGAAAACAGAGCAGCTCGATTTGTCTGTGCTGCGCTGTTTTATGATCCTTCGAACAGCGTTTTGGTTGGAGTTGAGGAGCAAGTTGAAGGAATTATTGCAAGGAAACAAGCCGGTGAAAACGGTTTCGGCTATGATCCAATATTTGTTCCCCAAGGTTATTCTCAAACCTTTGGTGTTCTTGGGGATTCAATAAAAAAGGAGCTCTCACATAGAGGTAAGGCATTCAGGAAACTCTTTTCACTTGTTTACCTTTATACCGGGAAAAAATAAACAAAGCTATTCCTACTATGAGTAAGATTACAGAAACTGCTTGAGCAGTTCTTACTTCGCTTTGACCTATGTAAAGGCTATCTAACCTCAGGCCTTCAATGAAAAACCTAACAATTGAATATAAAACCATGTAAAGAGCAGTTACTTCACCATAATTCTTTCTTTTCCCCAAATACCAGTATAGTACAGCGAAAATGACTACATTCGCCAGGCTTTCGTAGAGAAAAGTTGGATGGAAGTATTCAAATTCGGAGTAACCCGGCATTCGGTATCTTAAAGGTACGAACATCTTCCAAGGAAGATCAGTGGGTGAACCGTATGCCTCATAGTTTGTGAAATTCCCCCATCTACCAATGGCCTGAGCTAAAGGTAATACAGCTGTGAAAATGTCAGTTACCTGTAGAAATCTCAAGTCTGCCTTCTTTCTGAATGTAACATAAAGAAATGTAACAAGGAGAGCGGCAAAAAAAGCTCCATGTATTGCCAGGCCACCATCCCACGTTCTGAAGATGCTCCAGAAATCTCCGCGATAGATCTCATAGTTGAACGCAACATAATAGATTCTGGCGCCCAGTACGCCAAAAACAATTCCAATGAAGACTCCCTCGATTAAGTAATCTTCTTTGATGCCTTCCTTTAGACCCTGACGCCGTCCCAAAAGATAAGCAGCGATGATTCCGGTGGCAATCATAACTCCATACCATCTAACGGAAAAGGGGCCTAGATTCTCAACAATTACAGGATTCAGGATCAGTTGACCGCTGAAGACTGCTCTCAAAAAGAAAAATAGTGCAACCGCAGAGGCTGATGCTATCACAATTGAAACTACTATCTTCTTCACTCAAACCCCCTCTTTCCGACACTTCAAAACCAGATCTATGAGTATTCCAGAAGTCAGAAAAAACCTCATCTATTCCTTAGGAGGAGCTTCTTCTACGCCGGATTCACTTATCTCCAGTTGTTCATCGGATGAAGGCTCCATATCACTAATAGAAGCTTTTTCGATGACATTGTCCAGAACCTTGTTTCTGATGATAGTTGAAACGATGTCTTCTTTAACATCTCGACGAGTATTAACCATTTCTTTTGCTCTTTCAGCGGAAATTCCCCAATATGGAGCCATTTCTTCGGCATAAGCTTGAATCTCTTCCTCTTCAGCTCTGAAGCCCTCTCTCGATGCTATTTCATCGATGAACCTAGCTTTCTTTATTTCATCAAACACACCAGACCTGAGTTCTTCGATGAGTTTCTCTTCGCTTCCAGCCTGTTTAAGGTATTTTTCGTAACTTTTCTCCTTCTTGGAATTCTCTATCGTTCTCTGAACAAGATAATCCAGAGTCGCATCGGAAATCTCAATCTCGACAAGATCATTGATTTTGTCCATCGCTTGCTGCCTTAAGAAGTCTTTCTTCCAGTTCAAGAATGATTCCATTCCCTCTCTGCGAACAATTTCCTTTAATTCTTCAAGAGTATTTGCTTCGGCATTCACGGTTTTTGCAAATTCATCGTCTAGATCCAAAGGACTCTTTCGTAGAACGTCGAGGACTTTTACTGAATAAAAATATTCATTATCGGAGTCTTCGAATGTTCTTGTAAACTCTACGACGTCATCCTTTGTTTTCCCTATGATATTCTTGACTATTGGTCTATCATCTTCAGGAACAACGCTCAGTTCCTGAACCTTATTCTCTGCGATTTTCTTGCCATCCTTAATTATCGTGTACTCAATCTTTACTAGGTCACCGTTTTCAACAGGCCCGTCTTTTGGTTCAACTATAGCGTGTTCGTTTCTAAGTTCTTCCAGGCGGTTGTTGACGTAATTCAGAACTACTTCATCCTGTTTTGGAACTTTAAGGTCAAGATTTTCATAGTCTCGGATTTTTACCTCGGGGTCTCTGTGAAGCTTCACCTCAATTACGGCACCTTCACCTTCCATCTTTTGCTCAGTGATTACTGCGGGAACCAAAATCTTTTCGTCCTTCAATTCTTCTTCAATTTTATCGGAAAGAACTTCGAGAACCATTTCTTCAAAGCTCTCCGCCAAGAAATTTCTTACAATACTTAGCGGAACCTTGCCTTTTCTGAACCCAGGTATAGTGTATTGTTGATTTACGTATCTTGCAACATCATTTTCTGCCTTCCGTATTTCTTCCGAATCAAAAGCAAAGAGAAATGTCTCGACATTCTCTTCTTTTTTAACGAAGCTTTTCTCCACCAGAAACTACCTCCATTCACCTTGAATTAATATTTTTGCCGTCTAATTATACGTATCCAAATGAATTTCACGGTTAATGAGATGTTATAATTGAAAATTCATCATCGGAGCTGGATCAACTCATACTCCAGATTGTCCGGATCAATTACAACAACAGTCGGTTTACCCGTGAGATAGCCGCAAGACTCCCCTGGATTTATGATAACAGGCCTTGAATTCAACCTGATATCAAGATGATGCGTATGTCCGTAGAAAAGGAAATCCGTGATTACCGCTCCGCTTAATCCAAAAGGTTCGTGCATTAAGACTACCGAGCGACCATGAATTTTGATCTCTGCGGGCCCCTTTATCAGAGAGCTACCAAGAATGTTCTTCAGCCCGACAATCTCTCCGTCGTTGTTTCCTAATGCCACGTGTAGTTCACCTTTGAATCTTGTCAGTGCCTTTGCGGCAAAGGGGGACACAAGGTCTCCGCAGTGAATAAGAACCTCGACATCTCGGTCAACAGCAATCTCTACGGACTCCGAAATTCTTGGCATATTATCATGGGAATCGGACATAATCATCCACTTCAGCGCTCTCACCCCTTGATGGTTTCACTTTGTTGAAAAGTTATGGCAGATCAAATACAATTATAACTGCACGCGACCTGAAGAACAAAGGTTTCCTATCTGAGCGTGCCGGAGGTTTAATTGAATAACAATAAACTGGTAGTTCGCTTCTGTTGTGGAGGTTTTCTGCGGTTTCTATCCCACCAGGAAAGTGCTACAGCAATAGAACGGACAATCAAAAGATCGGGATTGCCTGTAGCGTATACCCAGGGATTTCACCCGAGAATTAAGATCAGTTTTTCACCGGCCTTGCCAACGGGAGTGATGAGTCTCGCTAATTACGTCCTTCTCGAAACCGATAAACTCAGTCAGAACGTGGTGAATCTGCTGAACTCTGTTTCCAACTTCACTATCAGAGCTTTAAAGGCCTGGTATTTGCCCCGTGACTATGCGAAGATTGATGATTTATTAGATTCTTATAGAACAGCATTAATTCTTCCTAAAAGGAGTTATTACCCAGAGCGATTTGATGCTAGTGCAATAGTCACCAAGAAAACAAAGAGCGGATATAAGAAATACAATGCTGGAGAAGTGTTTATGGATCTTTCAGTTACCTCCCTTAGAACAGTCCATGTGGTAAAATATTCCCAGCCGATAGAGTCGATGGTTACAGCGGAGGAAATTCTTAAGATATTATCTAAAGAAGGCACCGCTTCTTACGAAGGGGTAATTGCATTTGTGGAAGATGGAATGGTCAATGGTAGATCTACTTCAGATATTCTGGATGAAATAGGAGGGATATGATATGTCCGGGCACAACAAATGGGCGAATATCAAGCACAGGAAGGGCGCGCAAGACGCAAAGAGATCAAAGGTCTTCACGAAAATTATCAGAGAACTTATGGTCTCGGCAAGAGAGGGTGGGTCAGATCCTAATACAAACACTTCTCTTCGAAGTGCCATAGAAAAAGCCAGGTCTGCAAACATGCCAAAAGACACCATGGAAAAGGCAATCAAGAAAGGCGCGGGTGAACTCGAAGGTCAATCGTTCTCCGAGGCTCTTTATGAAGGGTACGCTCCGGGAGGAGTAGCGCTTCTTATTAGATGTCTTACCGACAATAAGAACAGAACGGCCCAAGAGATAAGACACACCCTTTCCAAGTATGGTGGATCAATGGCGGAAAGCGGAGCAGTCAGCTGGATGTTTGAAAGAAAGGGAGTTATAACCGTAGCAAAGGAGCAGATTTCTGATCTCGAGGAGTTTCAACTTCTTGCCATCGAGGCAGGTGCCGAAGACATTAAGGATGAAGAAGATCCTATTATAATAGTAACTTCTCCAGAGTCTGTATCTGATGTGAAGACTGCACTCGAAGAAAATGGTTACACTCTGTCTTATGAGATGAGCTACATTCCCAGTAATTCTTTGAAGGTTGAAGGTTCAGATGCGGCAAAGCTACTTAAGCTCCTTGATATTCTTGAAGATAACGACGATGTTCAGGAAGTTTACGACAACTCGGATATAGATGAAACAGAAATGGAAGCCCTAGCCGAACAGATGGGTTGATCGGCCGCTTGCTGTTCTTGCGTCACGTGGAGTGATAATAATTGCTGTCTCTTTTGGGGATTACGTTGGCTTTAATAATGGATCAAGTGAGTAAGTACTTCGTGGAAAACGGAATGACTTACTTTCAACGGATAGATCTGATTGGGGAGCTTTTTGGCCTCAGGTACGTTAGAAATACCGGTGTTGCATTTGGGCTTTTCAAGAATCAGGAGCCATGGTTGCTTGCATTTGTTGCCATCGGTATTGCGGCTATGATAGTAATTGTTTCTAATGCTCACTCTTCTAAACTATCCGGATGGGAATCCTTTCTCATTGGTTTGATTGTTGGCGGGGCTCTTGGAAACAATTTGATAGATAGACTGAGGCTTGGACATGTGGTTGATTTCTTTGAACTAAAGGGCTTTCCTGCGATCTTCAATTTTGCGGATTTGTGCATTGTTTTTGGCGCAGCCTTGTTAACACTCTCTGTATATCGAAGGGAGAAGCGTGCTTCAAGAGATAATAGTCTCCAGCCGTGAAGATGGCTGGAGACTTGATAAGGTAGTCGTTGAGAAAGCTCCGCTTTGGGTTTCCCGCACTTTTGTGCAACGGCAAATAAAAAATTCCAAGGTATTTGTTAACAGTAGACCCAGAAAACCATCCTATAAGGTTAAGATCGGAGAGTCAATCACTTTTGACCTTCCCGAAAAACCAAAAGTCGCGTCTGTAGAACCTGAGGCCATCCCGCTAAAGATTGTCTTTGAAGACCGCGATATCATCGTAGTTAACAAGGATCCTGGTATCATTGTTCATCCACTTCCAAGAAAGCAAACAGGTACGCTTGTAAATGCTCTTCTCTATCACTGTAAAGATCTTCAAGGAATAGGTGGTGTAACTAGACCGGGCATTGTTCACAGGCTCGATAAGGATACGAGCGGGATAATCATTGTCGCCAAGAATGACCTTGCGCATGTTTCACTTTCAAGTCAGTTCAAGAGCAGATTGACTACTAAAGAGTATATTGCGCTCGTCAGAGGAAAGACACCACCGTTCGGAAAGATTGATTACTCGATTGCTCGGCACCCAGTCAACAGACTTAAGATGTCGGTAAATGAGAATGGCAAGGAATCCCTCACATATTTTCAAACTCTCTCGAATTTTTCAAGTATTGCTTCATTGATAATTGTAAGGCCTAGGACAGGTAGAACACATCAAATAAGGGTGCATATGAAAGAGAAGGGCTTCCCGCTTCTCGGAGATGCGGTTTATGGAAAGGCAAGAGAAGACGAGATTTTTGGAATTAAGAGACAGATGCTTCATGCCATGAAACTAACGGTTTCTCACCCTCGGTCAGGAATAAGAATGACCTTCATAGCCAGGCTCCCAGAGGACATGAAAGAGGCTATAGTTAATCTTTCAGAACTTGAGGCGAAAAGATGAAGACTGCCTTTGTTATTACCAAGTACGAACTTCATGCTTCTGTCCTTGAAGAGATATCGACTACAGCTGAACTGAAAAAAAGGGGTTACGAAAGATGCGTGATTCTTGATTCATCACTTTCTTCCTACGCGAAGTGGCATCTTTCTCTTTCCAGATCTGGAATAGTAGCAGTACCAGGGATTAGAACTGGGAACGATTATTGGATTGCGAGAAATGAAAGGGGTTTTGAAGAACTTCTAAGAAAAGAAACGAATGATTCAGAAAACTTGATTCATATCTCCGGAAAACCCCGAAATCTAGACAGTTCTTCAGGAAATCCCATTTGGGAATGTCGTTACCTTGATCATGAAAGCGAGAAATTCCGGGTATATGCGTCGTTACAGCCTGAAATTGAGGTAGCTGACTATTCACTGCCAAACGACAAGAATTATCGCGAGCTTGAGCACGATCTACTTCACTTACTCTCAGAACTTCCCCGCAATTTCTCTTTGAAGAGGATTGAGCATGTTTTTCCGGTGAGAGTGTCGGCAGAATCTTTCTCTTCCTTATTGTGTAAAGCTCTTGAGGAGAAAAAAATGGGCGACGAATACTTGTCGAGGCTTAAAAGGGAGCTCTCAGTAATTCTTGCAAAGAATATTCAGGATTATTTCATGACCGTTTCCAAGATCGTCGACATCGCGAAGAGCATTGGTTGCTGGATAGGCCCGGGTAGAGGTTCGGCTGTTGGTTCACTTGTAAGTTATCTGCTTGAAATTACCCGAATCGATCCTGTTGCGGAAGACCTGTTCTTTGAGCGATTTCTTAGCTTGAAGAGAGCTGATCCACCGGATATCGACCTTGATGTTGACGACAAATCAAGACCAGTGCTGCTGAAGAAAATGTATGAATACTTTGGAAATGATCGTTTCTGTCTTATCAGGACATATTCAACTTACGGATTCAAAGGAGCAGCCCGCGAACTCGGGAAAAAATTGGGGATCAGCAAAGATAACATCTCTAAGCTCATTGAATGGAGTAAAGATGGGAAGCGCTTTCCATATGCTTTTGAAGAAGATTTAGACATGAAGCGGTTGTTTGATATGTCAAAACTCATCGCCGGTCTCTTTTCGGGTTATTCACTTCATGCTGCCGGTGTCATACTTTCCGGCATTTCTTTGAAGGGACTGATCCCCATCGATTTCAGTGAAGATCTACCTGTTTCTCTTTGGGATATGGATTCTCTTCGAATAGTTGGTCTGCAGAAAATTGATATCTTGGGCTTGAGAAATCTCTCTCTTTTGAAGGAAATGACACAAGGTAAGGAACCCTGGGAAAGTCCGGCATGCGATTCAAATACCTATGAGACATTGGGAAGCGGTTATACTACCGGTATCTTTCAGCTGGAAGCACCTTACGCTACGAAAATTATTAGATCCGTAAAGCCCTCGTCACTGAGGGATCTTTCTATATGCATCGCATTAAACAGACCAGGGCCAATTAAATCTGGAGTTACAGAGCGTTTCCTTAAGCTTTCGAGAGTTCCCTCTGAAATCGAGAAGATGAGGAAAAGAGTTCCCGTTCTTGCTGAGACGGCAGGGCTTCTCGTTTATCAGGAACAAGTCCTAAAGATCGCTTCGAGCTTACTATCTCTTGAAGCGGATGACGGGGAGCTTCTCAGAAGAGCTCTTTCGAAGAAAGATAGGGATGCCGTTGACAGGTTGTTTAAGAGCTCGCCGGGGTACAGCAGACTTCCAGATGAAAGAAGAGCGAAGTTGTATTCGTTCCTTCTTGATTTTGCCGGTTATGCCTTCAACAAATCTCATAGTCTAAGCTACGCTGTGATTTCCTTCTGGCTAGCATATTTCAAGTCAAACCATCCGGAGATTTTCTATCCCCTCATGCTGCGAGAATTACCACGGACTTCTTTTGGAAGGCTAGTCGCCGAAATGAGGGACAGGGGACTCAAATTAAGCATAGAAAATGAAGTTGAGGGCCGTAAAATTGTATCGCTTTCTATTCCACAACTGCTGAAGAAAGGTGAACTGAAGCCAAAACCATTTGAGGATTCCTTCTTCACGTTCGTAAGGAACAACAGATCAAAGTATCAGGCAAGAGACCTTGAGAGACTCATAAAGAGTGGCTACCTGGATTGCTATGGCAGCAGAAACGATCTTCTGAAGAAAATGAATGACGCCCTCACGGGTGTGAACCCCGAACTGAAGTCAATACGATCTGTGTTCGGTTATAAAGAAGAGCTTCAAGAGGCAAGAGAGGAAGACACCCCTGTTGAGAGAGCCATGATGGAGATTGAGACTCTTGGATTCAATGTCACAGAGATTCAGCGACCGGATATTTCATCGGAAGTTACTGACTTTGAAATAACAAGCGCCGTTGCCTCTCTGAGAACAGGGATATCGCCCTACAAGAGAATCGATTATCTTGGAAAGAGTTTCGTTACTGACGGAAGGACCTTTATTCAGATAGAAAGCCACGTTCCTCTTCAAGGTTTCGTCTTGTTCAATAATGGAAATCCTATTGAAATGAAGGAGAGAATTTTAGAAGTGAACAGGATTTTTCATGGCCAGATCGATCGGTCATTCTTAGCAGTCGGCTCCAAGAGAGAAAACGTAGTTGTCAAAGTTAGGGGTACCGAAAAAATCATACCTGGGGCAAGGCCAATGGGTGTAGATGCCGATAAGATAATCTGGAGATAATTGGGGAGGAAGCAATGTACATTTATTTTGTAAGGCATGGAGAAACAGAATGGAACAATAGTAACCGCTGGCAGGGAAGGTCCGATATTCCCTTATCTGAAAAGGGAAGAAAGCAAGCTGAAATAACTGGCACATTTCTTAAAGAACACGTTCCCAGTGTAGCGGCAATCTATTCCAGCGACTTGAAAAGGGCAAAGGAAACCGCCGAGATAATTGCTGTTTCATATGCTGAGACACCAGTTGCTAACCCGGTACTCCGCGAAGCGGATGTAGGACTCTGGAATGGCCTTGAGATAAGTGAAGCATTGAAGTGCTATGGCAATCTGATAGAGAAATGGAGGAAGGATCCATGGGCAGACATTCCGGGAACTGAACCTCTGGGGGAAGTGCAGAGAAGAGCGGCGAGTTTCATCAGATATCTCTCTGGAAATTTTCAGGGGAAACATGTGATTGTGGTTTCGCATGCCTTGTTAATCAGAACCGCAATTTGCTACGCAGCAGGCCTCCCTCTGGAAAATCACTACAGACTTTCCTTACACAACTGCTCGATTTCCACAATTAAGATTGAAGGAGCAGAAATGAGACTGCTAGAGCTCAATCTGTGGCGCCATATGGAGGAGAACTAACGTATGTTACTTAGGGTGAATCTTCTTCCACGGACAATTGATGAGAGCACGGATCTCGCTGTAGTAATTGATGTTCTGAGAGCCAGTAGTACTATAACGACTGCTCTTCAACTAGGCGCAGAGAAAGTCATTCCGGTTTCTAATGTCAAACAGGCGCTGGAAGAAAGAAATAGGAATCCCGAGGTAGTTCTAGTGGGGGAGAGGGAAGCATTGAAAATACCGGGTTTTGATCTAGGAAATTCGCCGGTTGAGCTTTCTGAAAGTTTTGTGAAGGGAAAGGAAGTTGTTATGACAACTACTAATGGAACTGTAGCTGCTCTAAAATCAAGAAAAGCAAAGAGGATCACAGTTGCTTCATTCCTTAATTTGGAAAGCATTGCCAGACACATAGAAAGAGAGAAAGGAAGAGTTGAAATCCAATGCGCAGGTAGTGACGGAGAGCCTTCGCTGGAGGACACACTGCTTGCGGGGGCGCTTGTCAAACGCTTGGGAGATGTCGGTATAAACGATAGTTGCTGGATAGCCTCTTTTCTTTATGAATCGGTTAGGATCGATTTGAAAGACTTTATTGCTGAAAACGGAGTACACGCAAAAAAACTTCTGTCTCTTGGCTTTAGTGAAGATTTATCCTTTTGTGCTAAAATCAACTTGTACGATCTGGTTCCTTTGTGGCGGAACAACGGTTTCGTACGGGGGTAATTCAATGGAGTTCGTTTCTAATGCTTTTTTTATTCTAGCTATGGGCGCGCTTTTTCTGTCATTGATCTTTTTTGAGATTGGGACAAAGAAGGTGCGAAAGCCAAAGAGCGAAGTGAAGCCTGAAGATTACAAACCTTACGATAGGAAAGGCTGGTATTCCCTTCTGGCAGCGGGAGGGTTTCTTGGTTTGTCCTTGTTATTTGCTTTGATCTTATAAGGTCGAGGGGGTTGAAAAAATGCCTAACAAGCTAGCAGTTGACAACGTTGTATCTAAACTGCCTGGGGTTCATAGTGCAAGAATTGTCTATGATGAAAGCGGAGAAATGGTCGAGATTCATGTATTGGCAGATATTACCAAGCCTGCAAAGCAACTGGTCAGAGATATTGAGACAGCTATTTATGCCTCAACCGGAATCAAGATCGATAGAAAGATAGTATCTATAGCGCAGATATCTCTTGATTCTAACGACGAGGATGAAGCTTCAGTAGTAAGACCTTACCAGAAGGAAGAACTTCAAGGGTACAACTTTCAGCTAACAAGCCTTGAAACTAGGGCCACGACAAGGCGTCTTGATATTACTGTGGTTCTAGACTACGATGGCAAAGAACTTGAAGGTTCTTCGATTGTCGATGTTGGAGATGACGAGAAATATATGGCGATCGTTGAGTCGACTGTGGCTGCCATTAGAGAGGTTATACCAAGTTTCCGGATCGAGTTCATCGAAAAGCTCGAGTACGGTATGACAGAAATTGTTATGGCAGTCGGATCTTCGTTGGTAAATGGAAAGAGAAAAAGAGAGGCTGGCGCGAGACTATGCAAGAAAGACAGCCTGAATGACTTTGCTTTGGTTGTCTTAGAAATAATAAACAAGATATAGATTCTCACTAAAGAGAATTATCTATTTCGGAGGTGCTCCAATGGATCTGTCGCACTTTGTCTCTTCCGTAACACCATCGGCCACTCTAGAGTTCAATAAGAAGGCCCTTGAGCTTTCTAAGGCGGGAGAGAACGTTGTCAAATTCACTGCCGGCGAACCTGATTTTCCTACTCCACGTCCCATAGTTGAGGCGGCCATTACTGCTCTCAACGAGGGAAAAACTAAATACACCAATGCTTCCGGCATAGATGAATTAAGAAAAGCAATCGCTACGAAGATGCTGAAGGAGAACGGCTTAAGCTACACTCCTGATGAAATTGTTGTGTCAAACGGTGGAAAGCAAGCAATCTATAATGTACTTAAGGCCTTGCTGAACGTGGATGACGAAGTGATAATTATCTCGCCTGCCTGGGTGAGCTACGAAGCACAGATTCTGCTCTGCGGTGGTCGTCCAGTGGTTGTTCCATCTGAGCTTGATAAGGGCTTTGTTCCAGAGATTTCGAAGATCGCAGAGGTTATAAGCGCAAGGACACGAGCCATAATAATCAACTCTCCAAACAACCCAACAGGAGCCATATATCCTGAACACTTCCTTCGAGATCTTGCGGTCTTAAGCAAGGAGAGCGACCTCCTTGTCATTTCGGATGAGGTTTATGAAAAGCTGGTATATGATGCTGCACATTTTTCCATTGCTTCGATTGATGGGATGAAAGAAAGGACGGCGGTAATAAATGCCTTCTCCAAAACCTATGCCATGACGGGTTGGAGGATAGGTTATTCGGCAACTTCACTTAGACTGGCCAAGGCTATCTCCAAGATTCAAAGTCATCTTACATCCAATGTCAATACTATAACTCAGTACGCAGCACTGAAGGCATTTGAAGTTGACACTTCTTCAATGGTTGAAGAGTTTCGAGCCAGGAGGGACTTCGTGTTCTCAAAACTGAAAAAAATCGGTCTGAGATTTCACAAACCGGCGGGCGCTTTCTACTATTTCATTGATATAAGGCCATTTCTCGGCGGCAGGTTCAAGAATTCAAACGATTTTGCTATAGCCCTCCTTGAAGAAGAAAAAGTGGGAATGGTTCCTGGAAGCGCATTCAGCTATGAGGGGTTCATAAGAATGTCCTTCTCCAGTTCTTTGGAGGAACTCGACGAAGGACTAAACAGACTGGAAAACTATCTCAGAAAACTTTAATTAGCGACCTGTCCAGTCAAGGCTCCATCTGAAGGATTTAGTCAAGAACTGAACGCTTTGAAGATCGGATCTTGAGAGATCATCTAGCATTCTATTCATTGCATCTCTGAAGGCATACTGTGTATTACCAGAGCGTATTTCCATGAGACACTCAACTGTTGCGGCAAATTGATCGGCAGCCCAAACAATTTTGCCTTCCGCTGATTCAAAGGGATTCAGCATTCTGGATTTTAGTTCTTTGATAAGTTCATCTGGCATTCCGTCTAGGAGGTTCTCGGTAACCATCTGTTCTTCAACCTGAGCAATCACTTCCTCGAAGCCTGGAACCTTCTTTTTCGTCGGCGTGATTATATCTCCAGTCATGCTTTCGGGAATGTCATGAAGCAGAGCGCGTTTGACAGATTCAACAGGGTTTACACTGTTTCCTTGTTCTTCCTCAATACATGAGAGTATATATGCGATTATTGTTACGTAGAAAGAATGAGCGGCGACAGTGGTTGGGACATTCCTGTTGAGCCTGTTCCAGCGAATGGCTCTCAGAAGAACCATTAAGGCGTTTGTGTATCGGCTGAGCCAGTTGTTGCCCGTTATCAGACGATATGGACCGAATTCCTCGAAATCTTTGATCCTAGCCTCAAGGTCCTTCAGAGGTCTTTCAAAGAACTCCGGAAAGCTTCTGGCATGAAGACCGGCTTCCAGTTTGGCCGATAGAAGATCTCCAGTCTGGATAATCTTTCCTTCGACCGAATTATCTTTGGAGTGCACCATTGAAAAAAAGAAGGCATCGTGTCTCTCATCAGGCAAGTATTGAATAATCTCTTCCACTGTCTTTTCAAAGACATCGTTCCACTTGTCAGGTGAAAGGGATTTTATTAGAATTTTAGTATCAACCGAGATGTCTGAAAGCAAGCATTTAGGCAGTTCTTTTAAGACGAGTCTCTGGAAGAGCTCCTTTTGGTCGATTTCGAAACCTTTCAAAATTGCCATTTCAGACATTAGCAGGCAGTACTGGGCAGAAATGAAGGCATTTTCGGCCTCGTTGGTTCTTAGAAGAGTCGGTGTGTTGTTCCACCTGTACATTGTGAAGAGATTCGTTGCCAGTTCCAGAAGTTTCACATATCCTTGAAACACGGAAACACCTCCTGAGTACGTTCATGAATCTATGTTGTTACAATTATAATTGTTAGGCTTATCAAATAAAAGGCTTAACGATGGAAAGAGGCGGTTTTATGAATATTGAGAAGTGGATTAACAGAACCTACCCGGTTTTCGAGGAAAGTTCAACTCTTGAGGATGTCTTCAGTGTCAAAGCATTAGCGGGACTCACAAACATAATCTCCGTTGATAAAGAAGGAAGACTGTCTGGGACTGCAAGGTTGGATGCGATCGATGACTTTGATCTTTCAAGAAAACTCTCTGAAATTGTTGTTGAGCCGGTGTTTTACTGCCGTGACTCCGATTTCATAGAAGATGCCGCGCTAATGCTTATTGAGAGTCATGACTATGTCCTTCCAGTAGTCAATGACGATTTTGTCGTCGTAGGGGCAATTGGTGTTTTCGAAATTTTGGAAGGTTTAATGGAATTTACTGCTATGGATAGACCCGGTGCCAGAATCTCGATAATTCTCGAGGACAAGCCGGGCGCTCTGAGAGATGTAGTTGATTTTCTTGCAGAAAGGGAGGTTAACATTCTCTCTATTATCACTTCGACCGCAGAAAGTAAGGAATTCAAGCGAGTTGTAATAAGAACAGATGAGTCAGACATAAGCTTGATCGCTGACATTCTTGGGGAAAAGGGGATCTCTTTTGAAAGCATAAGCGAAGAGGAGGGTTTCAGTGTCTGAAACACTAAGCTATCTAATTCTAGGCGCAGTACAAGGTGCTACGGAATTTCTTCCCGTTTCGTCGTCTGGTCATCTAACAATCTTCTCCAGTTTTCTCAAAGTTCCTCTTGATTCAGAATCAAAAGCAGCATTTTTTGCGGTGCTTCATCTGGCAACTTTCTTTGCCGTTTTGTTGTTCACATTTAAAGATATATGGGGAATACTCACAGGCCTATCTAAACCTGAAAAGAGGAAAATCTCATTCAGATTCATTGTGCTGCTTCTTGTTGCAACTATTCCTGCAGTTCTAGTTGGTTTCCTCCTAGAGGATGAAATCAAATCTCTCTTCTCTGATGTGGCATTTGCTTCGATAATGCTTTTTGCTGCAGCGGCTGCTTTATTCATTTCGGATAGCTTGAAGGGTGAACGTAAAATCCTTGATCTTTCAATTGCAGGCGCGCTTTCAATAGGCATTTTTCAGGCGGCTGCAATAGCTCCTGGACTATCAAGAAGTGGCTTGACGATATTCGGGGCATTACTTATAGGAATGACTAGAAGTGACGCAGTTAGATTCTCCTTTCTTTTGAGTCTTCCAGTTACCTTTGGTGCCGGTATTTTGGAACTCTCCAAAGTAAGTCTTCCTATATCAACCGTCCTTTTGTCATGTCTTCTTGCCTTTTCAACTGGTATTGTTGGGCTTTGGCTCCTCAAGAAACTTGTTCTGAAGCGACGTCTGAGATTCTTTGGCTTTTACTGTATAATTATAGGGATTGTAGGTCTGATTTTTCGAGGAGTGATGTGATTTGGATTTGAATCTCCTCTTTCCCGGCTCCTTAGTGTACGTGCCGGGAATGATGGATGCATCCACAAGTAGCTGTGTTCTGCTTGTGGAAGATTACAAGAAAATTCTCATCGATCCAGGCGGGTTCGCTTCGATGAAAGTTTTGGAAGACGGATTAACTTCTCTGGGTCTCTCCCCAGACGATATAACCGATATATTGCTCACTCATTTTCATCTTGATCATGCTTTCAACAGTGTTTTTTTCTCTAAGGCGACGATACATTTACATGAAAGCTTCTCCACTAGAGATTACAGTTCATTTGGTCCAATAATTGGATCTGTGTATAGTAAGATCATTGACTCCTGGAAATGTATAGAGACCTTCTCGGGTGGCGAAAGGATTTTGGGAGCAATAGATGTTCTCAGTTCGCCATATCATTCAAGAGATCATGTGTCCTTCTTTCTCCAAACGGAAAATCATGGAAGGGTTTTCATTTGTGGAGACGTCTGCGCAAGACAGATACATTATCACGAAATGCGAAAAGGAATGAGATCAGATCCAGCCGCTGCTTTTGTCTTGAAACACTTTGAGAGAGCAGATGCTGTTATTTTCTCTCATGACCTCCCGCTGTTCAAGAGGTGATTGAATGAAGGTGCTTTTTGTATCTTACGAGGTTTATCCTATAGCGAAGGTAGGGGGTCTTGCCGATGTTGCAGGATCCCTTCCGAAGTATCTTAAAGAGCTCGGAGTCGAAATTGATTTGTTAATGCCATTTCATAAGTCGATAGACAAAAATATGGCTATCAAAACGGATGAGAACGTCAGTACCAGGTTTGTCAAAAGAGAGGTTTCTTTTGAGGTTTACAGAGCGAAGTTGCCGAAGAGCGATGTGAACGTTTTTTTGCTTTATAACGAAAGACTTATGGACTCAAAGGAGATCTATGGTGCATCGGATCTTGGTTTTCAGGCAATGAGCTTTTCCGATGCCGCCGCCGGATTTGCAGTTGACAAAGGTTACGATATCGTCCATCTCAACGATTGGCAAACCGCTTTGATCGCAGTATATCTTAAACAGTGTGAAGCAGAGTGCAAGACCCTTCTTTCTATTCACAATCTCGCCTATCAAGGTGTATACGGTAAGGAATATCTAGATCTGTCAGGAATCGAAAAAAGCAATTGGGACGAAATCTCTGAGGCAGGAAAAATAAATTTTCTAAAGGCTGGGCTCGTTTTTTCAGATAAGCTTAGCACTGTATCTCCAACCTACGCAAAAGAAATCCAGACGAAAGAATATGGTGCCGGCCTTGAAAAAATCCTTTCTAGGAGGCGGAGCGACCTGGTTGGAATCTTGAACGGGATCGATTACTACGAATATGATCCCGAAAGAGATGAACGACTTTGGGCAAACTTTTCGCAGGACAATATTGAGGGCAAGAAATTCAATAAATCTAATTTACAGCAACTTGTGGGTCTTCCGAAAAGAGATGATGCTTTGATTGGACTGATTTCACGTCTTGTAGATCAAAAAGGACTTGATTTGATTGAAGATATCAAGGACGAGTTGATGAAGCTTCCCATTCAAATTGTAGTTTTGGGGACGGGAGAGAGCAAGTATGAAGATATGTTCAGGATACTTCAAAAGAATTATCCGGAAAAGGTGGCTGCGAGATTGACCTTTGATCTCGATCTTGCCCAAAAAATCTACGGTGGAGCAGATATGTTTTTGATGCCCTCTAGATATGAACCATGTGGACTTGGACAAATGTTTGCGATGAGATACGGGACTGTTCCAATTGTCAGATACACTGGAGGACTCGCGGACACTGTTCATGAATTTGATCCTGAAAACAATGGTAATGGCTTTGGATTCGTAGAGTACGATGCGAAAAAGCTGCTTGGAGCTTTGAAGAAAGCTCTCAAAGTTTACTTTCAACCAGAACTTTGGAAGAAAGTAGTTAGAAATGCGATGAGACAGGACTTCTCATGGAGAGTCTCGGCAATGAATTACCTCTCCCTGTATAAGAAGATTCTGGAGGTTAATAACGATGCCTGAACTTAGAAAGGATCCGATAATCAAGAGGTGGGTGATTATTGCGACCGAAAGAGCTCGACGACCTCATGATTTCATAAATGCTAAAGAAAATGTTGAATCAGCCTTTTGTCCGTTTGACTATGGCAATGAACACACCACACCTCCAGAAATCATGGCGTTTAGGCCCGCAGATACTGTTAAGGACAGTCCGGGCTGGTGGGTGAGAGTTGTGCAAAACAAGTTTCCTGCATTGGATTCAAATATTGAGCCCGAGCGATTCGGTCACGGCATGTACGATGTCATAAAGGGGTTCGGGACCCACGAAGTCATCATTGAGACACCGGATCACAACGCTTCAATGGCGACTCTATCGTATGGACAGGTTAGAGAAGTAGTTTGGGCATACAAAGAACGTCTCCAGACACTCGAAAAGGACAACAGGATAAAGTACATCTTGATATTCAAGAATCATGGAAGAGAAGCTGGCGCCTCGCTTGTCCATTCGCATAGTCAGCTCATTGCTACACCAATAGTTCCAAAAAGAGTCGCAGAAGAGATAGCTGGTGCAGCTGAGTATTATCGCTTCAGAGAGAGATGTGTATATTGTGATATGGTGAATCAAGAGACTCTTGAAGGGACTCGAGTAGTTGAAGAAAACAGCGATTTCGTAGCGTTTGAACCATTCGCTGCGAGGTTCCCCTTTGAGACATGGATTGTTCCGAAGGTTCATAGTCACAATTTTGGAGAGATATCTGCTACTCAAATCGAGAGTTTTTCGATAATTCTCAAGAATACGTTGCTAAGAATCTACAAAGCTCTAGATAATCCACCGTATAACTTCATGCTGCACACAGGAATAAGAGGAATTGACGAATCGAATCACTACCACTGGCATCTGGAAATAGTACCAAGGCTTACAAGGGTTGCCGGATTTGAATGGGGATCGGGTTTCTACATAAACCCTATGCCTCCAGAGCATGCAGCCATGTATCTTCGTGAAGTCAGCGTTGAGGAGGAATGAAAATGGAAACGAAAGTAAGCGATGAACTCCTTAAACATCTTGAAGGCCTTGCAAAGCTTGAACTACTTGAAGACGAGCGTATTGAACTGAAAAAGGATATTGAGGAGATACTGCAGTATATGACGCTTCTAGATGGAGTAGATCCTGACGCCGAAGAAATGGTCACTCCTGTTGAGAAGAGCCTCGAGCCTAGGGAAGACGAGTTGGTTGAGTTCAAGGAATCGAGACTCATTCGAGATCTCTTTCCCGATACAGAGGGGAGCTATTTGAAGGTGCCAAGGATTTATAAAGAAGAGAAATGAGCAATGAGCAAGGAGGCTGGTAAGAGATACGAGGATCTCGCATGCGAATACTTGAAAGAAAACGGATACAGGATAATAGCAAGGAATGTTGCGTATAGATTCGGGGAAATAGATATCGTTGCTCTTGAAGGCAGGATTCTGGTGTTTGTTGAAGTAAAGGGGGGAAGCTCGTTAGTACTCCCGAGATATCGTGTAGATGAAAGGAAAATTAGGAGATTGGAATTGGCTGCCCAGAGATATATTCTTACTGAAGAGCCTAAGTTTGAGGAAGCTAGACTGGATGTCATTGAGATTCTAGAAAGCGGAGCAGTTAATCATTTTAGATCTGTTGGAAGGTGGTAGAGTGCTTAGAGGTGAACGAGCAGTTAATCAGGAGTACAAGAGATGGCTAGATAATGCATCTGATGAGATCAGAGATGAACTGAAGGATCTCACTCCTGAAGAAGTTAGAGAGAGATTTTCACTGGATCTCGAATTTGGAACAGGTGGAATGCGTGGTGTAATGGGTGCAGGTACAAATAGGATAAATTCTTACACCATCAAGCGCGCCTCTTTAGGGTTTGGGCGCTGGATTTCAGAGAATTACAGTGATCCATCTGTTGTAATAGCGTTTGATACCAGACATAAATCTGCGCAGTTTGCCCAAACGACAGCCGAGGTTCTTTCGTCCATGGGAATTAGAGTGCACGTGTTCATCGAACCCATGCCGGTTCCAATACTTAGTTATGCAGTGAGAGAGTTGAAAGCTAGCGGTGGTGTCGTAATAACGGCCAGTCACAATCCACCGCAATACAACGGTTTTAAGGTCTACACTTCCGATGGGACCCAGGCCGTACCCGGCTATGCAGAAGAGATAATAAAAAGAGTCGAAGCATCGGACTATTTTGAGGATTTCAGTCCAAGAAGTGAACTGATAAATAGCATCCCGAATTCCCTTCTTGAGAAATACATCGACACCGTGAAAGAAAACATACTAGGACTTACTTCTGACTATGAAGAACTGAATGTTGTTTACACACCCCTACATGGGAGTGGAAACTTTCCCGTTTACAAAGCTCTTACAGTGCTCGGACACAGAGTGAAACGAGTTGAGGAGCAGGCTATACCGGATGGAGATTTCCCGACGGTGCAGAGCCCAAATCCCGAAGATCCAAGAGCCTTTTCCATGGCTCTGGATGTTGCGAGAGAGATAGGCGCAGATCTTGTAATAGCAACGGACCCCGATTGCGATAGGCTGGGGATAATGGTGGCACACAATGGTGATTATGCCCCACTAAACGGAAATCAGACCGGCGCAATAATGACTTCCTTCATACTGGAGCGAATGAAAGATTCACTGCCGTCAGATCCGTTCATTGTAAAAACGATCGTCTCGACTGATCTTGTGAAGAGGATCGCATCCAAATATGGTGTTGAAGTCAAAGAGACTCTTACCGGGTTCAAGTTTATTGGAGAAATAATCGAAAAAGCTGAAATGGATGGAAAAGGGAACTATCTTTTTGGATTTGAAGAGAGCTACGGCTCGCTGTTTGGAAAACATGCAAGAGACAAAGATGCGGTCAGCGCGGCCGCACTAGCCTGCGCGATCGGCGGATACCTTAAACGCAAAGAGATGACATTGATCGACTATCTTGAAGAAATCTATAGCGAGTTTGGCTACTTCCAAGAGGCACTTGTGAACAAAGAGTATGAAGGGATTCAAGGGAAGGAAAAGATTGAGTCAATAATGACAGGACTCAGGCATATTGAGCCATCGAAGTTAAAAGAGATGGCCATCAGAGAAATGAGGGATTATCTGAATGGTTATGGTAACCTTCCTCCTTCAGATGTAATATCAATGGAAATGGAGAACGACTGCAAAATAATAGTGCGACCCTCAGGAACAGAGCCAAAAATCAAGTTCTACCTTATGGCCAGGGGAGAAAATAGAGAAGAAGCAGAGAAGAAGATCGAAGAAATGAAAGAACTGGTTGAAAGGATTGTATGCTTATGAACTTCAGGTACGCGCACATTCTTTATAGGGGAGATGACTTCCTTACACCAAAAAGAGCTACTTTTGATCACAGAACAAAAACTGGTTTCATGACCACGTGGTCTACTGATCATTCAGCTGAGTTGCTTAAACATAAATATTGGAATTGCCTTAGTGCTTATGGCCTTGAGAGCGCGATGAGGCGGAAGATCACTTTCGAAAGAAAGCACAGCGACTCGAATCTGCTGTACTTTAAGTATGAACTAGAAGTTCCAGAAGCTCTTGAAGGTTATTTCGATCAGACAACGTTTGAGGTCATTTCAAAGAATTTGTCGATTAGGGAAACTACCGAAGAAGTTTACAAGATGCTAAAGGACTACGAAGAAGGATCGCTTAGCTTCAATGACCAAAGGTTCTCATCATGGCTTGCCATGAAAACTGGAGAACTACAGTTGAGTGTAAACGAAAAAAAAGAGCTTGAGAAATCACTAATAAAGTATGTAGAAACCATTGTAGGAAGAATTCTTTGGACAGTTTATAATGGAGATCTACCAAAAATGGGGAAGGACCTTTCCTCTATCGTTTATCTTTACACTGAAATGCTTGACTTGATAGCTCTAAAATGATTATGAAGAGATTCGCTGCTATAGTATCTTACGATGGAACAGATTTTTTCGGTTTCCAGAACCAGCCGGGACTACGGACGGTTCAGGGCAAGTTTGAAGAAGCGCTTCATAGAATCCATAAATTTTGCATCTCTAGTCAAGGCGCAGGGCGTACCGATACTGGTGTTCACGGGTTCGGACAGGTAATTGCCTTCGATTCTAATCTGGATCGCCTGGAAGCAACTACCATGAGAGACGCATTGAACGCAAATCTTCCATCTGACATGTATGTCAGGAAAGTACATGAAGTCGATGAGAATTTCAGCCCAAGATTCGCCGCAAAGAAAAGGATATACCACTATTACATACAAACTTCGAGTGAACCGGATATTTTTAGAAGAAGGTTTGTCTGGTGGTTTCCCTATTCTCTCGATATTAAATCAATGAGAAGAGCGGCAGTCAATCTCCTGGGCGAACATGATTTTGCTGCATTCAGGACCGGCAAGGACGATAGAAATCCTGTTAGAACTATTACGGCGATAAGAATAATAAGATACAAACCTTACATAATACTTATAAGGGTTGAAGGCATTTCGTTCCTAAAGAGAATGGTGAGAAACATTGTTGGAACGCTTGTAAAAGTCGGAACAGGAAGTGTTTCAGAAGAATCGGTATCTGAGTTTCTTTCTTCTCATGACAGATCAACATTACCGGGAACGGCTCCACCTCAGGGACTCGTATTTTACAAAGTTATCTTTGATGAATTCGAGACCTAGATTTGATGAACAATTGTTTGAACTAGTGCTGTCTGAAAGGAGAACAGGATCATCAATTTTACTGTGAAGCGGAAAATTCATTATTAATGGTATGATTGTTCTTAAACCGGGCTGCAAGGTAATTTCTGCGTACCGGATTTTTGTGGGAAGACTTGAAAGGCGAGTGCGTCGATTAAGTCCAAAATGAAAGTGGTAGCAATCGGTAGAATTGGTACCTATACTGGAGAGCAAGATAAATCGGGTAGCTCCTCACATAATGGTTTCAATCAGCTAATGCTTGATAGTGCCACATCTACCTTAGTCTATCTTATTGTGGGCGGAGAAAGATCAGCCATTGGAAGGAGAGGAGATTCACCTGGATCTACAAAATCAGAAAACTTGCGCTTGTCGATGCTCAAGAGAAGAAGGTTCAACAGCTGGATCGGCGGAACTGCAAGAAGTTTTCTGGGCGACAGAAGTGAAGCTTCAATCTACTAAAGGATCCGTTTGAAGCTGTTTCCGGACTGAGAAAAAAGTAATTGGTTGAGGGAGTCGCTATTTTGTATTTCCGAAATTAGCCAAAGGATTTGATCCTTGCTAATCAGTACGAAGAAAGTAAATTTGAGTATCTGCTTCATACAGTAATCAGAAACAAACTCAGTGGCGATTCTAACCGGTGGCCGAAGAGTCGAAAGTATTTTGAGAAGAATGTAATCATCAGATTTGAAGGGAGGGAGAACCCCGATTTGACGGTTAGGTGATCGGGAAAGGTTTGAAATCCTTATTAGTTGGTTTGTTACTGATTCTTTCTTTTTCCGGAATAATGGCCCAGGAGATCTTTGATTTCGTGCCTGAAGATGTTGGTTATTTTCTTATACTTCGAGGATTGAGATCAACAATGGAGGCTCTTAGGGATAACACGAATTTTTTTGGAGCCTATCTCGGAGATAATGGATACGGAGCCGAAAGAGCTTTTTATGGAATAATCGATGCGGCAGGATACAACGCTGAAGTCGATACCAGCTTCCTTAAGTCAGCGTTGAACAATGACATACTACTTGCCGGGGAAGGAATCGATCTTTCACTTGACGACCTGTTGATGTTCGATCCTTTTTACCTTCTTGAGAAACTAAAGCTTACTGAGAACAGAGTTTTCATGGCTTGGAGAACGGACAGTTCCTTCGAATTGTTGAAGGCGGTGGCGGCCCTTCTTGATATGTCGATATTTGTTCAGCCCGGCGAAAGCGTCAATGAACTCAGAAGCAACGCTGGAACGCTTTTCTATAATGCCGGCGACGATTACCTGATAATCGGTGGAAACAAAGATGCAGTTACACTTGCCCTGAAAACCTATGAAGGTGAAGGTAAAAGGCTTCTAGAATCTAACGGCAAAGGAAGGGAAGTTGCTGAAATGAGCTATGATTACGCTTTGGCCGGTTACATTGATGGAGACCGTTTTCATCTAGATCTGGGGCTGGAATCAACTTTCTCGATTGAAAGCACTATCTTATTTGCTAGGCCAGAAGGACACACATTAACCGCAACAATAGTTCAGGATACTGTTTTTCTCAGCAGTGAAGATATTCAAAAGATGCTCTCTGTTACTGACACAAAAGAACTGGAGGCCTCCAAAGAGACTTTTGGGGATTACACCGTATTCTTTCCGTCTTCATCCGTTGAAACTCTGAGAAAGGAGCTTGCGCACTGGTTTGAACTTGATTTAGAGCCCTATAGAGAGCTCGCTGATTTTGTTGTACTTCTTTCTAAGGAGAGTATAGGAAACGCAAGAATATATGGAGATCTCGTTTCAGAAACACCCAGAGTGACAGTCGTATTTACGAACAAAAGTTCAGACACTGAGAAATTCGAGAATTCTTTGAAAGAGTGGGGTGCTTTGCAGTCAGCACATAAGGACAGTAGGATCTACGAGCTTGAGAACGATTTTGACACAATTTACTTTATTTTTTCCAACGAAACTACCGTATTGACTTCCCTTTCGCCCGATGAATACTACAGATTGCTTTCCGATTCAGAAAGTCTCAGTGATAACATTAGCTACGAGTTTGTACGAAATCTTGGCCTAGAAAAAGACATAGCACACGCTTTCATCGACATGAAAAAAGTCTTCAAGTCTTTGATGGGAGTTTCCGTAGACAGTGCTCTCTTCTACCAGCAGACATTTGATGAAAACGGCAATATGATTCACGCTCTCCGCTTCTATTGAGGTGATTTAATGGGATTGTTATCCAGAATATTTGACAAGAATAATATGCTTCTCAAAAAGTACTCCAAGGTGGTTGAAAGCATAAACAGCTTGGAAAAAACCGTGAGTAGGTATGAAGAAGTTGACTTTCAAAAAAAGACCGAGGAGTTCAAAGCTAGAGTCTCCGAGGGCGAAACATTAGATTCATTTCTTCCGGAAGCCTTTGCGCTGGCTAGAGAAGCTGCTAAGAGAACGGTCGGTATGCGGCCATTCGATGTGCAACTAATGGGAGCTCTCGCGCTTGACGAAGGTAAAATTGCTGAGATGAAGACTGGAGAGGGAAAGACACTGGTGGCAACAATGCCTCTCTATCTTAATGCCTTGTCTGGAAGGGGCTGCCATCTTGCAACCGTGAATGACTATCTAGCAAAGAGAGATGCTGGTTGGATGGGGCCGGTTTATGAGTATCTTGGGTTGAAAGCTGGATTCATTCAGGCGGCGATGGAACCTTCTCAAAGAAAAGAGGCGTACGGTTGCGACATAACATATGGTACTGCTAACGAATTCGGATTCGACTATCTTAGAGACAATCTTGTGTATTCCCTGGAGAACAAGGTTCAGAGGGGACACAACTATGTAATAGTTGACGAGGCCGATTCAATCCTGATAGACGAAGCAAGAACGCCCCTCATTATTTCCGGCCCCGCTCAAGACTCATCCAATCTCTATAGGCAGTTTGCATTTTTTGCCAAACGTTTTGTAGCGGAAAAGGACTTTGTTGTTGATGAAAAAGACAGAACAGTAACTCTCACAGAAGAGGGAATAGCAAAGGCTGAGAAACTGCTGCAGATCGACAATCTTTATGATCCAAGCAATTACGACTACATTTTCCATCTGTTGAATGCTTTGAAAGCAATGAATCTATATAAAAGGGAAGTCGACTACCTGGTAACTCAGGAGGGAGAAGTCGTAATTGTTGATGAATTCACCGGAAGGTTGTTGCCGGGAAGAAGGTATTCCGAAGGTTTGCATCAGGCAATAGAGGCGAAAGAAAATGTGCAAATTAGACAAGAATCGGTGACGTTTGCCACAATAACCTTTCAGAACTACTTCAAGCTGTATTCGAAGGTGTCTGGAATGACCGGTACTGCCGCAACTGAAGAATCTGAGTTCATCTCCATGTACAACACACCAGTTGCGATCATTCCTACAAACAAGAAGGTAATTCGAGAGGACAAAGAAGATTCGATTTATAAAACAAGGGAAGAAAAGAATGAGGCAATTATCAATGAGATCGCTGAACGCTATGAAAAAGGACAGCCCGTTCTTGTTGGTACTACTTCGATAGAGAAGAGCGAGCTCTTGAGCAAGCTGCTGCAAAAAAAAGGCGTACCCCACGAAGTTTTGAATGCCAAGTATCATGAAAGGGAAGCAGAGATTGTTGCAAAGGCCGGTGAGCGAAAGACAGTTACAATTGCAACAAACATGGCGGGAAGAGGAACGGATATTAAGCTTGGTGAGGGAGTAGTAGATCTTGGGGGGCTTTATGTTCTAGGTACCGAGAGGCACGAGAGCAGGAGAATTGACAACCAACTTGTAGGTAGATCGGGCAGACAGGGGGATCCGGGGGAGTCAAAATTCTTCCTTTCAACTGAAGACGATCTCTTGCGCCTTTTCGGTGGCGAACGCATGCAGTCGATTATGAATACACTAAAGATTGAAAAGGGACAACCAATCGAACACCCGCTTCTAAGCAGGATAATTTCATCTGCGCAGAAGAAGATCGAAGGAATGCATTTTGAAATAAGAAAGCGACTTTACGAGCTTGATTCTGTTATTGACCAGCAGAGAAGCGCAATATATGCTCATAGAAATTGGGTGCTCAAAGGTGAGGAAATCGACTCTAATGTATTAGAAATTATCGAAGATGTTGTAGAAAGAAGATTGTCGGGTCTCGATCGTCTACCTTCTTTTGATGAAATAAAGGTCTCTTTTGGCTTCTTGCCGGCAGGAGACATTGAGAGTCTTAAAAACCTGAAGAGTGTGGAAGATCTCAGGAGTAAAACCCTTTCAGTGCTTCACGATATTTATGAGGAAAAGAAGTCTGCTTTCGGCGATGAGTTTCCTCAGGTCATCAAGTACATTATGCTACGGATGATTGATGAAAGATGGCGAAGGCATCTAGAAGCTATAGAGCACCTAAAAGACTCCGTGGGTCTAAGGGCTTATGGTCAGAAAGATCCTGTGTTAGAATTCAAAAAGGAATCTTTCATACTATTCCAGCAGTTGACCGATTCTCTATACGATGACATAGCAAGCGCTATCGTAAGAATTGTAAGAGTCGATAGCGATAAGGCTAAGCAGAACGCCGATAAGGAGTTTAAGAGTCTGCAGGCCGTTCATTCTGATTTCAGCGGAGGCGATAAGAAGAAAGAAGTTGCTGGAAAAAAGAAGGGCACTAAAAGATTCAAAGTTAAGCGTTGAACCGGAGGTGTAATTTGATAAGTTATGAAACTAACTCGAGAATACAAGAGTTGAAGGAGAAATTTGAGTCCATCAGGGCTACGCTTGATCTCGAGCGGATAGATGAAAAACTAAAGGAAATCGAGAAGAGGATGAGCGACCCCTCTATTTGGAACGATAAGCGTGAAGCGTCGAATCTGGGAAGAGAAGCGCAGTCTTATCGATCTACAATCGAACTTCTGAGAGATGTGGAAGAGGAATTTGAGAGTATTGAGATTGCAGTAGAACTTTCAGGAGAAGATGAGAGTTATGTAAAGCATGTTGAAGAACTTCTCAGGTCAGCGGAAAAAAAGGTAAGAGAATTCGAACTTACGATTCTTCTGAGTGGAGAGTATGACATCAACAATTGCTTCATTTCAATTCACCCCGGCGCCGGAGGGACGGAGTCTCAGGACTGGGCCTCCATGTTAATGAGAATGTACATGAGATGGGCTGAGGCTAACAGATACAAAATAACGATCGTCGATGAGCTACCTGGAGAAGAAGCGGGTATCAAGAGTGTGACAATTAATCTAGCTGGGCCGCATGCTTATGGAAAGATGAAGTTTGAGGCGGGAGTACATAGGTTAGTAAGGATTTCGCCATTCGACGCCAATCACAGAAGGCACACTTCCTTTGCGTCCGTAAGTGTCTTTCCCGAGATGGATGAAGTTCCAGAGATTGAAATCAGGCCCGAGGATCTGAAGATAGACACGTACAGATCAGGTGGTGCGGGCGGTCAACATGTTAATAAAACGGATTCTGCGGTCAGGATTACTCATCTACCAACCGGAATAGTTGTTGCATGTCAGACTGAAAGATCGCAGCATCAAAACAAAGCGAATGCAATGAAGATGTTATATGCAAAGCTTTTCGAGATTGAGATTGAGAAAAAAAGAAGCGAAAAACTAAAATTGATGGGAGACCAGAAAGAGATTTCATGGGGGAATCAGATTAGATCTTATGTCTTTCAGCCTTATACATTGGTGAAGGATCACAGAACTGATTTTGAGACGGGTGATATTCAATCTGTCATGAATGGCGAGATAGATGAATTCATTGAGAAAGAATTGCTCTTCTTCTCATCAATTGAGAAATCCTTGGAATGATTTACACCGTTAATTTGACTTTGATGGAAGAAAAATGTTATTATTCTCTTGAGCGGAGTGAATTTAGTGTCCAGGCAGTACGATGAACGCCACAGGAGCGTGATGATTCACGAAGCGCTCCATTATTTGCTTGGTGGGCGTTTAACTGGCACTTATGTTGATTGTACCGCTGGTGAAGGTGGCCATATCGGAGCAGTGCTTGAAGCCACCAAAGGTCGGGCAAAAATCATCGGACTTGATGTTGATAGTGAGGTTCTGGATATAGCGGAGCAGAATCTCAAAGATTACCGGGAAAGCGTTGAATTATTCAATTTATCTTATGTCGACTTCGAAATTGCATTGAAACAGGCTGGTGTTGAGAAAGTGGATGGTTTTCTCCTGGATGTTGGAGTTTCCACTTTCCAGTTGAAAGCAAAGGGTAGGGGCTTCTCGTATGAACTGGATGAACCGCTCGATATGCGTATGAACCTCTCTCAGAAAAGAACGGCAGCAGATGTTGTGAACAGCTACAAGGAAGATGAACTTAGCAAGATAATTTTCGAGTTTGGTGATGAGAAGCGTTTTGCAAGGAAAATAGCTAGAAGCATCGTATCGAGAAGGCCTCTGTTTACGACGAAGGATTTGCACGATGCGATCAAGGCGGCAATACCACCGGCCGAAAGATACAAACGAAGACGACATTTCGCAACAAAGACTTTTCAGGCAGTAAGGATTGAAGTCAATCAGGAGCTTGAGAACATCGAAAGTACTTTGAGAAAAATCCCCGGTTTTCTGAACCAAGGCGGTAGGATCGTTATTATTTCTTTTCATTCTTTGGAAGACGGCATAGCTAAGAGAGTGTTTAGGGAGAAGTCGGAATCTGAGCTGAAAATACTTACGAAGAAACCGGTGCAGCCGTCGAAAGAAGAAGTAGAACTCAATCTAAGAGCAAGAAGTGCAAGATTGAGGGCAGCGGAGCGGATTTGAAGGGAGGAACATCTCGTGCAAGCCATAACAGCGAAGCGGAAGCCGCTGGTTCGCGAAGGCGGCAAAGCCTTGGCAAACAGCGATGTTTGGGGTTTATTTGGTTTTCTGCAAGTATTAGTGATTTTTCTTTCATTGGCAGTCTCAATTGCTCTCCCGTTCTATTTTGGCAACGAGGTCGACAAAATTTCAGAAGTGGCATCAAGTAGAGAACAGAGCATCTCAGTAATGAAATCGCGACTTGAAGATGTATCTAGGGAAATTTCATACTTGCAAACGGTTGTAGGGGCGAGAGCAGAAAAGTAGAACTTTATCGAGGTGGATCATAAATCAATAAACTTGCTAGCAGGGTGACGCTGTTATATGTGCTTTTGATTCTTTGCGTAGGAGTCTTCGCAGTGAGGGCAGCGTATGTTTCCCTTTTTACTGAACCTGACCTACCTCTGGTTCTTGGAGTCAACAAGATACCGGCTCTAAGAGGATCGATATACGATTCCAAAGGTAGGTTATTGGCCAGCGATTCGCTGATTTATGAGGCATGGCTGGACCTCGGATATTTGAGATTGCTTACTTCTTCCGATCAAATAGATAGAGTTCTAAAAAATGTAGAACTTTCCTTTGGAATACCCTTCGAAAGACTGGTCGAAAGCCTTCAGAGCAACAGAAATTTCCTTCTTCTTGGTACCGCAGCTACTAACGATGAAATGCAACGAAGGATCACACCGATCACAAAGAGATATATATCGCTTGAAATGCAGAGAGAAAGACTTAGTTTCAGCGAATATGGTTTGGAAAGAATTATCGGAAAGCTAGATGGAGGGGGAATCCCCCTAAATGGAATAGAGCTGTATTATGACGAAGAGCTTTCTGGGAAAAGAGATGGATTGATTAGGAGAACTCTGACAAGTTCGAGAAGAGAAGAACCAACAAATGGCAGTGACATCTATCTCTCAATTGACATAGATATACAGAAAATGGTCTATGACGAACTGCTAGAGACTGTGGAAAAGAATATGGCCGACGGTGGATTGGCTCTTCTTGTAGAGAGCAAGACTGGAAAGATTCTTGCTTATGCCGGTACCTATGACTGGGACGTTGGTTTAATGGGGATATTTGAGCCCGGTTCCACCATTAAACCTCTTATCTACTCGCTTGCATTACAAAGCGGATCGATAACGGAAACAATGACATTCAATTGTGATGGAAGTATTCAACCCGTACCTGGACTTGACATAATAATCCGCGATACCGAAGGCGAACGCCACGGCCTTCAGACCTTTAGAGAAGCGATTATTAACTCGTGTAACGTGGCCACGGTACAAGTTGGCGGTAGAATTTTGAATACTCTCGGAAAAGAAGAAATGTATAGGCAATTAACGAGAATTGGATTTGGGAAATTGTCGGGGGTTGACCTTCCCGGCGAGACACCGGGAATTCTTCCCGAGGCGAAAGATTGGTCCCTGATATCTCCTTATCAATTTCCAATCGGACAGGGCTTAGGAGTAAACATCTTCCAGATGGTTAAGGCATTGAATGTCTTCCCAGCTGGTGGGCAGTTTATTACTCCCACCTTTGTCAGTGCCATACGAAATGAAGAAGGCCTGATCAACATACCGAAGAAGGTTGAAGGTGATTTGTTTTCACCGAAGCTTGTTTCTACAATGATTCCCATTCTTGAGGGAGTAGTCATTGAGGGCACTGGCACAATGGCCAAAGTCGACGGAGTAAGAATAGCGGGAAAAACAGGGACTGCTCAAAAAGCGGGTCCGGGTGGCTACAATGAAGAAAGCTACTATTCATTGTTCTATGGTTTCTTTCCAGTGGAAGATCCAACGTATACATTATATATAATGATAGATACTCCAAAAGCGGGGGCATACTATGGAGGTTTTGTCGCAGCTCCAATGTTTGCTTCAGTTGTAAGGAACATCTACGGTATTGGAGTTGAAAAGGAAGTATATGAGGGCGTTTACAGTTGGAAAGCACCTGACCTGAGCGGTTATTCACTGCTAGATTTGAAAGAGATCGCCGCGATCTATGGTTTAGACAATATTATAATACATGGCTCGGGCAGCGTGGTGAGTCAAATTCCAGAGGCAGGAAGGCCCCTTGGAGATCAGTTAGAAGTTTGGTTAGGGGAGCTGAACTATGATATACGAGATGTTGGGGGACAGTGAGGTACTGAAAGATTTCTTCATTCTTGAAAGAGCAGAGGGGTGTCTAACAATTAGTGAAGACATGCCCGACAAAGTAAACAGATTCAGAATGGTTGTTTCGACTTCGGGAATGTTCGGAAGAAAGTCAGTTAGGCTTTCCGGATTTGATAGCTGGAAAAAGGAAGAGAAAACTCAGATAGAGAAACTACTTCCTCTCTTTCAAGACGAAATCGATGTCTTCCTAGATGGAAAAGTGAGTCCGAAAGTAAAGAGTGAGAAAAAGTTTTTTGATCTTCCAAAGCCCTGGGAAGAAGAGAAATGGAATGACCACATCATCACGATAAGCGAACGTGCAGGAATGAAGATTTCTAGAGCTGCGGCCGAATCGCTTTTCAGAAAAGTTGGAAGAAGAGAATACAGAATACTTCGAGAGCTTGAAAAGCTTTCCGTTTTTTCGAATGAAATAGACCAGCTCACGGTTGAAAGACTAATTGATTTTGACAAGGAAGTCGAAGTCGAATCACTGGCGTTTGATTTTCTTAATCACAAAGAGGACTTTCTAAGCTCTTCGAGGAAATGCATGATCCCATTCGCATATTTTGCGTCGGTTCTGTTGAATATCATAATTGATTTGGGAACGATAATTGATATTAAAAAAGGTAAGATGAATATTTCTTGGTCAGAGATAAGAAAACTCTCAAATACTACTAGCATTGGTACTTCTCGAATTGCCAGGCTTGTTGGATACAGTTTTTCCAGTACTAAAGAACAAAGAAATGATCTTACCAGGCTGTACTCAGCTGAAAGTCTCAAAAGCCTGATAGATCTTCTTCAGGAAATTGATGAGTCAATCAAAAATGGGAAAATCGATAGCGAAATCGCTCTCTTCAAACTACATGAAGAGTCTTCAAAACTTCAGGTAACTCTTGAGTAACAATTTCCACCTGAAACATCCCGTTTAGAATGCTTCAATTGACAGTGCCATCGTTGCATTGTACAATTGCTTTCGGCAAAATGCTTAGAAGGAGGCGAATCGAAACCAGATGCCCACAATAAATCAATTGATAAGGCACGGAAGAAAACAGTTGAAGCAAAAATCTGCTTCGCCAGCTCTAGAAAACAATCCTCAGAAGCGTGGCGTTTGTGTAAGGGTCTCCACAATGACACCCAAGAAACCGAACTCAGCTTTGAGAAAGATTGCAAGGGTACGTCTCTCAAATGGGACAGAAGTTACTGCCTATATTCCTGGCGAGGGTCACAATCTTCAGGAGCATTCGGTGGTTCTCGTTAGAGGAGGCAGAGTAAAGGACCTTCCTGGTGTAAGATACAAGATCGTCAGAGGCACATTGGATGCTGAAGGAGTGGCAAACAGGAAGCAGTCGAGAAGTCGTTATGGTGCAAAGAGGCCAAAGAAATGAGGAGGCAGTTCTAGATGAGAAGACGTCAGTCTGAGAAAAGAGAAGTTCCGCTCGACCCAATTTACAACGATGCAGTAGTAACGAGATTGATCAATAAGATAATGATAGGCGGGAAGAAAAGCAAGGCAGAGGCTACGGTTTATGGAGCTCTGGAGGTTTTATCCGACAGAACGAAGCAGCCACCAATGGAAGCTTTCAAGAAGGCTCTGAGTAATGTAAAACCTCTTCTTGAAGTTAGGCCAAGGAGGGTTGGAGGTGCAACGTACCAGATACCTTTTGAGGTTCCGGAAAGAAGGGCAGTGGCACTCGCAATAAGGTGGATTGTCACCTCTGCAAGAGCAAAATCTGGCAAGCCCTTAAAGGAAAAGCTTGCATTAGAATTAGTAGATGCTTACAATGGTCAGGGAAACGCCGTAAAGAAAAGAGAAGATGTTCACAAAATGGCGGAGGCCGGGAAAGCATACGCCCATTTCAGATGGTGAAGTTGATTCAGCAGGAGGAAAGATAGTGAAAGAAAGAGCTACAACTCTCGAAAAGACCCGAAACATAGGAATAATGGCCCATATAGATGCGGGGAAAACAACCACGACCGAACGCATACTTTTCTATACCGGAAAAAATTACAAACTCGGAAGTGTTGATGAAGGAACGGCTACAATGGACTGGATGGACCAAGAGAAGGAGAGGGGCATCACTATCACTTCTGCAGCTACCACAGCGTTTTGGAAGGATCATCGCATAAATATTATTGATACGCCCGGGCACGTTGACTTTACTGTTGAAGTTGAAAGATCCTTACGGGTACTTGATGGGGCCGTAGCGGTATTCGATGCTCAAGCAGGTGTCGAACCACAGTCGGAGACTGTTTGGAGGCAAGCTGATAAGTATCATGTTCCTAGAATAGCCTTCATGAACAAGATGGACAAGATCGGAGCTGATTTTTTAGGTGCCATAGGCACAATGGTTACAAAGCTTAAGGCAAATCCGGTTGCAATACAGCTTCCAATTGGATCGGAATCTGGTTTCGAAGGCATTATCGATTTAGTGCAGATGAAAGCCTTGCGATGGACCAATCAAGAGGGAACGGAATTCACTTATTCAAATATTCCCGAATTTTTGCAAGCCCAGGTGGAAGAGGCTCGAGAGGATCTGATTACGCATGTTGCTGAGTTCGATGAAGAACTCATGGATCTGTATATTGAGGGTGAAGAACTTCCAGTAGATAGACTGAAAGCGGCAATCAGAAAGGCAACGCTTTTGGGACAAATTACCCCTGTGCTTTGTGGTTCGGCATTCAGGAACAAGGGAATTCAGCCACTTCTTGACGCAATAGTAGACTATCTGCCGTCTCCGAAAGACTTGCCTCCGGTGGTTGGCGAGATCATCGATAGCGAGAGGAAAATTGAAGTATATCCGGATGAGAATGGGCCGTTTGTTGCGATGGCCTTTAAGATAATGATCGATCCTTTTGTAGGCAAACTCACATTTCTCAGAGTTTATTCTGGTTCACTTGAAAAGGGAGCCTACGTCATAAACACGAACAAGAACTTAAAAGAAAGAATTTCCAGACTTCTTTTCATGCATGCCGACAAAAGGGAAGAAGTTGATTATATAAGGGCCGGAGACATTGTCGCAGTGGTAGGCCTTAAGAATACTATGACTGGTGAGACTATCGCACTTTCTGAGGAAAAGATTGTTCTCGAAAAAATCGAATTTCCTGAGCCCGTGATTTCGATTGCGATAGAACCGCAGACAAAAGACGATGCTTCGAAGCTTACAAAGGCTCTTGTTGCTCTAGTTGAAGAAGACCCTTCGCTTAAAAGCTATGTTGATGCTGAGACTGGTGAAACGATTCTCTCCGGCATGGGAGAGCTCCATTTAGAGGTAATTGTAGAGCGAATAAAAAGGGAATTCAATGTTGGCTTAAGAGTGGGGAATCCTCAGGTAGCCTATCGTGAGACAATAAGGTCTAAAGCAATAGGTGAGTCGAAATATGTTAGGCAGACTGGTGGAAAGGGTCAGTATGGACACGTTATACTGAGTGTAGAACCCATTACTGACAAGAGCGCCAATTTCGTGTTTGAAGATAAAACTGTAGGAGGAACCATACCAAGGGAATTTATCAAGCCAATTGAACGCGGAGTAAGAGAAGCTATGGATTCCGGCTATCTCGCCGGTTATCCTATGGTTAATGTGAAGGTCTCCTTGCTCGACGGTTCATACCACGAAGTAGACTCTTCGGAGATTGCATTTAGCATAGCCGGATCTATGGCCTTCAAAGAGGCTGCGAGAAAGGCGAGCCCGGCTCTATTGGAACCAATTATGGCAGTAGAGATAAATACTCCTGAAGAATACATGGGAGATCTGATTGCCGATCTCAATTCTAGGAGAGCAAAGATTGAGGGCTTTGAAACTAGAGCAGGTCTTAAAATTATCAAAGCTCACGTTCCCCTATCAGAATTGTTTGGTTACGCTACTGTTTGCAGATCTCTGTCTCAAGGAAGAGCAATCCACGTCATTCAGTTCTCTCATTATTCGGAAGTTCCGGAGAGAATTGCAGAAAAGATTCTAGGAAAATAATGAAGATCCCAAATTAGTTTTTGGAGGAGGGAAACCATGGCTAAGGAAAAATTCGAACGTTCTAAACCCCATCTTAACATCGGTACGATTGGACACATTGACCACGGTAAGACAACCCTTACTGCGGCAATCACAAAGAGTCTTGCATTCAAAGGTCTTGCAGATTTTTCCCCGTTTGACTCAATTGACAAGGCGCCGGAAGAAAAAGCAAGAGGAATTACAATCAACGTATCTCACATCGAGTACCAGACGGAGAAGAGACATTACGCGCACATCGACTGCCCTGGACACGCTGACTATATCAAGAACATGATAACTGGAGCTGCACAGATGGATGGAGCAATTCTCGTTGTCGCCGCAACCGACGGTGTCATGCCTCAGACTAGGGAACACGTCTTGCTTGCTAGACAGGTCAATGTTCCCGCAATGGTTGTGTATATAAACAAGGTGGATGCAGTTGATGACGAAGAGCTGGTAGAGCTTGTCGAGGAAGAAGTAAGAGAGCTTCTCTCCTCCTACGAGTTCCCGGGTGATGAACTCCCTGTAATTAAGGGTTCAGCCTTAAAGGCCCTTGAAGCGGAAAGTCCAAATGAATGGACAGAGAGCATTTACGAACTGTTGAAAGCATGCGACGACTACTTCCCTGAACCAGTACGGGAGACTGACAAACCTTTCCTGATGCCCATAGAGGACATCTTCACAATAACGGGTAGAGGTACTGTTGTTACAGGAAGAATCGAGCGTGGAGCGGTCCATGTTGGGGATGAAGTAGAGATTATCGGACTGTCTTACGAAACGAAGAAAACAGTGTGTACTGGAGTAGAAATGTTCAGGAAACTCCTTGATGAAGGACAGGCCGGCGACAACATTGGAGCTCTTCTAAGAGGCGTTGCAAAGGAAGAAGTCAAGAGAGGCCAAGTTCTTGCCAAACCGGGTTCTATAACACCTCACAAGAAATTCACGGCAAACGTCTACGTTCTTAAAAAGGAAGAAGGAGGACGCCACTCACCCTTCACAAAGGGGTACAGGCCCCAGTTCTTCATTAAGACCGCCGATGTAACTGGAGAAATTGCAGATCTTCCTGAGGGCGTCGAAATGGTTATTCCTGGTGACAATGTAGAAATGACAATTCAGCTCATTTACCCCGTCGCAATTGAAAAGGGTATGAGGTTTGCAATCCGTGAAGGTGGAAGAACAGTGGGCGCCGGAGTCGTCAGTTCCATAATTGAATGATAATAGGTCTTTCCAGGAGAAGGGAGAAAATCTCCCTTCCCTGTTAACAGAAGGAGGGAACATTTAGGCATGGCCAAGCAAAAAATCAGGATTCGCTTGAAAGCTTACGATCACAAACTACTTGACTTGTCGGCCAAGAAGATCGTTGAAGCTGTAAAGCTCACCAATGCCAAAGTATCAGGTCCGGTGCCATTGCCAACGGAGAGGACGCTCTACACTGTTCTGACTTCTCCCCATAAGTTTAAGGATGCAAGAGAGCAGTTTGAGAAACTCGTTCATAAGAGACTTATCGAAATACTAGACCCAACCCCTAAGACAATAGATTCTCTTATGAAAGTTGACCTCCCCGCAGGTGTAGATGTGGAGATTAAACTGTAAAGAGACTTCGGAGGTGTGATAGATGAAAGGTATATTGGGTAGAAAACTCGGTATGACAACTATATACAAAGACGGGAAAGCCTTCGGAGTTACCGTAGTGAAAGCCGGTCCATGTACTGTTGTACAAAAAAAGACAAGTGATGGTGGCGAATATGACGCCATTCAAGTTGGATTCGAAGAGCTTACGCCTGAAAGAGCGAAAAAAGTACTCACGAAGCCTTTGGTAAAGAAGTTCGAGGCTGCAAAGGTTAAGCCTCATAGAATTCTCAAAGAGTTAAAAGTTGGTAACATCAATGATTTCAATGTTGGTGATATCATAGAAGCTCGTGTCTTTTCTGAAGGCGAGAAAGTAGATGTAACTGGTTTTTCGAAGGGCAGAGGTTTTTCGGGCGCTATGAAGAGGTGGAACTTCAGGGGCGGAGAAGCTTCACACGGTTCGAAATTCCACAGAGAACTAGGTTCAGTAGGTAATCACACTGAGCCGGCGAAGATTTGGAAGGGTAAGAAAATGCCCGGTCAATACGGTAACGAGAAGAAGACAGTGAAGAATCTAACCGTAGTAAAAGTCGATGCAGAAAACGGACTTTTAGCCATATATGGCGCAGTTCCAGGAGCGAGGGGCGGCCTCTTAGTAATTAAGAGCGCAAACAGATAGCCCCGAAAATGTTTGGAAGGAGGACGCAACAATGGCTCAAGCCGACGTTGTGAATATTGCGGGCCAGAAAGTTGGCACTGTTGAACTGAGCGAGAGCGTATTCAATGTAGAACCGAACGAAGATTTGATGTTCAGATACGTTAATATGCAACTTTCAGGTAGACGTGCAGGATTGGCTTCGGCAAAGACAAGATCAGAAGTTAGGGGTGGAGGAAGAAAGCCCTGGGCACAGAAACACACAGGAAGGGCAAGAGTTGGTTCAACGAGAAGTCCACTTTGGAGGCATGGTGGAGTTATCCACGGACCGAAGCCAAAAGACTGGTCTATGAAGTTGACCAAGAAAATGAAGAAGGTAGCTCTAAGATCTGCCCTAAGTCTAAGGCTTAAAGAAGGAAATCTAATTGTCCTCGATGATCTCAAGTTTGACAGACCGAAGACGAAACAGCTTAGGGAGGTCTTGAATAACCTTGGACTCGATAAGACGCAGAAGACTCTCTTCGTCCTTCCATGGCAAAAGGACGAATACCAAAATGTACGACTTTCAGGAAAGAATATTTATGGGGTTAAGGTAATTATCGCCGATAATCCTGGAAACAAAGCCGTCAATAGTAAAGAAAATATTGACGGGCTCAATGTGTACGACATTGTGAATCATGAAAAGCTTGTGATCACGGCAGACCTTGTTCGCAAGATCGAGGAGGTGCTTGGACGATGATCGAGAAAAAGTATTATGGCGATGTACTCCTTAGACCGCTGATCACTGAAAAGACAGTTGCTTCTGGTGAACTAAACAAGTACATTTTTGAAGTACATAGAGATGCCAATAAGCAGACAGTCAAAGACGCCGTTGAAAAGCTTTTCAATGTAAAGGTAGAACAGGTGAACATCATGAACATGAAGGGCAAACCTAAGAAACGTGGCGTCTTTGTTGGCAAGTCGAGATCCTGGAAAAAGGCAATCGTTACGCTTGTAACTGGGTACAGGATTAAAGAACTCGAAGGCCAACACTAAGGTGAGGTGAGATGATATGGCATTGAGAAAGTTTAATCCCGTCACCAAGAGCAGGCGGTTCATGCTTCTTCCGGACTTCAAAGAAGTCACGAAGAGCGAACCTGAAAAATCTCTTTTGGAGCCAATAAAGAGGAATGCAGGTAGAAACCATCATGGTCGAATAACTGTAAGGCACCAAGGTGGCGGAACTAAGAGACGATATAGAATTATCGATTTCAAGAGGGAAAAGATGGGAATCCCCGCAAAAGTCATATCCATAGAATATGATCCGAACAGAACGGCAAGAATTGCTCTCCTGCAGTATGTAGATGGTGAGAAACGATACATGCTGGCTCCAAAAGGGCTTAAAGTTGGAGACAGTGTTCAGAATGGAGATATGGCAGAAATCGCGGTTGGAAACTCGATGTCACTCGAGCGAATTCCCGTTGGCACGATTGTTCACAACATCGAGTTCTTGCCCGGCAAAGGTGGTCAAATAGCCAGGGCAGCGGGAACCTATGCCCAGCTGATGGCAAAAGAAGGAAGGTACGCGCTCTTGAGGATGCCTTCAGGTGAACTTAGAAGGGTCGTTGTGAAGTGCATGGCCACTATTGGCATGGTTGGGAATGAGGAACACTCGAATGAGATACATGGAAAAGCAGGTAGAAAGAGATGGCTTGGCGTAAGACCTTCAGTGAGGGGAATGACTATGAACCCAGTTGATCACCCGATGGGTGGAGGAGAAGGACGATCAAAGGGCCATCTTCCGCAGAGTCCTTGGGGACAGCCAGCCAGAGGTTATAAAACGAGGAAGAATAAGAAGCCTTCAGATAGCCTCATAGTGAAGCGAAGGAACCAGAATTGATCAGGGGGTGTAGTTGAAGATGTCAAGATCTAAGAAGAAAGGCCCGTACGTACACCCGAGTCTCTTGAAAAAGATAAGAGAACTGAACGAAAAGGGAGAAAAGAAGCCCATAAAGACTTGGAGCAGAGCATCCATGATTCTTCCTGAGATGATCGGACATACAATCGCAGTATACAACGGAATGAAGCACATACCGGTTTACATTTCGGAGAATATGATCGGTCACAGATTGGGTGAGTTCTCTCCCACCAGGAGGTTCGGTGGGCATGCCGATAAGAAAAGCAAGAAAGGCGAAGTTAGATGAGGAGGGACGCTGATATGACGCAGTCAGTGCAGAGAGGCAAGCGTTCCGTTTTCCACAGGAAGCGCAAAGAAGAGAAAGCAGCAACGCCTGTAACTCAGGCGAAGGCGGTTGCGAAGTTCGTTAGAATTTCCCCTAGAAAGGCTAGATCAGTGGTAAATGCGATAAGAAACAAAGAGGTTGGGGAGGCGTTTCAGATACTAGAATTTTCGCCAAAGAAGGCCTCGCGTCTCGTATACAAAGTGTTGCGTTCTGCGGTAGCGAATGCAGAAAACAACTTTGGATTGAATGTGGACAGTCTGTATGTTGAGAAAGCCGTAGTAGATGACGGCCCAAGAATGAAGCGACTGTGGCCCAGAGGAAGAGGCAGAGCAGATATACAGCAGAAGCGCTTTAGCCACATAACCGTTGTAGTAGCAAACCGCGAAGAGATTAGCAATCCTCAGGAGTGAGGTGACATAAGTGGGTCAGAAGGTACATCCTTATGGATTCAGGCTTGGTGTCAGTAAAGATTGGAAAGCTCGCTGGATTAATGAGAAGAATTACAAAGAATATCTTCTTGAAGATCTTAAAATCAGGGACTTTTTGAAGAAGAACTACATGGCTGCCGGAGTGTCGGACATCTATATTGAAAGACCTGAGCCCGGCAAAGTAGTTATTACAATCAAGTGCGCCAGACCTGGTGTGATGATTGGAAAGAAGGGCAGTGAAGTGAAGCTGCTCAGGCAGAGACTGGAAAAGCTTATAACAAGACAGTTCCAGTTAAACATTGAAGAAGTTAAAACACCCGAGACCGATGCTATCCTTGTTGCTGAGGATATTGCATCTAGAATTGAGAAGCGAGCTTCCTACAAGAGGGCAATGAAAAGAGCAATATTCACCGCCATGAGAAAGGGAGCTAGAGGTATCAAGATAATGGTTTCCGGAAGACTGAACGGTGCCGATATTGCCAGGACAGAGTGGTACCTGGAAGGAAGACTTCCTCTCCAGACCCTCAGAGCTGATCTGGACTACGGTTACACCACTGCCTTCACGAAGATGGGAATTATCGGAGTGAAGGTTTGGATTTACAAAGGCGACGTACAGGTGTAATTGCAAGAGGGGAGGTAGTTCATAATGTTAATGCCCAAAAGGGTGAAATATAGGAAGCAACAAAGAGGTAAGATGAATGGAAAAGCGAAAGGCGGGACTATTGTTCATTTTGGCGAATGGGGAATAAAGGCCCTCGAACCACATTGGATTACTGCTCAGCAGATAGAGTCCTGCAGAATAGCGATCACAAGAACATTGAAGAGGAATGGTAATCTCTGGATCCGAATCTTCCCCGACAAGCCCATTACGTCAAAAGGAATTGGAGTCAGAATGGGAAAGGGAAAGGGAGACGTTGAAGGCTGGGTAGCAGTTGTTAAGCCCGGGAAGATCATGTTCGAAATAGGCGGAGTGCCTGATCAACTTGCAAAAGAGGCCCTTGAAAAAGCTGCTTCAAAACTACCTATCAGAACAAAGATAGTACCGAGGTATCAAATAGGAGGTGAGCTCTGATGAAGGCCGTTGAACTTCAGAAGTTCACAGACGAGGAACTCACTCAGATGCTTGAAGATTCGAAGAGAAAGCTGATGGACCTCAGGTTCCAGCTAGAAATGAACAGGTTGAAGAACCATTCCCAGATAACTTCAGTAAAACGCGACATAGCTAGGATAAAGACTATCCTTCGCGGTCGTGAGCTGGGGATAAGGAGGTAGTCCGCCATGCCAAGAAAAACACTGGTAGGAACTGTAGTAAGTGACAAGATGGATAAGACCATAGTTGTGAGCGTCACAAGAACACATATACATCCCTTCTACGGGAAGACTATGAAAACTACAAAGAAGTATCACGCAGATGACCCTGAAGGTCTTGCGGGAATGGGTGATACGGTTGAGATTGAGGAATGTAAACCTTTAAGCAAGATGAAGAAATTCAAGCTTGTTAAGGTCTTGAAGAAGGATGTCTACACTGGAGAAATTCCCGAAACTCCCGAGGCCGTTGAAGATTCCGGAGGTGACGAGAAATGATCCAGCTGGAATCTTATTTGAGGGTTGCCGATAATTCAGGTGCTAGGATGATCAAAGTCATCCAGGTAACTGGCGGATACAGAAAGAGATCGGGAACCGTAGGTGATATAGTTGTCGCAGCAGTAAGAGATGTGGCACCTAACACGGATTTCAAGAAAGGAGATATCGTAAGAGCCGTTCTAGTGAGAACCGCCAAGGAAATTCGAAGGCCAGACGGCACTTACATAAGGTTCGATGACAACGCAGCGGTTATCATCGACAAGCAGAACCAGCCCAGAGGAACACGTGTCTTTGGACCTGTTGCTAGAGAGATTAGGGACAAGGGTTTTTCTAAGATTGCTTCTCTAGCCCAGGAAGTCTGGTGAGGAGTGAGCTATTATGAGTAGAGTGAAGAAGGAAGATACCGTAATGATAATATCTGGAAAGGATAGGGGCAAAAAAGGCAAAGTCCTCAAGACATTCCCCTCGGAAAAAAAGATAATCGTTGAGGGAGTGAACTTCACAAAGAAACACCAGAGACCTACTAACCAGTATCGTGAAGGTGGAATAATCGAAAGAGAGTCTCCTATTTACGTTTCGAAAGTAATGGTTGTCTGCCCCAACTGCAATAAGCCTACGAGAGTCGCACACAAAATTCTCGAAAACGGAGAAAAAGTAAGGTCCTGCAAGAAGTGCGGCGAGATAATCGATAAGGTTTGATGGGGAGGAGTTGTTGATGGCATACGAATACGTCCCTTTGAAAGATAGATATGAAAATGAAGTAATTCCGGTTATGACTAAAGAGTTTGGTTATAAGAACAGGCTCGAAGTTCCCAGAGTCTCTAAGATAGTAGTCAATATGGGAATAGGTGAAGGTTCAAGAAACGCCGACCTTCTCGATCTGCACGGCAAAGAGCTCATGACAATTGTAGGACAGAAACCGGTAGTTACTAAGGCTAAGAGGAGTATCGCGAACTTTAAACTCCGTGATGGAATGCCGGTTGGTTTGAAAGTCACTCTCCGTGGTCCGAGGATGTATAACTTCCTCTACAAGCTGATAAATATCGTGCTTCCCAAGCTGAGGGACTTCAGAGGTGTTGATCCAGACTCATTTGACGGGAGAGGGAATTATGCAATGGGGCTTCCCGAACAATTGGTCTTTCCCGAAATAGTACCGGATCAAATCAAGCGAGTTCAGGGAATGGACATAATTGTTGTTACTACGGCCAGGACCGATGAGGAGGCCAGAAGATTACTAGCCCTTCTCGGACTTCCCTTCAAGAGAGTCATGGTCTAAGGAGGTAAGTGCATGGCGAAGAAATCTATAGTTGAAAAGTGGAAACGCGAACCCAAGTTCAAGGTTAGGAAATATAATAGATGCAATCTGTGCGGCAGACCGAGAGCTGTATATAGAGAGTTCGGTCTTTGCAGAGTGTGCTTTCGACAGCTGGCTTCCGAGGGAAAACTCCCCGGTGTAAAGAAAGCAAGCTGGTGAGGAGGGAATTGTAATGTGGAGTGATCCCATAGCCGATATGCTCACTAGGATACGAAATGCCAACGCTGCCTTTAAGGAAAGCGTGGATATTCCAGCTTCAAACCTGAAGAAGAAACTTCTTGATATTCTGAAGGCTGAAGGCTATATAGATGATTATAAGTATATTGAGGATGGCAAACAGGGTGTTCTCAAGGTCTTTCTGAAATACAAGGGAGACCGGAGACACAAGGTTAACGTCATATCTGGAATCGTAAGAATTTCCAAGCCTGGTAAGCGCTTATATGTTAACAAGGATAAGCTTCCAAAGGTCAAATCAGGTATGGGAATTGCAATAGTAAGTACATCCAGCGGAGTGATGACAGACAAGCAGGCCCGTTCTCAAGGCGTCGGCGGCGAAGTCATCTGCTACGTATGGTAGGGAGGAATTCAGATGTCTAGATTACTTAAGCATTCGATAAAAATCCCTGCTGGTGTGTCCTGCAAAATTGAAGGAAGTGTTATCTCTGTCAAGGGACCGAAAGGTGAGCTCAGACAAGAACTCCTTCCTCTGGTTAAGATCGAGGCCGATGAAAAAGAGATATGGGTCAAGTCAAACGAAGAAGTTGCTATTAGAAAGAGTGATTACAAGAGATTGGCTAAGTATGCCGGTACTTTCTGGTCGCTCATAAATAACATGATTGTTGGCGTTACTCAAGGCTTCGTCAAGGAGCTGGAAATAGTTGGAGTGGGATACAGAGCGCAACTTCAAGGAAAGAAGCTCGTAATGAACCTTGGGTATGCACATCCAGTTGAGATTGAACCTCCGGCAGGAGTTGAGTTTGAAGTGCCCGCACCTCAAGCAATAGTTGTCAAGGGAATTGACAAGTATCAGGTTGGTCAGGTAGCGGCAAACATAAAGCGCTGGAGAATCCCTATTGTTTATTCAGGAAAAGGTATTCGTTACAAGGGAGAACAAGTCAGAACGAAAGTCGGTAAGAAGGTCTAATCAAGGAGGCGGCTGGAGTGTTCAAACATAAAGACAAGAAGGAACAAAGGCGAAAGAGGCATCTTCGCGTCAGGTCTGCAGTTTCCGGAACACCGGAAAGACCAAGACTGGCAGTCTTCAGAAGTGAGAAGCATATTTATGCCCAGCTTATTGATGATTCAAAGGGAATTACCCTTGTTTCTGCATCGACTGTAGATAAAGACATCAAGGCTTCAATAGAGAAGTCATGGAATGTTGATGCCGCTAAGAAAGTTGGGGAGCTCCTCGCAAAGAAGGCGAAAGATAAGGGAATAAGCAGTGTAGTCTTCGACCGTGGGGGTTTCAAATTCCATGGAAGAATAAAGTCACTTGCCGAGGGCGCTCGAGCAGGCGGACTACAGTTCTGAGGAGGTGAAGAAGATGGCTGAAGAGATGAAGAACGATCGCAATTCGAAATCTTCACGTGAAGGAAGAAGAAACCCCAGAGCTTCCAGAAACGCTCCTGTGGAAAAACAGGTTGAAGACAACGAATTTGAAGAAAGAATAATTGAAATAAGAAGAGTTACAAAAGTAGTTGCAGGAGGAAAGAATCTTTCTTTTCGAGTAGTCGCCGTCGTGGGCAATCGTGATGGGAAGGTTGGTCTTGGTATAGGGAGCGCAAGGGAAGTTCCGACTGCAATAAGAAAGGCCGTTCTTGAAGCCAAGAAGAATGTCACGGAGGTCGCGGTGAGAAATGAGACTATTCCTCACGAAACAGTCGGACGACAAGATTCAGCAAGAATAATGTTAAAGCCGGCTGGTCCCGGTACTGGGATTATTGCGAATTCGCCTGTAAGAGCCGTTGTTGAACTTGCAGGTGTGAAGAATATTCTGACGAAGTCGCTTGGATCATCTAACACACTTAATATGGCTAGAGCGGCTTTAAATGGGCTATTAAGTCTGAGATCCCCTCAGGACTTTGCAAGAATCAGGGACATACCCCTAAAGACAGTCTTCCACGGTTTCAGCGAGGAGGCAGGTCAGTAATGGCAAAGAGTTTAAGAATACGATTAATCAAAAGTCCGATTGGCTATAACAGAAGACAGCTGAAGACGGTTAAAGCATTAGGCCTTGGAAAGCTGGACAGTGAGATTGTTCAGCCCGATTCTCCACAGATCAGGGGCATGGTGAATTCCATAAGACATCTTCTTGCTGTCGAAGAACTTGATGACTGAAGGGGGTAGGAAGATGGCTTTTAAAGTTGAAGATCTAAGTCCGACACCCGGTTCTAGAACAACCGAAAAAAGAATAGGACGCGGTATAGGTTCGGGAATGGGTAAAACCGCCACCAGAGGCCATAAGGGTCAAGGAAGAGCTACAGGTAAGGTAGCTGCACGCTTCGAGGGCGGACAGACACCCCTATTCAGAAGAACACCGATAAAAGGGTTCAAGAACCGAGGATCTGTTGTTTATGCTACTGTGAACATTTCGACTCTCGAAGAGAGATTCGAAAGTGGCAGCGAGATTTCACCCGAGATACTCGTTCAGCGCAAGATACTCAAAGATCTTAAAGACGGAGTGAAGATACTTGCGAGAGGCGAACTGACAAAGTCTTTTATTGTCAAAGCTAATGCTTTTAGCGCTACTGCCAAGGAGAAGATTGAATCTGCTGGTGGAAAGGCAGAGGTGATCTGACAATGTGGAATGCCCTGAAGAACGCGTTCAAGATTCCTGAGCTGAGAGACAGAATCCTCTTCACGTTCCTCGCATTGGCAGTCTTCAGGCTTGGTGTCTACATACCGATTCCCGGGATTAATATCCAAGCCTGGTCTGCGTACTTCGGTACTCTATCTACAGGTGGAGCCGGAGGCTTCATCGGCTTCTTCGATGTTTTCACCGGTGGAGCCGTTGAGCAGTTTTCAATATTCTTAATGAGCGTTACTCCATACATAAACGCTCAGATTATGCTCCAGCTGCTGACTGCTGTTGTTCCTAGTTTGAAGGAGATGCTTAAGGAAGGCGAAGAGGGAAAGAAGAAGTATGCTCGATACACAAGAATGCTGACGATTGGACTCGCGGGTCTTCAAGGATTCCTGATATCATTCGGTCTCTCTTCGAACACGGCTATCTTGGCGATTCCCAGCAGGTTGCTCTTTGTGTTGCTGGCAACAACCACCCTTATCGGTGGTACAATGTTCCTTCTTTGGCTGGGAGAAAGAATCACGGAAAGGGGAATTGGAAATGGTATCTCAGTTCTGATTTTCGGAGGTATCGTTGCAAGATATCCTGCTTCCATTATGCAGGTAGTGGTAGCTTTATCGCCGTTACAGTGGGCGATATTACTTGCGATCGCTCTGTTCACAGTTGTGGCGGTTATCTATGTTCAGATGGGAGAAAGAAGGATCGAAGTTCAGTACGCAAGGAGAGTTACTGGTAGAAGGGTGTATGGAGGAGTTTCCACGCACATTCCTATCAAGGTAAATCAGGGTGGAGTAATACCGATAATATTCAGTTCGGCAATTATGATGCTGCCACAGTTTATTGCTACGGCTTTCCCCGAGGGAAGTGGCGGTAGGAATATTATGCAGAGTCTCTTTGCTCAGACATCGCCCCTCTATATATTGCTTTATGGAGGAATGGTTTTCTTCTTCACGTTCTTTTATAGTTCGCTTGTTTTTGATGTCAGAGAAGTATCGGATAACATACGTAACTACGGAGGGTACATACCCGGAATAAGGCCGGGCTTTTCCACTCAGCAGTATATTCAGAGAGTCCTTAACAGAGTTGTTTTCATGGGAGCCATATTCCTGGTTGTGATTGCATTGCTTCCATTAGTTATAGGCGGGATTTTCAGTATTGGCGGCCTCGCAATTGGGGGAACGTCGACTCTGATTGCTGTTGGCGTAGCTATTGATATATTGCAGCAGATGGAAACACACCTTATGGTAAGGCATTATGAAGGATTCGTAAAGAAAGGCAAGTTACGAGGAAGGAGATAGGATGAACATTATTCTAATGGGTCCTCCCGGAGCAGGGAAGGGGACACAGGCAAAGCGGATAGCCCAGATATTTAAGATTCCTCACATATCGACTGGAGATATGTTAAGGGAAGCCGTGGCTGCTGGCAATGACCTTGGGCTGAAGGTCAAAGAGATTATGGATAAAGGGCTTCTCGTCCCCGATGATTTGATGATCGACCTTGTGAGAGAAAGGTTGTCGAGAGAGGATACCAGGAATGGGTTCATTCTTGATGGTTTTCCAAGAACAGTTGAGCAGGCAGCTGCGCTTGATGAAATGCTAGAGGATCTAGGGAGGAAAATCGATGTAGCCCTGCTCGTTAATGCAGATGAAGAAGAAGTCGTAAAACGGATTTCTAGCAGAAGAGTTTGCCCAGAGTGTGGCAAGGTCTACAATCTGCTGACGATAAGACCGAAAGTTGAAGGTCGCTGCGATAACGATGGTGCCGAGTTGATTCAGAGAGATGACGATATGCCTGACACAGTTCGAGCAAGGTACAGAGTCTATTTGGAGAAAACGGAGCCAGTGATCCAGTATTACTCGAGTAACAAGAGCCAGTTTTTGGAAGTGGACGGGACTGGAGAGATTGATCTTGTGACTGACAAAATTGTGGAACATCTGGAGACATCTAGAAATGGTTAGGTTGAAATCTCCAGAAGAAATATGTAAAATCGAAATTGCTGCGAAGATTGTCGCAGAGGTTTTGGCTGAGATGGAGTCTTATGCAGTTGAAGGAGCCTCTGCTCTCGATATGGAAAAAGCGGCAGAAGAGTTGATTCATAAACGCGGAGGCATCCCCGCATTCAAGGGATATAGTGGTTATCCTTACACTCTATGCGTTTCAGTAAACGAGGAGGTAATTCACGGATTTCCCTTGAAGGAAAAAATCTTTGCCGATGGTGACATAGTCTCCGTGGATTGTGGGGTCAACAAGGACGGATTCATTGGTGATGCGGCAAAGTCTTTCGTAGTAGGGGACTTCAGGAGTGAAAAGGACAGGCTGCTTCTACAGCGAACGGAAGAAGCACTTCTAAAGGGTATAGAAATGGCTGTCGCAGGAAACAGAGTTGGCGACATCGGCTATGCCGTTCAGAATTGTGTGGAAAGCGCTGGGCTATCCGTAATAAGAGATTACGTCGGTCATGGGGTCGGTCTAAGCCTTCATGAGGATCCACAAGTGCCGAATTACGGAAGACAGGGAAGCGGGATGCTTTTAAGAACTGGCATGACCCTTGCGATTGAACCGATGGTCGCAAGCGGACACTATAGCTTAGAGATTCTGAAAGACGGATGGACTGCAATAACTGCTGATAGATCGCGAGCTGCGCATTTTGAGCATGACATTGCGATTCTTGAAGATGGTCCAAAGATTCTTTCTAGTTTGTGAGGAGGATCACTGGTGTCGGACAAGAGCGATATCATTAAGATGGATGGAACGGTTGTGGAATCGATGCCTAATGCGACCTTCAAGGTCGAACTTGAGAACAATCACACTGTTCTAGCTCACATCTCTGGAAAAATGCGCAAGAACTTCATCAGGTTGATCCCGGGTGATAAGGTCGTTGTGGAAGTATCGATATACGACCTGACCAAAGGAAGAATTGTTTATCGTAAAAGGATAGACAAAGGAGGAGAAACGAATTGAAAGTCCGCGCTTCGGTCAAGAAGAGATGTGAACACTGCAAAGTGATAAGACGCAATGGCAGAATAAGAGTCATCTGCGAAAAAAATCCAAAGCACAACCAGCGTCAGGGTTAAGGAGGGATATAGATGGCACGTATCCTTGGTGTTGAACTTCCTAATAACAAGAAGACTTTCGTTGCCCTGACCTATATCTATGGTATAGGTTATACAAGATCGAACGAGATTCTTTCAGGAACGGAAATCGATGGCAATAAGAGAGCAAAAGACCTGACAGACGAAGAAGTTAGTAAAATTGCGAAGTACATAAATGAGCATTACAAGGTTGAAGGTGAGCTAAGAACTGAAGTCGACAGGTCGATCAAGAGACTAATCGAGATAGGAAGTTATAGAGGTTACAGGCATAGAAACGGACTTCCGGTACGCGGTCAGAAGACACATTCAAACGGGAGGACCAGAAAGGGTTCTAGAGCCAGTAAGATTCGTAAGAAGAGCTAAACGGGAGGTAAAAGTGAATGGCAAAGAGACCAGCAGCCAAGAAAAAAAGGAAACTGACAACTGATAGGGGAGTAGTACATATAAAGTCCTCTTTCAACAACACAATAATTACGTTGACTGACTCAGAAGGGAACACTCTTATGTGGACGTCAGGTGGAACCGCCGGATACTCCGGATCGAAAAAATCAACACCCTATGCGGCTCAACTGGGCGCAGATAAGATTGCTAAAGAGGCCATCAAGCTAGGGATCACGAGAGTTGGAATAGAAGTCAAGGGCCCAGGTTCTGGAAGGGAAGCTGCAATCAGGACAATTCAAGCGGCAGGTCTTACTGTGGAGACGCTCAAAGATATCACGCCACTGCCTCACAACGGTTGCAGACCACGCAGAAGAAGAAGAGTCTGATTTAGGAGGGAGTTGAATGGCCAGATATACAGGACCAGTGTGTAAACTTTGTCGTCGTGAAGGATTTAAGCTGTATTTGAAAGGTGAAAGATGTTTTTCGCCAAGGTGTTCTCAGGTGAAGAGGCCAGTCGCCCCTGGACAACACGGAGCCTCCACTAGAAAGCTCACCCAATATGGCATGCAGTTGAGATCTAAACAGGTTGTAAAGAGGATTTACGGTGTTCTTGAAAGGCAGTTCAGACGATATTTTGAAGCGGCTTTGAAAAAGAGCGAAGAAACGGGAAGTGCTCTGATGAAGATTCTTGAATCAAGACTTGACAATATCGTTTTCAGAATGGGATTCGCCTCGAGCAGGAGACAAGCAAGACAGCTGGTTAACCACGGACACGTTCTTGTTAATGGTAGAAGGGTGAACAAGCCTTCCTTCAATTTGAGAGTCGGTGACATCGTGGAGATCAAAGAGAAGAGCAGAAGTGTTTTACCGATCAAAGAAGCGGCAGAAGCTGCAAAAGAGAGAACAGCCTATCCATGGGTTGAGGTAGACTACGAGACATTTAGAGGTACCTACCTGAGATATCCTGTAACTGAAGAAGTAGAGATTCCAGTTGATCTGCAGTCGATTATTGAGCTCTACTCCAAGTAAATCCGATTCTTACCTTCTTGGAAGGAGGTGTGTGCCCGAATTCTGGGCGAAACAATGTTGACATCAATAATGCCAAAAAACTTGCGAATTGAAGAAGAAAGAGAGGATGATAACAGCTATTTTACAAGATTCATCCTTTCTCCAATGGAAAGAGGATATGCCACTACTATCGGGAACTCTCTTAGGAGGGTTCTCCTCTCATCGATACCGAGTATGGCAATCACAAGACTAAAGATACCTGGTAAATATCACGAATACGACGTTATTGACGGAGTAAAGGAAGATATTCTCGAAATAATCCTTAATTTCAAGAAAGTCCAGTTAAAACCCGCACTTGAATTCTCTGATGCGGTGAAACTCACACTCGAGACAGCGGGACCAGGAGTCATTACAGCCGGCGATATTAAAACTCCTACTGGGGTAGAGGTAGTCAACCCGTCTCAATACGTAGCTACTCTGAACACAGATTCAGTTATTTATATCGAGCTTTTCGCTGAGATTGGACGAGGGTTTGTTCCCGTGTCGGAAATGGAAATAGAGCACGACGTTGAGATGATTTACATCGATGGGATCTTCAGCCCTGTGTTAAAAGTCAACTTCCAGGCCGAGAACGTCCGGGTTGGAAAGAGAACAGACTATGACAAGCTTATCTTGGATGTGTGGACCAAGAAATCGATAACCCCTTCTGATGCGCTTTTGAGAGCAACTGACATACTTATCAGGCACTTCGAGGTCTTCTCCAACGGTCTAGGCCAGCCGGCTCAAGGTCTTACAAGCTCAGCGCTCAAGCAGGAAGAAGAGGAAATCATTTCTGAAGAAGCGGAAGTCACTGACGAAACCCCCCAGGTGGAAGAGCAGGACTCGAATTCCCTTGGAGCGAAGAAGGTTGAGGAACTCGATCTTTCCGTCAGATCCCTTAACTGTCTCAAGCGCGACAAGATCAACACAATTGGTGATCTTCTCGACAAGAGCGAAGCTGATCTTCTGAGGATCAGGAACTTCGGAGAGAAGTCCATGCTGGAAGTTGTAAAGAAACTGAGGGATAAGTTCAACATCGTACTCAAGAAAGAATGATTTTGAGGAGGCCTATTAGCTATGCGCCATAGAGTCAGTGGAAGCAAACTAAATATGCCCCACAGCCAGCGAGTCGCTTTAATGCGAAATCTGGCCAGGGAGCTTTTCGAACATGGAACAATCGTTACTACAGTCACTAGAGCAAAGGAACTAAGACCCTTTGTTGAAAGTATTATTACTAAGGCAAAGAAGGCTTCTCTACTTTCAATCGAGATTTCTTCTAAGGGCCCTGACAGTGCAGAAACACAGGTACTGAAGTCAAAGAACCTTGCTTTGCATCGAGAGATAAACAGGAACTTCAACGACAGAAAGCTTGTCAAAAAGATCTGTGATGAAGTTGCAGTTAAGTACCACGAAAGAAACGGAGGATACACCAGAATAGTCAAATTAGGTATGAGAAGGGGCGACGCAAGTGAAATGGCCGTTCTTCAGTTAATAGACAACGAAGAAAAACAGGAAAAGAAGCCCGAGAAGAAAGCTGAAAAGAAACAGGACAAAAAGTGATGGCTACCGCAAGGTAGCCATTCTTCGGAGGTGTGGCAATGAAGATATTCCTTGACACGGCAAACATTGAAGACATTCGTGAGGGAATGAAGCTTGGTCTCGTCGATGGCGTGACTACCAATCCAACATTGGTTTCCAGAGAAGCAGTTAAGTTCGAAGACCGAGTTGTGGAGATATGTGAAACGGTTAAGGGTCCTGTATCGGCGGAAGTAACGTCCACTGATTACGAAAACATGGTATTACAGGCGAGAGAACTCGCGTCACTTAATGAGCATGTGGTCGTGAAAATCCCTATGACAAGAGATGGAATGCGAGCAGTAAAGACACTTAGTGGCGAGGGAATCAAGACAAATGTTACCTTAATCTTCAATTCTCTTCAAGCAACACTTGCTGCCAAAGCAGGCGCAACATATGTAAGTCCATTTGTCGGAAGGCTCGATGATATTGCAAGCAACGGAATGGGAATAGTTGAGGAGATTGTCCAGATATTCGCTAACTACGGTTACAGAGCTGAGATAATTGTGGCAAGCGTGAGACATCCTATGCATGTTCTTGAGGCAGCTCTCATGGGGGCTGACATCGTGACAATTCCCTATGAAGTACTTCTCAAACTATTCAATCACCCGCTCACTGATATCGGAATTGAAAGATTCATGGATGACTGGAAACGCTATCAGAAACAGCAAGGCAAATAAGCTTTGATTTTTTCCGCGTAAGTGGTATATTATTTCTGAAAGAACTTGTAGCTCACCGGAGACAGGTCTTCCATGCTTTCTTACAAATATTGCAAGCTTCATATTCTCTATAATTCCTAAAGATACGGAAGGAGGGTAGGTACATTCTTCCTGTTGTGATTGGATGTACCGTCAAATTTGAGCCCAAGAAAGAAGAAAACGGAAGAAACACCGAACGAACTTGATGAAAATGTCGTAAGTGAGAAGAAGCCGACCAGAAAGAGAACTACTCGAAAGAAGACTGAAGTCGAGAAGCCCGAAAAAAAGGAGGAAACACTTAGCGCTACTTCTAATGAAATCGAAGGAAGCGTGAAAGAAAATGAGGTTTCATTAAAAAGAGATGCCGAAAAGAAGATGGATTCGGAATCTGAGTCTCAGGAATCAACTAGTGAGAGCACTACAGATGAATCGAAGGAGCTTCCCAGAAAGGACAAAGACAAGGATAAAGACAACATAAGGGAAGTCGAAATCGATATCTCACAACTCCAGGCAATGCCTATCAGAGAAGTCTACAAGCTTGCTAGGAAGTATGATGTCCAAGGCTATACGCAGATGGCAAAGAAAGATTTGATATTCGCTGTTCTTAAAGCCCAAACGGAATCTTATGGTTACTTCTTCGATCAGGGAGTTCTTGAAATCACTGACGGGGGATATGGCTTTCTTAGAACTCTGGATAACAACCTTCTTCCGAGTTCTAACGACATATATGTGAGCCAGTCTCAGATAAGAAGATTCAACCTTACAAGTGGCGATACAGTAGCCGGGCAGGTAAGACCCCCGAAGGAAGGCGAGAAATACTTTGCGCTATTGAGAATAGAGGCTATTAATCACAAGGCGATAAACTTCGCTGCAGAAAGAATTACCTTTCAGAATCTTACGCCAATCCACCCTGAAGACAGGTTGATTACCGAGACAGATTCTCACATAATGAGCACAAGAATGGTTGATCTCTTCTCCCCAATTGGAAAGGGACAGCGAGGATTGATAGTTTCACCTCCCAAAGCGGGGAAGACCATACTGCTGAAGGAGCTTGCTAACGGAATTGCTGAGAATCACCCAGACACCATAAGAATAATTCTGTTAATCGACGAGAGACCTGAAGAGGTCACTGATCTCAGAAGAAGCACAAATGCTCATGTAATAGCCGCCCCATTTGATATGCATCCAGAAAAGCAGATTAGAGTCGCGGAGATGACTATCGAAATGGCAAAAAGATTGGTCGAATTCAATTATGATGTTGTCATTCTTCTCGACAGTATTACTAGACTAGCAAGAGCCTACAATCTCTATGTTCCGCCCAGCGGAAAGCTTCTCTCCGGTGGTGTGGATCCTTCTGCGCTTTACAAGCCCAAATACTTCTTTGGAGCGGCTAGAAACATAGAAGAGGGCGGAAGCCTTACGATAATCGCTACAGCGCTCGTTGAAACTGGGAGCAAGATGGATGAAGTTATTTTCGAAGAGTTTAAGGGTACTGGAAATATGGAACTGATTCTATCTAGACAGCTGGCCAACAAGAGGATGTTCCCATCGATCAATCTTACTCTTTCCGGTACTAGAAGGGAAGAACTACTTCTTCCTTCAGATATTCTGAGAAAGATCTGGATTCTAAGGCGAATGCTGTCTTCAATGTCGGAAGAAGAGGGACTTAGACTAATCATGGAGAAACTTCGAGGCACCGGATCAAATGACGAATTCTTGGATTTGATTGAAATGGAAAAGAAGCAGTACTAGATGGGAGATAATGATGGTCAGACGCGTAATAGGAATTGATCTGGGTGGAACAGAGACAAAGATAGGGATAGTTGAGGAAGACGGTAAGATAGTCGAAAAAAAGGTGATCCCTACAAGAGTGTCAGAAGGTAGAACTACTGTCGTCACAAGAATTGGTGAAGCGATAAATGAGCTCCTTGTTAAGTCGGGTATCGACTCAAAACAAATTATCGGAATCGGGGTTGGTTCACCTGGATCGATCGACCACGATACGGGGACTGTGCTGTTTTCTCCAAATCTTCCCGATTGGTCGGGGTTCGGACTGGCAGCTATGCTCGAGAGAGTCACTGGAATAAGAACTTTTGTAGAGAACGATGCAAATTCCTTTATTCTAGGAGAGTGGGCATTCGGTGAGTTCAAAGGCAGCCAACACATGGTAGGCCTTACATTAGGTACCGGAGTCGGAGGGGGAGTGATAACCCACGGTATTTTGATGACAGGTAGCAAAGGCTATGGAGGGGAACTTGGACACACTATAGTTGAACCGGAAGGACCAGTTTGCGGTTGTGGCTCTCACGGATGTCTTGAAGCTCTTGCTTCGGCGACGGCCATAGTAAATTTGGCCAGGGAATATTCGAAGAGATTTCCACAGTCAACGATATTTGCGTCGCCTGAATTAAACTCTAAAGTGGTCTTTGACGCGGCACGGGAGGGTGATCTCGCAGCAACTCTGATCGTAGAAAGAGCAACCAGAGCCCTGGCTATTGCAATCGGAAATTTCATACATGTGTTCAATCCAGAACATATTGTCATTGGCGGTGGGATCAGCAGAGCTGGAGATTTGCTAATAAACGGAATAAGGGAAAAACTCCCGGCTTTCGTAATGACTTCTTTTAACGGGACCTTCAGCATCACTCTGAGCAAATTGGTAGAGAATGCAGGGATAACAGGTGCCGCATCGATAGTCTTTTACAGGATAAGTTGATTCTTCAATCGTTGGGTGAGGATATGTGCTTGTCTAGTAGGTTCCGGTATTCTGTACTTTCCAATTGTTCTTATTGATAACCTGAGAGCGCTTTCCGCAGTCATTCTATTTCCCGGTGAAATGAAAACCGGTTTCACACTCGTTCTTGTACATAGCGCATATCCTAGCAATCTACCGCCTGATGAGAGAATTCTGCTGCTTTGTCCTTTCTCTCTCGGGAGGCTTTCGACCTTTCCATAGAGAAGGCTTTTCGCAACGCCTATCGTCGGTATTTCTACGAAAAGTCCTATGTGGGAAGCTATACCAATCCCTCTGGGATGAGCTATCCCGTGTCCATCAAAGAAGAGCAGGTCAACTTCCGGTGATCTGGACAGCGCATCAAGTATAGCGGGCCCCTCCCTAAACGACAATAGACCGGGGATGTAAGGCGTCTCAACCTTTTTAAGAGAAAAGAAATGATCAACTACGGATAGAGAGCTGAACTCCATAACCACAATTACGGCGAGCGCAATCTCTCTAAAAGGGAAAGAAACGTCTATTCCTGCCACTAGTCTTGGCTCCCGAGAGTAGTCCTCAAATGTAAGCTTGTCCCTGAGTTTCTTTTGTAGGTCTATAGCTTGAACCGGTTCCATTGACCATGAATGAATATATTCGATATTCATGTTGTTCTCTCCCAAAGGAAGAAATCTATCGCTGTTGCTTCTGATAATGATTATGCCACATAGATGTTATAATTTATGAAAAGCTCTTCAAGTGGAGGTGTATGATGAAATTCGTCGCAGCTCGTTCAGAAATCCTCACAAGATTAGAATCGGTTTCTGGGGCAGTTGCTCCGAAAAGCGTGAAGCCAATTCTTTCGGGCATATATTTTTCAATGAAGGATGACTCAACGGTTAAGCTTCAGGCCACTGATCTAGAAACGGCAATTACTACAGAGCTGAGACCAAAGCACATAGATGGAAGGTGCGATTTTGTCATAGATGCGCGTCTGGTACTCGAAATAGTCAGAAATCTTCCAGAGGGAGAAGTTGTTTTTGAAACAGAAGATACAAACGTTATCATTAGGGAGGGAAGTGCCCGCTTCACTCTTCCAACAATGGATCCCGAGGAATTCCCCATTGTTGAACCAACCTCGGGAGGACTTGAATTCGCAGTGTCGGTTTCATCGATTGAACTGATGATAGATAGAGTGATTTTCTGTGCTGCTAGGGATGAATTCATGAGAAATCTGAACAGTGTCTACTGGGAATTCGAAGATGGTTACCTTCGACTTGTAGCTGCGGATGGATTCAGGATGGCGCTCTCCGAAGAAAGAATTGACCTTAACATCGATGACCACTTTCTGCTTACGCTTAAGAGCATGAAGGATTTGCAAAACAGTCTTAAAGCTGCAATGTCTGATTTGTTGAAGGTAACCTATGATGGTTCGCGTGTTCAGTTCCTTTTTGACGGCACTGAGATAGTAACAAAGGTTGTGGATGCTGAGTTTCCGGACTACAAGAAGGTTCTTCCCAAATCATTCAAGGCCAGACTTGTTCTTTCTACCGAGGTCTTTTCAGATGCTGTAAGAAGGGCATCGATTGCCGCAAGGCTCGGATCGGATTCGGTCAAGTTTGAAATAGACGATGAGCAGTTTAAGATAGTTGCTAGAAGCCCTGATCACGGGGAATCCATAGAGATTCTTGATGCAAACAAGGAAGGAGACAACATTGTCATAGCCTTTAATCCCAGGTTCCTTTCTGAATCGGCTAAGAAGATTGATTCCGATACTGTGGAGTTGAATTTCGTTGATTCTAATAGCCCTCTTCAAATGAATCCAGTAGATGTCCAGGGTTATACATACGTTATTATGCCTATTAGACTCATATGAGAATCAGGGTGGGAATCGGTTACGACATTCATTCGATCAAGCCCGGAGACAGAGGTATGTATCTGGGAGGAGTTAAGGTATCTGATACCTTCTATCTTGCGGGCCATTCTGACGGAGATGCCCTTTGTCATGCGATTGTCGATGCGATTCTTGGGAGCACTTCTTCGGGAAACATCGGCATCAGTTTTCCAGAGGATGAAAAAAACAGAGATCGAAGAAGTATAGAGTTTCTGATGGAGGTAGCTGAGTCGATAAGAGGTCGGTGGCGAATTCTAAATGTTGACGCAGTTGTCGTGATCGAAAAGGTTAGACTAGCAGGGTTTGTCAGTTCAATGACTGAGAATGTTGCCAGAGCGCTTGGAATCGAAAGCGAGCAGGTAAACGTTAAGCCCAAATCTGGAAATGGCAGCAGCCCTGGTTTCGTGCAAGTTCATGCTGTTTGTCTTTTGGAGAAGGTGGGGTAAGAGATGCCGGAATTCCGTTATGAAGTTATAAACATCAAGGGAAAGCCCGAGAAAGGCAAGCTTTCTGCCAATTCTAAACTTGAGGCCCTCCAAATTCTTTCTAGCAGGGGATTTATTGTCAGCTCGATCAAACAGTCATCGACTACACGCAATTATACGAAGGCCTCTCTATTTCCCGCTTCTCAGAAGGAAGTCAGTATCTTCTCTAGACAGCTTGCAACGATGGTTTCTTCCGGTGTTAGGATAAGAGACTCGCTGCAAGTTCTTTCGACTCAAGTTCTTTTTTCAAGAAGATTCAGGAAGATAATCTCCCGTGTTGTTCTTGATATCGAGGGCGGTATGAGTTTTAGCGAATCGCTTGAGAAGACGGGCGTGTTTGAGCCATTGTTTACCAATCTCGTAAAAGCAGGCGAGGCCGGTGGTGTTCTCGACGAGTCTCTCGAAAGGGTTGCAGATTTCTATGAGGGGATGGTTGAGCTTCAGAATCAGGTAAAATCGGCGATGGCTTATCCTCTATTCATGATGGTTTTCGCGGTGGGAATAGTGGGGATGATCTCCTTCTTCATCCTCCCAAATTTGATTAGTGCTTTTGGAGGAAATTACGAGCCTGAAGGAACAATGGCTATTCTTCTTAAGATGAACGACATCCTGAAAAATCATTGGCCAATTCTTCTTGTCCTGCTTTTAGCATTGTTAATAGGAGGCTTCTTCTTTTTCAAGAGTAAGTACGGCAACATTGTAAAGGAGACTCTAGGCAAATTGATTCCTCCGGTCAGAAACCTAAGAAACATGACGGCTATGGAGAGATTCACACGGACGACGGCTGTTCTTGTAGCAAGCGGTGTGGATCTTCCTACAGTTCTGGAACTTGCAGGAGAGGTTTCTCAAAGCCCTAGAGTTATGAAAGCCGTTGGCAATGCGATAGTCAGTATAAAGGGAGGGGAAAGCATCAACGCCGCTCTTGAGCGGCAAAAGGTCTTCCCTCCAATCGTGGTTAGCATGGTTGCAACTGGCGAAGAAACTGGAAAACTCGACGAAGTAATGTTTAAAGTGGCAAACTTCTATCACATGCAAGTCCAGAATGCACTTAAGAAACTTGTTTCGCTCGTCGAGCCAATAATGATATTATTTATTGGGGGATTTATTGGTTTCCTGGCAATAACGATTTATGGTGCTGTATTTGCAATGGAGCAAAGCATTGGATGAGTTTTACCGAACTATTGTGCTGTCTGGTCGTGGTCTCTCTGTGTATCAGCGGCGTGGTACTTGTGTCATCTGACATCATAGCTAGTCTGAAAATTGTTTTAAGCAAAACTGCTTTTGATTCGTTTATTGAAAGCCAGCGTCTCGAAGCAGTTGTTCGTTCGAGGCCCGTTGATGTGTTCTATGATTTCAGATCAAGAAGAGTATCATCCACAACTGGGATGGTATTTGAAGACTGTCACTGGGAGAACCCTGAAAACTTCAGGATTCGTTTTAATGGTGATGGCTCTATAGCTATACTTAGCGGGTCGACAACATTGAACTTTGCTGATGGCAGTGTTTTGACAATCCAGCCGGTCACGGGGAAAGTCAGTTATTGAGACTTGGGGGTAAATTATGTTTCAAAGTATGATTACTGCCGTTAATTCAGACGAGGGTTATACGGAAATCGTCAGGGCTGTCGTTGAAGGTCGTTATTTAAAGCCCGTTTTTTCTGTACTTAAGGTGGGTTCGGATTCGCTTGAAGAAGCATCACGAGTATTCTCGGAAAACAATTCTCTTCCTGCCGACGAGATTTTTGTGACTGCCTTCCACCCAAAAGATGTTGTTTTTCAGCATCTCGAAGTTCCACGGGTCAAATCAGTAAAGAATCTGGTAAGTGTAGCTAGCTTCAAGGCAGCATCTCAGTTTTCTCTACCGCCCGACGAAGTCAATGTTGCCTGCTTGAACTCATTGTCTTCACTTCGAACGGGTCTTGTCCCGGCCTTCATTATCACTAAGAAGAGAGCTCTGTACGAATTCATTGGAGAACTGACGGGAAAGAACTTCCCTGAACCTAACATAGTTGATGTGAAACCCTTTTCGATTTTCAAGATTGCTCAGACCAGCGTCTTTGAAGGGAATAATATCGTTTTTATCGTTGATAAGAGCTACTCGCTTCTATTGACACTAAGAGGAGAGGAAGTTGTAGGCTTGAACTACATCAGTGACGGGTTTGATGAAGTGGCGAGCGACTTCAAAGAAGATAACTCTCTATCTCCAAACACTAATATGCAACGAGAGTTTCTTATAGGCTCCAAAGCCTATTATGACTCTTTGATTGAAGAAGCTTCGGAAAGACTCGAGGGTATGATATCGTATCAGTTGAGAATGTACCTCACAAACACTCTGTCTAATTCTCCCAATACATCTGCAGCCGACGAATCACTCTTCAACAGGTTTTTTGTTGCAGGCCAGTCAAGCCTTTCGACAGCTGTTTATTCAAGAGCCTTTCAGCAAATTCTGGGCACTGAGACTGAGGTAGCGAGCATGCCTCTTAAGATGAAGGAAACAAGCGGTATAACATATACATCGGCGGGACTGCTCATGAGAGGTGGTGAGTTACTTGGTCGACGTAAACTTGTATTCAAGGAAGAGGCGGGTCTCAAGGCTTAAGTACTCTCTGATAGTTCTGCTGATAATCATCTTGCTGATTTTCGGGTCGCGTTTCTTTGTGACCCAGGCTTTCGAAATTAGATTGCGACAGGTTTCAAGAATGAAAGGGTACTTATTCGACAATACCGGGACTTATTTGACAGGAAATCTGAAAGAAGATATAGACATGATGTATGAAAAGAAGCAGGAGTACATCGCGATAAGAAATAAACTAAGCAGACAGGTAAATGATCTCCGTAAACATGTTGATTTGAAGTCAGTTGAAATGGATGTCTTCAGGACAATAGAGGCCTATCTTGAGGACGAGAACGCAATGAAAACAATTGCCTCCAGAATACAGTTTGAAAGCGGGGTAGGAAACTCTTTCTACTATCTCATTTTTGAAGGAAAAGAGATGTTTTTCCCGACTCCGCATACGACTCCAACGCTTCTCGCAAGACCAAGCGTCAGGGGTAATTTGGATTTTGCCGAGCTGTACTCACTTCAGCTAGTTGATCTTGAGGTAGGTGACCTCATTGAATGAGAAGAACGGATTCAACTTCGAAGAAATGAAAGCACCCGCAGGAGCTGAGCCTTTTGAGGGTGGCGATTCGTTTTTTGTCCACAGAGACTACGCAAATAAGCTGAATAGAAGGCTCAATTTTCTTGACAAGAAAGGAATAAACTCAAAACTTGCTTTCTGGTCATTGATTACCTTGACTGTTTTGGGTTTTCTCTTCTTGGTTATTCTGTACTCCTACAGCACTTTTGAGAACACTTCTCTGCTCATTGATGAAGTAAATGGTTTAGAAAGCGCCTATCTTGAAGTTCAGCTCCTTACAAGGGTGAGAAACGAGGCACTTGGTTCAATGAGCACTAGAAGCTATTTGAATGATCTTGAAGAGAGAATTCCAATAGGGTCGAAGCCCGGCGACTACAATGGGATAATTGCTTCGGGAAACTCAAGGGATATTCTCGATCTCGTAGAAATGATTGTAAATGAACCCAGAATACTTGTCAAAAAGCTAGAGCTAAGATCTAATCTTGGGTTTCCGATTCTCCCGGAGTCCAACATTCCCTCGAATCTATCTCTTGAACTGAAAATCGATCTAAATGTGACTGGAATCTTTTAGGGGGAGCTGAATTTATGGAGAAGTACGTTATGGTAATAGTGATGGCGATTTTCCTTATCGTAACAGGTGGGGTTATTCTGACATTTCTCCTCGAACCTGTTGAAATTGCAGACGTAGCGGCCAGCAGGATCAAGATTGATCCTATAAACACTGATAGAGTTGTTAGTAGCGTAAGTTTGGAGAATCATTTTCTTCCTCTGTATGCCAGTCCTTCTGAAGTAATCAGTTCCATGCTAGAAGTTGGTGAGGAAGCTGAAGGTGTAAGGTATGTCGCATACTATAGATTAAACAAGATTGATTATGCTGTTCTTGAATCTGGACAGTCTCAAGTTACTGTAAGAGTGGGAGAACAGGTTGCTCCCTCTTACATCGTGTATGGGATTACGGAATTTGCTGTATTGCTGAACGACACTAGCACAAACAGCTTTGTTGTTGTCAAGTATTTCAGGTCGTAAACTCGAGGGTGAATATGGGGTGATTCATGTGAGAAGAATAGCGGTCTTATTCCTGGTTCTGGGTTTCTTCTGTATCGGCTTCTCTAATCAACTGAATTCAGTCATACCTTCTATGGATGCTGAATCAGTGACGGTGACTTTGATTTTTATGAACGAAGTCACCGATTATAACATTCAGTCTAATCCTTCCAAGACAATATATTCTCTGGCGCTGGACGGAGTAAGCGGCCGTGATATGAATCTGCCGTTAAGAATGGGACCCGTTGAGGGTCTCTGGACCCGCCAGGACCCGAAGCGACTTTCAGTGAATGTCGCCTTGCTGATTCCTGCAATCGACGAGCCACAAGTCACAATCAGGGAGAACATCGTAACGCTTAGATTTTTCAGATCTAAGATTGACGTTGACATCGAGAAGTTCACAACATACGGAATGACTTTGTCAACTGCCATGACGTATCTCTTTTCCGAGGAAATGCTTGACCTTTCCTACATAATATCTCCAAGTGTGAGAGATGAGGAGGTCGTCGTCGGTTTTTCACTTGCGATGCCAGAGGACATCCTCAGAAACATTCTCACTTCTCTTGGAGACAGGGTCGCTTACTCTTATTTGACAGATGGAACCTTCTACCTCGGGACACCTGAAGAAGTACAGAGTCTGGTAAACGCGTTCTGGAAAACTTATATTGGTGTGGAGTTTAAGCTGGAGGGTGAAACCGTTTCTGAGCAGATTGAGAGATTGAGAAAGACTCTTCCCGTGAACAGTTTTATTGAGTATCTGCCAAATGAAGCTTCTCTCATGGTTTTCGGAGATCTCCAAACCCATATGAGTCTTTCTGCTGCTCTTACAACTAATACGGTTACGAAGGAATTTACCATTCCGTGGGAGATAACAGATGTGGAAGACACTCCTCTCAACTCTTATTTAGACCTCGCAAGGAAATTGAATGCAACGCTTTTTTCTGAGAGTCTGACAATAATAAGCATTCCTGAATTCAACAAACTTATTCTTTCCGGGAATGATTCTCAGGTAAATGCTCTTTATGAATATCTAGAGCTTTATAGAGAAAATGTTACATCTGAGGATCTAGATTCAAGTAAAGTAAGAAAAACAATAACGCTACCGGACAACTTCTTTCTCATCGAAGATGTGCTGAAACTAGGGAGTGTTGGCGGGTCCGGCTTGACAGAAGGCAATACTCTTGTTGGCGCCATACTGAGTATTATTCAAAGCTATGCCCCTTATGAAGAGATAGCTGTAGATAGAGCATTTGAGCCTATCGGAAAGGTAACATTCGAGTTGCCAAACTATCTAGTTCCAGTTCTAGAAAAGACTGTGGATTCTTTTTCGGGAATATCTGCGGAGGTTTCCTACACGATAGTGAATTATCACTTAACAATAGAGGAGTCTGTGAGATCTCAAGTGGAGCGAATAACTGGAGCACTAATCGAGCCCTTGGGCGAAAGAAAGGGCTACATTCTTAAAGGCTCCAGGAATTCAATAGGAACAGCAGAGTATCTCCTCTCACTTTTCACTGGGATCACTTTCGAAGATTACTCTAGCACATATCTTGAACTAAAAGCTAATGATTCCTTTGAGGAAGTCTCGGCCTTTCTCAGAACCTTCTACTCGGCACAGGGTCTTGTCCAAGATGAGTACACAGTTGAGCAGATTGCAGATAGATTGGTCTTCATGTATGCGCCTTCGGAAATAATGGAAAAGGCTATTCTTGAACTGGAACAGCACGAAAGGCAGATATACAGGGTAACAAAAGAATCCATTCTTGAAATCGCTCCCGAAATCTATTCTTCAGGTCTGGGCGAGTTACTCCAGACGATTCTCGTGGAGAATGAAACGGCAGACTTCATTCAGTCGGCAGGATTGCTGGTAGTCAGTGCTTACCCGGAGAGACTCGCCGAGATAGAAACCATTATCGAAGAGAGAATACCTAGAATCAAAGAAATGGTTGAAAATAGAATGTCTAGTCAGGAGAACAGGTTATCCCTGCAGATCGAAGCTATTCCCGGTTGGGATATTGAGAAATTCAGGACATATCTCAACGACTTTCTTGGAACTGAGCTTTTTTCAGAGATTACTCTGACCACATCGGGAAGCGGCTACATAGTCATTGCAGCGGAGTCTGTTCTGGAAGCAATTTCCGCTGAAGCTGAAAAACTTAGAGGATTTGAAGAACCTTCTTACAGACTGGAAACTTCCATTCCGTCACTTGCTCAGTTCGAGCTTCTTTTGCAGAGGCTTGGAATAGCCGTAACAATAGTTCCTGTCGACAACCAGTTCATGATTGTAGGTTCAAAAGTCAATGTCGAAAAGGCTTCCAGGCTTGTAAGACAGCTTAGCAGCGGACTACCCGTTCAAGGGGAAGTTTCGGAAAGTGAGACTGTTTACGAGTATAGATTTATAGACATTCCTTATTCGGAAGTGCAGGGAATAAGTGATCTTCTGGACAAACTAAACCTGTCAGTTGAGTTCGTCAACACGCCATCTGGAGTCGCGATTGTAGCCACTGAAGATAGGTTGAAAGAAGCGATGGTCGTGATTGATTCGATTCTTTCTAGAATCGAGACAATCGAGACGGGACCCAGAAGTTACAGTTTGATAGATATAGAGCCATCCCTAGTCGATACCCTTGACGAGATACTTTCGCTGTTAGGGTACGAAATAGATCTTGTAGAGTCACCGGCGGGAGTCATAGGGATTGGTGTAGAGGCGCAGCTCGCAAAGGCAAAGAAGATCGTCGAAGAGATTATGAATAAGGAGACATCAATACTTCCTCAGCAGGGAGACATTGAAAGCGAGAAATCATATCTGATCATTTTCTCGAAGCCTGAAGTGGAAATTGCCTCGCTCAACTCAATGATAGATGTTTTCGGTATGGATCTTGTTATCACGCCAATCTATGACAAGATTGTCGTTGTTGGAGATAGCGAGGATTTAAAGCTTTTCAACGGATTGTACGATCAGATACTTACTACCGAGAGCGTTGAAGGAGCCTTCGTATCAAGGGAGATTGCAGGGGTTCCTGGATGGGATTCCGAACGTCTTCTATCTTATCTGGGCGTAGTTCTTGGACCAGAAAAGACTGCAAATATCTCCTTCGTTCAGACGGCCAAAGGATACATAATCAGTTGCCCCGAGTCGATCGTTGAAAGAGTAGAGAACGAATTCGAGAGGCTGAGGGGAATCGAGAGTCCATCCTATTCGATAGAAAGCAAGATGCCTCAGATTGATGAAATCAATTCACTTCTTTCGAGGCTCGGCATCATTGTCGATATTCTGGAAGTCGACGACTATTTTGTAGTTGTTGGATCGGAATACAATGTTGCACGAGCAAAAGAACTCATATCGAAATTAGTTGAGGCTATCGGAGAGGACCCGGAATCTAAAGAAACTGTATTTGAGCTTTCTACAATCGAAAGCAAGGATTCGCAGGTTTTTGGTGAGATCTTCTCAAGCATTGGGATCGATGTTAGGTTGCTTGAATCCCCTTCCGGGGTCCTTGTAGTAGGTAGAGAAGAAGAGGTTTCGAAAGCAATAGAAACTTCCAAATCGATTCTCCAGAAGAGACCTTCTACGGCTTTAGCACAGGCTGTGTTTGAATTCGTGCCGGCAGCTTTCGAGGAAATAGGAGATTACTCCTTAATACTGGAGAAAATGGGCATCGATGCAGAGTTGCTTCCATCTCCGTCGGGTGTCATCGTAGTTGGATCGTCTGAAGAGGTCTCTAAAGCCAGAACGGCAGTTCAGACAATTCATGATCAGAAACAGGTATTCGATAGTACTGAAGATTCCAAGAACGTATCTACCTTCGTCCGAAGAGTTGCAGGCTGGAGCGACGAGGTATTCACCAGTTATCTCAGCGACTTCTTGGGCGAAGATTTATATTCTCGAATCTCTATTGCTCCAACAGTAAGTGGTTACATCGCCGTCGGACCCATTGATCTTCTTGAAACTATTGAAGCCGAGGTTGCGCGACTGAACGAAATTCAGGACCCCTACTTCATTGTGAAGCAGGGATTGACTCCTCTCGATCAGTTGGAACTGCTTATTGAAGCGCTAGGAATAAGAGTCGAAATTATCCCCGTTGAAGACAAATACTTGATCGTCGGAAATCATGACAGTGTTGTTCAAACGGGTGAGTTGATTGATCAGCTCATCGATGCTATATACCCAGAGGGAAAGCCCACAGAGCAGACCGCAACTTCGAAGACATTCATTTTCCTCCCGATCGAACCAGAAGATATTGCGCCACTCGAGACGGTTATGGAGAAACTCGGTATTACCTCCGAATTTGTTCAGATCTCGAATGGAGTCATTGCGGTAGGGTCGACGGAAGAGCTTTCAAGATCTCTTGATGTTGTCGAATCGGTGATGGCCCATTCTGAAAGTGTAACGGCTGAACTGGAAATGGATTACAGGTTTGTTGATGTTCTGAAGGACTCCATAGATCAGCTTCTGCCTATAATTGAACGCTTGAGTATTGGAGTTGAACTGCTTGACACTCCAGCCGGAGTAGTTGCAATCGGAGCCGAACAAGATTTGGATCGCGCGGAAGAGTTGATCGAAGCAATCAACTCTAGAGATACGAAAGAAGTTCCTCTTCAAGAGAAATATGAGAGTTATCTTCTTCTGCCTCTTTCAGCCGGGATTACAGTTGAATCACTACAACCTGCGCTAGAACTTCTAGCTTACAGAGTATTTGCGGTAAGCGTTGCAGACAAACTGATTGCAATAGGCAGCGAAGAAGACCTGCTGAAGTTCAAGGCACTTTACATGCAGCTTCAATCTCAGGAAGTAGACAGGGAAGAACGGATTTCTCTGGAAATAAAAATGATACCTGGCTGGGATCTTACTCGTTTGAATGAATATCTGAGACTCTTTCTTGGAGCCGATGAGTTTGAGAGGATTTCCATTGTTTCATCTTCCACAGGATTCGTTGCTCTTACTCCAAGAGCTCTGGCAGACGTTGTGGAGGCTGAAATATCAAGGTTGAGAGAATTCGAAGACCCTGCATTTACAGTGATTGAAAGAGTGCCTCCTGTAGATGATCTGGAAGGGCTGCTGGTTAGACTGGGAGTACTCGTTGATCTGGTAGAAATGGGTAGCTCGACGATCGTTATCGGGTCGGGGGAAGACGTAAGACAAACCGGAATAATAATAGAACAGCTTATGGAAAGTGTGAAATTCGATGTTGCTTCACCGGAAGCAATGGAATACAGCGTTCTAGACATCGCTCAAGACGACATCGAAAGCTTCAATGCAATTCTTGAAAGCCTCACGATAGATGTTTCCCTTATTTCATCGCCCTCTGGAGCCATAGCGATCGGCTCACATCAGGCAGTGGCTAGAGCAGAGACGGTTGTTGAAGATATTCTCAGCAGGAGAACGACTCCGCAGGTTTATGAACCGACATACGCCTTCACTGGGATACAAAGCGCAGATATTGCCATTTATCAGACGATTCTGGACAAACTTGATTCGGGAGTGGAGCTTCTGCCATCCGCTACTGGAGTTATCATGATCGGTGAAGGGAGCAAGGTTCAAGTAGCATTGGAGACGGTAAACGAGATTCTGGAAAGGGAAGCCGTAGCTGGTGAGGGGGTGGAGCCGGGAAGAGTTTCCAACGTTGCTGCGCTAATCCCTGGCTGGAACGATGAGAAATATGCAAGCTACTTTGCTGACTTTCTCGGCGAGGACGACTTCTCTAGAATAACTATTACACCATCTTCCAGTGGTTACATTGTTGTCGGTCCCCAGGAAGTTGTATCAAAACTAGTCAACGAGGCTTCGAGGTTGGCTGGAATTGAGGATCCCTTCTTCGTTATCGAGAATTCGCTTCCCGCAGTCGAGCAACTGGATTCACTTCTTGAACGGCTTGGATTGAAGGTAACGATTCTGCCTGTTGAAGACAAATTCCTCGTAGTTGGCAAGAAAGAGAGCGTAGAAGAGGCTGTTGAGGTAATAAGACTTCTGAGTAACGGACTGGAAGCGCCATCAAGTTCAAGAAAATATGATTTCCAAATAATGCCTGCAAGCGAGGGAGCATTTGATACTATACGGCAGGTATTAGCAGAGCTGAAAATTGAAGCAACTGCGCTTAGCTTTGGAGACAACGTCATACTTGTCGGCTATGATGAGGACCTCGAAAGTGCCGCGAAGGTCGTGAATTCTATTAATGAACGAACGGTAACTCTCGAAAAGGATGAAGAACTGAAGTATTCTTTTACGGAAATACCGAATGATAGAATAAATGAGTTTTCAGCCATTCTCGATAGTCTTGAGATGGATGTCCAGCTACTTACCTCGCCATCCGGAGTAGTATTGGTGGGGACCGAGGAAGAGTCGGCTAAAGCTAATGATGTCATATTATCAGTGCTTTCTAAGGCCGAAGAGGATGAGACGATTGAATCAAGGTTCTTCAATAATCCTGCCGGTTGGGAAGATGGAAAACTTGTTACCTACCTGAGAGGTTTCCTCGGAGAGAAGGATTGGGCAAAAGTCAGTGTGACTCCGGTTCAGTCCGGTTATCTAATAGTGGGTCCAACTGCCATACTGGACAGAATTCACTCTGAAACGGTCAGGTTATCAGGACTGGAGAAGCCACACTACGAAATAGTTGATACTGTTCCCTCGATTCAGAATCTTCAGGGCATGCTCGAAAAAATGGGACTTGCGGTAACTGTAGTTATCGTAGATGGGAGATCGATGGTCATTGGACCGGAAGATGACGTTATTCAGACTGTGAGGATTTTCAGCGAGCTTTCCGAGGGAGTTGTTTTGCCCAAGGGAGAGGAACCCGATGTATTTAACTTCGTAGAAATCCCCACCGAAGAAGTCGAAAGCTTTAGAGCAATATTCTCGAGATTAGGAATACGCGTTGATCTACTGAATGCCCCCACGGGCGTAATCGCTGTAGGTCAGGGTGAAGAAGTAGCTAAGGCCGTTGACACTATAACTTCTATACTTTCAAGGAGAGAGGTTCAGGTGGTTGATGGTGAGAAGAGCTACCTGGTAGTTGAAGTCGCGGACGGATTCGACCTGGCTGCAGCACAGTCAATTGTTTCGGCATTCAATATAAACGTCTTCCCGCTTTCGGTTGCAGGGAAGCTAGTAGTAATCGGGAGCGAGAACGAGATCATGAGGTTCGCAGAAATAAGAGAAGATATAATCAGCGAACATAGAGTAACGGTGATTGTTCCCCGCGAGGTCACTCTCGAGGAGCTTACAGGGATTGTAGATACTCTGGAAATGGAGATTTCCGTTCTAGAGATCAGGGACAGCTTCGTTGTCTACGGGAAAGAAAAAGACATCGAGCAGATCAGGGCTATTCTTTCCGAGCTTGTTTCCGAAAAACCTTCTGAGGAAGTTCGCCATTCGAGGATATTCACTGGAATCTCCCTTAGCACCGACTTCCTTAACAAGCTCCTCTCAAGTATGAACTCCTCGCTCACAATTTACGGAGAGGGAGACAAATTAGTTGCTGTAGGTACCGAAGATGATATTGAGATGTTTGAAGGTCTCTTGAAAGAGATTGGATCTGCCCCGTCTACTGAAGAACTGACGGCGCAGTTCTATCCCAGAATTGAAGGATGGACGGGAGAGACTCTCTCTGGATTCTTTGAGGCTATGAATCTGGCGGTTCAGGTATTTCACGAAAACAGTCAGGGATACCTGTTGATTGGACCGGAATCTGAGCTTTCCAAGCTGCCCGATATCATGGAGGGCCTCGAACTCAAGACGAAGAAGCTTACAACTCTCTATCCTGTTCCTTCAGGTATGACATTCGAAGAGCTGAGAGAGATACTGATTTCGGCCGGGTTCAATCTTTCCTACACAAAACTTGGACAGAGTATGTCGATTTCCGGTCTTGAAGAAGACGTTAACCTTGCAGTTGCCCTACTGGACGAAGTGATAAGAAGCAATCTTGGCAAGGGGATCTCTTATAGGCTAATCAAGCTTCCTGCAGATTTGACACTGGAAAAGTTTGAGAAAATTATGGGAGATATGGCGCTAGGCATATCCTCTGTTCAGGTAGATGGAGAAGTAATGCTAATTGGTTCCGACAGTGATTTGAGAACTGCCAATGAAATAGTTGAGTATCTCACTCCGGAAGGCACTCCTATTGAGGATGAAGTAGTCTACTCTGTGATTCCTATCAGTGAAGAGCTTTCAATGACGGAGATCGCAGCTCTGGTCGAAAAGCTTTCGCTTAATGTAGAGATCCTTCCAGTCGGTGAAGACCTATTCGTGATTGGAACTCAAAGAAACGTAGATAGCTTCAGAGAGTTAGTCAATTCCATTTCGGCGACCCTCGGGATAGAGGAAGTACAAAGCCCCGAATACACAATCGTTGAGTTCGTTGAAGAGATCTCAGTGGATCAGTTCAGAGAATTGCTAGCCTCCCTCAATATCTCGGTGAAGATTGTGGAGGTCGGAGATTATCTCGTTTTCATAGGTTCAGGTGAGGACAATTTGGAAGCCGCTGAGCTTTTCTCCAGATTTGAGACGAAGAATACAGAACCGGAATCTGAGGAGATTGAGTTCGAAGCTCTTTCCTTCCCTAAGGGGTTTGACATAAACTCTCTCACAACTGTTTTCGAAAAGCTCGATCTAAGAGTCGACATAAACGCCGTTAGCAACGTCCTCCTGATAATCGGAACGAGAGAATCGATAGAAAACGCAGTTACAATAATAGAAAAACTCGTTCAGGTATCGACGGGAGATTCAGGTGAAGGGAACGTCTTCAAAGTCCTTGAATCAAAGGAGGGAGTTTCTTCCGAGCTTTTGAGTCAGCTCTTCAGATTGATCGGGGTGGAGGTAGAGATTCTGGAAAGCGAAACGGTCTTTGTCTTCGTCGGAAGCGAAGCCGATGTAGAAATGGCCGTAGATGTGTATGATTCTCTTGGAGAGAGCGCCGGTGTAGACGAAGGACCGCTCTCTTACACAATAACGATTCTCCCGAAGAATCTTACTCCCAGCCAGCTCCAAACCGCCTTCACATCGATTCAGATACCTGTAGGTGTAATCGAGGCAGGTGACTATGCAATAATAGTCGGGACGAAAGCGTCACTTGCTAGAGCGCAAGAGCTGATTTCCTCTCTCCGTATAGGAATCGATGCGAGCGGGACTTCTGCCGACGGTTCCGTCTCTTACATAACCTTTGCGCTGCCCGAGGGCACGGAGATCAACCAGTTCGAATCAATTGCCGGTTTGATGGAGCTTAAACTGAAATTCGAGCCTGTTGGAGAGAGAGTCTTTATGATTGGGACGGCTGAAGACATAGGTGAATTCGAACAGGTTCTCAGTGGTTTGGTTAACGAAAGATCGGGAATCGTCAACGAGTTCAGATTTGTGAAGAAACTATCCGGTGTCGATGCAGAGACACTGAAGACTTATTTGTTAGCAAAAGAGATTGAGCTTTCGGGGGTTTTTGATGTGAGTGGAGGATACCTCCTGATAGGAAGCGCAGACTCATTGGACGGTGCACAAAGCATAATCGACTACTTGCTGGATAACCAGCAGGTGCATTTCGCATACATCGATCTACCTGCAAGCATAACTCCTGAGATCCTCCAGACGATCGCTAATGAACTTCTACTTGAGATCTCATTTGCTCAGATAACGCCAACGAGGTATTTATTTGTCGGAAATATGGAGGATGTAGAAAGTTTCAGGGACATACTTGCCAAAGCGGTGACAGAGGATACTAAATTCCTGTCTTATTCAATTGTAGTCGTAGGGCAAGCCTTTAATGACGATTTGTCAAGAGTATATGGCCCTGAAGGCAGTGAAAGGTCTGGAATGGATGATCTGAAAGACGCACTGGAGAGCATTGGAGTATCGGTTTTCATAGGCAAGTTCGATAATAGGCTTCTAGTGGTTGGAGAAAGCGTACATGTCGATCTTGCAAGACAGTTGATAACGGAGTTGAATCAGACCATTGGTAGCACTGAAGGAACTGAAAAGGTAAGGATCGAAGATCTTCCACCTGTCAGCGGTTGGAGTATAGAACAGATAACGCAGTTCCTGGAGGCTGCAGAGATTCAATTGAGATCGATTATCGAATACTCTGGAAGGCTTATCGGAATAGGAACGCAGGTGGGTCTGGAAAATGCGAGAGAGGCTTTGAGTATACTTGCAGTTGATTCGAAGAGAGAGTCGGTGAGAGTCGAAAAGAGCTTTGTTTCAGATAATCAGCTTCAGGAGATAATCTCAAAGCTCAGTCTTGAAGTTGATTACATCGACCTTGACAGACAGTGGTTACTTATCGGCGATCCCGAGTCGCTGATGATAATTACTAGGACGATTGAAGAGGCTGCCGCCGATAGAGAGATCTCGAGATATATTACCGATCTGACCGTCAATCCGCAAGAACTTGCAGATCTTTTGAGAGAGTCAATCGAAGGAATCACCGTTCAGACCTTCGCAGATCTCCAGATGCTGCTTATCAAGTCAAAGAGTTCGGCCCTGCTAGACGCAGCCGAAGAGATGGTAAGAGACGTTCAGGAGTCTAGAAAGGCGATCGATCCTCTCGAGAAAGGCGTTGTTGTTAAAGATTCGATGGTGAGCATAAGGGTGACTGATCAAGATCTGGAAGCTCTTCTGAGAACTGTTTCTGAAAAACTGGGAATATCGCTTCTTTTCGTTGACAAAATCGTCGAGAATATCACTATGTCGATAGAAGACCTCAGCTGGGATAAACTGGTCAAGGTGATCAATGCAACGAAGCCAGTCGAAATAGTCAGAATCGATGATATTTATGCTGTAACCAAGAAGGAGCAGAAAGCCGGAGAGGAACCGACGGATGTCGAGCTCGTCTACCGCGTCTATCACAATGTCGAAGAGTTAACTAGACTCATTGAGTTCTATGGGGGAGAAGTCCTTTCCGATCCCGTAAACGGTTATATAGTCGTCAGAGGGCTTGCAAAGTCTAGAGTGGACAACATCTTCGATGAAATCGGTTCAGCCCTTTCACAGCCGAAGAAGCAGGTGAGAATAGAAACAAGGCTTGTTGATGAGTCCCTGATTGACGAAATACAGCGAGAGATCAAAACTTCTATCGGAATCAACGCTCCCGAGATCCTCATCGAAAACGGTTCCATTGATCTTGATTTTGGCATTATCGATTATCTAGATATCACACAGCTGATCGATGATCTTGTGAATACCGGAACTATGAAGATAGAGGGTGATCTCAGCGATAGTGACAACGATTCTGACCTTATATCAAGTCCTTCTATAGTTTCGATGAGTGGTGAAGAAGCCAAGATTCACATTGGAGATACGATTCCTTACCTCGTGCGCACAATTGAGTATGTCGATGGTAACCCAGTGGAGATAGAGACTATTGAATACCTGAATACAGGGGTGGAGCTGAGAATAACTCCTACGGTAAATGATGATGGGAAGATACTCCTTGATCTTTTCATTAAGGTAAGCGAACCGGAGAAATACGTTGACGGGACTAGAACTCTTTATGGTGAGAAGACTAGAGAGGCAAACAGCAGGCTGATTATTTCAGACGGAAACACACTGACAATTGGAGGTCTTGTTGCAAATAAGGATACCGTTACGGTCAACAAGATGCCTTTCCTTAGTGATCTGCCTTTTATCGGAAAGCTGTTCACCACCGAGAACAAGACCTCTGATAAGAGAGAACTGGTTATCTTCATCACAGCGGAGGTGGTTGAGCCTTGATAAGGAGACCCGTTGTTAGCGGTAAGTTCTACGCTGATAACGAAGAGGAACTCAAAAGTCAGATAAGGAACTGTTTTTTCCATCCTGTTGGACCGGGAAGTCTTCCACATGGCTGGGAGAAGAATCAAGGAACTATCGGTCTGATTGTGCCGCACGCCGGTTATATGGCTAGTGGTCCGGTAGCCGCATGGTCATACTGGAAGGCGGGCGCGCTCGTTAAACCATCAACGATCTTGATTGTTGGACCAAACCACACGGGCTTGGGTACGAAGCTGTCGTTGTGGCTCGAAGGGGCTTGGCAAACGCCTCTGGGTAGTGTCGAGATAGATCACGATTTTGGCAGGTCACTAATGGCTGAGTCAAATGGAATGATAATGCCAGATACTTCTGCTCATTTATATGAGCACTCTATTGAGGTCCAGCTACCATTTCTGCAGTTCCTTTACTCGGATTTTAAGATTGTTCCTTTGATAATGACGGATCAGAGAGTAGAAGTTGCTTTGAGTCTGTCGGAGATCATAAAGAAGGAGTTAATGGGGCGGAATGATGTTTTGGTGATTGCCTCTTCGGATTTGAACCACTACGAGGCCCATGAGGTAACGATGGAAAAGGACAATCAGCTTTTAAGCCTAATTTTGGATGGGAAGTACAGAGAGTCCTACGAACTGTCGCAAGAAAAGAGGATAACGGCTTGTGGTCTTGGCCCAATTGTAGCAGTGAGAAATTCTTTTGAATCGATGGAAGTGCTTTGTAGTACAACGAGCGGTGAGGTGATGGGAGACAGGTACAGGACCGTGGGATATGTTGCGGCCCTGCTCAGCTAATACTTTAAAAATGGTAAGAGAGAACACGTTGCCTTCGCAACACCACCAAATAGCATGCTATAATTTCGATGAACTGGAGGTGTCGTGTGAAGGCTGTGATTGCTTTACTGATAGTATTTCTGATGAGCTCTTTAGGTCTAGCTTCGTTAATTATAGATGGAATTCACTATTCCGGGTTTGGCTCTGAAGATAAACTGGTATATGATGGAATCAATGTGGCTTATGTATTAAGCCAGACAGGGAAGAATTCTCTTGAGCTGGGAGGTAATTTCTCCTTTGTTTCTCCAGTTTCATCAGAGGATTTCTACATAAATGGTCACTTCAATACATTGCTCAAGCTCTTTGCCGGTCTAGCATATGATTTGACAGAGGAATCGGCTGTCGGACTAAGAGTTGTTTCAAGAGCAGGTCTGATAACAACTAACGTTGATAAGTTTGGTATTTTCTTCTCGATTACTCCCATTGTATATGTTCGGGTCGGATTTCTCTCCTTCGGAGCAGCAGTCGGCCTGGAACTGGAGAAGTTCTTCGGAATGGAAACACTTCCAGTTTTTCACGCAGGTGGAGAGATTAGTTACCGCTTCTAGCGGAGGTGGACATGAGAGAGTTAGCTATTGTGAAGGAGCTTAAGGGAGATGTGGTGCTCCTTGAAAAGGCTCGTACAGAGGCCTGTTCTACTTGCGGATCAAGGAGCAGTTGCAGTGTTTCTTCGAGCGACAAAAAGATTACGATAAGGGCTTTGCATAACGGAGTGGAGGTTAATCCAGGTGACACCGTTGAGATTGAGATGAGCGACATGAGTGCTACTAAAGTATCCATGATAGTTTACGGTATTCCGTTGGCAGTCTTTCTCGTTACTTTGATAGTAATGAATATGGTCTTGAAGTCTGAAGGATTGGCTCTTGTAGTTGCTTTTGCTTCTATTGCCGTTGTCTATGCCTTAATCGCACTCTACGATAGAAAGAACAGAGAGAAACTGATGCCAAAGATTGTCAGAAAGGTGGAACTGCCCGATGGATTCATTGTTCGATGATTCGATCCGACTGCTGGAATTCGATTCAGTTCTTGATGACATCGCTCAGAAGGCAACTTCCAAATACGGCAAAGAGAGAGTGAAATCTCTGCGACCTAAGGCTGAGGACGCAGAAGTTCTATACACAAGGTCCAGTGAGTTTAACGAAATACTTCTTAGGGAAGGGGAACCGCCTTTCACGGTTTTTCACGATCTCAGCGACTATATTACAAAAGTGAAACGCGGATTCAGCCTTGGTGGTGAAGAGCTTTTCCGAAGCGCCGTGACTATGGATAACGTTTGCCGTTTAAGAGAGTTCTTCGATCGGGTCTCTCCAGATTTCCCCGCAGTTTATGAGGTTGCCGCTCTTCTATCCTGCGAACGTGGTTTTATAGGTGAGGTAAGAAAGAAGATTTCTGAGGATGGTCAGATCAAGGATAATGCTTCTCCTTTACTAAAAGAAATCAGAAACGAACTGAAAAACCTTAATAGAAACCTCAGGGGAAGACTGGATTCAATAATGAACAGATACAAAGATAGCTTGACTGATAGTCTTATTTTGACCAGAGAAGGCCGCTATGTCTTGCCGCTTTCGGCGAGCAAGAAGAATGAGCATCAAGGTGTTATTCATGGTGCTTCCGGTAGCGGTGCAACGGTATATTTCGAGCCTCAGGAGCTTATCACTCTAAATGATTCTATGAGGATTCTGTTATCCAGAGAAGAGGAGGAAATCAGAAGGATACTGAGAGAATTGACGACTCTTTTCTTTAGCACATTTGAAAGGCTTGAGCCTTCGCTTGAGGCACTTGGTGTTCTTGACGGTCTTTACGCAGCATGTAGATACTCAAAGAGTCGACAGGGTGTCTTCATAGAGCCGTCCCCTTCAAGACTTTTTCTTCTTAAAGATGCGAGACATCCGTTGATCGATGATGAAGTGGTGGTACCGATCACCTTCACCATGGAAGAGGGGGTTAACGGTGTTTTTATTACCGGACCGAATACTGGAGGAAAGACTGTTGCAATGAAGACGATAGGTCTTTCGGTCCTCCTGATGCTATGCGGTCTTCCTGTTCTTGCAGATGGGTTGTCGAAGATTCCACTCTTTAGTAGACTATTCGCCGATATTGGAGACGAGCAATCGATTGAGCAGAGTTTAAGTACATTCTCATCACACATATCCAGAATAATCAGAATAATTAGAGACGCTGATGAAAATTCGCTTGTTTTGCTCGATGAGTTGGGTGCAGGTACCGATCCCGTTGAGGGATCGGCTCTATCAATAGCAATCATTGAAAGACTACTGGAGAGATCCAGGCTGATCCTTACCACCCACTTGACCCCAATCAAGCTTTATGCAATGGAGCGTTCCGATGTTGTGAATGCCAGTGTTGAATTCGATATATCCACTCTTAAACCTACTTATCGTTTATTGATGGGTATTCCCGGTTCTTCAAATGCTCTTGAAGTCTCGAGTAGGCTTGGCCTTCCACAAGAAATAGTTGATAGAGCCCGCTCCTATATCGATAGTGAAGCCAGAGATCTCGAAGCTGTAATTGGAAAGCTCCATAGAGAGAGATCTTTACTGGAAGAGGAAAGAAGAGATCTCGACAAAACTAAAAGAGAACTAGAAGGAAGGACAAAGGAGTTCGAAGAAAAATTATCGATGATAAAGGAAAAGAGATACAGAGAAGTAAGTAAGGAAATCGATGAACTAGAAAAAAAGCTGGGATCGATCATTAAGGATGTCGAGATGGCTATAAGCCTTTCAAGGGCTCCCGGTGAAAGAGAGAAAGTTGAAGCTGTGAAGAGACTTAACAACCTAAAAAGAGAGGTCAGGAATTTTGGGGCATCTTATCCAGAAAAAACCGATTCTCAGATTCCGGAAGTTGGCGACATAGTTAAGCTTCTGGAAAGCGGAGCTGAAGGGATCGTTAGCGAAATAGATGGTGACAGGGTAGTGATAGATTCGGGCAAGATTACCCTTAAAGTTCCGTTATCACGTGTCCGAGTGGTTGGAAAGCCGGTAGTCGAATCAGAAATGTCTTCGTTTGAATTAGATAGTGGAAACTCGAGCCAGGAGATAGATATTCGAGGCAGTATCACCGAGGATGTTCCAATTCTCATTGATGATTTTCTTCAGATGCTAAAAGCCAGCGGGAAGAAACAAGGCTACATAATTCATGGGAAAGGGACGGGCAAACTTGCCGAAGGTGTCTGGGCTTACCTTAGGCGTTCAAAAGGAGTTAAGAGTTTCAGGATCGGAACACCCTCAGAAGGCGGAAGCGGTGTTACAGTTGTGGAGGTTTGAACCTGAATATTAGAACAGGAATCGACATAGTAGAAATCTCTCGTATGACTGAATCTATAGCACAAAGAATTCTCGGTAAAGATGAAAAAGTTATCTATGATTCTCTAGGCGGAGAACGGAGGAGAATGGAGTTTGCCGCCGGTCGTTTTGCGGCTAAAGAAGCCTTTGTAAAGGCTCTTGGTAGAAAAGACATCGAATTCTCCAAGATTCAGTTTCTCACTGATGAAGGAGGGAGACCAATTCCGTCCGATGAACTGAAGCAATTGATAAAGAACTCTGACCTTACAGTAAGCATATCCCATGAACGAGAGTACGCGGTCTCGATTGTTATTCTTTTCGGGGAGGATCAAAATGATAACGTTTGAAGAAGCTAGAAAGCGAATCGAAGAGTTGAGAAAGGAAATAGATTATCATGCTTACAGGTATTACGTTTTGGACGATCCCGAGATCCCTGATTCCGAATACGATAGCCTTCTTAGAACACTCATTGATCTTGAAGAGCAGTACCCTGAGCTTAAAACGCCTGATTCGCCAAGCATTAGAGTTGGTTTGAAACCCGTTGCTTCTTTCAAGGAAGTAGTTCATGAATATAGACTGTTTTCTCTCGATAACACATACTCGGAGGAGGAAGTGCTTCAGTTTGACAAAAGAGTAAGGGAAGAGCTCCAAATCGAGATAGTACGCTATATGTGCGAGTTGAAGATCGATGGCCTTTCAATCTCAGTGAAGTACGATAATGGCCTTCTTGTGAGAGGTGCCACAAGAGGAAATGGCTTTGTTGGAGAGGATGTCACCGAGAATATCAGGGCTATTAAATCTATTCCCTTGCGTCTTAGGCAAGATCTTTCAATTGAAGTGAGGGGTGAAGTCTATCTTCCAAAGGATGTATTTCACGAGATCAACAGAGCTCGTTCGAAAGGTGAACTTCAGGTCTTCGCCAATCCTCGGAATGCGGCGGCCGGAACTCTGAGACAACTCGATCCCAGAGAGGTCGCTAAGAGACGATTAAATGCCTTCTTTTATCATGTCGTTGAGCCATCAAAGTTTCAACTGAAAAGTCAGAGCGAACAGCTCCAATTCTTGAAGAGTATCGGCATGAGAGTTGAGCCAAACAGTGAATTAGCTGAAGGTACAGATGGTGTGATAGCGTTTTGGAAGAAATGGTCGGAGTCGAAATCTAGTCTCAATTACGCGGTAGACGGCACGGTAGTAAAAGTTGACGATCTCCATGCTCAGGAGGAATTAGGATACACGACAAAAGCACCTAGATGGGCTATAGCGTTCAAATTCCCTGCCGAGCAGGCTATGACAAAGTTGATCAATGTTACCTTCGGGGTTGGCAGGACTGGAACTATAACACCGGTTGCTGAGCTCGAACCGGTTCAACTTGCAGGTACTACCGTAAAGAGAGCAAGCATGCACAACTTCGATTTTATTAGTGAGAAGGACATAAGACTCTTTGACACAGTAATAGTCCAAAAAGCTGGAGAGATCATCCCGCAAATCGTTAGAAGTATTCCGGAAAAGAGGACCGGTAAAGAAAAAAGGATAATCCCGCCTTCTAGATGTCCTGTTTGTGGCGGAGAAGTGGGGAGAGAGAAAGAAGAGGATGTTGCTCTGAAGTGCCTGAACCCCACCTGCCCAGCGAAATTAAGCAGAAGAATACAGTTCTTCTGTTCCAGGGATGCGATGGATATCGAGGGACTGGGCGAGAAACTGGTCGAGCGAATTGTTGAGGCGGGCCTTGTGAAAAACCCATCGGATCTCTATAAGCTTAACAAGGATGATCTTCTTAGTCTAGGAGAGGGCATTGGTGAGAAGACGGCAAGCAATCTGATTGAAGCCATCCAGAAGAGCAGGAGCAATCCCCTCTTCAAGCTGATAACTGGCCTGGGTATTCCAGGAGTGGGATCAAAGACATCAAGAGATCTTGCGAACTACTTTGGTAGTCTTCGTGGACTTGTCTCTGCAGACGAAAAGGAACTGCGAAACGTTTCAGGCATCGGTGACCAGCTGGCCAAAGATATCAAAAAGTACTTCTCTTCTCCGGAAGTCAAAAAAGAGGTCGAGGAGCTATTGAAATACGTTAACATTCAGGACGAAGATTCACCTGGGTCAAAACCGTTGAAGGGAATGAAGTTTGTGGTTACGGGAACGCTTCCGGGATACTCTAGAAAGGAAATACAGGAGAAAATTATCAAACTGGGTGGAGAAGTTGCTTCGTCGGTCTCAAAAAATACCGATTTCTTGCTCTTAGGTGAAAATCCCGGTTCAAAAGAACAGAAGGCGCGCGACCTCGGAATCAAGATCATTGATGAAAGAGATTTCGAGGAGATGATAAAATCCTAATGCGTTATTTCGACAACAATGCCACTACCAAAATGGAAAGTGATCTCGCGGAGAGATTCGCAAAACTGTGCGTCGAAGAGTATGCTAATCCGAATTCCATGCACTCTTTTGGGCTAAGAGAGGCTCGGTACCTCGAGGAAGCACGCCGAAAGATTGCCCGCTCGCTTTCTTCAGATCCTAGGGAAATCTATTTCACTTCTTGCGCAACGGAAAGCATTAACTGGATTCTAAGATCCAGCGTTCTTTTCAAAGGAAGAAAAAAGAGAATCGTTACTACATCGATCGAACACAAAGCAGTTCTGAATACTTTGAAAGACTTAAAAGCAAGTTCAGACATTGATTATACAACGGTCGGACCCGAGAGAAACGGAATTGTCAAAGTTGCAAAGCTTCTCGACGAGGTTGACGAGGAGACTTTTCTTGTCTCCTTGATGGCAGTAAATAACGTAACCGGCGCTATTCAACCCTATGAGGAGATTGGCGAAGAGCTTAGGAAACGGAACGTTCTCTTTCATCTGGATGCCGTTCAAACGATTGGGAAGATCCCCATTGATTTCGTTAGCTGCTTCTGTGACTACGCCTCTTTTTCTGCGCACAAGTTTCATGGTCCCAAAGGTGTCGGAGTCACTTATATTAGGCAGGGAGCGCCCATTAGACCATTAATTACCGGTGGCGGTCAGGAGAGGGGAATGCGTTCGGGAACACAGAACGTCCCCGGTACAGCTATAGCCGCTACAGCCTTGCAGCGAGCCGTTGAGTGCACACAAGAGTCATCTTCCAGGTTGAGAGAGTATCAGCATAGGATAAAAGAAACCGTTGAGGAACTAGATGGAGTTGTGAATACACCGGAAAACTCTATATCCAATACAGTCAACGCTTCTTTCGCAGGAATCAGATCCGAGGTTCTGGTTAATGCGCTTTCTGAAGAAGGTGTCTTTGTTGGTACTTCTTCGGCATGTTCTTCTAGAGGAGATGGAGGCCAGTACGTTCTCGATTCTATGGGACTTGATTTCTCACTTGCTTCAGGTTCAATTAGGATCAGCATGTCTCGGTTCACAACCGAGGAAGATGTGGCGTTTTTGATAGAAAAACTGAAGAAAACGGTTCCTCTTTTGAAATTTTAGCCACAAACGGTTATAATTGACTGTAGTTTGACCTAAACGCCTTTGAGGTGATAATAATTGCTCAGAAGCATGACCGGATTTGCGAGGGTCGAGAAGACCGTTCGCGATGTAAATGTATTTGTTGAGTTGAAGACAGTCAATTCAAAGTACTTGAACGTGGATGTGAACATAGGAGATGCTTTCTCTGAGCTTGAAATGAATGTTACCAGGGTTATTAAAGAGAATCTCAAGCGGGGAACTGTAAGGGCGAGAATCGATATTTCTCTGGTCAACAGTGATGATCTTCTTCAACCAGATTTCGGAATAGCCTCCTCTGTCTATAACTCCTTGAAATCAATAAAAGAGCGCTTTGAGCTTGCGGGGGACGTGACTGTTGATTCAATGGCGAGGTTCAAAGAAATTATGCGAAGCAAGCCATCGGAAGATCTCGCGAAGAAAATCTGGAGCGTAATTGAAGAACTCCTAATGGAGGCAATTAGTGTCCTCAACGGTGATCGAGAAAGAGAAGGTGAGAATCTCGCCTCAGCATTGAATGAATACCTGTGCGAGCTCGAGTCCATCGGAAGGGAACTGCAGGATAGTTCTAAGGATATGGTTCTCTATTATCGTGACTTTCTGAAGAAGAAGGTAGAGCAGATTTCTGATAGTCAACTCGACGATAACAGACTGGAGCAAGAGGTGGCGCTCCTTGCAGAACGGGCAGATATTTCTGAGGAAATTGTAAGGCTTATCTCACACATTGAATCATTTAGAGAAGTCATGGCTTCTGAGAAGGAAAGCGGTGTGCAGCTCGATTTCATCTGTCAGGAAATGCATCGTGAACTCTCGACAATTGCTTCAAAGTCAAAGAAGCTGGCCATAACAAATCTCTCAGTTGAAGGAAGGACGCTAGTAAATAAGATTAGGGAGCAAGTTCAGAACATAGAGTAGGAGGTGTTTCACTTGTACGGACTCATTAACGTCGGGTTCGGGAATGTTATCATCGGAGACAGAGTCATTGCGATAGTGAACCCCGAATCGGCGCCACTGAAGAGGTTGAAGGAAGTTGCGAAGGACGAAGGAAAACTGATTGATGCTACATATGGAAGAAAGACCAGAGCGATTGTAATAACTGATAGCAATCACATAATACTTTCTGCGATTCAGCCCGAGACGATTGCTTCCAGATTTATGCAGACTTTCAGCGATATCGAGAAGCTTCTGGAAGATATCAGAGTTTCTGGACAGAATTTCGAAGAATGAAAGGTATAGTCTTTGTGATGAGCGGTCCTTCAGGTGCCGGAAAAACCTCGATACTCAGAGAAGTACTCCGATCCAACAATAATCTAGACTTTTCAGTTTCTTATGCAACGAGGGAAAGACGGCCTGAGGAAGTTCAGGGAAAGGATTATTTTTTTGTCACTCCGGAGGAATTCAAACGACTTCAGAAAGAAGATGAATTTTTAGAATGGGCAAAAGTCCATGGGAATTATTATGGGACCTCTAGACATCAGGTCAGCAAGAGCGTAGATTTGGGCAGAGATATTCTGCTTGATGTGGACATTCAGGGGGCCATGTCATTAATGAGCAAACTCCGAGACGCCGTCTATATATTTGTCGCACCACCTTCTTACGAGGAGCTGATCAATCGCCTTCAGTCAAGGGGAACAGAAGACACTCAATCTCTAAGAACAAGGCTTGAAGATGCAAAATGGGAACTTGAGCAGGTGAAGAACTTTCAGTATCTCGTTATTAATGATAATTTAAAGCATTCGGTAAGTCAATTTGAAGCAATCATCACCGCCGAAAGGTTGCGTGTTGATAGAATGGTCAGAGAAAAGGGAGAAAGATTCTTGTTTGAGGAGAAAACATATGATAATTAATTACGATTTGCTTCTTAAGCGAATAAGGCACAAGTACGCTATTCCAGTAGCCGCTGCCAAGAGAGCGGAGGATCTGGAGGACTTCGGTAGACCGAAGCTTGATCCTTCTACCGTAAGGGCTGCCGGGGATAAGATCACGATAGCCCTGAAGGAACTTGAAGAAGGCTACATTAGAATAAGAAATGAAGAAATGCTAATGATTCTCGTCCCGAAGGTTAAGTAAACTATTAGTAGTGTGGACTCGCTTCGCAGATAAAGAGATTCTTTATTTGAGTTGTTGACAGGGATAAAGTGATTAGATATAATAGGTATCGTGCGTCGGGCCAACGTAGCTCAATCGGAAGAGCGGCTGATTTGTAATCAGCAGGTTGGGGGTTCAAGTCCCTTCGTTGGCTCCATAGGTTAACTATCGGTGGTAAGGTGCCCGAGTGGTCAAAGGGGGCGGACTGTAAATCCGCTGGCGGAACGCCTTCGGTGGTTCAAACCCACCCCTTACCACCATTAATTTTGCTACTGTTGAGGTGCATGCAATGGCAAAGAAAACAAAGGGAAATAAGGTTCTTGTAACATTGAAGTGTTCCGAGTGTGGTACTAGAAACTATTACAGGTTCAAGAACCGCCAAAAAAAGTACAAATTGGACTCGAGTAAATACTGCCCAAAGTGCAGGAAACATACCGAGCACAAAGAATCCAAGTAAGGTTGAGTCGGCTCAACTGAGTCAGGAGGAATCCCATGGCCAAGGCAAAGTTTTGGAAGTTCCTTTCCGAAGTGAAGAACGAAGTTAAGAAGGTGACATGGCCTAATAGGGAGCAGATGATCTCTTCTACCGGCGCCGTGCTCGTCATACTGATTGCAGTAGGTGCGTTTTTAGCACTTCTAGATGTTCTCTTCACTAATGCGATCGGATCACTTTTGAATTTTTTGACAGGCGCTGCTTAATGCTGTTCGATGTTGGTGATTAATTGTGCGAAAGAAATGGTTCATAATTCAAACATACTCAGGCCTTGAAAACTCTATCAGAGAGGCAATTCAGATTAAGATAGAGTCTTTCGGTTTTTCGCACATGTTTGGTAAAATCCTAGTTCCAGAGGAAACGAAGCTTGATAGAACGAATGTCGCGGCAGAAAAATACATAGTTCCCGCAAACGCAAGGCTTCTCGTTAAGGACAATGAAGATGTTGCCAAAGGGGATCCCGTCGCCGAAGAAGTTGAGATAAAGGTCAAGAATGATGGTACAGTCGCTGAAGTCAAGAATTACCGTGTGATATTCATTGAAACTGCCGACAGGCGTTACACAAAGACTTACTACATTCCTGAGAGCGCAAAGATAGAGACCGGGATTAAGGCGGGCGCAAGAATAAGGCAAGGGATGCCTCTGGCAAAGCAGGGTGAATATTTCTGTGAGCTTGACGGAAAGATCGTCTATACGCAGAAGATGAAACGGATTGTAGTCGACAAAGAGAACGGAGAAGAAGACGTCTATCTCGTTCACCCGGATAGCTATGACGCCAAAGTCGCAAAGAAAGGCAACCATGTGAAGCGTGGTCAGATGTTTGGCGAGACGAGGCGAATATTCTCTAAGACGGAAGGTAGAGTAGAGATCTCCGACCTTCCAGGACGTAAAGAGATCAAGATCTTCAAAATAACCAGGACAAGGCTTTATCCCGGATATGTTTTTATTGAAATGATAATGAACGAGGAAACATGGAATCTCGTCAAGAATACTCCGAACGTAGTCAATTTTGTTTCAGTAGGCGGTCAACCCGTTCAACTTAAGGAAAAGGAAATTAAGGCTCTTCTTAGATTGGTTGGCATTGAAGAGTATGAAGAACACATGGGCGGGCCGGTAAGGATTGAAGTCGAATTTGACGTTGGCGAAGTTGTAAGGATAAACTCTGGCCCATTTGAAGATTTCGTTGGAAAGGTGACGGATCTAGATCCGGACAGACAGGAACTTAAAGTTGTTGTCAGCATATTTGGAAGAGAAACACCGGTTATTCTCAGTTTATCTGAGGTAGAAAAGATTGTTTGATTTTTAGAAAGAGTGGGAGGGCTAAGCCCGTTGACCACAAGGAGGTAGGCAAATATGGCTAAGAAAGTGATAGCCCAAATTAAGCTCCAGCTTGAAGCGGGAAAGGCTACACCGGCACCTCCTGTTGGACCGGCTCTCGGTCAGCATGGAGTGAATATTATGGGTTTCTGTAAGCAGTTCAATGCGGAAACATCCGACAAGGCCGGTATGGTGCTTCCAGTAATTATCTCTGTCTACGCAGACAGATCCTTCAGTTTCATCCTCAAGACCCCGCCAGCAAGCTTCTTGCTACTCAGGGCTGCGGGTATTCAGAAAGGCTCGGGAGTCCCCAACCGAGACAAAGTAGGTAAGATTAGCCGTGCTCAGCTTGAGGAAATTGCTAAGATTAAGATGCCCGATCTCAATGCCAGAACAGTCGATGCCGCTGCAAAGATAATTGCAGGTACAGCCCGTAATATGGGCATCGAAATAATAGGTTGAGGGGGGATCTGAATGCCGGTTAGATCAAAGAGGTACATTCAGGCAAGAAAGTCCGTTGATAGAAACGTCAGTTATTCAGTGGACGAGAGCATAGATTTACTGAAAAACTTTCCTCCGACGAAATTCGACGAGACAGTCGAGATGCACTTGAAGTTGGGCATCGACCCCGCAAAGTCTGATCAGCAGGTCAGGGGAACGATTTCATTGCCAAATGGCACTGGAAAAGACGTCAGGGTTTTGGTCTTCGCCAGGGGGGAACAGGCTGAGACTGCAAAACGGTGTGGTGCGGATTTTGTAGGATCAGATGATCTTGTTCAGCAGATTCAAGGTGGTTGGACTGATTTTGATGTTGCAATAGCAACTCCGGACATGATGAGAGATATTGGAAAACTTGGAAAAATCCTAGGACCACGCGGACTAATGCCGTCACCCAAGGCTGGAACTGTGACCGCTGATGTTGAAGATGCCGTTAAGGGTTTCAAAGCGGGAAGATTAGAAGTGAAGAACGACAAGACTGGAAATCTTCATCTTCCCATAGGGAAGAAGTCTTTTGACAAGGAAAAACTGCGCGAGAACTTCGTCTCTGCACTCAATCAGATTATGAAGATGAAACCGGCTGGTTCCAAGGGGAGATTTGTGCAGAGGGTATTCCTGACCACAACGATGGGTGCAGGTATAAAAGTCGATTTTGCAAGAGAAACCGAGAAATAACTAGAGTCTAAACTGAGATATATTTTCAATGCCAGAGACAGTAGGTATTTAAGAGCGCAAGCCACCTACCGAGGCGTGTAGAAGATCTACCCTTCTGCGGCCTCGTTTTGGGGCCGCTTTTCTGAAAGGAGGTGCGAAAGTGCTAACAAGAGAGAGAAAAGAAGAAATCGTCGAGAGTCTTACAAAAGCTTACAAGGATTCATCATTGATTCTATTCGCGGACTATAAAGGCATGAAAGTAGAGAACATAACTACTTTTAGAGACAAGCTCTATGAAAACTACAAAGAGAGAGCTCAGTTCACGATAAAAAAGAATACGCTGGTAAGACTCGCTCTTAACAAGGCCGGATTCGAAGAAAGCGAATGGAAGGATTCGATAAGCGGTACAACGGCAGTTCTAACTGTTGAGGATGTAGATCCTATCGCGGCCCTAAAGATAATCACCGACTTCAATAAGAATAACAAGACTCTTCCGCTAATAAAGGCTGGATATCTTGAAGGAAGATTCTTCACAGGTGACCGGGCTTCAGACCTCGCAAAGCTGCCGTCCCGAGAGCAGTTGATCGCCATGGTCGTAGGCGGATTTGCTGCCCCAATTACCGGTTTTGTCTATACTCTGAATGGAGTGCTAACAAAGTTCCTGTATGCTTTGAATGCGATAAAGGATAAAAAAGCTGAATGATTCACGCGGAGGTGTGGTAAGATGACAAAGGAAGAACTTATAAGCGCAATAAAAGAAATGACAGTAGCAGAACTTTCAGATCTTGTTAAAGCCCTTGAAGAGGAATTTGGAGTGAGCGCGGCGGCTCCAGTTGCAGTTGCGGCAGCTCCTGCAAATGGCGGGGCGGCAGCAGAGGAAGAAGAAGAGCAGACAGAATTCAAGGTAGTTTTGAAGTCTTTTGGTGCAAAGAAGATCGATGTTATCAAGGTAGTAAGATCAATAACTGGACTCGGACTCAAGGAGGCCAAGGATCTTGTGGAAAAGGCTGGAACGCCGGAGGGTGTTGTAAAGGAAAACCTTCCAAAGGCGGAGGCAGAAGAACTGAAGAAGCAACTCGAAGAAGCTGGCGCCGAAGTCGAACTGAAGTAATTGAGCAATTGTCTGGTTACATATTGTCTGTATAATAAATATACCCACATCAGGGAGACGCTCTGATGTGGGTTTGGTGTGCTCAAACATACGAGAGGTGATCTAATGAGAAAGGCCAATTTTGGCAAACGTGAGCGGTGGGTCTTTGGAAGAGTGTATGAACCTCTTGAAATCCCGAATCTCATTGAGATCCAGACTCGTTCCTTCGAGTGGTTTATCGATGAAGGTCTTCTGAGTGTTCTGAAGAAGTATTCCCCCATCAAGTCGCAGATCCAGCGTTCGGACCTTAAGAAGGGCGAGAAAGGCTTCTCTCTGGATTTTGTAGCAACCAGAATCGGTGAGGCAAAGCATTCCATTCAGGAGTGCAAAGACAAGGGTCTCACTTATTCGGTTCCACTTTATGTAACGGTAAGAATCACTGATCTCTACACTGGAGAGATCAAAGAGGAAGAGGCCTTCTTTGGATACTTGCCTTATATGACTGATAACGCCTCTTTCATAATCAACGGTGCAGAAAGGGTAATTGTTAATCAGCTTGTAAGGTCTCCAGGCGTTTATTTCGTGGATGAGCCTACAAAGGCAGTTTCTGGTTCTTTGCCAATCTATGTAGCTCACTTCCTTCCCGTTAAGGGAGCTTGGTTCGAAATTCTCTTGAATCCTAACAAGCAGATCATGCAAGCGAGGATTGACAGAAGAAGGAAACTAAACTTCTTCGTATTTTTGAAAGCCCTGGGTTATGAAAACGACCTTGACCTTCTGAGGCTTTTCGAAAATGAATACGACGGGTCTGACGAAGATGAATTGCTCGCAAACGTGGGGAGTATGATCCTGGAGGACATAAAGACGCCTGGTGGTGATTTGATTGCAGAAAAAGGGACGCTGCTAACCGAAGAGATTATTGCCAGAGCAATTGAAGCAGATGTGAAGACCATAAAGATGCCGCTTCCAATTGCAATGAAAACGTTCAATGCTTTGCAGAAGACATACGGCGAAGGTATGACTGAGGACGATGCTTATATAGAACTCTTCAGAAAACTGAGGCCTGGCGAAATTCCAAGAATAAATGCCGCAAAGAGCTACATTGCCAATTTGTATTTCAGCCCTGATCGCTTCGACTTTTCCGATGTAGGAAGGTACAAGGTAAACAGCAGGTTGAAAAAGGTCTACCAGGACTATCTAAAGGAAGTTGAAGGAAAGAAAGTCTCAAAAGATACAGATTACTCAGAAGAATCCTCCATTCTCACTGTACTTGATGTCGTTCTCGCGGCAAGACATCTGACCGAGATTGAAAGCAGGCCGGAGTTGCTTGACACCAAGGACCATCTTGGAAACAAGCGTGTGAGGACAGTGGGCGAGCTCATGGAAACTGAGTTTGAGAAGGCTTTCATAAAAATACATAAGCTTCTGGAAGAGAAGCTCACAATATACACGTCGTTTGACAAGATTTCTGTTCAGAGTCTTGTTAACGTAAGAACTTTAATGACTACGCTTCATCAGTTCTTTGCGACAAGTCAGCTTTCTCAGTTCATGGACCAGGTTAATCCTCTTGCCGAACTGACTAACAAGAGGAGACTGTCTGCCATTGGACCTGGTGGACTTAAGAGAGAACACGCAAGATTCGAGGTTCGTGACGTCCATCACTCGCACTACGGGAGAATGTGTCCAATAGAAACCCCCGAAGGTGCCAATATCGGATTGATGACTTCAATGGCGACCTTTGCAAAGATAGATAAGTACGGTTTCCTTTTGACTCCGTACAGAAAGGTTCAGAAGGGAGCCGTTACTAACGATATTGTATATTTAGCCGCAGATGAAGAAGAGCGTTACAATATCGCTCATTCCACTGTAGATATGGACGAAAAGGGTAATATCCTCGATGAAAATGTTGAGATTAGATATGCAGGTGAAGTGAGATATGTTAACAGGGAGGAAGTCGATTACATGTCGGTTTCGCCCAAGCAGATAGTCTCTATCTCGACATCTTTGATACCCTTTCTTGAAAATGACGACGCAAACAGAGCCCTCATGGGGTCTAACATGCAGAGGCAGGCCGTGCCTGTTGTCAAGGCCGAGGCGCCAATTGTAGGAACCGGTGTGGAAGGAGTTGCAGCGAGAGACTCGGGATACGTGGTTCTTTCTAAGCACAGAGGAAAGGTGGTTAGTGTAGACGGAAGAAGAATAATCGTCCAGAGAATAGATGAAAAGGGCAAGCCAGAACTCGACGATAGAGGGAAACCTATAGAAGACGTATATACGTTGCACAAGTTCGTAAGAACAAATCAAGACACGGCAGTAAACCAGAGACCAATAGTTTCCGTTGGCGAGATCGTCCAGACAGGAACTCCGATTGCCGACGGCCCATCAACTGAAATGGGAGAACTTGCTCTTGGAAAGAATGTGCTTGTGGCTTTCATGCCCTGGGAAGGATACAATTTCGAAGATGCTATTCTTGTCAATCAGGAGCTATTGGAAGACGACACCTTTACAACCATACATGTCGAAATGTACGAAACAATTGCCAGAGACACTCAGCTTGGTCCAGAAGAGATTACTGCAGACATCCCGAACGTCTCTAAGGAATCGCTGAAAAACCTTGATGAGAGCGGCATAGTTAGGGTCGGAGCTTATGTGACTTCTCAAGACATTCTAGTTGGCAAAGTCACTCCCAAAGGCGAGTCTGAAACCACTCCCGAGGAAAAGATAATCAGATCAGTCTTCGGTGACAGAGGAAGGGACGTCAAGGATTCATCCCTAAAACTTCCTCATGGCGTCGAAGGTAGAGTAATAGATGTAAAGGTATTCGAAAAGGAAGAGGTATCTGAACTGGGTTCCGGCATTAACAAGCTTGTGAAGGTTTTCGTCGGCATTAGAAAGCCACTCGATGTGGGAGATAAACTTGCCGGTAGACACGGCAATAAGGGTGTCGTTTCGAATATTATCCCGAAGGAGGACATGCCATTCCTTCCAGACGGGACGCCAATTCAGCTTGTTCTATCACCTCTGGGAGTTCCATCAAGAATGAACGTTGGTCAGGTTCTGGAAACCCACTTAGGATGGCTTGGAAAGCTCACTAATCGTTATTTTGCAACTCCAATATTTGATGGAGCTACTGAAGAAGAAATCATGACCGAACTCTACGAAGCGAGAAAGAGGTTTGGCCTTGAGGACGGAGACAGTGAGGATCTGAAGACCGGTAAAGTCACTCTGAGAGATGGACGAAGCGGCAATCCTTTCGACTATCCTATTGTTGTGGGAGTCATGTACATGCTTAAACTTGTTCACATAGCAAAGGATAAGATACATGCCAGATCTACCGGGCCTTACTCGCTCATTCATCAGCAACCCCTTGGCGGGAAAGCTCACTTCGGAGGGCAGAGGTTTGGAGAGATGGAAGTCTGGGCGCTCGAAGCTTATGGAGCAGCTCACACTCTGAACGAAATGCTGACAATTAAGTCGGACGACATCAAGGGAAGAAACGATGTCTACAAAGCGATACTTAAAGGGATAAACATCCCGGAACCCGGGATTCCCGAGAGTTTCAAGGTCCTTATTAAAGAGCTACAGGGACTTTCACTCGACGTTAAGGTTTTCGATCAAAACAATGTCGAGCTGGATGTGGACAAATTATGAGAATCAATAGAAGGGAGCTACCCCTCAAGGAGGGAAGCAGATGCCAGTAAGCACATACAAAAGAAAGGTCAACAAACTGGAAATCGATATCGCCTCACCGGAACGAATTAGGAGCTGGTCAAGCGGGGAAGTGAAAAAACCCGAGACAATAAACTATCGTACCTTCAAACCGGAGAGGGACGGGCTTTTCTGCGAGAAGATCTTTGGACCGACGAAAGACTACGAGTGCACATGTGGCAAGTACAAGGGTAAGAAGTATGAGGGTACCGTATGTGAACGCTGCAGCGTCAGAGTCGAATCTAAAGAAGCACGCAGAAGAAGAATGGGCCACATTGAGTTGGCCGCTCCTGTGACACATGTTTGGTACTTGAAGAGTGCACCCAGTGTTCTTTCTTCGCTTCTGAACATTCCTGCGAAGGATCTCGAGAACATCATCTATTATGGATCGAAGAGGGTAATCGAAAGGCTGTATGTAGTTACCGACCCGAAGGATACCGACTTTTTCCCAGGTATGACGATGTACCAGACGGAGTACGAGATATACACAAAGAAGCTCAGCTTCGAAGTCGAGCAGGGTTACAAGGTGAAGGTTCCCCACGGACCGGTTACAACGGATATCGACGGGAAAGTCAGGATAGAAAGACTTGACAGCAGTACCGAGCGAGAGCTCAACTGGGTAGTCGTTACAAACGAAACGGGAATAGAAAAAAAGTACCCTGTCTTCGAAGGCTCACTTATATACGTCCAGAATGACGATGAAGTCCATAAGGGTGATACTCTTGCCGACAGATTCCTTTTTGAAGATGAAGTCCTTTCGGCAACGGAGTACAAGATCTTCGATGAGTACTATCCCGGGAAATTCGAAGTGGAAACGGATACAGAGAGCGATAGGCCAATAGTCATAATCACTGAGATCGACCCAACTGTTTCTGAGGAGACTGGGAGAAGTATCGGTGAAGTCCTCATAGAAAATGAATATGAGGCCTACAAAGAGCTCTATCCTGGAAAGGTAACCTGTGATTACGGAGCTGCTGCGATTAAGAAGTTGCTGCAGAGTATCGATCTGGAAGAGCTTCAGGTAGCTATAGAACATGAGCTGAAGACCATCCCCAAAAGCAGTGCGAGAGCTCTGAAGCTTCTCAGAAGGCTTAAATACGTCAAAGACTTCATAGCTTCAAGCAACAAACCCGAGTGGATGGTTATGGATGTCGTCCCGGTAATCCCGCCGGACCTACGTCCTATGATTCAAATAGAGGGCGGAAGGTTTGCCACCACCGACCTCAACGACCTTTACAGAAGGGTCATTAACAGGAACAATCGGCTTGCGAAGCTACTGCAGATAGGTGCTCCCGACATAATAATCAGAAATGAAAAGAGGATGCTTCAGGAAGCAGTCGACTCCCTCATATACAACGGCAGGGTGGGGAAGGCCGTATCCGACAAATCTGGACGTCCACTGAAATCGCTCACCGATCTGGTGAAGGGTAAAAAGGGACGATTCAGAAGAAATCTGCTTGGAAAGCGAGTAGATTACTCAGGTAGAGCGGTTATCGTCGTCGGACCCGATCTGAAGATCCACGAGTGCGGAATTCCCAAGAGAGTGGCTATGGAGCTATTTAAACCTTTTGTTCTTTCGAAGCTTCTCCATGGAAGTGAATCGAGCAAGACAGCGAGAAAGCTAAAGAAAACAATCATAGAAAAGGAAATGCCGGAAGCCTGGGAAGTCCTTGAAGATGTGATAAAGGGACATCCTGTCCTTCTTAATAGAGCACCGACTCTTCACCGGATATCTATTCAGGCATTCACACCCAGACTGGTTGAAGGAAACGCTATTCAGCTTCATCCGCTTGTCTGTGCGCCATTCAACGCAGACTTTGACGGAGACCAGATGGCCGTCCACGTTCCACTATCGGCCGCAGCGCAGGCAGAAGCAAAGTTTCTCATGCTCAGCAGATACAACGTGATTTCCCCTGCCAGTGGGAAGCCTATTTCGATGCCCGGTAAGGACATAATCGTTGGCGTTTACTATCTCACGACAGTTGACCACGAATATGAAAAGAAAGAAAAAGAGATCATGGATTACGATGCAAGACTCCGTGAAGATGAGGAAATTTCCGAAGTAGAAGCAAAAAGAAAAGTGAGAGAAAAGGCTCTCGAATGGGTCGATTGGAAGTTCTCATCTGCTGGAGAGGCTCTACTGGCATACGACTCTGAATATATCTCTCTCCACGATCCCATTCTAGTACAACTCGATCCCTCCTCAGGAGAACTGACGCTGACAACGGTTGGAAGGATAATCTTCAATACAATAGTACCCGAAAAACTTAGGGACTACATGAAAAAGTTCAACAAGAAAGCCATAAAGAAGTTGATCTACGACTGTTTCCACGAATATGGAATCGATAGAACGGCAGACCTTCTGGACGATATGATGTCGCTCGGGTTCCATTATGCAACCACTTCCGGTCTCACAATATCCATTAACGATATAGTTGTGTATCCTCAGAAAGACAAGATTATAGAGGCTGCGCAGGAGAGGGTAGATCAGATTGAGAACCTGTATAAGTCGGGATTCCTAACTGAAGAAGGAAGAACCGAAGAGATAATTAGAATCTGGTCGGATACCACTCAGGAGATAATGGAAAAGACATACACGGAGTTCGAGAAGTATCCATTCAATCCGATTTACATGATGGTCGACTCAGGAGCCAGAGGCAACATTGACCAGCTCAAACAGCTGGCCGGCATGCGAGGTCTTATGGCCGATCCATCCGGGAAGACTATTGAAGTGCCAATAAAGTCGAATTTTAGAGACGGTCTTACCGAGCTCGAGTTCTTCACTTCTACTCATGGCGCTAGAAAGGGTTCTGCCGATACGGCTCTCAGGACCTCTTTTGCAGGTTACCTTACTAGAAGGCTGGTAGATGTTTCGCAAACGATTACTGTTACAACGCCCAACTGCGGGACTCATGAGGGAATTGAGGCAGTAGAACTCATGGCCGACGGGGTAACGATCGAGAAACTGGAAGAATTCCTCTTCGGAAGAGTTCTTGCAGCCGATGTCATCAACCCGTTGACAGGAAAAGTCCTTAAAAACGAGAAAACGGGAAAGGAATACTTCCGAGATACGATGATCAGAGATGAAGATGCAGCATTCCTCTCTGGTTATAAGGCAAAGGTTGAAGTGGCGCGTGAAGAGGTTCTAAGCATCGCGAAGGTAACGAGGCTGATTAACTACACAGAGCTTGATGAAGATATTAAGATTAATGACAAGGAATACAAGAAAGGAACCCATATCGGCAGTGACCTTCTGCATCAGCTTAAGAACTCAGAGATTGAGGAGATAAAGGTAGTCGCATTTCCCTGTGTAAACCAGATCTTTGTAGGAGATCCCATAAAGAACGGTTCTAAAGAAATGCTTGTAAAGTATCAAGAGAAAATCGACGAGCTTACGGCCAAGAATCTTCAGAAAAACGAAATCGAGAAGGTATTTGTTAGACCCACAATAAAGGTAAGATCTGTTCTGACGTGTGAATCCGACAACGGAGTATGCGCCATGTGTTACGGAATGGATCTTTCAAACCATGAAATAGTCAATGTCGGAGAGTCCGTTGGTGTAGTCGCTGCCCAGTCAATCGGTGAACCCGGCACACAGCTGACGATGAGGACATTCCATACGGGTGGAATCGCGACCGGACAAGACATAACCAGAGGTCTTCCGAGGGCTGAAGAGTTGTTTGAGGCCCGAAAGAAACTCAAGGATCCCGAAGCGCTCTTTATTGAAAAAGGCGATAGTGGTTTCGTTAAGGATCTCGTCTCTGATGATAAGGGTAGACGAAAGGTCTACATAGAAACAAAGACCGGAGGTATCAGCGAATACGATCTTTCCTCAAACATCAAACCGAAGATAGAGATAGGCGACAAGGTCACTGAGGGAGAGGCAATTACCACGGGAACCGTTAGGCCTAGGAAACTAATGGAAAAGCTTGGCCTTGTTCAGACCGCTCTGTATTTGCTTACCGAGATAAAGAGGGTCTATGCCGAACAGGGAGTCGAGATTCACGACAAGCACTTTGAGCTAATCATTCGGCAGATGCTTTCTAAGGTCGAAGTGACAGACCCAGGTGACACGGACTTTTTGCCTGGTGATCTGCTGGACATTGTAGAGATTAGAAAGATAAACAAGTCGATAGAAGAAGCCAACAGCAGAGTTGGAGAGAACAGAGAATACGTGATCGGCAAAAGGCTGGCAAGAAGGGTCCTTGGCGAAGACGAAGATGGAAAGATACAGAAGATAGCGGCCGAAGCAGAACCGATAAGTGAAGAGCTTCTGGAGAAGATTCTCAAAGGCGGTATAAAGCAAATACTGATATATGACGTCGATGAGGACCATTATCAGAAGCTCGTAGACGACTTCAATCCCGACACGGTAATTCCCGAGAAGAACATTCAGATAATGCCGAAGGATCCGATTAAGTTCAAGCGAAAGCTTCTAAGGATTACGAAGGCGTCTCTTGAGAGTGAAGGTTGGTTATCTGCCGCGTCGTTCCAGCAGACACCTCAGATTCTGACCGAGGCCTCCGTTGCAGGCAAGTCCGACTTCTTACAAGGGTTGAAAGAGAACGTCATTGTAGGGCAACTCATACCTGCCGGAACTGGTCTTGATATGTACGCCAATCTTCAGGTTGAAGAGGCGGTTGTTCCGTCACAGTACCAGGAAGAAGAGTTGGCTTGATTTGATTGTTTAGCTTAATAGGAGCGGAAAGCATCTAATGCTTTCCGCTTTTCTTTTGTAATGGTAACATTGTTAAGGAATTGAATTTTGAAAGTTTGGGGGCACATTTGTCTAAGCCTGTTTTGGAAATAAACGACTTAAAGAAGACCTATGAAATTAGCGAAACAAAAGCTTTAGATGGAGTCGCTTTAACTCTATTCTCCGGAGAGATAACCACTCTGCTTGGAGAAAACGCGGCAGGAAAGACTACGCTTGTGAAGGTCATCATGGGGATTGAAAAGCCCGACAGTGGATCGATGGTCTTCAAAGGCGAGAAATACCTTCCATCGGGTCCCCACTTCGCAAACGAGAAAGGTTTGGGAATGGTCCCTCAGAGCATAAAAGTCGTTGATAAGCTTTCGGTGATTGAGAATCTTATTCTCGGTTTCAGAAGTAACCAAAAGAAAGTTAGGATGAAGGACTACAGAGAGAGTCTTAGAGAATTAATGAAACAATACTCTCTTCAGCTACCGCTAGACAATGAAACGGCGTCGCTTTCCACAGGGCAAAGACAGAAGCTAGAGATTCTTAGAGTGCTCCAGAATTCGCCTGATGTGATAATATTCGACGAACCCACTACTCTGATTTCCAACAGAGAAAAAGAAGAACTTTTCGAGATCATCAGAAGACTGAGATCTCTGGGAAAGGCGATAATTTTCATTACTCACAAGCTTCGTGAAGCTTACTCCATTTCGGACAAGATTGTTGTGCTTCGCTCTGGAAAGGTTGTCTTTTCAGAAAGTAGGTATAAGACTTCCATAAAAGAGCTTCAAGAACTCCTATACGGCGGGGAATTCTGTGCACTTCGTGTTCAGTCCCCTACGTCCGATGAATCTCTCTTACGTGTTCAGGAAGTGAGTGTTGAAGGTTCTTCTAATAGTGAGGCCGTAAAAGGGGTCTCCTTTGAAGCAAGAAGGGGAGAAATCCTTTTTGTTTCAGGAGTTGCGGGAAATGGTCAAGAAGAGCTTCTAGATGGAATTTTCGGGATGAGAAGAGTTCTGTCCGGAAGAGTGATTCTCGACGGAAAAGATATAACGGGTTTGAAACCTTTCAAACTTCGTAAACTTGGACTGGCAGCTCTTCATTACGACAGAGACAATATTGCCAGCTGTAAAGGCTCATCCATAAGGGACAATCTCCTTGTATACTCAATAAGTAACGGGGAGTGGGTTGTTGAAGAAAAGAAACATGTGTTCTCAGCAAGAAAACTTCTTAGGGATTATGGCGTGACCTTCGGGAAAATTCAAGATCCGATTTCCTCACTTTCAGGTGGAAATCTTCAGAAGTTACTGCTTGCAAGAGAGATAAGCAGCGATCCAAAGGTTCTTCTACTTGGAGAACCATTCAGAGGACTTGATGTCAAGAGTCTCGAGAGCGTGAAATTCCTTCTAATGGAGGCAAAGAAGAGAATTGCCATCGTAGCTTTTTCGGCAGATGTTGACGAAGCACTCACAATTGCTGATAGAATACTCATCATGTCTGAGGGAAGAGTCGTCTTTTCTTCTGACATCAGGCCGGGATTAAGTACTCCTGATCTGAGAAAGTATCTCTTCGGAGCGATGGAGGAGATAGAGTGATTTCAAGACTTCACAACCTTGGACGATCACTGCTGGTTATCGCAATTTCTTTGAGTGCGGGTCTTCTTCTAGTAGTGTTGATGAGTGACGATCCTGGCCATGCCGCAAGGGCCTTCTTTCTCTCAGTCTTTTCTAATCGTTTCTACTTTGGCAATCTACTTGCACATTCGATACCGTTAATGCTTACGGGATTGGCCGCATCAGTTGCCTTCACAGCTTCCTGTTTTAATTTGGGAATGGAAGGTCAGGTTTATCTGGGAGCGCTGGCGGGTACTTCGGTAGGCATTCTTATATCCGATCTTGTACCTGGAGCAATTGGAATTGCCTTCATGTTTACAGTCAGTTTCTTCTTTGGGGCTTCGGTGGCAAGTATTTCCGCTATCCTTAAGATCCGAACTGGAGTTAGTGAGCTGATTTCATCTCTCCTTCTCAGCAATGGAATAGTGCTTGTAGTCGATTATTTTGTCGAAGGACCACTAAATGACAGGGCTTCTGGTCTTGCGGCATCCATAAGCCTTCCTGCAAAATTCAGATTCAATGGTCTTATGCTGCCTTCTGGTTTACACACAGGGATCTTCTTCTCTCTTTGTGCTGCCTTTTTATTGTGGTTCTTCCTATTCAAGACTAGAGAGGGTTTCAAGATCAGAATAGTTGGGAAAAATCGAGCTTTCGCTTTTTATGCTGGATTGAAAACGAATAGGTTGCTATTTTGGGCTCTGTTTCTGAGTGGTGGATTGGCTTCTACAGCGGGAATTATAGATGTTGTTGGAATTCATGGACGTGTAATGAGAGGTTTTTCGAGCGGATATGGGTGGAATGGTATCGCTATCGCATTGATTGCAAGGAATAATCCAGTGATGGTTATACCTGCCGCTCTTTTTTTTGCTTACCTAGAGAGCGGAGCACAAATTGCAGCGCTTGAAGCAAATATCACACCTGAATTTGCCAGAATAGTTCAGGCCGTGATCTTCTTCTTGATAACCGCTGAAGCGCTTGTTCCCAAACACCTCGGGAGGAAACGATATGCTTGAAGCCATCATCAGGGATACGATAAAAAACTCCACGCCGATTGTCCTCGCAGCGAGCGGCGGTTTACTGACGGAGGTATCTGGGTGGCTAAATATTGGTCTTGAAGGCACAATATTGTCAGCGGCTTTTTTTGCGGTTGTAGTTTCGTCGTTCACTGGAAGCGTTATAATCGGAACTCTTGCCGCCATTCTGGTGGCGATGGCCCTTTCTTCAATTATCTTCTTCGCTGTAAGATACTTGAAGGCCAATCTCTTTGTTGTTGGCATAGCTGTTAATCTTCTTTCGGTGGGAATTACTGTCACGCTTGCTTACAACTGGTTTTTAAGCAAAGGGACTGTGGTCTTCAGCGATTCTCCAAGACCCGTAGTCCTTTCTTTGGATTTCCTCACCGGTTCGGGTTTTGGTTGGCTCAACGGACTGAGTTTATTCGATCTATCGGCGTTTGTAGTACCTTTGTTTCTTCTTCTGTTTTTCAAGAAAACGTCCACAGGAGTGAAGTTGCGTTCTTGTGGATTCGACGAGGAAAGCGCTTTTTATAGCGGAGTTAAAGTAAACGACTTAAGGTTTCTCGCATACACTGGGAGCGGTATTCTTTCAGGACTAGCTGGGGCTGCCTTGTCCATTCCAATGGGGGCCTTTGTTTCCAATATGTCTGGAGGAAGAGGTTGGTTAGCACTTGTTGCAGTTATCATGGGAAGAAAGAATCCCTTAATAGTCCTTTTGTCCGCTTTAATGCTAGGGTTCGTCACTGAGCTTTCAGTTTTCCTGCAGGTTGCCACTGAGATCTCTCCTAAACTTCTTCTATCTTTACCGTACTTTGCCTCTTTCATTATCCTGGCGATCTCTTATGGTGAAAACAAGGACAAGAGGTTCATGGACTGGTAAAGATATGTGCATGATATAATTCTTCAAATTGGAGGTGTAGTTTTGAAGCTTATAGATGAACTTAGGTCGAAGTACTCCGAAATCACTTATCTTCATAGTGCTGCCGCTCTGATAACGTGGGACATGAGAACGTATATTCCACCCAAAGGCGCTGAGATGAGATCAGAGGTTCTAGGGTACGTCTCGACTCTCGCATTCAGAAAGGCAGTTTCCGAAGAGATGGGAACTTTGCTGAGTCAACTGGCCGAAGGAAAAATTGAAGAGGAATTAACAGAAGATGAGAAAGCAATGGTGAGAGTGGCAACTAAGGCTTATAACAGAGTCAAGGCCATTCCACCGGACCTATATCACAGATTCTCTGTTTTATCGTCAAAAAGTGAAAAGGTATGGGAAAGGTCGAGAAATGAAAACGATTTCAAGAGTATAGCGCCTTATCTAGAGGAGATTATCGATTTATTGAGAGAAATGGCCAGGCTTTACGGTTACGAAGAGAACCCTTATGACGCGCTTCTGGAAGGCTATGAAGAGGGGATGACAGCCAAGAAGCTGCGAAAGATAATAGAACCACTGAAATCGGAACTGATTCCTTTTATTAGGAGAATTGTAGAGAAAGGCAAATCCCCGGATACTGGAATTCTTAAAGGCAGATTCAGCAAGAAAGCTCAGGAGAAGCTGAGTAGAAAGGCTCTGAAATTAATAGGATATGACTTTGAAGCAGGTAGACTTGATGAGACAGTTCATCCATTCACGATTGGTATCGGTGTTAATGATGTAAGGGTAACCACGAAATACTTACCTGATGAATTCACACCGTCGCTCTTCGGATCTATTCATGAGGGGGGCCATGCGATTTATGAACAGGGATTGCCGATTTCGCTCATCGATACGCCTCTTTACGGTGCATGTTCTTTGGGTATCCACGAATCGCAGTCGAGAATGATGGAGAATATGGTGGGAAGAAGTATGGAATTTCTATCTTTCTTCTACCCACAGATTCAGAAGGCATATCCATCGAACTTCAGACATGTATCTCTATGTGAATTCTACAGAGCAATTAACAATGTAGAACCTTCTCTGATTAGAATAGAGGCAGATGAAGTCACCTACAACCTACATATAATGGTTAGATTTGAACTGGAAGAAGCACTCATCAAAGGTGATCTCAAAGTCTCAGATCTTCCGGAAGCATGGAATTCGAAGATGAAAGAATATCTTGGAATTGAACCTCAAACAAACAGAGATGGCGTTCTCCAGGATGTACACTGGCCGTCTGGAACAATAGGATACTTCCCTTCTTACATGCTAGGGAATCTCTATGCTGCTCAGATGTTTGCAAAGGCAAAGGAGGACATCCCTGGTCTGGAAAAGAGGATTGAAAAGGGAGATGTGCTGTCCCTGGTAGATTGGTTGAGGGATAATATCCACTCAAAAGCCAGGCGTTACGAACCTGAAAAACTTCTAAAAATAGCCACTGGGAAGGAGCTGGATCCCAGCTATTTCCTGAAGTATGTAATGGAGAAGTATTCGAAGATCTACTTCACTTAGTTTTGGAGGAACCAATTTCAATAAGGAGAGCTTCAATACTGGAGAGCCTTTCTTGAGACAACTTGAGGCTCTCCTTTTTGTCGACCAAAAATCCAACAATCTCAAGCGGCTCAGTCAAGCCCATGTCCTTCCAGATGAAGGATAAGACTTCAGGATCAATGAGATCATGTGCAGCAAGTGCATAAATGGAATTAGGGAGTGTGCTTTTCAAATCAGTAATCTTCTGAATTTCAGAGCCATGAAGGAACTCAAGAGACTTCTCTACTACAGCTTTTCCGATTCCCTTTATCGACGAGAGAGCTATGATATCTTGACTTGAAAGCTTCCCCGAAGTAAGGTTTGATCTGATAGTTTTAGCGGCAAATTCGTAAGTTCTTATTTTGAATGGATTGTCCCTGGCTACCTTCAAAAGTCTCGACAGAAGATCGAATTGTCTTGCAAGATCTTCTTTCTCCACTCACTTCACCTCTAACTATATTTTATAGCAGAAACCAGGGATTTGTCCAAATGATAGGATGAATCAACAAAATTTCTATTCTACTTCTTTTTGCGAAGTACAGCGTCGATATTCTCTTTGGCAGTTCCGACGAACGCTTCGTAGAATGCAATTCCGGCCGCTTCAATTGCTTGAACTGCATTCCCTCCAAGATGAAAGGCAATCAGTGCGCTTATACCTTTCTTTGTGAGCATGTTCACCGCCATCGGTCCGGCTCCGTGCGCTACACTGTTGTCAGGTTCAATGTATTCTTCACTTCCAGTTTCGGGATCGTATATAAGGAAATACTTTGCCCTGGCAAATCTATCGTCCGGAATACTATTCATACTCTTCTCTTTCACTGGAACAGCAATTTTCATACTCATCCTCCAACTCCACTGATTTTTCGCTTTAGCCTTTGAGCAATACGCACAATTGCTTCTGCTGCTTCTGAACCTTTTATTGAAACGACTGGCTTACCCATAATAGTAGCTTTCTCGACCTGCTCGTCAAAAGGGATTTTTCCAATTAGCTCAATGCCGTTTGCTCCGCACCAAGACTCAATGAAGGAGCTTTTCGATGTGTTAAGATCCCACTTGTTGATGACTATTCCGAAATCCCTCTTGAAGTGTCTTATTGTTTCGACTATTCTGGCCAGGTCGTGATTACCGGAAACTGTGGGTTCAGCTACTACCAGAACGTAAGTAGTACCGGTTATTGAAGATGTTGCGGGACAACCAATTCCTGGGGCTCCATCTATGATGATAACTTCCTTCTTTTCCTCTTCGGCAACTTTGATGGCAAGCTTTCTTACCTCCGCGACAAGTCCACCAGATGTCTCCTCTCCGGGAGTGAGAAGGGCATGCACAAGAGGAATGCCGTTTGATTGGGACAAGAAGTAATCGCCAGATTTGTTGTCTTTGAGTGTAATAGCATCAGCAGGACATACTGCGACACACATCCCGCAACCTTCACAGGCATAAGGATCAACCGAATAGGGCCCCCCTCTGATCACTGCATCGAATCTGCAATACTTTTCACAAATTCCGCAAGAAATGCACGAATCAGAGATCTCAGCCTTCTTTCCACCGAAGTATTCATATTTCTCAATCAGCTTGTTTTCCAATATTAGATGAAGGTTTGGGGCATCCACATCACAATCGGCCATAACAATAGAATCAAACAGGACAGAAAGTGATCCCGAGAGTGTTGTTTTCCCCGTTCCTCCCTTTCCGCTTACAATTGCTAGCTGAAACATCATGACACCCCCGCTGAAGAAAGGATTCTCTCCGCAAGCGATTTGAATCTTGCTTTCCAGATTGGCGAAGTTTCAACAAAGAGCTTGCCTTCAGAATAAGACTCAGCTATACCGCGATCAAAAGGGATTCTTTCAAGAACGGAGAAATTCTCTTCACTGGCGTATTCATCTACAAGAGTATAAGAACCGGTATCCCTGTTTATTACAATGCCAAAGGGAATATCCATTTCCCTAACAATTTCCACAGCAAGTTTTAAATCGTGAAGACCGAATGGCGTTGGTTCTGTTACGAGTATAGCGTAGTCGACATTTCTGAGAGTTTCAACAACTGAGCAGGAAGTCCCCGGAGGTGAATCGATTATTACTATTCTATCCCTGTTTATGTGCTTCTTCAGTGTTCTTATAACCTTTACAGGAGAAGGCTCGCCAATTTCTAGTATTCCCATTCCAAAGTCAATCTTTTTGTTTATCTTTCCGGTCTGAACCTTTCCGATTATCTTTGGTCTCTCGGTAATGGCCTTCTCGGGACAAATGAATGTGCATAAACCGCAACCGTGACAAAGCGATTCAAAAACCATGACTCCAGCGTCAAAAACTGAGAGAGCGCCAAACTGGCATGCTTCAGCACATTTTCCACATCGGGTACATTTTTCGTTATCTATTAGGGGGAGAAGAAGTTCTATCTCCTCTTCCTGGTTGATATCCGGCTCGAAGAAGAGATGCACATCGGGCTCTTCAGCATCTGCATCGAGAAGCTGCACTTCAAACTCGTCGGAAATTGCTTCGGCAAGATTAGTGGCAAGGGTCGTCTTACCAGTGCCACCCTTGCCACTCAATACTGCGATAACCAAGGCTTACCACCATCTCCTGAAGCCGTAACCCATGCCTCTTCCGGGACCAAATCCCGCTCCAAAACCCATTCTTCTCCCGAGAAAGAGCCTTCTCCTCGGGAAAAACCTGTACGAATAATTTCTAACCGGGTAAGCGGGCCCTACCACTCGGTCTCTGGGTGCACAGTTGCCCATGCCCCAACCGGTCATTGGTCCGTAGCCTTCAGGACCTGTTCCATCTCTCCACGGCATAATGTCACTCCTCCTCCGCACTGGTTGTGTTCTGAAGTGTCTCAAGCCTTTTCTCTATTTCTCTAAGTTCCTCATTGATCATGTCGAGTTCCTTCTTTAGGAAAGCTTGATACTCTCTTAAATCTTGACGTTCCATTTCCGGAGAAATCTCTACGTCGTAATCGTATGGTCCGTAATAACCATATCCTCTTCCGGGGCCAAATCCCCTTCCATATCCCATACCTCTTCCGTATCCCGCTCCGTACCCTGGGCCATATCCATAGAATCTGCATGACCCGTCTCTAAACCTCATTGGACCTGATCCATATGGCATATAGTCACCTCCTATATATGCACTTATCATATATATTATACAAATTCAGATATAAAATGTCAAGACAAGCATCTCGTTGTAGAATTATGCTTTATTTCTGATAGTATCTAGATAAGGAGGATCAATGGGAAACAGGGCTCACGTATTACTTTTTACATTAATTGCTCCCTTTTATGATGTTGCGTTCAAGTCGCAGCTAAAGAGCTATCGAAAGTTGCTGAAAGAACACCGATCTCTGCTTGGAAAAGGGATAAGAAGTGTCTTAGACATTGGTTGCGGAACTGGTGCCCTTGCGCTGGCATTTAGCGAGCTAGGGTATGAAGTGACTGCCGTGGATGCCTCTGCCGCCATGGTTATGATTGCCAGGCACAATTTGAGGGGTAGTGGTGTATCGGTTGTTCAAGGTGATTTCTTTGAGAAACTTCCTTTTGAGGACAGCAGTTTTGATCTTCTTGTTGCCTCTTATGTCACTCACGGTCATAAACGTGAAGGTAGAGAAAAGTTCTACAAGGAGAGTCGAAGAATTTGCAATAAAGAGGTCTTGATCCATGAGTTTTTTCCGAACAGAAATCCATTGATCTCTACTGTTGAGTTTTTCGAGAGAAGTGATTACAGAAAGTTTGTGCCAAAGGCTTTCGAAGAGCTGAAAGAGTACTTTCCTGTTGTAGATAGAAGGAGGTTATCTTCCTCTACTGGGTGGTACATTTGTCGTTGTGAGTAAGATGTTCATTGAGTTTGTTCAGGAAGGTTCAAGGATTTTAAGCCCTACGGTGTCGTATTGCCGATGTAGTTTCTTGAGAAGAGGATTCTGGGGGTAGACACAGGTGAAGAAATTTATCCCGTACCTATTTATAGCGCCTGCGGGCCTTATAATAGCTTTCTTTATGCTTTACCCACTGTTTTATTCATTTGCAATAAGCCTTTTCGAATGGGATCTTTCTCCAAACATGACCTTTGTAGGTCTCAGGAATTATTCAGAGATTCTCTCATCGAGTGAATTCTGGGATTCCATGCTTTATACTGCTTACTATATTCTCGGCGTGCTGCCCTTCTCGCTCCTTATAGGATTTCTCATAGCAACCTTGTTGAACGACTCCACAATGAAGGGAATTGGCTTTTTTAGGATGATTTACTTTCTTCCGGTAGTGACTTCGCCAATTGCAGCAGGCATGGGTTTCAGTTTTCTGTTCAGCACGGAACTGGGATATGTGAATCACATAATTGCATCGCTTGGAGGAGAATACGTGAACTGGTTGACAAATCCAGAAGGGATTTTTCAGATCCTCCTGAACTGGACTGGAATTACACTTCCCAAAGTACTTCAGGGGCCGAGTGTGTCTCTTTTTGTGATAATCCTTATGGGAATATGGCAAAATATTGGATACGCAATGGTCGTTTATCTTGCAGGGCTTCAGAACATCCCAACGACATACTATGAGGCAGCCTCGCTTAGTGGAGCTAGCAAATTCCAGATGCTTAGGAAGATCACCGTTCCTCTCTTATCGCCAACAACATTTTTTCTTCTGATAATGTTTAGCATAAGTTCCTTTCAGGTCTTTGGACCGATAATGGTTATGACTCCCGACGGAGGACCACTTAACACAACTTCGGTAGTTGTTTTTCGGCTCTATCGTGAAGCCTTCTCTTACTATCGATTCGGTTATGCCGCTGCAATGGCCTTTGTTCTATTCCTGTTTGTTATTTCGCTCACTGTATTTCAGGTTAGAACAATTGAGAGGACTGTTCATTATGAGTAAAAGGGTCGGTAGAACTGTCAAGTATGTAATTCTTGTGGTGGGAGCCATTGTAATGGTCTTTCCCTTCTTCTGGTCTTTTATGACATCATTCAAAGATCTAAAGGAGATACTTAGGGATCCGTTTTCACTGATACCCAAAGAGTTTACAATGAAGAACTACGTAAGTGTCTTTACCAAAGTTCCATTTGCTAGGTATCTTTTAAACAGTACTGTTGTAGCATTGGCAACGACTTTCTTGCAGCTCTTGACGGCTTCCTTGGCAGCATTCGCTTTTGCTAGAATGAGGTTTCGTGGCAGAGATGTGATATTCTATGTTTTTCTGGCAACTATGATGATTCCACAGCAGGTTGTCATGATTCCTCAATACCTGGTCGTCATGAAACTTAACATGGACAACTCTTATCTTGGATTGATTTTGCCTCATGCCTCGACCGCTATTTCGATCTTTTTTCTGAGGCAGTTCTTTCTAACTATTCCAAGAGATCTGGAAGACGCAGCAACAATTGACGGTTGTGGTCCTCTACGCACTTTGGTCAATGTCTTTTTGCCACTTACCAAACCGGCTATAGCAACAATTGCTGTCTTTTCGTTCATGTGGTCGTGGAACAACTACTTTTGGCCGCTTCTGGTAATAAGTGAGCCGAAGATGAGGACCGTGCAGCTCGGTCTCGCGATGTTTAAATCAGAAGGGGGAATTCAGTGGGGAGAGTTCATGGCCGCCACCGTTGTAGCTACACTTCCGATTATGATTGCGTATTTCATAGCTCAAAGGCAGTTCGTTAAGGGAATAACTCTTACGGGACTAAAAGGATAGTGAAAAGGAGGAAAAGATGAAAAGAATAATTACTGTATTTGCCTTGTTAGTTTTCTCGCTTACTGGGTTGGGAGCCGTGACACTTACTTTCTGGCACTCGATGTCCGATTATCAGAAACCAATAATCGATAAGCTCGTTGCGGATTTTAACAGGTCTCATGACGGCATCGAAGTGAAGGCAATCTTTCAGGGTTCATACGATGAGACTGTAACAAAGTTGAAAGCTGCTCTGCTAGCAGGAAAGGGTCCGGATATTGCACAGGTAAACATTGAACATATCCAAATTTTCTCCAAAGATGGATCGTTACAAGATCTTACAGATCTGATTTCAAATGATCCCACACTCAGTGCAGAAGATTTCGTCGAAAGCTTCTGGCAGACTATAATTCGCGATGGTAAACCTTATGCATTGCCCTTCAACATAAGTGCTTTAATGCTTTTCTACAACAAGGACCACTTCGAAGCAGCTGGATTAGACCCCAATAAACCTCCCAAAAACTGGGAAGAACTGGAGGAGTATGCCAGAAAGCTTACAATCAGAAAATCATCAGATTCCAGGCCTTCTCAATACGGTCTTTTGTGGGGAGTAGACACCATGTTTTACCAGTTTGAACCTTTAGTCTGGCAAAATGGTGGAGAGATTTTCAATGAAGACATGACTGAGTGCATCATCAACTCTGCCGAAGGAATCGAAGCTTTGGAAACGTGGAGACGCTGGTTTGCAGAGGGTCTTTCCCCAGCAGATTTAACAATCGATGAAGGTATCCAGTCATTCACAATGGGTAGAATCTCAATGGGGCCAATGACTAGTGGAGGAATCCGTTATGCACTGGAGAACATCCCTTGGGATTTAGGGGTAGCTCCGCTTCCTGAAGGAAAGCTGAAGGCAACAACACTCGGTGGTGGTTCGCTTTCCATCATGTCGGGACTTTCGGAGGAGAAGGTTAAGGCTGCATGGACCTTCATCAAGTGGATGGTCTCGGAAAAGAACACTTTGTTCTGGTATGAGGGGACTGGATACATGCCTGTTCTCAAGTCGGCTATGGATTCTCTGGAGATTCAGCTTATCTGGCAGAGGTTCCCGCAGTTGAAGGCGCCTATAGAATCAGTCGTTTTTGCGAGGCCAAGACCAGTACACACGAACATTATCGAGATCAGAAATATTCTATACAACGCAGTGGAACAGGTAAGGAAAGGCGTTTCGGAACCCAAACCAGCTTTTGATGAAGCTGTAATCAAAGTCAATGAGCTGCTGAAGTGAGGTGATGATATGAAGCGAGTACTTCTGGCAACAGTGCTCTTATTATTTTCATTGACAGCTTTTGGTGCGGACAGAATTGTGGGGATAGAGGTTACAGGAGTTCATAAAACAAACCCGCGAGTAGTAATAAACATCTCGGGGCTACAGATTGGTGAAGAGCTGGATATCGAGAAAGTTTACAGGGCGAAGAGAAATCTTGAGGATTGCGGGCTTTTCACAGATGTCTACCTCCAGCTGAATGATGTCGATGGCGACTACAAACTAATAATTTCAGTTCAAGAGCGCAACACTATCTACCCGTACTTTGGCGAGTATCTGGCATTGGGGGTTGGAGATAAGAGTTTTTTGGGTTCAGGTGTCAACCTCTATGGAGGTATCAGGTTCCTGAGATTTACCGATGAAAAACTACTGGGGGTTCTTCCCAAACCTCAATTCTTCTGGGGCGGCCTTACTTTGGGTGCAAGCACCTTCAGTGCCTTTGGAAGCGGGTTAGATCCTTTCTTGGAACTGACTCTGTTCAGAGAAGTTCCCTGGAGGGACGATTTGATTCTTACGCTGGACTCATTTGGTGCTGGAACAACCTATCCCTTCGAAGACTTAGTTGTCGGGATATCTTACGCATATGAAAAGGCAACGTTCGATGCTACACCGTTGAATAACTACTCGCTATCAATCCTTTCAGGGGCCTTCGCGTTTGGAGACGAGGAGAATTATGAAGAGAAAAGAGGGAATTTCTATGGTCAGACTACCCTCTCCTACGGGTTCGGAAAAGGAATCAATTACCTAAATCAGAAAGCTTCACTCACTTACTGGTATAGAATAATCGGTAGAATTTACGTCCAAAGCGATACAATGGCAGGATTAACTTATTTCGGCCAGGCGCCCGTGACGAAACAGTTTTATCTCGGCGGTAATCTTGATCTCAAGGGGTGGGAACCTTATTCCTTCAATCCGAGATTCTTCCTGTTAGAAATACTGGAGGCCGGAGTCCCTCTTACCGAGAGTTTTGGTATCTCCTCTTCCGATGAAATGAGCGTCTTTATACCGAAGCTCTACCTCATGGGAGCTCTCGGTGACAATGAAACTCTTGGGATGTCTGTTGGAATCGGTTTCGAATGGAAGACACCGCTTGGTGTTGCGGTAGAACCTCAATTATTCTTTGGAGGAAGTGGATTCAAATTCTATCTAGAGTTGAACTAGACGAGTCGAATATTCGTTATTCGAGCAAATAGCTTGAAAATGCAATAGAAAAGCACCGGCCGCTGTACGCGGCCGGTTGCTCTGCACTAGAATCTCTTTACTCTCTGATTATTACTTTTTGCGCATGATCAGAAATCAGGTCGGCAAATCTTTTAAGAACGCTTGAGGGATACGGCGGCGTTTCACACAAGCCGGCAACTGGTTTGTACTGCTGAACTGAAACCAACGATGCTCCTCCACAGATTCTAGATAGCTCTTCAAAATCATCTTCGGGAAGATATGCGGGGAACATTGTAATTCTTATCTCATGATTTGCGAATCCCTTCGCTATTTCTATGCTGTCTTCGATCTCTCTCAGATTCACAGGTGAAAAGATTTCGTAGTGGAGTGACTTCAAATCGATCGCAACATAGTCAACGATCTTAAGAAACTCCTGCAGGATTTCAGCATTCCAGCCGTTCGTGTCGATCTTAAGAAGGGTTTCTGGAAACCGTGATTTGAGCCTCCGCATAAACGGTAACAGTTCATTGGCTCTCAGGGTTGGCTCACCTCCGGTTATGACCACTGCGTCCAAAAGCTTTCCTCTTTTGTCGAGGTAATCGAAAACTTCCGATTCCGCCAATTCTTCCTGAACCCTTTTCTTTAATTCTGAATTGTGGCAGTAAGCACAATCAAAATTACAACTTGAGGTAAACAGTGTCAGGGCTACTTTCCCCGGATAGTCCACTAGGCTTACGCTCTCTATTCCTGCGAAATTCATCTACTCTTTCTCTCCCCACTCGGTAAGTTTCCCGTGTCTTAAACTCTTCTTGCTTTCCAGTATTCCAGTTTTGTACAGGTCGGTAATACCCCGTTATTCTTGAGTAAACCTCAGTTGGCTTTCCGCATTCGGGACAGGTAAAGTGTTCTCCCCTTATGTACCCGTGGTCCGGACATATTGAATAGGTTGGTGAAATTGTGAAGTACGGAATTTTGTAATTCTCCGCTATCTTTCTTACAAGCTGCTTTGTAGTTTCCCAGTCTGAAATTCTCTCCCCAAGGAAGGAATGAAAGACTGTCCCACCCGTGTATTTCTGTTGAAGCTCTTCCTGGAGGTCTAGTGCACTGAAAATGTCTCTAGTGTAGTCAACGGGAAGGTGCGAGGAATTCGTATAATACGGATTCTCCTTTCCAGCAGTAATGATCTGAGGGAACTTTTCCTTGTCTGTCTTAGCCAGCCTGTAGGCAGTTGATTCTGCCGGAGTTGCCTCAAGATTATAGAGATGGCCAGTTGCCTCCTGATAGTCCATCATTTTGCTTCTCATAAAGTCCAGAACCCTAAGTGCAAACTGGTAGCCCTCTTCTTCTGAAATCGCCTTTTTTATCCACCTCGCATTCAAGCTCGCTTCATTCATACCCACCAAGCCTATAGTTGAGAAATGGTTGTCAAAGTTCTTTAAGTATCTCTTCGTGTATGGATAGAGACCTTCGTTATTCAATTTCTCGACTACTGCTCTCTTGATTTCGAGACTCCTACTCGAGAGGTCCATCATTTTTGAAAGTCTTGCGAAGAACTCTTCTTCGTTCTTGCTCAAATATGCGATTCTCGGAAGGTTGATCGTTACAACTCCAATCGATCCAGTAAATTCGTCTGAGCCGAATAGACCTCCGCCCCTTCTTTTCAATTCTCTCTTGTCAAGCTGAAGCCTGCAGCACATGCTTCTTACGTCATCGGGATCCAAATCAGAGTTGATGAAGTTCTGGAAATACGGGGTACCGTATTTGCTGGTAATTTCGAAAAGAAGCTTTGCGTCTTCATCTTCCCAATCGAAGTCTTTCGTAATATTATAGGTTGGTATCGGATACTGGAAGCCCCGGCCGTTAGCATCTCCTTCGTCCAAAACTTCAAGGAAGGCGCGATTTATCATGCGCATCTCTTCCTGACAATCTCCGTATGTGAAGTCCAGGGCCTTCCCACCAACAATTGCAGGCTGTGTCCTCAATTTGGTCGGGACTACCCAGTCCAGCGTGATGTTTGTAAAGGGTGCCTGCGTTCCCCATCTCGAAGGAGTATTTACTCCGAAGACAAAGGACTGGATGTTTTGCTTCACCTCTTTGAGAGAAAGGTTGTCAATTTTCACAAATGGCGCCAAATAAGTGTCGAAAGAAGAGAAAGCCTGAGCGCCTGCCCATTCATTCTGGAGTATTCCGAGGAAGTTTACCATCTGGTTCACCAGGGTTGATAGGTGTTTTGCCGGTGATGAAGAAACTTTTCCTGTCACCCCGCCCAAGCCTTCTTCTATTAATTGCTTAAGACTCCAGCCAGCGCAGTAGCCCGACAACATTGAAAGATCGTGAATGTGAATGTCTCCCTCACGGTGAGCATTGCCAATCTGAGGATCGTATATTTCTCTCAACCAGTAATTGGCAGTTACCGTTCCACTGTTGTGAAGAATCAGCCCGCCTATTGAGTAGGTCACAGTGGAATTTTCGTGAACTCGCCAGTCAAGCATGTCTAGATAGCTATTAACTGTTTTCGAAAAGTCAAGCATCGAGGAATCGAGTTCTCTCAGTTTTTCACGGTGTCGCCTATAAAGAATGTAAGATTTGGCAACATCTGTGAATCCAAGACTTTCAAGCGTTCTTTCTACGGAGTCTTGAATATCTTCGATGTCGATTAGATTATCCGTGGCTTTAGGCTGAAAATCGGCCACAACCCTCAACGCAACCCGCTCAAGTATGTCTTCGTTATAATGGGTTTCCGTTGCATCGAATGCTTTTTTCATAGCGTTGATTATCTTATCTAGATCGAAGCCTACTATGGCCCCGTTTCTCTTTCTCACATTAAGCATCACGATACCTCCATAAATATGATAATGAAATATCCCCACAAATTGTGTCTAAAGTTGATTGTACCACAATATGTTGTTATTTCAAAAATAGACGCCCTATGATTATCTCAGTGGGGAAGTTTTGTTATTTTCTTGGGAAGTGATAGCGGTTGTCTAAGCACGAGTTCCTGAGAGACTTTCAGAATTCAAAGGAACTTAAGGTTTGACGAAAGTGAAATGTGTTAAATGTTGGGTTTCTTTATGAAACGGGTAACGCTATTTGTACCAATTCTATTTAACATCGCAACGAAGGCCTCGGCAGTTGCCAGTGCGTCACCTAATGCTCTATGTCTCGATTCAGGTATAATACCCAGTCTTGCCAAAAGAATGTCAAGGTTGTTTCTCCCATATCTGAAGACGGCCTTTGAGACTTCTATTGTGTCGATAAATTGGTTGCGAAGCTTACCCAGTCCACATTTATCACCATAGAAGTTGATAAAGGAAAGATCAAAAGGGGCGTTGTGAATTATTAGCGTTGCATCTCCAGCAAAAGAATAGAAGCCTCTGAGAACATCGCAAACTGTTGACTTGCCTTTCACGGTCAAGTTGCTTATTCCAGTAAGGGCAGTTATTGCTATTGGAATTATGCATTCGGGATCAATGAGAGAATCAAAGAAGTCATCTCTGCATAGTTCCCAGTTCTTCACACGAACGCCAGCCACCTCGATGAGTTTGGCTCCTCGGTATGGATTCATCCCGGTTGTCTCTGTGTCTATCACTACAAATTCCAAATGACTTCCCCCTCTTCTCATTCTATAACGAAAGGATCTCTTTCGGAAAGGATGTCAAGTTGGAAGTGCGAAGAAATCAGAAGATCCTTTACGCTTTCTTCCCAGTTTGTAGGCGGTCAATAGAGTATAATTTCTATGAGGTGATCCACAGTGGATGACAAAGTAAACCATTCCGAAGAGGAAATAACGGAACGCTATAGGAAGGCCCTTGAATCAGCGATTCAGAAAGCACCGATCAGATCGGGCGAGAGGCTTTATCTTACAGATCTCTGGGCCATTACCTCTATTCCCGAAGAAGTCATCGTAGAGACTCTGGGTTCTTCCGAAGTGAAGTTACCCGAAGGAGTATCATGCATTGTTGACGATAGAAGGAAAAAGAAGAGGATAATATATGGGAAACGGGAGCCAAACGAAAAGGGTAGCAATCCTAAGCAGTCCAGAATACAAAAAGTGCAGGGAGAAGATCAGTGAGGGGCTAGATCTGATCGGTTTCGACGAGACTCTCCGGGGAAAGAAGGTTCTTCTAAAAGTCAATCTTCTATCGGCAAGATCACCGGAAAGTTGTGTAACCACGAACCCTTTGTTTGTTAGAGCAGTTGCAGAATTATTTCTTGGAAGAGGAGCGGAGGTGAGCGTTGGGGATTCTCCCGCTAGCGTAAGCACTTCTGTTGCGGGATATGCTTCTGGAATCTCACAAGTGTGCAAGGAGTTGGGAATACCTCTGCTGGATTTTGATGACCCCGTTCAAATCGTCTTTGACGAAGGAACGTACAGGAGTTTCCTTATTTCTAAACCAGTTCTTGAAACTGATCTCCTGATAAATCTCCCTAAGCTCAAGACTCATGCACTAACTCGGGTTACACTAGGGGTGAAGAACCTTTTTGGATGTGTTCCTGGTGCAAAGAAACAGGGCTGGCATTTCAGAGTCAGAAACATGAAGGAGTTTTCGAAGATGCTGTTAGATCTCGCCGTTCATCTGAGGGCAGATCTAACCGTAATTGATGGTATATATGGGATGGACGGTAACGGTCCCTCGAACGGTAGGATTATCAAACCAGGAATAATTGGGATGTCAAGAGATGTTTTTGCACTGGACGATGCTATAGCGGAATTATTTGGCATCAACCATTCAAAAGTTCCGATACTGCAAATAGCGAGAGACAGAGGCCTGGTCGGTGACTATGATGTAGTTGGTGACGAAGTACATCCTGACAAGCTCCTTCTTCCCGAAACTAACTTCATTGGTGTCTATGGCGCAGCTATACTGAGAAGAATAGTTACGAAATTTCCGAAGATAGATAGAGAAAGATGCAGGAGCTGTCGTGTCTGCGAAAACGCGTGTCCAGCAAAAGCTATTGACATAAACAGATTTGCCATAGACTACAACAAGTGCATAACATGTTACGTCTGTCACGAGCTTTGTCCCGAAGATGCTATTGTTTTTACGAGACGTCTTTTTAAATAGGAGGGGTTTGATGAATTACGTTCTTGCTATCGATCAGGGAACAAGTAGCAGCAAAGCGGTCCTTTTTGATCAAGAGCTGTATCAAGTTGCGGTTGCGCAGGAGGAATTCAAGCAGATCTATCCTAAACCGGGATGGGTGGAACATGATCCTAGAGACATTATTCTCAGTACTATGAGCACAATTGAGAGAGTGGTCTCAGATGCAAGAATTTCATTCAGGGAGATAGCGGCTATAGGTATCACAAATCAGAGGGAGACAGTTGTTGCCTGGGATGCTCTCACGGATCAACCGCTTTACAATGCCATAGTCTGGCAAGACAGAAGAACTGCCGGTAGATGTAAAGAGATAGAAAGCTCTTATGGAGAGTTAATTAGACGGAAGACTGGACTCAAACCGGATCCATATTTTTCCGCCACAAAGATGGAATGGCTGCTAGAGAATGTGCCTGCCGTTAGAGATGCAGCAAATAGGGGAAGATTGAGATTCGGAACGATAGACTCGTGGCTTGTATGGAATCTAACGAGGGAGAATCTTCATGTGTGTGATTTCTCTAATGCGTCAAGAACAATGCTATTTAATATAGAAGAGCTGAAATGGGATAATGATTTGCTCAATCTCTTTGGTGTGAAAGAGGAATATCTGCCAACAGTCGTTGAGTCCTGTAAGCTCCTCGGCCCTTCGATATATGGTCCGAGAATAGGTGGAATGGCTGGAGATCAGCAGGCTTCGCTCTTTGGGCAAACTGCATTTCAGACTGGCGACGCAAAATGCACTTACGGAACGGGCTCGTTCATTTTGATGAACACAGGGAAGAAGCCAAAGATATCTGAACACGGTCTGCTAACCACTATAGGATGGAAGTCCAAGGAGGAAATTGTTTACGCTGTTGAAGGGTCGATATTTGCTACTGGAGCTTTGATAAGCTGGCTGAAGGACGGACTTGGAATAATCGACGCTCCTTCCGAAACCGAGTCTCTTGCCAGAGAAGTCGCCGATAATGGTGGTGTGTTCTTTTCCGGAGCGCTTACAGGTCTTGGAGCACCCTACTGGAATTCTTCCGCCAGGGGTATGATGATCGGTCTAACTAGAGGAACGAGGAAGGCTCATATTGTAAGAGCGGTCCTTGAATACATTGCCTTCAGGACAAGGGAAATACTAGATTTGATGGAAGAGGAAACGGGTATTAGATTGAATAAGCTACTCGTGGATGGAGGGGTAACCCGAAACAATCTTCTCATGGAAATGCAGGCAAATGTATTGAACATTCCCGTCGACAGATCTCTCATAAAGGAGACAACAGCGCTTGGAGCGGCAATGCTTGCAGGAATATGCACAGGCTTATGGGATCTCGAGAGTCTTAAGAATAAAAGAATCAGCGAGGTGGTGTTTGAACCATCGGGTGACAGAATGGAGGAAGAGTTCAGAAGGTGGAAAGAGGCGCTGAAGAGATCTATGAATTGGGCGAATTAGATCTGAGGGAATTCGAGAGAGTTGCTAAGAAAATAGGAGAGATGCTCGAAGGAGGAGAGACGGTTCTCCTCTTTGGCGACCTTGGAAGCGGGAAGACAACTTTTGTTAAGTCGATGGCCGATGGATTGGGTATCGATCGCGACTACGTTAGGAGTCCTACCTTTAATATTGTCAACTCCTACCCGCGACGATCATCAAGAAAAGAGAACAATGAAAACCCGGTGCAAGTGGAGAGGCCTGGTCTTATTCATGTAGACCTTTACAGGGTTGATAGCGAAGAAGAGATGTTAGATCTTGCACTTCACGACTTGGTGGACCTGGACACTGTTGTGGCGGTGGAGTGGCCTGAGCTTTATGTCAAGTATGTCTCTCAACCTTACCTGATTGTAAGGTTGGAGCACTGTGACGAGTCGAAACGAAGCATGAGAATAGAGCCTCATGGTCGTAAAATGACGACACTTTTGAATCGTCTGGTTATGATAATTAATGAAGATGAAAGAAGGGAAGGTGAATAGATGGCTCAGAAATTTGAATTACTGGAAAAGGCGGCCGTTGGTAGCGAACGGAAGATAGAAATTCCGGAAAAGCTGCCAGTGATTCCCACGAGAACAAACATGCTTGTCTATCCTTCGGCAGTTATGCCGTTGTATGTGGGGCGTGAAAAGTCGCTGGCCGCTCTGGAAGAATCAATTGGTAAGTTCAATCAGATGGTCTTTCTCGTATCTCAAAGGGATATTACGAAAGAGGACCCGGAAATTGAAGAGCTTTTCGAGATAGGCACAATTGCCAGAATTGTTCAGCTCATGAAGATGCCCGACGGAAATTACAAGATACTTGTTGAAGGCTTGACAAGAGCGAAGTTGGTTTCAGTTGAAGAAAAGGAAAATTCACTGATTGTCGTGGTCGAAAAACTAAAGGGAAAGGGTAGAAAGAGCAAGATGCTTCAGGCGCTAGTAAGAAAGGTGAAAGAACTTGCGCTTAGGTATGTCTCAATGAGCAGGCGTTTTCCCGACGAAGCAATAATGGCTCTAGAAGACACATCTGATGCGGACAAGTTTGGAGATTTCGTTTCCTCGATGATGCCTTTTTCGCTTGAAGAGAAACAGCGGCTTCTCGAGGAGATTGAAGCGAAGGATCGTCTCAACACCCTGATGGAACTACTCACAAGGGAGATAGAAATTCTCTCTCTGGAAGAAGAGCTGGATAAAAGGGTTAAGGAAAAGATCGAGCAAGGACAGAAGGAATACTATCTCAGGGAAAAAATGAGAGCTATTCAAGAGGAATTAGAGGGCGAAGAAGATGAGGAAATAAAAGAGCTAAAGAACAAGGCAGAGTCAGGGGAGCTTCCGCAGGAAGTTAAAGAAAAAGCGGAACAGGAGATATCACGACTTGAGAAGATGTCTCCTTACTCTCCGGAAGCGACAGTTGTAAGAACTTATCTTGACTGGTTGTTGAATCTTCCTTGGCAAGAAGAGACCGACGACGAAATAGTGATCAGAGATGTTAGAAAGACTCTTGACAGCAACCACTATGGACTCGAGGATGTTAAGGAAAGAATACTCGAGTTTCTTGCTGCCAGGAGATTTTCAAAGAATCTCAGGGCTCCAATTCTATGTCTTGTAGGTCCTCCGGGGGTTGGAAAGACCTCACTTGGAAGGTCGGTCGCTGAAGCAATGGGCAGGAAGTTCGGCAGAATCTCTCTTGGAGGGATGAGAGACGAGGCGGAAATAAGGGGCCATAGGCGTACCTACGTTGGGGCGCTTCCAGGACGAATAATGCAGATGATAAGGAAGCTGAAGACAAGAAATCCGGTAATTGTCCTTGACGAAGTCGATAAAATGGGGATCAGCTTTCAGGGTGATCCGGCCTCCGCTCTTCTTGAAGTGCTTGATCCAGAACAGAACAACAATTTTACCGATCACTTTTTGGAAGTGCCCTTTGATCTTTCGAGAGTGTTGTTCATAACCACCGCTAACGTTCTTTATTCAATTCCTGCTGCGCTCAAGGACAGGATGGAGATAATTGAGATTCCAGGTTACACGGAATCGGAGAAGTATCACATAGCAAGGGATCACATTCTTCCAAAGCTATTGGAAGAGTACAACATGGATTCAAGCAAATTCAGGATAACGCCTGCGGCAGTGAGGGATGTGATAAGAGATTATACAAGAGAGGCAGGAGTCAGAGAGCTCGATAGAAATCTTGCGAAGATAATCAGAAAAGCGACGCTTAAGATTGCAGAAGGCAGCGATTCGATCTCTGTTGGCGTGAATGAACTCGGTGAGTTTCTCGGGGCGCCGCTTTTCAAAGAGAGCGATTTCAGAAAGCATCCCGAGGTTGGTGTCGTGACTGGTCTGGCCTGGACTTCAGTGGGAGGAGAAATTATGTACATAGAGGTCTTGCCCGTTGCAGGAAAGGGAAAGACGATCATTACGGGTCAGTTGGGCGATGTTATGAAGGAGTCGGCACAGATAGCGGCATCGCTGGCCAGAAAGCTCTGCGATGATGAGAGGTTCTCAGAGGTTTTCGAAAAGAAAGACTTCCACATTCATGTTCCGGAAGGAGCCGTTCCAAAAGATGGCCCCAGTGCAGGAATAACTCTCACCACGGCGATTGTCTCTGCCGTTACTGGAAGAAGGGTGAGAAATGATATCGCAATGACGGGGGAGATTACTCTTCGTGGTAAAGTACTGCCGATTGGAGGTCTGAAAGAAAAACTGATGGCAGCTTATCGGGCAAGGATGAAAAAGGTTCTAATCCCGCTGGCCAACAAACGAGATCTCGAAAAAGTCCCCGATGAAATAAAGTCAAAATTGGAGTTCGTCTTTGTCGAGGACATCCGAGAGGTGCTGAAGGAGGCGCTGATCCCCGGTGACGGTAAAGAGCACTGAGCTAGTGAGGACGGTTTTTTCTAAGGGTGAATACCCCCCTCCTCTTAGAAGAGAAATCGCCTTTGCCGGTAGATCTAACGTCGGTAAGTCTTCTCTCCTTAATTCGTTGTTTGGAAGGAAGCTGGCGAAGACGAGCTCGACTCCCGGAAAGACCAGGTCGATCAACTTCTATGGCGTAAATCGAGAGATCTACTTTGTGGACCTGCCCGGTTACGGGTATGCAAAAGCCTCAATGACGGAGAGAGAGAAATGGAAGAAGTTGATTATCGATTATTTTGAATCAAGAGAAGAGCTCTCTCTCGTCGTAGTTCTTGTCGATATAAGGCATCCATTGCAGCCGGCCGATATTCAGATGCTCGAATGGGTTACATACTATGCTATACCTTTTATTCTAGTCCTTACTAAGGCCGACAAGCTCTCAAGGAGCCAGCAGATAATAGCCGAGAAGTCAATTAAAGCTGAATTGGCTTCACTGGGAGTCTACCCGCCTGTATTTGTCGTATCGGCGGTGAAAAAGCAGGGGATTGAGAAGTTATTGATTGCGCTTTTATAGATATTCAGGAAAAGGAAAAAAGGCGGGGGTTCCCCGCCTTTTGTTTTAATTGCCTGTTATTTGAAGACAGCATAAAGAATAACAAGCGGGCTCATCAAAGAGGCAACGAGCGAGATAACCGTTATTAGCATGTTAAGCGAGGGACCGGCAGTGTCTTTGAAGGGATCTCCGACGGTGTCACCATTGACAGCCGCTTTGTGTGCGTCGGAACCGTTCCCACAGAAGGCTCCATCCCCGGTAAATTTCTTTGAGTTGCCGCACATTTCTCCACTGTTAGATATCAAGAGCGCGTCGGACAATCCGGAGAGGATCGCACCACCCAGGAAACCGCCGAGGGCATGTAATCCACCTATGAATGCAGCAGGAAGCGTAATCCCAATCGCTATTAGACTCGGAAGCATTAGCTCCTTTAGAGTTCCGGTTGTTCATATCTCTACGCATCGAGCATAGTCCGACTTGGCCGTTCGCTCTCAGATCTTTCATTTCTGTCAGGAGAGGCTCTCTCGAATGAAATCCCTGAACTTGTCGGCACTACCACGGGGTCTTAGTTCTAGATTTTCCCGCGCCGTTTCGTAAAGCCCGAACTTCATCGAATAACCTTCCTTCCATTCGAAATTATCCATTAAAGACCAGTAGATGTACCCAAACACTCGGGCACCCTTATCCATTGCGCTTCTAAGGCTTTTTAGGGCCGTTTCTATGTATTCCCATCTTCTCTTGTCTGTACCGTCGGCGATACCATTTTCTGTGATTATGATCGGTAATTCATACCTCTTGTAGGCCTTCAGTACTACGTCTTCAATTCCCTGCGGAAAGAATTCGTAACCCATCTCTGTCTTTTCAAATTCATCTCCGACAACGATCTCGGGAAGCGGTTTTGCATACTTAGCAAACATTCGGGTGTAGTAATTTACTCCGAGGTAATCTAGTTTTGAGGATATCCCCGATACTGCTTCTCCGGTTCCGAGAGGTTTAACCATCTTTCCATTCTTCAGGCTGTCCAGAAAGCTGTAGTTGTAAACCCTGTCAAGATACTTGGACACAATTCTGTCTCCAGGGTGGAACGTTCTCAGAGGAAAGAAAGGAATCATGTTTACTGCCACGCCCACCATAGAGAGGGGATTGGACTCTTTTATGACATCATAAGCCTCACTATGAGCGTAAAGTAGATTTGCAAGAACCCTCATCGCTCTCCCCATGTCTTTTATTTCCGGGGGCCATTCTCCCATGAGGTATGACATTACCGCATAAACATTCGGCTCGTTTATTGTCACCCAGTAATGAACATTCTCACCCATAGATGAGACGATTGTCGAGACGAAACGGCGAAAGTAAGGTAGATTTTCTCTGTCCTCCCAACCCCCAATTTCAGAGAACCACTGGGGAAGCACGAAATGATTGAGAGTGAGAATGGGCTGTATTCCGTTTTCAATTAGCATCGTTACGAAATCTTTATATCTTTCTATTACACTGTCTTCAAATCTGTTGACTTTGGGTTCGATTCTCGCCCACTCAACTGAAAACCTGTACGCATTCACACCCAAAGCCTTTATAGCTTCCAAATCTCTTTCGAGATGCTCCCAACTCCCACAAGCGACATCGGATGTGTCTCCATTTTTCACCTTACCTTGATGTTCCCATGCGTACCAATCAGAAAATACATTGCCCCCTTCTATTTGATGGCCGGCCGTTGCAACACCCCACATGAAACCGTCTGGAAACGAAAGCATATCGGAAACCTCCTAAGTATGTTATGTGTATACTCATATACAATTATAATCATGAAGGTGGGCAAAGTAAAAACTACTGGAAAGATGAGGTTGGTCGCATGAAGATTTCTATTGTTGGCAATGTGAACATAGACCTAAGCGCATTCATAAGTGAAAGCGGGAATAATGAAGAAAACAGGATCAGCGAGATGAGCTTTGCCATCGGAGGAAGCGCCTCGAACACATCAATAATGTTAAGCAGGCTAAGGAAGAGCATCTATCTGCAAGGTGCGGTTGGGAGCGACTTTTTTGGAGAGATGGCGCTTGAATTGCTGAAAAGAGAAGGCCTCAACATCGATTATCTTTTAAAGCTGAATGGAAAGACGGGCTTCTGTTTTTCAGCGATCTCTAAAGATGGACAAAGGCATCTCTTCACGTACAGGGGAGTTAACGAAAAAGCGTACCCGATTGAAGATGGGTTCGACTTCTACCACTTTGGAGGTGTAACTCCCGATCAGATTGAAAGGTTTATAGGCAAAACTGGCGAAGTAAGGTTTTCATACAACCCTGGAGGCATCGTCACTTTTGAGAAGACAAATGGAGTTGCGGCTATTGCAGCAAGGTGTGAAGTGCTGTTCGTTAATGAGAGCGAGTGGAATCATCTTGAACATTCGCTTACCGTAGAGCCAAAGGAAATTGTCGTAACACTAGGAGCGAGAGGATCGAAAATCAAGAACGGCCCAGAAGAAGCTGCTCTTCCTGCGAAGGTAATTGATACAACGGGCGCCGGAGACTCTTTCATTGCAGGGTTCTTGCACGCATATCTTTCAGGAAAAGATCCGGCACAGTGCTTGAAACTGGGAAATCTACTTGCATCCATGGTAGTATCAAGGCCGGGAGCAAGTCCTGCTTTCACTTACAATGAAGTAAGTGATCTCGCAAATAGGTATGACGTATACTTGCATTAGTTGTATATACTTTAATAATATACTATACTGAATATGATGAAAGTAACTGTATATATATTTGCATAGGTTATGTATGGATCCGTGTTGTTCTATAATAGTTTATATAAAATATTTTGTGTATATAAAGCTTAGATCAAATATGAACGCTTTTGTGATAGTATATCTGTAGAGGTGATTCAATGCCAGCACAAATTGCATCGGTTGATGTTGTAAGAATACTTGGTAAGCTGAGTGACGATGGAGGGGAGCAATCAAGTAGAAATAGATTCATTCGCGAGTATCTTTCAAAGTACACTTCTCCCGAATCCATCGTCAGTGACATCGAGGGGCTACTTGAAGCCTATCCTACATTTGATGGCGATTCTGAGAGTCTCGGAAGAGCCTACGCCGATCTTGTTAATAGGCTTGCCGAACTATCGGGTTTCTCCGTTGACTATGTGAAGTACTCCGGAAGAGAGAAGATAACGGGGATCTGGAAGGTGGGTGAGGCTATTCAGATCAAAGTCTCGGCGATTATTTGTACTGATTTCGAAGAGGCCAAGGGAGTTGCGAGAAACGCTCTCCTAATCCTTCCCGAAGCGATCGATCTCGGGAGACCATTTGTTACAGTTGGGCGTCTTGGTATGTTGTTTTCAATGATCGAGCAAATCGAGCTTCCGGTTAGTTCAGTCGCGTCGATACTTGTCACAGATGATAACTACGACAAAAGAATATCATCATTTATGGAGTTAATGCTATTAGCTTTCAAAAAGGAGCTGGCAAGAAAACCCCAGATATCGCTTCAAAAAGAGTGGTCTAAAGAGGAACTTGAAGAATTCATTCTGGAGAGACTTAAGCTGCCCACTATAGGGATGCTGTTTTCCTTACTCGATTCACCCATGTTGAGTGAAGACTTGGTAGACAGAATAAACAGTTTCCTGGAGGAAAACGAGAGCGAACTGGTGAAAGGACCTATGGCACTGGGTGCCATAATGGGTGCTCTTTCGAAACACTACTCCGGGATCAAAGAAGAGCTTGTATTGCGCGAGGGAAAGAGATATCGACTGGCCGACAAATACAGACCTGTAATATCCGAAATCAAAGCGCGCTTTGAAAGCGGTGTTCAGGCACGCACGCGTTAAATGGCTCATATTGCTTGTTTCTTCTGGCAAGAATATAAATAGATACGGAAGTGAAGAAAAATTCAACACAGAGCATTTTAAGAGGTATCACGCTGTAACTCCTATTGAATGGAGCTTACACGCGTAGCATTGAAGAAAGCCATGTGCTATAATACGAAATATGAGTCATAATGACTATTATGACTCATATTTATGAAAATCTGGGGGTTGAAAATGGACTTTTCCGAATCAGTTGAGAGATTCAAAGAGAACATGGAATTTGTGAGAAATATGTCTTCCAACACAATATCCGCTTATCTTTCCGATCTACATCATTTCGAGCTCTTTCTTAATGAGCGTGGAATTGATTACAAGTCGGTGAAGAGAAAAGACATCGAGCTGTTCGTTAAAGAGTATTCTCAAGGGAAGTATTCAAGGAAGAGACCTTCTGCAACTACTGTTGCAAGAAACCTTTCGACGATACGATCATTCTACACATTTCTGTACATCAGCGGAACGGTAGGCAAGGTTCCCACGGAGCTGATCAAGAATCCAAAGACGCGCCGCAGAATCCCTGATTACATAACCCATGAAGAGGTTATGGAGATCCTCTCTTCCTTCAGAGATACCAACCTAGGTAAAAGAAACAAGGCTATAGTTGCAACAATGTACTTCTGCGGATTGAGGGTAAGCGAAGTGTGCAAATTGAGGCTTGGGGATCTCAGAATGGGCAATTCGCCGGCGGTGAGAATCATGAGCGGAAAGGGGAACAGAGATAGAGAAGTACCGATGAACGATCAGGTTCTCTCCATTATGAAGGACTATCTCGAAATAAGAAGAGAGTTTCCCGTGAGTGAGTATGAAGACCACGTCTTTATAGGGACACGGGGAGAGCCAATGGCAAGAAACGTAATTCCAAAAGTACTAAATACACAAGTAAAATATGTATATCCTGAAAAACGAGTACATCCACATTTATTTCGACATAGTTTTGCTACACAACTTCTACAAAAAGGTGCAAGTATAAAGACTGTACAAGAATTGCTGGGACATGCAAATCTTAGTACTACTAGTATATATTTGCATATTACAGATAAAGAGAAGAGAGCGGCTGTACAATTACTGTCGGACTGAGTTGCAAGTGAATATTGTGGAGATGTTGTATGATAGATATTCACAATCACACTACGTATTCCGATGGCAGGAATACCGTGGAAGAGGTAATACAATCGGCATTGAAGGAAGGTCTTCAGATAGTCGGAATCTCCGATCACTTTGATCCATATGTCGCTCAAGAGGTCTGTCTTCAGCCCGAAGAAGTAGGCGTGTATCGAAAAGAGATAAGAACTTTAAGCGAGAAGTATCCAGTAAAGGTTCTTGCCGGGCTTGAGCTTGGCCTGCAAACGGAAGGAATTCTCTGGCCCGGTGAAGAGATGGACTATTACATTTACTCTGTTCACACCGTTCCAGGGAGACCCGATCTCAAGACCCTTGAAAACCCGTGGGATATATACCTTCAAGAGGCTATCAGTGCGGTAGATCTCATTGACAGACCTGGCTTTCTGGGCCATCTGGATTTTTTAAGGAGGCATATCCCGAAAGCAAAGCCTCCCAAACCTGGGCAGCTTATGGATACGCTTCTGATGAAGCTTGTATCGAATCACGTTGGACTCGAGCTGAACACCTCTGGTTGGATGTACGGAATTGGGGACCCTTCTCCCCAGCCATGGGTAATAGAGAGATATATAGACCTGGGGGGCCGCTTTGTTACGGTAGGTTCAGACTCGCACAGGGCCTCACAGATCGGAAATTTCACTGTGAAAGCGCTTTCTTTGCTTAGGAAAATGGGGATTAAAGAAGTGTTTTATTGTGAGAATGGTAGTTATATTCCCGTTCCGATAATGGAGGCAAAATGAGCGAAAAGAGCTTCGAAGGTTTTTCCGGCGAGACACTTTCATTTTTGATAGATCTCGGGATTAACAACAACCGATCATGGATGGAAAGAAACAGGGATCGATACCGTATAGAACTGCTGGAGCCATTCAGAGCTCTTGTAAAGCAGCTAGGCCCTTCCATGGAGAGAATCGATCCATTTATAGATGTCAGACCACAGGTGGGAAAGACTATTAGCAGGATCAGCAGAGATGCGAGACGTAACAAGGGAAAACCACCATACCGAACTAATATGTGGTTCACTTTCAGAGTTCCAGGTCCCGACTGGAAAGACTCTCCCGGGTTCTTTTTCGAGCTTTTTCCAGACTGGTACCGGTACGGAATGGGTTTCTATCTGCCTTCCCGGGCGACAATGGTTAAGCTTTCTGAAGAGATCGAGAAAAACCCGGTAAGGTTTGTTGAAAAGACGAAGGTTCTGAGAGATAGCGAATTTTCTGTCTTCGGTGAGAAATACAAGAGAAGGAGGAATAGGAAGGGAGTGTCTGACAGCCTTTCCGAATGGCTTCAGTATAAAGATTTCTACATCGCCTCTAATCACGAAATCGATGAGATTCTTCTATCCTCCAGACTTGTCGGTCACCTTGAGGCGGCCTTTTCCGCGCTATCGGAGCTTTACGAATACTTCTGGGAGTTGAAAATGAGAGATGCCTAAAGCTTACAGTAGGGAGCATTATCTAAAGATTCTCGCAAAGATGCTTCAAGATTCTCTTTGATGCAGTACCGTCTCCAAACGGGTTTTTTGCGTTTGCCATTCGCCTGTATTCATCAGAATCTCTTAGAAGTTTGACTGTCTCTTTGAAGACGAAATCTCTGTCTGTTCCAACGAGCTTTGCGGTTCCTGCCTTTATGGCTTCCGGTCTTTCCGTCGTTTTTCTTAGCACCAAAGTTGGTTTTCCCAGAGCTGGAGCCTCTTCCTGAATCCCACCGGAGTCGGTAAGTATTATCCTCGCCTTTTCCATCAACGAAACGAAAGGCAGATAATCTAGTGGATCTGTTAGCACGATTCTACTGTGCTTTTCCAGCTCAGGATAAACAACCTCTCTTACGGCGGGATTCAAGTGAACGGGAAATACAACTTTCATCTTCGGAAATTCCTTAAGTATGTCCTTTATTGCTTTCATGACCTGTCGCATCGGTTCGCCCCAGTTTTCTCTTCTATGCATGGTTACCAGTATGTACTCATCTTCCTCTACACCGAGTGCCTCTCTGAAACTCGAAGTCAGTCTAGATCGATTCTTCGTTACCCAGAGCAAGGCATCAATCACGGTGTTGCCAGTTACCAGTAGTTTGTTTTCAGGAACTCCTTCTTTCAGAAGGTTGTTCTTCGCATTTTCAGTGGGGGGATAGTGAAATGATGAGATGACTCCGTTTAGCCTTCTGTTAATCTCTTCAGGAAAGGGGTCATATACGTTTTCGGTTCTGAGTCCTGCTTCAACGTGACCTACGGGAATCTTGTGATAAAACGAGACAAGTGCTCCTGCAAATGTGGAAGTTGTGTCGCCCTGAACCAGAGTCGCATCGAAGACGTTCTCTGAGTAAATCTCTTCGAGTTTGCTTATCAACCTTGAAGTAAGGCCTGCCAGTGACTGTCTCTCCTGCATTATGTTTAAGTCAAAATCCGCTTCTATGCCAAATAAGGATAAAACTTGATCGAGCATCTCTCTGTGCTGTGCCGTTGCTATAACTACCGGTCTAATTGGTGAATTCTTCAGAGCAAGAAACACAGGGGCCATCTTCACAGCTTCAGGTCTCGTTCCGAAAATTAGCGCTACCTTTTTCATCTTCTTCAGCCGACTGGCCGTTCCCTCCTTCTTTCCATTCGCAAAAGCCATGTTCAGTATATCACAGTTTCCCGACTCAACATCTTAGAGAGTATCGACGAGCATAAGCTGCTCACCGACACATTCCATGTATTATAATCTTGTCTGGAGGTCTCTATGACGGCAAGCACTGTGAGAAGCACCGCTATCTTTGCCATAGCAACTATGTTATCCAGATTAACGGGTCTCGCAAGAGACTCCCTCTTTGCAAACTACTTTGGTACTTCTGCTCAATATGATGCTTATCTTGTGGCAATAATGATCCCCTTCTTCCTCAGAAAGATATTCGCAGACGGCGCCTTGACCATGGCATTTGTTCCGGTTTTCAACGAAAAGCTGAAGATTTCAAGAGAAAGGGCCTTTATCTTTGCTTCTACTGTCATTGTCTTTGTAGTGATTGTTGCTGGATCGATTTCCGCCGGAGGGATGGTTTTTTCAGAGGGGGTAGCCTCAGTATTTGCCGGGGGTTTCGATAAGGATGCATTGGACCTGACATCGAGATTAATTCGAATCTCCTTTCCATTCATAGCGCTTGTTTCTCTATGGGCAGTTTACTGCGGAGTTCTCAACAGTCTCGATGCTTTCTTCATTGCGGCGGTTTCTCCAATGTTCATAAATCTCTCAACTATCGCAGGAATTCTGTTTTCAGAAAGGTTTTCACCACCAATTGTCGGACCGACAATAGGTTTCTTGGCTGGCGGGGTAATCCAGCTGGTTGTTGTAGCTCTGGCAGCCAAATCGAAGGGTTTTGTCTTCAAACCGGGATACAGCAAAAGCGATGTAAAAGAGTTCCTTATTCTTTTCCTTTTTTCGGCCGTATCTCCGGCTATAAACGAAATCAATTCCTTTGTAGATGTAAGAGTATCCACTGAACTGGGTCGAGGCGCAGTCTCTAGCCTGGGGTATGCTCAGAGGCTTTATCAACTTCCACTGGGCGTCTTCGCCGTTGCTGTCGCCACTGTAGCACTTCCAAGGTTATCGAAACTCTCCGGTTCCGATGCGCGAGACCGTTTCAGGAAGGCTCTGTGGGACTCATTGACTGTGCTTGCCTTTCTTATCATACCTTCGACTCTGGGTCTTCTGGTTCTGGGTGAAGGAATAGTTCGGATTCTCTTTGAGAGGGGTTCTTTTACACCATCCGATACCGCGTTGACCACGTCTCTTCTTTACGGATATACTCTGGGATTGCCTTTCTATGGATCGTATGGAGTTTTATCAAGGGCTTACTATGCGAGAAAGAGTCCCAGAACTCCGACTATCATCTCCGCAATCATGGTAAGCGTCAATGTAGCTCTAGATATTCTGCTTGGTTTTACAATTGGGCCGCTTGGCGTTGCATTGGCTACAAGTGCGGCCGGAATCGTCGGCACAGTTACCGTTTCGGTTGCACTGTTTAGGTGGAGCGGATACGACAGAGAAAAGATTATTGCTATTTTGAAGATAATACTTGCTTCGCTTGTCATGTCATGCGTCATGATTGTTGGGAGGACTTTATTTGGAACCGGATTCATTTCGACTTCGTTGACTCTTGTTGCAGGAATAATAGTGTACTTTCTTTTCGCGAGGATACTTCGTGTTGGGAATCTCTTCAGATTGAGAGATCTCGTGCGGAACAAAAGAAGCAGCTCTCAATAAATAGTCAACGCAACGGGTTTGTATTCCATCTTTTCACAGTAAAAGACCTCCTTGAATCCAATGCTCTTCAGCAGAAGTACTGCATCGGAAACGTGACTACCTACGTCCTCCCTTCTATGAGAATCTGAACCTATTGTCACAAACTTCCCTCCACAGAGAAAGTACTTCTCCACAATCCAGCGTTGCGGTGAAGGTTCTTTATAAGGATAACGCCAGCCCGATGTGTTTATCTCAATTCCGATACCGGCTCTTATGAGCTTCCTCAGTAATTCGCAAAGAAGTTCCTCGTTGTCAAGAGCTTTATGACCGGGAAGATATCTTCTGAGAAAATCGATGTGACCGAAAAAACCCGGTCTGTCGATACCGGAAATCGCCTCGATTGCCTCTTCCAGATAAAGCGTCCAAACATCCCCGGAAGTCAGGTCTTTAATTCCGGGAATTCCGTGAACCGAGTAAATGAAGTAATCGAAGTCACCTTCAGGCAAGGTCTTTGCGCATGACTGAAGCCCGACTTCTAGACCCGCCAGAACCTTGACGATTGAATTCTCTTTCATGCGAGAAAGGCTCTTCAAATAGATTTCAGGATCTTTCATCCTGTAGCTATCAGGGAAGGAATCGTCAAGATCGTCATGGTCGGAGATTCCTATAACTTTCAGTCCTTTGAGAATTGCTTCCTCAACGATTTCCTCGACAGGTGTCTTACTGTCAGGGGAAAAGGAGCTGTGGTTATGCAGATCTATAGACACTTCTCAGTCACAAAGAACTTTTAGAAGCTCAGCTCGCAAAGTGCTTTCGATCCTTCCTCTAAAAGCAGCCAACGTTAAGGGTAGTTTTCCTGATACCGTAACAGTAGAATCGGCAAACTTCACAGAACCTTCTGTCTTCATTCCGGCCGCCTTCAACCTGAATCTCAGGGAGTCGTCTTCCCAGGTCGAGTCAAGGGCGAACTTCCCTTCATATTCACTCTTCAGCTCTTCGATTTTCTTATTCAGTCTCTTTATTGCCTCTTCAATTCCTAGTGTGTGCTCGATGATAACGGAAAGTTCTTTCAAATGAATCACCTCTCTCAATTGTATAGTAAATAAGCAGCCGGTAGTATAAGCGGTCTCATGGTAAAATTTTCACGGAGGTTTAGAAATGAAAAAGATCTACTTAGTCATTGATACAGAAACAACTGGATCCAGTCCCCTTGAAGGGGATAGGATTCTTGAGATTGCAGCTATTCCGGTCTATGGAAACAAGATCTTGCACAATCTATCATTTCAGTCGCTCGTGAATCCGCTTGTCATGATTCCAGCGCAGATTACAGGCATTCACGGATTAAAAAATGAGGATGTTTTAGATCAACCTACAATGGCTGAGGTCTTCCCAAGATTCCGAAACTACGTTGGAGGCGCCACGATTGTAGGTCATAACATCGTTAATGACATGACTTTTTTTGATATTGCATCGAAAGAAACCGGAATACTGCCCTTAGCAAATAACTACATTGACACTATTGACATAGCTCATGAAGTCTTTTCCGAAGGGCCTTATGGTCTTAAGAGCATTGCGAAGAGGTTGAGAATAAGAGATGTTCCGACTCACAGGGCGATGGACGACGCCAGAGTAACAGCAAAAGTCTTTCTGGCATTGGCAAGAAGACTCGGGGGCATATCTCAAATGGTCAAATACGAAAAGAAGTGGAGGGGTTAAGTTTGATAAAAGACTTTATACTCGATACCAATGTTCTTGTTCATGATCCATACTGTTTTGACAATTTTGAGGACAACAATCTAATTATTCCATTTCCCGTTCTTGAAGAGATAGACAAGCTGAAAAAAAATTCGGGATCTGTCGGCCAGAATGCTAGAAAAGTCAACAGGTTTCTCGATTCGTTGAGATCTAAGGGCAGACTGACCGAGGGTGTTAGGCTGGAGTCGGGCGGTACGCTGAGAATAGCAGTCTTCAATGAATTCAAGAGCCAGCTTCCGCCTTTTGCAGCAAGCGGGTACAAGGATAACGCTATCCTTCTTTATATGAAAGAACTTGAACTCGTAGATAAACTTCCTGTGATACTTGTCAGCAAGGATATCAACATGCGAGTCAAAGCCGACATAATGGGGATGAAGGCTGAAGACTACCTTCACGATAAAGTTGAAATCGACGACAAGCTCTCAGGAGTTAACACGTTTGACGACTCAGCCCTTAGAGACAAGTTCATAGATAGGGACGAGCTTTCGGTGGATGAACTCTCCGATTCCGTTGGGGCAAATGAATTCGTTGACTTCGGAAAGGGAATATTCGGAAGGGTAACTCCCGATGGCGAAATGATAGTTCCTCTTGAAGTCAAAATGGATACGAGCAGCTGGGGGATAAAGCCCAGAAATTACGAACAGATGATGGCCATGGAACTGCTTTTGGACGATAGGGTGAGGGTCGTCTTTATACCGGGAATTGCCGGAACTGGTAAGACGCTGATTTCGCTTGCTTGTGGCCTGAGGAAGGTTGTAGATGAAAAGAAGTATGAGAGATTGCTTGTTGCAAGGCCTATTATCCCGATGGGACAGGATATAGGTTATCTTCCCGGCTCGATGGAGGAGAAGATAGATCCTTGGATGACTCCAATTTACGACAATCTCTATTTGTTGTTCAACAATCGCCATATGGACATGGACTCATTCTTGAAGAAGAGAGAACAACTGGAAGTTGAGGTCCTAAGTTATATTAGGGGGAGGTCAATACCTAACCAGTACTTCATAATTGATGAGGCTCAGAACCTTTCTCCGCATGAAATCAAGACGATTATAACGAGGGTGGGGGAGAATACCAAGATCGTCGTTATCGGTGATCCCTACCAGATAGATAATTCCTATCTCGATGCTTACAGCAATGGCTTGACATATGCGGCGTCAAGATTTAGGGACAAAGAACTCGCAGGCCACATCACTCTGATGAAAGGTGAGCGATCAGAACTTGCAAGTCTGGCCGCAGAATTACTATGAGGTTTATGTATGGGTGAGGTATTGGAATATGATCTCTTTGTCAGAATCAGGCCAGAGGACATTCATGTGCTTTGCTATATTGCCGAGGCAGAAGACAATCTGATGAACATCAGGCATGTTACTGACGAAGGACTACTTAAGATAATCGTCCCCACCGATCTGCTGGAGGAAGTCAAGAGTTTTCTTCAAAGCATTAAGAACCGTATTGAACTGGAAGTGGTGGAGATTCGTGCGAATCCTGGACATACTTGATAACGCGGTACCGAACGAAAAGGCAGAAAACGTAAGAGAGATAGACTACGAGAGGCTCCGAAAACTCGGTTACAATACGATTCTCTTCGATTATGACAACACAATTGCTGTATGGAGAGAACCTTTCGACATGAGAAACAAGCCTGTTATAGATAGCTTGATTTCATCTGGAATGAAGGTTGGGGTCGTTACTAACGGGCCACAATCGAGAGTCAAGAACCTGAAGGATCTCTTCGGGGAAGACCTGAAAGTGTATCACTCGATGAGGAAACCCGGGACAAAGGAGCTGAGGAAAGTTCTCAGCGAGATGAAATCGAGACCCGAAAAGACAGTGATAATTGGTGATCTTTTCTTCACGGATATAATTGCGGGAAATAGAATGGGTATGTATTCAATTCTGGTATCCCCTTTGGTGGATATCAGCCATAAATGGTATAAAAGACTTCTGGGGAAGGTCACAATTGCGGTCTATCTCGTTTTTTTCTTCACTATTGGTTGGATATTCAGAACCGGAAGACTTGCAACGCCCCACCTTTTCGCAACGACCGTTATGGATATTGATTTTGATTCACTTAAAGATTCTGGTTATAGACTGATAATATTCGATTTTGACAACACCCTTGAAAAGTGGGGAGCTACCAGCGTTTCGAAGGAGAAACGATTGCTGATAAGTAGAGTAGAGCGCCTTGGCCTTGAAGTGGTGCTGATTTCAAACGGAAAATCAAATAGACTTGGAAAAATCGAAAGAGAACTCCGTACGACAAAGGTTATTAGTCGGGCAAGAAAACCTTTTACATTCAAAGCAAAACGTGTATTGAAAGATTTCGGTATACCTCCATACAAGACGGTAATTGTTGGTGATCAGCTATTCACAGATATCATCATGGGGAACTTATTGGGTGCTTATACGGTTAAGGTAGAACCGATTTCCGACAGGGAGTTCTTCTGGACGAAGCTTGTGAGAAGAGTAGAGAGTCTCATATTGAGCAAGATGAGGAAGCATCCCGAAGTGGAGGCGATGGATAGATGAAGTGCGGTGGTTGCGGTGTTGAGCTCCAGCATGATGACCCAGCCGGTTTAGGTTACATATCCAGATCGGTCATGGAATCCAGGCTTCAGTCGGGAAAACAAGTACTGTGTCGTAGATGTTTTTTGATCAAACACTATGGTTCTCTTTCTGAAGGCGATAGAGTCGTTCATTCAATCGACAACCTGAAAGAATACCTCGATCTTGCGCAAGATGTTATCTACGTCATTGATATTTCAGATTTCGACGGGACCTGTAGAAGAGATATCCTGAGGCTCCTGAAGGAACGCACCGTTCACTACATACTGAACAAGATAGATCTTCTGCCTAAAGAGGTTAAAATCGACGAGATAAGAGACTGGGCGGCCAGTATGCTTAAAGTACCTAAGGAAACTGTAAGACCCGTTTCTGTGCTGAAAAATTATGGCCTTAAATCACTCTTCTCTTATTTGAAATCGGCTTCCGAGGAGTTTGTCTCCATAGGAGTGACAAATGTTGGGAAATCCTCTGTTCTTAATGGTCTTATACAATCTGAAGAACTTACAGTGAGCCGATTCCCTGGAACGACTGTGAAGGTAGCTTCTAAGAAAGTCGGCGGCTCCGCATTCACCGTTTATGACACGCCCGGAATCTTCACAAAGGACAGGATAACAGACCTTCTGACTGTAGAAGATCAAAGCAGATTCCTTCCACGCAAGAAGCTTTGCAGATCGACGATTCAGTTTCACGATGTTCGTACAGTTTTCCTTGGTGGATTTGTTAGGTTAGATGTAAAAAATGAGAGCGACCCGGTCGGGATATTCCATGTCTTTGTTCCTGAAAGTGTAACAGTGCACGAGACCAATTCCGATACGGGAAACGAAGAGTGGGACAGATGGTATGGAGGAATCTTGAAACCTCCTTTTTCGGAGTCGATTCGAAGCAATTACAAATGGAAAAGCGAAAGATTCAGACTAAGAACCGGTCAAGAGCTTCATATATTCGGAATGGGATGGATAAATGTGGCAAAAGGTCCTCTGACGATCACTGTAACTACCCCAGAGGGTGTTGCCACAAAAGTAAGAAAGGGACTTATTGGCGCGAAAAAATTCAAGAAGCAAAAATAACTGGAGGTGTTTTTGTGAAACTCAAGCAACCGGCAATCAAGACAGGCGTTTCAAACCGTCATCTTCATCTTAGTGCAGCAGATATCGAGAGTCTTTTCGGCAAGGGTCATGAGCTTACTCCAGTCAAGGATCTTGGACAACCTGGCCAGTTTGCATGTGATGAAAAAGTGATTCTCGTGGGTCCCAAAGGTGCGATCACAGGAGTAAGAGTTCTTGGACCTGCCAGAAAGGCAACTCAGATAGAGGTATCTAGAACGGATTCCTTTACTCTTGGCATAAAGCCACCAATTAAGGATTCCGGCGACCATACGGATACGCCCGGTCTCACGATTGTCGGTCCCAAAGGAACGGTAGTGCTGAATTCTGGAGTAATGCTGGCTAAGAGGCACATACACATGACGCCTGCGGACGCCGAAATCTTTGGTGTTGAGGACAAGGATATCGTTATGGTGTATGCCGAAGGTGCCGGAACGAGGAAAGTAGTATTCGACGATGTTCTAGTTAGAGTTCATTCCAGTTACGCCCTGGAGTTTCATGTAGATGTAGACGAAGCAAATGCGGCCGTTCTCAACAACGACGATCCGGTATACATTGTTGAGGAGCTTTAAGTGATTTATCTGGGGACGAGCGGATACTCATTTCCTGACTGGGTGGGTACTGCTTATCCAGCGGAGATAAGCTCTTCTCAGATGCTGAGGTACTATCATTCTGTTTGGAGATTCAACTCAGTTGAACTGAATTTTACTTATTATAGAATGCCAACATATAAGACAGTTACTGGAATGATTAGAAAGATACCTGGTGAGATGATCTTTGCAGTAAAAGCGCCGGGAAGAGTGACTCATGAGATATGGAAGAACGGTGTCAACGATCTACAAGAGATCTCGGATGAGTTCTATAATGCTCTTTTTCCGATGAAAGAAGAGGGAAGATTAGGCCCGCTGCTTTTTCAGTTCCCCTGGTCCTTCAAGAACAACAAAGAGAATATGTCTTACATTAAAGCAGTCGCAAAGACTTTCAGTTCAGATAAGAATTTGCTCGCTTTCGAATTCAGGCACGAGAGCTGGGCAGCTGACGAGGTCTTCGAAACCATTGACAGATTGGGTGTGGTACCTGTAACCGTTGATGAACCTTCATTTGGTGGATTGTTTCCATATCTTCCCAGATCAGGTTCCAGGGGTGCTTATTTCAGGTTTCACGGGAGAAATCCCGATTGGTTCAACAGCAAGGGCAGTGAGAGGTACAACTACGATTACCCTAAAACTGATTTGAGACGTTTTGCACTCGATGTGCTAGAATTTCATAAGCATGATCTACCGGTGTATGTATTCTTTAATAATTGCTACATGGGAAGAGCAGTTCACAACGCTCTCCTGATGAGAGACATCTTAGGAGGTGCCTGAATAAAGAATGACCTTTTCTGATTACATAAATGTGGTTCTCAGAATGATAGCTGAGGGAAACGAAAGTCACGAGATCTATGAACAGCTTCAGAAACTTGGCTTGAGGGAAGTTGAGATCACCGAGGTCTATAATGCCGTAATTAGCATGATTACTTCCGGTTCTGAATCAACGGAAGTCATCCTGGACGGTTATTACGACCCAAGGAAAAGAGTCTTCCTTGATGAAGAGCTGAAAGCGATAATTAGCGTTCCAGGTCTGTATAAATCTCTTTTGTGGGGAGATATTTCCCCTGGTGATTTTGAGAGAACATTAAGTGATTTTTCTTCCTACAGTTGAAAAACCCGCCGTTAGGCGGGTTTCCTCTACGTAATCCATTTTGCAACAGGTATGAAGTATCTGTGAGGCAGTCTTTCGGGGTTGGGGATTACTCTAACAGTGTATGCAAGCTGCCCCTCTTCAGCTACGGTGAATTTGCCTCCATAGACATATTCGCCGTGAACATCTTCCTTAACTAACTTCATGGGGTAAAGACTAAACCCGTCCATTTCTCCTTCGTCATTCATCTTTGCCACAAAGATCTCGACCTGAACCTCAGAAGGATCCATAGTACCGAGATATATGTTCGCTGAAACAGAAATCTCCTGTCCTACCTTAACGGACTTTGCAGAAGTCTCACCTATCATATTGGGCTTGATTCTTATGGCATTCCAGCTCGAACTGAATTTGTCTTTCCAGATGGCAACACTCTTTGCGAGTTTGAAATCATCTTTTTCGACTTCTTTCGAAAGATCGGCGACTGGAAAATATAGATCCTCAGCATAGTCTGCAATCATCCTGTGAGTATTGAATTTGCTTCCGATTTCTTTGATAGAGTTTTTCATTCTCTTTGCCCACTCTTTGGCAACTCCCTTTTCGTCTCTAGAGTAGTAAAGGGGAATTATCTCCTTTTCAAGTGAGCTGTAAATGGAAACGGAATCAATTCTATCCTGGAGCTCGTGGTCCTTGTAGTCTCTATTGTCGCCAATGGCCCAGCCATTTACTCCATTGAAGCCTTCTACCCACCAGCCGTCTAGAACACTGAAATTCAGAACTCCATTCATACCAGCCTTCTCACCACTGGTTCCACTAGCTTCATGAGGTCTTCTTGGCGTATTGAGCCATATATCGACACCGCTCACCAAGTGTCGAGCTATGTTCATGTCGTAATTTTCGACTATAATGATTCGACTTTTAAATTCAGGAGTCCTGGAAATTTCATAAAGCTTTCTTATCAGTTCCTTTCCAGGGTCGTCTGCAGGGTGAGCCTTCCCGGCAAAGACAAACTGAACCGGTCTTTCAGAGTTCGTTATTATCGACTTCAGCCTGTTGATATCCTTGAAAATCAACGTAGCCCTCTTATATGTGGCAAATCTCCTTGCGAATCCAATCGTAAGAACATCCTCGGGAAGAGCTTCTTCGACTTCCATAAGATCTTCTATGGTTTCTCCCAGTCTCATTCTCTGCCTCTTGAGCCTGCCTTGAAGAAAGTTTCTGGCCCTTGATTTTAGCGACATGTGTAATTCCCAGATCTCCTCTTCGGGTATTTTGTCAACTGCCTCCCAGACTTCGGGGTCATAAACTTTTTCGTGCCAACCGACAGGCAGATATTTGTCAAGAACTTTGACTAGATTTGGGTTCAGCCAGGTCCAAATATGTACTCCATTTGTAACATGAGATATAGGAACCTCGACAGCCGGTAGGTCGGGGTAGATATGATTCCAAAGGTTTCTGCTTACCCTTCCGTGAAGTTTGCTGACCCCATTAGCGAGGGCGGACAGTCTAAGGGCAAGAACGGTCATGCTGTATTGCTGGCCTCCGCCCGGGAGTTTTTCAATCCCAAGATTTATGAATTCGCCTCTCTCGGCTCTTATTGTGCTCCAGAAATCACGGAAGTATTTGTCGATTATCTCGAGGCTGAACGTGTCGTTTCCTGCAGGTACAGGAGTGTGGGTGGTAAAGACGTTTCCTGATTTGACGATCATTGAAGCTGTGGACAAATCTATCGAGTGTTTCTGAACCAACTCTCTGATTCTCTCGAGAGAAAGGAAGGCCGCGTGCCCTTCATTCATGTGCCAAACATTCGGCGAATAATTGAGCATTCTGAGAGCCCTTACTCCGCCGATGCCAAGGAGAATCTCTTGTTTTATCCTAGTTTCCCGGTCGCCGCCATAGAGTGTAGCCGTTATGTTTCTGTCTTCCGGCTCGTTTTGGGGAATGTCTGTATCAAGTAGATATAGCGATGTTCTTCCTACGGCTGCCTTCCAGATTTTCGCCCAGACTTTTCTGCCTGGAAAATCGATGTTAACAAATATCTCATCTCCCGAGTCATCCTGTGCGGGAACTACGGGGAAGTCTTCAAATTCATAAGAGTGGTATATATTCTGTTGCCAGCCCGACTCGTCGATTCTCTGTTCGAAATAGCCGTTCCTGTATAAAAGACCGACGGCAACGAAGTTCAGTCCCATATCACTGGCAGTCTTCAAGTGATCTCCAGCAAGAATCCCAAGACCCCCGGAGTAGATCGGGAAAGATTCATGAAATCCATATTCGGCACAGAAATACGCGATACATTGTTCCTTTCTGTCCGGATGTTCTCTATCCATCCAGGTATCTTTCCCACCCATATATCGGTCAAACTCTCCTACAACACTTTCATACATCTCAATAAATGGTTTGTCTTCGGAAAGCTCATAAAGTCTGGTTTGTCTTATCCTTCGAAGAAGCCTTACGGGACTCCTTCTTTCCTGATACCACATTTCTGGATCCATGTATTTGAACATCTGTTGAGCGCGGTAGTTCCAACTCCACCAAAGGTTCTTTGAAAGTTCTTCAAGTCTTATTAGCTTCTCCGGTAATCGTGGTACCGCCATCACTCTCTCGAGGAAGTACATAGCAATAACCTCCTAATTCTGGCAATTCTGTCCAATTATACCTTTTTATACAAGTCTATGCTTTCCTACTATCGTTTAGCTCGTTATTTTTACGAATTGCTAGCAGAGCTACAAAAAAGGGAGCCTAGCTCCCTTAATTCTATCTAACTTTCGCTCTTCCATTATGGTCTTTTTCGGATACCTCTTTTCTTGTCGAGTCTTCTCTTATATGCAGAAATCTTCTCGCCGCTATCTCTCATGAACTTGGCTAGTTTCTTCTCGAAATCCTGACTTGTAGGCGCCTCTTCAGAACCTTTGCCTTTTAGATCCTTTATAGACAGCTCCCACTTTCCATCTTTCGTCGTTCCGAGAACCTTTGCTTCCACCTTCTGACCAACTTTGAGATAGTCTTCAATGTTCTTCACGTACTCCCTTGCGACTTTTGAAATGTGGATGAATCCCTCTTCTCCGCCTTCAAGATTTACGTACGCTCCAAATTTCTTAACAGAAGTCACATTTCCCTCAACAACGGTACCCACTTTCACACTCACATGACTAACCTCCAATTGACTATATACTTGAGTTTGCGCAAAACGCTTGCTCAGTAATTGTCTCCGTATTTGTTTCTGAACTTCTGTACTCTTCCCTCAGTGTCGAGAATCATAGAAGACGCATCTCCACGGAAGAAGGGATGGCAGCTCGAGCATAGGTCGATCTTGATGTTTTCCTTTGTTGAGTAGAACTTGTGCTCCGCGCCACACGTACACTTTACAGTCACCAGCTTCATCTCAGGGTGCATTTCTTTTTTCATCGGGGCTTCACCTCTTCATGTTGTAATTTGCACAGAATTCATTATATCATAGAGAGGAAAGCGTGTCAAAGACTTAATTATGGCTGAATGCTGTACTGGAACGGTGAGTAATGATGATTGACGATATATTGAATTTTGTGAAAGAGGCTGCTTCTTCCGAAGGATTTTACGCCTTTTATAGTAACAGAAAGGAGCTTGTCGAGAGGTTAAATAGGGCTCTTAAGAGAAGCCCTGTGAGTAGTGCGACTGTAGGAAAGCTTCGCAAGAGAATAGCCGGATTGGCCCATCTCTCTTATGAAGAGATCGAATTTTCGATCGACATACTCCGCGAAAGAGACAGGGCACCAGAAGAAAGGGTTGAATATGCTTCTACATTGTTCAAAGTGTCAGTCTCAGATATGGGGCACCTGCTTTTTTTTGTGGATCCGAGAAACAATCCTCCAGTTACTGGCCCGGTAAAAGAGAGAATTCAATCGATCGATGATTACAAAGAATGGCAATCCCTAACTCGCTCAGTTGGTGAGCATGGGATTCAGGATTTTGTTATGCTCGAAGCTGCTTTGCTTTTCGAAAGGGAGGAGAATAATAGAAGCTCCAATCTCTCTGAAAGACTAATAAGAGCTGTTTACACAGATATCTCAGAAATAAAGACCCTTAGAAATGCTGTAACTTCTCTTTCAAAATCCGAAAAAAGGCTGCTTAGCAATCTCAGGTTCACACATCCCTACGTTAAGACGGCCATCATGTCGAATCATTCTAAACCTGTTGTTATTGACGGCAGCAATATTGTTTTTTCGATGACCGAACATGCCGATCTAAAAAGAATCGATGATCTCTTCCTAAGAATGGCTCTTTGCAGGATTGCTTTGTTCCCTTATAGGATAGTGTTTGATGCAAATATTAGATATACTATCGGTGGCTTTCAGCAGGAGAGTCTCAACAGGCTTCTGTCACTTCCTCAAGTCGAGACATACTCTCCTGCCGATGATCGGCTAATCTTTTTGGCGAGAGAGGGCGGTTCGGCAGTGATAACCTACGATAGGTTCCTGGACCATGCTGCTGAAGATATTACGATTATCAGACCGGAGGAAATCGATGAAAGTCTCAGACTATGATTTTGAGCTTCCGGAAGAACTGATAGCTCAGAAACCAGCCATTCCAAGAGACAGTTCCCGGCTATTGGTTATTGATAGGGAGACATACTCATTCGAGCACAGAGTGTTCGCAGAAATCGAGAATTTTCTTCATCCGGGAGATGTTCTTGTCTTAAACAACAGTCGTGTTATTCCGGCAAGACTCCTCGGTAAAAAGGAAACAGGGGCCAAAGTGGAGGTCGTCCTTACGGAAAAGCTTGACGGGGGCCTCTGGAAAGCCATAGTCAGGCCCGGGTCAAAAATCAAACTTGGAAACGTGCTCTTGTTCAATAAGATTTCCTGCAAAGTAATAGAACACTGCGATGATTCAAGCAGGATACTAGATTTTGGTAGCGTGACAGATGAAGACGTAAAAAAAGCAGGTCTCTTGGCAATTCCACCTTACGTCAAATACTACCCGGACGATCCAGAGTCGTACCAGACGGTCTATTCTCGGCTGGAAGGCTCCGTAGCTGCCCCAACTGCGGGATTGCACTTTACAGATACTCTTTTGGAAAGACTTAGGAAGAAAGACGTTGATGTTCAATTCATTACTCTTCATGTCGGAATTGGCACATTCAGACCCGTCAAATCAGAAACAATAGACGGCCATAAGATGCACAATGAATTCTTCTCCGTTTCTTCGGAGGTTGCAGAGAGATTGGAGCGAGCCAGAAAGGAAAAGAGAAGAATAGTAGCGGTTGGAACTACTACCGTACGAACCTTGGAGAGCATAATTGCTCGCCACGGTTCCATCGTAGGTGATAGCGGTCATACGGATATTTTTATCTATCCTCCTTATACATTCAAAGCGATCGACTCTCTCATAACTAACTTTCACTTACCGAGATCTACCCTTCTTATGCTCGTTTCTGCATTCGCCGGGAGGGAACTGATTCTCTCGGCCTATAGAGAGGCCATTATAAAGAAATACAGGTTCTTCTCGTTCGGTGACGCCTGCCTGATACTATAGAGAAGCGGCTCTGAGATGCTAGAAGTTCCCATGCTGGAGCCTTAAACAAAAAAGGTGTCTTCTTTGCGGGAAAAAAGGTGCCCTACTGCTCTTCTTCGAGCATTGGAGAGAAAAAATGCATCCATGTCATCTTTAGGATTATTGCAAATGGCACGGCAATAATTGCCCCAAAAAGCCCCCAGAGCTGCCCGGCGATAACAATCATCAAGATAATTATCACCGGGTTTATCCTGTTGTATCCCTTCATGAATACCAGGAAGAGTATAAACGCAGATGCATGCACAACTACTAGAATTATCATTAAGACAAGCACAAGAACTAGATCTTGAGTAGACACTGCCAGCAAGAAAAGAGGGAAGAATTCAAGAGGGACTCCAACAATGGGTATTAGATTTGTGAAGGCGGCCCACATACCCATCAAAAGACTGTACTTAAGTCCCATAGAATGCACAACAATGCCAACCACCACCCCAACGATCATGGCGATTACTACCACTGAAATTACATATCGCTCTAGATTCTTGTAAGTATCTTCCAGGAAACTCATAGCTATTCCACGCACTTTCTTGGGGTAGAATCTGGGAATAAAATCCTTCACAGTGATGAAGTAGTAACTCAGGTAAATCGCGCCTACTATGGTAAAGAATAGAACAAGTCCCGTGCTGGTTAAGAAGCTTGGAATCTTTTCAAGTATACCAGGCAGAAATTTCATTAGGCTGCTCTGCACTTGAATGAGGAAGTTTCTCACACTTTCGTAGGTGGCTCTTTGTGTTGATGGGTCGACATTTTTGGGCATGAAGTAATCAACTACGTTGCGCCACAGTTCTTGTGAATGGACTACCATTGCATTATCCAGAACCGAAGCTGAAAGCAGTTCCGCCGCTTCCGGGTTAAGATAATTCGAAATGATTTTGTGTATCTCTTCATATGAAGCGTTTTTTTGCTCACCGCTGCTGATAATTACGACATAATCGCTTCTGTTTTTCAGGGTCTCCTCAAGTAAGGCAAGTTCCTCATTCAGGTCTTCCGAGTTTGCGGTGATCGGGTCCATGATTTCTGAGTAGTAACGTTTGAGATCTTTTGACAGCAGATCCAAGGATTCAACCTCTTCTGGAGAGAGTTTTGAAAGAAACTCCTCTTCGGAAAGAAATCTATCTATGTTTGCATTTACTTCGAAAGAAGTTATTTCGGTCTCTTCAGCGGAGGGAAAGAAGTCTCTCACTATGTTATAGAATTTGGAAGCTTCTTTTGCGACGGGGGTAGTCAGGAAAACGATCAGAAGCGTGAGACCCGAAAAAATCACCGCCAGCCCTATGCCAAGAGAGATCGACCTCTTAATGTGAAAACTTCTTTCTGCAAATCTCGCCCATGGCTCCAATATTATGACAACCGTGAAGGTTGCGAAGAGAATCATTGCCGTTTGCAACGAAACTGAGAATACCATAAAAAAGAGAGCCAGGTAGAACAGGGTGAAAATTGCAGCATTGAAACGAGGTTTTTTTAAAATCTCACGACTCACTTTATGCCCCCTTCAAAGGGAGTTTAAAGAGTCTTTCAATCTCCGGAATCTCCTTTGTAATCCCCATAAGCACTATGAGTTTTATTCTTGCTTTAATCGGGGATAGTTCCTGAGCGAAGATTGCACCAATATCGGCCAGACTCTTTCCTCCACCAACATATCCGTAAACTCCAAGAACACGACCTTTGAAGCACCTTGAAGTAATGATTACCGGAACCCCTTTCTCCTCTATTAGGTATTTTACTACGTGATAGACTTCTACAGGTACATTTCCCCTTCCAAATGTTTCAAGAACTACCCCTTTGAATCCAAGATCGGGAAGTATCCGCAGGATCGAACCGTCGTCTCCTGTAAAGGTCTTCACAAGGGCTATTCTCGATTCGATCTTTTCTACATTGAACACTGCCCTCAACAAAGGCTTTCTAAAGAAGATCACCGTGTCTTCATCCACGATTCCCAGTGGTCCATGACCGGGAGAGTCAAAAGTAGCAACATTGCTAGTGTATGTCTTTGTGACCTCTCTGGCGGCGTGGATTTCATCGTTCAGGCACACCATTGTCCCCATTCCAATCGCAAGGGGACTAACTGCAACTCTAACTGAGGACAATACATTTCTCGGACCATCGGTTCCCATTTCGTCGATGTTTCTCATTGCAGCAGTACAGATAATTGGTTTCTCGCTTCTGACTGTCAGATCTAGAAAATACGCAGTTTCCTCTAGCGTGTCAGTGCCGTGCGTGATAACTACTCCACAAACTTCCTCTCTATCGAGAAGCTTCTGAACTACCTTGGAAAGCGCCCACATCGTCTCGGGATTTATGTATGGGCTTGGAATGTTTGAAAACTCGTAGTGCTCGGTACAGGCCACATCTTTAAGTCCGTCGACGTCCGCCACGTGTTTGTTCAATCCCTGAGCCGGTACAGAAGCACCAGTCGCAGGATCCGTAATCATTGCGATCGTACCACCTGTTGTGACTATAACGACCCTCTGTTTCATAGCCACTTTCCTCCTAGTTTTGTCTTTATTAATGACAGTGTCTTGTGAGTCTCTGGACCAACAATCTTGATTAGCTCTTCTCTTGTTCTTGGTCTCTTTATCACAAGGGACTTTGCCCTGTCCCTTCCAATTCCGGGGATGAACCTCATTTCTCTTTCACCTAGGTCGTTGAGTTCTGTTCCAACTGGAAGACCGGTAATGGATCTCATTCCATGGTCTATTACTACAAAATCGGTTCTTTCTTCAAAGCCCACGGGGCTACCGACTAGAATAGGATATGTACCGAGCGGTCTGCCGAAGTAGATCATCCCCTCGCTAAATTCAGGGATTACACCACGGATGATCGCTCCCAGTGGGAAGGTCTTCTTAAGCATTTTAGAGTCTATTTCCTTTCTTATACGGTGTTTGTGTTTCTCGAATAGTCTGTGGTCGATTCTTGGTCTAGTCATATTGAATATTCGGGCGCCAGGAAAGATCATTGTCTGTCTGATGTTGATTCTTCTCAAAAGAAGACCCCTTTCTTGAATGCTGACAAGCTCATCGTAGTCAATGTCGAAACTCTTTCTACTCTGTCCTGGAAGGCCGTAAAGTAAATTGATTCCCGGCAAGAGCTTCGGCACTCCTTCAACTCTTTCTTTGCCGATTTCGTTCACCAACTCGATTGAAAATATTATGTCTTGTACGCTGCCACCAAGATTGTTCAAAGAACGGACTTCGTCGTCGAAGCTCTCAACCCCGAATGATATGGTGTCCCCGGCTGTATTATACCTAACTATGGATTCTATGACCGATCTTGATTCTGACGGATGATGAGCAATAAAGATTGGATTTCCATTATCAATATGAAAGACTTCAGGCTGAATGATACTCCTTGCTGATTTGAAGAGTTCTTCACTCAAGGATGGATCAAGAGTGTCTCGTCTCCGGTCATACCCATATGCAATTACATTTGCACTCCTTCCGAATCTAATTGCCTTAACTCCAACTTCCTTAAGTTTCTCGAATTCAGCGACAATTCCTTTTATACTTCTCCATTCAAAGGAGCCATAGAGAATGGATTCAGTACAAAACGAGCAGAATCCATCCAACCTCTCGCAACCAGAGGAAATATCGATTTCAACCATCAGATCCGGGAAACAAGGATGAAGCCTGATTACATCGGCACCGGCCGGATAAAGTCTGTTAAGTAGAGAGTAACGAGACCCTCCCGAGTCTAGACCCAAAAAGTCCGCAATTTCAAACTCATCCCTCAAGAGATAATCTGCTTCTCGAAAATCAGGAGTGAAGGCCGTGGTCCCACCTCTCAAAGTGTATCCGACAGATACCACCGGGCCGCTGACGATTTTCGTGGGATCGGAATTTGATTTGAGCAGAAGAGATATTTCGGAACTTGAAATCGGAGTTCCTCCAATGTATCTTCCGGAAGTAGTGACACCCCCAAATACGATCAGGAAGTCATAATCGTTGCCTTTCTCCCACAGTCCTTCTTGCCTTACCGAGTCGATAGTGAGATAATCTGTTTCGATACCTTTCAACAAAAAGGCTCCTGCAATAGCGCGAATCCTTGGTGAAATGTACGGTGGCACACCGAAGGCTGCCGGTTCATCGGTGTATCCGTCTATGATAAGAGCATTCATCGGTTACCTCCACGTGCGAGCTATACCATTCCAGTGTATAATAAAAACAGCGATTAATGGGAGGGAAAGTTTTGCCTTTTGAAAGACATTGCTCATTTTGTGGAAGATCTGCTGCACAGGTAAAGAAGCTTATCTCAGGAACAGAAGGGTACATTTGCAATGAATGTGTCGATCTGTTTCATGACATTATTCAGCAGGACCAGAAAGCCAAGAAGGAGCCTGGTAAAAAGCTGCCTACCCCAGCAGATATCAAGAAAGAACTTGATAAGTATGTGATTGGTCAGGAGAACGCAAAGAAAACGATCTCTGTCTCCGTGTACAATCACTACAAGAGAGTTTTCAATGATGTAGATGACGTTGAAATTGAGAAATCCAATATAATGCTAGTTGGGCCTACCGGTTCGGGAAAGACTCTCATTGCTAGAGTGCTGGCCCGTATTCTGGATGTTCCGTTTGCAATCGCAGACGCTACCCCTCTTACGGAAGCCGGATACGTTGGTGAGGATGTAGAGAATATTGTTCTAAGACTTCTTCAGTCTGCGAATTACGATGTTGAGAAAGCTCAGCTAGGAATCATTTATATCGATGAGATAGATAAGATAGCAAGGAAATCTCCGAATCCATCGATCACGAGAGACGTATCGGGAGAAGGGGTTCAGCAAGCCCTTCTAAAGATTGTCGAGGGAACTACTGCAAATGTGCCGCCTCAAGGAGGCAGGAAACATCCCTATCAGGAATTCATAAAGGTAGATACAAGCAACATTTTGTTCATTGTGGGGGGCGCTTTTGATGGCCTTGACAGCGTAATAAAACAGAGAGTTCTTGATTCCTCAATGGGTTTTGGAGCAAAGGTAAAGGGCAAGAATCAGCTTAGGCTTGGAGAAGTCCTTCAGCAAGTAGTACCGGATGATCTGATTCAGTACGGCTTGATTCCGGAGTTTGTTGGCAGATTCCCGGTTTTGGCGGCTCTGAATGATCTCGATGTGGAGGATCTGAAGAGGATTATGAGTGAGCCGAGAAATGCGATTCTCAAGCAATACCAGAGGCTTCTGGGACTAGACGGTGTAGAACTTGAGTTTTCGGATGATGCCATGACCGCGATCGCAGAAAGGGCTATGAAAAGAGGGACAGGCGCAAGAGCGCTGAAAAGCGTAATTGAGCAGGTCATGCTTGACATAATGTTCGATATTCCTACCATGAATAATGTTGAGAAGGTTGTTATCAACGAGGATGTGATAAGTAAAAACTCTTCTCCCGAAATAATCTCTAGAGAATCTGCCTGATGAAAGTTCTGGCTCTAGAGAGCTCGTGTGATGAAACAGCGGTGGCCATCATCGAAGATGGCCGCCTTTTATCTTCACAGATTTCTTCGCAAATAGATATCCACAAGAGATTTGGTGGGGTGGTTCCCGAAATAGCTGCCAGAAAGCATCTAGAAATCATAGATAGAATGGTTTCCCGTTCGCTCGAAGAAGCCGATCTGGATATCAAAGAGATAGATGTATTTGCTTCAACTATGGGTCCCGGACTTGTGGGATCATTGCTGATTGGTCTTTCTTTTGCTAAAGGAATGGCGATCGCGATGAATAAACCATTTGTCGGTGTTAACCACTTATTCGGTCACGTCTATGCAAATTTCCTTAAATACCCGCTTCTCAAACCTCCCTTTATGGTTCTTCTCGTTTCTGGTGGGCATACCGAGATCCTAGTTCTTAAAGATTTGGATAGGATCGAACTTGTGGGGAAGACTCGCGACGACGCCGCAGGAGAAGCATTTGACAAAATTGCAAGGCTGCTTGGACTTGGGTATCCTGGAGGGCCGGCAATTCAAGAGGCCGCTGAGAAAGGACAGGCTAAGTATCCTTTTCCTAGGCCACTTCGTGAAAAGGGGAATTTCGATTTTTCCTTCAGTGGTCTCAAGACTTCGGTGCTGTACTTCATGAAGAAAAATCCTCTGGCTTCAGTTTATGATGTTGCCGCGTCAGCTCAGGAAGCAATTGTCGACTCTCTCGTTACCAAAGTATTCGAAGCAGCTGAAAGTTTACATCTACATGAAATAGCCTTTGCGGGAGGGGTCGCTTCGAACTCACTTCTTCGAGAACGGGCAAGAGTGCAATCTGAAGTTAGCGGGATCAAGGCTTACTTCCCACCGGTAGACCTGTGCACAGACAATGCTGCAATGATTGCATTAGTGGCATATGAAAAAGCTAAGAGGGGGCTATTCTCCCCTCTTTCAACAAATGCTGTACCTTACCTGACTTTGGATTTCTTCTAACTATTCAGACTTGCTGGTAGAAGTTGAAGGTTTGCTACTACTTTTAGAAGCTGATGGCTTCTTCGAATCGGTACTGTAGTAACCCCCGCCTTTAAAAACAACTCCCACATTATTAACCAGTTTCTTGAGATGGCCCCCGCATGCTGGGCAGATCGTAAGGGGTTCATCGGACATCTTCTGGAAGGCTTCGATTTCTTCTCCACAATCCTCGCACTTATACCTGTAAAACGGCACGTGAGTCCCTCCTTAGCATCGAATTTTTCTATTAGCTGTATCTATTCTATTCCTCATCGGCCGAAGATGGAATCACACAGAGAAATTCCAGATCTCCGTTTCCCGTGTTCCTGAACTGGTGCTTTACGCCGGAGGGAACAAAAACATAGCTCCCCTTACCAGCATTAATCACGCCCTGGTCAGTGACAATGGCTGCTTCCCCGGAGATGATAAAGACTTCATGTTCCCATGGATGGCTGTGGTGAGGACTATATCCTCCTTCTCCGACAGTAAACAGTCTCATCACAAAATTCGTAGCGCCCTTCTTTTTTCCAATAAGGACACGCTTAGTAACGCTCTTTACATTTTCGTTGTCGAAAAACTGAGGCTCGACATCAAGCGCTTTGCCTACCAGAATTCGTTCTGACATTTTCATAGCGCCTCCTTTTTGAATCAAACGCTTTATCGCATGAGTATTTTCTGTCTCTGTATTCGACCACAACTTTTCTGTAAGGTTCGAGTCCTACTGAATAGCTTTTCAGATCTTCATACTTGGAAATTACTTCGTGAACGAGCCTTCGCTCAAAGGCGAACATCGGTTCCATTACGATCTTGCTTCTCCTGGATATTGCTGACTTTGCCGTTCTATGTGCTATCTCTTCCACCAGTTTCTTTCTTTCAAGTCTGTAATCACCGATATCAACGGTTACGTTGACTTTGGTAGGCGCCATCCTGTTTGCGTAAATGTTTAATATGTGCTGTAAAGCGGCAACAGTTTTACCATGCTTCCCGATAAGTCTGGCAACCTCTTCACCTTCGATCCTGACTCTATACGTTCTTCCAACAAGCTTTACTTCGGAAAAGGTCTCTTCATCGAAATTCTTCAGTATACCCTTGAGGAAGTCGTGAAGCTTTCTTTCCCAGTGTTTGTCCAACAAGGAAACTTCAATTACCGACTCCCTGGATCCAAATATCCCTAGGAAGCCCTTGGAGCCTTTCTCTTTCACTGTGACTTGCATTTCATCGTCATAAGCACCAAGATCTGCTTGAGCTAGCCTGATGGCTTCTTCAACGGTCTCGGCTCTGTATTCAACTGGATTCATTTTGTTTAACACCTCCTGAGCATGTCTAAATCTACTTCACGGGTTTTTCCTGTAAACCTAGCATCTGTCTTAAAGTCAGCCCCTTTATGCCGTGGCGCTTGTACACTACCCAGCTTATAAAGAACTGAAGGACACTCTGGGTTGTCCAGTAAAGCAGCAATCCAGAAGGGAATGTGGCGAAAAGGATCGGAAAGATTACTTGCATGATTACTCCCGACCTCGCAGATCTTGCGTCCTGAGCTGTGAGCAATGAACTGAAGATTCCTACAACTACCGTGATTATTATGAACGGGATGTTCAGTACGAAGTTACCTACTGAAAGATCCTTCCAAATAAGGAAACCAGGCGTATATGCCATTACTTCGCTGAAGTATCGAATGGCATTGTATAGAAGTATCAGTACTGGCAGCTGAAGGAGTATTGGAAGGCATCCGGAGGCGGGATTGTATCCCTTCTCCTTATACAGAGCCATCATTGCCTCCTGTTGCTTTCTGGGGTCCTTGTACTTTTTCTTGATCTTCTCTACTTCGGGTTGAAGCATCCTCATCATTAGCATTGACTTTGTTTGAATGTGATATAAGGGGTAGAGGATGAATCGGGTAACAATTGTGAAGAGAATCAATGCCCAGCCGAAGTTTCCAGACCACTGATATAGCCAGAACAGGAAGTAAACTATTCCGTGATAGATCCAGGAAAAGAAGGTAACTCCTCCAAAGTCTTGCAAGTCCTTTACAATAGCATCATAATGCTCCGGAAGAGCTTGTCCCACGTGAATCAACCTCATAGGGCCCGCAAAAGATTCAAGAATGCCCCTACCGGTTTCAGATTCGTATCTCTGGAATTTGAATGTTCCTTGCATTGAAGTAATTGCGAAGAGCGTCTTCTGGCCGCTGAACTTATCATATGTCAAATAATATGAGGAGTCGGGTCCTATCGTCTGATTCTGGTAAGAAATAAAAGGCAGAGCGACCTCAATCTTCTGATTGAAATTCAGTTCAACTCTGAAATCATAGTAAGGACTATTCAGGATAATAAACGACTTGCTACCTTGTTCATAGTTGAAGCTAACTATTACATTGCCTTCTTCATCTTTGTCGTATGAAAAGGAGGTAGGCAGAAGCTCGGTACCCTCTACGTCAAAAACGTTGAATCCATCTTTTCCAAGGCTTTCGTTGTACACGTAAAACTCAACAGTCTTATTATCGGCGTAACTTGTTACTCCTAATACCAAACCATTTTCGGTGTCCAGAGTTACCTTTAGAGTTTTACCGGAAACTATGAGCGTATTGGTACCTTCCTGAGTGGTAAGTTCCTTGCCCGATACCGAGAGCGTGAATAATGTCACGAAGATCAAAGTCAGAATTATCGCTCTTTTCATTTTTCGTGCCTCCTCAATAGCGTGAAATGATCTGGTACTTCGTCGAACCCCCCTGGATTGAAGGGATTGCATCTGATTATTCTCCAGATGCCTAGAATTAGCCCTTTCAGAGCTCCAAATCTCTCTATTGCCTCATATGTGTATGTTGAACAAGTGGGAGAAAACCTGCATCTTGGGCGGGTTCTAGGGGAGATCTTTTTTCTGTAGAAATCTATCAGAAACAGTAGTATCTTTTTCATCGGACGTTTCTCCAATTTTCTCAGCGATTCGTTTAGTAATCTGTACAATATCATAATATCCAACTTTTCTCTTCTTAAACAGGTCGGATAGATCCTTTCTTGCAATGAAAAGTATATCATACCCTTCGGGAAAGACTTGTTTATTAGTTCGGTAAACCTCTTTAACCAATCTTCTGAGGCGGTTTCTCAGGTGAGCCTTCCCGAATTTCCGTTTTATGGATACTCCTATACGAGAAAAAGGCAGACCATTCTTAACATACAATACAACAAAAAAAGGGTCAACAATTGATTTTCCCTTTTTGAAGACTCTGTCGAAGTCTGCCTTTCGTCTTAGCCTTTCCGTTTTACTAAGGGACTGATCTCTGAGGTTCACACAGAAAGTCTCTTTCTTCCCTTTCTTCTTCTACTTGCCAGCACTCTTCGGCCTCCGACTGTGCGGGATCGCACAAGAAAGCCGTGTGTTCTGTTTCTTTTGACTCTTGATGGTTGGTATGTTCTTTTCATGATTAATAACCTCCAATAAATGCATCACAGTGAACATTATACGGAGTGCAACCTTCACTGTCAAGGACACAGAAAGATGCGGAGTTAAGTCCAAGAGTCCACGAAAGAATTTCTTATGCAGCTGCTGATGAATAGTATAATTGATTGAGAGACTGGATAGATGAAAGCTACCTTTTTGCTGTTGATGGAGGGAGATATGCTGCTTTCGCTGGCGGGGAAAGACTTTCTGACTTTTAAGGATTTCTATGTTGAGTTTTCAGGCGGTATGAATGCCATAACCGGTGAATCGGGGGCTGGAAAGACTGTCTTCCTTAAGGCTCTATGGGCGGTGCTGGGCTTCCCCCCGCTATGGGATAATGACGGCTCGGGCAGTGTTGAAGGTAACTTTGCGGTTGATGATTCGTTGCTTTCTAAACTGGGAGACATGGGTGTAGACATCAATGGTGATCAGCTTCTTGTAAGTGTAAGCTTCACAGGACAGCGAACCATATACAGGATAAATGGAAAAATGGTACCCAAACAAATTGTTCAGTCAGCTTTTCGTGACAGAGTCGAGATTCATTCTCAGCATAGTAGTATAAGCCTGCTGGACGAATCCAAACACCATATAATTCTGGATCACGCGCTTGGAGGAGACACAAGCCTTACCCGTTATTCAGAGCTGTATGCAGAGTACATCAAAGTAAGACGCGAACTGGATTCCTTTATTGTAGATCCTTCTCAGATTGAAAGGGAAAAGGACTTTCTGGAGTTCCAGATCAGGGAGATTGAACAGGCAGATCTTCAACCTCATGAAGACGAAGTCATTGAAATGAAATATACGAGATACAGAAACGCCCAGATGCTACTTGAGACATTTCAAGAACTCACTGATCTTCTTAAGGATGGCGAACTATCTATCTATAATTCTCTCAATGACGCGCGAGCAACTGTCGAAAAAATAAGGAACTTTGGTTACAAGGACTGGCTGGATAACCTTCAGATTGCTCTAGAAGAACTCGATTCCCTTTACACTAAGATTGAGGAAGAGAGAAGCACTCTTGAGATCGATGATGAGGAATTCAGTGCAATTGAAAGTCGTATTACCATTATCCAGGGTCTGAAGAGGAAATACGGAGACTCTGTTGAAAAGATACTTGTGAGACTAGAGGAGTTCAAGAAAGAGCTTGGAACTCTTAAGGAGCTGGAAGGTAGAAAGGAACGCTTGAAGAAAAACGAAGAAGAGCTTCTCTCGTCTTTGAAGGAAACGGGAAGAATCGTTGATCAGAAAAGGTTGGTTAGAGCAAAAGAGATCGAGGAGCAGATCAGGGTACACCTTGAGGATCTCAGAATGAAGGGAGCGGAGTTGAGATTTCATCTAAAGCCTGAATTAATGCCCAGAAGCTACGGGACATCCAAAGTCACGATGGTTGTTAAGACAAATCCCGGTATGGATTTAATGGAGATTGGTAGTGTTGCGTCGGGAGGTGAGCTTTCCAGGTTTTTATTGGCTCTTGAATCCGCCTTGAAGAATCAGCTCGATCTCAAAACAATAGTCTTTGATGAAGTAGACTCTGGAGTTGGTCAACGACTTGGAACAGTAGTGTCAGGGAAACTGGAGGAAATCTCAAGGGAGATTCAGACTATTGTAATAACTCATCTTCCGCAAATCGCAATGAGTTCAGATCGGCATTTTGTTGTTAGAAAACAGCAGGTTCATAACGAAACGATTTCCATTATCGAGGAGCTTCATGGTAGTTCCAAGGAACGGGAAATCGAAGAAATGAGTGGTCAAATTCCAGATTAGGAGTATGAGTAATGGAAAGAGAAGAATTGATAAACAGGATTGTCGAAGAAAAAGGAGTGGAGGCCGCTCCAGTGCTTCTCAGTCTGCTGGTTAGCGAAGACAGTGAGACAGCGCAAATATGTTTTGATGCTTTAATTCAAATGGGTAAGGACGTGGTTCCTTTTCTTATCGAAAAGATGAGATCAGAGGATATCGACCCCGTATCAAGGCTTTATCTAGCAGATTTGGCAGGGGAGATCGGTGATATAAGAGCCGTGACACATCTTTACGAGCTTCTGAGCAAGTACAGTGATGAAAGATCACAGATAGTAATCTACGAAGCTCTTGCTCGATTGGGGGAAGGCGAAAAAGTGGTAGATGTTTTGGCCCTGATGCTTGAGGAAAACTATGACGCTGAACTGCAAGATCAACTAATCATGGCACTGAGCAACACCGATTCTTCGGTTGCCGTTAAGGCTCTTGCAGGATTTTATGGAAACAAGTTGGCCGATAAATCTACAAAAGCCTTTGCGCTGGAGGGAATCCATTCGATACTTGCCAGAAGACATGAGCTGAAAAACTATCTCCTGAGCCTTCATAATGGTAAGGAAATTGCTGAAAGGCTTTATCAATGGCAGAAAGAAATCTAACTGATTACTTTAATTCAATCTATTTGGCTGGAGCGGATGTAAGGCTCGAAGAGCCGCTTGAATGGCACACGACAATAAGGATTGGTGGTCCAGCCAGAGTATTCGTTTCACCGTATTCTGTAGAGTCTCTGAGCGAGATCCTATCCTTGTTGAAGTCGGAAAAACTTCCGTACAAAATCATCGGAGGCGGTTCAAATGTGATCTGCCCTGATAAATATGAGGGTGTTGTTGTTTCGACTAGGAATCTGAACTTACTCAGAAGCGATGGGGTCAAGGTTTTTGCTCAGGCGGGAACGAGTATCAACTCTGTCATCTGGCATTGTTTGGCAGAAGGGTTAACGGGCATTGAGTTCTTGACGGGACTCCCAGGTTCAGTTGGTGGTGCCGTATTGATGAACGCAGGAGCCTTTGGGGGGGAAATCGGCGATCGGGTGACTAGAGTCTCTTATCTTGACGGGAGGGGTAAAGTAATAGACGTTGACTCAAAGAGCGCCGGGTTTTCGTATAGAAACAGCATATTCAAAGCAGCAGATGGAATCGTTGTCGGCGCTGAATTCTTGCTGAAGAGGGGTGAAAGATCCGAGATCGAAACTAAGATGAAAGAAATCCTTGCAAAGAGAATTCAGAAGCAACCACTGGAACATCCTAGTGCCGGCAGTGTCTTCGTGAGACCTAAACCGGATTTCTACGTTGGTTCAACTATAGAACGCTTGGGATTGAAGTCCTTAAGAGTGGGAGGAGCTGAAGTTTCGGAAAAACATGCAGGATTCATTGTGAATAGAGGAGGCGCCTGTCAGAGCGACGTCCTGACTCTGGTGGAGATAATTAGAAAGAAAGTTGAAGGGGCCACAGGCGTTATTCTCAGTACTGAGATAGAAATTTGGAAGGAGGTTGAGTAATGGTTGATGTAAGAATCGAAGAACCTGAAGATAATTTTACCGGGAACGGAGGACCAAAGAAAAGCTTTTTCTGGTCCGGCCTATTTGTGCTGCTTGTAGTCGCCGCAATCGTAGTAGTCTACTTTTTGAGCGGTTTCTTTCTTGTGGGTCCCGATCAAGTGGGGTTGATAAAGCGGTTCGGCAAGTTTACTAAGAGCGTAGGACCCGGACTTGGGTATCACCTGCCCTTTCCCATTGAAAGTGTAGTCGTTATCGACACTTCGAATTTGAGAAAAGAGGAGATCGGGTTCAGGACTATCAGAACTGGGACCTATCAGACCTATGCAAACGAGTCCCTAATGCTTACCGGAGATGGAAATATCGTCTCGGTCGAGCTGGTTGTACAGTACTATGTGGGTGATCCTGCGAAGTTGGCTTTCACTATTGTTGACGACGGAGATATCGTAAGATTCACGACCGAATCGGTTCTCAGGGAGGAAGTTGCTTCGAGCACCATTGACTCGATATTGACAACAGAGAGGGACACTATTTCTATAAGGACTGCAGAGAGGGTTCAGGAAGAACTTGATAGACTTGATACAGGAATTATTGTGAAAAATGTTTTCCTTCAGGAGGTCGCTCCGCCACAGCAGGTTATCACAGCCTTCGACGATGTGAATAGTGCCAAGCAGGACAAGGAAAAGCTAATCTACGAGGCTGAGAAATACACTAACGACATTATTCCAAAGGCCGAAGGAGAAGCTGCCCAGATAATTAAGGACGCCGAAGGCTATGCTCAGGAGAGAATACTAAATGCCGAAGGAGAGGCCGAAAGATTCCTCGAAATTCTCGAGGAATATGAAAAGGCTCCAGACGTAACAAGAACGAGAATGTATCTTGAGACCCTTAACAAGGTTCTTTCGGAAGCAAGCAAAACAGTTGTGCTCGATCAGAGCAGTGTTCTGAAACTCCTTGATCTTGAAGGGAGCGTGAGGTGATGAAATACAAAGTCATAATTTCCGTTGCGATCATCGTGGTAATTGCGATCATACTTCTGCCGAGTTTCTTCTTCATCATCGATGAAACTGAACAGGCCGTTGTTTTGAGATTTGGCGAGATTCAGAAATCCATCACCGAGGCCGGCCTTTATACTAAGACTCCTTTCATCGACAACGTGAGAAAATTTGACAAACGTATACAAATATACGACGTAGATGCCGAAAGGATATATTCGAAAGACAAGAAGACGATTCTGGCCGATACTTTTGCTTTGTGGAGAATAGTAGATCCGAGGAAATTCATAGAGACAATGAAATCAGAACTGACTGCTCTTACACGAATTGATGATGTAGTGTACTCTCACGTGCGAAACACATTTGGAAAACTCGATTACGACGAGATCATTTCCGGAAAGAGAACGGATGTCCTTGATGAAATTACCGCTCTCGCTGCAAATGATATGAAGGACTTCGGGATTCAAATAATATCCGTTCGCGTTAAGAGAGCCGATTTGCCTGACGAAAATAGGAACGCCGTCTTCGAGAGAATGAAGTCGGAGAGAATACAGGAGGCTTCACTGATAAGGGCCGAAGGGAATAGAGAGGCACAGAAGTTGAGAGCCGAGGCGGATAAAGAGGCGCAGATTACGATCGCCACAGCCCAGAAGGAAGCAGACATAATAATCGGAACAGGAGATGCTCGAGCGCTTTCAATCTATGCCGAGGCCTTCAACAGAGACCCCGATTTCTATGAATTCATGAAGAGACTCGAAGTCTACGAGAGCACTCTAGAGGATGCGAACTACATTTTGGGTCCTGCCATGGATTTCATTGACAAACTGTCCAAAGGAGAATAATGAGCTGTAAGAAGTCTCTTCTTGAACCTGGACACTTTGAGATCAATGTCAGAAGATCCAGGTTCATAGGTGACAGCGCAAGATGCGAATGTGAAGAAGAAGCAAAGTCCTTTATCAAGTCGCTCTCTCAAAGGTATGCGAGTGCGGACCATTGTTGCTGGGCATACCGGATTTCCCTTCAGGGGAGGGAAATCGCTAATTACTCGGATGCGGGAGAACCTCATGGATCTGCCGGTAAGCCTATTCTCGGAGCTATCGAAAGTCTTGAGCTTACGGATGTTGTCGTGGTAGTTACCAGGTATTTTGGCGGAACAAAACTAGGAGTGAGAGGTTTGATCGATGCCTACGGAGAGACTGCTGCAGGAGCGCTCAGGGCCGGGAAATTGGCCCTGTATTGCCCTGGGCTAGAGTTGGTTGTGGAAATGACTTATAGTCAATGGAACGATTTTATCAGGCTCTTTGGTGAAGATAAAGACTTTTCGGTCCGAAAAGTCGACTATTCAGAAAGGGTTTTTGCATCACTTGCTGTTCAGGAAAAGAACATAGAAAGAATTACGGGGTTTCTTGAAGACAGAAGAATCTTTCACAAATCGGGGGAAGAACTAAGCTTTGTCAGCCCGCTCGAGTGATTCTGATTAATGTACTCCTGCAAGTAATAGTCCATTATCTTCCTGGATATCTGTGATGCCAGTCCGGACCCATAGCCTCCTTCATGAACGAAGACTGTTACCACTATTTCGGGCTCCTCAAGTGGCATGAAGCCGGTAAACCAGGAATGGGTAGGTTTTGAGCCTCCCTGTTCCGCTGTACCAGTTTTGCCGGCTGCCGTTCCTTCGAAATTTCTGAAGGCCGAATATGCGGTTCCTGCCTCGGCAGCTCCACCTCCCTTGCTTATGACATTTCTCAAAGCCTCTGTAAGCAAGCTCCAGTCACTTTCACGAAGCTCAATTACTGTCCTGCCACTCACTCTCTCTGCGCCAATATAGGGAAGTATTTCGCGGCCTTTGGTAGCAATTTCACCGGTCATCTTTGCCAGCTGTAAGGGAGTGATGCTTAGATAACCCTGGCCTATTGAAATCTGAATAGTATCCCCGGGAAACCAGTTTTCTTCCAGTTTTTCTTGTTTCCATGAGGGACAAGGCATTAGACCTGTTGATTCTTCAGGTAGATCTATGTTAGTTGGCTCGAAAACCTCCCAAATCTTGGCATAATTGCTGATCGTGTCAATTCCCAACTCAAGCCCCAGCTGATAGAAGTATACGTTACATGAGACGGTTATGGCCTTAGACAGATCAGTAATGCCATGGCCGTAAAGATTCCAGTCTCTGTAAACCCCTTGAACTATGCCCTGACTGTCTTTGTACTGGAAACTTCCTCGACAATCGATTTGTTCAGTTGCATCCTTTCCTTCTGCCAAAGCTGCCATTGCAATGAACGGCTTAATCACAGATCCTGGCGTAAAAGGAGTTAGCGCTCTATTGACAAGCGGTCTGGAGGGATCGAGATTCAATCTTTCCCAATCTCTGTTGGAGATTCCCCTTGTGAAAGACATGTTTTCGAAGCCGGGGACCGATACCAGGGCAAGGATTTCTCCGCTTGTTGTCATCACTACTGCTGCACCGCTCTTACCTGTTTCGCTGATTAATTCATAAATGTATTTTGACATTTGAGAGTCTATGGTTATAGTAAGGTCTTTTCCCCCTACAGGCGGCCTTTCACCTTCAAGACTTATCTGACGTCCTAACGCATCGACTCTTATTAACTGCTCTCCTGGAGTTCCTCTCAACAAGTCATTGTACTGCTTTTCTATTCCCATTACCGGTTCTCCGTCAGCTTTTATGTATCCCACAACGTGCGCAACACCGGGATTGTTTTGATAGTATCTGATAACTCTTTCAGAAACCTCCAGTTCCGGGAAGTCGTTAAGCCTTTCTGCGAGAGCCGCTGGAAGACTCGTTTCGACACTTCCAAACATCTCAAGGTTTCTCACAAGCGTTTCTGCTTTCTGTTTGTCGTCGAAGGCATCAATTATCATTCTCTTCAGGTCATCAGGGAGAAACACCACCCTTTTTTCAATATTGTAGTAGGGTGCATCCCACGCAAGCGGAATTCCATTTCGATCCAAAATCATACCTCTTTGAGGAAGCAAAGAGATCGATCGATGGCTAATGCTTTCTACTTGTGCCGCGTATTTATCAGAGCTCACAATTTGGTAATCGTACAATTTATAAATGAAGAGTCCCACTGTTAGAATGAAAAGTACGAAGAAGAGGTCGAATCTCTTAATCTTCAACGCTCAACCTCCTCAATATGAGAAATGTTGCGAAGAACGGGAAGAGTACACCGAAGCCGGTACCGGCAAAACAGACTCCTGTGATTCCTATTGCCGCCGCAACGAGAGCACCAAAACTTGGTGTTCGATAACGGTCCTGAAAAGCAACTGCAGAAATAACAAGTATTATTGCAAGGGCGATTACCATACCGATTCCGGAAAGTGCAATTCCAACTATCCATGAAAGCAGTAATGCAAGTGAAAGCGCAAATGCGACGTTTCTCGTCGGTAGAAATACCAGGAGCGTTAGATATATGGGATATAAAGGGATCAAGTCTCCGAATCCGAGATCAAAGAATAGAGCCGGTACTATCAGAAGCAGCCAAATCATTCCTGCAACTCCAGAAAGAGAAAGTAGTCACCAAATACGTTCGGATTCTTTACCAGGTAATCGCTTCCATGGCGACCTGCGATTTCGCCTATTAGATCGAGCTTCATTGCTTTGTAGTATCCGTACCCTGGAACCGTCGAAGCAATTCTGACTGAATCACCCGCCTCTAGATAATACGGATCAAATGTTGAGAAATACAGTTTTCCCGCGTCTGAATAGATTACGCCTTCGATAACTGTCTCCTCTCTGTGAACAGCGGCCGAAATTCTAGTTCCCGGAGATGTGAGCGGAGCAACAAGTAAGTAGCGTTCATTTGAGTTCTTAACCACACCATAGATGGTCGATGAAAAGAACGAAGCAACGGGAGTTCCTGGCAAAGCCGGTCTGTTAGTGGTCATAACGGCTGTATTGTTTCTTTCAAAACTGAAAAACGCAACTCTCATCGGAATTGGAAACTCAAACTTGTCACTGAATGAATCGGCATATCTATTCAGATCTCTTATTACACGATCTATGCTTCTTGTTTGAAAGAGCGCCCTGAAAAAGTTCTCGATATCCACTCTCAGATTTATAAGGGGTAATGCCATTCCATCAAAAAACTCACTCGCTCTTCTGTTGGTACCCGTCACTTCTAGAATCGATGACAGGACAAGAAAGATCATTAAGATTACAACCGCCACTTCAGCAAACTTCACTAGAGAAGTCTCCTCTATCTCAAGTTGCCTTTTTCAATTCTTTCAAGTATGGAGACTCTCTCCAGAACCTGACCAGCTCCTCTCGCCACACAAGTCAAGGGATCATCGGCTATGACAACCATGATTCCAGTTTCTCTTTGAATCAGTTCCTGCATTCCGTTTAAGAGGGAACCTCCGCCCGCAATAACAATACCGCTCTGCACGATATCGGAAATGAGCTCAGGAGGTGTGTTTTCCACAGTGAGTTTGACTGCCTCAACAATTCTAGAAACCGGTTCTGCAATCGCCTCTCGAATCTCTGAACCGGAGATGGAAATCTTACGCGGGAGACCTGAATTCAAGTCTAGACCAACAATTTCCGCATAGGAACCGTCGGCTTCTTCTGTTTCGACCACATTTCCAATTTCCATTTTGACACGTTCCGCTGTTTTCTCGCCAATCATCAGTCTGTACTTTTCTTTGATGTACTGAACGATATAATCGTCCATTTCGTCTCCGCCAACTCTTATAGATTGGCTCAAGACAATGCTGCCGAGGGAAATCACCGCAATTTCAGTTGTTCCTCCGCCGATATCAACTATCATATTCCCCGTAGGTTCTTCCACATTCAGGCCGGCGCCGATTGAACTAGCCATTGGTTCTTCAATTAGGAAGACCTTCTTTGCTCCAGCTTCTATTGCGGCATCCACAATTGCCTTTCTCTCCACTTCGGTCGCCCCGGAAGGAACGCCAATCACAATTCTTGGTTTAACAAAAGTTCGTCTGCCAATAGCTCTTCCCATAAAATACTTCAGCATCGCGAGGGCAATGTCGTAATCTGCAATTACGCCATCTTTCAAGGGGCGAGTAGCAACTATACTGGCAGGCGTTTTACCCACCATTCTTTTTGCTTCCAGGCCAACTTGAAGGATCTTTCCTGAATTTACATCGATTGCAACAACCGAGGGTTCATTAGTTACTACTCCTTGGCCTTTTACATAGACCAGAGTGTTGGCAGTTCCCAAATCTATACCCATGTCTTGCCTTAAGAACATTCGAAGGCCTCCTGTCGGGAAAGTCTTTATTCTCAATTCTACCATCAGGATGAGGCCGAATGACGAAGCGTGTGAAATTCCACGTCATTGTTCAATAACCTTCTGGAGAAGGTATTATACAAGTTTGACTATGCCTTAATCAAAGTGATAGAATCCATGTGGCCTCGCCAATGACAAAGTAAGGGCCAATTATTCACTATTCTAGAGCTAGATGAACTATTTTTTTGATGAAGTTCGATGAGATGATTGTGATGAAAACACGGAGGTGAAGACATGGAAGATAGAGAGTTAAGAACGTTGAACCATCTCATGTACATGGAATACTACACAGGAGGAAATGCAGGACTCTTCATGAAGATGAAGCAGCTCGTGTATTCATTCCAGAGTCCTTTTCAGAGAATAGATATTTTCGAACACCCTGAGTTTGGAATGGTTCTTGTGCTAGATGGGATAACAATGTTTACTGAAGCCGATGAATTTATGTATCATGAAATGTTAGTCCATGTTCCGCTTTTTACACATCCGAACCCAAAACGGGTCTTGATAATTGGTGGTGGCGACGGTGGTAGCTTGAGAGAGGTCCTCAAACACCCCTCTGTCGAGGAAGCGATTCTATGTGAAGTAGATCCATATGTAATCGATGCGGCTAAGCTCCATCTGAAGGAAATGTCGGTGGAACTAGACAATCCTAAGGCATCTATCTTTAATGAAAATGGAGCGGACTTTGTGAGAAAGAACAAGGACTATTTTGATGTAATAATTGTGGACTCTACTGACCCAACGGCAGGCGAAGGAGGGCATCTCTTTACCAAGGAGTTCTATTCAAATTGCTACAAAGCTCTAAGAAAGGACGGAATATTCTGTGCGGAAACTGAAGACCCTTTCTATGATAAGGGGTGGGTTGCGATTGCTTATAACAGGATTTCCTCTGTATTTCCCATTTCAAAGATGTACACCGGTTTCATGACGACTTATCCCTCTGGTATGTGGACTTATACAATTGGATCTAAAGAACTGGATCCACTCGAGGATTACGATGAAGAAAGGGTTCTTGATTTTGGAGCGCCCCTTAGATACTATAATACTGAAATACACAGGGCCTCGTTTGCTCTTCCTACGTTCCTTAAAGAGCTGACCGGTCAGTTTTGATATACGGCAGCGAAGCTTTACATTTGATGTATTGTGAATAGGATTTTTATAGTTGAGAGAATGACCTCCAGTATTTTGCTGGAGTTGTTCTCCCTTCTTTTGTTGAATTTAACCTGGTTTACCCGTGCCGTGATAGAATCATCCTTGATCGGCAGGAGGGAGTATTAATGTATAAGAGAGATCGTATTAGGAACATATCTATAATTGCTCACATTGATCACGGGAAGACGACTCTCGTCGACAGATTCTTGGATATCACTGATACTGTGGACAGACGAAACAAAAAGGATCAGTTCATGGATTCCATGGATATTGAGAGAGAAAGGGGAATTACCATAAAGTCTAAGCCCGTGAAGCTGAATTACCTTGCTGATGATGGGATTACATACGAGATCAACATTATTGATACGCCTGGTCATGTTGACTTCAACTATGAGGTTTCCAGGAGCTTGGCTGCCTGTGAGGGAGCGATTTTGCTTGTTGACGCTTCTCAGGGTGTTGAAGCTCAAACGGTTGGCAACACATATCTAGCAATCGAGAATGATCTTGAGTTGATACCTGTACTGAACAAGATAGATATTCCAAATGCAAATATCGAGGAAACACTTGCGGAAATTGTCGATCTTATAGGCTATTCTCCTGAAGACTGCCTTCAGGCGAGTGCAAAGACTGGTCAGGGGGTTAAGGAGATTCTGGAAGCAGTTGTCAAGAGAGTCTCACCCCCGTCGGGAATGCTAGAAGCACCATTAAAGGCATTGATTTTCGATGCGATTTACGATAAGTATAGAGGCGTAGTTATTCACGTAAGAATCTTTGAAGGTAGTGTCAAAGCGGGGGACAGAATTCAGATGATGGCTTCCGGTGAAATCTTTGAAGTAGTCGAAGTAGGATACTTCCTTCCTCAGATGGAAATCACCGATTCTCTGGATGCAGGTGAGGTTGGTTATATCATTGCCGTAATAAAAGACGTATCGAGTGCCAAGATAGGAGATACCGTTACTTCTGCCAATAATCCTACTGATACTGCCCTTCCCGGTTACAAAGAGGCGAAACCTATGGTCTACGCCGGGATGTTTCCTGGAATGCCCGAATACTACGACGAACTGAGAAAGGCGCTGGATAAGTTCAAACTTAACGATGCCTCGCTCGTTTTTGAACCGGAGAACTCTCCCGCTTTGGGTTTTGGCTTCAGGGTGGGGTTCCTTGGCCTACTTCATATGGATGTTGTTAGAGAGAGGCTCGAAAGAGAATTCGAAATAGCCTGTATTCTTACCGCCCCTAATGTTGTTTATCGGGTCACTTTACAGAATGGTGAAGTTGCAGAAATAACTAATCCCGCTAGCTTTCCAGAGCCTGGTGAGTTCCTGAGAGTTGAAGAACCGTTTGTCGACCTATCTATAATCACGCCTTCGGAATATATGGGCAACCTAATAGGGTTCATAACTTCCGAAAAGAGAGGCGACTTCAAAGCGGTGGAAAACGCTGGAAAGAATCGGGTTGTTCTGCGTTTTGAGGCTCCGTTGTCGGAGATAATGTTTGACTTCTTCGATAGGATGAAGGCAATTTCGAGAGGTTACGCATCAATGGATTATGAAATTCTTGGCTATCGTGAGTCGGATTTGGTGAAAGTGACAATCCTCGTCAATAAGGAGACTGTAGATTCGCTTTCATTCATAGTTCATGTAGACAAGGAATATTCTGTAGCAAAAAAGGTAGTCGACAAGTTGAGCGAGCTAATACCGCAGCATCAATTTCAGATTCCGATACAGGCGAAATCAAGAGGTAGAATAATTGCTAGAAGCGATATAAAGGCATTACGAAAAGATGTTTTGGCCAAATGCTATGGAGGAGATGTCACAAGGAAGATGAAGCTCCTTGAGAAGCAGAAAGAAGGAAAGAAGAGAATGAGAGAAATCGGTCAGGTAACCATTCCACAGAATGCCTTCCTGGCGATTCTGAGAATCGGTGAAGAAGAATGACGAGGTGAGAATGTTGATAAGACTTGGGGCACATATGTCCATTTCTAAAGGGTTCGATAAAGTTCCCGGGGACACTGTAGGAATCGGCGGAAACACTTTTCAGATCTTTCCTCACAGTCCAAGGATGTGGAAAGCCTCTCTTCCTAAGAGTGAAATGTCAGCAAGTTTCATATCTGAAATGAAAGACAAATCTCTAGATCCTTTCGATTGTATGGTTCATTCAGGTTATCTCGTGAACATTGCTTCTCCTAATGACGAGGTATGGGAGAAGTCTGTGAACCTTCTCTCTCTCGAGATGAAAATCACAGCTACTTTGGGTTTGAAGTATTTGAATTTCCATCCCGGAAGTCACCTGGGCGAAGGTCTTAGTGAAGGACTAGAAAGGATTCTTAAAGGAGTGGAAATCGTTCTAGGTGAGAATCGGGACAACGATGTGATGCTTCTTCTGGAAAACGTTTCTGCAAAAGGCAATCACATTGGCAGCAGTTTTGAGGAGCTTGCAGCGATAATTGACGGTTCTATTCACCCTGAAAGGATTGGGATAACATATGATACCTGTCACGGGTTTGACTCGGGGTTCGACATAAGGGACTTAGAGGGAACCTTGAAGCTTATTGACAAAATCGATTCGACGGTGGGCTACGAAAAGCTGAAGATGATACATCTCAACGACAGCAAATATCCGCTCGGAGCTGGCAAGGATCGTCATGAAATGATTGGGAAGGGTTACATAGGTATGAATGGCGGATTCAAGGAGTTTCTTTCAAACGAAAAGATACAGGAAATCCCGTGGCTTCTTGAGACGCCTGGAGACGATGCAGATCATGCTTTAGAAATTAAGTATGTGAGGGAGCTTATTGGATAGCGGAGGAAAGCAATCGATGAAAAAGTATGTTGTGGTAACAGGAGGCGTAATCAGTGGCATCGGTAAGGGGATCCTTTCCGCCTCAATTGCTAGAGTTATGAAGGAGTGCGGAGTAGAGGTGAATACTCTGAAGATAGACCCGTATTTGAACCTCGATGCAGGTACGATGAATCCAAACCAGCATGGTGAGGTTTTCGTTACCGAAGACGGTTATGAAGCGGATCTTGATCTCGGCCACTATGAGAGATTTCTTGGCAAGAACATGAGAAGAGAGAATAACATGACGGCGGGGCAGGTCTTCAAATCAATAATCGACAAAGAGAGGAAAGGTGACTTTTTAGGAGCCACCGTTCAGATGGTTCCACATGTAACTGATGAGATCAAGTCTAGAATCAGAAAAGTGCCGGGTGATCTCATAATGATAGAAATTGGAGGTACTGTTGGCGACATTGAAGGAGAGATATTCCTTGAAGCGGTACGAGAACTGTGGGTCGAGGAGGGGCCGGAGAACTTCCTCTTCATACATGTAACCTATGTTCCCTATCTGCGTGTCACGAACGAGTTTAAGACTAAACCAACACAGCAGTCAGTTCAACTCCTAAGAAGAATTGGAATTCAGCCTCAAATGATTGTTGTTAGATCAGAGCTTCCAATTGAAGAAAACGAACTCGGAAAGATTGCCCTTTTTGGCGGAGTAGAAAGGCAGATGGTTTACAACCTACCCGATTCAGAAAACGTGTATGATGTTCCCAGAATTGTTTACTCCCATGGGATTCACAGAAAGATCGCATCCTGGTTAAACATTGAAATCGAAGAACGGTTCGAATGGAACTATCCCAAGTCGTTTGCTCCAACCAGGGTAGCAATAGTGGGCAAGTACCTTGGGACAGACGATGCTTACAAGAGCATTTCTGAAAGCATTACTCTCTGCGGAGCAAGCAAGCCGGAAGTCATTGATTCACAGTGCTTTGAGGATATGACGGATGCACAGATAAAGGCCGAGCTTCGCAAATACGACGGAATAATCATACCCGGCGGTTTTGGCAAACGAGGTATTGAAGGAAAGATTGCCGTGATAAAGGCGGCCAGAGAAGAGGACATCCCGATTCTCGGTATTTGTTTGGGAATGCAGCTTATGGTTATCGAGTTCGCAAGGAACGTTTGCAAGTTAGAGAATGCAAACTCGACGGAGTTCGATCCTTCTACTCCATATCCAGTCATCGATCTAATGGAAGAGCAGAAAGCAATATTGAAACTTGGCGGTACGATGAGACTTGGCGCTCAGGAGACTCCAATAGAAGAAGGTACAACTCTTTACGAGGCGTATAACGAGCGTCTCGTCTATGAAAGACACAGGCACAGATATGAGGTCAACCTCGAGCGTTTTCCCGATCTTTTTAGGACGCCAGAAGAAACGGATGAAAGTAAACTGAGAATATCCTCTAGAGCGACATTCGTCGAGGCGATAGAACTTCCTGAAAAGAGATTCTTCGTCGGTATTCAATATCATCCTGAATTCAGGTCGAAGGTGGGTAGGCCCAATCCGATATTTGAACTCTTCCTGACGAGAGTAAGAGAGAAGAGAAGGATTCAACAGTGACATTCGAAAACGGGAGAGTGCTAGATCTTTCGGAACCGCGAATAATGGGAATACTCAACATTACCCCCGACTCCTTTTTTCCGGGAAGCAGATTCCTTGACATACCGGTTGCTCTGGATAAAGCTCTCGAAATGCTCGAAAATGGTGCAGCAATAATAGACATAGGTGGAGAATCCTCAAGACCGGGAGCAGAAAAGGTAGAGTCAAAAGAGGAAATCGCAAGGGTTCTACCTTTAATAAAGCAACTGCGAAGCAAAAGACCTGATGCAGTGATCTCAGTAGACACTTATAACAGTGAGACTGCGAGTGCTGCACTTTCTGAAGGGGCTGACATGATCAACGATATCACCGGGCTCAGGTCGATGAAGATGATAGAGGCAGTCTCTGAAAACCATGCAGCTGTTGTTATTATGCACATGAGAGGCGATCCTTCTACCATGAGTCGAATGACAGATTACCGAGACGTAGTTGGAGAAGTTTCATCCTGGTTACTTGAAAGGGCCAGGCGGGCAATCGATTTCGGAGTAGATCCTGACAGGATAATACTTGATCCCGGGATAGGTTTCGCCAAGTCCGCTGAACAAAGTATTGAGATTCTGAAAAACATAGAGAAGTTTAAGAAGATGGGTTTCCCTGTTCTTGTAGGGCATTCCAGAAAAAGCTTCATATCGAAGATTACTGGAACACCGGTTGAAGAGAGATTGGAAGAAACTATTAGCATTTCAACATACTTATACCTTAAAAAGGTAAACATAATTCGCGTTCATGATGTACAGGAGCACGGTCGAATCTTTGGTATACTTAAGACATTGAACCCATGCGGAGAGTATTGGGGGGAGTGATTTGCCTTATAGTAGACGCTCAAAGAAATACTGGAAGGAAACCTGGAAGGCGTATCTTTTTCTGCTGCCTTCGATCATAATTCTGGGAGTGTTTGTCTTCTGGCCAATCGGTTTCTCGCTTGTTCTCAGTTTCTTTAAATGGGACTACACATCGACCACTCGTTATTTCATAGGTTTTGATAATTACAAAGAGCTCTTCAGGCTAACCTATCCCGTTTCCCTAAGTTTTGTGAACTCGCTAATGAACACTGTCGTTTATGTTGTTATCGTCCTTGTAGTAGTTCAACTAATCTACTATCTTCTTGGACTTATGAGTAAGTATGATAAGACAGACAAGAGTCATTCGTTTTTATATGTTATTTTCATTGCTTTGCTTTCCGGATATGTTCTTTTGCGTAATACCAGTATCGGTCTCACAACTATCGGGCTGTTTGCAGGGTTGGGCTTGATGGGTTTTGGACTCTATGTACTTCTTCGCAGGAAGAGTAGCATTCAGAGCAGAAGGATGAAATCAAGCCAGTGGTCAACCCTTATCCTGTTTATTGTCGTCTATTACGTTTTTGCTTACCAGATCCTCACTCAGAGCGCTGACTTTGTTCAGTATTTCACTCTGGCAAAAGAAAGCTCGGACTTTCTTAAGTCTATCTACAATACGGTCTATTATGTTCTGCTGTCAGTTCCAACTCAGATAGCCCTGGCTCTGATTATTGCTATGCTTTTAAACAAGAACATTAAGCTGAGATCCCTTTTCAGGACTGCTTATTTCATCCCTTTTGTTACATCTGTTGTTGCCGTTTCACTTGTGTGGCAGTGGATGTTCAACGACCAGTTTGGATTGCTCAACTACATTCTTTCAATCTTCAACCTGCCGAGAATTGCCTGGCTAAAAGATGAAGTTTGGACAATTCCAACGATAGCTATAGTCTCTGTATGGCAGCATGTTGGATACACTACCGTGATCTTTCTTGCCGGTCTTCAAAACATCGATAAGTCCTATTACGAGGCCGCCGATGTTGATGGCGCAAGCGGGTGGCAGAAATTCAAGTTCATTACCTGGCCGCTCCTCTCGGGCACCACTTTCTTCATAATGATAATCACGATGATAGGTTCGTTCAAGGTATTCTCTCAGATCTTTATTCTTTACCAGGGGCTACCTGGGCCGGTCAATAAAAGCGGATTGACCCTTGTATACTACGTATTTGATGCATTCTACAATCAGCAGAGAATGGGAGTAGCGAGCGCGGCAGCATATGTGCTCTTTATGATTATTCTGGTCTTGACAATGGTGCAGCTAAATGTGGGTAAGAAGCGCGTTCACTACGAAGGTTGAGGTGTTCAGATGACTACATCGTCGACTAAGATTATCTCGAAAATTCTACTCTACGTAGTAATTGTCGGTGGAGCCTTTCTGATGCTGATTCCATTTGCCTGGATGGTTGCGACCTCCTTCAAGGCGCCCAGTGAAGTTTCGACTTGGCCCCCAGTATGGACGACAAAGAATGCAGCAAGTTCCTTCACGTTCAAGACACAAATCAAGCAGAAGAGCGCAAGTGCTTCAGTAGATCTCTCGGCTTTGAGTCTCAGCGAATTCAGAAACTTCGCCGCCCTTATGGAGGAGTCTGCAAGTTTTGATACAGTGACCGTTAATCTTGATGATGACCCCATTAGGAGAGGCGAAATCGAGATCCAGCTCTTGGAGACAAACGGTTCTCCTGCCGACTATTCGACGGAGGTTGATCGGCAGAGATTTGAATCTCTAATTGAACGGTATCATACACTTGCTACCAATTTCCCGGACTCAGTTTCGAGAGATTTGAAAGATCTTCCTGTAGATGATGTTGGCCGCTTTCTGGACAGCTTCTTTAACGTGGCTGTGTATGGAGACAATGGTTTTGTTAGGCGAGTTATTCTCGTAACGTCGCTCAAAACGGAGTATTCGAAAGCAATCGAAAGACTGGCGCAAAGCGTTGAAACTTCAATGAAAGAGTTGCCAATAGATACTGATGAAAGCAAAGCGATCAAAAAGAGAATCCGGGAAGAGTCGGCCAGACTTTTCGAGAACCCGGTAGCTGAGCTTACGCGTTCAATAGAGAATCTCGAGCCTTATAGAACTGGGAGTACTGGGGTCACCGATTTGACCGAACTGGAGAAAGTGGTTGAAGGTTTGAGAGACAGCATAAATACTATCAGGAATGTTGCTTCTGAAGTGATCTCGCTTTCTCAAGAAATCTCTGCTGGAGATTCCAGAGTCTCTCTTTCGGTGAGGCAGCTCGAAAGATCTCTTGAAGCCGTACCTTCTGGACTGATTCAGTGGATGGACTTGTTGAATCTGTATTCTGACTTGAGAATTTTCTACGACGAATCACAGAATGAGAGTCTTTCAAGCGCTTCAATAGTGGGAAAGATACGGACCGATTCTGAAGTGCACTCTTTGCTGTCCGACTTTGTGAATCGGTGGGATATTGATGAAGAAATGAGAACCCACTTGCTTACCAAGGTTAATCCGTCTAATGTACGGAACGCAGTTGCAATCCTCTTGAACTATCTTGACAGCAATTTTAAGGAGAGTCTTTCAAAATACTTCTCGGATGTGCAGACACCACTCGAAGCAATCAATGATGCCATGAATTTCCTGAGAACTTCGCTTCTGGTTGCTTCTGATCCAGTCCTCGATGAGAAAGTCAATAGCGCGATGGATGAAGAGACACCTTATTCGAGTCTCATTACACTGATTAAGGAAGTGGCGTCAGCGGCAGGTCAAACGATTGGAGTCGGGGGCGTTGTAGCGAGCCTGGATAGGCAGGCAAACATCAGTGGCCACGAACCGTTTGCAGAATTGATAAGACGAAGATGGAGAGAGACCGACTTAATAGGTACTTTCTCCAGAGTCCATTCCGATATATTCAGCGAACTTGATCTCTCAAGTAAACCCGATGAAGTTGAAAGAGTTTACTACAGGGGTATCATTTCCCCGTCCGGTGCGAAATCTTTCGACATAAAGCTGAAAGGAATTCCTGCGGTCTGGCTCAAAGACGACGTATCCGCCGGCAAGGCGAATTTCACTCTGGGAGAGACTATTAGCAACTTCTTTCAAAATTATGTCACAGCATGGAACGCTGCCCCTTTCGGCAGGTATTACTTCAACACTGTATTCGTGGCTACCGTGACAACATTTGTTGAGATAATCTTTGCAGCAATGGCGGCCTTTGCATTTGCAAAGATGGAGTTCTTCGGGAAAAATCTCTTGTTCACTCTCTTCCTGGCGACAATGATGGTCCCCGGAGAGGTGCTCCTTGTGCCCAACTACATCACGCTTACTGCTCTTGGTTGGATTGACTCGTATTACGCCTTAATTGTTCCGTGGGTAGTTTCCGTTTTTGCCATATTCTTGTTGAGACAGCATTTCATGACTATCCCGAACGAACTATACGATGCGGCTATGATTGACGGTCTTTCTAAGTGGCGCTTTCTATGGACAATTCTGGTTCCGCTTTCTAAACCCGCTGTCATAACCGCTGCGCTTCTGAAATTCGTCGGTAGTTGGAATTCCTTCCTTTGGGTCCTTATAGTTACGAAGAGTCCCGAGATCAGGACTTTACCGGTTGGACTTCAGAATTTCAGTTCTGCAACGGGAAGTGATTACCATTTACTGATGGCGGCCGCTACATTTTCCATAATTCCGGTCGTAATTCTCTTCCTGATTACCCAGAAGTATTTCATTGCCGGAATTGCCAGGAGTGGTCTCAAATAAAAAGCAAGAAGAATAGGGCGAGATTTCCGCTTGGATTGTTCATCTTTCTGGCGCTGCTTTTTTCGCTCCTGTTAATCACCAACTATAACGCAATAGCACGTTACAAGCAGGCTCAGAGAAAACTCGAGAACCTCCAGAGGGAGTATGATGCTCTCGAGAAAGAAATCGAAATCAAGGAATCTGAACTGGAGCTCTTAAGGCAACTGGCTCCGGGAATGCCGCAAAATGACACTGGAGGAAATAGATGAGATTCGTAGTAACAACCTCTCACAAGCCTACTAGAGAAGAAGTCGTGAATGCCAGAACTCTGGCGGAGGAACTGGGAGTGAAGTATGTTTCGAGAGGCCGACTTAGGGAATTTGAGAAAGAGAGTCCCGTTGATTTCTATTACGTGTTTGATAAGAACGGTCAACTTTCCATAAAGGCCGGAGAATCTGTTTTCTTCTTTCACCCAGGAATGTCAAAGGTCAGATACAAGAACATCAAGCTTCAAAATTCTGACTACCTGATAAACAGCATGGAGCTTCATGGTGAAGAGATAGTCCTTGACACAACTTTTGGACTGGGAAACGAGGCGCTTCTCATTGCACACTTCTTGCCTCGGGGCAAAGTCGTTGGCCTTGAAGCGTCCGAACACATATTCAGAGTAGTGTCGCACGGCCTTCGAAACTACCCTTACACTGATGAATGGATAAGAGAGGCATCAACAAGAATCGAACTTCACAATATTGATCTGCGGGAGTTCGTAAAGTCTTGTGCAGACAACTCTTACGATATTGTTTACTGTGACCCTATGTTTGACAGACCCCAGTTGAGTTCCCATTCAATCAATCCGCTAAGACCCTTTGCCGTATATGAGAGAATAATAAGGTCTGATGTGGATGAAATGATACGGGTTGCTTCGAAGAGATTCATAATTAAGAGCAGAACGAGAGACACGCTTTTCGAGGAGCTTGGTCTTCACTTCGATAGACTCTGGGGAAGTAAGAAAAGTGGAGTATTATATGGGGTGATTGAAAAGAAATGATCCCTTTAGTACTAGGTCCAACTGCCGTCGGAAAGACTTCACTTCTGCTGGAAATCGCTGGAAGACTTCCGATAGAAGTGATTTCCGTGGATTCTCGTCAGATTTATCGCTTCATGGATATTGGTACTGCAAAACCAACACGTACAGAACTATCTCTGCTTAAGCATTGGCTGATAGACATTCGAGATCCCGATGAGAGTTTCGACGTGATGGAATTCAGGAAGCTCTCTCTCAAATCTATCGCAGAGATTAAATCAAGGGGTAAAATCCCTGTTTTGGCCGGTGGGACGGGCCTGTATGCTGACGCCCTGATCAGAGGATTGGCGGATGTTCCGGCTAGAGATGAAACTATTCGTGAAGCCCTGCTACAAATCGAATCACAAAAAAAGGGGTTCTTAAGAGAGCTGCTCCGGAAAGTCGATCCCAAAGCCTTTGAAACGATACACGAAAATGATTTGAAACGTACTGTCAGATATCTTGAGGTTTTTCTCAGAACAGGGAAACCGTTAACTGAATTCCATAAAGAGAGCGAGATGTCGGGAGAGTTTGGTATAGTGATTTTACAGAGAGAAAGGGACGAGCTGCACAGAAGAATCGAGGCACGTGTCCGCAGGATGATTGACTCTGGTCTTGCAGAAGAGACGGAAAGGCTTCTCGAGATGGGTTATGCTCCGGAACTCAACGCACTGAAGACAATAGGTTACGCTGAGATGGTACAATATATAAAGTGTGGAGTATCCCTTACGGATACCAGTGAGCGGATCATCGTAAACTCTAGAAGATACGCTCGTCGTCAGATTATTTGGTTCAGAAGATACAGAGAAGCTTTGAGAATTGACCTGTCCACTCTCGGAAATGAGGCGGCTCAGGTTCTTGAAAATACGATTCTCTCAGTTTGGGGGGGTAAGAATGGCTGAAAAGTTCAATTTGCAGGATCGTTTCTTGAATCTTTTAAGGGTTAACCGGATCGAAGTCAAGATCTATCTCGAAGGTGGGTTCCAGACGAAGGGGATGGTCAAGTCTTTCGACAATTTCACTGTGCTGCTTGAAGATGGTCAGGAACAGACTCTTGTTTACAAGCATGCTATCAAGATGATGGTTCCTCAGAAGTATGTGAAGTTGACGAATACTTCGGGCAAGAAGGAGGACTGAAGAGAGTATAGACACTTTACTTGTCGCTGTTTTTTCGTCTGAAGAACAGAATATGAAAACAGAAATACTGGGCGAGCTTCAAGAGCTCGCCCGAACTGCTGGTTATTATGTAACGGAAAACGTCGTTCAGAATCTTGATTATCCCGATCCAAGACACTACCTTGGAAAAGGAAAGGTTGACTTCGCGAAGAGAATGATTGAAGCCTTTGGTGTATCTCTTGCGATAACACGACATGAGTTATCACCGTCTCAGGCGATGAATCTTGAAAGACTGCTGGGGATACCTGTCATAGACAGAACGCAGTTGATTCTTGAAATCTTCGCTGAACATGCAACGACGAAAGAGGGAAAACTTGAAGTAGAGCTCGCCAGCCTTAAGTATCAACTTCCGAGACTGAAGGGATTTGGCAGGATGCTTTCACAAACCGGAGCAGGCATAGGCACAAGAGGACCGGGCGAGAAGAAGCTTGAGATAGATAGACGACAGGCTCAGGACAGGATTTCCCGCCTCAGAAAAGAGATCGAAGAACTGGCGAAACGGAGAGAGATATCACGCAAGAAGAGACAGTCATCTTCCGTACCTCTTGTTTCTTTTGTTGGCTATACAAATGTTGGGAAATCATCGTTAGTCTCCGAGATTAGCAGCGAGGATCTAGTCATAGAGGATAAGCTTTTCGCAACGCTCGATACCCGAGTCAGGAAAGCGAAGTTGCCGGCTGGAATGCAGTTACTGGTTTCCGACACAGTTGGGTTCATAAGAGAACTGCCACACGAGTTGATGGAGAGCTTCAAATCCACGTTGGACGAAGTGAAGTACTCCGATATCCTCGTGGTAGTTTCCGATGCATCTGACATGGCAATTAAAGACAAGTACTCTGTAGTAGACCGTACTCTACGTGAAATAGGTGCGGGAGAGATCAGAAGAATTCACGTTCTGAACAAGATCGATCTCTGTACGAATGAAAGACTGGCCGAACTGGAAGGATTCTTTCCAGATTCAGTAATGGTAAGTGCATTGAGAAGCTACAACATTGAGGGCATACTTAACGAAATCACAAGGAAACTCTTTGGTGAAAAGTCGAGAAGAACGTTGAGATTAACTCCTGCCGAGTTTTCGAATTTCATGAGATTTAGAAACTCCGTGGAGGTGCTTTCTGAGAGCTTTGACAGAGAGCTCATCGAGATCGAATATTTGTCCTCCGATGAGATAAATGAAAGGCTCATTTCTTCTATATGTGAGGAGGGAAGAAAATGAAGAGGTTATTATCGGTCATACTGGTAATTCTGACTACTGGAATGTTGTTTTCGGTGACACTTCTTTTTCCTTTGAAGAGGGCACCGGAGATAACGGGCTATTTTGGCGAGTTTAGGGGGAATTCCAAAAATATCAACTATCCCGAGCATTTCCACATGGGAATGGATTACTCAACTGGAAGCATTGTGGGACTTGATCTTCGTTCTCCAGACGATTCGTATGTGCACCAGATCTATATAAACCATCCTATATATGGCATTGGGATAGCCCTTACGCTTCCCGAAGTCACGAATATTCTTACTAATGAGGAAGGTATCAATGTGATCTTCGCACACGTGAACGAAGTCGGGGACACTTCTACGTTAACGGGAAGAAAACTAAATGATCTTTATCACCAGCTAATTTCTGAGTTTGGAGATCAGTATGTCGAAGTAACCTTTGACCCTAGAGAGCTTCCGTTCAGAAAGAGCGATGTTGTCGCAAAGTCAGGAAACAGCGGTAATGTTCCTCCTCATCTTCATCTGGAGGTTAGGGATTCAACAATGCAGACGATAATCAATCCGGGATTCTTTTTCGATACAGGTTCTCCAACTCCAGCAATTGAAATACTTGACATAAGAGCGGGCGGAAAAACGTACTCATTTTCGGAAGGTAAACCAACGATAGAAATGACTCCGAACACTCCACTGGATCTTCACGCAAAGGTGCAGCTGAGGCATCCGATAAGTCCCAAGACTATTGAGCTGTACGTAGAGAACAGTTTGATCTACCAGATAGATTTCGTATCATTTGAATTGGACGAAGTCGATAAGGTTCGCGAAATATATTCATCGCCATCAACGGAATCGGATTATTGGTTCAACTTAAACTCGAGGATTTCGCTCAGTGTCCTGCCAATAAACATCTGGGATGACATCGACTGGACAAATCCTAGAGATGCAAGGGTGGTAGTTCGAGATCACTGGGGGAACGAGGCTTCGAAAGACTTCAGAATTGAAATGAGGAGGTAATTCAGATGTTTTTCAAGAAGAAGCCGCGCGATATTGGCAGGAATCCCTTTTACGACAACGGGAACACTGTGGTTGTGCACTTTCAGTGCAACAAGTGCGGAGAGAAATTCAGAAGCCATCTTAGAAAGTATTACGATGTCAGTGTAAACTATGGAAAAGGTAAGGGTGCTTACAGGCTCGACAAAGAGTTCATTGGCAGCAACTGTCAGAACAGGATTCAGATCACTGCTGAATTCAATAGAGCTTTCAAACCTTTGTCTTTCGAAATTGTTGGCGGTAGATTCATTTCCAAAGAAGAATATGAAGAATAGATTCATTTTATAGGAGGCAGTTATGAAGACTTGGTTGTTCACCAGTGAAAGTGTTACGGAAGGCCATCCCGATAAGATGGCCGATCAGATTTCCGATGCGATTTTGGATGCAATGTTAACACAAGATGAGAACTCGAGGGTCGCAGTTGAGACTCTTCTTGCTACAGGGGTTGCGGTAGTTGCCGGAGAGGTAAGTACAAAAGCCTATGTCGATATTCCGAGAGTTGTCAGAGATACAATTCTCGATATTGGATACAACAGGGCTAAGTTTGGTTTCGATGGGGAAACCTGTGCAGTTCTCACAAGTATAGACGAACAGTCACCGGATATAGCTCTTGGAGTTGACAGGTCGTATGAGGCAAAGAAGAATGATGTAGATAGATACGCACTTATTGGGGCCGGTGATCAGGGTATGATGTTTGGTTACGCAACGAACGAGACGCCGGAAATGATGCCTTTGCCTATCGTTCTCGCCCATAGACTTGCCAGAAGACTCAGTCAGGTTAGAAGGGATGGAACCGTCCAAGGCTTCAGGCCTGATGGAAAGACCCAAGTTACCGTTAAGTATCAAGACGGAAAACCGGTTGGTGTGACTGCTATTGTAGTTTCAACCCAGCATGATCCCGATCTGACCAGCCACGAAATCGAAAGACTTGTCGTTGACAATGTGGTAGCCCCGGTTATCGAGCATGAACTATTGCTTGAGGGCGTCGAAATCTTCGTGAATCCAACCGGACGTTTTGTCAAGGGTGGACCTTCGGCCGATACTGGTTTGACCGGGAGAAAGATTATTGTCGATACCTATGGAGGCTGGATACCTCATGGCGGAGGCGCCTTTAGCGGTAAGGATCCGACGAAAGTCGATAGATCGGCTCATTACATGGCCAGATACACTGCGAAGAACATTGTAGCTGCCGGATTGGCGGAACGAGTAACACTTCAGTTGGCTTATGCAATTGGAGTTGCAAAACCCGTGTCGTTCATGATAGATGCTCACGATACGGAGAAGGTGGATCTCGAGAAATTAAGAAAGGCCGTTCTAAAGGTTTTTGACTTCAGGCCCGCCGCCATTATAGACCGTCTCAATCTCAGGCGACCAATCTACAGACAGACAGCGGCATTTGGTCATTTTGGCAGGATTGATGTTGATCTTCCCTGGGAAGAAACCGATGCGGTAGACCAATTGAAGAAAGCACTGGATTGATGATACAATTAACAGGTAAATCTCGAAAGGAGGAGAAGTGATAAGTGCCAAACAATGCATCAGCAAAAAAGAGAGTACGACAGACCGCCAAGAAAACAATGATGAACAAGGCTGTCAGGACGAAATTTAGAAATGCTTCAAAGAAGCTGTATAAAGCTATAGAAGAGGGTGAAGATCCAAAGCTCGTTTCGTCCATGCTCAGTGAAGTATATTCTACTCTCGATAAGGCGGCTAAGTCCGGGACGATACACAAGAATACGGCTTCCCGTAAAAAGGCTAGATTGACCTCAAAAGTGAAAACATACGTCGAGACGAGAGGATAATACAATCAAAAATGAAAAAAGGTGGCTTTAGCCACCTTTTTTTGCTGTCAACAGCAGCAATCAAAGATTCTCTGGAGCTGCGTCCTGATGTGTCCCTGCGAGGACGTTCTCTTCAGTCTCAGGATCGAACAAATGCATCATCGACATATCGAAAACAAGATCCATCTTGTTGCCGGCAGCCGCTCTGCTCTTCGGGTCTACTTTCGCCACAATGTCATCTCCGTGAATGTTTGCATGGATAAGCGTTTCGCTACCTAGAGGTTCAACAACGTCTACACTGCCCTTGACTGTATACTCATCCTTTGGCGCGACGGCGTACATCTTGTCGTATATATCCTCCGGTCTTATGCCGAATGTTATGTCCTTACCGACCAAACCTTTAACTTTGTCAACCTTGTCATCAGGAACCAGAAGTTTCATGTCTTCTTTGACGACCCAAACACTACCGTTTTCGGATACAAGCTTTGCGCTTATGAAGTTCATTGCTGGAGTTCCTATAAACCCCGCGACAAACTTATTTCTCGGTTCAAAGTAGACCGAATAAGGATCACCTATCTGCTGAATAATGCCATCTTTCATTATGACAATCTTGTCTGCCATTGTCATTGCTTCAACCTGGTCGTGAGTGACGTAGATGATCGTTGCCTGTAGATTCTGGTGGAGCCTCTTCAGTTCCGCCCTCATCTGCACCCTCAGCTTCGCGTCCAGGTTGGATAGAGGTTCGTCAAAGAGGAAGACTTTTGGCTTTCTAACTATCGCTCTTCCAACGGCAACCCTCTGTCTCTGACCACCGGAAAGCTGCTTTGGCTTTCGATCAAGTAGCTGCTCTATTCCAAGGATTCTGGCAGCTTCCTTGACTCTTTCCTCAATCTCGGGCTTGGGAGTCTTCCTAAGCTTCAGTCCGAATGCCATATTCTCATAAACAGACATGTGCGGGTAAAGAGCATAATTCTGGAAAACCATAGCGATGTCTCTATCCTTAGGTTCGACATCGTTAACGACTTTACCACCGATTTTTATTGTTCCCTCGGTGATTTCTTCCAATCCGGCTATCATTCTCAATGTCGTTGTCTTTCCACAGCCGGAAGGGCCCAATAAAACAAGGAACTCTTTGTCTTTTACTTCCAGATTTGCATCCAAAACAGCTTTGACTCCATTTGGATAAGTCTTACCTACCTTCTCGAGGATAACTTCTGCCATCTTACACCTCCGTCAATCATCATCGACTTGAACAATAAGATCCTTTATTTCAACATCCATCGCTTCATCGCCAGCGTCCATTAAATAGAGATCATAAACCCTCTCAAGAAACCTGTTGAAGAGCACGTACTTGCGATAGTCCATCACTACAGCCTTGGGAAGACCATTTTTTGTTATAATTATATCGGCCTTCTCACAATCGTCAACGACCTTTGAAAAGTGCGTTTTTGCTTCGGCCAGAGAAAAAAAAGAGAGCTCATGTAATCTTGACAAAGGAACCACCTCGGGACCATTATACAGCATGACCATAATTATAGTCAAGCTTTGGAGGTGCCAGAGATGGCGAAGAAGTTCTTCTTGAAACAACCAATGATGAGAAAGGTAATCTACGCTCTCCTTCCAATTCTGATCTTCGCTGTTGGTAATTTCGGCTGGGTCGTGTTTTCCAAGGTGTTTCTGTCCATTCTCATCTCGGTTTTTGTCGAATGGTTATTCGAAAAGAAAAAGGGAAAACCCGTCAGCGAGGCCGCAATAGTCACCGGCTTTCTGATTGGCCTGATTCTTCCACCGGCAGTGCCCTTCTGGATTGTAATTGTTGCCTCTTCATTTGCGATAATCTTTGCGAAAATGGCCTTCGGGGGTTTCGCGAAGAATCTCTACAATCCGGCCTTGGTCGGAAGGGCCTTTGTCTATATTAGCTTTCCCGCAGCCGTTCAACAGAGCTGGACGCCGGCGGTTCAAAGCTGGGGACAGGGATTCGTTCGCTGGATTAGCTCCGATATCATTACTATGGCCACTCCAGCGAATGTCATCCGAAATGGAGGAAGTGTAAGTGCGTGGAGAATGATATTTGGCAATATCTCCGGCTCATCAGGTGAAACAGCAAAGTGGTTGATAGCAGCTGCAGCTGTGTACCTTATTATCACCAAAGTTGCTTCGTGGAAGATAATTGTCTCGACGCTTTTGTCAGCATTTGTCATGTCAGGGATTGTCTATATATTCGACCCTTCTAAAATGAGCCCGTTTTACTGGATTATTGGAGGTAGTATATTGTTTGGGGCAGTATTCATGGCCACCGATCCTGTAAGCGCTCCGAAGAAAGAAAAGTCGAAATGGATATATGGAGCTATGATCGGTTCACTAGCGGTGATAATAGGGTCTTTCTCTCTTTTCGGTGCGGGTCTTATGTTCGCTGTTCTCATTGCAAACACATTTGCGTCTCTTCTGGATTACCTTAACACCCCGAAGAAGGTGAGGGCATGAGTGACAGATTGTTCTCAGTAGTTTTTACCTTTGTTCTCACAACGGTCTTCGTTTTATGTCTTGCTGGCATTAACGCTTTGGCTTCCGGCACGATCGAGAAGAATGAGCAACTGGAATTCCAAAGATCTCTCGTTTACGTGTTTAATCTCGCAGAAGACATCGACTCAGTCTCAGATGAGGAAATTCTAAGGCTTTATGGCAACAGGATTGAAGAGATCACCGGGGATCAGACAGTTTACATTGTCAACAAAGATGGCTCAAAGGAGTTAGCCTTTACAGTACAGAGTCCGGGCTTGTGGGGGACAATTACGGCACTCATTGCATTCAATGAGGAGGGAACGAGGATTACCGGAATAGATTTCGTCAGCCACTCGGAGACGCCCGGTCTTGGAGGTAGAATTGACGAAAGTCAGTTCAAGGAGCAGTTCAGAGGAGAGAAGATCTCTTCAGATCCCTCTGCAAGAGTGGCTGTGGTTACGGGACAGGTTACTGTCTCTAAAGAAGATGCTCGAGTTGACGCAATTACGGGAGCCACCAGAACATCTGAATCAATACAGATCCTCTTGAACAAGGCGATTAATTCTGTATTACCCGTCGTTCGCGAGGTGGTGAAATAAAATGGCTGATTCCAAGAAGACGGTCTTTCTTGCAAACATCTGGAAGAATAATCCGGTAATAGTGCAGATTCTGGGGATCTGTTCTGCTCTAGCAGTCACAAACAATCTGACAAACACTCTGATTATGGGAGTAGGTCTAATCTTTGTTACCGCTTTCTCTTCACTGACCATCTCCGCTCTCAGAAAACTGATTCCAAGAAACGTGCGTATGATGATTCAGGTTCTTATTATTGCAACTTACGTGATAATTCTCGATATTGTCCTCAAAGCATATCTACCCTCTATCAGCAAGGCTCTTGGTCCTTATGTTGGGCTGATAATAACGAACTGTATCATTATGGGACGAGCAGAAGCCTTTGCCCAGTCTCACGGTCCGATTCTTTCCTTTCTCGACGGCGTGTCCGCGGGAATTGGCTATTCGCTGATTCTTCTTGCCGTAGCCTTTATAAGAGAGCTTTTGGGTTTTGGCACGATTTTTGGAGTGAGAGTTATGCCGGAAAGTTTCACTCCTTGGGTGATAATGATAATGGCTCCCAGCGCCTTCTTTATTTTAGGTGCGATAATCTGGATCGCGAGAACGCCGATCGTCAAGAAGAAGTAAGGAGGGGTTTAGATGGGAGTTCCACTTAATCCATTTGTAATAATGATAGCGGCGGCATTGACAAGTAATATGGTGCTGAGCAATTTTCTGGGGATGTGCTCTTTCATATCGGTTTCTAAAGACATAAAAACTGCCAATGGGCTTGGTATGGCAGTGACATTCGTTCTTACGCTTACTTCTGTTCTCAACTACATAGTCTACTATTACATATTAGTTCCTCTGAATCTCGATTATCTAAGGTACATAGTATTCATTGTTGTAATCGCTGCTTTTGTGCAGTTCCTGGAAATGATCATTGAAAGATTCTCTCCGGCTCTCTACATCAACTTGGGAATCTTCTTACCCCTCATCACAGTCAATTGCGCAATTCTCGGTGGAGTTCTCTTCATGATAATCAGAGAGTACAACCTCATCCAGTCTCTGTTCTTTGGGTTCGGTTCCGGTGCTGGCTGGTGGCTTGCGATAGTCGCACTGTCTGCAATGCGCATGAGAATGAGAGAGAATGATCTACCTCCTCAGTTGGTTGGCCCAGGCATTACAGTGATAATTATCGGAATAATGGCACTTGCCTTCATGGGTTTTTCGGGCATGTTGCCCGTTCAATAAGGTGGTGTTTTGATTGCAAATAGTCATATCAGCTCTTGTGATCGGAGGAATTTCGGCGCTGCTCGCTGCAATTCTCACTGTTGCGGATGCCCTTGTGAACAACTATGGAGAAGTTAGTATAAGAGTAAATGATTCGAAAGACTTGAAAGTGAAAGGCGGAGCGACTCTTCTGTCTACGCTTGCAAGTGAGAAGATCTTCATTCCCTCTGCATGCGGGGGTAAAGGCAGCTGCGGACTTTGCAAGGTAAGGGTTTTGACAGACATCGGGCCCATTCTCCCGACAGAACTACCATATCTTTCCGAGAAAGAGAAGAAAAACAACATTAGGCTTTCGTGCCAGATTAAGGTTAAGAGTGATATATCAATCGAGATCCCGGAAGAATTGTTCAATATAAGGGAATACATCGCCAGTGTTTCATCGATAAAGGATGTGACACATGACATTAAGGAAGTCTTCTTTGATTTGGAAGATGAGATCGAATTCAAGGCAGGTCAGTATGTGCAGCTGATAGTTCCAGCTTATGGAGATATCAAGGGTGAAACAATGAGGGCATATTCGATGTCCTCGCAACCCTCGGTTAAGAGCGGTGTTGAATTGCTGATAAGACTTGTCCCGAACGGGATTGTCACAACTTACGTTCACAAAATACTGAAAGTTGGAGACAGAATTAGGATTCTTGGACCTTTCGGTGATTTTTACTTGAGAGACACCGATTCAGATATAATATTCATTGCGGGTGGCTCTGGAATGGCTCCCATCAAATCAATAATTTATGACATGATGGAGAGAGAAGTGAAAAGAAATGCCTATTATTTCTTTGGAGCAAGAAGCAAGAGAGATCTCTTCTACCTTGAGGAGATGAAAGAGGTTGAAAGAAAGATGCCCAATTTTCATTTCATTCCAGCACTTTCTGATCCAGTGCCAGAAGATAATTGGGAAGGGGAAACTGGATTGATAACAGATGTTGTGGACAGGTATCTCTCCGAGCAAGGAGACGAGATTGACAGAGAAGCGTATCTCTGTGGCAGTCCGGGAATGATAAATGCCTGCATACGTGTCTTGATTAGGCACAAAGTACTCGAAGAAAAAATATTCTACGACAAATTCGGTTAGTGTGGAGGTGAGAAAATGAAACAAACTCCGGATTTCGACAGAATTCAAGAAAATATGAGAGCGGGAAATATCACCGGTCCTGGTTTTTTGGGTGATGATGACAGGAATCTTGTTGATATAATCAGTGAAGACCAGATAACCGTCAAAGAACTTGGCCTTACAAACGAGATTATCGCAGATAAACTGGAAATGCTTATGAAGGAGGGTGAAAGAGGATTCGGTTCCCCTGTGAAGGTCGACGATCGTTTTGTAGTGATTGTGGAGGAAAGCAGAGGTTACATTCCATGTCCATTTCGCCATGGTCATCTTTCAAAGAAGGTAAACGTCAATGTGAGAAATATCGCTCTGAAGGAAGAGATCGATTATTCGCCGATCTCCATTCACTTAATACGAGAACATGGATTTTTTCAGGGCAAAGGTTCACCTTATAGACTTGACCCCGCAAGAGTTGCAAAGATTCTAGAGTTGGTTTGACTGCAGATGGGAATTTTGAATTCAGGCAAGAACGGTAAGAAATATTCCTCGAGAAACAGAGCCCTGTTTACGGTCTTCTTTGTGGTATTGCTTATTGCCTTTGTATCGTATTATGCCTTTGGATACAAGATGGAAGTTGTAGTTCCTTCTGAGGATGTGAACCTTTCCGATTTGACCTTCAATGACGATGTTTTCTCTCTTCTTGGAGAAGCGCCGTTTCCACCAGACCAGGGTCTCGCAAACGGAGTCTCTGTGGACCGAGAAGACGGGGAGAGCATACGCGTATTTTATCCACCTGAGGATAATTCGGTTGTCTGCCTTCAGTTTGAGGTGAATTCCAGAAATATCAATGTGTATATTTGGAAGACATTTTCAGTTGATTCCGCAAGAAGCGTTTGGGACACGTTGTTTCTCGTGGAAGCGTCTGTGCTAACCAGGGATCTAGGAAGAATAAAAAAACCTGATTACTATTACGCAAAAATCGTCAGATTTGGAGGACGGGATCAAACTCTCATCTGGCAGAAAGGGAAATGGGTCGTGTTGGTGAAGAGTCCAGGATTTACGCTTGAAGAAGATGAAGAGCGGCTAATTCTAACGGAGCTTTTCGATTCTAGTATAAGAAGTTAGTCTCATCTTCAGAGTAGACTTCGATACCGTTCTTTAGAAGAAGTTCCGCAGTGATTCCCATACCGTCAACCATTACTCCACTAAAGGTTCCGTCATAAATGCCCCTGCATCCACAAGAGGGGCTTCTTGATTTCAGTATAGCTATACTAACTCCAGATAGTTTGGCGATTTTAAGCACCTCTTCCGCACCCCGTAAATAGTTTTGAGTGACATCATTTCCAAACTGATCTAGCACCAACTTCGCTGCCCTCCAATCACTGGAGGTTGTGACTTCCGCTCTTGGACGAGGTGTCGGAAGTCCTCCAAGCTGTTCCGGGCATACCGGTAAAAAAACAAACCTGTCAACAAGCTCTAAAAGCTTTAAGGACAGGTTATTATCTCCACGGTAAGTGCAGTTCACACCAATCAGACAAGCACTAACAAGTATCTTTGTCATTTACCACCGGCGGCAGTTCCATCGTCCTCTCTTCTAATTACGTACATCAGATCACGTGTGGGAAGCATTGATAATGGATTCATTGTGTTGGCTCTTGGATCTCTTACTTCGAAGTGAACGTGAGGCCCCGTAGAGACCCCAGTGCTCCCTACCCGACCGATCAGTGATCCCGCATCAACCCTCTGACCAACATAAACGCTGATTTTGCTCATATGACCGTAACGTGTCAAGTAACCGTTATCGTGTTGAATCTCAACCATGTTTCCGTAGCCGCCATTTACACCAGCAAAAACAACCGTACCCCCAGAACCCGCAAATATCGGCGTCCCTTCCGGTGCAGCGATATCAAGTCCTGAATGGAAAGAGGGTTGCCCGGTAACAGGGTGGGTTCTCCAGCCGTAGTCTGATGAAATGACTCCGTATATTGGCCACCTGAAAGGCGAGCTTTGGGGAATATATTGGTATAGATTGACCAACGACATAGGAATGAAGATTCTTTGTCCCGGATTGATAACGGAATCAGGCTTAAGATTGTTGGCTGCAATTAGTTCATCAACGGGAGAAAAGAAAAGTTTCGCGATATAGTCAAAGGTGTCGCCCGACTGAACTTCATAGATCAAACCATCCGGCTGGGGTATTCGAAGCGTATCCCCGGCCTTTATACTGTTGGGATTTTTGAGATTGTTGAAATCAATAATAGTTGAGATGCTAACGTCCAAATCTCTTGAAATAGTATGAATCGAATCTCCCGCTCTAACCACGTATGTAACAAGAAAAAACGCGAAACTGCGAGTCATCAACAACGAAGACATAAATAGGAATAACAGAATGACCCGACGGTTCATTCCCTGCCACCTCCAAAAAGCCCTAAAGAAAAGAAGACAACCAAAATGATTATACCAAAAAGCAGTCCAACGGCAAAATGCAAACCAAAAATCGTTTGTAAAATAATGGATAAACCTATCAGTACTGAGACCGCACTTCCTAAGAGTACCACGGAAGCCGCCGTGTCCTTCAATACTCGTACTCTTTCGTCATAGTATGGTCGCAAAATGTCTGCAAGCTTCTCTATTAGAGTATTAATTCCTTCCAGTAGTAATACCATAAACGTACAGAAAAGCAGCCAATAATAATCATTCTTATCTACTTGGATCAGCGCACCAAGAGAGAGAATAACGGCCCCAATCACAAGCTGGATCCTGAAGTTTCTCTCTCTTAGAAGATGTTTTATTCCGTTAGTAGCGTTCCCTAGGCTTCTAACAAACTTTCTCATTCGAATCCCCGGCCGACAGAATCGATTCTTTCTCTTCTAATACTGTAAGACTTCTCTATTAGTGAGTAACCGAAATCAATCGCCTGGGCATTCATTTCAACATATTTCGCTTTAATGTGTTTCGTCATGGCCTCTTTAAGGGACTGAGTAGTCACGAAACTTCCCGCTCTGGCTATTAGGCCCAATCCGACCATGTTTGCTGGAAGAGTGCTGCCGAATTTTTTTTCAGTAAGCTCGGTGACTGGTTTCTGAATAATCTTTCTGGTCATTCTTACTCCTTCTTTTGGAATAGAACTGACCATGGTGGAGTCGACTATCAGTACTCCGTTCACATGTAAGAGAGGGACATGAGCGTTTACAGCCGTCTGATGCATCGAGTAAATTAGTTCGAAGGAATGAGCTTTGGGATAGTCGATTGGTTCACTGTTAAAAAGCACGTCACAATACGAGAGTCCGCCCCTCACCTGAGCCCCGTAGGATTGGGTTTGAACTACCCAATTTCCTTGAATAATTAGGGCTTCGGCAAGAATTATTCCCATCAAAACGTTGCCCTGGCCCCCAATACCCGAAATCCTTACTGAATGAGGTTGTGTGAACGCTTGCTTCATCCATTGTCACCTCTTTCTGCCTTCATCAATTCCTCGATCTTTTTTCTGTAGCTATCGCTGTATGTATCAGCATTCTTGTTTACGAATTCACCGGCCACGATTTTATCGGCCAATTCCTCTGGAGACATTGTCCTGGCCTTGTTAATTTGCACTGTGTTCTTCTTGAAATAGGCAAGCATGTCTTCAGGTTGTGACATGGCGTTGTATCTACCGTAGTATGTGTGACAGTTGGTCATTATTTCTACTACTGCCATACCTTTGTGATCGAGGGCCCTCTGAATGAACTGAACCATCTGCGCATAGTGAAAGACGGTTGATCTTGCGACGTATGTTGCTCCCGAGGCAAGTGCCAGATTGACAATGTCAAATGAGTTCTCTACATTGCCGTACGGAGAAGTCGATGCGATTTTCTCATGAGGTGTGGTTGGAGAGTACTGCCCCCCGGTCATTCCATATATATTGTTGTTGAATATTATCACCGTTATATCCATATTCCGTCTGCAAGCATGAATGAAGTGATTTCCGCCAATTGCGAGCATATCTCCGTCCCCACCCATCACAACAACTTTAAACTCAGGTCTGGCAAGCTTGACCCCCGTTGCAAACGCTATTGCTCTACCGTGAAGAGTATGCATAGTGTTGAAGTTAAGATAGCCCGTTACCCTTGAAGAACAACCAATTCCCGAGACAACAGAGACTCTGTCTGGATCGAGAGCATTTTTGTCGACAGCATCTATGAATGCTTTCATAATGACACCGTTCCCACAACCGGGACACCAAACGTGAGGCATTCTATCCTGCCTCAAATACTTAGTTAGCCTTGCAATAGCCATGATTTCCTCCCATTCATTTCGTAAATTGTGTCATCGTGACATTTGTTTTTTCAAACATGAACTCGGTCAATGGGTCAGGATATCCCTCAGAAAAAACGACCCTCTTTATTCCCGCATTTATTATAAGTCTGGCGCAAATCGAACACGGACGATGAGTTACATAAATAGTTGATCCATTGGTCGCTATTCCAAATTTCGCTGCTTGTGCAATCGCGTTTTGTTCGGCATGGGCCGCATAGCAAATTTCCTGGTTTTGACCGGAAGGGATTCCAAGAGCGTCTCGAATGCACTCGGTTTCATCGCAGTGTGGAAATCCCGAAGGTGGCTGGTTATAACCCGTAGACAGTATCCTGTTCTCCCTAACAATCAAAGCTCCGACCTTCCTGTGGTGACAGCTGGACCTTTCCCGAACCTGGTAGGCAAGTCTCATGAAATATGAATCCCAGCTCTCCGCTTTACTTTCCGGTTTGTGTGTGGAGAAACCCTTAAGAAAATCCGACAGATCTTCTGCAGACATCACATCATTCCCTTCAGAAGTTCAATATGATTATTCTCTTCTTTAATAATCCTCTTAAGGGCATCTGCTGTGGTAAATCTTGCGTTTTTTTGAATGCTTTCGTAGAATGCTATGCTTTTCTTCTCAGCTTCAATTGCAAGAGAAATTATCTTCTGATAATCGGAATTGCTCATAGAATCATGAAGACTTCTGGAGAAAACACTACCATTTGCCAGGTCTTCAACGTATGCCCTTGAGTCATCCCAGTTTATGAGTTCGAGGGACTCCTCTTCGAATTTCCTTAGCAGAAACTTGAATGTTTCCGCATGTCCATCTTCTTGCTTCGAAAGATATCTAAAGAGTGAACGCTTACTTTCATCATCAACGTTTTCTGCAAGTTCCCTGTAAAAGCTTACCCCGGCTTCTTCGACTTTCACTGCCAACTCGAGTATTTCATGTGGAGAAAGCAATCACCATCTCCTCCTTGATATCGATAAGCTTCTCCAGAACGCTTCTAGAAAAGTCCATTCCATTATCGTTCAATCTTATTCGACTGTTATCTGGCGAAAGGTAGTCACCAAGATGAGCTCTAAGCTTGGAGACCAAAGTATTATTCAACTCATCGGGAAGTTCCAGCTTTGATAAATCAACGCCTTCCACCAGTCTTAGTCCCATAAAAAGCGTTTCAAAAACCTCTTGAATGACTGAGTTCGCCCTCAATTCAAGAACCGGTCTCCTTCGAAGATTAACGAGATATCGATACTCAAGGAGATCCGAAGTATTCACGTACCTCTTTCTATCGAAGTGGCTACCGGCTGAAACGCCAAAGCCCATATATTGCTCGTTTCGCCAATACTTGAGATTATGAAGACACTCACGACGTCCTCTCTCCCATGATGAGATCTCATATCTACTGAACCCCATTTTGCTTAAAGAATCAAGAATAATATCGTGAAGGCCTTCTACTATTTCTTGTCTCGGTAAATCAATGATATCATCATGGACAAGCCGCATCAATTTAGTTTCGTGGTCAGAATCAAAAACATAGTACGATACATGATCCGGGTTTATGGCGCTAATCATTTCAAGGTTTCCGGCAACGTTGCTTTCGTTTTCTCCAGGTAACCCCAGAATGAAATCGAGATTTAGGTTTTCAAAGATATCTCTGCTGGCCATCAGTCTGTCTCTGAGATTCTTAGGGACGGGTCTATCGCATCGTTCGAGGATCTCCCTTTCCGATGATTGTATACCGATCGAGAGCCTGTTGAATCCAATATCCCTCCACTGCTTAAGGTTTTTTATATTGAGTTCCCAGGGGTTGGCCTCTATTGTAACCTCCACTGGCGCGGCATCAAATGAGCAGGAAATGAACGACATCAAATCCCTAAGAAGCTCGACAGGATATAAGGAAGGCGAACCTCCTCCAAAGTAAAGAGTCTCAACCCTCTCTGAAGCTGGATACATTTCTACTTCCTTCTTCAGCAAGTCGTTGTATTGTCGTACGAGATCACCATCATACTCAACCGTGCAAAAATCGCAGTATGAGCATCTCCTCGCGCAAAAAGGAATATGGATATAGAGTCCCATGCCCATCAGAAAATAAGCCTCATGAAGATCCCGTTGAGATTGAAGTTTGTTACCGAGATTCCAGCAAAGATTGAATCATCACTCCCAAGTTTCGAGATAAGTAACTGAGCGTCAATTCCACGCATGCTCACCATTACTGTAGGAGAAAGCATAAGCCTCAAATCGCCTGCGGGAACAATAAAGCTGCCTGCGAAGGCCAGTCCGGGATCGAAGGACAAGTAGTTCATTCCTATACCTATACCATATCCAACCTCGCCTAGCGAGTCGTTTGTTTTAAGGTCAACAGTTGCGACAACATTGCTTTCCATGTTTCTAATTCTAAGACTTCGCTCATATTCTTTTGCATAAAGGTATAGACCAATATCGTTGAATGAAAAGGAATCCTCTCCGTGAAGAAAGACACTTAATCCTCCGTTAAGCTGACCTAAAGGGAGTCGTACCCAGTTTCTTACAAGATACTTCATCTTGCTAACCGTCGAAAGTTCCAGTTCAAGAGCGGTGTGAGAAAAGATAGGAATCTGATTAGTGTTAGACACATACCTGACTCCCATAAATAGACCTTCGTGACTGGCCAACAATGATCCTCTGAAAACGCCGTCCTGGATTTTCAACTTCAAAAATCCGGTAGAGTACTCCTCCCAACTGTCAACATATGTGACACCAACGTAAGGAATTCCCGTAGCCAATGCTAGAGTCAAATAGATGTCCTCGTAAGCCCTGATATCTGCTGAAACACTCCATCCTGCGTTGTTGAGCTTTAACTGGGTTTCGGAAAGAAGAAGAATCCCAAAAAGCAATACAAGTGACAGACATAAAACTCTCTTCAACCTTTGAGCATCCTCCTTGCGATTTCATTGACTTTCGATGGATTTGCCTTACCTCTTGTTGCCTTCATTACAGCTCCTACGAAGTAACCGAGAACACCTTCCTTTCCGTCCCTGAACTGCTGCACAGCGACGGGATTGTTAACCATAGCCTTCTGAAGGGCATCCTCGATTACCTTATCATCATCTATTTGTTCAAGCCCCTTTTCTCTTACTATCTCTCTGGGCGACTTCTTTTCTTCAACAACTGTCGGGAAGATATCTTTGGCGATCTTGTTGGAGATCTTTCCTTCATCTATTAAATCAAAAAGCTCTTTGAAATGTTCCGGACTTACCTTGACCTCTTCGATGGTAAGTCCCTTGTCATTCATGAATCGCATTACCTCTCCCATTATCCAGTTCGAACTCTCTTTCGGCTTTCCAGTGACCTGAGCGACTTCTTCGAAGTATGAAGCGATGTCCCCGTCTGAAGAGAGTACGCTTGCATCGTACCTCGGGAGCGAGTATTGCTCAACAAATCTGTCGATCTTTTGCCATGGTAGCTCGGGAAGACTTTCTTTGATCCTTTCGATGACTTCATCACTGACTACCAGAACTGGAAGATCCGGTTCAGGGAAGTACCGATAATCGTTTTCTTCTTCCTTCGATCTCATTGAAAAAGTCTCTTTGGACGAAAAGCTCCAGGACCTTGTTTCTTTTGCGACGTCCTCTCCAGATAAGAGCGCTTTTGAGATTCTCTCTTGCTCGAATTCAAGTGCCTTTTCAACGAACTTGAAGGAATTGATATTCTTTACCTCTACTCTATTAGAGCTTCGTCCTGTCTCATCGACCATCGAGATATTCGCATCACAGCGTAATGCTCCCTTCTCCATATCTCCAGAGCATACCTCCAGGGCCCTCAGCGTGTCTCTTAGAAGCTCCATAAAGATACGAGCCTCGGAGGGACTACGAAGGTCGGGCTCGGTTACAATTTCAATTAAAGGGACACCGCATCTGTTGAGATCTACGAGGCTTCCTGACGATCCGGTTATAGAATCCGTTCCCTGATGCACCATTTTGCCTGCGTCTTCTTCGATATGTATCCTGCGAATTCTCACTTTTCTTTTCTCTTCTCCGTTCTCCAGATAGAGATAACCGTTTTCTGCAATCGGAAAGAAGTACTGTGTTATCTGGTAACCTTTTGGTAGGTCAGGATAGAAGTAATTCTTTCTGTCAAAGACAGAACGTTTGTTTATGGTGCAGTTCATAGCGATTCCCGCCAAAACTGCGAACTCTACTACTTTCTTGTTAAGCACCGGCAGTGTGCCTGGCTGCCCAGTGCACACTGGGCAGATTGCAGTGTTAGGTTCGAGATCGAAAACATCGGCTCTACAGCTGCAAAAGGCTTTCGTTTCTGTTTTCAGTTGAGCATGAATCTCCAGTCCGATAACAGTTCTTAGCATTACTCTCTCCACCTTTCTGGTATGATCGCAAGCCCATTACTAAAAGAGGGAGACAAATCCTCAATTCCTTTGGCGGCATCAAGTATGGAGACATCACTGAATCTCTTGCCCGTCATCAAAACACCTACCGGCATTCCATTGACAAAACCTGCAGGAACTGAGATCGAAGGCAGTCCAGCGACATTCGCCGGAATCGTATAGATGTCCATCAAGTAATACGCCAGTGGGTCAGTTATTTCGCCTATCCTAGGAGCGACTAAAGGAGAAGAAGGATTCAAGATGAAATCATACTCATCTAGCACTTTGCTTAGTTCACCGGCCATTACTCGTCTAGTCTTCAAAGCCTTTCTATAGTAAGCATCGTAATAAGTCGCACTCAAGGTGAACGTACCAAGTAGAATTCTTCTCTTAACTTCCTTCCCAAAACCCCTATCTCTGCTCTTGCTTGTCAGACCTTCATAATCCTCTGACTGCTGTCTCGGCCCAAACCTTATTCCATCATAACGAGAGAGGTTCGAACTGGCCTCTGCGGGAGCAATCAAATAATATGTGGCAACGGCGTATTCGACAGAAGGTATGGATATTACTTTAACATCGGCACCAGACCTCTCTATGTCTCTTGTTATGGAAAGAAATCTTTCTTTCACCTCTTCATCAAGACCGGGATAGCTAAGCATTTCCGAAGGGATAGCGAACTTCAGGCCCTTCAAGTACCCTCGAAGCGAAACATCAAAGGACAGAGAGTGTCTTATTGTATTGGAGTCACAAGAATCATGGCCAGAGATCATCGACATCACGTCTGCGGCGTCTTGCGAACATCTTGTCATTGGGCCTATCTGATCAAGAGAAGAGGCAAATGCAACCAGACCATATCTCGAAACAAGTCCATAAGTAGGTTTAAAGCCGACGATTCCACACATGGAGGCTGGTTGCCGGACTGAACCGCCCGTATCGCTTCCAAGCGCAAAAGGTGTGAGACCTGCCGCAACTGCTGCGGCACTTCCTCCACTACTACCACCCGGTATACGATTCAGATCCCAGGGATTTCTCGACGGTCCAAACGCTGAGTTCTCAGTTGATGACCCCATTGCGAACTCATCCATGTTCGTCTTGCCCAGAAGCTGTCCACCTTTGGAATTCAATTTCTGAGTTACTGTTGCGTCGTATGGTGAATCGTAGTTTTCGAGTATTCTGCTCGCACAAGTCGTCCTTGTTCCTACCGCAAGAATATTATCCTTTATGGCGTAGGGAAAGCCCTGTCTTTCTTCTGAAAGGGTTCTTGCCTGAAGGAATGCATTGAGTTCATTGTTGTATTTGTCAATTCTCTCTTTGTAGAACTTGTAAGTGTCTCCTAGAGAAATGATTTCCGAGAGCCTCAGATTTAGCGGGTTCTTTGTCACGAAAGCCACCTCCAGATATTCATGACAATTCTAACATTTTCAGGACACTTCTAACAGAAGAGAGCAACTCGAATATACTGAAGGCCGGAAGCATAATCTTATTACATCTACCACTAGTGAGAAGTTATCTGCTATGTACACGCTTTAACGAAACTCTGTTAGTTGCGCTCGAAAAGGGAATAACGGTTCACGGTTTTCCTGACAAGAGCGATGCAATTTTTCGGCGCATTTTCCGTAGACGACTATCTCTGGTAATGGCTATGGTAAGCATAAGAATCTGGCTTCCATTTTTCGCCATTCCATTAGCGAATCTAACTCCTCGGCAAGGATCTTACTTGGTCGAAATTATCGAAAAGAGATGCTGAAACAAGTTCAGATGACCAAATCAAGAGGGTTCTCGCATGCGGAGTCTAGGGGTTTTGAACAGAAGCGGTTGACCCACGAGGACCTTCAGGGCTATCGAGGCTGTTATCAAGTATTACTCATACTAATTCCTTACTTTGTCATACTGTGGAGCCTCCCCTGAAATTTTCTTGTTCAGGGTCATCAGCAATTCAGTTCGGGATCTGGGTCATTAAAAATCGTTTTGGAAGCGGAAATAAAAAGAAGCTGATTCTCCGTTAGCAGAAAAGGATCCATGGTACAGAATCTGTGGAGACTACTTACAAATGCTCTAGCAACTTGCAGTTGTTCTTTCAAGAGAACGGAGAACCGTTATTAGTAAACTGATTGTCCTGTTCTACGTGCTACTTGTCGGTACAGTGATCTCTCAATTTTATTCCCTCTTCTGAGCTTTCCACATCCTGGCACTCTCTAATGAAGGTCGTTAGCTATGTAACCACTCTCAGGCAGGCAAACATCGTAAAGCCAGTTCCACGACTGAGCACACTCGGTTGAATCCAGTTCGAAGTGTGCGACCGCATATCCCCCTGCAGGAACAATCATCTTTCCAATATCACCGTCTACTCTTGTGCCTTGAGGAACTGTAATGCACACGCTCAGTCTCAGCTTTTCCTCTTCAGTCACTTCCGGATTATCGTGGTAAATGATGAGAGAACTTGCGCTCTTCTTTTCCAGAAATCCTCGAGGACCTGCCCAGGAACAGAGTTTGTTGAACAGGGTTTCGAATAGTTTCTCATCACCCGCACAAGGACCTATGTAGCGGACATAAGCAACCGTACTCTCCTCAAAATTCACGGTATCTACTCTCTCGGCTTTTTCCCATATTCATCCTCCTAAAAATACTGTCGATGCTACGATTGTGGAGGCGGGAAAGAATGTTGGGTGATCTACATTGCCTTCGAAAATACCTAAATTGCTTTCAGTCACTCCGCTATTGATCTTATTGGATTTCTCATTTTTCAACTGGAGTGGATTCATTCCAAAACGCTTCTTGATACTTCTGCTGAGCGATGATCCGCTGGCGAAACCGCACTGATCTGCGACCTGAGCAACTGTACTATTGGGATCGTTTGCAAAGAGTGTAACAGCCTCTCCAAGCCTTGTTCTCCATATGAACTGGAAGAGAGTGTTTCCAGCGGAGGCATGGAAAATTCTGTGAAAGTGATATTTCGAGAATCCCGCTACATCTGACAGCTCATCAAGCGTGAGTGACTCTGACAGTTAATATCCTATGTAGTTCATTATCTCGTTTATTCTTGATATGCAGACGCCATGTAAAAGGCGCTCAGGGATGAACTGATTCATATCTTATCTTTCCTTTTGGAATGGAATGTAAGTCGAGATGCCTTGCGCTCTGCTTCAAGCATGAAGTGGATGCTATCATTAGGTAAAGGTGCAGCTTCAAGTGAAGTATCTCTTTTTTCTGGTGAATAGGATTTCTTAGCGTGAACCTTCGACAAACCAAATACCTCCTCCCGATTCAAGGCCACTAATACCAACTGGTTCTTTTACTGGACCTTCGAGCAACCAAATTACCCTTGTCCAATGCACAAACATCTTAAATCGCCCATAGTATAACCTCAATGTTAATTAGTCAAATATATCTAGTTCTGCAGAAAGAATCAAACATTAAAACTGGCCAAATTAAAAACTAAAATTGATCCTTCTCAATACAATGAACAAATAATATACCTGAAAACTGGACAATAATTCACTTCTTCCAATTGCAGTTGCTTGATTCCATAATATATTCAGTATTTTTCTTTATATCAGAGCAAATAATTATAGTAATTCCAATAATAATTATATTTATCTAAGATTTTTTTATTTTACCTCTTGACTTTTGATTATTTTGTGTGATATATTATGAATGTAGAAGCATAGATTAATAAAAAGGAGGTGTGAGAATGAGAAAAGTGATAGATCCAGCGTCCGTTGAAAGAGCAGTCAGAAAGTTCAAAGAGAAACTGGCAGGAGAGTCCTTCCCACATTACCTATGAAGGAGGTGAGGAAGATGAGAGGAAGAGAAAGAAAGGTTCACTACAGAGAAAGGGAGATCTACTCAAACATCGTTGAAGATTCAATCAGATCAAGAGTAATGAACATCAGATAAGAGAGGAGTGGTTTGAATGAGATTCAGGGAGAAGAAAGACTTCAAGGCGATAGACAGATTGATCGAGAGTGAAAGAGAGACTGTTTACAGAAACTTACTTATCAATCCGAGATTTTGATTGGAGAAGAGGAGGAAAGAAGATGAAGAAGAGAAACATGAAGGAAGTAGACAGGATGGTTTCACAGGTAAGAGAGAGTGCTTTCAGTTCCTTGATGATGAATCCCAGGTTCTAACTCCGAAGAGAAGGGGGTGAGATCATGAGAAAGAGAAGAGAGAATTTAGCGGATGTGGATAGATACATTGACAAGATAAAGACAGATGCACTGAAGAGATACATGAGCTCTATCCACAACTGAAAAGAAGGAGAGGCGTTCAAATTGATAGAATCCAAAGGAATACTGGATACCAAATAACTGAAGACCCGTTCCATAACTTTCCAAAGGGTCTTCAGTTTTTATTGTAGAGTCTGTGGAAAGAGATGGTCGTTCCTTTGCTATGGCAGATCAGTTATAGAATGCAAGACGCAATATCGGCAAAGATCGTGCCGGGACGCAAGGCTGCCTCCGGCAGGAAGTGAGGCTCGCTGGCGCGAGGAAGTGATGCCCGTAAAGACATCCAGGGAAGTGATGCCCGGAAAATCATCCGGGGAAGTGATGCTCGCTTGCGCGAGGAAGAAAGAAATATCAGACTCAA